>Ga0183098_10057_pt1 | contig 463740 bp, 429 predicted proteins | sample BioMet9_FD_128884 | JGI IMG/M metagenome (GOLD analysis project Ga0183098, IMG submission 128884) | Microbial communities from bioreactor (seeded with sewage sludge) at Lawrence Berkeley National Lab, California, USA - Biofuel... | ecosystem: Engineered > Bioreactor > Anaerobic > Unclassified ...
GAATGGAGCGCCGGGGGCGCTCCAGAGCCGCGACCCGGGCCTGCCCGAAGGCAGGCGGAGCCCCGCCTCAATTTGGATAAATAGCCGCCAAACCCTTGCTGTACAAGGGTTTGGGGAGCGGAGCGACATTTTTTGCGAAGACACGGTTTCGCAAAAAATTCGGCGTTTTAAGTCTGTCAAAAAAGCTTTTTTGACAGACTTAAAAAAGGAAGGCTGCCCGGCAGCCTTCCTTTTTATTGTATAAGCAGGTCTTTTTTGATCTGATTGACGGCGGTCTTTTCCAGCCGGGACACCTGGGCCTGGCTGATGCCGATCTCCTTCGCTACCTCCATCTGGGTGCGCCCGTCGCCGAAGCGCAGGGCCAGGATGCGCTTCTCCCGGTCGGACAGCCGTCCCACGGCCTCGCCCAGCGCCAGCTTTTCCAGCCACTGCTCGTCCGTATCCCGGGTGTCGCCGATCTGGTCCATCACGCACACGGTTTCGCCCGCGTCGTTATACACGGGCTCGTACAGGGACACCGGGTCGCAGATGGCGTCCATGGCGAACACCACTTCCTCCCGCTTCACGCCCACCTCCCGGGCGATCTCGTCCACCGTGGGCTCCCGCCCGGTAGCGGCGGTGAGCTTTTCCCGGGCCTGCATCACCCGATAGGCCGTGTCCCGCATGGAGCGGCTGACCCGCACTGCGCTGTGGTCGCGCAGAAAGCGCCGCAGTTCCCCGGCGATCATGGGCACGCCGTAGGTGGAAAACTGCACGCCCTGAGTGAGATCGAAGGCGTCGATGGCCTTGATCAGGCCGACACAGCCCACCTGGAACAGGTCGTCCATGCTCTCGCCCCTGCCCGCGAATTTCTGGATGACGGACAGCACCAGCCGCAGATTTCCGCAAATCAGCGCCTCCCGGGCGGCGGTGTCGCCGCCCTGGGCCTGGGCCAGCAGCGCAAGGGTCTCTTTGTTTTTCAGCACCGGCAGCCGTGCGGTGTTCACGCCGCAAATTTCCACTTTTCCCTGCAAAATGTCGCCCCCCTTGTGCTGGGAGTATTTCCACGCGGGGCGCGATTGATACAGGAAACTTCTTCCGCGGAATTCCGCTCAAATCTCAAATTTTCCTTTACAAACAGTGCAAACGGTGATACTATACTCGAGCATTCGCCCGCGCACCATGCCCCGGGACAAAGCCGGCCTGAGCCGGAGCCTTTCCGCCCGGAGCCTAGACGCTGGGTATAGAAAAACTGAAAGGGGATATCCTAATGATTACCAAAGACCAGAAAACCGTCGTTATCGACGCCAACAAGACCCATGAGGGCGACACCGGCTCTCCGGAAGTCCAGATCGCCATCCTGTCCGAGCGCATCAATCAGCTCACCGCGCACCTGAAGCAGCATCCCAAGGATGCCCACAGCCGTCTGGGTATGTACAAGATGGTCGGCAAGCGCCGCCGTCTGCTGGACTACCTGTCCAAGAAGGACATCGGGCGCTATCGCGCCATCATCGCAAAGCTGGGCATCAGAAAGTAATCCGTCCCGGCACACTGAGGGCATATGAAGGTATTTGAACGGGGATAATTGAATATTATCCCCGTTTTTTTATCCAAGTATCCGACACCCGAAGCCGCCCGGCGGCTTTAGTATTTGAAAATGGGCCCGATGGCTTTCGGACACGCTTTCAAGTGCTGAAATCGCCCGGCGGCTCCACGAAACGAAAGGAGCTCCCATGAGCATCATCACCACCCAAAAGACCTACCCCAACTACAAAAAGTACGAGATTCAGTACGAGGGCCGTCCCCTGTCCCTGGAAGTGGGCAAGATGGGCGAGCTGTGCAACGCCGCCGTGCTGGTGAAGTACGGCGAGACCACCGTGTTCGTCACCTGCACCGCCTCCGCCCGTCCCAAGGACGGCGTGGATTACTTCCCCCTGAGCGTGGACTTCAACGAGAAGCTCTACGCCGTGGGCCGTATCCCCGGCTCTTTTATGCGCAGAGAGGGCAGACCCAGCCTGAACGCCGTGCTGGCCAGCCGCCTCATCGACCGCCCCATGCGCCCGCTGTTCCCCTATGACCTGCGCAACGACGTGATTATCGCCTGCGAAGCGCTGAGCGTGGATTACGACTGCTCCCCGGAAATCACCGCCATGATCGGCGCGGCCGCCGCCGTCGCCATCTCCGACGTGCCCTTCAACGGCCCCATCGCCGGTATCGTGCTGGGCTGGGACGGCGAAAAGTATCTCTTCAACCCCACGCAGGAAGAGCGCAAAACCACCAACCGCATGATCACCACCATCGCCGCCACCCACAAGAAGATCGTCATGATCGAGTCCGAAGCCGATCAGGTACCGGACGACGTGATGTACGAGGGCATTGTCCAGGCCCACGCGCATGTGCAGCCCGTCCTGGACCTCATCGACCGGATGGTCGCCGAGATCGGCAAGCCCAAGTTCGAGTACGAGCACGCCTCCTTCGATCAGGCGCTGTTCGATCTGCTGTGCGCCAACGACATGGAAGCCATGGAGCACTGCATGGATACGGACGATAAGAACGTCCGCGAGACCCGCGTGAACGAGTGGATCGCCAAGGTGCAGGAGAAATATCTGGCGGAGCATCCCGACATGATGAACTTCATGGAGGAGATCCTCTACAAGATGCAGAAGAAGATCGTCAAGAAGTGGCTGCTGGAAGGCCACCGCGTGGACGGCCGCAAGATGAACGAAATCCGTCCTCTGGGCGCCGAGGTCCACCTGATCCCCCAGGTCCACGGCTCCGCCCTGTTCACCCGCGGCCAGACCCAGGCGCTGTCCATCGCCACTCTGTCCACCCTCTCCGACGCCCAGAAGATCGACACCATCTGGGAAGAGGAATCCAAGCGCTTCATGCACCACTACAATATGCCGCCCTACTCCACCGGCGACGCCAGAGCCGCCCGCTCCACCGGCCGCCGCGAGTACGGCCACGGCGCGCTGGTGGAAAAGGCGCTGCAGTGCGTCATCCCACCCGTTGAGGAGTTCCCCTACTCCATCCGCGTGGTCTCGGAGATTCTCTCCTCCAACGGTTCCACCTCCCAGGCTTCCATCTGCGGCACCACCATGGCGCTGATGGACGCGGGCGTGCCCATCAAGGCCCCCGTGGCCGGCATCTCCTGCGGCCTGATTCAGGACGGCGACGATTTCACCACCTTCATCGACATCCAGGGCGTGGAAGATTTCCACGGCGAGATGGACTTCAAGGTGGCCGGCACCAGGGACGGCATCACCGCCATCCAGATGGACCTGAAGAACGACGGCCTGAAGCACGAGATCATCAAGAGCGCCTTCGAGATGACCCGGGAAGCCCGCATCGAGATTCTGGACAAGGTCATGCTGCCCGCCATCGCCGAGCCCCGCAAGGAGCTGGCCGCCTCCGCCCCCAAGATGATCCAGATGAAGATCAACCCCGACAAGATCCGCGAGGTTATCGGCTCCGGCGGCAAGGTCATCCAGAAGATCACCGCGGAAACCGGCTGCAAGATCGACATCGACGACGACGGCACGATTTATATCGCGTCCAGGGATATCGAGGCCTGCCGCACCGCCCGCACCACCATCGAGAACATCGTGTTCGAGCCGGAGGTGGGCACCCTGTATTACGGCAAGGTCTCCAACATCCGCTCCGACTTCGGCGCGTGGGTGGAGCTGGCCCCGGGCAAGGACGGCCTGGTAAAGATCAAGGATTTGGAGTTCAAGCGCACCGAGAAGGTCGAAGACGTGCTCCATGTGGGCGACATGACCTGGGTCAAGGTCATGAACATCGGCCCCCGCGGCATCGACCTGAGCCGCAAGGACGCGCTGAAGGATCGCGGCGAAGACTAAGCCTCCCAACAACATCAAAACGCGGGGCGAATCGCCCCGCGTTTCTCGCGCTCTCGCCGATGGCCCGGGACGGGCGAGCCCGTCCCCGCATTTGACAACAGTCCCAGATTATGCTACATTTATTTTTATCGGAAACATGACTTTGCGCGGCAGCCGGCCGCGCGGCGACATAGGAGTGTGACATCCTTTATGGATGACGGCAGTCGATTGCCCTGGCTTATCGTAATTTTATTGCTGTTCGGCGCCATGTATTTTGCCATGGCGGAGACGGCCTTTGCCTCGGTGTCCCGGGTCAAACTCAAAACCGACGCGGACCGCGGCGATCTGCGGGCCAAGCGCGCCCTTTTTATTTCGGACAATTTTGATCGCGCCATCACCACCATCCTCATCTGCACCAACATCATCCACATCGCGGCGGCGTCCATCGTCACCGTGCAGGTGACGCGGCGGTGGGGTCTGGGCGCGGTGACGCTTTCCACGGCCATCACCACGGTGGTCGTCTTTTTCGTGGGCGAGATGCTGCCCAAGAGCATTGCCCGCAAGTACAGCGAGCGCATCAGTCTGGCCACGGCCAACGCGCTGCACTTTTTTATGCTGATCCTCAAGCCCGTCTCCGCCCTGCTGACAGCCATCGGCTCCGCCGCCGCCAGGCTCACGCGCGGCGACCCGGAGGCCTCCGTCACGGAGGACGAGCTGTACGATATCATCGAGGGCATGACCGAGGAGGGCTCGCTGGACGAGCAGCAGGGCGACCTGATCTCCTCCGCCCTCCAGTTCGGGGACGTGACGGTGGAGAGCATCCTCACCAGCCGGGTGGACCTGGCCGCCATCGACGTGGCCATGTCCCACGCGGACATCCTGACGTTCATCAAGGAGCAGCGGCACAGCCGCCTGCCCGTGTACGAGGGCAGCATCGACAACATCATCGGCATTCTGCAGATCCGCACCTACATCAAGGCCTATCTCCACTCCGGCGGGGATCTGGACATCCGCCCCCTGCTGGACGAGGCTTATTTTGTCCACCAGTCCACCAATATCGACGAGCTTCTGCCCGTCATGTCCAGGCGCAAGCTGAACATGGCGGTGGTCACGGACAACTACGGCGGCACACTGGGCGTGGTCACCGTGGAGGACATTCTGGAAGAGCTGGTGGGCGAGATCTGGGATGAGGACGATACCGTGCAGGAACCCATCGTGCCCCTGAGCGACGACGAATTCGAGGTCGATTCCCGGGAAACCGTGGGCGACGTGTTCGACGCGCTGGGCGTGGAATACGACGAGGAGGACGACGAGGAGCTGGTCAACAAGCTCATGGGCGAGCTGTGCTACGAGCAGTTTTCCGCCATCCCCGCCGAGGGCGACCAATTCGACTACCGCGGCCTGCGGATCACCGTGGCCGCCATGCAGCACAACCGCATCCTCCGGCTGCGCGTGCGCATCCTCCCGCCCGACCGGGACGAACCGGAAGGAGGCGAGGCGGAATGATTTCATCCTACATCATCGCCATCGTGGCGTGCCTCTTGTTCTCGGCCTTCTTCTCCGCTTCGGAGATGGCCTATTCCTCCTGCAACCGGGTGCGCCTTGAAAACGCCCGGGATGACGGCGACAAGCGCGCCGCCGTGGCGGTGCGCATCACCGAAAAATATGACGACGCCCTGTCCGCCATCCTCATCGGCAACAATCTGGTGAATATCGCGGCGTCCTCGCTGGGCTCCGTGGCGGTCATCCTCCTTACCGCCAGCGCCGGCTACGCGTGGCTGTCCACCCTCATCATCACCGTGGCGGTGATCCTTTTCGGCGAGACGGTACCCAAGATCGCCGCCAAGAAGAACGCCAACCGCTACGCCCTGATCAACGCCTACGTCATCCGCTTTCTCATGGTCGTGCTCAAGCCCGTCACCTGGCTCATCGTGGGCCTTGTGAACCTGATGACCCGGGGCCTCAAGGGCGAGAGCGAGGACGACGGGGACGACGGCGCCGCCGTGGAGGAGCTGCAGTCCATCATCGACACCGCCGAGGACGAATCCGTGCTGGACGAAGACCAGTCCGAGCTGGTGAAAGCCGCCATCGACTTTTCCGACGTCTCCGCCTACGAGGTCATGACCGCCCGTGTGGACATGACCGCGCTGGATGCCGACGACGATTGGGACGAGATTCTCAAGACCATCGACGCCTCGCCCTACTCCCGCCTGCCGGTTTATCAGAACAGCGTGGACAACATCATCGGCGTGCTGTATCTCAATCACTTCCTCAAGGCGCTGGTGGACCGGGATAAGGTGGATATCAAAACGCTGCTGATGCAGCCCTGCTATGTGTACAAGACCATGAAGCTGCCCGCGGTGCTCACCGAGCTGCGCAAGGCGCAGCAGCATCTGGCCATCGTCACGGACGAATACGGCGGCACGCTGGGCGTGGTGTCCATGGAGGACGTGCTGGAGCAGATCGTGGGCGACATCTGGGACGAGACCGACACCGTAGAGCCCGACATCATCGAGCAGGCCGAGGGCGTGTGGGAGCTGGACGGCGACATGTCCATCTCCGATTTTCTGGAGCTCATGGGCTGGGACGAGGATTCCTTCGACTGCGAGAGCGAGACCGTGGGCGGCTGGACCATCGAGATGTTCGAAGGCTTCCCCAAGTCCGGCGACCAGTTTGAATACGCCAACATCACCGTGACCGTTCTGGAGACCGACGGCCGCCGGGTCGGCAGGGTACTGGTGCGCCAGAACCCCAAGCCCGATCTTGAAGCCTGAGTTTTCCTTTTTCCATCCGCATCGGGAGGTGCTTTTTATGGACATCAGCGGCTATTTTCCCTTCTGGGACAAGCTCACCGAGCGCCAGCGGCAGACCCTCTCCGCCGCGGCCGCGCCCCACTTTTTCAAAAAAGGCGCGCTGCTGCATCAGGGCGCGGGGGACTGCACGGGGCTTATCCTGGTGCTCTCCGGCCAGCTGCGGGTCTACACCGTTTCGGCCGAGGGCAAGGAGCTGACACTGTACCGCCTGTTTGAGCGGGATCTGTGCCTGTTTTCCGCCTCCTGCATCCTGCGGGGCGTGGAATTTGAGGTCGTGGTTTCCGCCGCCGCCGATACGGAGACGCTGGTCATCCCCACGGATGTCTACCAAACGCTCATGGAGGAATCCGCCCCGGTGGCGAATTTCACCAGCGAGCTCACCGCCACCCACTTCTCGGACGTGATGTGGCTGATGGATCAGATTCTCAGCAAGCGGCTGGATTCGCGCCTGGCGGCCTTTCTGGTGGAGCAGCGGGCGCTGGCGGGGTCGGACACCCTGTCCGTCACCCACGAGCAGATCGCGGGCGAGCTGGGCAGCCTGCGGGAGGTCGTGACCCGGATGCTGAGCTATTTTCAGACCGAGGAGCTGGTCCGGCTTGGCCGGGGCACCATCACCCTGCTGGACGTGCCGCGCCTGTCGGCGCTGGCTGGCCCCAGCCTGCGATAAAAAACAATGTAACATTGCTACAGTAGAAACAGACGTTTTGGGTTATCCTAGGTTTATAAAACTTGGGGCATTCTCGAAACATCCATTTTTATAGGGGAGGTCAACTATGAAAACTGTCATTATCGGCGGCGTGGCCGGCGGTGCCAGCTGCGCGGCCAGACTGCGGCGGCTGGATGAAAACGCCCAGATCGTGGTGCTGGAGCGGGGCGAATACATCTCCTTCGCCAACTGCGGTCTGCCCTATCACATCGGCGGGACCATCAAGGCCCGGGAGAGCCTGATCCTGCAGACACCCGCCGCCATGAAGACGAAATATGCTATCGACGTGCGCATCCAAAGCGAGGTCACGGCCATCGACCGGGCGAAAAAAACCGTCACCGTGCGCAACACCGCCTCCGGCGAGACCTACGAGGAGGCCTACGACAAGCTGGTGCTCTCCACCGGCTCCTCACCCGTCCGGCCCGATCTGCCGGGGGTGGATTCCCCCCGCGTTTTCCAGCTGTGGACGATCCCCGACATGGACGCCGTTCTGGCCGCCGTGAAAGGGCAGAACGCCAGGCGCGCCGCCGTGGTGGGGGGCGGCTTCATCGGGCTGGAGACGGCGGAAAACCTCTCCGCGCTGGGGCTGGACGTGACCATTATCCAGCGGCCCGATCAGGTCATGCCCCCGCTGGACTTTGAAATGGCCCAGCTGCTGCATCAAAATCTGGCCGAAAACGGCGTGACGCTGCATCTGGGCGAGGGCGTCACCGGCTTTGAGGACACCGGGACCGGCGTGCGGGTGCTGCTGCGCAGCGGCGGCGCCGTGGAAGCCGACGTGGTCATCCTCTCCATCGGCGTCACGCCCAACGGTGCGCTGGCCGGGGCCGCCGGTCTCGCGCTGAACGCCAAGGGCGGCGTCGTGGTGGATTCCCATCTGCGCACCGCCGACCCGGATATCTACGCCGTGGGCGACGCGGCCGAGATCGAGGGCTTCGTGTTCAAGGACCGCAAGCTGGTGCCGCTGGCGGGCCCGGCCAACAAGCAGGGCCGCATCGCGGCGGACAACATCGCCGGCCTCGACAGCGAATATCAGGGCACCCAGGGCTCCTCCGTGGCCAAGGTCTACGATCTCACGGCGGCCTCCACCGGTGAAAACGAAAAATCCCTGCAAAAGCGCGGCCTCGTCCGGGGCCGGGACTACGAATCCGTCCTCGTCACCCAGAATTCCCACGCGGGCTACTACCCCGGCGCCGTACCCCTGACGCTGAAGCTGCTGTTCTCCATGGACGGCAAGAAGCTCTATGGCGCGCAGGCCGTGGGCCGGGACGGCGCGGATAAGCGCATCGACACCCTGGGCGTGGCGCTGCGGCTGGGCGGCGGCGTTGACGATCTCAAGAATCTGGAGCTGGCCTACGCGCCGCCCTACTCCTCCGCCAAGGACCCCGTGAATATGCTGGGCTTCACCGCCGACAACCTGCTGCGGGGTCTCGTCCGCTTCGCCCCCTGGGACGTGAAGGCCGGCGGGGACACCGTCTTTCTGGATGTCCGCGAGGCCGCGGAGCTGCTGGCCCTCGCGGTGCCGGGCGCGGTGCACATCCCGCTGGGGCAGGTACGGGAGCGGCTGGGCGAGCTGGATAAGAGCAAAACCGTCGTGGTGTTCTGCGCCATCGGCGTGCGGGCCTACAACGCCGCCCGGATTCTGATGCAAAACGGCTTTGAAAAGGTGCTGGTCTATCCCGGCGGCAGCAAGTTCTATCAATCCGTTCATTATAAGGAGTATCTGATGGAAAACGAAAAAACGCCCGCGGCCCCCGCCGCGCCGGCCTCCCCTGCCCCGGCCAGGACCGTCCGGCTGGACTGCAGCGGCCTGCAATGCCCCGGCCCCATCATGAAGGTGTTCGAGACCATGAACACCATGGCCGACGGCGAGGAGCTGGAGGTGGCCGCCTCCGACCCCGGTTTCACCCGGGATGTGGAGGCCTGGTGCCGCCGCACGGGCAACACGCTGGTTTCCAGAGGCCGCAGCGGCAGCGACTACACCGCGCTGCTGCGCAAGGGCGGGGCCAATGCGTGCGTGGTGCATGACACGCCCCAGGGCAAGACCATCATCGTCTTTTCCGGCGATCTCGACAAGGTGCTGGCCTCCTTTATCATCGCCAACGGCGCGGCGGCCATGGGCCGGCCCGTGACCATGTTCTTCACCTTCTGGGGTCTCACCGCCCTGCGCAAGGCCGAAAAGCAGGACGTGAAAAAGACGCCCATAGAGGCCATGTTCGGCAGGATGCTGCCCCGGGGCACCGACCGTCTGAAGCTGTCCCGCATGAACATGGGCGGCATGGGCACCGAGATGATGAAGCGCATCATGAACGACAAGAACGTCGATTCTCTGGAGGACCTGATGAAAAAGGCCATGGCCAACGGCGTCAAGCTCATGGCCTGCACCATGAGCATGGACGTGATGGGCATCCGCCCCGAGGAGCTGATCGACGGCGTGGAGCTGGCGGGCGTGGGCACCTACCTCGGCGACGCCGAGGAATCCAACGTGAATCTCTTCATTTGACAACCATCCTCTCTTTTATGACACGAAGCCGCGCAGGACCAAAAATCCTGCGCGGCTTTGTGATTTATTGTTGCATGTTTACTGATGGTTTTTCAGTTGCCTATCTCTTTTTTGAAACACCTTTTGAATACAAATCATTATTATTAAGATCAATACGGTCAATAGCACGCTTTGTGTTTTGTCGTTTACCCAATCATGGCCAAATAACAGCGGGGGCCAGCCGATCAGCTCCTGATACGGATAGGTGCAAGCCGCTAAAAAGCATAATATGCCGGAAACAGACGCGAGCCTGTCCCTTTGCTTTTCATCAGAAATCCCCAGATTTTGAACCAGTTTTGAGTCGCCTTTCAGAATAAGGGCGTCAAGACCTAAAAACAAAACCACAAGGGTGCTAATAACAGAATACAATTTCACGGTTTCTCCTTCATTCGACATGCCTTTGCTTTGAAAGGGTATCGCCTTCTGTAAATGTTTACTTGTAATAGTCAGACGATTCGGTTGATCTCGTATTGCATGCGCCTCCATCACGGCATTCCACTGAAAGAAAGCGGGCAAGAATCCTTCGTCCAAACCTTCAGGAATCAAACGAAGTGCTGTCTGAATCAGAAAATTGAATGCTTATGTAGGGGTAGCCGTCAACCCTCTTTGTGATCGAATAGCTTTTCACCTTGTCTTTCAGACTGATTTCAACATCCGTTTTGCTGCCTTTCCGCGTTATTTCATAGGACGAAATATAGTAATGGTCGTCGGTTCTATTCAGAACCTCCGTCTTAAGTTCATCACTCCGCTGATCGGTATCGATTTCCAGCGTGAGTTTGTTGGTTTTGGAATCGTAGTCTGTCTTTATCGGCGGAATATCCACAAAGTCGGCATAGAATTCCGTCTCCTGCTCTTTGTTCGGCAGAAACATCATTTCAAGGCCGGAAAACGTCTTATTCATTTTTGAAAGAACGCTGTCTTTTTTGCTTCCGCCCTGAACGGATCTGTCCAGGGCAAAGTACTCCTCTTCATCCTCCGCATAAAAATCGTCCTGCGTATTGCTGCCGATTCTGAAGCATTTGATGACATAGGGAAAGGAAACGGCCGAGCTCTCACTGTCCTTGCCTGTCGCTTCAAAAATAAAGTAATTTGCGTTTACGGCTCGTTTCAGCACAACATACGCCGGCATCGTCGGCAGGTTATCCGACGCTCCCGTTTTCAGATTATACAAATCGAACCGGTTCGCGGAACCCTCGGCCTGAGACTCCACGAGTACAGAATCCTCATCGATATCTGTAATCTTTAAAATTTTAGAATCTGAATACTTCTTCCTGATGTCGTCTCTTGTGAGCGGGCCTGCCGCCGGGGCCGCGATCGCGGACGGCGACGGTGCCGCCGTCTCAGCGGCGGGGTTCTGAACCGGCGCGGCGCAGGCGGAGAGAAATCCTATAAAAACCAGCAGCAGCGGATATAGTTGAAGCTTTTTCATGGGATCCTCCCGGTTTGTTCCTTCAATCAATCTGCAAAAAGGGCCTATCCCCATCGGCCCGTATTCCTCCACATATTACCAGACATTGCGCGGCTTTTCAAGAGAAACTCGGGATGTCTCCTGAGTCTGTTTTTGCCCCTGCCCTGTCCGGTACGGTAAAATCATCCTCCCTATATGCCATATTCCCCGGGGGAGCGCTCACCGGGCACAGCACTCAGAAAAACAGCCTGCACGAAATTGAAGCCTCGATTTCGTGCAGGCTGTTTCTAGTCGATTTACACACTGTCAGGGGTCGAACGGCAGTTCCAGACGGCCCTCCCGCGTGAGGGTGAAGGCGCGGTCATACCCCGCCGCCCGGGCAAGCTCGATGGCCCCGGCATAGCCGAAGACGACGGTGTCCGCGCTGTGACTGTCCGAGGTGATGATAAGCTCGCCGCCCAAAACGCGCCACTCCTTCAAAAGGAACAGGGCCGGATAGGGCGTTTCCCGGTAGCCCCGGGAGATGGCGCCGGTGTTGATCTCCAGCAGCGTTTTTTCCGGATGCGCCGCGTGCAGGGCGGCCAGCGCCGCCTTCTTATAGCGGGGGTCCGCCTCGTCGAGGAAAGCGCCGCCGGAATTGAATTTCGTAATGAGGTCGATGTGGCCGAGGATGTCCGGCCCGCTCTCCGCCATGGCCGCCACGGCTTCGTAATAGGCGTCAACCAGGGCGGCCATGTCCCCGCGGAAAACCCCGTCCCGGCAGGCGGCCAGATATTCGGGCTTCCAGTCCAGGGCGAGATACCGGCCGGTGTCCCCGTCCACGAGATAGTGGACGCTGCCGATCCAGTAATCGAGGCCCGCCGGCCGCTCTCCGGCGGATACGCTGTCCCATTCGATGCCGAATAGGACCTCCATACGCCCTTCGTATTCCGCCCGCAGGCGGCGCAGCTCGGCAAAGTAGCCCGAAAGGTCGGCCGGCAGGGCGGAATCCGTGTCCGTCCCCTCGGGGGTGAGACTGTGGCCGGTGGCGCCGAAAAATTTCACGCCCGCGGCAAAGGCCGCCGCCGCCATTTGGGCGAGGGTGCTTTTCCCGTCGCAGAGGGTCGAATGGGTGTGGAGGCTTGAAGCATAAGGCGTCATTGCAGCCGCTCCTGTTTGACCTTGCGGTCGACCACGCGGCGCTTTTCCAGCTCCCGCGTCACATCCTCCACCGATATGTCCAGCTGCACCATCAGCACCATTACGTGGTAGACGAGGTCGGCGATCTCGAACACAGTCTCCGCCCGGTCGCCCTTGCATCCGGCCACGAGGACCTCGGTACTCTCCTCGCCCACCTTTTTTAAAATCTTGTCCACGCCCTTTTCAAAGAGGTAGCTGGTATAGCTGCCCTCCTTGGGCTCCATCCGGCGGCCCCTGATCAGCTCGTACAAGCCCTCGTAGCTGAACTGTCTCAGCTCATCCGAGAGGTACAGGCCGTTAAAAAAGCAGCTCTCCGCCCCGGTGTGGCAGGCGGGGCCGTCCTTCACGACCTCCACCAGCAGCGCGTCCCCGTCGCAGTCGGCGGTGACGGACACCACGTGCTGCCGGTTGCCGGAGGTCTCGCCCTTGCGCCACAGCTCGCCCCGGCTGCGGCTCCAGAAGCAGGTCGTCCGCTCGTCGATGGTGACGGCGAGGCTCTCCCGGTTCATATAGGCCAGCATCAGCACTTTTTTGGAGTAGTGGTCCTGCACAATGGCCGGGATGAGGCCCTTCTCGTCAAATTTCAGTTCCATCCTCAAATCCTCATTTCCACGCCCAGCGCGCGCAGATATCGTTTCAGTGCCCGGATATCGACCTTCTTTGTGTGGAAGATGGACGCAGCCAGGCCCGCGTCGATGCCGGGGCGGGCAAACAGGGCCGCGAAATCCTCCCTCTTTCCCGCGCCGCCGCTGGCGATGACGGGCACGCTGACCCGGGCGGCCAGCGCGTCCAGCATTTCAAGGTCAAAGCCGTCTTTCACGCCGTCGGTGTCGATGGAATTCAGCACGATCTCCCCCGCCCCGGCGGCAGCGCCGCGCTCCGCCCAATCCATGGCGTCGATGCCGGTGTCCTCCCGGCCGCCCTTGGCGAACAGGCGGAAGGCTCCGCCCACGCGCCTCACGTCCAGGGACAGCACCACGCACTGGTCGCCGTATTTCTTGGCCGCCGCGCCGATCAGGGACGGGTCGCGGATGGCCCCGGAGTTGACGCTCACCTTGTCCGCCCCGCATTTCAGCACCCGGTCGAAATCGTCAAGGCTCGCGATGCCGCCGCCCACGGTGAGTGGGATGAAAATTTCCGACGCCACCCGGCGCAGGATATCCGTGAACAGCGCCCTTCCCTCGAAGGAGGCGGTGATGTCGTAAAACACCAGCTCGTCCGCGCCGGAGGCGTTATAAAACCGGGCCAGCTCCACCGGGTCCGCCATGTCGCGCAGGCCCTCAAAGTTGGTGCCCTTCACCACCCTGCCGTCCTTCACGTCCAGGCAGGGAATGATTCGTTTTGCCAGCATGGTCACGCCTCCTCTGCCGCCGCCATCGCCTCGGCCAGATCGATGCGCCCGGTATAGAGCGCCTTGCCCAGAATGGCGGCGGCGACGCCGATTTCTTTGAGTTCCCTCAGTTCGGGAACCGAGCTGATCCCGCCGCTGGCGGTGACGGCGAGGTTTTCCAGCTTCACAAGCTCCCGGTAAATCTCCAGATTCGCGCCTTTTTCCGCGCCGTCCCTTGAGATATCCGTGTAGATGACGGTTTTGACCCCGGCGTCCCGCAGGCGGCGGCAGAACCCGACGCCGTCGAAGTTTGAATCCTCCGTCCAGCCGGAGACGGAGACGAACCCATTGCGGGCGTCCACGCCCACGGCGAGCTTTTCGCCGTACTTCGCCGCCATGCGCGCGGTGAACCCAAAATCCCGGACGGCCGCTGTGCCGAGGATGACGCGGCCCGCGCCGAGCCCGAGATACCTTTGTATCCGCTCCTCGTCCCGGATGCCGCCGCCGACCTCCACAAAAAGGCCCGGCAGGGCGCACAGCGCCCGGACGGATTCAAAGTTGTCCGTGCCGCCGCTTTTCGCGCCGTCAAGATCCACGACGTGCAGATTTCGGGCCCCGGCGCGGCGGAAGCCCTCCGCCGCGGCGGCGGGGTCGCCGCCGTAGACGGTCATTTTATCATAGTCGCCCTGAAAAAGCCGCACGACTTTGCCGCCGCTGAGGTCGATGGCCGGAAAAATTTTCATCCCAGCTCACCGAACGCTTTCAGCAGCCGCAGTCCCGTGTCCCCGGATTTTTCCGGGTGGAACTGGGTGCCCCAGACGTTTCCCCGGCGCACCGCGCCCGTGACCGCCACGTTCCCATAGTCCGACACGGCGAGGGTCGATTCCCCGCAGCTTTTCGCATAGAAGCTGTGGACATAGTAGACGTACTCCCCGCTTTCAATATACTTGAAAAGCGGGTCTTCCCGGAGGATCGTCAGGCCGTTCCAGCCCATGTGCGGCACCTTCAGGGCCTTGTCGGTCAGGTCGTCCCGCAGATCGGCGACCTCGCCGGGGATGAGGCCCAGGCCCGGGTGCTCGCCGTATTCAAAGCTCCTGTCAAAGAGAAGCTGCATGCCGAGGCAGATGCCCAGCAGCGGCTTTTTTTTGCTCTCGACCAGCAGCACCGGCACAAGGCCCGTGTCGTCCAGCTTCTTTTTCGCGTCGGCAAAAGCCCCCACCCCCGGCAGGATGATCCGGTCCGCCCGGACGAGGTCTTCCTGGCTTTTCGTGACCTCGGCCTCCAGACCCAGGGCCCGGAGGCTGGAGGACAGGGAAAAGAGGTTCCCCACGCCGTAGTCGACGATCGCGATCATAGCAGCGTCCCCTTGGTGCTGGGCACCGCCCCCGCCCGGCGCGGGTCGATGGCCGCGGCCTCCCGCAGCGCCCGGCCCATGCCCTTGAACACGGCCTCCAGAATGTGGTGGGTATTCTCGCCGGCAAGCTCCCGGAGATGGACGGCGGAGGGGCAGCTTCGCACGAAGCCCCACCAGAATTCCTTCGCCAGCTCCGTGTCGAAATCGCCGACCCGCGCCGCGGGCAGCGGCACGTCCCAGCCCAGGTACGCCCGGCCCGAGAGGTCCACGGCGCAGAGCACCAGCGCCTCGTCCATGGGCAGGATGACGCTGCCGTAACGGTTCACGCCCTTTTTCTCCCCCAGCGCGCCGGCGAAAGCCGCCCCCAGCGCGATTCCGGTGTCCTCGACAGTGTGGTGATAGTCCACGTCCGTGTCGCCGGAAGCGCGCACCGTGAGGTCGAAGCCGCCGTGGACGGCGAACAGGGTCAGCATGTGGTTGAGAAAGCCGCAGCCGGTCTCGATAGTGCCTTTGCCCGCGCCGTCGAGGTTCAGGGAAAGGCCGATCTTTGTCTCCTTCGTCTCGCGGTTCAGTTCGGAAGTTCTCATGCCAGATCCCCCTCCAGAATGTTTCTGATCTCGCGCAAAAGGCCGCGCATCTGCTCCATGGAACCGATGGTGATGCGGCAGTAGTCCGAAATGCGCGGCGCGTCGAAATGGCGCACCAGGACGCCCCGGGCCTTGAGCATTTTATACAGCGCCCCGCCGGAGACGGCCCCGCTGCGGGCGAACACGAAGTTTGCCGCGGAGGGCAGCACGGTGAAGCCCAGCTTTTCAAGCGCCTCCACGGTAAACGCCCGGTTTTCCAGAATGAGCGCGCAACAGCGCCCAAAATATTCCGCGTCCTCCATGGCCGCCGTGCCGGCGACGATGGACAGGCGGTTGAGGTTGTAGGGGTTAAAGCTGAATTTGACCCGGTTCATATCCCCGATGAGCTCCCGGCTGCCGACGGCGAAGCCGATGCGCCCGCCGGCCAGCGACCGGCTCTTGGAAAAGGTCTGCAGCACGAGAAGGTTCCCGTATTTCTTAATGAGCGGCACACAGCTCTCCCCGCCGAAATCCACATAAGCCTCGTCCACGACCACCGCCCGGTCGGGGTCCGCCGCGAGAAGCCGCTCAATTTCGGATACCGGCAGCGCCATGCCCGTGGGGGCGTTGGGGTTCGCGATGAAAACCGTGCCCCTTTTGCCGATATAGTCGTCCACGCACAGGGAAAAATCCTCCCGCAGGGGGACGACGACGGCTTCAAGACCGTAAAACGCGGCCCAGACCTTGTAAAAACCATAGGTGATATCCGCGTAGACGGCGGGGACACCCGTGCCGCAGAAGGCGCGGAACGCGAAGCTCAGCAGCTCGTCCGAACCGTTTCCCGCGATGACATTTTCGGGTAAAACGCCGTACTGCTCCGCGATGGCGGCGCCCAGGGCCGCGCAGGCGGGGTCGGAATAGCGGTTGCACTTTCCCACCTCCGCCGCCGACACGGCCTCGATCACCCGGGGCGAGGGCGGGAAGGGGCTTTCATTGGTGTTCAGCTTCACATACTGCCGGTTCTGAGGCTGCTCGCCGGGGACATAGGGCGTCAGCCCGGCGGTCTCGGGGGACAAAAAGCGGCTCATGGCATTGGCCTCGATTCAGTCTTTCTCGGATCTTATCAGCACGCTGCGCGCGTGTCCGTGCAGGCCCTCCCGGTCGGCAAAGTCCGCGATGCGCGGGGCCGCCGCCGCGAGGGCTTCCCTGGAATAATAGAGGAAGCTGGACTTCTTCACGAAATCGTCCACGGACAGGGGGCTGGAAAACCGGGCGGTGCCGCCGGTGGGCAGGGTGTGGTTCGGCCCCGCGAAATAATCGCCCAGCGCCTCGGGCACGTTCCGGCCCAGGAAGATGCTGCCCGCGTTTTTGATTTTGCCCAGCAGGGCGAAGGGGTCGTCCACGCACAGCTCGATGTGCTCCGGCGCGATGCGGTTCGCGGCCTCCACGGCCTTGTCGAGGTCGTCCGTGAGGATGATCTTGCCCGTGGTCTCGATGCTCTCCCGGGCGATGGCCTCCCGGGGCAGGACGGAGAGCTGTTCTTCCAGCTCCCGCTGCACGGCGGCGGCCAGCTCCCGGCTGTCCGTGACCAGCACCGCCGTGGCCCGCCTGTCGTGCTCCGCCTGGGAGAGCATATCCGCCGCGACGAAGCGGGGGTCGCACTTGCCGTCGGCCAGCACCAGAATCTCACTGGGTCCCGCGATCATGTCGATGGACACCAGCCCGAACACCTTGCGTTTGGCCACGGCGACAAAAATGTTGCCGGGGCCAACGATCTTATCCACGGGAGGGATGCTCTCCGTGCCGTAGGCAAGGGCGCCGATGGCCTGCGCGCCGCCGCTCTTGAAAATGCGGGTCACGCCCGCGATTTTCGCCGCCGCGAGAAGGTCCGGGGCGAGACTGCCGTCTTTTCTGGGCGGGGTGACCATGACGATCTCCGAAACGCCGGCGATCCTGGCGGGGATGACGTCCATGAGCACGGTGGAGAGGTAGCTTGCCGTGCCGCCGGGGACGTACACGCCCGCTTTTTCGATGGGGGTGTAGCGCTGGCCCATGAGCACGCCGTCCGCGCGGGTCAGGGCAAAGTCGTTGCGCACCTGTTTTTGGTGGAATTCGCGGATGTTTGCCGCGGCCATCTCCAGCGTCCGGATGAACTCCGGGTCGGCGGCGGCGTAGCCGGCCTCGATCTCCTCCGGGGCGACCTCCAGCGAATCCAGCGCCGCGCCGTCGAACTTCTCGGCGTATTTCCTCAGTGCGGCGTCGCCGTTTTCCCGCACGTCCGCCAGAATGCCGGCGACGATTTCGTCCACCTCGGTCTCGGTCTGGATGGCGCGGTTGAGGATTTCTTCGGGGCGCACCTTGGAAAATTCAAGAATTCTGATCATCGTCTTTACCCTCCGCCAGCTTTTTGGTCAGCGCGTCGATCTCTTTGCGTTTGAATTGGTAGGCGGCCTTGTTGGCCACCAGTCTCGCCGAGATGGGCATGATCTCCCGCAGGACGCGCAGGTCGTTTTCCCTCAGCGTCGCGCCGGTCTCCACGATATCCACGATCACGTCGGACAGGCCCAGGATGGGGGCCAGCTCGATGGAGCCGTTGAGCTTGATAATGTCGATGTCCCGGCCCTGCGCGGCATAGTAGCGCTTGGCGATGGACACAAATTTTGTCGCCACCCGCAGGGCCCGGCCGGGGTCGTCCTCGAAATCGGCCCGTCCGGCCACGCACATCCGGCAGCGGCCGAGGCCGGTGTCCAGCAGCTCGTACACGTCGGGGCTCTCCTCCGCCAGAATGTCCTTGCCCACGATGCCCACGTCCGCCGCGCCGTGTTCCACATAGATAGCCACGTCGCTGGGCTTCACCAGGAAGCAGCGGATGCCCGCCGCGGGATTTTCGATCACCAGCCTGCGGCTGTCGCCCAGCTCGCCGCAGCCGTAGCCCGCGCCGGTGAGCAGGGCGTGGGCCCGGTCGCCCAGCCGGCCCTTGGGCAGGGCCACGTTCAGCATCCCGCCCCCGTCTCCGGCGGCGTTCGCGGCGGTCTCCAGCCGCTCCAGCTCGTCGAGATAAAGCGCGAAGCCCACGGCCCGGGCCCCCGGCGTAAAGCGCGCCGCCAGCGGGTCGTAGCGCCCGCCCTTCAGCACCGCTCTCGGCAGCCCCACAAGATACCCCTGAAATACCAGCCCGTTATAATAGGCGATCTCGTTAACCAGCGACAGGTCGAGACTGAGCCTGGCCTCCGGCCGCGCCGCCGACACCGCCGCGCACACGGCGGAAAGCTCCGAAAGCGCGTCGCCCATGGCGGCGTTCAGCGCCACCGGCTCCGCCGCCGCGACGACCTGCCGCCACGGTCCGGACAGCCCCGTGAGGGAGCACAGCGCGTCCGCCCCCTGCCGGGAGAGCCCCGCCGCGTCGGCCTCCTTTTGCAGCTGCGGGGCGTTTTTCTCGCGGATGCACCGCAGCAGCGCTTCCCGCGCGCTCTCCGGCGCGCCCACGGCGGAGAGCAGTCCCGTGACGAAGCCCATGTGGCCCAGCACCAGCACAAAATCGCTGCCGGTCTGCGCCAGAGAATCCGCCGCCAGCTCCACCGCCTGAATGGTGTCCCCGCCGCCCACCGCGCCGACGCACTCCAGCCCCATCTGGCTGATCTCGCGGAAGGTGTGGCTCTCCAGGCTGGGGCGGTAGACGCTTTCGGAATAGTAAAACCGCTTGCACTCCCCGGGGGCCGGCTGGGCGTCCTTGGCGATGGACAGGGTCACGTCCGGCTTCAGCGCCAGCAGCCGCCCGTCCAGGTCGGTGAAGGTGATGACCTGCTTGGAGTTGAGAAAGCGCTCGTTTTCCTGGTACAGTCCGTATTCCTCGAACCGGCCCATGTGATATTTCCGATATCCCGCCTTTTCGTACAGTACCCGCAGCGCCAGTGCGGCGCGCTCCTGCGGCTTCAGCAGGTCGATGTCCAGTTCCATGGCGTCCTCCCCGGCAGTTGTTCTGAGCGCAGTATACTTTATTTTGCTATCAAAGTAAAGCGCTAATTCGCTACCAAGATAAATTTCGTCGCTTTTGCAAATTCCGCCGCGTGCCGTACCAAGTCCCTTGTCAAAAATCACCGGGGGTCTTTTCTTGCATTTCCGGCCCGGATAGCGTATTCTGGACTTGCCCCCGCAGGGAGTGCGGGAAAAAACCATTAATTAAATAGGAGGATAGAAATGAAACTTTCCAAGAAGTTGTTCGCCGTACTGCTGGCGGTCGTTCTGGTGATTGCCTGCATGCCCGCCGCTTTCGCGCGGACGGAGTGTCCCGCGGCGGCTTTCACCGATGTGGATACGTCGCAGTATTATCACACTGGCGTGGATTACATGCTCTCCAAGGGCTACATGACCGGCACCTCCGCCAAGACCTTCAGCCCGGGCGTAAAGCTCACCCGCGGCATGGTCCTCACCGCGCTGTACAGCATGGCGGGCAAGCCCGCCGCCCAGTACAAGGGCGCCTTCTCCGACGTCAGGGAGGGCGCGTATTACGCGCTGGCCGTGGAATGGGGCGCCGCCAACAAGATCGCCTCCGGCTATCCCGGCGGGACCTTCAAGCCCGATCAGAACGTCACCCGCGAGCAGCTGGCTACCTTCCTTTACAGCTTTGCCAAATTCTCCGGCGTAAACGTCAGCATCGGCGAGGACACCAACATCCTCAGCTATAACGACGCCCTCACCATCAGCGAATATGCCATTCCCGCCATTCAGTGGGCCTGCGGCGCGGGCGTCCTTTCCGGCAGCAGCAACAGCCTGCTGCCCAGGGCCGACGCCACCCGCGCCCAGTTCGCGGTGATGGCCTACAGCTATTCCATGGTCGCCCCCGCCCCCGCGGTGAAGGAGGTCCAGGTCGCCTCCACCGCCCGGGAGGACGTGCAGATCCCCGCCTACGTCACGCTGCCCGCCAATTATGACAGCGCCAGGACCTATCCCATGGTCATCGTCTGCCACGGCCACGGCGGCAACCACAACGAGTGGGGCGGCTTCGATGTCATCACCAACGGTCTCGCCCGCGCCGGCATCATCGCGGTGACGCTGGATTACCCCGGCTGCGGCGCCAGCAAGGAGAGCTTTACCGAGAACACCATGACCAACATGAAGCACGACACGCTGGACGTGGTCAACTACGTCACCTCCTCCTATTCCGTGGCCAAGGGCAAGGTCGGCATCCTGGGCTACTCCATGGGCGGCCGCATCGCGCTGGAGCTGCTGGCTGAAAAATCCTACAGCTTCGCCGCCGTGGAATTCGTCGCCCCGGCCGAGGATACCGCCGATCTGAAGAACCTGTTTGGCGGCGCCTCCAACTGGACAACCCTGAAAGCCACCGCGAAGAGCAAGGGCTATGCCGATTTCACCACCGTCTACGGTCAGAAGCAGCAGCTGAGCTACCAGTGGTTTACCGATCTTGAAAAGTATTCCGACGGTCTGGCCGAGGCCGCCGCGAAGAACTACACCGGCAGGAGCATGGTGGTGTATGCGACGAACGACGAGGCCGTGTCGCCCTCCGTCTCCGCGGGCGTGGCCAAGGTCTTCGATTCCGCCGTGGTCAACACCTATGCCGACGGCCACAGCTACAGCTTCTACGGCAAGACCCCCTACACCGTGAACACGGTCAACGAGAGCTCCGTCAACTTCTTCAAGGATGAGCTGCTGGCCAAGGCCGCGGGCGTGTCCGGCTATGTCGCCGCCATCACCGGCGACGGCAGCCTCACCCTCACCATCCCCGCCTCCGCCCTCACCGCCGCCGGCGTCAAGACCGGCGACACCGTGAAGGCCACCATCGACGGTGTGGCGTTCAGCCTGCCGGTATACGCCACTGCTGCCAGCGCCGCCAAGGGCGCCGCATACCTCCTCATGGACAGCACCTCTCTCACCGTCTGCCTGCAGGGCGGAGCCTTTGCCGCCGCGAACAAAATCGCGGTGAAGAATGTCTCCGGCAGCGCCGTGCAGTGGTATTATACCGAAGCCAGCGACACGCCGCTCACCGTCACCCTCGCGAAATAAATTCATAAGGCCTTAGCGGAGGAAAACCAATCCTGGTTTTCCTCCGCTTCATCATGTCAAAGGACTCCCCTCGTCCTTTGCCCCCTTGCTAATGGGGGCTGACTGGGGGGCTTCGCTTTCGTCCTGCCTCCGCTTTTTTGTACGAACGGTCCGTACAAAAAGGATTGTTAAAAATTTAATTAGTCCTCTTTACAAACCGTAAAACTGCGATATAATACAATTGAACCGGGAGAAAGCCCCCCCATTGCGGGGAACTCCACACCGGGCGCGTCCAAAGGCGGACCGCCGCAGGAGTGCAGTAAATTCTCCGGTTTTATTCTCAGCGGCATTTGTTAATTTATTAACATTATTAGGAGGGCGACATCATGAAAAACGAAGATTTTTTGAAAGGTACCGGTATTCTGATGATTTTTGGCGGCGTCATCGCCATACTTACGGCTATCTCGATGCTGATACGGGCGGTGTCCCTTACGGCGGATATGCAGATGAGCATGCTCTGCGCCGCGGCGCTGCTGATGCTGGTGTGCGGTTTTGAAGCGCTGGTGGCGGGCTATGCCGCGGCCAGAAACAGCGCCGATCCCGATAACGCTTCCGACTGCATCGCCTGGGCGGTCATCGTGGCGCTGCTGGGCGTGGGCGGCGTCGCGCTGAACGCGGCGGCCAACGGGTCGGTCAATGTGGTGAACGCCGTATTCAGCGTGGTCATCCCCGCGCTTTACGGCATGGCCGCCTCGGCCGATCGCCGCGGCTCCGCAAAGCCCGCTTCTGTCCGGTAATCCTCTTTTCCTCATTCGAATATCCCTGCGGGGAATCGCCGCCTCTTTCGGGGCGGCGATTCCTTCTTTCGCTGCAGGTGGCAAACCGGGGAAAAGGTGTTATACTATAGTATCCACACTTTCGCGGAGGCTGCCATGAAAACCGGATTTTCCGCCGACGGCTATATCGTTGATCAGGACTGTTTTTCCGCCTATCCCTACCGCACCGTCACCTCCGACTGGAACGGCTGCGGCTGGATGGCGGCTTACGATCTGCGCCACGCGCTGGGGCAGACCGCGGATTTCGACGCCGTGCGCCGGGAGATGGACGGGATGTTTTTGCTGCGCGTCCCCGGCCCCACCACCATGGGTGTGATGCTGCGCTATCTGCGCCGCTGCGTGCCGGACCTCACGGTGGTCCTCGGCCGGGCGGCCGCGCTGTCCGCCGCGCCCCGGGCTAGGGCGGGCATCCTGCGCTACACGGAAAGCGGCGTGCCGCATTTCGTGGCCTTTGTCCGCCTTGCGGACGGGCGCTGCCGCTTTTTCAACGTGGCCGACGGGCTGGAGGACTATGTCTGCGGCATGGAGCAATTTCTCCTCACCCGCTGCACCCGCGGCACCGTAAAAGCCATGCTGGTCTTTTGAAGCCGAAGACGAATTTTTTTCGCCTTCGGTTTTTTCCTGTTGACGTTTGCCGGATTTCAGTGTATAGTAAAACAAATCTTTAAGAACGGTACAGGGATGCCGGCAAGATGGAAAGTGCATAACCGATGCGCGGGCTTCGGCCCGTTCGGGGCTTGTTGCAGTCTTGCGGTATCCGCGGGGCTTTTTTTATGCCCCTATGAGGAGGGTCGGGAATGCGCCAGCTTGCGGTGGGCACGGTGGATGGAAAGAAGAAAACGGTACTGGTATCGGACGGCCGCGTCCGTCTCGCCGACGGCTTTTCCGCCGAAGAATCGAATTATTGCCTTTTTCCCGGTTTCGCGGATGTGCATGTTCATCTGCGGGAGCCGGGATTTTCTTATAAGGAGACCATCCGCGCGGGCACCCGCGCCGCGGCCCGGGGCGGGGTCACGGCGGTGTGTACCATGCCGAACCTCGACCCCGTGCCGGACACGGCGGAGCACCTCGGGATGCAGACGGACATCATCCGGCGGGACGCCGCCGTCCGGGTGTACCCCTACGGCGCCATCACCCTGGGCGAACGGGGCGAGGCTCTGTCCGACATGGACGCTCTCGCGCCGCTGGTGTGCGCCTTCTCGGACGACGGCCGCGGCGTCATGGACGACGGGCTGATGCGCGCGGCCATGGTGAAGGCCAAATCGCTGGGAAAGCTCGTCGCCGCCCACTGCGAGGACACGCGGTACGGGGGCGCGGAGCGCGAGTGGCGGCAAATCCAGCGCGATCTCCGGCTTGTTTCTGGAACCGGCTGCGCCTACCACGCGTGCCATGTCTCCTGCCGGGAGAGCGTGGCGCTGATCCGAAAGGCCAAGGCCGCGGGGCTGGACGTCTCCTGCGAGACCGCCCCCCACTATCTTGTCCTGAACGACGGGATGCTCGCGGACGACGGCCGCTTTAAAATGAACCCGCCCATCCGGACGGAGGATGACCGGCAGGCGCTGCTGGAGGGCCTCGCGGACGGCACCATCGACCTGGTGGCCACCGACCACGCGCCGCACGCGGCGGCGGAAAAATCCGGCGGCTTTCAAAAAAGCCTCAACGGCGTGGTCGGCCTTGAGACGGCCTTCCCGGTTTTGTATACGGAGCTGGTGAAAACGGGTATCCTCCGTCTTGAAAAACTCGCCGCGCTCTTTTCCGAAAGTCCCCGGCGGCGCTTCGGCCTGCCGGAAAGCCCCGGCGACTTCACGGTATTCGATCTCGGAAGCGCGTATGAGATAGCCCCGGTCCAATTCCTTTCCCTGGGGCGCGCGACACCCTTCGAGGGGATGCGGGTCTGGGGAAAATGCGTTTTAACTGCGGTTGGAGGGAATATTGTATGGCAAGACGATTCGACAGAAAGATAATCCTTGAGGACGGCTCGGAATATCCCGGCTTCGGCTTCGGCAGTCCGGAGGACCGGGTGTGCGAGATCGTGTTCAACACTTCCATGGCGGGCTATCAGGAGATCGTCTCCGACCCGTCCTACACCGATCAGGCGGTAGTGATGACCTACCCTCTCATCGGAAATTACGGCATTACGGACGAGGACTACGAGACCCGCTTCCCCACCCTGGGGGGCCTCATCGTGGGGGAGTACAACGACCTGCCCTCGAACTTCCGCTGCACCAAGACCCTGGCGGAAATTCTGGAGGGCTACGGCATCCCCGGCATCGAGGGCATCGACACCCGAAAGCTCACCCGCAGCATCCGCGACCTCGGCTCACGCCGGGTATTTCTCACCGGCGCGGACACGCCGCTGGAGGAAGGTCTCCGAATCATCGCGGGCACCCCCGTGCCCCATGACGCGGTTTCCCGCGTGAGCTGCCGGAGAAAATGGTATTCCCGCACGCCGAACCACCAGTACAACGTCGTCGCGGTGGACTGCGGCATTAAGCTCAACATCATCCGCTCCCTGAACGCGCGGGGCTGCAATCTGACGGTGGTGCCCTACAGCACCCCGGCGGAGGAAATCCTTGCCATGAAGCCGGACGGCCTGTTCCTCTCCAACGGCCCCGGCGACCCGGAGGACGTGACCCCGGTCATCGGGCTTGTGAAGGCTCTGCGGGGCAGGCTCCCCATCTTCGGCATCTGCCTCGGCCATCAGATGATCGCCCTCGCCTCCGGCGGCGCCACCTACAAGCTAAAATTCGGCCACCGCGGCGGCAACCACCCCGTAAAGAACCTCGCCACCGGGAAAGTGGAGATGACCGCCCAGAACCACAGCTACGCCGTCAGCGCGGATTCCCTCGTTGGGACGGGGCTGGAGATCACCCACATCAACCTGCTGGACGGCACCGTGGAGGGGCTGCGGTGCCCCGCCGACCGGATGTTCTCCGTCCAGTACCATCCGGAGAGCGCCCCCGGCCCCCAGGACAGCGCCTACCTGTTCGACGAATTCATCGAAAGCATGGGGGAGGCGAAGCGCAATGCCTAAGAGAACGGACATCCATAAGCTCATGGTCATCGGCTCCGGCCCCATCGTCATCGGACAGGCGGCGGAATTCGACTACGCCGGCACCCAGGCCTGTCTCGCCCTGCGGGAGGAGGGCTACGAGGTGGTGCTGGCGAATTCCAACCCCGCCACCATCATGACGGACAACGCCATCGCGGACAAAATCTATATGGAGCCCCTGACCCTTGAATATGTGGCCAAGATCATCCGCTATGAGCGGCCGGACGCCATCGTGCCCGGCATCGGCGGGCAGACGGGCCTGAACCTCGCGGTGCAGCTGCAGAAAAAGGGCGTGCTGCGGGAGTGCCGGGCGGAGCTTCTCGGCACCCGGGCGGAGAGCATCGAGCAGGCCGAGGACAGGGAGCTTTTCAAGGAGCTGTGCCAGCGCATCGGCGAGCCGGTGCTGCCCTCCGTCACCGCCGGCTCCATGGACGAGGGCCTGCGGGCGGCTGCAAGCATCGGCTACCCCGTGGTGCTGCGTCCGGCCTTCACGCTGGGCGGCACCGGCGGCGGCTTTGCCGACGGCGAGACGGAGCTCCGCGAGCTTCTGAAAAACGCCCTCAAGCTCTCCCCCGTCCATCAGGTGCTGGTGGAAAAGAGCATCAAGGGCTACAAGGAGATCGAATACGAGGTCATGCGCGACCACAACGACACCGCCATCGCCATCTGCAACATGGAAAACATTGACCCCGTGGGCATCCACACCGGCGATTCCATGGTGGTCTGCCCCAGCCAGACGCTCACGAACAAGGAATACCAGCTGCTGCGCGACAGCGCGCTGAAGCTCATCCGGGCGCTCAAAATCGAGGGCGGGTGCAACGTGCAGTTCGCGCTGGACCCCCAGTCCTTCCGCTATTTTGTCATCGAGGTCAATCCCCGCGTGTCCCGTTCCTCGGCGCTGGCCAGCAAGGCCAGCGGCTACCCCATCGCCCGGGTCTCCGCCAAGATCGCGGTGGGCATGACGCTGGACGAGATCCGCATCGCGAACACCCCGGCCTCCTTCGAGCCGACCCTCGACTATGTGGTGACAAAGCTCCCCCGCTTCCCCTTCGACAAATTCACGGACGCGAACAACAGCCTCTCCACCCAGATGAAAGCCACCGGCGAGACCATGGGCGTGGGCCGGACCCTCGAGGAGAGCCTTCTCAAGGCCGTCCGCTCGCTGGAGATCGGCGTGTACCACCTGCACATGAAAAAGTTTGACAGCATCGAGACGGTGGCCCTGCTCGACTATATCAAAATCGGCACCGACGACCGCGTCTACGCCCTGGCGGAGCTGCTGCGCCGGAACGTCGCCGGGGAGGAGCTGAGCGAGCGCACGGGCATCGACATGCTGTTTATGAACAAGTTCCGCCATATCGTTGAGCTGGAAAAAGAGGGCGCGGAGCACCCCTTCGATCTTGAAGAGCTGAAATGGCTCAAAAAATACGGCTTCTGCGACAGGGCTATCGCCGACCTCTGGAAAAGCACGGAAACGCAGGTCAGCGGCTTCCGCCGGGAAAACGGCGTGTTCCCGGTCTACAAGATGATCGACACCTGCGCCTCGGAATTTGACTCCTACATCCCCTATTTTTACTCCACCTACGCCGACGAAAACGAGAGCGTCGTCACGGGAAAGAAAAAGATCATCGTCCTGGGCTCCGGCCCCATCCGCATCGGCCAGGGCATCGAGTTCGACTATTCCACCGTCCACGCGGTGATGACCATCAAAAGATCCGGCTGCGAGGCCATCATCATCAACAACAACCCCGAGACCGTCTCCACGGACTACACCTGCTCCGACAAGCTCTATTTCGAGCCTCTCACGGTGGAGGACGTCATGAACGTGGTGGCGCTGGAAAAGCCCGTGGGCGTCATCGCCTCGCTGGGCGGGCAGACCGCCGTGAATCTGGCGGGGCCGCTGAGCGAGCGGGGCGTGAAGATCATCGGCACGGACTTCGCGGCCATCGAGCGGGCGGAGGACCGGGACGTCTTTGAAAAGCTCCTCGCCGCGCTGAACATCCCCCAGCCGCAGGGACAGGCCGTCACCGAAATCGAGGACGGCGCCGCCGCCGCGCGGAAGGTGGGCTATCCCGTGCTGGTGCGCCCCTCCTTTGTGCTGGGCGGCCGGGCCATGCAGATCGTGGCCAACGAAGCGCAGCTGCGCCGCTACCTTAAAACCGCCCTGGAGATCGGCGCGGGCAAGCCCGTGCTGGTGGACAAGTACATCGAGGGCAAGGAGGTGGAGGTGGACGCCGTGTGCGACGGGACGGACGTGTTCGTCCCCGGCATCATGGAGCTTGTGGAGCGCACGGGCGTCCACTCCGGCGACTCCATCAGCGTCTATCCCCCCTTCAGCCTCAGCCCGAAAGTGAAAGCCACCCTCCTGGACTATACGAAAAAGCTGGGCCTCGGCATCGGCATCGTGGGGCTTTACAACATCCAGTTCATCGTGGATAAAAACGACAATGTTTTCATCATCGAGGTCAACCCCCGCTCCTCCCGGACGGTGCCCTTCCTGTCCAAAGCCACGGGCTACTGCCTGGCGGACATCGGCACGCTGGTGATGCTGGGCGTGTCCCTCCGGGAGCAGGGCTTCACCGTGGCCTACCCCCAGGAGAAGGACCGCTGGTATGTCAAGGTCCCGGCCTTCTCCTTCACCAAGCTCCGGGGGCTGGACGCCTATCTGTCCCCGGAAATGAAGTCCACCGGCGAGGCCATCGGCTACGACAAAAAGATGACCCGCGCCCTCTACAAGGCCCTGCAGGCCTCCGGCACCCAGGTGTCGAACTACGGCACCGTGTTCGTCACCATCGCGGACCGGGACAAGGAGGAGGCCCTGCCCCTGATCCGCCGGTTCTATGACCTCGGCTTCAATATCGAGGCCACGGAGGGCACCGCCGCCTATCTCAAGGAACACGGCGTGCGCACCCGGGTCAAAAAGAAAATCAGCGAAGGCAGCGAGGATATCCTCGATTCCATCCGCGAGGGCTACGTGAATTACGTCATCAACACCCGGGATTACAGCTCCGACCCCGCCCAGGAGTCCGACGGTCATCTCATCCGCCAGTGCGCCGTGGAAAACGGCGTCACCATGTTCACCGCGCTGGACACCGTCCGGGTGCTGCTGGACGTGCTGGAGGAGATCACCATGCAGGTCTCCACCATCGATCTGTGAGGAAAAAATGAAACAGGGAATTTTTGAGATCGCCGAAAACGCCCCCGCCGCCCCCGGCGTATCCCGGCTGGCGCTGCGGGGCGACACCTCCGCCGTCACGGCCCCGGGGCAGTTCGTGAATATCCGGCTGGACGGATTTTTCCTCCGCCGCCCCCTCTCCGTCTGCGATTGGGACGCTTCGGGCTTTTCCGCCTTCTACAAGGTCGTGGGCGGCGGCACCGAAGCGCTGTCCCAAAAAGCGGCGGGCGGGACGCTGGACGTGCTCACCGGCCTGGGAAACGGCTTCGACCTCGCCGCCGCCGGCGACCGGCCGCTGCTCATCGGCGGCGGCAGCGGCGTCTCCCCGCTGTACGGGCTGGCGCGGCGTCTCGCCGCCCTGGGAAAGCGCCCCGCCGCGGCGCTGGGCTTCAACACCGCGGCGGAGGTGTATCTCGCCGCGGAATTCGCGGCGCTGGGTATCCCGGTACATCTTGCCACGCTGGATGGCGGCGCCGGAACGGCGGGCACTGTCGTTGACGCGATCTACGACTTTGAATACAGCTATTTCTACGCCTGCGGGCCGGAGGCCATGCTCCGGGCCGTGGATAAAGCCGCCGCGGCGCCCGGCGAGTTTTCCTTTGAAGCGCGCATGGGCTGCGGCTTCGGGGCCTGCATGGGCTGTACCTGCAAGACGAAATACGGCGCTAAGCGCATCTGCCGGGACGGCCCGGTACTGAAGCGGGAGGAGGTCCTCTGGTGAATACTTCTGTAACTCTCTCCGGGCTCGAACTGGAAAATCCCGTCATCCCCGCCGCCGGCACCTTCGGCTACGGCGCGGAATTCGCGGCGCTGTACGATCTCGATTGTCTCGGCTCCTTCGTGATGAAAAGCGCCACCGCCCTTCCCCGCTTCGGCAACCCCACCCCCCGCGTCGCGGAGTGTCCCGCCGGGATGCTCAACGCCGTGGGCCTGCAAAACCCCGGCGCGGACGCGGTGATCGCGGAGGAGCTGCCGAAGATAAGAACCTTTTTCCACAAGAAAGTGATCGCCAATGTCAGCGGCTTTTCCATTGAGGAATACGCCGAAACCTGCGCCAAGTTCGACGCGCAGGCGCAGGTGGGCCTGCTTGAGGTCAACATCAGCTGTCCCAACGTCCATTGCGGCGGCATGGCCTTCGGCACCGACCCCGCCGCCGCCGCGGCGGTGACCCGGGCGGTGAAAGCCGTCACGGCAAAGCCGGTTTATATGAAGCTCTCCCCCAACGTCCGGGACATCGCGGAGATCGCCCGCGCCTGCGAGGACGCGGGGGCGGACGGGGTCAGCCTCATCAACACCCTCCTCGGCCTGCGCATCGACCTCAAAACCCGAAAGCCCGTCCTGGCGAACCGCACCGGCGGGCTCTCCGGCCCGGCGGTGCTGCCCGTGGCCCTGCGCATGGTCTGCGAGGTATACGACGCCGTGCGCATCCCCATCATCGGCATGGGCGGCGTGTCCTCGGCGGAGGACGTGCTGGAAATGCTGCTGGCCGGAGCCGCGGCGGTGGAGGTGGGCGCGGCCAATCTGGTGAACCCCTTCGCCTGCCGGGACATCGTGGCCGCCCTGCCCGCCGCCATGGAAAAGTACGGCATTGAAAATCTTTCGGAACTTATAGGAGGCGCGCACTGATGGGAAAAGACGTCATCATCGCCTGCGATTTCGCGGGCCGGGAGGAAACCCTGAGCTTCCTCGAAGCCTTCGGGCCGGAGCGCCCGTTTGTGAAGATCGGCATGGAGCTTTTCTATGCCGCGGAGCCGGATATCGTGCGCGAGCTTCACGCGCGGGGGCACAAAATTTTTCTGGACCTGAAGCTGCACGACATCCCGAACACCGTGGAAAAGGCCATGCGGGTGCTCTCCGGCCTGGGCGCGGACGTCATCAATCTCCACGCCGCCGGGACGCGCGCCATGATGGAGGCCGCGCTCGCGGGCGTCACCCGGCCGGACGGCGGCCGCCCGCTGCTCCTCGCGGTGACACAGCTCACCTCCACCGGGGAGGACGCGATGAAGCGCGAGCTCCTCATCGACCGGGCGCTGCCCGACGTGGTGCTGGCCTACGCGCAAAACGCCAAGGCCGCGGGGCTGGACGGCGTGGTGTGCTCGCCGCTGGAGGCCCCCGTCATCCACGCGGGCTGCGGCGCGGGCTTTCTCACCGTGACCCCCGGCGTCCGCTTTGCGGACGGCGAGCGCGGCGACCAGGCGCGGGTGGCCACTCCCGCGGCCGCCAAAGAGCTGGGCTCCGACTACATCGTCGTGGGGCGGCCCATCACGAAAGCCGCCGATCCTGTTTTCGTCTGGCGGCGCTGCATCCGCGAATTTACCGACTAAAAAGGAGGACATCATGCAAAGCGAACAAATTGCGGGAGACCTGCTCAAAGTAAAGGCTGTGTTCCTGCGGCCGGACGAGCCCTTTACCTGGGCCAGCGGCATCAAAAGCCCCATCTACTGCGATAACCGCCTGACCCTGACGGACGTCGCCGTGCGCACCGACGTGGAAAACGCCCTTGCGCAGACCATCCGCCAAAGCTATCCCGGGGCGGAAGTCCTCATGGGCACCAGCACCGCCGGCATCGCCCACGCGGCCATCACGGCGCACCTGCTGGGCCTGCCCATGGGCTACGTCCGCGCCGCCGCCAAGGACCACGGCCGCAAGAACGCCATTGAGGGCAGGCTCCTGCCGGGGCAGAAGGTTGTCGTGGTGGAGGACCTCATTTCCACCGGGGGCAGCGTCCTCGAGGTGGTGGACATTCTCCGGGAGGCCGGGGCGGAGGTCCTGGGCATCGCCAGCATCTTCACCTACGGCATGGAAAAAAGCGCCGCGCGGCTGGCGGAGGCCGGGGTTCAAAACGTGAGCCTCACGGATTTCGACACGGTCGTCGGCATCGCCGCCCAAGAGGGTATCATCGCGCCGGAGGACAAAGCGCGGCTTCTCGCCTTCCGGAACAATCCTACTGATGAAAGCTGGGTAAAAGTATGAAAAAAGATCTGCTGGACATCCTCGACCTGAGCCGCGAGGACATTGACACGCTCATCCGCACCGCGGAAAACATCATCGCAGACCCCGACGCCTACGCGGAAAAATGCCGCCGCAAAAAGCTCGCCACCCTCTTTTACGAGCCCTCTACCCGCACGCGGCTGAGCTTTGAATCCGCCATGCTGGAGCTGGGCGGCCAGGTCGTCGGCTTTTCCGACGCCGGCAGCAGCTCTGTGGCCAAGGGCGAGAGCGTGGCCGACACGGCCAAGACCGTGGAATGCTTCGCGGACATCATCGCCATGCGGCACTTCAAGGAGGGCGCGCCCCGGGTGGCGGCGCAGAACGTGTCCATCCCGGTCATCAACGCCGGGGACGGCGGCCACAACCACCCCACCCAGACGCTGGCCGACCTGCTGACCATCCGCCGGGAGAAGGGCCGCCTCGACCACCTCACCGTGGGCTGCTGCGGCGACCTCAGGTTCGGGCGGACGGTGCATTCCCTGCTGGCGGCCATGGGCCGGTACGAGGGCACGTCCTTCGTGCTCATCTCCCCGGAGGAGCTCACCGTGCCGGAGAGCGTGCGCACGGAGACGCTGGAGAACAACGGCTGCCCCTACCGGGAAACCCGCTCGCTGGAGGAGGCCATGCCGGCGCTGGACATCCTGTACATGACCCGCGTGCAGAAGGAGCGGTTCTTCAACGAGGCCGATTACGTCCGCCTGAAGGACAGCTACATCCTCACGCCGGATAAGCTGCAGAACGCGAAGAAAGACCTCGCCATCCTGCATCCGCTGCCCCGGGTCAACGAAATCTCCGTCGCCATCGACGACGATCCCCGCGCCTGCTATTTCAAGCAGGTGCGAAACGGCAAATATATCCGCATGGCGCTGATCCTAAAGCTTTTGGGGGTGGACTGAAATGATTATCGGAAGTATCGTCAACGGCATCGTCATCGACCATATCCCCGCCGGGCGGGGCATGGAGCTTTACCATTACCTCAGGCTGGACGGCATGGAGTGCGAGGTGGCGCTGATTAAAAACGCCGCCAGCGGGAAATACGGCAGAAAAGACATCCTCAAGGTCAACGAGGTGCTGGCGCTGGATTACGACATTCTGGGCTGCATCGCCCCTCAGATCACCGTGAACATCATCCGGGACGGGGAACGGGTGGAGAAGCTCCACCCCCAGCTGCCGGAGACTATCACCGGTGTGCTGCGCTGCAAAAACCCCCGGTGCATCACCTCCACGGAGCAGGAGCTCGGGCATGTGTTCCGGCTGGCCGACCGCGAGCGCGGCATCTACCGCTGTATCTACTGCGACACCAAAGCGGAAAAGCTCAGTCTGATCTAAACGCGCGCCGCCGCGAACGGCGGGCGTCGGCAGCCCCTGGCATTTTCAACCGGCGCGGCTTCGGCCGCGCCGGTTTCCGTTTCCTCCGGCGGGGAAACTGTCAAGGTGCCTTGACAAACCGAACCCGGAGAGTCTATACTGTCAAGGTACCTAACAAGTGAAGGGGGAACGGCGGTGTTTGATTATGAGCATTCGGATGTCGGCAGCAGGCTCATGCACAACTTCTGGGGCATCACCCACATCCTGCATCAGCTCTCGGACGGGCGCGGCAGCCAGAAGCGGATTCTGACGATTCTGCTGCGGCACGGGCCGGTGACGCAGTCGGCGCTGACCGAGCATTTGGGGATTCAGCCCGGGTCCGCGAGCGAGGTCCTGTCCAAGCTGGAGAGCGCCGGCCTGATTTTCAAATCGGACAGTCCCGCGGACCGCAGGACGGTGACCATCGACCTGACCGACAGCGGCAGAGCCAAAGCGGCGCTGGCGCTGTCCGAGCGGGAGCGGCTGAAGAGCGAGCTGCTTGCCCCCCTCTCCTGCGAAGAGCAGACGGCGCTGCTTGCCCTGTTGGAAAAGGTGACCGAAAACTGGAACCGGCGTTACGGCGGGCAGGGGGAGAGAGGGAAGCAGCAGGAATGAAGCTGATTTTTCAGTATCTGCGCCGGCACATCGGGATTTTCCTGCTCTCGACCCTGTTTCTGACCCTGGAAGCGATGGCGGACCTCCTGCAGCCGACCTTTATGTCCTACATCGTGGATCAGGGCGTGGAAAATGCCGATATCCGCGTCATTCTCCATTATGGCGCCGTCATGCTGGGGATCGCGGCGGTCGGCGCGGTTTCCGCCGTCATACGAAACTATTTTGCCAGCCGCACTTCCCAGACCATCGGCAAAGAGCTGCGGCAGGATATGTACCGCAACGTCCAGCGGCTTTCCCTGGAGAACATCGACCGCCTGCAGCCCGCCTCCATCATCACCCGCATCACCAACGACGTGACGCAGATTCAGGATTTCATCAACAGCATCATGCGCATGATGGTCAAAGCCCCCGTCACCTGCATCGGCGCCATCGTCCTCATCATCCTGGAGACGCCCGGACAGGCGCCCGTCATCATCGCCATTGTCGTGATCGTGTCGCTCCTGATATTTGGGAACATAAAAATCGGCTACCCCAAATTCGGAACGGTGCAGAAGAAACTGGACAAACTGAACGGCGTCACAAGGGAGTTTTTATCCTCCGTGCGCGTGGTAAAGGCCTTCAGCGCGGAAGAGGAGGAATCGGAGAAATTCGACGGGGCCTCGGTGGCTCTGGCCGCGGCGAACACTGCCGCGCTCCGCGTCATGGCCGTCTTTACCCCGCTCATCAACCTCACGGTCAACCTCGGCATTGTGCTTCTTCTGTGGATTTCCCGAAATCAGCAATCGGCGCAGATCGGCAAGCTGATGGCCTCGGTCAACTACATGACCCAGGTCCTGTTCGCCGTAACCATGATCGCCAATGTCATCAACACCGCCGTCCGGGCCATGGCGTCCTCGGAGCGGATTCAGGAGGTTCTGGACGAGAAGCCCGCGCAGCTTCAGCCCGCGAATCCGCTGACGCCCGAAATCCGCGGCGATATCCGCTTTGAAAACGTCTCCTTTGCCTATGCCGGCGCCGGGAAAGAGGCCCTTCAAGGAATCAGCCTCCACATCCTGCCGGGGGAGACCATCGGCATCATCGGGCCGACGGGTTCCGGAAAGACCACCCTGGTCAATCTGATCCCCCGGTTTTACGACGTTACCGAAGGGCGCCTGCTCCTGGACGGCTGCGATGTGACGCGGCTCGAGGAAAAGCGGATTCGGACGGCGGTGGCCGTCGTCCCCCAGAAAGCCCTGCTGTTCAGCGGCAGCATCCGCGACAACCTGCGCTGGGGCCGGGAGACCGCGGACGGCGCGGCTATCGAAGAAGCGGCGAAGCTCGCCTGCGCGGATTCCTTTATCGGGGAAACCGAAAACGGATACGACACCCTGCTGGGGCAGGGCGGCGTCAATCTTTCCGGCGGGCAGAAGCAGCGGCTGGCCCTGGCACGCGCGCTGGTCCGCAAGCCGAAGGTGCTGATTCTCGACGACTGCACCAGCGCCCTGGACGCGCAGACCGAGGCCGAGGTGCTGCGCGGCCTGCACAAGCTTTCCGGCGAAACCACGGTGCTCCTGATCAGCCAGCGGATTTATACCGTCATGAAGGCCGACCGGATTCTGTGCCTGGCCGACGGCAGGATTCAGGGCTTCGGCTCCCATGAGGAACTGATGGCGTCGTGCGCGCCCTATCGGGCGATCTATGAATCCCAGATCGGGGGTGAAGACAATGGCCGATAGAACTGTTCCGCCCGCCAATCTCAACGGGATCTCGCGCCCCGGGCGCGGCAGCGTCGTCGTAAAGCCGAAGAACATGAAAGGGACGCTGCGGAGGCTCCTGGAGCTGACAAAGGGGAACCGGAAGGGCCTGTGGCTGCTGCTCCTGTTATCCGCGCTCGGCTCCGCGGCCGCCATCCTCTCCCCGTATATCACCGGCAAGGCGGTCACCCTGATCAGCGGCGGCAACGCCGTCTCCTGGGTTCTTCTCTGCCTGATCGCGCTGTATGGCTGCGACTGGCTTGTCAAGTTCCTGCAGCAGTACCTGATGGCCTCGGTTGGGCAGCGCATCATTTGCGCCATCCGCAAAACGCTATTCGACAAGATCAAAAACCTGCCGCTGGTGTTCTTCGACCGGCGCCAGCACGGCGAGCTGATGAGCCGGCTGACGAACGATGTGGACAATATCAGCACCACCATTTCAAACTCTCTGACCCTGCTGCTGACTTATAGCTTTACCATTGTCGGCATTCTCATCATGATGGTCTGCCTCAGCCCGGTTTTGACGCTGATCTCCCTCGTCGGGGTAGCGCTCATCTTCCTGCTGACGAAAATCGTCACAAAGCACACCGGGAAGCTCTTTGCCGCGCAGCAAAAGAATCTGGGCATTCTGGACGGCCAGGTGGAGGAGAGCATTTCCGGGCTTCCCGTGGTCAAAGCCTTCTGCCGGGAAGCGCTCATGGAGCGGGAGTTTGAGGAAAAGAACGCCGCGCTCTGCAAGGTGTCGATCAAGGCCCTGATCTGGTCTGGCTACCTGATGCCGCTGATGAATGTCATCAACAATCTGTGCTATCTCGCCATCGCGGTGTGCAGCGGCATTTTGTTCGTGGACGGTAAAATAACCGACATCGGCCTCATCACCAGCTTTCTGCTGTATGTGCGGCAGTTCACGCGCCCCTTTGTGGAGATCGCGAATATCTATAACAACTTCCAGACCGCCGTGGCGGGCGCCGAACGCATTTTTGAGATCCTCGACGAGCAGCCGGAGCCGGAGGATAAGCCCGATGCCTTCGGGCTGAAAAATCCGCGCGGCGACATTGAGCTGCGCCATGTGCGCTTCGGCTATACCCCGGAAAAGCCGGTGTTAAAGGATATCTCGCTGAAAATCCCCGCGGGGACTCAGGTCGCCATCGTGGGCCCCACCGGCTCCGGCAAGACGACCCTGATCAATCTGCTGACGCGCTTTTATGATGTGACGGACGGCAGCATCACGCTGGACGGGCACGATCTGCGCGATTACAAAATGCGCGATCTGCGCGACGCTTTCAGCGTGGTTCTGCAGGATACCGCCCTGTTTGCGGAATCGGTGAAGGATAATATCTGCTACGGGCATGCCGACGCGGCGCCGGCGCAGATCCAGGCGGCCGCTTGCGTCGCCGGCGCGGACGGCTTCATTGCGCGCCTGCCCAACGGCTATGACACCGTTCTGGAACAGGGCGGCATGGAATTGTCCCAGGGGGAGCGTCAGCTGCTGACCATCGCGCGGGCAGTTCTGACGAACGCCCCCATTATGATCCTGGACGAGGCCACCAGCTCTGTCGATACCGTGACCGAGCAGAAAATCCGCCGGGCCATGCTGCGCATCTGCGAAAACAGGACCTCCTTCATCATCGCGCACCGGCTCTCCACGATCCGCGATTCGGATTTGATCATCCTGATCGAGAACGGCGAGATCGCGGAACAGGGGACGCACGGGACGCTGATGGCGCTTGACGGCAAATATGCCCTGATGTACCGGACACAGACGGGAAAACTGGCGGAGTAACAAGAAAAAAGCCATCTGCGGAGCAGGGATGCTCCGCCAGATGGCTTTTCGCCTGCCTGAATCAGGCAGTGATTCGCTTTTTTACTCCAGATACTCGCCGGGGACCTCCAGCGTCACGTCGGAGATGGGGAAGCTGGAGCAGGGGTGGATGTAACCGAACTGCGCGTCGGCCCAGCGGCGGCCGTCGGTCTTTTCGGGGATGAACACCTCGCCCGCGAGAAGCCGGGAGCGGCACCAGCCGCATTCGCCCGACCGGCAGCGGGACGGGGCCCGGATGCCTGCCCGCTCCATGGCCACGAGCAGCGGCTCGTTCGCCGCGGCGGGGACGGCAGCTTCCCTGCCGCAGACGATCACCTTCGCCGTAAAGCTCCGGTCCTTCATCTCCTGCGGGTAGCCGGGCTGGTTCCAGGGGTCCTTGATGGCGCCGAAGAGCTCCCGCCGGACGAATTTCTGCCGCAGGCCCAGCTGTGCGATTTCCCCGTCGAGGAAGTTATACATGGCCTGGGGGCCGCACATGAAGATGCTGTACGCTCCGCCGCCGCCGTATTTCCGGATGAGCTCCGCGGTGATGAAGCCGTGCTCGTATCCGTCCTTCTCTTCGTCCGAGAGGACGTGAACCACATGCACCTTCGGGCACGCCGCGCAGACCTCGTCCAGCTCCTTTTTATAAACGATGCCCTCCGCCGTGCGGGAGCCGAACAGGATGGTGAGGTCGAAATCCTCAATCCCGTCCCGGATGGCGTAGGCCATACCCATGAAAGGCGTGATGCCGCTGCCGCCCGCCAGGGCCACGACCTTTTTCGCGTCCCGCAGCGGCTCGTAATACAGATTGCCCTGGGGCCCGGAGACGGCGACCTCCTGCCCCACCGTCCAGTGATCCTGGATATACGGGGACACGAAGCCCGCGTCGTCCCGCTTCACCGTGATGTGATAGCAGCCGTTTTCCGCCCAGGCGGGGGAGGAGCACAGGGAATAGGAGCGCGTGGTGCGGGTATTCCCGATCTCCACGCCCACGGACAGGTACTGTCCGGCGCGGAACGGGGCAAGCGCGCCGCCGTCCGTGGATTTCAGGACAATGGTTTTGGCGTCCGCGCCGTTTTGGCGGATTTCCGCCACCTGCACCAGCTGTTTCTCCGGGTGCAGGAATTTGGCTTTCTCGTTGGTGGTCAGCTTTTCGGGCAGCGGCGTCGCGGGGGAGGCCTCGATGGCCGCCGCGCGGTTTTTGGCCAGATTTTTGAATTTCAGCATATCCAGCTTGCCGATCAGGCCCACTTTTACATTCAGCGCCATGTCACATACCCTCCTCTGCCTTTATATCGCCCAGCGTCAGCAGGCCCATCAGGTTGCCGGAGAAAAACGCGGAGTTGAAGCCGTCGCCCCGGATGCTGGACGCGCCGCAGAATTTCAGTCCCTTGATGGGATACTCGGTACGCACCATCATCATGCGGGCCATCATGGCGTCCCAGTCGCGCAGCTCATAGCCGTACGCCGCGCCCTGGGGCACGTTGGCGTAGCGGCAGAAGGTCCAGGGCGTGGCGATGGAGATCTCCTCGATGGCGTCCCGGACTTTGATGCCGGTCTTTTCCTCGAACCAGCCGATCATGCCGTCGGCGACCTTTTCCTTCACGCCGAAGTAGTCCTTCGGCTCGATCTCGCCCCAGCAGTCCTCCATATAGGTGCTGGTGAGGGACAGCATGCAGGTGCCCGCCGGGGAGGCGTTGGGGTTCACCACGTTATAGCACAGGGCGATGTTATACCTGTTGGTCTCGATCCTTTTGAGGCTCTCGTATTCCTTCACGCTGTCCGCCGTCTGCGGCAGGAAGTAGCTGTAATCCCGGATGCCCAGCTCCTCCGCCGTCTTGTCGAGGCCCAGATACACCACGAACATGCGGGCGGAGTAGCGCCGCGCGTTGGCCAGCTTGATTTCCCGTTCGGGAATTTTGTCTTTCGGGATCAGGTCCATATAGGCCATGGTGGGGTTGCCGTTACAGATGACATGGCGCGTTTCGATGTCCCCCTGGGTGGTTTTCACGCCGGAGATATGGTCGCCGTCAAACAGGAATTCCGTGGCCGTGCAGTTAAACCAGCACTCGCCGCCCATGGCGCGGAAGCGCTCCACAAGTCCTGTGGTGATCTGGTTGCTGGTGCGGTCGGGGATATAGGCGCCGAGGTAAACATAGAGGTTCACCATGTTGGCGTACTGCATGAAGCTCAAGTGGTCGGCGTCCACGCCCAGATAGCCCCAGTAGGTGTTCAGGATGTCCTGCGCCGTGCCCGGCATTTTGAGGGCTTTCAGCACCTTGTTCACCGGATAGCCCGCCGTGCGCAGGAAGTTGGGGTAGTGCTCCTGCATGTAGGCGGAGTCCACATGTCCCGCGGCGTCCGTCATGTAGTGTCCGGCGTCCAGCGTCTCCTCGCTCAGGTCGAAGAAATCCGTGACGGACTTTTTGCAGCCGGGCACCAGCTCCTCCATCTTGTTGATAAAGTTCTCCCGCCCGGAGGGGAGCGTGGCGTCGATGGGGCTGCCGTCACTGGCGGTGGTGATGACCCGGAAATTGTCCGGCACCCGGTGCCAGGGGATATCCAGCCCGAAGTCGTCCACCAGCATTTTCCGCGCGCCGCCGGGGTTTTCGGCGCTGCCCAGCTCGCACAGCTCGTGCAGCGCGGTCTCGAATTCAAAGCGCCCGCGCCGGAAGCTGGTCGCGACGCCGCCGGGCAGGTTGTGCCGCTCCAGGAGCAGCGTCTTTTTTCCGGCCTTCGCCAGCCGGCAGGCCGCGGTAAGGCCGCCGTTGCCCGCGCCGATGACGACCGCGTCAAATTTTGGCATAAGCGATTCCTCCTTATTCGCAATTCTGTGGTATTACCAGTATTCCTGCTGACTCCGTTATAGCATCCGCCGATTCCTACTGCAAGGTTATTCAAAGTTTCCCCGAATAATTCAGCGTATTTTCGGTTTTTCCCCTTGACATTACAGCAGATTGGCAGTATTTTCACAATAGTTGTATTTGGTAATACCAGATGATCCTGCGGATTTGGAGGCGGGTTATGGGCTTTTCAAAAATCACGACGCTGTCGCTGACGGAGCTTTTCGTGCAGCAGATTGAAAACATGATCCTTTCGGGCGAGCTGCGGGTGGGCGAGCGGCTGCCCGCGGCGCGCGACCTGTGCGTGAAGATGGACGTGAGCAGGCCGGTGATCTCCGCGGGACTGGTGGAGCTGGAGAAGATGGGCTTTGTGGAAATCCAGCCGCGTCAGGGCGTCTTTGTCAGCGATTACCGCCGCCGGGGCACCATGGAGACGCTGGTGGCCATCATGCGCTACAACGGCGGCGCGCTGCGGCAGAACGAGGTCCGCTCCCTGCTGGAGACCCGGGAGGCCATGGAGTGCCTTTGCCTGCGGCTGGCGATCCAGCGCGCTTCCGACGCGGAGCTTGAGACGCTGGAGCCCATTCTGGAGAGCATCCGCACTTCCGCCGACAGCGACGAGGCCGCGGAGCGGACCTTCCGCTTTCACCACGAGCTGGCGGTGCTCTCTGGCAACGTGCTCATGCCGCTGATGTACTATTCTTTCCGGCCCCAGAGCGTCCATCTCTGGGGGCTGTACTGCAAGCGCGGCGGCATCGCCCCGCTGTATGAGATCAAACTGCGGCTGTATACGGCGCTGCTCAACCGCGACACCGGGGAGGCCATCACGCAGACCCACGAGGTCCTCTCCCGCGCCATCGCCGAGCTGTCCTTCTACGGGGCGTAATCAAAAAATGAAAATATCGCCCCCGGAGCGGTCAGAGTGCTTTTGCTCTGTCTGCTCCGGGGGCGGCATATCCGCGAAAGTGGGGTGGCGCTTTTCGTTATTCCGTTTCCTTTTCGGCGTTCTTTTTCGCCAGGGCGTTGGTATCCAGGCTTTTGCCGAACACGAAGAACCGATCGTAGAGAAATTCCAGCACGAAATTCGCGGCCATGTTCAGGCCCGTCACCAGATAGTCATTCCAGCCCAGCGACTCGGCCAGATAGTTGCCCAGGATGGTGGACGCCGGCGTGAACACGCAGTAGAAGGCGAACACCTTGGCCATGGCCACGGGGACGTTGGACGCCGAGCGGAAGGTATAGCGCCGGTTGAGGGTGAAATTCCACAGCACGGACAGCACCAGCGCGATGAGATACCGCGGCCAGTAGCTCCAGTCGGTGAGCTCCAGCAGGGAGAAGGAGCCCAGCTCGATGGCGCCGGCGGAGACGGAAAACAGCAGGAATTTGACGGAGCGCATCAGCTCCTTGTGTCCGCTGGATTTCATGGCGTACCCTCCTCAGGCTCCGGCGGCGCTCAGCCGCCGGAAGTTTTCCTTATTTGCCTTGTAAAGCCGGATAAAAACGCCGTAGCCCCTGTCGTAAACGGCGCGGTTTTCGCCGTTGGGCCGGTAGACCGCCAGCGCGGGCACAAAATCCCGCACCGCGTCCAGCGAGGGGATCAGCCCCAGCCCCACGCCCATTACCGCCGCCGCGCCCACGCTGCCCACGTTCTGGGGAGACGCCACGGTCTCCACCGCGCGGCCCGTGATATCGGCGAGGATCTGGCTTGTCACCGGGGACAGCGCCCCGCCGCCCACAAAGCGGAGGGTGTCGGAGGTTTTGACCTTTTTGTCCTGCCGCTCCAGCATCCAGCGCAGATGGTAGCACACGCCCTCCACCACGGCCCGCAGTAGCTCGGTCTTTCCGGTCTCCAGCTTGATGCCGAAGAACATTCCGGCGGCGTCCGGGTCCTCAAAGGGACAGCGGTTGCCGTGGAGCCAGGGCGTGAATACCACGCCGCCCGCCCCCGGGGGCGCCTTGCGGATGACCTCGGACAGGTAATCGTAGAGGCTGGTATAGCGCGCCTCCATCCCCTCGGCCACGTGGGCCCTCTGTAAGTATATGCCGATCTCGTCCAGGGCAAGATGATCTTTTACCCATTCAAGACATTTGCCGGCGGTCTCCATCTCGGCGAAGTAGTTGTAGCGCCCGCTCTGCGCGCCCACGATGGCGGCGATCATGGCGCCGGTATCCAGCTCCTGCCGGTCCAGAACGGTGGACACCCAGCCGGAGGTGCCGCAGTAGACGTGGGTGTCGCCCACGCGCACGCAGCCCGCCCCCACGCCGATGAGGGAGGCGTCGCCGCCCCCGCCGAACACGGGCGTTCCCGGGGCAAGCCCCAGCTCCGCCGCGGCCTTTTCCGTCAGCGGCCCCACCACGTCGGTGGATTTGATGATCTCCGCCAGATGCTCGCGGCGGACCCCCAGCATCCGGCACATTTCCCGGCTCCAGCCCACGCGGCCCTTCCGGGTGTCGCAGATCAGCGTTGCATAGGCGGAATCCTCGGTCATCACGAACCGCCCGGTGCAGCGGCACAGCAGGGTTTCCTTCACGTCCAGCCACTTGTAGTCCCGGGCGAAATTTTCCGGTTCGTTTGCCTCGACCCACTTGTATTTCCATACCGGGTCCTTCACGCTGGAGGACACCGCGCCCGTGATGGCGAGACTGCGGGCAAGCTTCACGACGTTGGCCCCGGCCACCTGAAGGCCGTTGGCCATCCCCTTTTTCAGCTCCCGGCGGGAGCGCTGGTCCATATAGCTCATGGGCCGGCGGACGGGGACGCCGTCCCTGTCCGCCAGCACCATGCCCTGCATCTGGGAGCAGAAGGAAATGCCGGATATCTGCGCCGGTTTCACCTCGCTTTGTGAAAACAGCTCCCGGGTGGTGCGGCACATGGCGTCCCACCACTCGTCGGCGTCCTGCTCCGCGCCGCCGTCCGGAAGGATATAGAGCCCGTATCCGGCGTTGGCGCTGGCCAGCAGCCTGATATCCGATTCTATGCTGAATAGGCAGGTTTTTACCCCCGTCGTCCCGATGTCATAGGCCAGAACGTATTTCACCGTTCATCCTCCCCCCTGTTTTTGTGCCGGATATCCCCGCTTTCAAAGGTAAAGGCGCACTCCAGAAACCGGATCAGCTGGGACGCGACAAAATCTTCGTCCTCGGCGGCCTCCTCGCCGCAGTACCGGCGGAACCGCTCGCGGTAATAGTCGCTGCTGTAGGAATCCTGCAGCATCATGAGAAGGTTATCAAAGAAAAACGCCAGCATCCGCGGGTCCATGTCGCCCCGCACGTCGCCCGCGGCCTGGGCCTCGGCGATACGCCGGGCATAGGCGTCGGCCGTGACGCCCTCGATGGCGGCGGCAAGCTTTTTCGCGTATTCCCCGCTGCTCTGCGCGGCGATCCTGTGATACATGCGCAGGTAATCCCGGTGCTCCCGGGCGCAGCGCTGCACCGCCCTGACGGCGGCCTCCGCGCCGGAGATCATATGCCGGTCCTGCGCCTCGATATTCCGCAGAATATCGTTCAGCTCGTCGAGACTGCGGCTGAGGCAGGCGTCAAAGAAAGTGTCCTTGTCGGCGTAGTACTTGTACAGCACGCCCACGCTGATGCCGGCCTTTCGGGCGATGGCGCCCATGCTGGCCCGATCCACGCCGTGCTCGGCAAATTCGGAAATGCCGATCTCCAGAATGTACCGCTGTTTATCGTCGGTAAGTTTTTTCAGCATGGCGCGGTCCTCACTTTTTGAGTTTTGAATATTTTTTGAGATAGATGAGCCGCTGGAGCGCCGCGTCCGCGGGGGAAAGCGGCCGCGTACCCGGCGCCGTCTCCGCGTACAGTCTCGCCCGGCAGCCTTTTTCCACGATCATGCGCACCGCTTCCGCGTCGCTCCCGGTGTCCCCGGTGCAGATCGCGCCGTAGCCGCGCACCAGCACCGCGTTCCGGCCCCGGAGCTTTCGGGCGATATCGCCGGGGTCGGGATTCGCGCAGCGCACGTCCGTCCCCGCGATCTGGGCCAGGTCGTCCAGCAGCGGGCGCAGGGTCCTTCCCTCCCGGCTCACCGCCACGGCGGCGGGGCCGCCGGCCCAGACCACGCACTTCGCGTCACCCGCGGCCAGCAGCGCTTCCGGTATTGTCAGCCGCGCCGCCACGGGGGCGGAATCGCGGATCACCGCCGCGCAGACCTTTTCCAGCGCGTCCGCAATGGCGAAGGCATTGTCGAAATCCCGCCCCGCGCACAGCGTGCCGTGGTGCTTCATCAGCACGGCGGGGCTGTCGGGATAGGCCGCCAGCGCCGCTTCTACATTGGCGGTCAGCTTTCTGGTGGAGGGCAGCCCGTAGCCCGCGCAGGGCACCCGGGCCCCCAGCAAAGGATCGTTCAGCCCGGCGACGTCCCGGCCCGTAACGCTCACCACGCTGGCCGCGTCCTGATGGGTGTGGATGACAAAATTCACCTCTCCCCGCAGCCGGTACGCCGCGGCGTGGACGCCCTTTTCGCTGGAAGGCCGCCCTTTCCCCTCATGGGAGAGATCGGTGATATTGACCCTCACCAGATCGTCCGGCCGCAGCGTGTCATAGGCCATGCCGCTGGGGGTAATGATAAATTCCGTCTCTGAAACGCGGGCGCTGATGTTGCCCCAGGTGCGGGCGATGAGCCCGGATTCCAGCAGCCGGTGTCCCGCCTCGATGACGAGGCCCCGGGCTTCGGTCTCAGTGTAGGCCATGGCCGTTACTCCAGCGGGCCGCAGTTTGCCAGCACGCGGTCGAAGCGGGAGAGCACGTCGTCGATCATCTCCTCGGTATAGGCCGCGCTGGTGTACAGGCGGGAGCCGGCGAGGGTGACGAGGCCTTCGGCCATGTAGGCCGCGCCCATGTGCTCCATCTCCCTCTGGCGGACGCCGGTCTGCTTCAGGATGCCGGGGATGGTCCAGGGCTTCGACCAGTCGATGGCGAAGTGCATGGTGCCCGCGTTGTCCAGATGGCAGATGGAGCCCTGATTGAACGCCACGAAGGGCAGATTGTATTTTTTGATGCGCTCCTGCAGCCCCTTTGTCAGCCGGTCGCCCATGCGGCCCGCCGTCTCGCAGGCATTGGTGCGCTCGATCTCGCACAGCGTATGGTAGCCCGCCACGCAGGAGATGGGCGTGGCCGCCATGGTGCCGCCGCACATGGCCTTGGCGACCTTCTTGCCGGAGGAATCCAGTCCCGCGCCCAGATGGGCCATGCAGTCCCTGTGGCCGCCGACGCCGCCCGCGCCGGGATAGCCGCCGGCCACGATTTTGCCGAAGATGGTGAGATCCGGGTCCACGCCGAAGAAGCCCTGCGCGCCGCTGGGGCCGATGCGGAAGCCGGTGACCACCTCGTCGAAGATCAGCAGCGCGCCGTATTCGCGGGCCAGGCGCTCCGCGCCCTTGATGAACTCCCTGGATACCGGGCGGGTGCCGCTCTCGGGGCCGATCGGCTCGATATAGATGCCCGCCGTGCCGCCGTCCAGCTTGTTGCGGCGGAGCTTTTTCTCCAGATCCTCCAGATCGTTGGGGAAGAACTCGTCCGTGTGCTTGAAGACGAAATTGGGCACGCCCTTGGACATGAGGCCCTTGGTGCCGGGCACGCGCATGCCGTACGCCAGCTGGTCGCTCCAGCCGTGGTAGGCGCCGCCCATTTTGAGGATGTTTTTTTTGCCGGTCTTGAGCCGGGCGATGCGCGCCGCGCACATGCAGGCCTCGGTGCCGGAGCCCAGCATGCGGAACATATCCACCGACGGCACCATGTCGGAGATTTTTTTGGCCAGCTTGTATTCGTATTCGTGGAACAGGCCGGTGGACGGGCCGCAGGTATTCAGCAGTTCGATCACGGGCTCCCGCACGGCGGGGACGTTGCTGCCCAGGATGGTGGGGCCGCCGGCCTGCAGCAGGTCGTAATACCAGTTGCCGTCGATATCCCACAGCTTCGCGCCCTCGGCCCTGGTGATGACCATGGGGAACGGGTAGTTGAACGCCAGGTTGTGCTGCACGCCGCCGGGGATGACCTTGCGGGCCTCGTCGATCATGGCCTTGGAGCCCTGGCATTTCGCGCCGAAATAGTCCCGCTCATAGGCCGCCAGTTTATCCTTTTTTATGGTGTAGACCGGCTTTTTGATCAGCTCGTCCAGCTGTCTCGTCACCGCCGCCGCGTCCAGATATTCGTCAATCGCGAATCCGTTGTATGCCATAAAGACACCTCCAAAATCTCGTGAATCTAAATTCACGTCATAATGTAAAAATAGCACCCTCCGCCGGATTTGTCAACGCCGGCTTGCATTTCCCGCAAGATGAACAACGCGGCGCGTTCCTTATTGTGGAAATTGGCAGGAAAAAGCGGCGCCCCCGCCGGAAAGGCGGGGGCAACACGGAATATCATCATAGAAATACGGCCGACCGGGGGCTTCGCTTTCATCCTTCGCGGCGTTGATAAATCACTCGCACAGCGACAGGATATATTTTCCGTAGACGGTCTTGTCCATGCTCTCCCCGGCCTCCCGGAGCTGCCCGCGGCTGATATAGCCCATGTCGTAGGCGATCTCCTCCAGGCAGGCGATCTGGCGGCCGGTTTTTCTCTGGGCGCGCATGACGGCGTTGGCCGCCAGCAGCAGATTTTCGGCGCTGCCGGCGTCGTGCCAGGTGACGTCCTCGCCCATGGTCACCACGCCCAGCGCGCCTTTTTCAAGGTAGGCGTTGTTCACGGCGGTGATTTCCAGCTCGCCCCGGGCGGAGGGCTCCAGCCCCTCGGCGATTTCCGTCACCTGTCCGTCGTAAAAATACAGGCCGGGGACGATGTAATTGGATTTCGGGTGCGCGGGCTTCTCCTCGATGGACAGCGCCTTTCCCTCCCCGTCGAATTCCACCACGCCGAAGGGCCTGGGGTCGGCCGCGCGGCAGCCGAACACGGTGGCGCCGGCGGCGTTGCCGGCGGCCCTGCTCAGGCAGTCCCGCAGCCCCGCGCCGTAGAAGATATTATCCCCCAGGACGAGACACACCCCCTCGCCGCCGATGAAGTTTTTGCCGATCAAAAACGCGTCCGCGATGCCGCGCTGGACCTTCTGGATGCGGTAGGTCAGGCTGACGCCCAGGTCGGACCCGTCGCCCAGCAGCTTGATGAAGGAATACATCTCGTCCGGCGGGACGATGATGAGGATATCCCGGATGCCGGCCTCCAGCAGCGCGGCCAGCGGGTAATAGATCAGCGGTTTGTCGTAGACAGGCAGCAGCGGTTTGCACACGGGCAGGGTCATGGGGTACATGCGGGTTCCCTTGCCCGCCGCCAGAATAATCCCTTTCATACGTTGTATCTCCTTGCGAAAGTTTTCCGCCTCTACTATACACATCCCGCGCCGGAATGGCAAATGATATTTCTCACACACCCCCCGCCCCTCGTCCTTGGCCCCCTCGTCCTTGGCCCCCTTGTCCTTGGCCCCCTTGTCAAATGGGGCTGTCAGCCGCACGGCTGACTGGGGGATTCCCCCACCCCCGTAGCCTCCCTTGTCAAAGGGAGGTGGCGCGTAGCGCCGGAGGGATTCCCCTCACCCCCGTAACCTCCCTTGTCAAAGGGAGGTGGCGCGCAGCGCCGGAGGGATTCCCCTCACCCCCCGCAGCCTCCCTTGTCAAAGGGAGGCAAATTACAAGGGCGGCTGCGACGCGCAACAAAACGCCCCCTCTTTCGAGGGGGCGTCCTGCTATCTTATTCGCTTGCGCGATTGGGATAATTGGGTTGTGTTGGATTAGCCAATCACATAGATTGTGGCAATCGTGGAGGTCACCGTGCCGGTGCTGGTGACAGCACGCACGAGAACGACGGAACTGCCGTCAACCGCAGTCTTAGTGCTGTCGATATAGACAGTCTTGGTGCTGTCGGTGACGTTGTAGTAAGTCGCGCCGCCGTCAACAGTGATCAGAGAGCCAACAATAGCGGCAGTGCCCTGAGCATAGACGTTGGTCGCGGAATTACGGACATTCCATGCACCAGTCTCAACAGTGTACACAGCGTTGGTGTTGGAAATGCTGTTGTCGCTGTTGTAGGTGTAGAGGCCGGTGTCGCTCAGCGCGGTGCTGGTAGCCTTCACGGTAACGGTGGTACCGTCAGCCGCAACACCCGTGTAGGTGTAGTAGGTGTAGGTGCCGTCGGAGCTAGCGGTATAGGCATCCTTGTTGATGTAGAGGTAGCTCGTGACAGTGGTGGCGGTGTCGTTCGCGGCAGTGGAGAACACGGCCTTTACGGTCACAGTCGCGCCATCAGAGGACACAACAGCCTTTGCGCCTGCGGGAATGGTGACGGTAGCGGGAATAGCGGTGTTTCCGGTGTAGGAAACAGCGGTATTCTTGGTGCCGTTGTAGTTCACATAAACGGTGCTGTTGTTCATGATAGCGGAGTAAGTGCCACCGGCCTTATAAGCGGTGGTCGGGATAACAGTCGTGCCGGTGACGATATTGTTGGTGGCAGTAGCGGTGGTGTAAATGCCTGCAACATGGACATTATCAGTGGTCGCGATATTCGCGGCAGTCAGCGCCTCGAGGGTGATGGTGGTGCCGGAAACGACATAGCCATAGATATTGCCCTTGAATCCATTGGCAGCGGTCTGGGTAGCGGGGGTGGTGGCAACAGTGTGATCCATCATCATAACGCCAGCGGACCAGTAATCGCCGTTTACGTCCTTGGTCATGTTCACGGTGTAGGAGCCGACGGTGCCGTCCTGCAGGACCGCGAGGACCTGGAAGGCCGGGGTATTGCCGGTCAGCGCAGGCGTCACGGTGCCGAGGGCATTGACGATGTAGGCATAGTTGGTGGAAGCCGCAGTAGCGGTGGTAGCAACTGCGTAGCCGTACTGATCGAGGTAATAGACAGCTGCGTTGGTGCTGTTGCTGAAGTCGCTCAGCAGAACCTTGGCGGAAGCGGCAGCGCCGGTCAGAACGCCGGTGCCGACAGTGTAGGTGGTGCCGCCAACGGTGATGGAGTTGTTAGCAGTATTGTAAGCCGTCTGGGAACCGGTAACCTTGGTGGTGGGATAAACATAGGTCACGCTGTTCTCGGTGACATACGTCACAACATCGCCCTTTGCCACGGTGCCCTGCAGGGAAATGGTATCCGGGGTGGCGGAAGTGGCGGGGTAATCAACAGCGGGGAACGTAGTGGAGCTGCCGACAGGCTTAATCGTGTAGGTCACGGTGCCGTTGGTTGCGGTGACAACATTGGTCACGGTGCCGACGGTGTAGGTGATCTCAACAGGAGTCGCCAGGACATTGCTGCTATCAGCATAGACAGAGACGACCTTGCCGTTGCCGGTCTTCAATGCCAGAGCTGCAGCGTAGGTGGAGTCAACCTTGACACCGGTTGTGGAATAATAGCCGGCGAGGTCGGTAAGGATGGTTGCAGCCTTTGTAGCCGCAGTGTAGGTCTTAACAGTGAGGTTGGCCACAGTCTTGGTGGCATTGGTCCAGCCGTACTTTGCGCCAGTGGCGAGAGAGCTTGCGGTGTACACGGTCGCGGGACGGCCAAAAGTGTCAAGGCCGTTCTCGGTCTTGGTCACGCCAAAGACGGTCTTGGCAAGGGTATTCTTGGCAACCGTGGTGGGCGCAGTGGAAGCATAGTAATAGCTGGTATCGTCACCAGCCGACGCATTCTTATCGGAATAAATGGTGAAGCCATTGGCGGCGTTCATCGTGCTGGCCGCAGTGGCAGCCTCGGTCATGCTGGCGTACAGGGTGCTCTGCTGAACAGGCGTCTGGTATACGCCGGTTTTAAGCTCCTTGAAGTAAACAGCATAGCCGGTGGTCTTGCTGGTGCCAGCGAACAGGGCGTCGTAAGCCATCTGGGAGGCGGCCTCACGGGTGACGGCTGCGCCGGAGATGGTGACGCTGGAGAAGCTGGTGTCGTCGGCATAGTACACCTTGGCGGTGTTGATCTGCCAGTTGCCGGTGGTCAGGCTGGTCATGTCATAGCCCAAGATGCGCATCAGCATCAGCGCCCACTGATAACCGGTCAGGGTGGCGCCGGGGGTGAAGTTGCCGTTGCCGGTGCCGGCGATGTAGCCGCACTGGTAGCAGTACTCAACATACTTGTAACCCCAATAGGAAGTGGGAACATCCTTGAAGGTTACGGTGGTGGGGGCCAGCGCGGTGGCGGCGGTGGCGCCCAGCGTCATGTTGGACATGATAACGCAGGCCTCGGCGCGGGTCAGGGTGCCGGCGGGCTTAAAGGAACCGTCGGGATAACCTTTGACGACCGCGAGGTCGGTCATGATCCCGACTGCCTCGTTGTAGTCGGGGGTAACCTTGTCTTTGTCGGTGAACGTCGCGCTAGCGCCGATCACGCAAAGGCTCAGGACCATTGCGACCACAAGAACGAGGCTCAGGGTTTTAGTGAGCTTCTTCATGTATGAAACTCCTCCTTAAAATAGTACCTCTCTTTTCAAGAGGCCCAGTATGTACAACACGCTCGATAGTATGGAATTCCTTTGGCCTACTATCGAACGGATATACCAAAGAAAAGCAAGGGCGTGCGGAAAAGGGGGCACGGAGGCCCTATCCCTTTTACTTAGCGTATTTTACCTGAATCTCCGCTTTATGTCAACGGTTCCAGCCTGTTTGTAATATAACCGTAACATAACCCGCCTGCGGCAAAAACCGCCGCGTTTCCTACCTTATTATAATAACGAAGATTTTAGACGCCCCGCGCGGCGGAAAGTTCCCGCGCCCTCCAAAAATTTTTTCAAAAACCCCTTGACAAACGCCTCGCTATGTATTATTGTTCTAGTTGCTTAATACAATGATACACGGGAGGTGTACTATGGAATGGCAGTTTGATTCCAGCGCCCCGATCTACGCCCAACTGGTGGACGGCATCAAGCTGGGCATCGTTTCGGGCGAGCTGCCGCCCGGGGCGCGGCTGCCCTCGGTGCGGGACATGGCCACGGAAGCGGGCGTGAATCCCAACACCATGCAGCGGGCGCTGCAGGAGCTGGAGCGGGACGCGCTGGTCTACAGCCAGCGGACCGCCGGCAGATTTGTAACGGAGGATGAAGAAGTGATCGAAGCGGCGAAGAACGCCCTCGCGCAGGCGCGGGTGGCGCAGTTTTTCAGTGCCATGTCCGGCCTGGGCTTTCGGCCCGGGGAGATTTTGGCGCTCATTGAAGTCAAGGTAAAGGAGGCGTCCGACGATGCCGATCTTTGAATGCAGGGATCTGAGCAAGAGCTATGGCGACGTACCCGCGCTGTCCCACGTGGATCTCGCGCTGGAGCCCGGCCACATCGTGGGGCTGCTTGGCCCCAACGGCAGCGGCAAGACCACGCTGATCAAGCTGGCCAACGGTCTGCTGACCCCCTCCGGCGGCGAGCTGCTCATCGACGGGCAGAAGCCCGGCCCGGCCACCCGGGCGCTGGTGTCCTACCTGCCGGAGCGCACCGGCATCCCCCTGTGGATGAACGTGACCCAGCTGCTGGACTTTTTCTGCGATTTTTACACGGATTTCCGCCGCGACCGGGCGGAGGAGATGATCGCCCATCTGGGCATTCAGATGAAGCAGTCCGTCAAGGAGATGTCCAAGGGCACCCGGGAGAAGGTGCAGCTCATTCTGGTGATGAGCCGGGCCGCCAGGCTGTACCTGCTGGATGAGCCTATCGGCGGCGTGGACCCGGCCACCCGGGACTACATCATCGGCACCATCATCGGCAACTACGATCCCGACGCCACCCTGCTGATCTCCACGCACCTCATCGCGGATGTGGAAAACGTGCTGGACGATGTGATCTTCATCAATCGGGGGCAGATCGTGCTGCACGCCACCACGGACGAGATCCGCGAGCAGAACAACAAGAGCGTGGACACACTGTTCCGGGAGGTATTCAAATGCTAGGAAAACTCATCAAGCACGAATTCCGCGCCACGGCGCGGACCATGGTGCCGCTGTTTCTCATTCTGCTGGCCGTCACGCTGTGCGCTTTCGCGGCGTTCAACTTTCTCACCGCGGGTCTGGGCGGCATGTTCGCGGCCATGTTCATGTTCCTGTTCTTTCTGGCCGTGCTGGCCATGCTGATCATGAGCTTTGTGCTGATGATCCAGCGCTTTAAGAACAATCTGCTCTCCGACGAGGGCTATCTCATGTTCACCCTGCCGGTGAGCATCCACAGCCTGCTGTGGAGCAAGCTCATCGTCTCCACGGTGTGGTTTATCGCCGCCGGCGCGGCCTCCGTGCTGGCCACCATGCTCTCCACCGCCAGGGCCGCCCGCGCCGCCGACGCGGATTGGCGCGGCATGGGCCAGAGCTTCAGCGACACTTTCGGGCTGAACAACGTGGGCTATGTGCTGGAGCTGGCGCTGGCGCTGCTGCTGGGCTGCGTCTGCCTGTGCCTGCTGTTCTACGCGGCCATGTCCCTGGGCCACAGCTTTGCCCACAACAAGGGCCTGTGGTCGGTGCTGCTGGCCATCGGGTTTTTCATCGTGGCCCAGATGCTGGGCATCACCTCGCTGGTTGCGGTGTTTCGCATCAACGCCGTCAATACCCTGAGCACCGCCGTCCAGATCCACGCCTCACTGGGCAGTATGCTGGCCGCCGAGGCCGTCTACGCCGCGGTGTTTTATGTAGTCACCTGGCTGTCCCTGCAAAGGCGGATGAACCTGGCCTGACGGTTTTCCCCTCCCTACCGCAAAAGCCCCCGGCAAACCAAAGGTTTGCCGGGGGCTACTTTATTTAAATACCCGGTTCACACGGTCTCCACGAAATCCTTGATATAATGCAGCGCCACGCCCAGCGGCACGCTGTGCCGGTGAAAGCGGCTGAGCCGCAGATACTCGCCGTCGTGCTCAAAGGGGTTGCGCCCGGCCACATATTCCTTCAGCCGGGGCAGATACGGCTCCATAAACTCGGTCAAAAAGCCGCCCAGCACCACGTCGCAGTCCAGCGCCATGCGGATATTGCCGATGCCCACGGCCAAATGCCGAAGCATATCGTCCCACAGCGCCTCATATTGTGGATTGTGGACCTCCAGTCCGGCAAAGAATTCCTTCACGGTCACGCCCAGCTCGTCGCCGATACGGCTGGGGGAGCAGTAGGCCTCCAGGCAGCCGTGCTTGCCGCAGCGGCAGGGCAGCCCGTCGGGCTCCACGCACATGTGGCCGAACTCGCCGCTGCGGTGGTTGACGCCGTAAAACTGGTCGCCGTTGACCAGCACCGCGCCGCCCACGCCGGTCTCCAGCAGCAGATAGGCCATGTCCTTCTGCTGGCCGTAGGTGAACCACTCGGCATAGCCGCCGCTGGTGGCGTCGTTTTCCAGATAGGTGGGATAGGGGATGTGCCCGATAAGCTCCTGCATGGTGGTGCCGCGCAGCCCCAGCGAGGGGGCCAGCGTGATGCGGTCGCCGGAGAACACCGCGGGCAGGGCGATGCCGGCGCCCAGCATTCTGCCCCGGTCCAGCCCGGAATCGTCCAGAAACTTCTCCAGCTCGTCGGCCATGAAAGCGCTGAAGTTTTCCATCTCCCGCACGGGCCGGTGATTGACGTGGCGATAGAACAGCTCCTGCAGATACAGGTCGGCCGCCGCCAGCCGCAGCCGGTTTTCCGTGATGGAGATGCCCACGGCATAGCGCGCGTCGGGTACGATGCGCAGGCCCATGGCCCGCCTCCCGCCGGTGGAGCGCTGCTCCCCGGAATAGTCCACCAGGCCCGCGTCCATCAGTTCCTTGAGATTCTGGTACACGGTGGGCAGGCTCAGGGAGAGCTCCCGGGCCAGCGACTGTTTGGAGCAGAACTCCGCGGTGCCGTATAAATACTGATAGATACTGCTGCGGGTCTGCCGCCGCCGCTCGGTGATGGTCGGTTCCAAATTCATTTCAGCTTCCTGCACTTTTAGAAAAGTCATTTATATATCCTATATTATCATGTATTTTTGCTTAGTCAATTCCTTTTTTGCCAAAGGGCCTTGTGCTTTTTTTACAAAAGAGCGAGGCGATAACGCCATAATATCACCAAATCGTCAGTATTTTTGATAAAAGTAATTGACTTTTATAAAGCGTCTTTATAAAATGGTGATAATCAAGCCGAAAGGCATAAATACCCTCACAAGGGGACAAGGAGAAAACACTATGAAAAAGATTGTCGCACTGTTTCTTGCACTGTGCATGGTCTTCGCTCTGTGCGCCTGCGGCGCAAAGACCGAGGCTCCCGCAGCCACCGCGAGCGCCGCTGCCGGCGGAAAGGTCGGTATTGCGATGCCCACCAAGTCCCTTGAGAGATGGAACCGCGACGGCTCTTTCCTCAAGGAGCAGTTTGAAAAAGCCGGTTACACCGTGGAGCTCACCTACTCCGACAACGATGTGAACCAGCAGGTCAACGACATCGAGAACCTCGTGTCCGATGGTGTGAAGATCCTGATCATCGCCGCCATCGACGGCGAATCCCTGACCAACGTTCTGGACAGCGCCGACAAGGCCGGCATTCCCGTCATCGCCTATGACCGCCTTATCCGCAACACCAAGGCCGTCGATTACTACGTCTCCTTTGATAACTACACCGTCGGCGTCCTGCAGGGCCAGTACGTCATCGACACCCTGAAGCTCGACCTGAAAGACACCTCCAAGAGCTACAACATCGAGTTCACCGCCGGCGATCCCGCCGACAACAACGCCGGTTTCTTCTTCAAGGGCGCGTTCGACACTCTGAAGCCCTACATAGACGCCGGCATCCTGAAGGTCCCCTCCGGCCAGACCACCTTTGAGGCCGTCGCCACCGCTTCCTGGGACACCACCAAAGCCATGAACCGCATGCAGAACATACTGGGCTCCTTCTATGGCAACGGCACCGTCCTTGACGTGGCCCTGTGCTCCAACGACTCCACCGCGCTGGGCGTGACCAAGGCCATCGCGTCCGACTATGCCGGCACCAACCAGCCCATCATCACCGGCCAGGACGGCGATGAGGCCAACCTGAAGAACATCGTGGACGGCAAGCAGTCCATGACCGTTTACAAAGCCGTCGCCAACGAAGCCGTGGTCACCATGGCGCTGGCCCAGGCCATGCTGAGCGGCGAGACCCCCAGCGACGCGCTGGCCTCCACCTTCAGCTTCCCCTGCACCTACGACACCAAGTCCTACGACAACGGCACCGGCGTCATCCCCTCCTACCTGCTGACCCCGACCGTGGTCACCAAGGACAACATCCAGACCGCGCTGATCGACACCGGCTACTACACCATGGGGTCCGACGGTTACCCCGTGGCCGTGGGCTGATCCGCGCCGCAAACCAGCTCAACAAGACCCAAAAAAGCGGGCGGGGCAACTTGCCCCGCCCGCTCCTCTATTTTACAGCGACCCGCAGAAAGGGGGCGTCCTCTTGGAAGACAACATTCTGGTGATGAAGGACATCACCAAGGAATTTCCGGGCGTCAAGGCGCTCAACGACGTCAATCTTGAAGTCCGCCGGGGCGAAATCCACGCGCTGGTGGGCGAAAACGGCGCCGGAAAATCCACGCTGATGAACGTGCTCAGCGGCACCTTTCCCCACGGCTCCTACACCGGCGAGATCATCTACAACGGCGAGGAGTGCAACTTCAAGACCGTCCGCGACAGCGAAAAGATCGGTATCGTCATCATCCATCAGGAGCTGGCGCTGATCCCGGAGCTGTCCATCGGCGAGAACATATTTCTGGGCAACGAGCGCCGGGGCCGGTTCGGCATCAACTGGGACGAGACCTTTGCCCAGGCGCAGAAGCACATGTCCCAGGTGGGCCTGAAGGACAAGGCCACCACCCTGATCAAGGATATCGGCACCGGCAAGCAGCAGCTGGTGGAGATCGCCAAGGCGCTGTCCAAAAACGTGAAGCTGCTGATTCTGGACGAGCCCACCTCCTCCCTCAACGAGGAAGAGGCCAGAATGCTGCTGGACATGCTCATCGGCTTCAAAAAAGAGGGCATGACCTCCATCATCATCTCCCACAAGATCTCGGAGATCGCCTATGTGGCGGACCGCATCACCGTCCTGCGGGACGGCGCCGCCATCGAGACCCTGGACAACTCCGCCCACGATGTGGACGAGGGCCGCATCATCCGCGGCATGGTGGGCCGGGAGCTGACGGATCGCTTCCCCGCCCGCGAGCGCAAGACCGAAGGCGACGCCGTTCTCGAGGTCGAGGACTGGTGCGTCCACCATCCGGTGTATACTGAAAAAGAAGTTGTCAGCCACGTCTCCTTCCATGTCAACAGGGGCGAGATCGTCGGCTTTTCGGGCCTGCAGGGCGCGGGGCGCACCGAGCTGGCCCGTTCCCTGTTCGGCCACAGCTACGGCGCCGAGGTCACCGGCACGCTGAAGCTCAACGGCGGCGAGGTCAATCTGAAAAACGAGCGCGCCGCCATCGAGGCGGGCCTGGCCTACGTCACCGAGGACCGCAAGGACAACGGGCTGGTGCTGATGGATACCATCGCCGTCAACAACACCATGGCCCGGCTGGAAAAGGTCTGTTCCCGGGGCGGCGTCATTGACATCAACCGGGAGAATGCCGTGGCGGAGGAATACAGGAAGCTGCTGGACACCCGGACACCCACGGTCCAGCAAAGCGTGGGCAACCTCTCCGGCGGCAACCAGCAGAAGGTGCTGCTGTCGAAATGGATGTTCGCGGACCCGGACGTCCTGATTTTGGACGAGCCCACGCGCGGCATCGACGTGGGCGCCAAATACGAGATCTACTGCATCATGAACGACCTGATCTCTCAGGGCAGATCCGTGGTGATGATCTCCTCGGAGATGCCGGAGCTGCTGGGTATGTGCGACCGGATCTACGTCATGAACGAGGGCCGCATCGTGGGCGAATTCACGGCGGCGGAGGCCACGCAGGAGAAGATCATGGAGGCCATCCTGTGCTCGGATAAAAAAGAAGAAATCAAGGAAGTGAAGACAGCATGACTGAGAAACTGAAAACGCCGCCGGCGGCTGCCGCCGGCGCGAAGCACAGCGTAAGCAACCTTCTGAAAAAGTACACCATGCCCATCGCGCTGGTAGTGGTGTTCGTCTTTTTCTCCTTCCTCACCAAGGGCAAGCTGCTCTACGCGCAGAACATTTCCAACCTGTTTCTGCAGAACGCTTACGTGCTGGTCATGGCGGCCGGTATGCTGCTGTGCATCCTCACCGGCGGCAACGTGGACCTTAGCGTGGGCTCCACCCTGTGCCTGGTGGGCGCCATCGCGGCGCAGCTGCTGTCGCGCGGCAATCTGGGCGCGGTGACGGTCATTCTCATCTGCCTGGCGGTGGCCTGCGTCATCGGCATGTGGCAGGGCTTCTGGATCGGCAACATGCACATCCCCCCCTTCATCTGCACCCTGGCGGGCATGTTCCTGTTCCGCGGTCTGGGCCGCGTGGTGCTGGCCTCCAAAACCGTCAGCATCTCCAACCAGACCTTCCTCAACATTTTCACCTCCTACATCACCATCCCCGGCGTGGACAGCGAGGCGCTGCATCTTTCCGCCTTCATCGTGGGCTGCCTGGTGGCGGTGGGCATCCTCGTCAACGCCGTGCTCAGCCGCGGCAAAAAGCTGAAGAAGGGCTACGCCGTGGCGGCCCCCGCCGGCTACTACGCCAAGATCATCATTATCGACCTGCTGATCGTGGCCTACAGCTGGAAACTGTCCAACTACAAGGGCATCCCCGTGATGATCCTGTGGGTGCTGGGCGTGCTGGCGCTGTTCACCTTCATCACCTCCAAGACGGCCTTCGGCCGCTACTTCTATGCCGTGGGCGGCAACGAAAAGGCCACCAAGCTCTCCGGCATCGACACCCGCAAGGTCTATTTCGCGGCCTACTTCATCATGTCCGTGCTGGCCGGCTTCTCCGGACTGCTGGTCTCCGCCCGCCTGGGCGCGGTCAACGGCGACACGGGCATGTCCTACGAGATGGACGCCATCGGCGCGTGCTTTATCGGCGGGGCCTCCGCCTACGGCGGCAGCGGCACCGTCCCCGGCATCGTGGTGGGCGCCATTTTGCTGGGCGTCATCAACCAGGGCATGAGCATCTACGGTCTGGACAACAACTGGCAGTATGTGGTCAAGGGCGCCGTGCTGCTCACCGCCGTCATCTTCGACGTGGTTTCCAACCACAAGACCGGCAAATCCGGCTGAGTAAGGAGAGATTATGCTCTATATCGGCATCGACCTGGGCACCTCCTCCGTCAAGCTCCTGCTGATGGACGGAGCGGGCAGGATACTCAATGTCGTGTCCCGGGAATATCCCCTGTCCTTCCCCCACCCCGGCTGGTCGGAGCAGGACCCCGCCGACTGGCTGCGGGAGACCGTGGCCGGCGTGCGCCGGCTCACCCAAAACTGCGACCGCGGGCAGATCGCGGGCATCGGCTGCGGCGGGCAGATGCACGGGCTGGTGGCGCTGGATAAGGACGATCGCGTCCTCCGCCCCGCCATCCTGTGGAACGACGGCCGCACCGCGGAGGAGACCGACTATCTCAACAACAAGATCGGCCGTGACAAGCTCTCGGCCTGGACGGCCAACATCGCCTTCGCGGGCTTCACCGCCCCCAAGCTGCTGTGGATGCGCCGCCACGAGCCCGAGCTTTTCGCGCGCATCGACAAGATCATGCTGCCCAAGGACTATCTGAACTATTGTCTCACCGGCGTCCACTGCACCGACGTGTCGGACGCTTCCGGCATGCTGCTGTTTGACGTGGCGCACAAGCGCTGGAGCCGGGAAATGCTGGACATCTGCGGGCTGAAGGAATCCCAGATGGCCCGCATCTATGAGAGCAGCGCCGTGGTGGGCACTCTCCGCCCCGACATGGCCGCCGCGCTGGGCCTGCCCGAAAGCGTCAGGGTCTGCGCGGGCGCGGGGGACAATGCCGCCGCGGCCGTGGGCACCGGCACCGTGGGCGACGGGCGCTGCAACATCTCGCTGGGCACCTCGGGCACCATCTTCATCTCCAGCCGCGCCTTCGGCGTGGACCCCAACAACGCGCTGCACGCCTTCGCCCACGCGGACGGGAACTATCACCTTATGGGCTGCATGCTCTCCGCCGCGTCCTGCAACAAGTGGTGGATGGAGGAGGTGCTCCGCTCCGCCGACTTCGCCGCGGAGCAGTCGGCCATCGACCCCGAAAAGCTGGGGCGCAACCCCGTCTTTTTCCTGCCCTACCTCATGGGCGAGCGCTCCCCGCACAACGATCCCTTTGCCCGGGGCACCTTCACGGGCCTTTCCATGGACACCACCCGCGCGGACATGACCCAGGCCGTGCTGGAGGGCGTGGCCTTCGGGATGCGCGACTCGCTGGAGGTCGCCCGCTCGCTGGGCATCGACATCCCCCGCAGCAAGCTGTGCGGCGGCGGGGCCAAAAGCCCCCTGTGGCGCGCCATCTTCGCCGACGTCCTGAATCTGGAGCTGGACACGGTGGAGACCGAGGAGGGCCCGGGCTACGGCGGCGCGATCCTCGCGGCGGTCGCGTGCGGCGAATACCCCTCGGTGGAGGCCGCGGCGGACGCGCTGGTGCGCGTCACCGCCACCCAGCGCCCCGACCCCGGCGCGGCCGCGCGCTACGAGGCGCAGTATCGGAAATACCGGCGCATCTATCCCGCCCTGCGGGCGGTATTCCCGGCCCTGCTGTGAGGGCCGCGTGATGAAAAATACGCCCGAATACGACGTTCAAAAGAAAAACCGCGCCGCCCTGCACGGAACGCTGCGGGGCGTGGTGTGCGTCTATCTGGTTTTTCTGGCCTGGCAGGTGGTCAAGGGGCTGCCCTCCTCCGCCATGCCCGGCTGGGCCGGCTGGTGCTTCGCGGCGGTGTTCGCCGCCGCGGCGGCAGCTTTCGGCCTTTACAGCTGGAACCGCTACAAAAAAGACCTGGCCGGCGCCCTTCTCCGCCCGGAGACGGAACCCGGCGCCGATGAGAAAGCGTGAACCCATGAAGATCGAATCCGTCTTTGACCCCGCCTTCGCCCCCTACGGCAAGGTGCTCCCCGGCTACGATACCGCCCCGCTTCTGGCGGCGCTGCGCGCCGTGACGCCTCTGCCCGAAGGCGTGGACTATGTCCCCTCCCAGCCGGAGCTGGAGGGGCTGCCCATCGCGGGGGAATTTTTTGCCAGCGCCTACGGCGGGATGCCCATCCAGCTGGGCTGGTGCAGCGGCCACAACACGCGGCTGAACTGTCTGGAATACCACCGGGACAGCGAGCTGAACATCGGCGCGGACGATTTTATCCTGCTGCTGGCCAAGGCCGAGGACGTTCAAAACGGCCTGATCGACACCTCCGCGGTGCGGGCCTTCCGCGCCCCCGCCGGCGCCGTGGTGGAAATTTACGCCACTACGCTGCACTACGCCCCCTGCTCCGCCGCCAAGGGCGCGGGCTTCCGGGTGGCGGTGGTCCTGCCCCGGGGCACCAACGGCCCCAGGCCGCCCCTGTCCCCCCTCCCCGGCAGCGCGGAGGACGCGCGCCTGTGGGCCCGCAACAAATGGCTGCTGGCCCACCCCGACTCCGCGGAGGCGGCGCAGGGCGCCGCGGTGGCCCTCACCGGCCCCAACCCCGATATTTCCGGCGACATCTGAAAAGAAGGTACAAAAACATGAACAACATCCCCGATGTAAAACTGGGCCTCCTCGCGGTCTCCCGGGACTGCTTCCCCGTGTCCCTGTCCCAGCGCCGCCGCGCGGCCGTCGCGGCCGCCTGCAAAGCCGGGGGCCTCGATCTTTACGAGTGCCCCGTCACCGTGGAAAACGAGGCCGATATGCTCGCCGCGGTGGCGGATGTCAAGGCCGCCGGCTGCAACGCCCTGGCGGTATTTCTCGGCAACTTCGGCCCCGAGACGCCCGAGACGCTGATTGCCCGGAATTTCGACGGCCCGGTGCTGGTCGCCGCCGCCGCGGAGGAATCCGCCGGCGATCTGATGGACGGCCGGGGCGACGCTTACTGCGGTATGCTCAACTGCTCCTACAATCTGGGCCTGCGCCATCTGAAGGCCGTCATCCCGGAATATCCCGTGGGCGACGCCGGGGATGTGGCCGCCATGCTGCGGGACTTTGTCCCCGTGGCCCGGGCCCTCATCGGCGTGTCCAGCCTGAAAATCATTACCTTCGGCCCCCGTCCGCAGGACTTTTTCGCCTGCAACGCGCCCATCAGGGGCCTGTACGAGCTGGGCGTGGAGGTGGAGGAAAACTCCGAGCTGGATCTTCTGGTCAGCTACAAGGCCCACGCCGGCGATCCCCGCATCGCGGCCGTCTGCGCCGACATGGCCGCCGAGATGGGCGAGGGCTGCTATTATCCCGACCTGAGCGCCCGCATGGCCCAGCTGGAGCTGACGCTGCTGGACTGGGCGGAGGCGCACAGGGGCTCGCGGCGCTATGTCGCCTTTGCCGATAAATGCTGGCCCGCCTTTCCCGAGGCCTTCGGCTTCGAGCCCTGCTATGTGAACTCCCGCCTGGCCGCCCGGGGCATCCCCGTGGCCTGCGAGGTGGACATCTACGGCGCGCTCAGCGAGTATATCGGCGCCTGCGTCTCCGGCGACGCCGTGACGTTGCTGGACATCAACAACTCCGTCCCCCGGGATATGTACGAATCCGAGATCCGGGGCAGGACCGCCTATCGGCCCACGGATGTGTTCATGGGCTTCCACTGCGGCAACACGCCCAGCTGCAGGCTGTGCGCCAATCGGGCGGTGAAATATCAGCTCATTCAGCACCGCCTGCTGGAGCCGAAGGATTCCGCGCCCGATTTCACCCGCGGCACGCTGGAGGGCGATATCGCCCCCTCCGACATCACCTTCTACCGTCTCCAGTGTGACAGCGAGGGGGCGCTGCGCGCCTACATCGCCCAGGGTGAGGTGCTGCCTGTGGCCACCCGCTCTTTCGGCGGCATCGGCGTGTTCGCCATCCCGGAGATGGGCCGCTTCTATCGCCATGTGCTTCTCGAAAAGCGCTTCCCGCACCACGGCGCGGTGGCCTTCGGGCATTACGGCAAGGCCCTGTTCACGGTCATGAGGTATCTGGGCGTGCGGGACATCGCCTATAACCGCCCCGCGTCCCTGCCCTATCCCACGGAAAATCCCTTTGCCTGATGGCGGCGCTGGAAGAGCTGCGGGCCCTCTATGGGGCCTATCTGGCGGAGACCGTCCGGCTGGAGCAGGCCCGCCGTCCCGGGGACGGGCTGCTGGGCTTCGGCGCCGGCCCCAAGGACGACCGATGCCACGCCGAATTTGCCGACGCCGTTTCCGCGGCGCTGGAGCGGCTGATCGCGGAGGGCCCCGACGCCACGCAGGCGCTGGACGTGCTGAATTTCATGTATGCCGCCCCGCTGGAAAACGCGGACAACCGGCTGGCCTATTGGATGCTGATGGCGCTCCACGCCAGGACCCCGCCGCTGGCGGAATTCCTCACCCCGGGGAGCGCGGCGCTGCTGCTGGCGTGGTATAAGGGCGCCTATCCCCGCCGGGACCGCTTCCCGGCCCAGAAGGCGGTCATCGCGGCGCTGAAGCGCCGCGCCGCCTGATCTCGGCTTGCGCCCCCCCCCACGGCGGGCACTGCGGTGTCCGCCGTTTTTGCGTCCTCCCGTCTCCCTCGCCGTCCCCTCAATAGGCCCCCTTGTCAAAGGGGGCTGTCGGCCAAATGGCCGACTGGGGGATTCACCCCGCATCCCCACCCTTGCGCAAAAAGGAAGCCCCGGACTTGCGTCCGGGGCTTCTCAGCCTGTCAAAGAACTCCCCCAAAATGAAAAATCGAGTGATTCGCGGGGGGAGTGTGAGGGGCATTTGGGCGATACGGTGCCCAAATGGGGAGCGGCAGTGAATGGAGCGCCGGGGGCGCTCCAGAGCCGCGACCCGGGCCTGCCCGCTGGCAGGCAAAGCCCCGCCTCAATTCAGATAAATAGCCGCCAAGCCCTTGCTGTACAAGGGCTTGGGGAGCGGAGCGACATTTTTTGCGAAGACACGGTTTCGCAAAAAATTCGGCGTTTTGAGGCTGTCAAAAAGGCTTTTTTGACAGCCTCAAGAAGCCCCGGACTTGCGTCCGGGGCTTCCTCGTCGAATTGATTTTTGTTCAGCGCTTACTTGTTGTTTTCATCCCTGCGCTTTTTTCCGGAGATGGTCAGCCAGGCCAGGCTCATGCCGGAGGCGGTGGCCAGCGCGATCCAGAGGTACAGCTCGTCGCCGGTGGTCTGTTCCGCGGCGCCTGCCTGCGGAACGTCGGGATCGGTGATGTCGGTGCCGGGCTCGACCGGCGTTACCGGCGTGGGCTCCAGAGGAACATCCGGGTCAGGGATCGGCTTTTCGGGCGGGATATACGGTCCAACGGGAGTGGAATCCGTAGTCCGCTCATAGTAGAGGGTATAGGTCACCGTTTCGCCGACGGGAACCGCGCCGCCCTCTTCCTGCGAAGCTTCCGCAAGGAACTTGTATCCGGTGCGGTTGACGACCGCGGGGACAAAGCTGGCCTCGCCGGTGTCCTTGTTGATGGTCCAGGTGCCCACGGAAGTATCGGTGCTGTTGTAAGCCGAGGTCATTTCCACCGTCTCATCCACGGTTGTTGCGCCGGTGTACGTATCATGGGTGCGGTACACATGCATGACCACAGCGCCGCTGTTCAGGGTCTCGACATAGTTCAGCACGATCTCATAGCTGCCGTCGTTGGGATTGACGACATCCACGCTGGTGTTGGAGCCGGCAGCCACAAAGCTGTGGGGGACGGTCTTTCCACCCTCGCCGCCCGCGGCGGGATAGGTATAGGTGGTATAGGCTGCGGGATCCTCCGTATAGGTTCCGGGAGCGGCTTTGGGGACCCAGGTGCTGACGGAGGCGGCCGCGACCTGAACGCCGTTGCGATACTGTGCGTAGTTGCGGGTCAGCTTGTAGTAGAAGGTGCTGGGGAGCTGATAAGTGTTGGTAATGGTCTGGATAGATCCGCCGTAGGAGGGCCCGGGCTGACCGTAACTGACGGTGTAATTGTTACCGCCATAGCCGACGGTGCCGCCATTGTCTATGACCCGATAATCCCCGCCGGTGGTGGGAACAACCTCCACCGCCGTATACTGGATACGCTGCCCGTTCGCGTCATAGGCATTCAGACCGCTGAAGGTGTAGCTGCCGGTGTTCTCGCTGATTGGCAGGGGGACTGGCGTCCCGACCGGGACGCCGCCGGCCATCAGCTGGATATGGACCGCGGCGGGTGCGGTGGGCGCGGCGCTGTTCACGCCGTCGCCGCTCATATTGGCAAACTCCTTGGTGACGGTGAAGGTGGTCTCCGCCTGCTCGATGGTGTTGGTGAAGGCGTTGTAGCCTTCGCTCTTGGTCGAAGTATAGCCGTCAAGCGTCCCCTCGGAAACCGTGTAGACGATTTCATAACCGTTGTCGTCATACTTGGGCAGGCCCTGGAAGGTGTAGGTCCAGTTCTTATCCGTGCTGGTGCCGGTGGTGGGCGCCACGGTGCCGGCAGTGCCGCTGAAGCCCACGGTGGCGGTCCTATTCACTCCGGTGTCCTTTCCGTTCACGGTACCGTTCACGGTGAAGGTCACATCGGGATGCTCGGTTCCGGTGGGATCGATCCACACCTTGGCCACGTCGACGTCGACGTTCTGCTGTGCAAGGGCGTTGGTGATGGTGTAAGTGCTCTGATCGTATACGGGCGCCGCATAGGCATTGATCTTGCCGGTGACAGCCGCCTCGCCGATGGTGTAGGTATACTGTACGGTGCGGTCGGCGTTGTACAGCGGCAGCGTCGCGGCGCCGTTGTCATCCGTGCCGAAGGTATAGGTCTGGGTGTTGTCGTTGGTAACCGTGTCGACAGTCTGGCTCAGGTAGGGGGTGCTGGGCGCATCGTTGCGGTACAGATACAGCGTGATGGTGGCGGGCCGGTTGGCCGTATTGCCGCCGTCCACCCAGTTCTTGGTCACCGTGATGGAGGTAAACGCCTGGTTGAGCGTGTTGGTGATGTCATAGACGAACGCGCCGCCGGTGCCCCGATTGGCGGAGATTGCCGGGCTGTAGCCGTTGGTCGTTTCATCGACAGTGTAGGTATACAGCCGGCCGCTGGCGTCATACTTGGCGAGACCGCTCCAGGTGTAGGAGTCGTCGGCGCTCAGATCGCTCTGCTTTGCCGTCGCGCTGAAGGCTGTGTCCGCGTTGCCGTCGGCGGAGCGGGAGAGCGTAAAGGTCGCGTTGCGGTTTGTGCTGTTCACGCCGTCCACCCAGGTCTTGTTCACGGTGACGGAGGTGGTGCCGGTGATGGTGTTGGTCAGATACTGGGTAAAGGTGCTGCCGGTTGCGCTTACCTCGCCGTAGCTGACAACATAGGCTCCGATGGGGCCGCCTTCCTCCACGGGATTGGTGCCGTTCATCTCAAAGATGCGGTATTCCAGCGCCGTCATCTCGGTGGTGCCGCCGGTCGTCCGCTCCTCGTAAACCGGCAGGTTGGTGAAAGAGTATGCGCCGTTGTCGCTGACCGTGGTGGTCTTTCCGGTGTTGACCCAGTCCTCGCTGCTGCCCGCGGCCCGTTTGAACAGGCCCACGGTGGCGGTGGGATGGGTGGTGCCGCCGGGCTCCGCCCAGGTCTTGGTGCCGGAAATGCTGGCGTTGTTGGGATCGATCAGCTGGTTTGTGATGGTGTACGCGGTCTTGTCGGCATTGGCCGTCACGCTCTTGATGGTGTAGCCCGCGGGCTCGCCGCTCACGTTTTCGCTGCCGACCGTATAGCTGTAGGCCTTGCCGGTCGCGTCATACTTGGGCAGACCGCTCCAGATGGTGGCGGTGCCGTTGCCGGCCACAGTCTTGGCATCGCCGTAAGGCGCGCCGTTTTGCATCAGCTGGACGGTGACGTCCTTGCCGGTGGTATGATTGGCGCCGGCCACGTCGATCCAATTCTTGGACACGGAGACATTCACCGTGCCGGTGAGCGTGTTGACGATGCCGTGGGTACTGTCATTGTAGGTGACCGCATAGCCGCCCGCCACGGCGCCGTCGGCCAGCGCGGCGTTGTCTTTCATCTCGCGCACGGTGTAGTGGATCTCGGACACGCCGGTGATTTTTCCGTTGTCGTAAGTAAACTCGTTCTTGGGCAGATTATGGTTGTGGCTGTCCTTGCTGAAGCTGTAGCTCCAGTTCCCGCTCGCGTCCGCGGTGACGGTCTGGGTGGCCTTCAGCGTGGCGCCGTTGTACAGGCCCACGGTGACGGAGGTCGGACGGGTGTTGTACGCGTTGTTGTTGTCGTTCCAGGTCTTGCTGCCGGAGATCGTAACGTATTCCTGATTCACCGCGTTGGTAATGGTGTAGCCCGCGGCGGCGCTGCCGGTGATGCCGACCTGCTGGAACATTGCCGCATCGATGACCTCGGCCACCGTGTAGCGGGCAATCGCGCTGTTGAACACGGTGGGCAGGCCGGTGAAGGTGCCGGTCGGGTTGTTTTCGGTCAGCGTCAGCGTCTTGCCCGTATCGATGCTATTTTTCAGCAGCTTCACGGTGATGCCGGCGGCGGGCCACGCCGCGATGTCGGAGACCCAGTTCTTGGTGACACTCACGCTGGTGGTGCCCTTATAGCTGTTGGTGATGACCAGCCCGCTGGTGCTGGAAGCCCAGGTCTCGGGGGCGAAGTTGGTCTCTTGGACGGCATAACTGTAGGTGCTGCTCAGCAGGCCGTTTTTGTTTAAGGGAACCGTGACGGCGCAGGTCCAGTCGCCGGCGCCCTTGGTCACGGTGACGTGGGCGTCCGTCGGCGCGTGATTGGTCTTCCAGGAAGCGGCATTCTCGCTCAGCGTGATAACGCCGTAATCGCTGCCGTCCCGCTGCAGTGTCACCTCGATGGAACCGGGGAGCGCGGTGCCGGCGGGGGCGATCCAGGTCTTGCTGATATCCAATGTGGTATACTGCTGCGTGGCCGTATTGGCAAACGCGTTGTTGGTGCTTCCCACCGTCTGGAGCGGGCTGCCGCTGCCGGTCCAGCTCAGCTGGCCGTAGGCCACTCCGAGCGTATATACCGTGTTGTCCTTATCGTAGTTGGCGGGGGCCTCGGTCTCCGTCAGCGTGAACGCGCAGCCGGAAGGAATGCTGGCAAAGGAGACCGCGCCATTGGCGTCGCTCTGGACATTCTGAGACCAGCTGATCCCCGGGGTCGTGGAGGCCAGCATAAACGTCGCGCCCGGCAGTGCCGTCCCGGCCACATCGGTTTTGGTAAAGCCCAGCAAACCGGTAAATCCCCTGACTGCGGGGACGGTGAAGGCCAGCTGCTCCGGTGAACCGACCGTCTGTGGCACGCTCAGATAGGTATAGCCGTTGGTGGGGTAATATGTATTCTGCGTGAAGCCCTGCTTCTCGGTAGCCAGCCGCACCGAGTAAGTCATGGTGTAAGTATAAGTCGTAACACCGCCCGTCGTAGATGTGCTTGCTGTGGCGGGATCCAGTGTCCAGGTCAGCGCCGTAGCCGTCTTGGCGACGGTGCCGCCCGTGACGGAAACGGAGTCCTGATCCAGCACCACTTCGGCGCCCATGGGGTCGATCACCTGCGTGCCGCCGCCTGTGGAACCGGAGGACGCGGAGTTGGCGATGTCGGCGAACGCGTTGTGAAGCGCCGTCAGATTGTCGGTATTGAACGCGTAGGTTACGTCGGAGGTCGCCGCGGTGGCAATACTGTCACGTAGGTAGTTGCCGATTGTCGTATTGTGGGTAACTGTTACCGTGGGCTCGTATGTATCCCAATTGCTAGTATCTTTTGTACAATAATGTTCGCTATAATAATGCTTAGCAAGTGTTTTTCCGCAATGTACACATATATCCGTTGTCATTGTGGTCGTCAGCGTGTCTCCGCTGACGCCGTAGCAGATGGTGTAGAGCTTGCTGAGAGCCTTGACCTGCGCGGCCATGGCGGCAGTTTCTTCATATTCCGCTGTAGAAGTGGCCCCTCCGTTTCCATCATCGTTATAATCATTGATAGTGTCAAGCCCTGTATGGTCGTTGTCGCAGCGTGCGGTAGGCTGGCCGTCGGTCAGCAGCACGGTGTACTTGTTGGCCAGCGCGGAGATATTGACGCTCCTGCCGCCGATGCTGGCAGCGGTCACATTCAGCAGGTTCCGGGCCATCATCAGGCCGGCTTCCATGTTGGTGCCGCCTTTGGCCTGAAGATTTGTGCTGTTGATGGAAGCCTTAACGGCGGCAGCGCCGGCAGCGGTGGATACGTCTGTCCAGTTCGTGACAAGAGACGCGGCGGACTGATAAAATCCGCTGAAGCGAACCACGGACACATAGACCTTGCCGCCGGAGTTGCTATCCTTCAGGTTTTGGACAAAGGCCTTTGCCTCGTTGATAGTAGCCGCCATACGGCTCTGTTCCGGGTTGACGCTACCAGAATACGTACAAGCGTCACTGTGTGTGTTACTTCTTCCGCATACGGCGCAGTCGGCCATCGAACCGGACGTGTCGATCACCAGCACCACGGCGGCGTCACTGGTGGTGATGGTCTGGGTAGTCCCAACCTGAACGGTCACATCAAACCAGTTCTCACCTCTGCTGCTGTTTGCGGCGGCAGTTTTTGTCAGGGTATAGCCGTCTTGCGTACTGGCGGGCGTGGCAGTGACTGCGTTGCCGCTCCCGTCTGTGCTGATGGTGCCATCCGTATTGAGGACATAGTTCCCGCTCATGACCTGCGGGGGTGTCCCTGTCGCGAAAACGGAGACCTGTACCAGGCTCAGCGCCATGACCAGCGACATCAGCAGGCACAGCGTGCGCGTGCCGAAGTGCCTGGTTGCCGCGGGGTGCTTCCTTGTTGTTTTCATAGCTGATTTCTCCTTCCAATCCTTGAAACCGTGAATTGAAAATCGAAATTTGTGGCAGCCGGGCCGGCCTGGCGGCGTACCGCTTTAGCTCCCTTGCTTTGCGCCCCGCGGTTTTCCGCGGTTTACCGTTTCAATAATTTCATTTGCCTTCCGGTTCGCATTCTCCAACATTTAATATAATATACTGTCGTTTGCGGGGGTGTGAGGGGGTCATTCGCCGAGGGCGCTGTCCATCAGCAGCAGCAGCTCCAGTGCGCTGCGGAAGTTTTCCTCCCGGCCGGTTTCCAGCCAGGCCACGCTTCCCTGCCAGCTGGCGTTGTGTCGGAACAGTACTCTGATCTTGAACGTTGCCAGTTTCCCTTCTGCCGTCGAACCGTCCTGCCCGGTCGGGGCGCTTTCGCGCGCTTCCGCGGGGAACCGCCGGGTCAGCACAGACGGCTGAGGAAACCGAATCGCGTCAAGCAGACTGTCCAGCTCCAGCAAAAACTGCAGGAGGTTTGCAAAAGACCTGCATTCCTCGCCCGCAGGGTTGAACAGGCGTCCCGCCGGTTCACCGTTGCTGTAGCTGTCGATACAGACGACCATGGTCTTGCCGGGGATGACTGAATTGGTCTGCATCGTATAGTACGCTCCTATCTCGCATTCGTTGTTGCAAGTATAGCATTTGAGGGTTACAAAACCGGTTACATTTTGTAGTTTCATCTTCAAATTTGATCCGTCGCAATTGTCAAATTTTTAGACACTAATTTGTATACTTTCACCATAATGTGCAAATTTTTCCTCTCTTTGCCTCCCGGATCGCATTTTGGCGCCTCCGCCCCGGTTTCAGCTTGTCAAAGAACTCCCGAAAAAAGGAAATGCACAGTGCTTTGCGGGGGGAGTGTGAGGGGGGCACGGCCCCGCCTCAATTCAGATAAATAGCCGTCGAAGCCTTGCGCAGCAAGGGTTCGGGGAGCGGAGCGACATTTTTTGCAAAGATATAATTTTGTAAAAAATTCGGCGTTTTGAGACTGTCAAAAATGCTTTTTTGACAGTCTCGGAAAAAACCGGGGCGGGCGCTGGGCGCGCCGTCCCGGTTTTTATCTTTCATTTCCGCCGGTACTCACAGAAGCGGTATCGGAGCCCGTCCTCCTCCCGCCACTCCCCCGCCTCGGTCTCCGCCCAGCCGGGTTCCCGGTCGAGGTCGGGGAAAAAGCTGTCAGAGTGGGGCGCAAGATCAATTTTTGTCACCAAAACCCGGTCTATGTGGGGGAAAAAGTCCAGAAACACGCTGGCCCCGCCGATGACGAAGCACCGGGGATAGGGCCTGGCCAGGGCCAGCGCCTCGTCCACGCTGTGGGCCGCCTGAGTGCCCGGGATGGTCACGTTTTGCCGCGTGACCACGATATTGTGCCGGTTTTTCAGCGGCCGCCCGCCGGGAAAATCCTCCAGGGTCTTTCGCCCGACGATCACGGCGGCGCCGTCGGTCTCGCTGCGAAAGCGCAGCCGATCGGCCTTCAGCACCACGGGCTGGGTGCCCCTGGCCCCGATGCCCCAGTCGGAATAGACCGCCACGATGGCGTCCATAGAAATCATCCTCTCTGTCTTGTTTCGCGCTTTCCCGCCCTGCCGGCGGCGGAGCGCCGTACCCGTTTATTTTTCCGGCGCCAGCTCGGCCTTGCCGCCCATGTAGGGCCGCAGCACCTCGGGCACGTTCACGCTGCCGTCGGCCCGCAGGTGATTCTCCAGCAGGGCGATGAGCATCCTTGGCGGCGCGACGACGGTGTTGTTGAGGGTGTGGGGCAGGTACATTTTCCCATCCTCGCCCTTCACGCGCATTTTCAGCCTTCTCGCCTGGGCGTCGCCCAGATTGGAGCAGGAGCAGACCTCGAAATACTTCTGCTGGCGGGGGCTCCAGGCCTCGATATCGCAGGATTTGACCTTCAGGTCGGCCAGATCGCCGGAGCAGCATTCCAGCTGCCGCACGGGGATTTCCATGCTGCGGAACAGCTCCACGCTCATCCTCCACATTTTTTCGTACCAGTCCATGCTGTCCTCGGGGCGGCACACCACGATCATTTCCTGTTTTTCAAACTGGTGGATGCGGTACACGCCGCGCTCCTCGATGCCGTGGGCGCCCTTCTCCTTGCGGAAGCAGGGGGAATAGCTGGTGAGGGTCTTGGGCAGCTCCCCTTCCGGGATGATCTGGTCGATGAACCGGCCGATCATGGAATGCTCGCTGGTGCCGATGAGATACAGATCCTCCCCTTCGATCTTGTACATCATGGCGTCCATCTCGGCGAAGCTCATGACGCCGGTGACCACGTTGGAGCGGATCATAAAGGGCGGAATGCAGTAAGTAAAGCCTTTTCCGATCATGAAATCCCGGGCGTAGGCGATGACGGCCTCGTGCAGCCGGGCGATATCGCCCAGCAGATAGTAGAAGCCGTTGCCGGCCACCCGGCCCGCCGCGTCCATGTCGATGCCGTTGAGGCTCTCCATGATCTCCGTATGGTACGGGATGTCAAAATCGGGGACCTTCGGCTCGCCGAAGCGCTGCAGCTCCACATTGTGGGTGTCGTCCGGCCCGATGGGGACGCTGGGGTCGATCATCTGGGGGATCACCATCATGTCCTTCAGGATCTTCTCGCCCAGCTCCTCCTCCAGCTTCTCCAGCTCCTCCAGCCGGTCGGCGTTGGCCTTGACCCGGGCCTTCGCGGCCTCCGCCTCCGCCAGCCTGGACGGGTCCTTTTTGGCCTGTCCCATCAGCATCCCCACCTGCTTGGACAGCGTGTTGCGCGCCGCGCGCAGGTCGCTCGCCTCGGTGATGGCGGCGCGGTTCCGCCTGTCCAGCTCCACCACCTCGTCCACCAGCGGCAGCTTGGCGTCCTGGAATTTCTTCCGGATGTTCTCTTTTACAGCCTCGGGATTCTCCCGGACAAATTTTATATCCAGCATTAATATTACTCCTTGTTATATTTATGGCACATATGTATGTCGCAAAGTTATCGGTGCTGCTTGGAGCTGTCCTGCCAGCTGTTGCCCATGCGGTAGAGGTTGTCCAGCAGGACTTCCCTGTCGTTGGCGCTGTAGAACTCGATCTCGATTCTGCCGGTACGCTTGCCCTCCACCAGCTTGCACTTGCGCGCCAGCACCTTGGTCAGGCTCAGGCTCTCATCCGCGGCGTAGTCCACCGCCGCCTGCGTCTCCTCTTTGGGCGGCAGCTTGGGCATCCGGGACAGCCGCGCCGCCAGCTGCTCGGTGCGCCGCACCGACAGGCCTCGGGCGCACACCTCGTCCGCCGCCTCGGCCTGCGTCTTCTCGTTGGTGATCTGCAGCAGCGCCCGGGCGTGCCCGGCGGAGATGCGTCCGTCCTGCACCATGCTCAGCACCTTGGGCGTCAGCGCCAGCAGCCGCAGGGCGTTGGTCACCGCCGAGCGGGACTTCCCCACGCTCCGGGCGGCCTCGTCCTGGGTCAGGCCGAATTCCTCGATCAGGGCCCGGTAGCCGGTGGCCTCCTCCAGCGGGTTCAGGTCCTCGCGCTGCAGGTTTTCCACCAGCGCCAATTCCGCCGCGCGCCGGTCGTCGGCGTCAATGATGCGCACCGGCACCTCGCTGAGCCCGGCCAGCCTGGCCGCGCGCCAGCGGCGCTCGCCGGCGATGATCTGGTAGTAGCCGCTGTCCAGGCGCCGCACCGTGATCGGCTGGATTACGCCGTACAGGGCGATGGAGTCCGCCAGCTCCTGCAGGGCGTCCTCATCGAACTGCGTTCTTGGCTGGTCCTGCCGCGGCTCCACCTTGCTCAGCGGCAGCAGCACCGCGCCGCCGGAGGTCTTTTCCGGCACGGTATCCTCGCCCAGCAGGGCGCCCAGGCCGGTACCCAGGCCTTTTTTCTGATTAGCCATCGTTCTCCTCCTTCGCCGCCTTGCGCAGCGCTCTGTCCCGCTGTTCAAATTCGTCCGCCAGCTTGAGATAGCCGTTGCTGGCCTTGTTCCAGCGGTCGTAAAACACGCCGGGCACGCCGTGACTGGGCGCCTCAGACAGCCGGACGCTGCGCGGGATCACGGTCTTATACAGCTTGTCGCCGAAGTATTTCTTCAGCTCCCAGGCCACCTGCTGGGTCAGGTTGGTGCGGGAATCGTACATGGTCAGCACGATTCCCTCCACATCCAGGCCCGGATTCAGGCGCCTGTTGCACATTTTGATGGTGGTCACCAGGTCGGCGATGCCCTCCAGCGCGTAGTATTCGCACTGCATGGGGATCACCACGCTGTCCGCCGCCGTCAGCGCGTCAATGGTCAGCAGCTCCAGCGAGGGCGGGCAGTCGATCAATATGTAGTCGTAGCGGGCCTGCAGCGGCTCCAGCGCCCTTTTCAGCACATATTCCCGACCCTCGGCGTCCACCAGCTCCACGGAGGCGCCGGACATGTTCTTGTTGGTCGGGATCACGTCGCCGTACTTGGTGGAGACCACGCAGGCCTCCGCGGCCTCGCCGTCCACCAGCACATTGTAGAGGTTGGGGCTGCGGGCCTTGTCCACGCCCATGCCGGAGGTGCTGTTGCCCTGCGGGTCGCAGTCCACCAGCAGGACCCTGCGTTTTTTGAAAGCCAGCGCCGCACAGAGGTTCACGCAGGTCGTGGTCTTGCCCACGCCGCCCTTCTGGTTGGCGATGGCGATGGTTCTGGCCATGTCATCACTCCTCGGTTGAGATGGTCCTATTATAACAGCTGCGGCTTTGGTTTTCAATGTTTCACGTGAAACATTTTCCGGCGATTTGTGAATGTTTCACGTGAAACCTGTCGAGACCTCACTCCAACAGCAGATCCACGTCGCCGCAGGTGAAACCGTTGTGCAGCGCAAGGTTCACCGCGTAGCCGATGAGCTTGCCGGTGCGGCGCACCAGATCGTCCACGGTGCGCGGCGTGACGAACAGGCCCTCGCCGGCGTCCACCACGGTGGGGACGCCGACGGCCAGCACCGGCACGCCCAGCGTCACGGCATTCAGGGCGGCGCGGTCGTTGCCCACGCCCGAGCCGGGCGCGATACCGGTGTCTGTGAGCTGCACCGTGCGGCCCAGCCGGGCGAAGTCCGCCGCCGCCAGCGCGTCCACAACGACGACCAGGGCGGGGGAGACGACGGCGCAGAAGGCGCGGACGGCCTCGGCGCTCTCGATGCCGCAGGTGCCCAGCACGCCGGGCCGCACCACGGCCACGCTGCGGAAGGCGGCGAAGTCCTGCGGCAGGCTGCGCTTCAGATGCCGCGTGACCACGACGTTCTGCGCCGCGATAGGACCGACGGCGTCCGGCGTGATGTCCGGGTTGCCCAGACAGGCGCAGACGATGTCGCCCTCCGGCGGCAGGGAAAAGCGCTTCAGCAGTTCGGACAGCGCCAGCGCCGCGTTTTCAAAGGCATTTTCGCGGCGGTGCAGCAGGTTGTCCAGCTCCAGAGAAAGATATTTGCCTTTCGGTTTACATAATGCTTCCGCGCCGGCGTCGTCCAAAATCTCGACGGTCGTGATGGGGAAGCCGGACAGGACCTCGTCCCGGGCGGAGACGCCGGGCAGAGCGGAGGTATCGGCGGCGGATTTTTGAAAGAGCGCGTTGGCCTCGGCGGCCAGGTCGGTTCTGGGCATCGGTCTCATAAACGGCACCTCACACAAGATATGGTGCTAGCATTCCGCGCGGAGCACAATTCTATACCGTGGCGGAAAAAACCCTGCTTTTCCGTAAAAAAAGCCTTGATTTTTGTGGTTTCAGATGGTACAATCTCATTCTGCGGGCCTGTGGCTGAACAGCTTACGGCTCAATATTATAGGAGGAGGTGGCGATTGAAGCATGCCCAACATTAAGTCCGCTATGAAGAGAGACGAGAAGTCCAAGGAACTCAAGGCGAAGAACCGCGCCGACAAGACGGCGCTGAAGACGACGATGAAGAAGTTTGACGCTGCGGTGGCCGAGGGCAATAAAGATGCAGCCGTCGAGACCTATAAGGTTGCAGTCAAGTCCGTTGATCACGCAGCTACCAAGGGTCTGATCCACAAGAACAACGCGGCGCACAAAAAGTCCGCGATGACCCAGAAGATTAACGAAATGGCTTAATCGATGTGTAACAACCGGGGCGCGCTGCGTTCCGGTTTTTGCTATCCGGAGGCGGCTATGAATTACACCTACATCCTGCGCTGCGGCGACGGCACGCTGTATACCGGCTGGACCAACGACCTTGAAAAGCGCGTGGCGGCCCATCAGGCGGGCCGGGGCGGGAAGTACACCCGCGCCCACGGCCCGGTGGCGCTGGTCTACAGCGAGGCTCACGACACCAGGGAGGCGGCCATGAGCCGGGAGTGGCACATCAAGCGGCTGACCCGGGAGGAGAAGCTGGCGCTGTGCGCGGACTATGAAAAACGGGACTGAACCATAACGGTTCAGTCCCGCTTGAGGCTGTCAAAAAAGCTTTTTTGACAGCCTCAAAACGCCGAATTTTTTGCGAAACTATATCTTCGCAAAAAACGTCGCTCTGCTCCCCAAACCCTTGTATAGCAAGGGTTTGGCGGCTATTTATCCAAATTGAGGCGGGGCTCCGCCTGCCAGCGGGCAGGCCCGGGTCGCGGCTCTGGAGCGCCCCCGGCGCTCCATTCACTGCCGCTCCCCATTTGGGCACCGTATCGCCCAAATGCCCCTCACACTCCCCCCGCACCATCCCACAAATCCGTTCCTCACTTAGTTCTTTACAGTCGCAAAAACGGCGGCCGGGCGGGCGGGGACACTCACAGCCGGACGGGGACAGGGGAGAGGGGCGTCATGGCCGATTCCGTGACGCGGCAGGCGACGGTGAGCACGTCCACCCCGGCATCCCGCGCCTGCCGCAGGGTCCGGGCAAACTCCGGGTCGGTGCGCCCGTTGGGCGCAAATTCCCGGCAGCCCTCCATCTGGATCACAAACAGCACGGCGGCGCCATAGCCCGCGCTTTTGGCGCGCATCAGCGCCCGCAGGTGCCGGGTGCCGCGGGCGGTGGGCGCGTCCGGGAACAGGGCCAGCCCGTCCTCCTCCAGCGTGACGCCCTTGACCTCCACATAGGCGGCGCCGGCGGGCAGCTCCACCCGGAAATCCAGCCGGGAATCGCCGAAAACGCATTCGGGGCGGAGGACGGCGCCGGGATACAGGGTGGGCAGGTATTCCGCGGCCAGCCTGTTGGGGGCCTGGGAGTCGATATTGACGAGGGTATCGCCCTTATACACCGCCACCAGATCGTAGGCCGTGCGGCGGGCGGGGTTGGCCGCCTTCTCCAGGATGACCGGCGCGCCGGGGAGCAGCAGCTCCCGGCAGCGGCCGGTGTTTTTCACGTGGCAGACCGTTTCCGCGCCGTCCAGCAGGACCTGGGCGAGGAAGCGGTTGGGCCGGGCGAGGAAGGCGGCCCGGCAGGTGTTTTGATAGAACATAACGGCGCCTTTCGGTTTTGAAAATGAAAACGGGGACGGCAACGGCCGTCCCCGTGAGACTGTCAAAAAGCCTTTTGACAGCCTCAAGACGCCCAATTTTTTGCGAAACCCTATCTTCGCGAAAAATGTCGCTTCGCTCCCCGTAACCCTTGAAAATCAAGGGTTACGGGGGCTATTTATCTGAATTGAGGCGGGGCTCCGCCCCCCTCACTCCCCCCACAAAGCACTGTGCATTTCCTTTTTCGGGAGTTCTTTGACAAGCTGACGGGGACGGCAACGGCCGTCCCCGTGATTTACAGGTCTTTCGGCGCGGTACCGCCGTTTTTCCTGTGCTGCCTGACGCACTCCGTCAGCAGGTATTCGATCTGGCCGTTGATGGAACGGAAATCATCATCCGCCCATTTGGAAAGGTCGTTCCAGAGCGAGGCGGAAATCCGCAGGGGAACTTGCTTTTTCGATTTATCGTCCGTGGCGGAGCCGCCCCCTTTCAGAAAGATAGAGAAAGACAGAATATTATTCTGCCGCATTTTCCGGCGCTGCGCCGCCCGTATCGGCGGGCAGCTTTTTATAGACCGCCAGCGCGGCCGCCAGCACCGCCAGCGCGGCCGCGAGGATCAGGCCCTCGATGGCGGCAATGCTGGAAAGCCAGCCTGCCGCAAGGACCGCGCCGCAGTCCACCGCGGCGTGGAGGAGGATGGCGAGCGGATAGAGCCAGCCTTTGCCCGGCACGCGCACGGCTTCAAACACAAAGATCGAAAGCCCCAAATGCAGCATCATGGCGGAGGCGCGCTCCAAAATTGCCCACAGGGGCGTGGCCGCGGCCGTGGCGGCGATGGACGCCGCGACAGCGCCGCCCGACGCACCCAGAAGGGACGCGCTGATGACGCCGCTTGCGATGAGGCCGTAGGCGAGGCCGCTCACGCCCGCAAGGATCATACATTCACAGCCGCCGTGGCCCAGCCCATAGGTAATGGCCGTCTGTCTGGCCGTCTGCTTTCTGAGGAGGGTTTTAAAACCGACAAGGCGGCCGGTTTCCTCGAACAGGCCCGCGGCTAGTCCGCCGTAAACGGCTTTATACAGTAGATTCCCGTTGATGGCGGCGGAGAGCGATCCCGCCGAATTCAAGACAAAATAGTGCAGGATCTGCTCCAGCACCAGGGCAAAGACGAAAAACATCAGCGCGCCCACGAAGAACGGCGACACGCGGGCTTTCGTTTTGCCGTGCCAGACCAGCAGGGCCGCGACGGGCAGCAGAAGACACACGCCGCCTTCGATAAAAAACGCGGTGGATACGGTCATGAGCGCTCTCCTTTCCTAACGGTGGGGGAGGGGGGCGTATGAAAGCGAAGCCCTCCGCCCCCGGTGGGGCACATTCTTTAATAAGGGAGGCTGAACGGGATCAGTAGATCGAGCCGGAGTTCACCACGGGCTGGACGTCCCGGTTGCCGCAGAGCACCACCAGCAGGTTGGACACCATGGCCGCCTTGCGCTCCTCGTCCAGCGTCACCACGCCGCCCTCTTTCAGCTTATCCAGCGCCATCTCCACCATGCCTACGGCGCCGTCCACGATCATCTTGCGGGCGTCGATGATGGCCGAGGCCTGCTGCCGCTGCAGCATGGCCGACGCGATCTCCGGCGCGTAGGCCAGATAGGTGATGCGGGTCTCCATGATCTCCAGCCCCGCGATATCCACCTTGTCCTGGAGCTCCTCCTTGATCTTGTTCGCCACGGCCTGGCTGCTGCCGCGCAGAGAGGTGTGGCCGTCGAAATCGTCGCCGCCGTCGGCCACGTCGTAGGGGTACAGGCGCACCGTGTTGCGCAGGGCGGCGTCCGCCTGGATGGAGAGATAGTCCATGTAATTGTCCACGTCGAACACGGCCTTGGCCGTGTCCACCACACGCCAGATCACCACGATGCCCACCTCGATGGGGTTGCCCAGCAGGTCGTTGATCTTCTGCTTGCCGTTGTTGTGGGTGATGGCCTTCAGCGAAATCTTTTTGCCGGCGGCGGAGTCCTTTCTATGCAGGCCGTCCAGCGCGCTGGCCGTGACGGCCGAGGGGGCGGGGGCCGCCTCCGCCGCCGCGCCCGCCGGGCGGGCGTTGGGGTTCACGCCCACGCAGAAGGGATTGACAAAATAAAAGCCCTGGGTCTTCAGCGAGCCGTAATACTGGCCGAACAGCGTCAGCACCAGCGCCTCGTTGGGCCTGATGACCTTCAGCCCCGCGAAGGGCACCCACGCGACGAGCCAATACACCGCGCCCACCACCATGGCGGCCACGGCGCCGGCCGGATAGCGCAGATACCGGGCCTCGGCCTCGGACATGCCCACCACGCCCAGCACAAACAGCGCCACGGACGCCGCCAGCAGCGCGACACCCAGCACCAGCATCAGCATGCCGCTGCCGGCGCGGGGCGTTTTTTCTTCAGTGACCAGAGTACTTTCTTCCATAGAAAGTCCCCTCCTTGTCTCAATATGATATCAAAATAATATCACGCGCCACGGATTTGTCAAGGTTTTTCTTGACAAATCCGTGTTTATCAATAAAATAGTAGGGCGCGCCCGGCGCGGGGCCGGCGCGTTGTGGGGGCGGGTAAAGCCCCCGGTTCGAAAGGAGTTTTACGTGAACAAATATCTTGATCGATCGCCCGAGGTGGAAAACGCCCTGGAGGAGGGGCGGCCCGTGGTGGCGCTGGAGAGCACCATCATTTCCCACGGCATGCCCTATCCCAGGAACGTGGAGACGGCGCTGCTGGTGGAAAAGACCATCCGTGAAAACGGCGCGGTGCCCGCCACCATCGCCATCATCGGCGGGCGGCTGAAGGCCGGGCTGAGCGAGGCGGAGATCGAATATCTGGGCAAGACCGGCCGGGGCGTGGCCAAGGCCAGCCGCCGCGATCTGCCCGTGCTTGTCGCCCGGGGCGCCGACGGCGCCACCACCGTGACCACCACCATGATGATCGCCCACATGGCCGGCATCCAGGTGTTCGCCACCGGCGGCATCGGCGGTGTGCACCGCGGCGCCGAGACCACCATGGACATCTCCGCCGATCTGGAGGAGCTGGCTCAGACCCCTGTGCTGGTGGTCTGCGCGGGCGCCAAGGCCATTCTCGACCTGGGCCTGACGCTGGAGTATCTGGAGACCAAGGGCGTGCCCGTGATCGGTTACGGCACCGACGAGCTGCCCGCCTTTTATTCCCGCCGCAGCGGCTTCGGCGTGGATTACCGCATCGATACCCCCGCCGCGCTGGCCGCCGCCTTCCGCGCCCAGCGCGACATGGGCATCAAGGGCGGCATGCTGGTGGCCAACCCCATCCCCGAGGAATACGCCATGGACGACAAGGTCATCGGCGCGGCCATCGACCGGGCCATCGCCGAGAGCCGTCAGCAGGGCATCCACGGCAAGGAGACCACCCCGTTTTTGCTGGCCCGGGTGGCCGAGCTCACCGGGGGCGACAGCCTGGAGAGCAACATCAGGCTGGTGCTGAACAACGCCGTCGTGGCGTCCCGCACCGCCGTGGCGCTGTGCCGGAAATAAACCGTTCCTCTGCGGGAACAAAGAAAACGCCCGGACCGTTTGGTCCGGGCGTTTTTCTGTTTGTGGGGGAGGATGTATAGGAGAAAGAAAGTGTGGCTCTCGGTTCCCCTCGAGCAATTCTAAGATACCGCACTTTTGTGTCGGAAATATGAAACAAATCCGAACATTCCGTGAACTTTCCCGGGGCGGCTTATTGCCCGCGGTCGCCGCTGTCTTCCGCTTTCTTCCGCAGCTTGTGCTTCCGGCCGTCCGGCGTGACCACGCGGACGCTTTCCAGCGTCTCGATGGCGCCCCGGCGCCAGTCCGCCAGATATTCCTGCCGCAGCGCGGCCCGCTCGGCCTCCTCCTCCGCCGTGAGGGCGCGCTCCCGCGAAAGGCGGGTGAGGGCGCTGATGCGATCCATTTTCTCCTGTGTCATGGGGAAGGCCTCCTTCTTATTCCATCATGCCCAGTTCGTCCAGACTCTTTTCAAAGCCGGGGATGAAGCGCTCCATAAAATACCGGACCTCCGGCAGCTCGGAGGCCTCCAGCACCCCGCGGATCTGCTGCTCCGCCGAGAGGAATTCGTTGTTGCCGGCCTTGCGCTCCTCGATGCACTTGACGTAGGCCGCCAGCTTGTCCGCCGCTTTCACCAGCGGATGCAGCTCCCGCGCCACTTCGCCGGTCATTATCGGCTCATAGGCGCCGCGAAGCTCCACCGGGAGCATATTCAGCAGCTTTTGCGCGGCCAGATCCTCCACCTGATGATAGGCATCCATGATATCCGCGTTGTGGTATTTGATGGGCGTGGGCAGGTCGCCGGTGAGGATCTCCGATGCGTCGTGATACAGCGCCACGGCGGCGCACCGGTCGGGGTCGCAGGGTACGCCGAACACATCCCGGCGGATGACGCCCAGCGCGTGGGCGATCACCGCCACCATGTGGCTGTGCTCCTGGATATTTTCCGGCACGGCGGAGCGCATCAGGCCCCAGCGGGTGATGTAGCGCATGCGGGAAATCAAGGCAAAAAAGTCAGAATCGGCCATCGACAAAATCCTCCGTCCGCGGCGGACGCACCACCGCTTTTTTCTGCCAGGTGCCGGCGAAATACCGGCCCCAGGACATGATGACGCACAGCACCCAGCCGATGGGCACCGCGTACCACACCGCCTGATAGCTCACGCCGAAGGCAAACACCATGAGGTACGCCGAGATCACCCGGGCGCCCAGCGTGGAAAACGAGCAGAGCATGGAATAGACCGCGTCGCCGGAGCCCTGCAAAAGCCCCGCGGTGGGCAGATACACCGAGAACAGGCAGAAGAAAAAGCTCATGAACCGGATCATGTCCACCGCCATTTGGAGACTTTCGCCCTTAATGCCGAAAAGCTCCGCGATGGGGGCGGCGAAGAGGTAGGCCAGGGTGGCGATGCCCAGGGTGATGACGAAGGACAGCGCCACGATGCGCTTCCAGCAGTCCTTCACGCGGTCCGCCCGGCCCGCGCCCATGTTCTGGCCGGTGAAGGTGGCCATGCCGTTGTTCAGCGCCATGATGGGGACAAAGATGTAGTTTTCCACCCGGTTGCCCACCGTGAAGGCGGACATGAGGTTTTCGCCGAAATAGTTCACCAGCCGCTGCATGAACACGCCGCCGAAGGCCACCACGCTCTGTTGGAGCATGGTGGGTATGCCCAGCCTGAGACACAGGGCGCATTTGTCTTTCTGAAAGACAAACTGGCCGCGCCTGAAGCGGAACACGGGGTAGTGCCGGGACATATAGACCCAGCTGAACACCATGCAGATGGCCTGGGCCAGCACCGTGGCGATGGCGGTGCCCGCCACGCCCCAGCGGAACACCAGCACAAAGGTCAGATCGAGGATGGCGTTGAGCACCGCCGCGACGCACAGAAAATACAGCGTGGCCTTGCTGTCGCCCACGGCGCGGAGAATGGCGGCTACCGCGTTATAGGCAAATTGGAACACCAGACCCCCGGCGTAGATGGTGAAGTAGGACATCCCCAGCTCCAGCACCTCGCCGTCGGGAATGTTCATGAGCCCGTGGAGAAGCACCCGCGCGAGGGCCACGCCCGCCGCGGAGGCCAGAATGCCCACCCCGCCCAGCAGCAGCAGCGCCGTGGAGGCCGCGGCGCGCATATCCTCCGTCCGGCGGGCGCCGTACAGCTGGGAGATGACGATGCCCACGCCGTTGGCCAGGCCGAAGGAGAGGGCCACAAACACGAAGGTCAGGCTGGCGCAGTTGCCCACGGCCGCCAGCGCCGCGTTGGACACGAACTGGCCGACGACGATGCCGTCCACCGTGTTGTAGAGCTGCTGCAGCAGGTTGCCCAGCATCAGCGGCAGGGAGAAGCGGGCCACGTGCTTCCAGCCCGTGCCCTGGGTCATGTCCAGTCCGGCGGCCATCGCGCGCCCCCTTCCGAAAAATCAGATAACAAGACATTTTAGCATGGTGAAAAGTGAAATGCAAGGGCGGAGCGGCAGGGGAAGGGAAGCGGGCCGGCGCCCGGGGCGGAAAATATGGCCGGGGATATTGCGCCGGGCAGGGAAATGCGATAAAATAATTAAATGAAACAATGACGCGTTTTGAACACCGATTTTGAAACGGAGGTATTTTCATGGCTGTTGAGAAATTTGCCGATAAAGACCTGCACGCGTTTACCCGGGAGCTGGCTTCCGACCAGGGCAAGCCCGGCGGCGGCAGCGCCATCGCGCTGGTGGGCGCGCTGGCCGCGTCCCTGGGCCTGATGGTGGCCGGGCTCACCGACGGCAAGCCCCGATACGCCCGGTACGACGCGGACATCAAAAAGTGCCTGAAGGATCTGGAGACCCTGCGGGTCTATCTCGTCCATCTGGTGGACGAGGATATTCTGGCCTTCGCGCCGCTGGCCAAGTATTTCGCCATGGACAAGTCCGACCCGGAGACCGCGTCCCACTATCAGGCCGCCCTGCGGCTGGCCTGCGCCATCCCCACCGAGATCCTGTATAAGACCACCGAGCTGACCGGGTATCTGGCCACGCTGGCCGAGGAGGGCTGCGCGGGCGCCGTCAGCGACGTGGGCGTGGCGCTGTGCCTGTGCCGCGCCGTGATGCAGAGCGCCCGGCTGACCTGCCTGGCCAACTCCAAGTATTTCGACGACGAGGTCTACGCCATGACCGTGTCCCGGGAATTTGAGATCGTCTTCGCCGAAAATATGCCCGCCATCGACAAGGCCCTGGCCAAGGTCGAGGAAAGGCTCGCCCGCTGATGGCCCAGCTCCTTTACGGTGCGCCCGTGGCCGACGAGGTGCGCGCGCAGGCGCTGGAGCTGATCCGGCCCCTGGGGCTGCGGCCCCTGCTGGCCGTGGTCCGCGCCGGGGCCGACCCGGACGACAGAGCCTATGAAAAAAGTATCCGCGCCGCCTGCGCCAAGTGCGGCGTGGACGTGTGGACCGCCGAGCTGCCCGCTTTCGCGCCCCAGGACGCGCTGGTGCGCGCCGCGCGCCGCATCGGCCGGGACGAAGCGATTCACGGCGTGATCGTGATGTGCCCCCGGCAGTATGATCTGGGGCTGATCGCCGCCGCCGTCGGCCGGGACAAGGACGTGGACGGCGCCGGCTTCGCCGAGGGCGGCGTCTTCGTCCCCTGCACCGCCGAGGCCGTGGCGGCCCTGCTGGATTATTACGGCGTGGAATGCGCCGGGAAAAAAGTCACCGTGGTGGGCCGGGGCGCCGTGACCGGCGCGCCCGCCGCGGCGCTGCTGGCCGACCGGGGCGCGGACGTGTCCGTGTGCCACAGCCGCACCGAAAACCCCGCGGAGCTGTGCCGGGAGGCGGATATCTTGGTGTGCACCGCCGGCCGGGCCGGGCTCATCGGCGCCGACCGGATGCGCCCGGGCCAGGTCATCGTGGACGTGGGCATCAACCTCTCCCCGGAGGGGAAGCTCTGCGGCGACTGCGATTTCGACGCCGCCCGGCGGATCGCCGCCGCCGTGACCCCCGTGCCCGGGGGCGTGGGCGCCGTGACCCCTTATCTGCTGGCCCTGCACACCGCCCGGGCCGCCGCCGAGCGCAGAAAATTGTAAAAAAGTATTGACAAATCAGTCCTTTGCTGATACATTGTTCTGGCGCTCCAAAGACAGCAGGCGGCCAAAAGCCGGAAGTCCTGCCGAGGATGGCATCAATTCTCTTTGATTGCTTTCTGCCTTCGTGTTCTTTTGGGAATGCGGAGGCATTTTTTTGGGCGTGAAACATCAGTGTGGAGGTGAAAAACACACATGCCTAACGCAAAAGTTCTCAGCGAAAAGCAGGCGATAGTCGAAGCGCTTACCGCGCGCATCAAGTCCGCTTCCGCCGGCGTTTTCGTGGACTACAAGGGCATCACCGTGGAACAGGATACCGCGCTGCGCACAGAAATGCGCAGGGAAGGCGTCGATTATTCCGTGGTGAAGAACACCCTGGTACACTTCGCGATCAACAACGCAGGCTACAGCGAGCTGGATAACGTGCTCAACGGTACTACGTCTCTGGCGACAGCCACCGGCGACCCCATCACGCCGTTCCGCATCCTCAACGACTATTCCAAGAAGCTCAACGACAAGTTCAACATCAAGGCCGCCTTTATGGATGGTCAGATCCTGACCGAAGCCGAGATCACCGAGCTTGCCAGCCTTCCTTCCAAGGAAGCGCTCATTTCCGTGGTGCTGGGCACCATGCTGGCCCCCATTACCAGCCTGGCCGTCGTGCTCGACCAGATCGCCAAAAAGGACGGCGAAGCCGCCGCAGAAGTTCCCGCTGCCGAATAAGGCGGCACTCAACTAAATTTTAGGAGGAATACCAATAATGGCTAACGAAAAAATCGACGCCATGATCGAGGAGATCAAGGGTCTGTCCGTTCTCGAGCTCAGCGAGCTCGTCCATGCGCTGGAGGAGACCTTCGGCGTCTCCGCCGCCGCCGCTGCCGCTCCCGCCGCCGCCGCCGCTGCCGCTCCCGAGGAGGAGAAGACCGAGTTCGACGTCGTCATGACCAGCTTCGGCGCCAACAAGATCGCCGTCATCAAGGAAGTCCGCACCATCACCAGCCTGGGTCTGGCCGAGGCGAAGGCCCTGGTCGAAGGCATCCCCGCCAAGATCAAGGAAGCCGTTTCCAAGGACGAGGCCGCGGAGCTCAAGACCAAGCTCGAGGCCGCCGGCGCCACCGTGGAGCTCAAGTAAGTTTTTTGCCACTGATAAAAAGGCCGCCCCGGACGGGGCGGCCCTTTTGCATCCAATAAACGAGGCCGGGACGAAAGTCCCGGCCTCGGCGCAGCTTGCGCTCGTCTTATTTCGTCGCGGAAGCGGCGGCCTTGGAGAGCTGGGTCAGCACCACGGCGCCCATGGCGCGGTTGGCCGTGCCGCCGGGGGCGAACACGCTGCCGGCGGCGGACATGTAGCCCTTTGCGGTGCAGTAATTCACGGCGTCCAGCGCCCAGGCGGAGATGACACCTTTATCCGAATAGCTCAGTTCGCCGGTGACTGCGGGGGCGCCGGCGTACTTGTAAAGGAACGTGGCCATCTGCTCGCGGTTCATGTTGGCGTCGGGGCCGAAGGCGGTGTCGGTGAGGCCCTTGGCGATGCCCTTGGACACGGCCCAGGTCACGGCCTTGGCATACCAGGCGCCGGGGGCCACGTCGGTGAATGCCGAAGTGACTTTATCCACCGCGGGAGAGCCCGCCAGGGCGTACAGCATGGTGACAAAGGCGCCGCGGGTCATATCCTTCATCGGGGAGAAGGTGGTGGCGGAGGTGCCGCTGATGAGCTTATTCTCATAGCAGTACTTCACATAGCTGTCGTACCAGCTGCCGGAAACCACGTCGGAGAAGGTCTTGCAGGCCGTGCAGAGAATGGTGATGCGGCCCTGGGGAGCGCCGTATTTCGCGGCGGTGACGTTGCCCTTCAGCCCGGTGGTGATGTATTCCATCACGGCTTCATCCATGGGGATGCCCAGGTCATAGTTGACCGGGGAGGCCGCGAAGGCGTAATAGGTGTCGCCGCCGGCGGCGGTGAAATTGTTGGTGACGATGGTATACGTGGCGGTGGCGCTGAAGGTCTTGCCGTTCACGCTCTGGATGGAGACGCGGCTGACGGTCTTGGGCGCGGAATAGGTCGAGCCGGGATACTTGGCGCCCGCGTCGAAAGCCTTGGTGGTATCCACCGTGAATTTGAGGCCGGAAACCTGCGGGAAGGCGCCGACGGCCGCCGGCGTGCAGTAGGTGGAGGCCTCCAGCGCCTCCAGCAGCTCTTTGCCGGTGACCTTGACAATGGACAGGGTGTTGCCGAAGGGCAGCACCGTGTTGATATCCTTCTTGGTGATGTCGCCGGCCTTGATGGTGGCGCGGATGCCGCCGCTGTTGGTGATGGCCGCGTCAACCGCGATTCCTTCCTTTTCCGTCTTCCAGATCAGCGCGTCGGCGATGAGGTCGCCCATGTTGGTCTCCATGGTGCGCACGCCGGGGTCCTTGTTGGCGTTCAGGGTGACGGCGGTCGTTGCGAATTTCGCGCCGTAGGCGGCGTCAATGGCGGAGGTGATGGCGTCGGCCTTGGCTTTCACCGCGGCGTCGGCGGTCATGGTGTCGGTGACGGGGACGAGGGCGGCGGTGAGCTTGCCGTCCTTGATGGTGACGACGCCGATGTTGGCAAAGGCCGTGCCGGTGGAGACCAGCATGGTGCTGCCGGCGTCCAGCTTGGTCTTGGTCGTGCCGCTGATGAGGGTATTGGTGTTGCCGTCGATGACGGAGTGGCTGTGGCCGTCGATGAACAGGTCGATGCCGGACACGGCCTTGATGACGTCAAGGGACTGATGGCCGACAGATTCGGTGTCCACGCCCAGGTGGCCCAGGCACACGACGTATTTCGCGCCGGCGGCCTTGAGGGCCTTGACCTGCGCGGCGGCGGCGGCGATGATTTCGGCATCCGAACCGAAGGTGACGCCCTTGATCATGGCGGGGTTGGCCTTGGTGGCGGTCTCCGGGGTGTCCAGTCCGAACACGCCGATCTTGGTGCCGTCGGGCGCGGTGAACACGGTGTTGTCCTTAAAGGCCACCTTGCCGTTGTACAGCACGTTTGCCGCAAGCACTTGGAACTTGGCGGCGGAGAGGTTGGTCTTGAGCTGGTCGAAGCCGTAGTCGAACTCGTGGTTGCCCACGGCGGCCGCGTCGTAACCCGCGAGGTTCATCAGGGCGACGGCGTTGGCGCCCTTGTCGGAGCTGACATACACGGTGCCCTGGCTGTAGTCGCCGGCGTCCAGCAGCAGGACATAGGCGCCCTTGGCCTCGTAGGCCTGCTTCAGCGCGGCGACCTTGGCATAGCCTGAGATCGCGCCGTGAACGTCGTTGGTGTGCAGGAGCACGATCTGCCCCGCCATTTCGCCTTTGGCCGCAGTGGTGGCCGCGTTTTCGGCAAACGCGCTGCCCATCAGGGCAAATACCAGCACGAACACAAGCAGCAGGGATAAGAGCCTGGTCGATTTCTTCATTTCAATCCTCCTGATACTAAATTTTTGAACCGTAGTAATATTTTACCATGATGGGGGCTGTTTTTCAATAAAAGCCGAGGCGGTTTTCTGTAAAATCTGTTAAACTTGGGAAAAATGCGAAAAGCCGAGGCGGTTCGTATGGCTGCGCGCAAAACGCCGAATTTTTTGCGAAACCGTGTCTTCGCAAAAAATGTCGCTCCACTCCCAAAGCCCTTGCGCAGCAAGGGCTTTGCGGCTATTTATCCAAATTGAGGCGGGGCTACCGCCCCCCTCACACTCCCCCCGCATCATCCCCCAAATCCGTTTCTCCTTTAGTTCTTTGACAGGCTGACGCGGGGACGGTTTTCACCGTCCCCGCGTATCTTACAAAAACTTTCTCTTTTTCAGCGGCTGGATATCCAGCAGCTTTTTCACCATCGGTTCGGAAAACATATGGCTGTAAATCTCCGGCAGGATGCGGTGGATATAGGGGCCGGGGTCCGGCGCGGAGGCCGGCTGGCGTACCATAATCTTCATGGGAATGCCGTTGAGCCTGATGTCCCCGGTCTTTACGACCCGATAGCCCACATTGTTATAAAAGCGGATGCGGCGGTTCGCCGCGGCGGCGTCGGGCATTTCGGTGATTTCCAGCATCATGCCCCGGAGGCGGCCGTATTTCTGGTTAATAAGCTTCATCGCCTCCGTGCCGAGTCCCCGGCCGCGATACCAGGGCAGCACCGCGAAAAACCACAGCAGTCCGTAACCGTACAGCGATTTCGGGCACACCAGCGCATAGGCGATGGTGTTTTTGATGGTGTCGTCCACCACCAGCACAAGGTCGGCGGTGTGCTGGAGCAGGGCCTTTTGAAACACGATCTCCGGCACAAGCTCGTCCTTGCTGAAATCCTCCTGCATTATGGCGTAGTACTGGTGCATTTCCCGATAACCGGCTTTTTTCAGTTTCAGCATGGTTCAGTCCTCCAAGGTCTGCGCCCTGCATAGGGCGGCGTATTCTCCGTTTTGAGCCAGCAGCTCCTCATGGGAGCCCAGCTCCACGATCCGTTCCCCGGCGACGACGGCGATGCGGTCGGCGTCCCGGACGGTGGAGAGGCGATGGGCAATGACAATGCTGGTGCGCCCCCGGCCCAGCGCGGAAAGCGACGCCTGGATGCGCTGCTCGGTGACGGTGTCCAGCGCGCTGGTGGCCTCGTCCAGAATCAGAATGGGCGGGTTTTTCAAAAATACCCGGGCGATGGAGATGCGCTGCTTCTGGCCGCCGGAGAGCATCGCGCCCCGCTCACCGATATAGGTGTCGTAGCCGTCGGGCATCTCCAGGATTTCCTCGTGGATCTGCGCCCGGACGGCGGCCTGCACAATCTCGGCGTCCGTGGCGTCGGGCCGGCCGTAGCGGATATTGTCCCGCACCGTGCCCGCCAGCATGAACACGTCCTGCTGGATGACGCCGATGTTCCGCCGCAGGGACGCCTGCGTGACGGCGCGCACATCGTGCCCGTCCACCAGCACAGCGCCCCCGGTGACATCGTAAAACCGCGGCAGGAGCTGGCAGAGGGTGGTCTTGCCGCTCCCGGAGGGGCCCACCACCGCCAGGCATTCGCCCGCGGCAACGCGCAGGTCGATGTTTTGCAGCACGGGCTCGCCCCCCGCGTAAGCGAAGGAGACGTTTTTGTATTCCACCTCGCCGCGGACGCCGGAGAGTTCCGCGGCGTCGGGCGCGTCCTGAATCTCGGGGGCGGTGCGCATGATCTCCAGAAAGCGGCTGAAGCCCGCCTTGCCCTGGGTATACAGCTCCATGAACTCCGCCAGCCGCCGCACCGGGGAAATGAAGGCGGAGACATACAGCGTGAAGGTGACAAGGTCTATGTAGTCGAGGGCTCCCGCCATAATCATGGCCCCGCCCGCCGCGATCACCGCCACCTGCATCACGGAAAGGGAGAACTCCATGCCCGCGGAATAGGTGCCCAGCGTGCGGTAGTAGCTGTCCTTGGAGCGCTTGTAGCGGGCGTTGGCGTCGTCGAATTTTCGCAGTTCGCTCTCCTCGTTGGTGAAGGCCTTCGCCGTGCGGATGCCGGAAATGCCCGCCTCCACCGCGGCGTTGATGTCCGCCGTCTTGGATTTGACCTCCACCCCGGCGCGCATCAGCCGCGCCCGCTGAGTCAGGGTAAAGCCCACGCTCAGCGGCAGCAGCAGCGCCAGAATCACCGCCAGCCGCCAGTCGATGGTGGCCATGACGATCAGCGCGCCCACGATGGTCAGCCCGCTGATAAGCACGTTTTCCGGCCCGTGATGGGCCAGCTCCGTGATGTCGAACAGGTCGTTGGTGATGCGGCTGATGAGCACGCCCGTGCGGTTGTGGTCAAAGTACGAGAAGGACAGGGCCTGGATGTGGTCGAACACGTCCCGCCGCATATCGGCCTCCACATAGATGCCCATGCGGTGGCCCACCACGGTGATGCAGTAGTAGAACAGTGAGCGCAGCACATAGGCCGCCAGCACCACGGCCATGACAACGAAAAAGGTGCGGTACCGGCTCTCCGGCAGGAAGCGGGTCATGGCCAGCCGGGAGACGTAGGGGAAGGCCAGGTCGATGAGCGAGGCCAGAACGGCGCAGGTCATGTCGATGGCGAAAAGCTTCCGGTGGGGCCGGAAGTAGGAGAAAAAAACGGTGAGATCAGATTTTTTAAAACGTTCGTTCATTCATCTTCTTCGGCAGCGGCGCGGGGGAGAGAAAGAATCCCCCCGCCGACTGCGGCGGCAGCCCCCTTTGACGGGGGGTCATTCTTTTGCGTACTTGTCCCGCTGGGCGACCGCGAGGGCGTCGCAGCGGTTGTTGTATTCGTTTTCGGCGTGGCCCTTGACCCAGTGGCAGGTAAGCTCGTGCCGGGCCGTCAGGTCCAGCAGGCGGGCCCAGAGGTCGGGGTTCAGGGCGGGTTTTTTATCCGCCTTCACCCAGCCGCGCCGGCGCCAGCCCTCCGCCCAGCCTTTGGTGAGGGCGTCCACCACATATTTGGAGTCGGAATAGAGATCCACGGCGCAGGGCTCCTTCAGAGCCTCCAGCGCGGTGATGACTCCCAGCAGCTCCATGCGGTTGTTGGTGGTGTGCGCTTCGCCGCCGGAGAGCTCTTTTTCCCGGCCGTTGCAGCACAATACGGCGCCGTAGCCGCCGGGGCCGGGGTTGCCCGAGCAGGCCCCGTCGGTGTAGATGGTAACATGTTTCATTCGGTTATGCGGCCCCGTTTCTCTTGCTCCTGCAAGAGAAACCGTGTCGCCCGTGAAAGAGAAGCAGGGTCAAGGGGGATTTCGATTTTCCCCCTTGACAATCCCCTTCGAAAACGACGATGAGGGGGCTGCGGCCCCCTCGTTCGATTACCCCCGGGGAACGCCGCGGCGAAAGGGACGAGGCTTGGCGCCTGCCGCCGGGGCCTGGATTGCCAATTTGGGGCCCCCACAAAATCGGCGATTTTGTGGGGAGAGGAGCCGCAGCGAAATGGACGAGGCCCGGCGCCTGCCGCCGGGACGAGGGATATGCAGCTTGCGGCGACGCCGCGGCGGCGTCATTCGTCGGCGTCGGGGGAAGGGACCTCGGTGTCCTCGGGGGGGACGTCGGCGGTAAGGGCGGAATCGCCGTCCGGCCCGTCGGCATCCTCCCGGTCGGTGCGGGCGATGGAGATGACCCGGGCGCCCTCGCCCACGCGCATGGCGCGCACGCCCTGCGTGGAGCGGCCCAGCACGGAGATGTCCGACACCGCCATGCGGATGATGGTGCCGTCGTCCGAGACCACCAGCAGATCGTCCCCGCCGTTGACGACCTTCATATCCACCACGGCCCCGGTCTTTTCCGTGACGTTATAGTTTTTCAACCCCATGCCGCCGCGGCGCTGCACGGTGTATTCCTCTTTCAGCGTGCGCTTGGCGTAGCCGTTTTCCGTGACGGACAGCAGCGCCGCGCCGCCGCCGGAGGTGCCGGCGCCGACGACATAGTCGCCGTCCCGCAGGCGGATGCCCCGCACGCCCACGGCGGTGCGGCCCATGGGGCGCACGTCGTTTTCGTCGAAGCAGATGGCCATGCCGTCCCGGGTGGCGATGAACACGGTCTCGTCCCCGCCGGTCTGCCGCACGGAGATCAGCTCGTCCCCCTCGTCCAGCGTCAGGGCGCGGATGCCCGTGGAGCGGATGTTCCGCAGGACGGTCTGCTCCATGCGCTTGACGGTGCCGTTCTTGGTAATCAGCACCAGATAGCTGCCCTCGTCGATGCTGCGGCCGTGGAGCATGGTGGCGATCTTCTCGCCCGGCTCCAGCGGCAGGATGTTGACGATGCTGCCGCCCCGGGCGCTGCGCTCCGCCCTGGGAATCTTATAGCCCTTGCGGACGTAGACCCTGCCCAGATTGGTGAAGAACAGGATATGGTCGTGGGTGGAGGCGGCGAACACCGTTTCCACATAGTCCTCCTCCCGGGTGGTCATGGCGCGGACGCCCTTTCCGCCGCGTTTCTGGGCGTTGTATTCCGTGGTCTCCAGCCGCTTGATATAGCCGTTGTGAGTGAGGGTGAACACGCAGTCCTCCTCGGCGATGAGGTCCTCGTCGTCGATATCCTCCCACACGTCCTCGATCTCGGTCAGGCGCCCGTCGCCGTACTTGTCGCGGATCTCCAGAAGCTCGGTCTCCAGCACGGCCCTGATCTTTTCGGGGTCGGCCAGCAGCGTCTTGTACTCGGCGATCCGGAGCTCGAGGTCCCTGTATTCGGCCTCCAGCTTTTCGCGGTTGAGGCCCTGCAGCGCGATGAGGCGCATATCGCAGATGGCCTGGGCCTGGACATCGTCCAGCCCGAAGCGGTCCATCAGGTTCTGCTTGGCGTTGTCGTAGCTGCTGCGGATGATATGGACGACCTCGTCGATGTTGTCCTGGGCGATGAGCAGGCCCTCCAGCAGGTGGGCGCGCTCCTCCGCCTTGCGGAGATCGTATTTCGTCCGGCGGACGATGATCTCCTCCTGATAGGCGAGATACGCGTCCAGAATGTGGCGCAGGGACAAAATCTTCGGCTGGGTCTGGTTGTCCACCAGCGCCAGCATGTTGATGGAAAAGCTCACTTGGAGCTGGGTCAGGGTGAGCAGGTGGTTCAGCACCACCTGGGGCACGGCGTCCCGCTTGAGCTCGACGACGATGCGCATGCCGTTGCGGTCGGTCTCGTCCCGCAGGTCGGAGATCCCCTCCAGCCGCTTTTCCTTGACCAGATCGGCGATGGAGGCGATGAGCTGGCGCTTGTTGACCTGGTAGGGCAGCTCGGTGACGATGATGCGGGTGCGCTTGTCCTTGCCGTATTCCTCAAACTCGGTGCGGGCGCGGATGAGGATCTTGCCCCGGCCCGTGGCATAGGCCTGCCGGATGCCGCTTTTGCCCATGATGATGCCCCGGGTGGGGAAGTCCGGGCCGGAAATGCAGCCCAGCAGATCGTCCAGCGTGGCGTCGGGGTTTTTCAGCACGCACACCGCCGCGTTGATGACCTCGGTGAGGTTGTGGGGCGGGATGTTGGTGGCCATGCCCACGGCGATGCCGTTGGAGCCGTTCACCAGCAGGTTGGGGAAGCGGGAGGGGAGCACCCGGGGCTCCAGACGGGTCTCGTCGAAGTTGGGGTCCCAGTCCACGGTGTCCTTGTCGATGTCCCGGAGCATCTCCTCCGCCATGCGGGCCATGCGGGCCTCGGTATAACGGTAGGCCGCGGGGGGGTCGCCGTCCACGGAGCCGAAGTTGCCGTGGCCGTCGATGAGGGGATAGCGCATGGAAAAGTCCTGCGCCAGGCGCACCAGCGCGTCGTACACGGAGGCGTCGCCATGGGGATGGTAGCGGCCCAGCACGTCGCCCACGGCGGTGGCGCACTTGCGGTAGGGCTTGTCCCGGGTGAGGCCGTCCTCGTACATGGCGTAGAGGATGCGGCGGTGCACGGGCTTCAGACCGTCGCGCACGTCGGGCAGGGCCCGGCCCACGATGACGGACATGGCGTATTCGATGTAGCTGGAGGTCATTTCGTGCACAAGCTCGGAATTGACGATGGCCTGATCGGGATAGGCGATCTCCTCCGGCTTGTAGTCTTTGTTTTTAGCCATTGTTCAGGATCATTCCTTTCGGTTTACTGCGGGTCGGTTTCTTCGCCGTCGGTCACGAAGGGGTCGACGGGGGCGTCGTTTTTGGCGCAGGACTTGGCGAGGGCAACGCCCACGACGACGAGGGCGATAAAGTAGACGGCGAACACGGCGCCGCCGTAGACCATGAGGATATAGTCATAGCCGCCGTGGGCAATGGCCGCGATAAGCCAGGCACTGGCGCCGTGGGTTTTCGCCGCGGGCAGGTCGCCCCGCATGGCCAGGCACTTGGCCTGCGCATAGCCAGCGCCCATAATGACGCCGAAGGTGGCGTGCGCCGGAATGGCCATGACCGCGCGGGTCACCGCCACGCCCACGCCGTAGTCGAACACGTACAGCACGTTTTCGATGGCGGCAAAGCCCAGCGAGGCAAACACCGCGTAGACCACGGCGTCGAACTTGTAGTTGAACGCGGGGTCGCGCCAGGTGAGGCGGCGGAGGGCGGCGTATTTCATGCCCTCCTCGATGAAGCCGGGGATCATGAAATAGCTGAGAAAGAGGTAGAGGGCCCGGCTGCCCCTGAACTGCTCGGCAACATCCTGCCCCCAGAGCTCCAGTACCATCACCGGCAGGGCGCACAGCACGCCCCACACGAAAAGCCGGATCAGCAGCGGCCGGGGCTCCGGCTCCACGCGGTCCATCCTGTACACCATTCTCAGCAGAAGGAAAGGCGGAAGAAGCGCCGCGCACAGGACGATGATCAGATGTTCAAGTCCCATATCAGTAATCCAGATTCACCGCGTATTTCGCGTTTTCCTCGATGAACTCCTTGCGGGGCTCCACCTGCTCGCCCATGAGAATGGTGAAGGTCTCGTCCGCCTTGACGGCGTCCTCCAGCGTGATTCGCCGCAGGGTGCGCTTTTCGGGGTCCATGGTGGTCTCCCACAGCTCGTGGGGGTTCATTTCGCCCAGGCCCTTGTAGCGGCTGATGTCGATCTTCACATTGGGATTGTCGCCGCGCATTTCCGCGGAGAGGCGGTCGCGCTCGGGGTCGGAATAGGCCACGCGCTGCTGTTTGCCGCGGGAGAGCTTATACAGCGGCGGCACCGCGGAGTAGACGTAGCCCTGCTCGATGAGCGGGCGCATGAAGCGGAAGAAGAAGGTCAGCAGCAGGGTGCGGATATGGGCGCCGTCCACATCGGCATCGGCCATGATGATGATCTTGTGATAGCGCAGCCTGGTGAGGTCAAATTCCTCCCCGATGCCGGCGCCCAGCGCCACGATGACGGGGCTCAGCTTGTCGTTGCCGTAGACCTTGTCCGCCCGGGCCTTCTCCACGTTGAGCATCTTGCCCCACAGCGGCAGGATGGCCTGGAACCGGGAATCGCGCCCCTGAGTGGCGGAGCCGCCGGCGGAGTCGCCCTCGACGATATAGAGCTCCGTGAGGGAAGCGTCCCGCTCGTTGCAGTCCCGGAGCTTGTCCGGCATCTGGCCGGATTCCAGACCGGTCTTGCGGCGGACGGATTCCCGGGCCTTTCTGGCGGCCTCCCGGGCGCGGTTGGCCGTGAGGGTCTTATCCAGAATGGCCTTGCCCACGGCGGGGTTCTCCTCCAGAAACTGCTCCAGCTTGTCGGACACCAGATTGTCCACCAGTGTGCGGATCTCGGAGTTGCCCAGCTTGGCCTTGGTCTGGCCCTCGAACTGGGGGTTGGTGAGCTTGACGGAGATCACCGCCGTGAGCCCTTCGCGGCAGTCCTCGCCGGAGAGGCTGTCGCCCTCCTTGATGACGTTGACCTTTCTGCCGTAGGCGTTCAGCACCCGGGTCAGCGCCGCCTTGAAGCCCGTCTCGTGCATGCCGCCCTCCGGCGTGTGGATGTTGTTTGCGAAGGAGGCGATGACCTCGTTGTAGCTGTTGTTCCATTGCAGGGCCACCTCGGCGAGACCGTCGTCCTTCTCGCCGGACATATAGATCACGTCCGGGTGGAGGGGCTCCTTGTTGCGGTTGATATAGGCGACGAATTCCCGGATGCCGCCCTGATAGCACATCTCGTCCCGCGTTTCCCGGCCGGGGCGCTGGTCCTCGGTGGAGATGTGCAGGCCGCCGTTCAAAAACGCCTGCTCGCGCATGCGGGTGTGGAGAATATCGTAATCGTAGACCGTGTCCTCGAACATGATGGGGTCGGGCTTGAAGCGCACCACCGTGCCGGTGTGATCGGTCTCACCCACCACGGCCATGTTCTCCACGATGCCGCCCCGGGAGAACTTCATGCGGTACTGCCGGCCATCCCGGTGGACGGTGACCTCCAGCCACTCGGAAAGGGCGTTGACCACGGAGGCGCCCACGCCGTGCAGGCCGCCGGAGACCTTGTAGCCGCCGCCGCCGAATTTGCCGCCGGCATGGAGGACGGTATACACCACCTCCAGCGCGGGCTTGCCGGTCTGCTCCTGGGTGTCCACGGGGATGCCGCGGCCGTCGTCCGTGACGCGGATGATGTCGCCGGGCTCGATGACCACCTCGATGTGCCGGCAGTAGCCGGCCAGCGCCTCGTCGATGGAGTTGTCCACGATCTCATACACCAGATGGTGCAGACCGGAGGACGAGGTGGAGCCGATATACATGCCGGGGCGCTTGCGCACGGCTTCCAGCCCTTCCAGCACCTGAATCTGCGAGGCGTCGTATTCCTGTTCAACTTTATCGGTGATTTCAGACATAATGATCTTCCTTTGTCGTTATTTGGGAATGGGGGCGCTCTTATAGGATATCCTCCTGAGAACGCTTTAACAGCGTGGCGGGGGAGAGCTGGCTGAGATAGAGGCGGGGACGGCCGCCCCGCGCGCACAGAAGAAAGGAGCGGGGGATATCCTCCGCCGCGCTGACCACCTGCCCGGCCTTTTCCGCCCGGGCCAGAAAGTCCCGGGTGATGCGGGAGCCGGTGGTATTGTCCAGGTCGAACACGCCCAGCACGTCGGAATCCCGGACCAGGAAACCGTTGCCCAGATGGAGATACATCAGCGGATCCGTCCCTTCTCCACCTGCAGCACCCGGCCGCCGGTGCGTTTGGAAATGCCCCCGTCCTCGCAGCAGGTAATCAGCGTCTGGCCGCCGCCGATGCGGTTGAGGACGAATTCCTGCCGTTTGGCGTCCAGCTCGGAAAGGACGTCGTCCAGCAGGAGGATGGGGTATTCGCCGGTCTCGGCCAGATGGATCTCCCGCTCGGCCAGCTTCAGGGACAGCGCCGCCGTGCGGGTCTGCCCCTGGGAGGCGAAGGCCCGGGCCGGGCGGCCGTCGATGGAAATGTCCAGGTCGTCCTTATGCGCGCCGGTGAGGCACTGGCCGCAATCCAGCTCCGCCTGGCGGTGGGCTTCCTGATGGTCGCACAGGGCGTAAAAAATCTCTTTCGCCGCACCGAAGGGGTCTTTGACCGTGCCGACGGTGCGGTAGGCGACGGCGAGGGCTTCTCCGCTGGAAAAATCGGCGTGGATGGGGCGGGCGGTCTCGTCCAGCCGGGCGGCGAAGGCCGCGCGGTAGCGGATGAGCTGGGCCGAAGCGCGGCACATCCCGTCGGAAAACTCGTCCAGCGTGTCCAGAAGGGAGGGCTTGTCGTGCCAGTCCCTGAGGATGCGGGTTTTCTGCTCGTAACAGCGGTTGAATTCCGCCAGATAGCCGGCGTAGCGGGGACGGATCTGGCTGATGGCGGTGTCCATCAGCCGGCGGCGGGCCGCGGCGCCCTCTTTGATCAGCTCCAGATCGTCCGGGCTGAAAAGGACGACGCTGACGGTGCCGGAGAGCTCCGCCGCGGTCTTGCGCACGGAGTTGACGGTGATGGTCTTGCGCACGCCGGGGCGGAGGATGAGCTTGACGGTCTGCTGCCGGTCGTGGCTGAAAACCTCCGCCAGAAGCTCGGCGGAATCATAGCCGAAGCCCACCAGCTCCCTGTCGAAGCGGGTGCGGAAGGAGCGGCCCATGGCCAGCAGGTACACGGCCTCCAGCAGGTTGGTCTTGCCCTGGGCGTTGGCGCCGAAGATGACGTTGGTGCCCGGGGAAAATTCCGCGGTCTCCCAGTCGTAGTTGCGAAAGCCGTTCAGGGCGATCTTTTCAAGATTCATGACCGGTCACGCGCAGCGTCTCGCCGTTGATTTCCACCGTGTCGCCGGGGCGGAGCTTTTTGCCCCGCAGGATGCAGACCTCGCCGTTGACGCGGACAAGCCCCTCCTCCACGGCAGCCTTGGCCTCACCGCCGCTGGAGAAGAGCGCGGCGTATTTCAGCAGCGCGTCCAGTTTGATAAATTCTGTAGTGATGGCAACATTCCGCATTTTTTCAGTCTCCCGCGCGAAGGCGCACCGGCAGGATCATGTAAACGAAGCTCTCCCCGCCCTCCGCCGGGGTGAGAATGCAGGGGGAGGAGCCGGTATTCAGGGAAATGGTAAGCTTGGCGGCGGGGGCGGCCTTCAGCGCCTCCATCAGATAGCGGTCGTTGAAGCCGATCTCCAGATTGTCGCAGGCGCCCTCGCAGGCACAGACATCCTCCGCCTTGCCGATGGGCGTGACGCACAGAAAGCCGATGCTGCCGTCGCCGAAGGTGAGGCGGATGGGATTTTTTGTCTTTTCGTCAATAATCAGGGAGACGCGGTCCACCGCACGCATGAATTCGTCCCGCTCCACGGTGATCCTGGAACGGAAGTTCTCCGGGATGGCCTTTTTATAATTGAGAAAATCGCCCTCCAGCCGGCGGGAGACGATGACTGTCTTGCCCACGGTGAAGGTGATATGCTTGGTGCCGACGGCGATCTGAACCTCGTCCGTATCGGCGCAGACGCGCTCCACATCGGTGAGGGCCGCGCCGGGGACGATGAACTCCTGATGGCCGCCCTCCCGCTCCAGCGCTTCCCGGCGCAGGGCCAGACGGTAGCCGTCCACCGAGACCAGCGTGAGGGCCGCGCCGTCGATCTCAAACAGGGTGCCCATATAAACGGGGCGGCTGTCGTTGTCGGAAACCGCGAACAGCGTCTCGTTGATCATGCTTTTGAGCATTTTCTGCGGCAGCGTGACCGCCTCGCCGTCGCTGACGGTGGGCAGCTCGGGATAATCCGCGGCGTCGATGCTCATGAAGGAGAATTCAGTTTTGCCGCATTTCACGGAGGTCATGCCGGTCTCGTCCGCGGAGATGGTGACGATCCCGTCCGGCATGCGGCGGATCATCTCACCGAACAGGCGCGCGCCCAGCACCACGGAGCCCGGCTCGGCCACATCGGCCTCCAGGTAGGTGTAGATGCCCTTTTTCAGGTCGTAGCCGGTAATCTTCACGTCGCTGCCGGCTTCGATGAGCAGCCCCTCCAGCGCGGGGATGGGGCTTTTGGCCGCGGCCGCCCGCGCGGCGGTGGCGGTGGCGTTCTGGAGCAGATATTTTTCACAGGAAAATTTCATGACAGGTATCCTCCCGATGGAATTTTTTGATGTCGTTTCAGGTAGAGAGAAAGGATAAAAAATTCAGTAGAGTCAGTAGTAGAAAAAAAAACGGTGGGAAAGAGGGGAAAAGGCTTGAAAATAAAGAGGAAGAGGTGTGGGAAAAAAGGTGGGGAAAAAGAGCGGGTTTGAACAGGAAAAAAGCGGTAAAAACGGTTTTAACGGAGACCAACAGCGATGGGGTGTGCAATCCACAGCGGCGTGTGGAAAAGTCAGGCCAGAGAGCTGATGTTGGAGGTGATGTCGCGCACGGTGGCGGCGGTCTCCGGGCTGGATTTGATCAGGGCTTCCACCTTGCGGATGGAGGCCAGCACCGTGGCGTGGTTGCGGCTTTCGTATTCCGCGCCGATGTCTTTTAAGGAGAGGTTGGTCAGCGTGCGGATGAGATACATGGAAATCTGCCGGGCCGAGGCCACGTTTTTGCTGCGGTTCTGGCCGCGAAGCTCCTCCTCCGACAGCTGATACCACCGGGCGGTCTCCTTGATAATGACCGCCGGGGTGGGGATGACGTTGCCGATGCGGGTGACATCCTTGATGGCGCGTTTGACGGAATCGATATCGATGGTGTCGTCCAGAATCTCGCGGTAAGCCGTGAGCCGCTTGATGACGCCCTCGATCTGGCGGACGTTGGCGGTGATGTTTTCCGCGATGTATTCCACGGCCTCGTCCGACAGGATCAGACCCAGCTGAGAGGCCTTGTTGCGGGTGATGGCCATGCGGGTCTCCATGTCGGGGGGCTGGATGTCCGCCATGAGGCCGCCCTCGAACCGGGTACGGAGGCGGTCATCCAGCAGGGCCATGTCCAGCGGCGGCCGGTCGGAGGTGATGACGATCTGATGGCCGGCTTCGTAAATGTGGTTGAAGGTGTGGAAAAATTCCTCCTGCGTGGCGGTCTTGCCCGCGATGAACTGAATATCGTCCACCAGAAAGAGGCCAACGCCGCGGTATTTTTCATGAAAAGTGTCCGTGGCGCCGGTCTTGATGGCGGTGATGAGCTGGTTGGTGAATTCATCCCCTTTAATATAGGCGATCTCCATGGCGGGCTGGTTTTCGTGGATGTAGTGGCCGATGGACATGAGCAGGTGGGTCTTGCCCAGGCCGGAGGATCCGTAAATAAACAGGGGGTTGAATTTTTTGCCGGGGTTTTCCGCCACGGCGATGGCGGCCGCGTGGGCAAATTTGTTGGAGTTGCCCACGATGAAGCGGTCAAAGGTGTAGCCCGCCATCTCGGGCATCATGTCCTCGTCCACGGCGTCCTCGGCGCGGTAGTCGTTGATCTCGTCTCCCGCCAGCACCCGCAGGTCGAAGGGGGAGGAGAAGAGATCGGACAGCGCGGTCTTGATGGCGTCCCCGAAGCGGCCCACGATAATGTCCCGTTTGAAAACGGAGGGGCTGTGCAGCACCAGCGTGGAATCCACCAGCTCCACGGGCTCGCAGTCCGAAAACCAGGTGTTGATGGCTGTGGGTGTCAGGCTCTGAGAGAGGATGGCCATGACCTGGGCCCAGATATCGTTGAGTGAATTCATGGATCGTTTTCCCTTTCTGACAGGGTTTCAAATTAAATAATTGTAACTATAGTATTATATCATGGCCGGAGATTGTTTTCAATATATATTTAATATGTAATTAGTATAGATAGATATATATAGAAGTAATGATCTTGCGGAAAATGGCGGCGGCGAAGATTTGATTTCGACGGGAGAATCTGCTATACTGTCCCCGGACCTGAGCCGCCGAACGAATTCAGGAGCTGCCGCGTGAACATTTGCGTACAGGAAATTTTAAGAAACCGCGAGATTGCCGCCCTCCCATCCCTGCTGGAGAGCGGAGGACTTCCCGCGCTCATTTCCGGTTTGTCCTCCATCCACCGGGCCAATCTGGCCGCGGCGCTGCAGGAGCGGCTGGACCGGCCGCTGGTGGTGCTCTGCCCCGACGAGGCCACCGCCGAAAGCATGGCCGGAGACCTCTCCGCCATGCTGAAAATACCCGTGACGGTGGTGGGCGGGCGGGACTTTACCTTCTATTCCACCGTGGCCGCCTCCCGCCAGACCGAGCAGAAGCGCCTGCAGGCGCTGGCCGCGCTGGCTGGCCGGGAAGCCACTGCCGCGGTATTTTCCGCGGCGGGCCTGCTCCAGCGCACCCTGCCCCCGGAAACCCTGCTGAGCGCCGGTACGACCCTTAGGGAGGGCGGCAGCTGCCCCATCGAGGATGTGGAGGACGCCCTTGCCCGCTGCGGCTATCAGCGGGCCGGCCAGGTGGAGGGTCCGGGCCAGTTCGCCCGCCGGGGCGGCATTCTGGACTTCTTCTCACCGGCCTACGACAAGCCCGTCCGGATTGAATTCTGGGGGGACGAGATCGACTCCATGGGCCTGTTCGACACCGCCAGCCAGCGGCGGGTGGAGGCGCTGGACCGCTGCCGCATCCTGCCCGCGGCGGAGACGCTGGTCTCCCTGTGCCAGGGGGGGCGGGGCAGTCTGGCCGCCCGGCTCGGGGAGTACGCCGAGAAATGCGAAAAGAAAAAAACCAGTCCCCAGGCCCAGGCGCTGGCCAAAACGCTGCGGGAGGACGGGGAGAAGCTGGGCGGCGGCGCCCAGCTCTCCGACGCCGACCGCTATCTGCCGCTGATCTATCCCTTCGCCTGCGGACTGGATTATCTGCCGGAGGACGCCTTTATTGTCCTTTCGGAGCCGGCGCGCACCGCCGACAAGGCGAAAAGCTATATCAAACAGACGTCGGAGGACGTGAAGGAGCTCAACCGCCGGGGCGTGGTGGCCGCGTCCCCGGACAGCTTTTATCAGGGCTGGGACGAGGCCTGCCGGGCGATAACGGAGTTTCCGCTTTTCATGGCGGACGCCTTCACCGTGGGCCGCTACCCCGTGGAGCCGAAAACCATGCTGAGCATCCAGGCCAAGCAGCTGCCCTCCTACGGCGGCTCCGCCCAGACCGCCGCGGAGGATGTGCGGGCCTATCTCCGGCAGGACTACGCCGTGACCGTGCTGGCCGGCGATCTGCGCCGGGCCGGGGTGCTGAAGGGCTTTTTTGAGAGCCACGGCCTTCAGGCCCCCGTGATCGAGCCGCTCACCGAGCGGCCCCGGGCGGGGACCTGCGTCATCACCCCGGGCGCCCTCTCCGCCGGAATGGAATTTCCGCTGCTGAAATCCGTGCTGCTCACGGATTCCCAGCTGGTGCGGGTGCGGGAAAGCGCCGCCGGCCGGAAAAAGAAGCTGCCCGGAAACCAGCAGAAGCTGACCAGCTACACCGATCTGACCGTGGGCGACCTGGTGGTCCACGAGCGCCACGGCATCGGCCGTTTTTCCGGCATCGTGAAGATGACGGTGGACGGATTTGAAAAGGATTATATGAAGATCAGCTACGCGGGGACGGACTGCCTGTACGTCCCCTGCACGCAGCTGGACCTGGTATCGAAATATATCGGCGCCGGGGGCGAGGACCGGCCCGTGAAGCTGTCCAAAATGGGCGGCGCGGAGTGGGCGCGCAGCCGCTCCCGGGCCAAGGCCGCGGCCAAGGATCTGGCCAGGGGCCTTTTGCAGCTCTACGCCGAGCGGCAGCGCGTCCCGGGCCACGCCTTTTCCCCGGATTCCGAATGGCAGCGCCAGTTCGAGGAGAATTTCAGCTACACCGAGACCGACGATCAGCTGCGCTCCGTGGCCGAGATCAAGGCCGACATGGAAAAATCCGCGCCCATGGACCGGCTGCTGTGCGGCGACGTGGGCTACGGCAAGACCGAGGTGGCGCTGCGGGCCGTGATGAAGTGCCTTCTGGACGGCAGGCAGGCCGCCCTGCTGTGTCCCACCACCGTGCTGGCCCGGCAGCATTTCCAGACCGCCGAACAGCGGTTTTTCGGCTTTCCCACCAACATCGCCCTGCTGAGCCGCTATCAGACCGGCGCGGAGCTGAAAAAGGCGCTGGAGGACATCCAGTCCGGCAAGTGCGATCTGGTCATCGGCACCCACCGGCTGCTGCAGAAGGACGTGAAATTCAAAAATCTTGGACTGCTGGTGGTGGACGAGGAGCAGCGCTTCGGCGTGACCCACAAGGAGCATATCAAGGAGCTGTCCCGGGGCGTGGACGTGCTGACCCTGTCCGCCACGCCCATCCCCCGCACGCTGAATATGGCCCTGTCCGGCATCCGGGACATGTCTACCATCGAGGAGCCGCCCCAGGACCGGATGCCCGTGCAGACCTTCGTGATGGAGCACGACTGGGGCGTCCTTTCCGACGCCATCCGCCGGGAGCTGCAGCGGGGCGGACAAGTGTACTACCTGCACAACCGCATCGACAATATCGAAAAGACCGCCCGAAAGCTCCACGAGCTGCTGGGCGACGACGTGACCATCGCCGTGGCCCACGGCCGGATGGACAGGGAGGCGCTCTCCTCCGTGATGGAGAGCGTCTCTGAAGGAAGGACACAGATCCTGGTGTGCACCACCATCATCGAGACGGGCATCGACATTCCCAACGTAAACACGCTGGTCATCGAGGACGCCGACCGGATGGGCCTGGCCCAGCTGCACCAGATCCGCGGGCGGGTGGGGCGCTCTACCCGGCGGGCCTCCGCCTACCTGACCTTCCGGCCCGACAAGGTGCTGTCGGAGATTCAGGAAAAGCGGCTGAGCGCCATCCGGGAATTCGCGGAGTTCGGCAGCGGCTTCAAAATCGCCATGCGCGATCTGGAAATCCGCGGCGCGGGGAACCTCCTGGGCGCGGAGCAGTCCGGCCACATGATCGACGTGGGGTACGAGATGTATCTGAAGCTGCTGGAGGAGGCCGTGCTGGAGGAGAAGGGCGAAAAGCCGGAGGCGCGGTGCGAGTGCGACGCCGATCTGGCCGTGGCCGCCAACATCCCCGACCGCTACGTGCCCGGTCAGGAGCAGCGGATGGACCTGTACCGGCGCATCGCCCTCATCCGCACCGAGGAGGAGGCCGACGATCTCACCGACGAGCTGATCGACCGCTTCGGCGACCCGCCGGGCAGCGTCAACACGTTGATCCAGGTGGCGCTGCTGCGGGGCGAGGCCGGCCGGGCCGGCATCACCGACATCACCCAGAAGGCCGGGTACCTGCGGTTCACCGTGCGGGACTTCGACATGGAAAAAGTGTCCGTGCTGTATGCACAGCCCCAGTACAAGGGCCGGCTGAAGGTGGAGGCGGGCTCCCGGCCCTGCCTGAGCCTGCGGCTTGGCGCCAAGGCGCGGGTCATCGAGGAGGCCCGGCGCTTCACCGCCGACTGGGGCGCGTGAGCGGCGGCGGGCGGCCGGCGGGGCAGCCGAAAGGCGGCGCGGAAAATCGGAGAATGTGTGAACATTTGGGGAAACGCTTGTAGAACTTTTTTCGCGGTGATACAATAAATCAATTGTTTCGATAAGGAGACTTGCTTATTATGAAAAAGATCGCGGCGATCGCGGCGGCGCTGTGCCTGCTGGCCGGCTGCCTATCCGGCTGCGGCAGCACGGAGATCCGCAGTTATTCCAAGGAGGGTGACGCCTCCGCCCGGGACATGTCCTCCGTCTACAAGGCCTACGACCCCAAGACCGTGGTGCTCACCGTCAACGGCGACAAGATCACCTGGCAGGAATATTTCTACTGGCTCAACTCCATGGTGCTGTCCCTGGATCAGGAGAACAAGACCCAGATCGAGGACTGGACCGCCGCCAGCGGCAAAGAAGAGGGCAAATCCTACGCCCAGTACGCCGCGGAACAGATCAAGCAGGCGATTTTGCAGTACCACGTGGTCAACGCCAAAGCCGCCGAAATGAAAATCACCCTCACCGACGCCGATCAGGAGAGCCTGAAAAGCACCCTTCAGACCAACATCACCAATTATTGCGGCAGCAGCGGCACCGAGGACCAGTTCAACACCTACCTGGGCACCCTGTATATGACCCGGGATTACTACGATTACATCAACCGCGTGATGCTGCTGTACTACGACATCTTCGACAGCGTCATGGGCGCCAACGGCGAGAAATGCTCCGACGACGAGACCATGATCTTCGCCCAGGACAACAGCTACATCACCGCCGACCATATCCTGTTCTCCACCGAGGATTCCAGCGGCAACGCCCTGAGCGACGACGAGATCGCCCAGAAGAAGGCCGATGCCCAGAAGGCGGCCGACGAGCTGCAGGGCATCACCGATCAGGCCGCGCGGCTCAAGCGCTTCAAGGAACTCAAGGCGAAGTACACGGAGGACACCGGCGCAACCTCCTATCCCGACGGGTATTGCTTTACCAAAGGGCAGGTGGTGGACGAGTTCCAGACCGCCGCCGAGGCGCTGAGCGAGTACGAGGTCTCCGCCCCCGTGAAGTCCGATTACGGCTACCATGTGATCCTGCGCCTGCCCAATACCCCCGAGAACATTGTGAGCGTGGGCAGCGACGGCACCACCCGCACCCTGCGGTATTACGCCGCCGTGGATCGCTTCAACACGCTGGTGGGCACCTGGATCGGGGCCGCCGACGTGCAGTGGCAGGGCGACTTCGCCAAGCTGGACATCGCCGCGCTGCTGAAAAAATAAGGGAAGAACCACCCGCCGCCCCCGGAACGAAGGCTCCGGGGGCGTTTTTTGTCCCGGCGCATAGCATAATATATATAGGTAAGCCCCGCCGCGTTCTCGACGCCCCCATCAGAAAACCGGACATCTTGGTATTTTGTCCGGCTTTTACCGCAAGATTTAGGGGCAAGGGAAAAAGATCGGGAAAAGCGAAAATAATCATTGACTTTTGGTATGCCGGGGTGCTATATTATTCAAGCTGACTGCGGAGAGGCCGGGGACGAAAAACAGAAAATCGCAAAAATAGTCCTTGACAAATAACTCCCCATGTGCTAGCATATAAAAGCTGCCCTTTGAGGGCGGCGAGGAAAAGTGTGTACCTTGTAAATTAAACAATGTAAGAAGCTTATGCTAAAATAAGCACCAGAAAAGGGTTCTTGGATGAATAATCCAAATTTCTTTGAGAGCTAGAAATAGCGATCTATAGGTTTTAAGGCCGAAAGGCTTTAGGATATAATTTATAGAGAGTTTGATCCTGGCTCAGGATGAACGCTGGCGGCGTGCCTAACACATGCAAGTCGAACGAAGCTCCCCGAATTGAGTTTTCGGACAAGAGGAAGGGATGACTTAGTGGCGGACGGGTGAGTAACGCGTGAGCAACCTGCCTCGGAGTGGGGGACAACAGTTGGAAACGACTGCTAATACCGCATAACGTGCAGAGGGGACATCTCCTTTGCACCAAAGATTTATTGCTCTGAGATGGGCTCACGTCTGATTAGTTAGTTGGTAGGGTAACGGCCTACCAAGACTGCGATCAGTAGCCGGACTGAGAGGTCGAACGGCCACATTGGGACTGAGATACGGCCCAGACTCCTACGGGAGGCAGCAGTGGGGAATATTGGGCAATGGGCGAAAGCCTGACCCAGCAACGCCGCGTGAAGGAAGAAGGCCTTCGGGTTGTAAACTTCTTTTATGAGGGACGAAGAAAGTGACGGTACCTCATGAATAAGCCACGGCTAACTACGTGCCAGCAGCCGCGGTAATACGTAGGTGGCAAGCGTTATCCGGATTTACTGGGTGTAAAGGGCGCGTAGGCGGGAATGCAAGTCAGATGTGAAATCTCCGGGCTCAACCCGGAAGCTGCATTTGAAACTGTATTTCTTGAGTGTCGGAGAGGTAGATGGAATTCCTAGTGTAGCGGTGAAATGCGTAGATATTAGGAGGAACACCAGTGGCGAAGGCGATCTACTGGACGATAACTGACGCTGAGGCGCGAAAGCGTGGGGAGCAAACAGGATTAGATACCCTGGTAGTCCACGCTGTAAACGATGAATACTAGGTGTGGGGGGACTGACCCCCTCCGTGCCGCAGTTAACACAATAAGTATTCCACCTGGGGAGTACGACCGCAAGGTTGAAACTCAAAGGAATTGACGGGGGCCCGCACAAGCAGTGGATTATGTGGTTTAATTCGAAGCAACGCGAAGAACCTTACCAGGGCTTGACATCCAACTAACGAAGCAGAGATGCGTTAGGTGCCCTTCGGGGAAAGTTGAGACAGGTGGTGCATGGTTGTCGTCAGCTCGTGTCGTGAGATGTTGGGTTAAGTCCCGCAACGAGCGCAACCCTTATTGCTAGTTGCTACGCAAGAGCACTCTAGCGAGACTGCCGTTGACAAAACGGAGGAAGGTGGGGATGACGTCAAATCATCATGCCCCTTATGTCCTGGGCTACACACGTAATACAATGGCGTCCAACAAAGGGATGCGAAGCCGTGAGGTGGAGCAAATCCCCAAAAGACGTCTCAGTTCGGATTGTAGGCTGCAACTCGCCTACATGAAGTCGGAATTGCTAGTAATCGCGGATCAGCATGCCGCGGTGAATACGTTCCCGGGCCTTGTACACACCGCCCGTCACACCATGAGAGTCGGGAACACCCGAAGTCCGTAGTCTAACCTTTATTGGAGGACGCGGCCGAAGGTGGGCTTGATAATTGGGGTGAAGTCGTAACAAGGTAGCCGTTCGAGAACGAGCGGCTGGATCACCTCCTTTCTAAGGAGACCTTCAGTCTTCACAAGAGACTGATAAATTCCTAAGGTCAGCCTTTTCAATTATACGAGCGCGCAGCGCGAGTATAATTCATCCAAAAGTCGGAAGAAGCGGACAACCGCTGATGAGGACTTCTGGATGTGGTCTTACATTGTTTAATTTAGAGGGTACACTTTGTGTATCTTCTCTAAAATGGGCCCATAGCTCAGCTGGCTAGAGCGCACGACTGATAATCGTGAGGTCGGTGGTTCGAGCCCACTTGGGCCCACCATCCGGGGGATTAGCTCAGCTGGGAGAGCGCCTGATTTGCATTCAGGAGGTCAGCGGTTCGATCCCGCTATTCTCCACCACCGGTTTTCCCTAAGAACCGGGCTGCACCTTGAAAACTGAACAGAGAGAAGAAGAAGCAAGGCAACAGAGGTGTTTGCTGAAAAGCAAGCATTTTAATAAAGCAAAAGTGGAACTTTTTTTAATTAAAGGGTAAATACAATTTTGTAAATAAGAACTTCTGTTAAGCCTGCATAATTCGAGAACAGCTAATTAGTATGGACTAAACTAATTTTAGTAGGAGGAAGCGCCTTTCGCGTCCCAGCAAATTGAAATTTGTTTCAATTTGGGAAGGAGGAGGAAGGAAGCGGATGTGGAGTTTACGGCTTGCCGCAAACGAAACGGAGCGCGCTGACTCCGACGTAGGTCAAGCTAAAAAGAGCGCAAGGGGAATGCCTTGGCATCAGGAGCCGATGAAGGACGCGACAAGCTGCGAAAAGCTTCGGGGAGCTGCAAATAAGCATTGATCCGGAGATATCCGAATGGGGCAACCCACTGTGGCAATACCACAGTAACGTGCTATGAATAAAATAGTAGTACGTGGGGAACGGTCTGAACTGAAACATCTAAGTAGGACCAGGAAAAGACATCAACCGAGATTCCGCAAGTAGTGGCGAGCGAACGCGGAAAAGGCCAAACCGTGGGTAGCAATATCCACGGGGTTCGGACTTGCATCATGATCAGAAGAATCTAGTCGAAGGGCGTGGAAAAGCCCATCACAGAGCGTGAGAATCGCGTAGACGAAAGAGGAAACTGACAGCAAGTATCCAGAGTACCGCCGGACACGTGAAACCCGGTGGGAACATGGGGGGACCACCCTCCAAGCCTAAATACTACCTGATGACCGATAGCGGAGCAGTACCGTGAGGGAAAGGTGAAAAGCACCCCGGGAGGGGAGTGAAATAGTACCTGAAACCTTGTGCTTACAAGCAGTCAGAGCACGTTAATGTGTGATGGCGTACCTTTTGTAGAATGGTCCGGCGAGTTATAGTCACTGGCGAGGTTAAGCAATTCAGTTGCGGAGCCGAAGGGAAACCGAGTGTTAACAGCGCGTGCAGTCAGTGGCCATAGACCTGAAACCGGGTGACCTATCCATGAGCAGGTTGAAGTAGAGGTAAAACTCTATGGAGGACCGAACCCACGTTCGTTGCAATGACCGGGGATGACTTGTGGATAGCGGTGAAATTCCAATCGAACTCGGAGATAGCTGGTTCTCCCCGAAATAGCTTTAGGGCTAGCGTTGTTTTAGATTACCGGAGGTAGAGCACTGAATTGGCTAGGGGGCGATGAGCCTACTGAACCTTATCAAACTTCGAATGCCGGATAATCGATGAACAGCAGTCAGACAGTGTGAGATAAATTTCATTGTCGAAAGGGAAACAGCCCAGACCCACAGCTAAGGTCCCAAATATATGCTAAGTGGAAAACGATGTGGAGTTGCGAAAACAACCAGGATGTTGGCTTAGAGGCAGCCACTCATTAAAAGAGTGCGTAATAGCTCACTGGTCGAGTGACTCTGCGCGGAAAATATAACGGGGCTAAGCATATAACCGAAGCTTGGGATATCCTAACGGATATGGTAGGGGAGCGTCGTATACGGGGTGAAGTGCGAGCGTGAGCACGTGTGGACTGTATGCGAGTGAGAATGCCGGAATGAGTAGCGCGAATTATGTGGGAATCATAATGGCCGAAAATCTAAGGTTTCTTGGGGAAGGTTCGTCCGCCCAAGGTAAGCCGGGAGCTAAGGCGAGGCCGAGAGGCGTAGTCGATGCACACACGGTTGAAATTCCGTGGCCACCGAAACTTAAGTCATAGGGACACATAGAGATAGCCGAACCCCGGCGTTGGTTGACCGGGGCGAAAGGGACCGAACATCAGTAGGGAAGTCGGCGATGCTCTGTGGCGAGAAAAGCTATGATGAATGCTAAGGTGCCCGTACCGCAAACCGACACAGGTAGATGAGGAGAGAATCCTAAGGCCAACGGGAGAAGGGTTGTTAAGGAACTCGGCAAATTGACCCCGTAACTTCGGGATAAGGGGAGCCTACTACGGTAGGCCGCAGAGAATTGGCCCAAGCAACTGTTTACCAAAAACACAGGTCTCTGCTAAATCGAAAGATGACGTATAGGGGCTGACGCCTGCCCGGTGCTGGAAGGTTAAGAGGAGAGCTTAGCGCAAGCGAAGGTTTGAATTGAAGCCCCAGTAAACGGCGGCCGTAACTATAACGGTCCTAAGGTAGCGAAATTCCTTGTCAGGTAAGTTCTGACCCGCACGAATGGCGTAATGATTTGGGCACTGTCTCAACAGCCCGCCCGGCGAAATTGTAGTACTGGTGAAGATGCCAGTTACCCGCAACTAGACGGAAAGACCCCATGGAGCTTTACTGTAGCTTAATACTGAAGATCGGTAATGCATGTACAGGATAGGTGGGAGCCTGCGAAACCTGGGCGTCAGCTCGGGCGGAGGCGACGTTGGAATACCACCCTTGTATTGCTGGTTTTCTAACCTGCGGCCATGAATCTGGTCGGGGGACACTGTTAGGTGGGCAGTTTGACTGGGGCGGTCGCCTCCAAAAGAGTAACGGAGGCGCTCAAAGGTTGGCTCAGCACGGACGGAAATCGTGCATAGAGTGCAAACGCATAAGCCAACTTGACTGCGAGACCGACGGGTCGAGCAGATACGAAAGTAGGAGTTAGTGATCCGGTGGTATGTACGTGGAAATGCCATCGCTCAACGGATAAAAGCTACCCTGGGGATAACAGGCTGATCTCCCCCAAGCGTCCACAGCGACGGGGAGGTTTGGCACCTCGATGTCGGCTCGTCACATCCTGGGGCTGTATTCGGTCCCAAGGGTTCGGCTGTTCGCCGATTAAAGTGGCACGCGAGCTGGGTTCAGAACGTCGTGAGACAGTTCGGTCCCTATCTGTTGCGGGCGCAGGAGATTTGAAGAGAGCTGTCCTTAGTACGAGAGGACCGGGATGGACTGACCTCTGGTGCACCAGTTGTCGTGCCAACGGCACAGCTGGGTAGCTACGTCGGGACGAGATAAACGCTGAAGGCATCTAAGCGTGAAACTCCCTCTAAGATAAGATCTCCCATCCATTTTGGAGTAAGGGCCGAAGAAGACTACTTCGTTGATAGGCCGGCGGTGTACGTACAGTAATGTATTCAGCCTACCGGTACTAATCGCCCGAGGGCTTGACCTACAAATTATGCAGGCAACAAACCTTGCTCTTTCCACACCCCTCTGTTCAGTTTTCAGGGCGCAGCGAGCGTCTCATGGCCCGTTGGTCAAGTGGCTAAGACAGCGGCCTCTCACGCCGTTAACATCGGTTCGAATCCGGTACGGGTCACCAATATGCACCATTAGCTCAGCTGGTAGAGCACCTGACTCTTAATCAGGGTGTCCAGGGTTCGAGTCCCTGATGGTGTACCATCATCGGGGATACTCCCCGTGAGCGTCCCCGATGACATTGTTCCCCTTGGCAGTGGGAACACAATATTGCAGTATTTGGTTTATGCCAAATATATAGTTGGTGTTTTTAACGGTGAGGGTCCACCCGTTCCCATTCCGAACACGGAAGTTAAGCTCACCAGTGCCGAAAATACTTGCTTGGTAACGAGCCGGGAAGATAGGTCAATGCCAACACAAAAGGTTTGGCGAAAGTCAAACCTTTTGGTTTGCCTCCTTAGCTCAATCGGTAGAGCACGCGGCTGTTAACCGCGGTGTTGTAGGTTCGAGTCCTACAGGAGGCGCCAGCAAGCGGTAACGCCGCCGCGGCTACACCGTGGCGGCGTCATTCGTTAAAGGCTGTATTTTTGGCGGCATGTGAATAGAAGTAAGCGAAGCGGTAGAGGAGTTTCTTTGCCTACTTTCTTTTCAAAGAAAGTATGGGCCTTTAGCTCAGTTGGTTAGAGCAGCCGGCTCATAACCGGTCGGTCTGGGGTTCGAGTCCCTGAAGGCCCACCAAAAACGCCGGAAGCGGATTACTCCATTAATCCTATAGGGGAATAGCTCAGTTGGTAGAGCGACGGTCTCCAAAACCGTAGGCCCAAAGTTCGAAACTTTGTTCCCCTGCCAAAACGCCACCCGAAGGGGTGGCGTTTTGCTGTCCGCCGAAAAAGAGCGCGCCGCAAAATTCCTCGTTTTGCGGCGCGCTCCTTTATAAAGCGGGATCAAGCTTCGTCAAGGCTGCGATCGATGGGCCTGCCGTCCACCCGGGCGACCCAAAGGGCAAAGGCGGTTTTGATGTCCTTGTAGGAAATGCAGGGAATGTCGTAATCGTCACAATAACGCTCCACTACATCGGGCTCGGAAGAGTCCCAGTCCTTCATGGTGTAGCGGCTGCTCTGCATGGCCTCATAGACCTCGCGCATGGACATATCCTTGTTGTCGCCGGTGCTGCGGGCGTCGTCCAGCATGCGGTTGATGACGGCAGTCGCCTGTTTCTTGGTAAAAAGTGTGTTTGGACTATACATATCGTTTTCCCTCCGGCCTTGTGGCCAACATATGTCTGAAATGGATTATACCGCGAACGGTCCCGCGTTTCAAGGGGCGCGTACCAATAGCCGTAAAATATTAGGCCCGGCGAAAAAAATCCGGCGGGGAAGCCCGCCGGAGGATTACGATGCCGGATTATAGTTTGCCATCAGCGCCGCCACCGCGTCGGGATCGGCCACATAATAGGAGCCGCGGCCGATATAGGCGGGGGTGCCGGGCAAAATGTCCGTGGTCATGTTGGATACGCCGCAGCTGAGGATGGCGCGGCACAGCCACATCATATTGGCCGCTGAGAGGTCCGTGGTGACGTTTTTCCGCAGGATGCCCATCAAGACAGGCAGCTTCACAACGCTCTTCACGCTGGCCCACTGGGTAAACGCGGCCTTCACAAAGTCGCGCTGGACAGAAGTGCGGGTGATATCGGCCATCGCGTAGCCGGAGCGAAACCGCACCAGCTGGATCGCCTCGGCGCCGTCGAGATGCTGCTTTCCGGCGGAGAGCTTGATCTCAAGGCCCTGGGAGGGGTCGGAGTAGCGCATATCCATGGGCACGTCGAAATCCACGCCGCCCATGAGATCCACGATCTTCACAAAGGCGTCCAGATCCACCAGCGCGTAGCCGTCGGGTTTAAAGCCGACAAGCTTGGTCACCTGGGTCATCAGCTCGGCCATGCCGGCCTTGCCGCCGCCGGCGTAGCCGCAGGCGGAGTTGATCTTGGGCACGCTGTAGGGGGCGTCCACGTGGGTGTCCCGGGGGATGCTCAGCAGGCGCAGGGCCCGGTCGTTTTTGTCAATGGACAGGAGCATGAGGGTGTCGGTGCGGTAGCCGTCCTTATCGGTGCCGGCGATGAGAATGGTGCTGTGGCCGGCGGCGTTGTCGGGGTCGGCCTTGGGCTGACTGCCGATGCAGACATATACCAGCGCGGCCGCCAGAATCAGTACCAGCCAACTCAGAACGCCGTGCCCGCGGCGGCGATGGCGGCGGGGCGGGCGCGGTTCCCGCTCGTAAGCTTCGCCGCGATCCATCACAGGCCGTCCTTGGCGTGCCGGTCCGCGCGCCGCGCTTCATCGGCGATGGCGGCGGGGCGGCCGGCATAGTCCGGCAGCGGCGCCAGCGATTTGGACCCGGAGCTGACGGACACGGTGCCGCGCAGCGGGAGATAGACGCCTGCCTTCACCGCGCGCCGCGCGGGCGTCCAGATGACGTAGGTGGTCTCGGCGGAGACGGTGGATTCCGCGCGGGCGGCGCGGACGGTCTCGGCCACGTCGAACAGCAGCACCACCAGCAGCTCGTTGGGCAGGGGGCAGAACTCGCCAGGGTTGGTCATGGACACCATCAAAATGCCCAGATAGGACAGAACCAGCATGGTCTCGCCGGAGAGATGCAGGGTCTTGAGGTACTGAAAACGGTCACGCAGCAGCCAGCCGTAGGCGATCACGCCGATCAGGCCCATACTGCCGATGATCTGGGCGAAGTAGTTGTGGTACCAGACCATACTGCCGCCCACGCCCAGGAAGATCTGGCTGTTTTTCATATTGGCCAGTCCGATGCCGTTGATGGGACTGGAGAGAAAATCCAGCACGGATTGCTTGATGAACAGGATGCGGGAATCGGTCACGGGGAAGAGCTTGCCGTCCACCAGGCGGGAATTGAGCACCGTCTGTCCCAGCGCGAGGATCACGACCGCGGCAGCCACGGCGAAAACAGCCAGCAGCCACAGCGACCTCCTGCCCAGCTTTTTGCCGCCGGCCAGGGTGAGGAAGGCGCCGGCAAAGAGAATCACCGTACCGAACACCAGAGCGCTTCTGGAGCCGGTGAGCAGCATGGCGGCGTACATAAAGGCGATGGCCAGCGCGTGGACGCGGCTGTTCTTCACATAGCGGAAGGGGATGGGCAGCGCCAGCACCAGCATGGTGGTGAGATAGTTGCGGAAGTGGATATAGAGAATGGTCTCGCTGGACAGAAATTCGGCGAAATGGGTCAGATAATAGTTGACCACCACGAGCCCGGTGAACAGGCCCACGCAGTACAGGATGCGGCAGAAGCGGTCGGCCACGCTGTAGCCATGGGCGCGGGCCATGTTGGTGCTGTACATTACGGCCAGCGCCAGCATACCCAGCCCAAGACCGAAAGCATACATAAAGCCGTTGAAGGAAAAGTATTCCTTTGCGGAGATCACACCCACGCCGCCCAGCAGACCGGCCGCAGAGACGGCCAGCAGGCTCTTGAAGCAGGCGCATTTGCGGATGTGGACGGGCCAGTGGAGGAAATTGTACAGCAGGGAAGCGAAAAACGGCGGCAGGATCCACCAGATGGGCAGCAGGGCCGCAATGTTGTCGTAATACTTGGTGCCCAGCAGGATAAACAGCACGATGGGCAGCAGATTGGCCAGCAGGTCGCTGCAGGTGAACTGCAGATAGGTGGCGAAAGCCACCAGCGCCAGCATGCCGAACAGCTCCTGTCCGGTGAAAAGGCACAGCGCGGAGAAGCCCATTACCAAGGGAAAATAGAGACGGCTGTTCCAAATCTCCTCGCCGGTGAAGGCGCGCTGCCGTGCGGCGGCATGTCCGCCCGCGCGCACGCGCGGTCCGTTTATGGCGGGCGTCTGCGACACGGTCATTTTAAAGTGAGTGTCCATTTCGGCTCTTTTTCTCCTCGTATCGAAAGCGGAACAAAAATCTGGTCAAACAATACAAAAACGGGGCAAGAATTTGTGTATCTCGTTACAGCCGATCTACCATAACATACCCCCGCGGTCAAATCAAGAAGTAAATGTTAATTTATTATTATTTTTTATTAAGAAAATATTACATGGGCCGAAAAAGAGGAAAAATAACCGAAAAATTGAACATTTAACCCTGCATTTGCCGCAGCATCTCCCGGCGGAGCCGGGCGATGATCCGCTTTTCCAGCCGGCTGATGTAGCTCTGGGAGATGCCCAGCAGGTCGGCCACCTCCTTTTGCGTATATTCGCCGCTGCCCAGCAGGCCGAAGCGCATGAGAATGATCATCCGCTCCCGCTCGTCCAGGGCGGCCACGGCCTCCATCAGCATCTGCCGGTCGGCGTCGTCCTCCATGGGGCGGCACACCTCGTCCTCGTCGGTGCCCAGCACGTCGGACAGCAGCAGTTCGTTACCGTCCCAGTCGGTGTTCAGCGGCTCATCAAAGCTCACCTCCGTCCGCTGGGAGCCGATCTTGCGCAGATACATCAGGATCTCGTTTTCGATGCAGCGGGAGGCGTAGGTGGCCAGCTTGATGTTTTTGCCGGAATTGAAGGTGCCCACGGCCTTGATGAGTCCGATGGTGCCGATGGAGATCAGGTCCTCCAGCCCCACGCCGGTATTCTCAAACCGCCGGGAGATGTACACCACCAGCCGCAGATTATGCTCGATCAGCGTCTGCTTGCCCCACGTCTCGCCCCGTTCCATGGCGGCCACGGCCCGCTCCTCCTCCGCCCGCGGCAGGGGCGGGGGCAGAACATCGCTGCCGCCGATATACAGCAGCCGGGCCGGGGAGATGCCCAGCAGCCGCAGAAACCAGGTTTTCACGTCCCGCACACTCAGTTTGCAGCCGATCATCAGATGCCCTCCTTATAATACCGCTTCATATTCGCCGCCGTCCAGCGCGGGGGCCACGGCGATCATCACGCCCTCCCGCTTTTTTCCGTCCACCATCAGCGAGTCGGGCCGAAACACGGGCAGCAGCCCGGAGGCTGCGCCCACGGCGCTGTAGGGGATGAGCCGCAGCCGGTTTTTCAGCTCCGGCACGGCGCCCAGCGTCTCCAGCACGGCCACGGGGTCATCCCTGGCCAATACCGCGGCGCAGCCCTGAGGAAACAGCGGCCGGGCGGCGGCGGCGGACACCACCAGCACCTCGCTGCCGGTGACCGGGTCGTACAGGCCGTTGCCGGTGTCCCGCAGGGCGCGGAACACGGCGCTTCTGCCGCCGAATACCGCCGCCACGGTCATCACCTGCCGCCGGGCGTTTTTCAGCGCCCGGTGGAACACCAGCCGCACGACGGCATAACACACACCGAAGGACACCACCAGCGTTTTCAGGGACAGGGGCAGCGCCAGCGTCCCGCCCGGCCCCGCGGGGGTGCCCGCCAGCATGGACGCCCACCATACCGCCCCGCCGAAAGCCGCCGACACGGCAAAGAACACCAGCGCGCACTTCAGCAAAGCCGTCTCACCCGCGAAAGCGATCAGCGCCATGACGCACCCGCAGCCTATTTTCAGCCCCGGCGCGGACAGCGCGCCCCAGCCGGGCAGCACGGCGCCCACGGCGTAGGCCGCGCCGAACAGCGCCCCCAGCGCGTAGCGCCACCGGCGCAGCAGTACGCCGCATACCCGCGCCGCCGACAGCAGCATGAGATAATCCACGATGAAGTTCAGCGCGAAAAGCTCGTCTATGTACAGCACTTTCATAGTCCAAGTATACCCCGGCGGTCCCAGTACATTTTGTCATTTGATAATTGTCAAAAGAGACATCCCGTGGTAGAATAAGCGGGATTGATATTCTATACACTTCGAGGTGTGCGACTTATGTGGTTCTGGCTCTCCCTCGCCGCGCTGATTTGCTGGAGCGGCTCCGACCTTTTTTCCAAGCTGGGCTGTCAGGATGCCCGGGACAAGTACAGCCATCTGAAAATGGTCATGGCGGTGGGCCTTGTGATGGGCCTGCACGCGGCGTACGAGGTCTTTGTGGGCGGCACGGTGATCAATCTCACCGTCATGCTCACCTATCTGCCGGTGTCGGCGCTGTATATCCTCTCCATGGCCATGGGCTATTTGGGCCTGCGGTATATCGAGCTTTCCATCTCCTCGCCCATCTGCAACTCCTCCGGCGCGCTGGTGGCGGTGCTGGTGCTGGCCACGGACGGACTCGGTTCCACCTCTCCGCTGCAGCTGGCGGCGGTGGGGTGCGTGTGTGTGGGCGTGGTGGCGCTGGGTATCACGGAAGCCCGGGAGGACGACGATCTCCGCGCCGCCCGGCAGGATGCGTCCAACCATCACTACGCCAAAAGCTGGATCGCCATTACCATCCCGATTATCTACTGCCTGCTGGACGCGCTGGGCACCTTCGCGGACAGCCGGGTGCTGATGACCCTCAACGAGGATTCCGCCAACGTGGCCTACGAGCTGACCTTCCTGCTGGTGGGCATTGGCTGCGCGATCTACGTGCTGGGCGTGAAAAAACAGAAGCTCATCGTCAGGCAGGAGACGCCAAAGTACATCGGCGCCGTGTGTGAAACGGCCGGTCAGTTCGCATATATTTATGCCATCGCGGACCAGGCGCACGTGGCGCTGGCCGCGCCCATCATCTCCGCCTACTGCGTGGCCTCGGTGCTCTGGAGCCGTATCTTCCTCAAGGAAAAGCTCTCCGCCAGGCACTATGCCGCCATCGCGCTGGTGGTAGGGGGCATCGTGATCCTGGGCATTTTCGACGTTTGATTTTCCGAAAAACATACTATAATCCAAGGGGGAATATCCTATGAACGATAAAAGCGCATACCGGCGGGTGCTCATCAAGGTCAGCGGGGAAGCGCTGGCCGGCGGCAGCGGCACAGGGCTGGATTTTGATTTCATCGGCCAGGTCTGCCTTGCCATCCGGGACTGCACGGCCATGGGCGCGCAGGTGGCGCTGGTGGTGGGCGGCGGCAACTTCTGGCGCGGCGTCAAGGACGGCGAGGGCAGGATAGAGCGCAGCCGGGCCGACCACATGGGGATGCTGGCCACGGTGATGAACGCGCTGGCCGTGTGCGACAAGATGGAGCGGATGGGCATTCCCGCCGTGGTGATGACGGCGGTAGAGATGAAGACCTTTGCCGAGCCCTACACCCGCAGAGACGCCGTGGCCGCGCTGGAGGCGGGCAAGGTGGTCATCTTCGGCGGCGGCACGGGCTGCCCCTATTTCTCCACGGACACCGCCGCGGCGCTCCGTGCGTGCGAGATCGGGGCGGACGCGCTGCTGCTGGCCAAGAACGTGGACGGCGTGTATTCCGCCGATCCCCGCACCGATCCCGCGGCCGTGAAGTACGACGAGATCCCCTACGGCGAGGTGCTGGCCAGACATCTCAACGTCATGGATATGACGGCCACGAGCCTTGCCATGGACAACGGCATTCCCACGGTGGTGTTCGCGCTGGCCGACCCCCGGAATATTGTCCGCGTGGTCTCCGGCGAAAATGCCGGTACCCGGGTTGTTTTATAAATCAAATTGCCCAATCAACATTCGAGGAGGTATGATCCATGTCCGATTACGCTGAGTTTGAATCCAAAATGAAAAAGACGCTGGAGAATCTTGTTTCCGAGCTGGACGCCGTCCGCGCCGGCCGGGCCAATCCCGCCGTCCTCTCCCAGATCTCGGTGGACTATTACGGCGCCCCCACTCCCATCCAGCAGATCGCGTCCGTCTCCGTGCCGGACCCCCGCTCTCTGGTCATCCAGCCGTGGGACGGCTCCGCGCTGAAGAGCATCGAGAAGGCCATTCTCGCTTCGGAGCTGGGCATCAACCCCCAGAACGACGGCCGCATCATCCGTCTGGTGTTCCCCCAGCTCACCGAGGAGCGCCGCAAGGAACTGGCCAAGCAGGTGAAAAAGTACGGCGAGGAGGCCAAGGTGGCCATCCGCAACATCCGCCGGGACGCCATGGAGAAGTACAAAAAGCAGGAGAAGGCTTCCGAGATCACGGAGGACGATTACAAGAACATCGAAAAGGACGTCCAGAAGCTGACCGACGATTATATCAAGAAGATCGACGATACGGCGGACAAAAAAGAAAAAGAGCTGTTTGAAATCTGATGGCTGTATTCGGAAGAAATAAAAAGGCGGCGGGGGAGCTTGACAAAGCCGGTCTCCCCCGCCACATTGCCGTTATACTGGACGGCAACGGCCGCTGGGCCCAGAAGCGCGGTCTGCCGCGTACGGCGGGGCACGCCGCCGGGGCGGAGCGGTTCCGCGCCATCGCCAACTACTGCAAGGCCATCGGCGTGGAGTATCTCACGGTGTACGCCTTCTCCACGGAAAACTGGAAGCGCCCGGAGGGCGAGGTGGACGCCATCATGGCCCTGATGGATCAGTATCTCAGGGAAGCCATCTCCGTCATGACGCGCGACCAGAACCGCCTGCGGGTGTTCGGCGACGTTTCCGTGCTCTCCCCGGAGCTGCAAAAGCTCATCGGGGAGACCAATGAGCTCTCCGAGCAGATCCGGGGCTTTCAGGCCAACCTCTGCATCAATTACGGCGGGCGGGACGAGATCCTACGCGCGGCGGAGCGGTATACCAACGATGTAATCATGGGAAAATACGAGGGCGACCTCACGGAGGAGGCTTTTTCCGGCTATCTCTATTCCGCGGGCATCCCCGATCCCGATCTGGTCATCCGGCCGGGCGGGGAACTGCGCATCTCCAACTTCCTGCTGTGGCAGTGCGCCTATTCGGAATTTTATTTCACGGATGTTTTATGGCCGGACTTCGATTCCAGCGAGCTGGATAAGGCTATCGCGGCCTATCGGAGCCGGGACCGCCGTTTTGGCGGCCTCAGCGGCAAGTAAGAGGATTTTTAATGGTAAACGCGATTTCCATTCTGGGCGCCACGGGCTCCATCGGCCGCCAGACCGTGGCCGTGGCGGAGCATCTGGGGATTCCCGTGGCGGCCCTCACCACCAACAAAAAAATCGACCTGCTGGAAGAACAGGCGCGGCGGCTGCGCCCCAAGCTGGCCGTCGCCTATGACGAGGGCGCGGCGAGGGCGCTGAAAACAGCGCTCCGCGACACCGACATCCGTGTGGCCTCCGGGCTGGACGGGTTGATGGAAGCCGCCGCCTTCGAGGAAAGCGACTGCGTGGTCACGGCGGTGTCCGGGGCCGTCGGGCTCCGCCCCACCCTGGCCGCCATCGACCGGAAAAAGCGCATCGCGCTGGCCAACAAGGAGACGCTGGTGTGCGCGGGCAAGCTGGTCATGGCGCGTGTGAGGGAGCGGGGGGCCGAGATTGTCCCCGTGGATTCGGAGCATTCCGCCATCTTCCAAAGCCTGATGGGCCGGAACCCCGGCGAGCTGAAAAAGATTCTGCTCACGGGTTCCGGCGGCCCCTTCCTGGGCAAAGCCTGGTCGGAGCTGGAGCATGTCACCCCGGAGCAGGCGGTGAAGCACCCCAACTGGTCCATGGGCGCGAAAATTTCCGTGGATTCCGCCACCATGATGAACAAGGGGCTGGAATTCATCGAGGCCATGCACCTGTTTTCCGTTACCCCGGACCAGATCCAGGTGGTGGTGCATCCGCAGAGCGTGGTGCACTCCATGGTGGAGCTTGTGGACGGCACCGTCATCGCCCAGCTGGGCGTGGCGGACATGGGCCTGCCCATCCAGCTGGCCCTGACCTATCCGCAGCGCTGCCCGTCGATGTTTGCGCATCTGGACTTCTGGCGGATGCCGGACCTCACCTTCGGGGCCCCGGACCTTGAAAAGACCCCCTGTTTGGGGCTGGCCATGGACTGCGCCCGCGCCGGCGGCACGGCGGCGTGCGTCATGTCCGCCGCGAACGAGGTCGCCGTGGGCCTGTTTCTGGGACATAAGCTGGGCTACAACCAGATCTATGACTGCGCCGCGGGCGCGGTGGAGAGCATCGGCAGCGTGGAAAACCCGGGACTGGAGGAAATCCTTGACGCCGATCGGGCGGCCCGGGCCTATGTAATGGAGCATTTTGCATGAATACCGCTATCTATATTCTTATCGCCGTAGTCATGTTCGGCGTTCTCATCGGCATCCACGAATTCGGCCACTTCACCGCGGCCAAGGCCTGCGGCGTGAAGGTCAACGAATTCGCCATCGGCATGGGTCCCGCCCTTTTGAAAAAGCAGAAGGGCGAGACGCTGTATTCCCTGCGCGCCCTGCCCATCGGCGGCTACTGCGCCATGGAGGGAGAGGACGGGGACTCCCAGGACCCCAAAGCCTATCTGAACAAGAATGTGGGCCAAAAGCTCATCATTCTGGCGGCCGGCTCCTTCATGAACTATCTGCTGGGCGTCATTCTGCTGATGATCGTCTTTTCCCAGTCGGCGGGCTTCACCTATCCCGTCATCGCCTCCTTTATGGCGGGCTGCCCCTACGAGAGCGCGGACGGCCTGCAGGTGGGCGACCGCTTTGTCCGCATCGACGGCACGGACATCCGCTTCGCCGGGCAGGTCACGGACACTCTGGGCGACGGCGGCACCCACAACATCGTTTTGAAGCGGGACGGCAAGCTCGTCACGCTCAGCGGCTACGACATGGAGCGGCAGCAGTACGCCGGGCAGGACGGCCTGCGCTACGGCCTGTACTTTGCCCATGAGAACAACAACCTCTGGACGGACTTCAAGTATTCCGTGAGCTGGTCGGGGGAATTCGTCCGCATGGTCTGGCAGGGCCTGACCCAGCTGGTCACGGGCGCCGTCGGCATCAAGGATATGTCCGGCCCCGTGGGCATCGTCTCCATGATCACGGATGTGGGCGAAAGCTCCGCCACCAGGGCGGACGCCGCGCTGAATATCCTGTATTTCTGCGCTTTCATCGCGGTGAACCTGTCCGTGATGAACATGCTGCCCATCCCCGCGCTGGACGGCGGCCGCGTTTTCCTGCTGCTGGTGACGGCGGTGATCGAAAAGCTCATCCGCCGGCGGGTGAATCCCCGGATCGAAGCCTACATCAACGGCGGTGGCATGGTGCTGCTGCTGGGGCTGATGGCCTTCGTCATGTACAACGACATCGCAAAACTGATTGTGAAGTAGAGAGAAACCGCAATGAACGACAGAGAGCATACCAAGAGAATCCAGGTGGGCGCGGTGCCGGTGGGCGGCGGCGCCCCCGTATCCGTGCAGTCCATGTGCAACACCAAAACCGCGGATGTGGCCGCCACCCTGGCCCAGATCGCGGCACTGAAGGCCGCGGGCTGCGACATCGTGCGCCTCGCCGTGCCGGATATGGACGCCGCAAAAGCCATTTCCGCCCTGAAAGAGCGGTCGCCTCTGCCCCTCGTGGCGGATATCCATTTCGATTACAGGCTGGCGCTGGAGTGCGCGGCGCGCGGTGCGGACGCGATCCGTATCAACCCCGGCAATATCGGCGGCGCGGAAAACGTCAGGGCTGTGGCCGCGGCGTGCGCCGCGAAGGGCATTCCCATCCGCATCGGCGTCAACGGCGGCAGTCTGGAAAAGCGCCTGCTGGAAAAATACGGCCATCCCACGGCGGAGGCTATGGCGGAGAGCGCGGCGGATCACATCGCGCTGCTGAACCGCTTTGATTTTGACGCTGTCGCCCTGTCCATGAAATCCTCCAGCGTCCCCCTCACCGTGGCGGCCTACCGGCTGGCGGCGGAGCGGTTCGACTGTCCCCTGCATCTGGGCGTCACGGAGACGGGCACCTCCTGGAACGGCACCATCCTGTCCGCCGTGGGCATCGGCACCCTGCTCAACGAGGGCATCGGCGACACCATCCGCGTGTCCCTCACCGCCGACCCCGTGGAGGAGGTGCGCGCCGGCGTGGCCATTCTGAAAGCCTGCGGGCTGAAAAAGGGCGGCGTGCGCCTGATCTCCTGCCCCACCTGCGGCCGCACCCAGATCGACCTGATCTCGCTGGCGCGGGAGGTGGAGGAGAAGGTCTCCCGCCTCGACCGTGATATCACCGTGGCCGTGATGGGCTGCGTGGTGAACGGCCCGGGCGAGGCCCGGGAAGCCGACTACGGCATCGCCGGCGGCAGGGACTGCGGCCTGATCTTCAAAAAGGGCGAGGTCGTGGGCACCTATCCCTACGACCAGCTTTGCGCCCGGCTGCTGTCCCTCATCGAGAGCGAGGCGGGCCAGTGAACGAATTCACCGCCTTCCTCGCCATGTTCCCGGGCTGCGCCGCCTCCGCCGACCTGTGCGGCGGACTGGACAGGGCCTATGTCACCGCCTGCGAGATCGACCTGCCGTCGCGCTCCATGACCCTGTCCGCGCATTTTGAAAAAATGCCCGCTCCCGCGGAGCTGGCCTCGCTCAGCGGCCGGCTGAGAAGCGACTATGGTTTACATAATGTTACCCTCGCGCCGGACTTTCCCAGGCCCAGGCCGGCAGCCGCCGCCAAAAGCGGGGCGGCGGCCTCCGGACCGGGGGATGTGCTGATGGGCCGCGCCGTCCGGGGCAAGACCACGCCCATGGCCGATCTCACGCTGGAATCCGGCGGCGTCAGCGTGGAGGGGGACGTGTTCGGCGTCACCTCCCGCGCGCTGCAAAAGCGGGGCGGTGCGGTGCTGTGCTTCGACATGACCGACCGCACCGGCTCCATCCGCGTGTCCAAATATCTCCGCGCGGACGACGATCAGGGCATCGTCACGGCGGTGAACCCCGGGGACCATCTGGTGGTGCAGGGGGCGATCACCTACAGCCGCTATGACGAAGACATGGTGCTGGAGCCCAAGAGCATCATGAAAAGCAAAAAGCACATCCGTACGGACGACGCGCCGGAAAAGCGGGTGGAGCTGCATATGCATACGCGCTTTTCCGCGCTGGACGCCATCACCGACCCGGCGGCCATCGTGGAGCGGGCGGGCTACTGGGGCATGCCCGCCATCGCCGTGACCGATCATGGCGTGCTGCAGGCCTTCCCGGACATGTGGAAGGCGGGCAAAAAGTACGGCGTCAAGATCATCTACGGCTGCGAGTGCTATTTTGTGGACGATATGGGCGGCAACCGCGCCGTCCACGGCAAGTGTTCCCTGCCGCTGGACACGGAATTCGTGGCCTTCGACATCGAGACCACGGGCCTCAACGCCGTGAACGACCGCATGACCGAGATCGGCGCGGTGATCTTCCGCGGCGGCGAGATTTTGAAGGAATTCAACACCTTCACCGACCCTGGGATGCACATCCCGGAGGAGATCACCACCCTCACCGGCATCCGGGATGCCGACGTGGCGGGGGCCCCCTCGGAAAAGGCGGCCATGGAGGCCTTCCTGGCCTTCGCCGGGGACAGGCCCATCGTCGCCCACAACGCCGATTTCGACACCGGCTTTATGGCGGCGGCCTGCCGCCGTTCGGGGCTGAAGTTCACCCCGGTATATCTGGATACGCTGGCGCTGGCGCAGGCCCTGCTGCCGGAGCTGAAGCGCTTTAAGCTCGACATTGTGTCCAATCATCTGGAGCTGCCCAAATTCAACCACCACCGCGCCTCGGACGACGCCATGGTGGTGGCCCGCATCATGGACAAGTTTTTACCCCTGCTGCGCCAGCAGGGCGCGAAAACCGTGGACGATGTGGAGGTTGTGTATCACCGCCTCAAGCGCACGGACATGGCCCATTCCCGGCACATGATTCTGCTGGTGAAAAACCGCACGGGATTAAAAAATCTCTACGAGATGGTCTCCCAGTCCTATCTCAAGTATTTCCACAAGACCCCCACCATCCCCAAGAGCCTGCTGATCCAGCACCGGGAGGGCATCCTTGTGGGCTCGGCCTGCGGCATGGGTGAGCTTTACGGGGCGGTGATGCGCGGCGAGAGCGACGAAAAGCTGGACAAGATCGCGTCGTTCTTCGACTACCTGGAAATCCAGCCCCTGTGCAACAACGGCTTTCTGGTGGATAACGGCACCGTCCGGGACGCCGGCGTCCTGCAGGACTACAACCGCCGCATCCTCGCCGCCGGCCGGCGGCTTCATAAGCCCGTCGTCGCGGCGAGCGACGTGCATTTTCTCGACGCCGAGGATGAGGAATACCGCCGTATCCTCCAGGCGGCCAAGCAGTTTTCCGACGCCGACCGCAGCTGTCCCATCTTTTTCCGCACCACGGACGAGATGCTGAAGGAATTCGACTATCTGGACCCCGACACGGCCAGGGAGGTGGTCATCACCGCGCCCCGGGCCATCGCGGACGCGTGCGAGGAGATCGAGCTGCTGCCCAGGGACCTCTACCCGCCGAAGATCGAAAACTCCGCCGAGACCCTGAAAAAGCTCGTATTGGACAAGATGCACGCCATCTACGGCGACACCCCGCCGCAGATCGTGGAGGAGCGGGTGTACACGGAGCTGAAGACGATCCTCGACCACAACTACGACGTCATTTATATGTCCGCCCAGAAGCTGGTGCAGAACTCGCTGGAGCACGGCTATCTGGTGGGCTCCCGTGGCAGCGTGGGCTCCTCCATCGTGGCCTATCTGTCCGGCATCACGGAGGTCAATTCCCTCCCGCCGCATTATGTCTGCCCCCGGTGCAAGCACGCCGAGTTCGTCACCGACGGCAGCTACGGCTGCGGCGCGGATATGCCCGACAAGGCCTGCCCCGACTGCGGCGCCGTGATGCGCAAGGACGGCTTCGACATCCCCTTTGAGACCTTTCTGGGTTTCCCCGGCAACGAAAAGACACCGGATATCGACCTCAATTTCTCCGGCGAATATCAGGCCAAGGCCCATAAATATACCGAGGAGCTGTTCGGCGCCGACCATGTGTTCCGGGCCGGCACCATTGGGACGCTGGCGGAAAAGACCGCCTACGGCTATGTGAAAAAATATCTTGAGGAGCGGAGCATGACCGTCACCAAGGCGGAGGAAAACCGTCTGGCCCAGGGCCTCGTGGGTGTCAAGCGCACCACGGGGCAGCACCCCGGCGGCCTGGTGGTGGTGCCGCAGGACATGGACGTGACGGATTTCTGCCCCGTCCAGCACCCGGCGGACGACCCCGATTCCACGATCATCACCACCCACTTTGAATACCACTGCATGGAATCCAACCTCCTCAAGCTGGACGAGCTGGGCCACGACGACCCCACCATGATCAAGATGCTGGAGGATATGACCGGCGTCAACGCCCGGGAGATCTCCCTCAGCGACCCGGACACCCTGTCCATCTTCACTTCGCCGAAGATTCTGGGCCTGCCGGAGGACGACCCCATCATCGGCCGCACCGGCACCATCGGCATCCCGGAATTCGGCACGGGCTTCACCCGCCAGATGCTGGTGGACACCCAGCCCACCCGCTTCGACACGCTGGTGCGCCTGTCCGGCTTCTCCCACGGCACGGACGTGTGGGCCGGCAACATCCACGACCTCGTGGTCAACGGCGTGGCGGATGTCAACGCCTGCGTCGGCTGCCGGGACGATATCATGCTGTACCTCATATCCAGGGGCATGAGCGGCAAGCTGGCCTTCAAAACCATGGAGGCGGTGCGCAAGGGCAAGGTCAAAAAAAGCGGCGCCTTCCCGGACGACGCGGAAGCGCAGATGCGTTCCCTCGGCGTGCCGGACTGGTACATCGAATCCTGCCGCAAGATCGCCTATCTGTTCCCCAAGGCCCACGCCGTGGCCTATGTCATGATGGCTTTCCGCATCGCGTGGTTTAAGGTGCATCAGCCGCTGGCTTTCTATTCGGCTTACTTCTACCGCCGCAGCCAGAAGGACGGCTTCGACGCCCAGCTCATGGCGGCGGGTGTGGAAACGGTGCGCCGCAAGATCATGGAATACCGGAAAAAGCCAGAGATGACCGCCAAGGAGGAGGACCTTCTGGTGACCATGGAGGCCGTGTACGAATTTTACCTCCGGGGCTTTGCCTTCGCGCCCATCGACCTGTACCAATCCGACGCCGCCAAATTCATCCTCGTGGACGGCAAGACCCTGCGTCCGCCCTTCGTGGCCATTTCCGGTCTGGGCGAGACCGCGGCGGAGGACCTGATGCGCTGCCGGGAAAGCGGGCGGAAGTTCATCTCCATGGAGGAGCTGAGCGCGGCCTGCCCCAAGGTCAGCCAGACCCACATGGACGTGCTCCGCGCCCTGGGCGCGCTGGGCGACATGCCCGAGAGCAGCCAGATCACACTCTTTGACCTGTAGAGGAAAAAAATGAAGAACTGGAAGATCAGACGATTGACGCGCGCGGCAATCATGGCGGCGCTTGCCGCCATCGCGACCATCGCCATCCCTGTGCCGCTGCCCGGCGGCGGGTACGCGAACGCGGGAGACATTGTGGTGCTTTTATCGGCGTTTCTGCTGGGCCCCGCTCTGGGAGCGGCCTCGGCGGGCCTCGGCTCGTGCCTGGCCGATATCATCCTCGGCTACGCGGTTTACGCACCGGGGACCCTGGTGATCAAAGCCGCCATGGCCGGCGCCGCCGGCGCGCTGTATGCGCTGTGCCGCCGGCATTGGAAGCCGCTTTATGCGTCTGTGATTGCCGGACTTGCCGGAGAGACCATTATGGTATTGGGCTATTTCGGCTACGAGTCGCTGATCCTGCAAAACGCCGCCGCGGCGGCGGTGGGTATGGTGCCGAACCTTTTGCAGGGTGCCGTGGGCATTGCCGGGGCGGTGCTGCTGCTGCCCGTGGTGCGCAGAATCGCCGATGGTACAAAAAAACCGGGAGAGGAATAGACCTCTCCCGGTTTTGCTGTTGATGGGTTATGTGCCGTCTTTCCACTTTTGACAGCGGTTGGCGATGCGCCGTTTTCGCTTCACGCCGCGGACGAGAAAATAGACGGCCATGCCCGCGGCCAGCACGGCCATACACCAGATGGCGTAGTTGTCCACGCCGCCCTGGGTCTTGACCTGCAGCCACAGGGAATCCATCTCCTGACTGGTGGCGGAGCTGAGATTGATATAGCTGGCGCCCCGCGCCAGCACCTCCTTGGAGGGGTAGGCGATCTCGCTTTCCGCGGTCTCGGGGGACATGTACTGCTTGGCCTCGGAGATGGGGGTGGAGTAGCCCAGATAGTCCAGATTCTGCCCGGAGATTTCAGGGTCGCACAGAAAATTGATATAGGCCTCGGCGGCCTCCTTGTTCTGGCAGCCCTTGGGGATGCAGACGGCGTCGATAAACAGGTTGAAGCCCTCGCTGGGCAGATAGAACTTCAGGTCGGGGTTGACCTCGGCCATCTGGAGATAATCCCCCGCGTAGTAGGGGGCGATCCAGGCCTCCCCGCGCTCCATCTTGTCGTAGATCTGGTCCATGACATAGCTCTGCACCAGCGGCTTCTGCTCGATGAGCTTATAGGCCGCGGCCCGCAGGTCGTCGGTGTTTTCGGTGTTCACGCCGAGCCCCAGATATTCTTCCGCGATGGCGAAAGAGTCCCTGGGATTATCGAACATGAGGATCTTGCCGGAATACTTGCTGTTCCACAGCAGGTCCCAGGAGCCGATGTCGGCCTCGTCCACATACCTGGAGTTGTAGATGACGCCCACCGTGCCCCAGGTATAGGGGACGGAATACGCGTTGTCCGGGTCGTAGGCGGTGTTCTTGTAGGCGTCGTCCACGTATTTGTAGTTGGGAATCTTGTCGAAGTCCAGCTTCTCCAGCATTCCCTCCGAAATGAGACGGGCGATCATATAGTCCGACGGGATGATGATGTCGTAGGTGCTGCCGCCGGTCTTGAGCTTGGTATACAGACTCTCGTTGGAATCATAGGTCATGTAATTGACCTTGATGCCGGTACGGGCGGTGAATTCGGCGTTCACGTCGATGCAGCCGTCGCTGCCGTCGGAGATGTACTGGCCCCAGTTGTAGACGTTGATGGTGGGCTGGGCGGCCAGCGCTGAGAAGGGGAGCAGACCCGCGGAAAGCCCCAGGCAGCACAGCGCGGCAAAAATCTTTTTCATTCCGCCGCACGCTCCCTTCGCCCGGCCAGCGCCCGGCGGGCCAGACTCTGCCGTCTGTCGTCCCGGGCCTCCAGCAGATTCATCAGCACCATCATCAGCAGGATGACGAGGAACATCAGGGTGAACAGGGCGTAGATTTTCGGCTGGAGCGGCTTTTTGGTGTAGTTGTAGATTTCCACGGGCAGGGTCACGAAATTCGGCCCGTAGACGAAATAGCTGATGACGAAATCGTCCAGCGACATGGTGAAGGACATCAGCGCGCCGGAGATGATGCCGGGCATGATCTCGTGGATCACCACCTTGAAGAAAGCCTGCCCGGAGGTGCAGCCCAGATCCAGGGCCGCCTCCCGCAGGTCGGGGTCCATCTGGCTCAGCTTGGGCGTCACCGACAGGATGACATAGGGCAGGTTAAAGGTGATATGGGCGATCAGCAGGGTCACGAAGCCCAGCACGTTGCTGATTTTCAGCAGCGTGCCGATAAAGGCGAAAAGCAGGGCCATCGACACGCCGGTGACGATCTCGGGGTTGGTCAGGGGGATATTGGTGACGCCCATGACGGTGCGCTTCATGCGCGGGCCCATGGCATGGATGCCCAGCGACGCCATCGTGCCCAGAATGGTGGCCAGCATGGAGGAGATCACCGCCACGATGACGGAGTTCAGCAGCAGCGGCAGCAGCACGCCGTCCCGGAACAGCTCGCCGTAATTGAACAGGGTCAGGCCCTTCCACACGGCGGGGTCGGTGCCGGCGTTGAGGGATGCCGCGCCCAGCACGATCATGGGCACATACAGGAAGAGCAGCACAACGACAGTGAATACCTTGTTGAAAGTTTTCATACCGTGGCCACCTCCCCGTCGCCGGAAAAGCGGTTCATCACGCCGATGCAGATCAGCACCAGAAGCATCAGCACCAGCGACAGCGCCGCGCCCAGATTGGGATTGTAGGCGGTCTTGAACTGGCTCTCGATGACGTCGCCGATGAGGGTGGTGCCGGAGGAGCCCAGCTTCTGCGAGATGTAGAAGGTGGACACGGCGGGCACGAACACCATGGTGAAGCCGGAGACGATGCCGGGCACGGACAGGGGAAAGACCACCCGGCGAAAGACCTGCGGGTTGCTGCAGCCCAGGTCCTGGGCGGCCTCCACCAGCCGGGGGTCGATCTTCATGATGACGGTGTACAGCGGCATGATCATATAGGGCAGGTAGTTGTAGACCATACCCAGCACCACCGCCGCGTTGGTGCGGATCAGGGGCAGGGGCTTCATCCCCAGGGCGGTGATAAAGCCGTTGAGGATGCCGGTGTCGTCCAGCAGGGCGACCCAGGCCATGGTGCGCAGCAGAAAGCTGATGCACATGGGCAGCATCACCAGCATATAGAGGAACCGCTGCCCCCGGTGGGAGCGGCCGGCGATATAATAGGCCACGGGGTAACCGATGATCAGACAGATGATGGAGGACACCAGCGCCAGCCAGACGGACTTGACGAAGATAGGCAGGTAGTTGCCGATGTTGTCGATATTGGCCAGGGTAAACGCCCCGGTGCCGTCGGTAAAGGCGAAATAGAACACGATGCCCAGCGGGATGACGGTAAAAATGGCCATCCACACCAGATAGGGCGCGGCCAGCGTCTTATTCCTCATCCTTGGCCGCCTCCCCCTCGGAGGAGGTCTCGGACACCTCCTCGGATATATCCTCGGGATAGATGTCCGGGTCGTTGATCTCGTCGTATTCGGCGGAATAGGAGCTGTAGTCGCCGAACAGGCCGGAATACTCGCTCTTGTGCATGATATGGATGTCGTCCGGGGTCAGCAGGATGCCGATATACGAGCCCACGGGATGGAGTTCCGTGGTCTGAATGAGCCATTTGAAGCCGTGAAAATCCACGATGGTGTCGTAATGGACGCCCTTGAAGGTCACGGAGGTGACCGTGCCGCAGAGGTGCCCGTCGTCCGGGGGGACGATGTCGATGTCCTCGGGGCGGATGACCACGTCAACCGGCTCGTTTTTGGCAAACCCGGCGTCCACGCATTTGAAGCGCCGGCCGAAGAATTTTACCGCGTAATCCTCAGGCATCACGCCGTCGAGGATGTTGGATTCGCCGATGAAGTCCGCCACGAAGGCGTTTTTCGGCTCGTTGTAGATATCCTCGGGGTGGCCGATCTGCTGGATGCGGCCCTTGTCCATCACCACCACGGTGTCGGACATGGCCAAAGCCTCCTCCTGATCGTGGGTGACATATATAAAAGTAATGCCCAGCGCCTGTTGAATGCGCTTCAGCTCCTGCTGCATATCCTTGCGCAGCCGGAGATCCAGCGCGCCCAGGGGCTCGTCCAGCAGCAAGACCTTCGGCCTGTTGACCAGAGCCCGGGCGATGGCAACACGCTGCTGTTGGCCGCCGGAAAGCTGAGTGACCTTGCGGTTTTCAAAGCCTCTCAGACTGACGATCTCCAGCATTTCCGTCACGCGCTCGTCGATCTCCTTTTCCGGCAGCTTCGCGATGCGAAGGCCGAAAGCGACGTTTTCATAAACGTCCAGATGCGGGAAAAGCGCGTAGCGCTGGAACACGGTGTTGACCTTCCTTTTGTGAGGCGGGACATCGTTGATCCTTACGCCGTCGAACAGCACGTCGCCGCCCGTGGGCGTGAGAAAGCCCGCGATGAGGCGCAGCGTGGTGGTTTTGCCGCAGCCCGAGGGCCCCAGCAGCGTAAGGAATTCTCTGTCGTTGATGTAAAGGTTGATATCGTTTAAAACGATCTCATTGTCAAACGCCATGGTGCAGCCCACGAGGCGAATGAGCTCTTTGGACATGTATCCTCCCCCATTTCTCTTTATATTGTTTCCATATTATTCACGCTAAAAAAAGGCACTCCGGCTCTACGTCCGGAGTGCCCTTTGTAGCTCGCATACAATATACAGATTCGCGCGGGTTTTGTCAATCGGTTGGGAAAATTTTATTTGATGGGCACGCCGGGGAAGTATTTTTCCGCGAAATCCACGGATTCCACGGTGAAGATCTTCCCTTTCAGATAATCCAGGCTGCCCGCGCCGGTGGGGAAGGTGAACTCCAGCTTGTAGGAATACAGCGCCTGCCCCTTCTCGTCAAATCCCCGGTTGAAGGTCTCCCGGCCGTACTTGCCGTCCCCCAGCAGGGGCCAGCCCTTGGCGGCCATCTGGGCGCGGATCTGGTGGGTGCGCCCGGTGAGCAGGCGGCATTCCACCAGCGACAGCTCGCCCCTGGAGGCCAGCACCCGGTATTCCGTCACGGCGGTGCGGGCGCCGGGCGCCGGCCCGGCTCTGACGAACACCTGATTCTTGGCGGCGTCCTTGAAAAGATAGTTTTCCAGCCGCCCCTTTTCCGGCTTCGGCCGGCCCCGCACGGCGCAGAGATAGTATTTTTCGATCTCCCGGCCGCGGATTTTCTCGTTGAGGATGCGCAGCGCCTCGGCGTTTTTCGCGGCGATGACAAGGCCGCCTGTGTTGCGGTCGATGCGGTTGCACAGAGCCGGGGCGAAGGAATTTTCCTCTCTGGGCCGCCATTCGCCCTTCTGGGCGAGATAGGCCTGGATGTTGGCGATGAGGGTGTTGTAATCCCAAGCCCCCGCGGAATGGCACAGCACCCCGGGTTTCTTGTCCGCCAGCAGGATGTTCTCGTCCTCGTACACCACGGTCAGGCGGGGGGTGCCCACCTTGAGGTACGAATTCTCCTCCCGGGGTTTCTCGAAAAACTCGTCGTTGATGTAAAGCTGCAGCGCGTCCCCGGCGGTCAGGCGAGTGTCGCGCCCGGCGCCCTTGCCGTTGAGCTTGATGCGTTTCAGACGGATATATTTTTGCAGAAGGGACTCGGGCAGCAGCGGCACGGCCTTGCCGACAAACCGGTCAAGGCGCTGGCCCGCGTCGTTGGTTCGGATGATGATTTCTTTCATGAGGCCGAGTATACACTCTTTATATTGTATTGACAAGAAAAATTAGTTGACAAGCTTTCAACCATCGCCTATAATATCAAGGCGACTTGCGAGGTGGATTATGAGACTTGATTTGAGTCAAATCATTGAGATTCCGGGCGGAAGCGTGCCGTTTTCGTGCGTTCTCGATACCGGCGATCTCGATTTTGAACAGGTGAAAGCCTATCGGTCCGCGCCTCACGCGGAGGGCTGCGTGCGCAACACCGCCGGCATTCTGGAGCTTACGGGTACCATAGAAGCGGCGATGAAGTGCGTGTGCGACCGCTGCGGCGGCGAGTACGACACGGTCAAGGAGACCGCGCTCTCCGCCCTCCTTTCCGAGGACGACAGCGAGGAGGACGATCCCGACGTGTTTCCGCTGGAGGGCGACAGCATCGACCTCACGGAGATTCTGCGGACCCTGTTCATTCTGGACATGGACAGCAAATTTCTCTGCTCGCCGGACTGCCGGGGTCTGTGCCCGGTCTGCGGCAAAAATCTCAATCTCGGGCCCTGCGGCTGCGGGAAGGAAACCGATCCAAGAATGGCTGTGCTTGAGCAGCTTTTGGATAAAGAAGACAAATAAGACAGCTGCTCAAAACAGCTAAGGAACTGGAGGTGTCAACATGGCGGTCCCAAAAGGAAAAGTATCCAGACAGAGACGTGACAAGAGACGTTCATCCACCTGGAAGCTCACTGCCCCCGCGCTCGTGAAGTGCCCCAACTGCGGCGCACTGCGTATGCCTCACCGTGTCTGCCCGAAATGCGGACAGTACAATGGCCGTGAAGTCATCAAGGTCGAGGAAAGCAAGTAAAAGAAGCTTGAGGAGGAAAGGCGGGCGACGCCTCTCCTCCTTTTGCTGTTTTTGCGCGTAAGGGGTCTTATGGACAACATCATCAAAGCCATCGACGAGAGCAGCCCGCTGCGGCGCCATGCCCGGCCGGGCGATCTTGTCGTATCCATCAACGGCCATCCCATCGAGGATGTGCTGGACTATAAATATTTCTCCTACGACCCCGTGCTGGAGGTCGTTCTGCGTTCCGCCGCCGGGGAGGAGCTTACCGTGCGGGTGGAGAAGGCGGAGGGGGCGGATCTGGGCCTGGACTTTGAGACGTATCTCATGGACGCGCCCCGCGCCTGCGCCAACCGCTGCGTGTTCTGCTTCATCGACCAGCTGCCGAAAGGGATGCGCAGGACCCTGTATTTCAAGGACGACGACGCCCGTCTGAGCTTTCTGATGGGCAACTACATCACCCTGACCAATCTCTCCGACCGGGAGATCCGGCGGATCATCGACCTGCGCGTCAGCCCCATCAACGTATCCGTACACGCCACGGACCCGGCCCTTCGGGTCAGGCTGCTGCGCAACCCCAGAGCCGGGGAGAGCGTCGCCGTCATGCGCCGCTTTGCCGCGGCGGGCATCACCATGAACTGCCAGATCGTCTGCTGCCCCGGCCTCAACGACGGGGAGGCGCTGGAGCGCACCATGCGCGATCTGGACGGGCTGTGGCCCGCGGTGCACAGCGTCTCCATCGTGCCGGTGGGCCTGACCAAATTCCGGGACGGCCTCTATCCGCTGACGCCCTTCACCCCCGCCCTCGCCGCCGGGACCATCGCGCAGGTCACCGCGTTCGGCGACCGCTGCCTGAGAGAGCACGGCAGCCGGGTGTTCTTCTGCGGGGACGAGCTGTATCTCGAGGCCGGCCTTGACTTGCCGCCGGACGAGTTTTACGAGGAGCATACCCAGCTGGAGAACGGCGTGGGCATGATCCGGCTGATGGAAACGGAGTTCAATTCCGCCCTTGGCCTTTCCGACGGGTGCGGCGGCGCCCCCTTCTCCATCGCCTGCGGCGTGGCCGTGGCTCCGTTTTTTGAAAAACTGCTGTATACGGCGAAGAAAAAATATGCTATGATCGACGGGCGGGTCTATGCGGTGGAAAACGACTTTTTCGGACACAGCATTACGGTGTCTGGCCTCATCACGGGCCGCGACCTGATCGCCCAGCTCAGGGGCAAACCGCTGGGCCGGCGGCTGCTGATCTCCCAGAATATGCTCCGCCGGGACGAGCTTGATTTCCTCGACGGCGTCACGCTGGGGGAAGCCGCCCGGGAGCTGGGCGTGCCCATCATCCCCGTGGAGCAGGACGGCTTCGCCCTGTGGGACGCCATGTCCGGCGCGCCGCCCGTTTCCGCGCCGCCCGCAAGAAAATCCGAAGAAACGGCATACTATCAATACAATCAAAATTAGAAAGGGGGGAAGGCGAAATGTCCAGACCTCTGGTGGCCATCGTGGGCCGCCCCAATGTGGGCAAATCCATGCTTTTCAATAAACTTTGCGGCAGGCGCCTTTCCATCGTGGAAGATACGCCGGGCGTCACCCGGGACCGGCTGTACGCCGAGTGCGAATGGTGCGGCCGCACCTTCGACATCGTGGACACCGGCGGCATCGAGCCGGCGGCGGACACGGAAATCCTGGAATTCATGCGCGAGCAGGCCCAGATCGCCATCGAGGCGGCCGACGTCATCGTGCTGGTCACGGATCTGCGCACCGGCGTCACCGCCGCGGACAAGGACGTGGCCAATCTCCTCAAGCGCTCTCACAAGCCCGTGGTGCTGGCCGTGAACAAGGCCGACTCCACCGGCGCGCCCGATCCCGGCCTGTACGAGTTTTACGAGCTGGGTCTGGGCGACCCCATCGCCGTTTCCGCCATCCACGGCCACGGCACCGGCGACCTGCTGGACGAGTGCCTCAGGAGCTTCCCGCCCCAGGATGAGGAGGAGCGGGAGGACGACGCCGTTAAGGTGGCCGTCATCGGCAAGCCCAACGTGGGCAAATCCTCGCTGATCAACACCATTCTGGGCGAAAAGCGGGTCATCGTGTCCGACGTGGCCGGCACCACCCGGGATGCCGTGGACACGCCCTTTGAAAACAAATCCGGCAAATATGTCTTCATCGACACCGCCGGCATCCGCCGCCAGTCCAGGGTGGAGGAGCGGGTGGAGAAATTCTCCGTCATGCGCGCCCAGCTGGCCATTCAGCGGGCGGACGTGTGCCTTATCATGATCGACGCCCGGGAAGGCGTCACCGAGCAGGACACCAAGATCGCGGGCATGGCCCATGAGGCCGGCAAGGCCAGCATTGTCATCGTCAACAAGTGGGATCTGGTGGAAAAAGAGACGGGCACCATGGAAAAGCTGCGCAAGACCATCCTGGGCGACCTCAGCTTCATGAGCTACGCGCCCGTCCTGTTCATTTCAGCCCTCACCGGCCAGCGCACCGAGCGCATTTTTGAGCTAATCAATTTCGTCAACGACCAGAACGCCATGCGCATCACCACCGGGATGCTCAACAACGTCCTGGCGGACGCCCAGGCCCGGATGCAGCCCCCCACGGACAAGGGCCGCAAGCTGAAGATCTATTATATGACCCAGACCGGCGTGCGCCCGCCCAACTTCGTGGTGTTCTGCAACAGCCGGGAGCTGTTTCATTTCTCCTATCAGCGCTATCTTGAAAATCAGATCCGCGCCACCTTCGGGCTGGAGGGCACCCCCATCCGCATGGTGATCCGCCAGAAGGGGGAGGAGGCGCTATGACGGCTGCGCTTCTCTCCGCGGCGGCGCTGCTGGGATATCTCCTGGGCTGCGTGGACCTTGCCCCCCTGGCCTGCGAAAAGTTCCTCAAGCGCGATCTGCGCACCTTCGGCCCGGGCAAAAGCGGGCTGGAGGCCCTGTACCGGGAGACCGGCTGGAAGGGCGTCGCCGCGGTCTACGCGCCGGAATGCGCCAAGATCATTCTGGCGGTGGTTGCCGGCGGCCTGCTGCTGCTCATCCGGGGCCACGCCGAAACCGGCCGGGCGCTGACCTATTTCTGCCTGCTGCTGGGCACGGCCTTTCCCGCCACCCGCCGCTTTCGCGGCAGCCGCGCCGTGCTGGCGCTGATTTTGGGCGCGCTGTGCGTGGGCCTTAAGTCCGGCCTTTTCGTGGTGGTGGTGTTCGCGGCGGTGCTGTGGATCTGGCGCTACGTGTCGCTGGGGTGCGTGTGCGGCGCGCTGGCGGGCATTCTGGGCGCCTGGGTCTTTGCCGGCGAGAAGATCACCGTCACGCTGGCGCTGTTCTCCGCGCTGGTGATCCTGGCCCGGCACGCGGCGCATCTGATCCGCATCTGCCGCCATACCGAACCCAAGCTGTCGACAAAGAAAGACCTCAGCTATAAATTTGATGAAGATTTTTGACGGGGGGAGCCGAATCATCATGCTTGAACTGCGGAACATATCCTTCGACGCCGATAACGACGGCGCAAAAAAAGAGATCCTCAAAAACATCAGCCTCACCATCAACGAGCGTTTTGTGGCCATCACCGGTCCCAACGGCGGCGGTAAATCCACGCTGGCGCGGGTTATCGCGGGCGTGGTACAGCCGACCTCCGGCCGGCTCTTTCTGGATGGGGAGGATATCACCGGCCTGTCGATCACCGAGCGGGCCCGCCGGGGCATCAGCTACGCTTTCCAGCAGCCGGTGCGCTTCAAGGGCATCACCGTGTACGACCTTGTCAGTCTGGCCGCGGGGGAGAAGCTCTCCGTGTCCGACGCCTGCAAGTACCTGTCCGAGGTGGGTCTGTGTGCTAGAGATTATGTAAACCGAGAAGTCAACGCCAGCCTCTCCGGCGGCGAGATGAAGCGCATCGAGATCGCCACCATGCTGGCGAGGAGCACCAAGCTGACCCTGTTCGACGAGCCCGAGGCGGGCATCGACATCTGGAGCTTCGGCAACCTCATCAATGTGTTTGAAAAGATGTACAGCAAGATCCAGGGCAATATTATCATCATTTCCCATCAGGAGCGCATTCTCAACATCGCGGACCGCATTATCGTGCTGGCGGAGGGCACCGTCACGGCGGACGGCACCCGGGACGAGGTGCTGCCCAAGCTGACCAATGTGCGCCCCACGGTGTGCGATGTGCTCACCGGGAAGCTGTAAAGGGAGGGCGGAAACATGGATTTGATTCAAAAGAAGCTGCTGGCCGAGGTGGCCGATCTCCACGGCATTCCCGAGGGGGCCTACAACATCCGGGCGGATGGCAAGCTGGCTGGGCGCAACACCACCGCCAATATCGACATCGTCACCAAGACGGATAAGCCCGGCATCGACATCATTATCAAGCCGGGCACGAAGAACGAGAGTGTCCACATCCCCGTCATCATTGAGCAGACGGGCCTGAACGACCTCGTGTATAACGATTTCTACGTGGGTGAGGACTGCGACGTCACCATCGTAGCGGGCTGCGGCATCTCCAACTGCGGCGGCAAGGAGTCCCGGCACGACGGCATCCACAGCTTTCACGTCGCCAAAAACGCCAGGGTCAGATATGTGGAAAAGCACTACGGCGAGGGTACCGGCTCCGGCGGGCGGGTGATGAACCCCACCACCCTTGTGGAGCTGGACGAGGGCGCCTATATGGAGATGGAGACCACCCAGATCAAGGGCATCAACGACACCCTGCGCAAGACCGGCGGCAAGCTGGCGGCCGGGGCCTCGCTGGTCATCCATGAAAAGATCATGACCACCGGCGACCAGCGCGCGGAGACGGACTTTTCCGTGGATCTGGACGGCGAGGACAGCAGCGCCAACGTGGTGTCCCGCTCCGTGGCCAAGGACACGTCCAGGCAGGTGTTCCGCTCCATTATCAACGGCAACAACAAGTGCGCCGGCCATACGGAGTGCGACGCCATCATCATGGATTCCGCGTCGGTCACGGCCATGCCGCAGCTCACGGCGAATTCCGTGGAAGCCAGCCTCATCCACGAGGCCGCCATCGGCAAGATCGCGGGGGAGCAGCTGGTGAAGCTCATGACGCTGGGCCTGACGGAAAAGGAAGCCGAGGAGCAGATCGTCGCGGGCTTTCTGAAGTAAAATCCCCGGCGCTTTTTCCGGGAAAAAGTGTTGACAATCCGGTGCAAGTCTGCTATTATACCACTTGCACCGCGTGGGGAATAGCGCAGCCGGGAGCGCAAGCACTCAGATATGCGACCCCTCAAAAATGAGAAAAAGCAAAAAACTGAATAGCCTGGAAATCCGTGAAATCAAGGGTTTCCGAACACATGGGGGTATAGCTCAGCTGGGAGAGCGCTTGAATGGCATTCAAGAGGTCAGCGGTTCGATCCCGCTTATCTCCACCAAAAAACAGCCTGAAACGAAAGTTTTAGGCTGTTTTGCTAACATCTGAACGATTAACACTTTGTGATTGGTTGATCCCGGTGCAGTAGGAATTTGTTAGAAAAACCGACATGCACTACCATGGACTGGACACGAGAGTGTCCATGAAGAAGGCCCTGGAGGCTCAGGGGTTCAAAGGCGGCACCCGTAAAGACACGGAGCTTAATCAATGGATCAATTCTGAAAAAGAAGCGCTTTCCCAAGTAATGGAACGCCACGGCGTCGAGTGGGAAAAACTCGGCACACACAACGAACACCTATCTGTACTGGAAAAGAAAAAGGAATTTCGCATCCAGGAGATACAGGAGCTGGGCAGCAAATTGAACGATCTCCGGCAGAAAAAGATGGATATTAACGCTGTTGAGAACATCGCAGTCCAAAAAGTGCCTCTCTTTTCCAAAGTGATGTTGGATCGTGATGATTATGAAGCGCTTGCGACGGCTGCGGAAAAGTTGGTGGCACAGGAGAAAAAGGAAAGCAAGTTTCGGACACTGCTTAACCGGGCCGAGAAAAAAATAGAAGAGCTGCAGTCAAAGATCGGCGAATTGCTCGATACCATCCGTTCGCTGCGCGGCGAGCTTAACAAATACAAGGATGATTCCATCATGGACAGGCTTGACCGCAGTAAACTGCAAAGCGAGAATCTGACGCTGAAAAAACAGAACACCCTCTTTCGCTCCATCATTGAGGAAAATGGGCTGCTCCATTTGATCAAGCAAAAGATCAGAAGCCGTGATGACGCGCGGTAAGACAATATATGAACAATATAAGCGCCCCGGTCAAGAGGGGCACTTATGTCTGCATGGCCAATCTTTATCATCTACCTACAGCCCCTGTAGTCATCACTTTGCATTTGAGATACGGATAACGAATTATCCGGCAGGAAACCGCAACATGGCAGAGATATCTTCGCCTATCAAATCCGTTGCATGGGCTGCGAAAGAAATACAGAGCAATTGATTATAAAAAACCGTCACGGAAGTTTTATTCAAGCTTAAGGGCCGGCGCATTCGATTTCCCTTTTTTTATCAGAGATATGATTAGCATGGTGAGCGGTATCACAACCAACACAGGGATATACATCAAAGGCACAATGTTTTTTGCCACATAAAGCTGTGTGATAAAATCATGACTTAATATGGTAGAAATAACGACATCAAGCGCTGCAAGCGGCAGCACATTTATTTTAAATTCCTTTAAACCGAAGATATCGCCAAGTATCTTTGCCTGCGCATAGAGTGCAATAGCTACCTTCAAGATGCCAAACACGATAACATTGACATCGAGCAGCGGAAGTATGTCCAAACCTGGCATCAACCTGAAAACCTTTTCTGACGGAAAAACATTTCTCGCGGCCACAGAAACTCCAAGTACGCTTATATTCCTTATCGTGAATAAATACATAATTCCTCCTGCGACAAGGACAGCAAGGTAAAGAGATTTCGAGGTCTTTTTTTTATCGTTTAGGTTGGGCATGATATTGAGCGCCAGAAAGACCTCGGCAAAAGGAAGCAGCCCATCCATGAGGCCGCTGGCTGCCGGCTTTATTATGCCGTTTTTAAACATGGGCAGGAAGGCGTCGGGGTGAAAATCCGTTAATACGCTAAAAAGCGCTAAGGCAGTGATGAGAATGGACAGCACCATCAGCACTTCACTGATCCGACCCATCGCCTCAAGTCCTATTTTTACCGCAAAAGCGATGATTAGCATATAACAAATGGAGAGAAACAGAATAGACGTTTCAGGGTAGCTGATGCTGTTGCTGTAATTGCAGAAAGTGAGCAGAACCGCACTTGACAGCCACATGGCAAATAAAAAATAAAAAAAACCGATGATTCTGCCCGCGACCCCGCCGAAACAAAAAATCAGTATCTCCACGAGCGATTGGCCGGGATGCTTCACTGCCAGAGTAACCGTGAGGCAAGTCACGAGAAGGCCTGCGGCAATGGCCACAAGTCCTGTAAACCATGCGTCAGCGCCATCTTTGGCTGCGGGATTTAAAATAATGGATGTGCCCAGGAAAAACCCGGCTATCAGCATCACAATTTGGTAGGATGATATTTTTTCTTCTTTCAATGGCTTCACCTTTTTAACAGATTAATCATTTGTTCAGAGCGTTCATTTGACTCCGGATAATTTTTGAAAAAAGGGCATCAGACTCTTATAAAAATCCGGGAGAATTTGAAAAACCGCGAGAATGCCGAGCAGAATGCCCACAGCTACAACCGAATAATAGACGGCCATGTATTTTTTTTTATTCGCCGTTGTCTTGAGCTTGGGCATGTCGATTACTGTGATGACTGCGAAAGTGGAAAGAAGCCCGATTAACCCCAAAGTTTTCATAAAAGTCCCCCGTTCCGGCACTGAAATGTTTTTACTTATCAGCTGTGACGGCAAAATCGTTATCCACTTGGAATTTACTGCTCATACGCAGGTTTCGTGATCATCCCCGACCTTTTAATTGTGAACTGTACCTTGATATCGATATCGGCATCCCCGTAAAGCTTGTCCCAGTTGTCTTTTATTTTTTCAAAATCCTTATAATGATGCTTATATAACAGGTCATTAAAGCCCAAAATATCGCTGTCAAATGTTTTTTGTGATTTTTTCAGCATATCGCAGATATTCTCGGAGATCAGCGCCTCCGATTCGCTCTCAAGCTTTTTAATGTTATCTGTTTCGGACAGATCCGTGCTTCCCTGCTCATCGCCGATGTTTCCGTATGCTGTTATTTCAATGCCAAGCTTCGGCTCGCCGGTTATCAAATCGGCTGTCAGCTTGCCGCTGCTGCCGATGACTTCGATTGAGACCAGGTTCCCCGGTTCTCCGGGGTTTGCAATTGTCAATATTGTGCTCTTGATCTGATTTGACGCAAATAAATACCCTGTTGCCTCATCATCGTCCAGATAGCCCACAAGCCGGGTATTCTTAAAAACGGCCCCGCCTTTTACTTTCATGTCCGTCAATTCGTTTGCTCCGTTAGGGTCTATCACGCCGGTTACCAAACCTGTCATCGGTTGGCTGAGCAGCTCCGACACCTCAAAACCCTGAATTTTAATGTTTTTCCCATATGCCTCGTTGTCAATAGTCTCCGAGATCTCCACTCCGCCCAGCTGATCTATATCGGCTGTCGCCTCTATAACGGATTTCGCAGTTCCGCCTTTTACCACAATTGTTCTGAACTGCCTGTTGACTTCGTGATCGCGCTCAAAAAAATCCCAAATTTTATCGATGCCTTCCTTTGCCATATCCTCGCCCATTACCAAAAGCTGAAGATGAGCATAGTATGCTTTTTTACTCAGTTTAGGGATAAGATTGCGCGCTGCCTCGAATATGGTGGCTCCTTCTGAACTGATATTGACGGCGGAGCTGCTGCCGCCCTCAGATGAACCTGAGCCTGATTGCGAGCCGCCTTGTTTTGATGGGCCGATTATCTGGATAGTGAACTCGATATTTCCGTCTGCCGCCTTGTCGAGACCTATCGCGGTAACAATAGCAAGGCTGTTAATATCACGGTTGTTCCCACAGCCTACAAGAAACAGCAGCATAAGGGTAAAAATAACACAGACAGTTTTTTTAATCATCGCTATAAGTCCCTCCCCAAGGCACTACCTCCAGATTTGCAGGCAACCGCCGGACTCAAAATCTATTTGCTGCGGGTATCCGTTTCTCCATAACGTCTGGTGATGGTTTCCGGCCTTTCAAACATGGCCCAAAGCGGAATCCTTATAAACGAATCCTTCATATCCTTCCCACTCAGCGGAGTGATCGGTGAAAGATATGGTACGAAAAAAGATTTGATCGAGCACATATAGATAAGGAAACCGATTGATAAAAGCACAATGCCCAGTATTCCGAGTATATGCGCTGCCATCATCAGTGACAATCTCATAACGATTATAGCTACGTCCAGTTTCGATATGATGAAGGCACTGAGGGACGTGGCCCCAATAATAACCACGGCCGGGGTGCTGAATAATCCTGCCTGCACGGCGGCCTGACCGATAATCAGGCCGCCCACGATACTCACCGCCTGTCCGATGGAGCGCGAGATTCGCAGACCGCTTTCTTTTAAAACCTCAAAAATTAAGGTCAGCGTCAGCATTTCAATCAGCGGTGAAATAGGCACCCCTCGCTGTGAGGCTGTGAGTGTAACCAGCAGCTTAAAGGGGATGATATCCGGATGGAAGCACAGAAGCGCGATATAAAGAGCAGGCGCCATAATTGAGAGAAATAAAGCAAAAAGGCGAACCGCTCGGATGATCACTGAAAAAATCCAGCGGTTGTTGTAATCCTCCGAATACTGGAGATAATCGATAAAAAGATTGGGAACGGTCAGCACATTCGGCGTGCCGTCGCAGATAATGGCCACCCGCCCCTCCAAAAGCTTTCCGGCCACCGATTCCGGCCTTTCACTGTTGAAAACGGTGGGGAAGATTGAGAACGGCGAATCCGTTATATATTCCTCGAGATAACCCGATTCGAGTATGGCCTCGGTTTTTATATTTTTAAGCCTCTTGCGCACCTCGTCGATAATCTCTTGGTTTGCGAGCCCCTTTAAATAGCATATTGATACCTTCGTTTTGGTAACTCTTCCGATCGTCATGAGTTCAAAAACAAGGCTGCTGTCCTTCACGATACGGCGTATCAGTGTAGTGTTGATCATAAGCGCCTCCGTGAAGCCCTCACGCGAGCCTCGCGAGACGGTTTCCGACGCCGGTTCCGATATTGCGCGCTTTTCAAACTTCTGCTGGCTTATATTGAGAGCCGTTGCGTCGCCATCCACAAAGATGACGGTACACCCCGAGAGGATCGAATTGATGCACTCGTTGAAATCGGTAAACTCCGTCATATTACACAGCGCGGCAAGTTTGGTTTTTAAATAGACGGCCTTTTTTTTCTTCGGCCCTCCGTTTTTTATTTCGTGCACAGTCTGTATGAGCGGGGTTACAATTGATTCCGAGATCAGCAGCTTATCCACAAGACCGTCAATGTACGCCATCAACACGGTGTCGTCTTCGAACGCCTTGAGCACAAAATCGAAACTGCCGTTAAAAGCGTTTTCAAGCGCAGCTTTGACCTGCGCCGAGGATGCCGGTATCGGTGCAGCTTCTTTTGGCTCCTCGGCGTTCATATTGCCGTCTGCCGCTTTAAGCCGCATGGCGCGATAGAATCGTTTTAAATCACCAAGCATGGTATCACCTCATTGTTTTAGTATCCCCATTTTTGGGTATGTATTATCAATGTTCACTACATCAGTTGGAAATTGCATGTTTACTTGACACATAAGCAAATATAGGTAAGCTCCATAATCGACGTGTCCTTTCTGTTTTGATGGTGGTTTGAATTTGCCTTTACCCGACCAGAATTTTGACCGGAACCACAAAAACACAAGCTGTCACGAGTCACTACATAATAGACAAAATCCATCAAATTGTCTCGAAATCGGTCTGTTTCGTCCATTTATATGCAGTTTTTCTATTGTATTTGGAAACTTGGCCCATGGCATTCAAGAGGTCAGCGGTTCGATCCCGCTTATCTCCACCAAAAAAACAGCCTGAAACGTAAGTTTTAGGCTGTTTTTTAAACATCTGAACGATTAACATTTAGCGATTGGTTGATCAGGGTGCAGTAGGAATTTGCTAGGAAAACCTACATGCACTCCCATGAATGGCATTCACAAAATACAGCAAAATTTATTGCAATCAGCAGGAATCGGACACCTGAATACAGAAACCATAAGCTCGCATCAGCGGGCTTTTTCCTTTTGATGGAGTTTGTTGCGGTGTGTAAAAAAACTTCGAGACGCTAAGACATTTTCATACTATATGCTGAAGATTCAAATCGAGGGAAACCCCGTTACTTTGCACTTTGCCACGGAACCAAATACTGCGTCTGCCATGGACGAAAGATTGACTACAAGGGCGGCAAGCGATTATACCATCCCGCCACCAAGGAAGTGGTGGAACATCATGCAGCCGTCTATGTTGCAAAGAATGAAGACAAGATCGAGCGTGCTCCTCCTCCGGCAGAACTTCTCCTGCATCAGGGGGTGTTTTACATTGCCTGTTCCCATCACCGGGGAGGTTCCCCCTTTGATTGAAGGCTCACTTATGACGCGTCTTCGAACTGGCTGTTATAGAGATCCGCGTAGAAGCCGTTCTTTTTCAAAAGCTCTTCATGCGTACCCTGCTCGACGATATCGCCGTTATCCATCACAAGGATCAGATCGGCGTTTCGGATCGTCGAGAGGCGGTGGGCGATGATGAAGCTCGTGCGGCCCTTCATCAGTTCGTCCATGGCTTTTTGGATAAAGATTTCGGTCCTGGTGTCGACGCTGCTGGTGGCCTCGTCAAGAATAAGAATCTCCGGGTCCGCGAGGATCACGCGCGCGATGGTCAGAAGCTGTTTCTGCCCCTGCGAGATGTTGTCCGCCTCCTCGTTCAGCTCCATGTCGTACCCGCCCGGGAACGTTCTCACGAAGCGGTCGGCCTGCGCCGCCCAGGCGGCCTTTTTTACGTCCGCAAGAGAAGCGTCGAGCTTGCTGTACCGGATATTTTCCGCGATCGAGCCGTTAAAAAGCCAGGTGTCCTGCAGGACCATGCCGAACACCGAGCGCAGCTCATCGCGTTTAAAGGTCCTGATGTCGTGACCTCCGACCTTGATGGAGCCGCCCGTAACATCGTAAAAGCGCATCAGCAGCTTGACCATGGTCGTTTTTCCGGCGCCGGTGTGTCCGACGATGGCCACCTTCTGGCCCGGCTTTATCCGGGCGTTGAAATTTTTGATGACGAGTTTTTCCGGGTCGTAACCGAAGGAGACGTTTTCAAAGCTGACGGTCTCGTCTATGGTCACGGAGGTCTCCGTGTCCGGCGCGTCCTTGCCGCGGTTGATTGTCAGCGCGTTCTCATCGTCCGCGGTCTCCTCGGGCTCCTCCAGGAACTCAAACACGCGCTCCGCCGCCGCGGCGGTCTGCTGCAGCACATTGGAAATATTCGCGATCTGGGTGATCGGCTGCGTGTAGGAGCGGACATACTGGATGAAGGCCTGAATACCGCCTACCGTGATGCTGCCCTGAATGGCGTAATATCCGCCCAGAATACAAACCGCAACGTAGGCAAGGTTCCCGATGAACATGGTGATCGGCATGATAAGCCCGGAGAGGAAGTTCGCCTTCCAGGCCGATTTGTAGAGCGCCTCATTATATTCCTGAAAGGTATTGAGCGAATCGGCTTCCCTGCAAAACGATTTTACGATGACGTGGCTGCCGAACATTTCCTCGACATGCCCGTTGACGTCGCCCAGAAATTTCTGCTGGTTTTTAAAGTGCTTCTGCGATTTTTTGACGATCATCATGACCGTCCCGGCGGAAACCGGCAGGACGATGAGCGCGACAAGCGTCAGCTGCCAGCTGATGGTGAGCATCATGACGATAATGCCGATGACCGCCGTCACGGAGGCGATAATCTGTGTGAGGCTCTGGTTCAGCGACTGGTTAATCGTATCCACATCGTTGGTGATACGGCTGAGGATCTCGCCATGCGTCACCTTGTCGTAATATTCCAGAGGCAGCCTGTGCATCTTTTCACTGATGTCCGCGCGCAGCTTGAACGTGATCTTGGCCGTGACATCGGACATCACGTACCCCTGCAGGTAGGAAAAGAGCGCGCTGACGGCGTAAAGGCCGATCAGCCACAGCATGATGGTACCGATTTTTGCAAAATCGACATTGCCGGTTCCGGCGATCTTTGCCATGATGCCGGTGAAAAGCTCATCTGTCGCTTTGCCAAGTATCTTGGGGCCCACGATGGTGAAGACCGTGGAAATGACGGCGAGCGCCCATACAAAAACAATGGCGGCCCTGTATTTGCCCATGTAGTCGATCAGTTTTTTGATGGTTCCCTTAAAGTTTTTGGCTTTTGCGCCCGGCATCATTGCCATCGGGCCTCCGCCCATCGGCCCGCGGCCCCCAATGGGGCCGTTGGGCTTGCCGGCCGTACCGTTTTTTTCACCGCTCATTGCAGTTCCTCCTGTGAAAGCTGAGATGAAGCAATCTCATAGTATTGCGGACAGTCCCTGAGAAGCTCCCTGTGCGTGCCCTTGCCCACAATTCTGCCGTCGTCCAGAACAAGAATCTGTTCCGCGTTCATGATGGTGCTCACCCTCTGTGAAACCAGTATAATGGTGCTCCCGCCGGTGTGCTCCTTGAGCGCTTTGCGCAGCGCAGCGTCGGTATGGAAGTCCAGCGCGGAGAAGCAGTCGTCAAAGACATAGATTTCCGGACTTTTTACGAGGGCGCGGGCAATGGAGAGCCGCTGCTTTTGCCCGCCGGAGACGTTCGCGCCGCCCTGCGCGATTTCGGAATCAAGGCCATCCGACTTCTCCGCGATAAATTCGGCGGCCTGCGCCACTTCGGCGGCGACCTCAAGCTCACTGTCCGACGCGTCCGGTTTGCCGTATTTCAGGTTTGACCCGATCGTGCCGGAAAGAAGCACGCCCTTTTGGGGCACGTACCCGATCCTTTCGCGCAGGTCCTTCTGCCCGACCTCGCGGATATCGGTTCCGTCGACAAGAATCCGGCCCGCCGTCACGTCGCTGAAGCGCAGCATCAGGTTCGCGATCGTCGATTTTCCCGAGCCGGTGGGGCCGATAATCGCGGTGGTCTGGCCCGGCTTTGCCGTGAAGGTAATCTCGGAAAGCGTGTCTTCCTCGGCTCCGTTATAGCGGAAATTCACCTTTTCAAACTCCAGCAGGCCCTTTTTCATCCCGTCAAAGGACTTCGGATTTTCCGGATCCAGGATCGTGTCCTGCACCTCGAGGACCTCCGAAATGCGCTTTCCGGAGACCGCCGCGCGGGGCACAAAAATGAACATCATGGAAATCATGAGGAAGGACATGATAATCTGCATGGCATACTGCATGAACGCCATCATGTCGCCGATCTGCATGGTGGAATTCGCAATCTGGTGCGCGCCGACCCAGACGATCAGCATGGTGGTGCCGTTCATGATCAGCGTCATTACCGGCATCATAAAGGTCATCACGCGGTTGACGAACAGGTTTGTATCCGTGAGGTCTTTGTTGACCTTCTCGAAACGGTCCTTCTCATAATCCTGCCTGTTGAACGCGCGGACAACCATCATGCCGCTCAGGTTCTCCCTGGATACCAGATTGAGCCTGTCGACAAGCTTCTGCATGATCTTGAATTTCGGCATGGTGATCGACGCCAGAACAAGAATAAGGCCGATCAGCACGATACACGCCACGGCAATAATCCAGCTCATGGACACGGATTCCCGCAGGGCCATCACGATTCCGCCGATCGCCATGATCGGGGAATAAATCACCATCCGGATTCCCATATTGAGAACCATCTGAATCTGTGTCACGTCGTTCGTACACCGGGTTATCAGGGACGCGGTTGAAAACTGGTCGAATTCGGCATTTGAAAAGCTCTCGACCTTCCTGAACGCGTCGAACCGCAGATTCCTGGCGGCTCCGGACGAAATCTTCGCGGCCAAAAGGCTTACGAGAACGGTCGCCACGCCGCCGATCAGCGCCACGCCCAGCATGATCAGGCCGACCTTGAGAATGTAATGGGTCTGCACTGTCCCGATGTTCACGCCCAGCTCCTTCAGGAAGGCCTGCGTAAGCATGATCCCGCTCTGCTTCAGAATAGATTCGTCATTGGACAGGGCTTTTTCGTGGGAGGCCCCGATCGCGGCGGCCGGAAGCTTGGAAAGCATCGGAAGGGACTGATACAGCTTCGCAAGGTCGATATCGTCCGCGGACATGGAAGTCATCGCGGCTCCCTTTTGCCCCGACTGCGCGGCCATATCCTTGAAGGTATAGATCATGGTCCAGGTTGCGTCGCCGAAGGCCTTATCCAGTTCGCCCTGGGTTTCCTCATCCGGCTGCCCGAGAACGTACAGCTGGGATTCCGCGTTGGGGTAAGTGTCCGCGTAGGTTTTCCCGTTTGCGGCGGCGTCCGTTCTGTTTGCCAGCGTATAATTCTGCTTGACCAGCGTTTTTTCGCTGTCGGTCATAAACGTGGTCATCAGCGCGAAGCCGTTTTTGCTGATCGCCTCCGGGGCCGCATGCTCAACCCCGTTTTGCTGAATGCCGACGTTGACAATATCGGACATATAATTGGGAAGCTTCAGGTTGGTCATGGCCTGCACAAAAAGCAGCAGGATTGCCAGAACAAGGCTGAAAATAAAAGGCTTTAGGTATTTTGCCAGTTTAATCAAGGCCGTTTTCTCCTTTATTATTTGCTGAAGGGGCATCTCCGTTTTCATGGCTGACCTTTTCCAGAACATCCGCCAGAAGCGTCAGCAGCGCGATAAGCTGCCGGGTGTTGTCCTCGCCGAACCGCGAGATGGTCTTGATCATTGTCCCGTCCATGTACGACATTGCCTGGTCCAGGGTGGACCGGCCCTTTTCGGTCAGCGTAACCGAAATTTTTCTGCGGTCGTTTCTGTCAATTTCGCGGTGAATGAGTTCCTTCTTTTCAAGTGCGTTCAGCATCTGTGAAACGGCGGGTCTGGTCATGTGAAGATGATGGTGCACATCCGCCAGACGGGAATCAGGGCCGTGGCACGGCCCATCCCCGGAAATCTGCTTCATCAGGAAAAACTCGCCCATCCGTATTTCCAGTTCCGGCGGCAGCTCCATATTCATCCTTCTGAAGCGAAACACCGCGCGCACCAGCTGCTCTTTTAAATTGCTGTCCAACAGATCACCCTCTCTTTTTGTAAAGGTATCAAATAATTAAGCGCTTAATTAATAAGCTCGTTAACAATACATCATCTCAGCGCAAAATGCAAGGTTCATTTTGACAAAAATGCAAGGCGTTCCTGCGGAACGTTTAGGAGAATTGAACATTTCTCTTTGGAAACAAGCTGAGAGGCCGGGCTTTTTGCGTACCCGCGGCTTCAGGGCGGACAATTTTGTTCTGACAGACTGATGTAAGGGGGGCTGACATGTAAAAAAAAATAAATCTGCGCAAAAAGGGATTGACTTACGGCGCAGGATGCAGTATACCATTCGCAGAAAATTGACGGGCGCGGACAGCGCCGCCGAAAATTTAAGGTTCAACTTAGAAAGGTGTGATGAAAATGGAAGAAAAAAGCGGTGATGTTCCGCTCCCTCCCGCCCAACCTTTAGTCGGCATTATTTATAACTGCAAGCGAAATACCGGCGGCGAAATTCCCGACGCGGAGGCGGAATATGACAGCATGGACACGGTGTATGCCATTCGCGACGCGCTGGCCTCCTTCGGAATCCGGTCGGTTCTGCTGGAGTGCGACGGAACGCTGCCCGAAAAGCTGGCAAAAACGCGCATTGACATCGCTTTTAACATCGCCGAGGGCAGAAGCGGCAGAGGCCGGGAAGCGGAGGTACCCGCGATTTTAAATCTGCTGGGCATTCCGTTCACCGGCTCGGATGAGACGACGCTCTGCGTCGCGCTGGACAAGGCGCTTTGCAAACGTCTTCTCTCCTCCTACCGCGTCCGCACCCCGAAATCACGGGTCTTTTTGAAGGAAGGGAATATCCGGACGGGCGGCCTGCGCTTCCCGGTCATCGTAAAGCCCAACGCGGAGGGCTCCAGCAAAGGGATTCCCGACGTGTGCGTCGCCTCCTGCGAAGGGGAGCTGCGGGCGCTTTCGGCCCGGAGCCTGAAGCTCTATGGCGGTCCCGTCCTGGCGGAGGAGTACATCGCGGGCCGGGAGTTTACCGTAGGGCTCCTCGGAAACGGCGAGACGCTGCGCGTGTTCCCGCCGATGGAGATCGTCTTCCGCAAAAACACGGATCGGGACTATCGGATTTACAGCTTCGGCGTCAAGCAGGATTATCAGAATTTTGTGGATTACGAATGCCCCGCGCGGCTGACGCCCGCGCAGGAAAATGAAATGACAAAAACCGCCCGCCGCGTTTACGAAGCGCTCGGCTGCCGCGATTTCGCGCGGGTGGATTTCCGCCTTTCGGACGACGGCCGGCTCTATTTCATCGAAATCAATCCGCTCCCGGGCCTCGCCCCGGGCTACAGCGATTATCCCATGCTGGCGGAGTTTTCCGGCGTACCCTATCGGGAGCTGGTATTTTCCGTACTGAACGCGGCGCTCACCCGCTGCGGAGGGGGGCGGTAGCATGAGGCGCTGCAAGGATTATGCCGCCCATTATCCGAAATGGGACGACTGGCGGTGGCAGGTCGCCAACCGCATCACCACGGCGGACGGGATCGCCGGCTTTCTCGGAATGACGGAAGCCGAAAAGGACGACGTGGAACAGTGCCTCTCGGCGTTCCGCATGGCGGTCACGCCCTATTACGCGTCCCTCATCGACCCGGCGGACCCGGACGACCCGATCCGCAAGGTCTGCGTCCCCTCCATCCAGGAGACCTGTCCCTGTGAAAACGACATGGCCGACCCGCTGGGCGAGGTCAGCGACAGTCCGGTGCCGCACATCGTGCACCGTTACCCCGACCGGGTCCTGTTTCTGGTCACGCTGCGCTGCTCCACCTACTGCCGTTACTGCACCCGCCGCCGCGTCGTAGGGGAGGAGGACCGGAGCATCACGGAGCCGGAGCTGAAAACGGCGCTGGGGTATATCCGAAGCCATCCGGAAATCCGGGACGTGCTGATCTCCGGCGGCGACCCGCTGGTCATGGCGACCGGGAAGCTGGAGCACATTATTTCGGAGCTGCGCGCCATCCCCCACGTGGATATTATCCGCATCGGCACGCGCGTGCCGGTGGTGCTGCCCATGCGGATCACCGACGAGCTGCTCACGATGCTGAAAAAGTACCAGCCCATCTGGATCAACACCCACTTTTCCCATCCGCGGGAGATCACGCCCGAGTCCGCGCGGGCCTGCACCGCCATCGTGGACGCGGGGATACCCCTTGGCGATCAGACCGTTTTACTGCGCGGGGTCAACGACAGCCCGGAGATTCTGAAAGCGCTTTTTCTGAAGTTGGTGCACCTGCGGGTACGGCCCTATTATCTCTATCAATGCGACCTGTCCCAGGGCATCGGACACTTCCGCACCACTGTGGACGAGGGAATCGACATCATGCACGCCCTCACCGGGAACATCTCCGGCTACGCCGTTCCGAAATTTGTGATCGACGCGCCGGGCGGCGGAGGGAAGGTCCCGATCAACTACAACTATGTTCTCTCCAAGGACGACCGCGAGGTCGTTATGGAGAATTACCGCGGGGAAATCTACCGTTATCCGCAGCCGCCCGCCCACCGGCGGTCTTGAAATCTCCTGAATTATATAGTAAAGAGCATTCGCCATAACGGCGGATGCTCTTTTTTAGCCTGTCAAAGGACTAAAAGAGGAACGGATTTGGAGGATGATGCGGGGGGAGTGTGAGGCAGGCGGAGCCCCGCCTCAATTTGGATAAATAGCCCGCAAGCCCTTGCTGACCAAGGGCTTGGGGAGCGGAGCGACGTTTTTTGCGAAGACATGGTTTCGCAAAAAATTCGGCGTTTAGATGCTGCGTCGTCAGAGGAGAGAGGAGGGAAAGGCGGTTATCATAGAATTGCCTTCAAGTCTCTGAGCCTGGTAATTTGTTCTTCCGAATAGCCCATGGCAGCGAGCACGCTTTCGGTGTCGGCCCCCAGAGCGCCCTGAGGAACGAAGCCGCGTCTGGCATATTCGGTGAGCACAATCGGGGGTACCGGCATTGCGGTCTCGCAGCCATCGGGGTAGCCGACCTTTTCAAAATAGCCGTTTGCCCATGCCTGCTTGTCTTTGTAAAGGGTCTGGACACTCCCGACGGTCTCGTAAGGCAGGTCGTATTCCGAGAACAGCTTTATCCATTCCCCGGAGGGCTTGCTTTCGATAACGGAGGCAAGGTGGCGGATACAGCCTTCAAGCTTGCCGGTTTTGCGCATAAGTCCGACAGCGTTACAGTCAGGGTCTTCAACAAGCTCCGGCATATTGAAAAGCTTTGCGAGCATCGGTCTGTCATTCCGGTAGTTTTTGCTTAGGGGGGATATCCAGACGCCGTCGCTGCAGCGGTAATAGTCGCTGAAAAGGTTCCAGGGGTCATAACGGCCGTTGGGGTATACTCTGCCGTATTGGGGCTGCGCGTTGATGACGGAGGTGCTGTTCATCCATATGCCGGAGTTGAAAAGGGAAGTTGATACCAGCGTGCCGTGACCGCTTTTTTCTCTCGCTAAAAGAGCGATAAGGATCCCGTTCAGGAAATAAGACGCGCTTGCGATGTCGCCGAAGGCGTAGGATGCCCTGATGGGGAAATCGGGTTCGGGCATCCAGTCGAGCACAGCTCCCGTGCGCATCCAGAATGCGCTGGTGTCGTAACCGGGCCTGTCCTTATCAGGGCCGGTAAGACCGAAGCCGGAAAAATGCGCATAGATCAGAGAGGGAAATTCTTCTTTCAGCGCTTCATAGCCAAGCCCGAGCTTTTCAAGAGACTGCATTCTGGTGTTCGTGAGAAAGACATCGGCAGAGCCTAACATTTTCCTGAGAATGTTATAGCCCTCCGGGCTTTTCAAATTAATGGAGGTGAGCTCTTTGCCGGTATTAAAGGTGTCGAACATGGGATTGTTCCCGTCGCCGATTGGGAGCATGTGCATTTCGCCGATTTCTCTCAGCGGGTCGCCGGAGGGCGGCTCGATTTTTATTACTTCCGCGCCAAATTCCGCCAGCAGCCTCCCGGCGGTTGGCGCGGCGACAACGGTTGCGAGCTCGATTACCTTATACCCGCGGAGAGGCAGATCTTTTTCCATTATTTTTCTCCTTTATCTTAAGTTTTTTGTTTTGATTTTACAGTATTTTTTTGTATTTAGTAAGAATGATGAACAGATTCTCCGGAGCACTATCAAAATTAGTTAAAAAGTTAATTATTATTGCTTAACACTTTGTGACATGCTACAATCAGAGCAACCTAGCGAGCAGCTTGCTAGCGGCTCAAAATGTATGGTAACAAGCGATCAATAAAAAATCAATCATTATTTTTATAAGCGATCTTTCTAAACAAAATAATCGAATAACAGGAGGAAAGAGTATGGCGAAAATCAGTTATGAGGAAGAGCGTAAGCTAACCAGAGCTTTGCTGGTCGCCTGCGGCATGTCCGGGGAAGACGCTGATATAGCCGGTGACGTTGTAACACACTCCGACTTTACAGGCGTTTATTCCCACGGGATGTCCCGTCTGGCTCTTTATCTGCGGTTGTTTGGCACCGGCGCTTATAATCCCAGGCCCAACATTAAGGTACTGAAAGACGAGGGCAGCGTGATTCACCTTGATTGTGATAACGCGCTCGGCGTAGTCACCGTCAACAAGGCGTTTGACAGGCTTCTTCCCAGGGCGAAAGAGAGCGGCATCGCAATCTGTATCGGCCGCCGCAGCTCCAATATAGGCTGTGCATCCTATTACGGCTGGCGTGCGGCGAAGAACGACGTTATTTGCCTTGTGTGCTGCAACACCTATCTTTCCATGGCGCCCTATGGCGGCGCGGACAGACTTTTGGGCACCAACCCCATCGTTGTAGGTGTTCCCACCAATGAGGAATATCCTATTGTCATGGATATGTCCACCAGCGGCGTCGCATTCGGCAAGATTCAGGCCTATCAGAGAGAAGGCAAGGACCTTCCCGAAGGCTGGGCGAACGATTTCAACGGCAAGCCCACCACCAATTCCAAAGATGCGTACACCGTCCTGCCCATAGCGGCATACAAGGGCTATGGCCTTGCTGTTATCGTCGATGTCGTAAGCGCGGTTCTCTCCGGCGCAAACTTTGGTACCGGTATCGGCGCGCCTGAAAAGCTCGAGCCCGAAAATACCGGTTTCTGCATGATTATGATTGATCCTTCGAAGTTCATGCCGATAGACGAGTTTAAAAAGCGCGCGGATGAATACGTACATGCGATGAAGGACAGCCGCCCGGCAGAGGGCGTTAAGGAAATCTACATGCCCGGCGAAATCGAATTTAAAAAGTTCAAGGCAAACAAGGAAAACGGCATTGAAGTCGGCGAAGCCCTTGCGGCGGAGCTTTGCGAGCTGGCAGTGACGCTCGGCGTGCTTCCCGCGGGCGGCACTTTCGGGCAGCTTGTAGCCTCCGTATAACATTTGCGCGCCATCAGTCTATCGGTGAGTTAGACTGAAAAAAATAAAATACATAGGGAGGAGAAAGTCATGGCACTAGCAATTATCATCGTATATCTTTTGGCACTGTTGTTCACATCCTGGTACTCCACCCGCCTTCAGAAGCAGGGTTCTTCCAAGGAATTTCTCTTTGCGGACCAGAAGCTGGGCACACTTCTCGTTGGTGTTACCATTGCAGGCCTTGCAATAGGCGGCACTTCAACAACCGGCGTTGCTCAGAATGCCTTTACCGCAGGTATTTCCGCTGCTTGGTACGATGTCGCATGGGCAATGGGCGCATTACTTATGGCATTCTGCTTTGCAGGCAAGCTCAGAAACGCAGGTTTCAGGACCATAAACGGTATGTGGAACCAGCTCTTCGGCAAGGGCTTCCAGACTTTGGGCCTTGTCATTCAGCTCGTAACACAGATCACCATCGTTGCGCTGCAGGTGATTGCAGGCGGTACGATTATCCACGCGATCATCCCCAGCATCAGTTTCAGTCTCGGCCTTATAGTATCAGTAGTGGTTCTGTGCCTTATCGCGGTTGTCGGCGGCATGTGGTCGACGGCGCTCACCAATATTATCAACGTCGTTCTCATTTATGTCGGTCTGGTTGTCGGCTGCATCTTTGCCGTTAAGCAGTACGGCGGCTTTGCGGCCATCACTGCGGCGCTGCCCGTCGGCAAGTCCGGCGACGGCTCCCACTGGTGGAACCTCATCTCCGGCATGGGCCTCGCGTCAGTGTGTGCATGGTGTCTGACCATGCTGCTCCAGGCATCTCCCGCAGCCGGTACCATTCAGGTTGCAATTTCCGCAAAGAGCGACAAGACCGCACGCAATGGCTTTGTTCTCGGCGCTATCCTCATGATCCCCGCAGGCTTCGTTTCCGCAATCTTCGGCATCATCGCGGCAGGCTTTTTCCCCGGCCTCGAGAAATCCTCAATGGCAATGGCGACCGTTACCGCGACCCTGAACCCTGTGGTGTGCGGCCTGCTGCTGGCAGGTGTTATGGCGGCCTGCATCTCCACCGCGTCCGGGCTGCTTGTCTCCCTGTCGACCATGACCACCAACGACCTGATTATCCGCTTCTTCAAACCTGACCTTGACGACAGGAAGCAGGTTGTATACTCCCGGGTTATCATCGTTTTATTCAGCATTGTTGCATACCTCATTGCGACCCAGGTTTCCGGTATCCTCGGCACGATCATGAGCGTTCTGACTCTGTGGGCGCCCTACACTATCCTTATGTTCGGCGTCTTCTTCTTCCCCAAGACCCTCAAGAAGTCCAGCGGCTGGCTTGTATTCGGCATGGGCATTGTCGCGTTCGTCCTTTCCAAGTTCATTGCTCCGTCCCTCGCGATCGCAGGGCAGCCCATCTATACCACCTTCATCGTATCTCTCGTGATGTACTTTGTCGCCGCGATCGCGGACAAGAGAGTATGCTTCGAAGGCCAGTACGTCTATAAGGAAAGCTGATTCAGCAGCCGGGATAATTGAACATTTTACAAAGAGGCCTTTACGGGCTTCTTTGTAAAATGTGAGGTTGACAAAAATTTATCACACCTGGATCGCCGAGGCGGTATTTTGAACGAAAATATAGTAAAAAAGATCACCGAAAAATCAAAAAACTTTGTAATCATCGGCGAAGCGGGCTCCGGCAAGACGGAGGTTTCGCTCAATCTTGCCCTTGAAATACACAGGCTGAAAGACAAGCCGGTCCATTTCTTCGATATGGACCAGACCAAGCCCCTCTTTCGCGCCAGAGACAGCAGCGGGTTTGTTTCACGCGAAGGGGTGATCTTTCATTACCAGAAGCAATTCATGGACGCGCCGATTGTTGCGGCGGGCGTTATCGAAAGGCTGCGCGACCCCGAAAGCGTGGTCATTCTTGACATCGGCGGCGGCGCTTTCGGCAGCCACATGATAGGGCAGTTCGCGGAGTTTCTAGGCGGAGAGGATACAAAGGTAATTTATCTTATCAATCCTTACAGACCGTGGTCCGGCAGCAGGGAAGATATCAAAGAGACGGTCGCGAGAACTGCGGGCGCTGCGCATCTTGAAAAAATCTCCGTCGCGGCGAATCCCAATTACGGCGCCGACACGACGGCGGAGGATGTTTTGCGGGGGATTGAAAATCTGCAGAAAATGCTTCCCGACGCGAAAATAGAGTTTGTGTGCGTGAGAAAAGAGCTTGCAAAGGCGCTTGAAGAATGTCGGCTGCCTTTGCTGGCGATTGACCTTAACACAATACCCGAATGGTTGATTTCCAACGTTTAGAATAGTATAAAGGAGCAACTTGAATGGTAAAAGGTAGAGTAGTAATTGATGTCGAAGCCTGCAAAAGCTGCCTCTATTGTGTAGTTACCTGTCCGAAGAAGGTGCTTGGAACTACGGAGGCGACCAATACAAAAGGCTATCAGTATGTTCAGCCGCTTGAACCTGAAAATTGCATCGGCTGCGGCATGTGCGCCCGGATCTGCCCCGACGCGGCAATATCCGTATTCAAGGAGGTGGAATGAAATGGCGGACAAGATTTTCATGAAGGGCACAGAGGCCGTCGCAGAAACCGCGATTCGCGCAGGCTGCCGTTTCTTCGCGGGCTATCCTATTACGCCGCAGAACGAGATGCCCGAGTATATGTCCCGCAAACAGCCCAAGGTCGGCGGCGTGTTCATCCAGGGCGAGAGCGAGGTCGCGTCTGTCAACATGGTTTTCGGGGCTGCTGCCGCGGGCGTAAGATGTATGACCAGCTCCTCCTCGACCGGTATTGCGCTTAAAAGCGAGGGAATAGCCTTTCTCGCAGGGGCGAGACTTCCCGCGGTTATCGCGAACTTCCAGCGCGGAGGCCCCGGCATCGGCGACATTAAGCCGGCACAGCAGGACTATTTTGAGGCGACCAAGGCTTCCGGCAACGGCGGATTCCAGATGCTCGTTTTTGCGCCGGCCTCTGTTCAGGAGGCTGTTGATATGACTTATCGGGCATTTGAGCTTGCCGATAAGTATCTCAGGCCCGTCTACCTTCTCCTTGACGGGGTTATAGGCACCATGATGGAGCCCGTTTTTCTGCCCGAGGCAAAGACCGAGGAAGAAATCGCCGCGCTTCGCGCCGAGAAAACCTACGCGGCGGTCGGCAGAAACGGCGGTGAAGCGCACTCTGTCGTCTGCGGCCCCGGCCTGTCCAACAGACTGAACCAGCAGACCATGAACATGGAAGACGCGGCTCTTTATGAAGTCTGGAAGAGAGACGAGATCGAATATGAATTCGATGTTCCGGAAGATTCCAGGCTGCTCCTCACCGGCTATGGCACCTCCGGCCGCATCGCGAAGTCTGCCGTGAAGCTTCTCCGCGGCGAGGGCTACAAGGTGGGCTTTATCCGTCCCTTAAAGGTCAATCCGTTTCCGGCGGAAGCTTTCGAGAGGCTTGACTATTCAACGCTCAAAGGGATACTGGTTGCGGAAATGTCCATCCCCGCCCAGTACGGCGAAGATGTCAGGCTCCATGTTCATGGGCGCGCTCAGATTGAGACGGCGCTGTCCTCCGGCGGCCAGATACTTGACCGCGGGTATGTTCTTGAACAGGCGAAAAAACTGTACGGCGACAAGTAAGGGGGAAGAAATAATGAGCGAACAAGTTGTCTATACCCGTCCCAGCGGCATTTATGACGGAGCCGTCACAGGTTTTTGCCCCGGCTGTCTGCACTCGGCTGCGGTGAAGACGATCCTTGAGGTCCTCGATGAGCTGGACATGGTGCAGAAAACGGCGTGGGTACAGGGCGTCGGCTGCGGCGGCCTTGCCTTTAACTATATGAATCTTGATACGATATCCGCGCCGCATGGCCGTTCGTGCGCTGTTGCGAGCGGGTTCAAGCGCTGCAGCCCCGACACGCTGACCTTTACCTATCAGGGCGACGGCGACCTTGCGGCGATCGGTCTTGCGGAAACGATGTCGGCGGCAAACCGCGGCGAAAATTTCACCGTTATTTTCATAAACAACGGCACATACGGCATGACCGGCGGACAGATGGCGCCTACCACGCTGATCGGCGCTAAAGCAACCACGGCGCCTTACGGAAGAAATCCTGCCGAGCACGGCTATCCCCTGCATATGTGCGAGCTTTTGAGCCAGCTTGAAGCTCCGTCGTATATCGCCCGCGTTACCCTGACGGATGTTCCCAATGTCATCAAGGCAAAGGCGGCGATCAAAAAGGCCTTTGAGGCTCAGCTCGCGGGCAAGGGCTTCTCCTTTGTTGAAATACTATCCAACTGCCCGACCAACTGGGGGATGGCGCCGCTCGCTTCCATTGACCACGTAAAGAATGCGGTTCTCAGGGAATTCCCGCTTGGCGAGTTCCGCGCAAGGTAAGGGGGCTGTATTGATGGAAAAATGTATCATTATTGCGGGCTTCGGCGGCCAGGGGGTCATGGTAATCGGCCAGCTGCTGTCCTACACCGCCTGTGAAACCACGGATAAATTTGTAACCTATTTCCCGTCCTACGGCGCAGAGCAGCGCGGCGGCACCGCAAACTGCTATGTCGTGATCTCCGATGATGAGGTCGGCGCGCCCAAGGTAAATAAGGCTGATATTCTTGTCGTGCTCAACGAGCCCTCGATGGCCCGCTTTAAGGACGCTGTTGTACCCGGCGGCACCGTCGTCGTCAACAGCACGATCGTTAAGAACATTCCCGATTATGCGGATGTCGGTGTCGTTAAGGTTGACGCCGGCAGCATCGCGCTCGAGCTTGGCAGCCCCAAGGTGATGAACCTCGTTATAACAGGCGCAATTGTCGGCGTTTCCGATATCCTTCCGGTCGACAATGTTTTGCAGACCGCTTTCAAAAAGCTCGGCGCAAAGCGCCCGGAGCTCAATCCTTTGAACGAAGCGGCGTTCCGCAGGGGCCTTGAGATCGGCAGAGCGGCTAAACGGTAAGATCTGTTTCCCTTTTGGTATTGCCCGACGCAGCTGCCTTTCGTGCCCGCGCGGGAGGATGCAGAAAAGCACAAATCCTTCCAGCTTTTACTTGGAAGGATCTGTGCTAAGCCTGTAGGGTTTTCAGTCCGCGACAAACGGCATTGAACCGTCGGCGGTCGAATAGGAGAGGATCATGGCTTCATAATCCCGGACACAGCGCTCCACATCTTTGTCCCTTATTGCTTCATAGACGAGATAGTGAATATCCTTGTGCTTGCTGCCGGCAGGATACGCCTTGAAGTGCTCAGGCTTCCACTTTGACGCGCAGAGCATCATATAGTCGTAAAGAGCGTCTTGAATCATTGCAAAGGTGTATACGTAATACTGATTGTGAGACATCTTGTAAATCTGCTCATGGAAGGCAAGATCTGAGGCAGCCGTACTGCGGATCCACTTTTCGTCAATGGGGCTGTCATATTCCGTGTAGGCCATGTAAATATCTCTGTGCTCAAGCGCCAGCCGTTCAAGCTCCCTGACCTCTTCCTCGGTGCCGTTTTTTGCGGCAAGGCGGATACACTCCACTTCGATGGTCATTCTGAAAGCCATCAAATCGTCCATCAGATTTGAGTCGATATAAAATGCCGAGGCGGCACGGATATAGTCTTCAAAATTAAACTCGATAACAAAAGTGCCGCTGCCGTTGCGGGTTTCCAAAATGCCCATGGCGTTAAGCTTCTGCAGCGCTCCGCGGATGGTAAGACGGTTTACTCCGAAGGTGTCGGCGAGCTCTGCCTCCGAAGGAAGCTTGTCGCCGATTTTCCAAATACCGCTGGTTATTTGCTTGGCGATAACCTCATAGATCTGGTCGGACAAGGAATTCTTTTTGATTTTCAAGTCATCTGTCACCTGGTATCGCTCCCTTTTGCACCATACTCAATTGTGTAATTATATCACGTCAATCACATTTTGCAAGAAGTAATACAAGGAGGAAAACGAATGAAAATTGCAATGATAGGATCAGGAGCTGCGGGAAGCGTTTTTGCCGCATATCTTAAAAAAGGCGGCGCGGACGATATCACCTTGGTGGACCGCTACAAGGCGCACATGGACAAGATTGCCGAGTCCGGCCTTGTAATGAAAGACCCCACCGGCGAGTATCATCTTGAGGGATTCAAAACGGCCTATTCCGCTGAAGATATCGGAATAATGGATGTGGTCGTCCTTATGGTCAAGGCAACTCAGACCGACAGCGCTATGAAAAGCGCGATGAAGTGCATTGGCCCGGATACGGTTGTCGTAACTTTGCAGAACGGGCTCGGCAATGACGAAAGGCTGAAAAAATATGTCCCCGGGAACCGATTGATATTCGGCTGCGGCAACATGGGCACCGAGCTTCCCGAGCCCGGCAAGTGCGTATCCAAGCCTTTCCCCGGCAACAACATGTTCTTTGGTCCCGCTGAAAAATGCGGGCGTACCGATGCCGTCGGCAAGTACATTGAGGAATGTTTCACCAAGGGCGGTCTGAGCCCCAGGTACTATGACGATGTTCGCCCCTATGTATGGCGCAAAGCGACCTCAAACAGCGGCTTCAACACCACCTGCGCGATACTGAGATCCAAGGTCCGGTATGTTGCCGCTGATGAAAACGGCATGGCTCTGGTATGGCAGATCTGGCGCGAGGCGGCCGATGTTGCGGAAGCGCTCGGCATTCCCGGCATTTGGGAATACATGCAGGAGCAGTTCCCGAGTATTCTTGCTTCCATAGGCGATTACTATCCCTCTATGGCGCAGGATGTTGTTCTCAATCAGCGTGAGACGGAGGTCACTTGCCTGACCGGCGCAATCTCGGATTACGGCAAAAAGGTCGGCGTGCCCACGCCCACCTGCGACGTCCTGACTCAAGTTGTAAAGTACCTTGAGGCAAACTACGAAAACATGTACAAAGGAGAATGACGCTCCGGCACTCCCGTGTTTTTGATCCTGGAGCGGCATCCTACGATATCTTTGCGCCCCCGGCGCTCCCTTCACTGCCGCTCCCCATTCGGGCGCCGTATCGCCCCAATGCCCCTCGCACTCCCCCCGCAGAGCATTGTGCTTTTCCGTCTTCGGGAGTTCTTTGACAAGAGGAGAAAAGCTCCGCCGGAATCCCGACGGAGCTTTTCCTTGCGCTGATTTTTTCCCGGCGCTTACGGGCTCAGATGTGTTCCGGGACCGCATCGCGGCTGAATTTGCCGTATATGGCCCGCGCGACGGCATCCGGGACGAAGCACCCGAGCCCCGCGCCGAACCGGCCCAACTCCCGCACGGCGCTGGAGCTGAGATAGGTGTAACTTCCGCCTGCGATGAGGAAAAGCGTTTCCACGTCCGGGTTCAGCTTCTTGTTGACCAGTGATATCTGAAATTCATAGTCGAAATCCGTTATGGCCCGCAGACCCCTGATGATGACGGGCTTTTCATAAAGTCTCGCGTATTCGGTAAGCAGCCCCGAATATGTATCCACGGTGACGGTTTTCATATCCGCCGTGACAAGCTCTAACAGCGTCCTGCGCTCTTCAAGGGTAAACAGCGTGTCCGCTTTTGCGGCGTTTACCATCACGCACACCACGACCCTGTCAAACACCGCGGCGGCGCGTTTGATGATATCCAGATGTCCTCTTGTGACCGGGTCGAAGCTTCCCGGATAGATTGCGATACTCATTTTATCTCTCCTCGTGCGCCAGGCGGGACATAAAACGCGCCCCCATCGTGGATACTGATGGGGGCGCGCCGCCGGAATGAATGAAAGTGGGGAAGCTTACAGCAGTCCGGCTTCGGTGGCCTGTTTGTAAGGTCAGCCCTGAATTATTCCATTACGCCGATCTTATCGGGGACGATGAAATCGGCCTCGGTGCAGGCGCGGATATCCTCGACGGTGTATCCCGGAGCCAGCTCCCTGAGGACGAGCCCTTTCGGGGTAACCTCAAAGTAGCATCTCTCGGTGACGATATCGGTGACGCACTTGGCGCCGGTCAGGGGAAGCGTGCATTTCTTCAGGATCTTCGAGCTGCCGCTCTTCTCACAGTGATCGGTGGCGACGATAATCTTCTTTACGCCGGCGCACAGGTCCATGGCGCCGCCCATGCCCGGAGCGAGCTTGCCGGGAATCGTCCAGTTGGCGATGTTGCCTTCTGCGTCTACCTGGAGGGTACCCAGAACCGTACCGTCAATGTGGCCGCCGCGGATAAAGCCGAAGGATTTGTCATGGGGGACCACACAACCGCCGGGGATGATGCTGGTGGGCTGACCACCGGCATCCGCAAGGTCAATATCCCAATCCTGCCACTTGGGGGTAGAGCCACTGCCGACGATGCCGACCTCGGCCTCCAGCCACACATCAACGCCCTTGGGCAGATAGTTCACGCACATCAGAGGAACGCCGATTCCGAGGTTTACAAAATCGCCGTCCTTGAAAAACTTTGCACAACGAGATGCAATCAGCTCACGTCCAGTATAAGCCATGATTACTTACCTCCCTTTTCTGAAGCAGCCTGAATCTTTGCAATCTGACGCTTCCAGGAATTATACATGGGTCTCTTCTCGCCCTGCTTCACATAGATCATATCCACGATTGGGGCGGGGACATCAATCTCATCGGGACCCAGTTCGCCGATCTCAACCAGCTCTTCCACTTCAACAATGACCAGGTCGGCCGCCATGGCCATGTAATCCTGGCAGGCAAGGCTTGTCAGTCTGAACTGCAGGTTGCCTGCCTTATCGGCCTTTGTGGCCTTCAGCAGCGCGATATCTGCGCGAATGGGCATCTCCAGCAGATAATCCTTGCCGTTGAGGTTCATGATCTGCTTGCCCTTCGCCACATCGGTGCCGACACCGGTGGGGGTGAGCACACCGCCGAGGCCGTATCCGCCGGCGCGGATGCGCTCCGCAAAAGTACCCTGCGGGATAAATTCAACCTCCATCTCGCCGGCGAACATCTGATCGCGGCTCAGAGGATTCAGGCCTATGTGGGAGGTCAGGAACTTTTTGATCTGGTGATTGGCAACCAGCCTGCCAACGCCCATGTCCGGTTGACCGGAGGCGACCGCTATGGCCGTGAGATTCTTGACATTCTTTTCGATCATGCCGGTAATAATCTCTTCTGCGGCAATCTCGCCGTGCAGATCGCTGAACATGATAGTCTGGCCATCGTGAAATTTGGCAAGAACTTCTTCTTTAGTAAATACTTTCGATTGCAATGTTGTTACCACCTTTCGTATTAACTTCAATATAAGTGATTGGGGATCAAGTCATTTCGGTCGTCTTGGTTCCCTCCGGGGGCGGAACCCCCTGCAGGATAGGTTTGACAGTCCGAAATGGCCTGCCGCCGCGCTTTTTGCTTATTTCCCCTCGAAATTGGCCGGGCGCTTCTCCATAAACGCTTTGACGCCTTCCACAAAGTCCTTGGAAGCGGCGCACTCGCGCTGGGTGGGAATTTCCACGTCGTCGAGATAGTGTTTGTAGTCGGCAAGGCTGGCTTCATAGACCTGCTTCTTAATGTTCTTGTAGGACAGCAGCGGGCCTGCGGCGAGCTTCTTCGCCAGCTTCATGGTGGCGTCGTTCAGCTCTTCCTTCGGAACGACCTCATGGACAAGGCCGAGAGCCAGGGCCTCGTCGGCCTTCATGGGACGGCCGGTGGCGCAGAACTCCATGGCGCGGTGCGCGCCGATGCTGCGCGCCATCAGGTAGGTTCCGCCGGTGTCGGGGACCAGGCCCAGATTCACGAACGCCATGATAAACTTGGCGTTATCCGCGCAGACGACGAAATCCGCGGAGAGCGCAAGGCTGACGCCAGCGCCGGCGGCCGCGCCGCTGACGGAAGCGATGACCATCTTGCTCATGCGCTTCATGCCGTCGGTCACATTGCCGACCTTGCTGATCAGGCCGTCCATATTGACCTCTCCGCCGGCCTTGATCAGCTCATAGAAAAAGCCGATATCTCCGCCTGCGGAGAAAGCCTTTTCAGAACCCCGGAACACAACGACCTTCACCTTGGAGTCGTTCTCGGCTTCGTTGACGGCATACATCAGCTCGTCGGCCATTTCCTCGTCGATGGCGTTCAGGTTCTTGGGATAGTTCATCGTGACGACGGCGACGCCATCTTCAACGGCGTACTGCAGCTTTTTGAGTTCCATAGTGATCCTCCTTATATAGTGTGATTATATTGTGCCGCGATGTCGGTATTTTTCGCGCATCGCGATTTGCGCGGGTGAGAAAACATGGGCTAACCGTTTCCGCTCTTCCGCCGCTTGATTTCAGCGATAAGCGCGGGGACGAGCTTGGTATAGTCCGCCACGGCGCCGTAGTGGGAAACGTCCCAGATGGGGGCACCGGCGGTATGATTGATGCTCATGATGCAGTTGGCGTCATGCATTCCGGCCTGATACTGGACCGAGCCGGAGATGGCGGTGTTGAGGATAAACCTGGGCTTCACGGTGGTGCCGGACTGGCCGATCTGTTTTTCGTGGGGCAGCCACCCGCAGTCCGCGAGGGGGCGGGCGCAGGCCAGTTCCCCGCCGAGGAGCTGCGCGAGCTCCGAGAGCATCCTGAGGTCGCCCTCATCCTTGATTCCCCGGCCGCCGGCGACAAGAACGTCGCAGTCGGAGATGGGCTTGCCTTCAAAGACTCTGGGCGTAACATCCGTTACCGTGTAGCAGTCGTCCGCCTCGACCTCCACCTTTTCCGTGATCACTTTGCCCGCCGCGCCGGGAACCGGCTCGTTGGGGGAGAACACCTTCGGGTGTACGGTGACCATCTGGGGGCGTCTTTCCTTAATGCAGATATGGGAAAGGATGTTGCCGCCGAAGTTCGGCGTCGTCTGCACGAAAACGCCTTCCCCGTCCACATCCAGGTCGATGGCGTCGGCCGTGAGGCCGGTGCGCAGATTGCACATGACACGGGGCGCCACGTCCCGCCCCTGGGCCGAGGCCGGGAGCAGGAAGATGGACGGCTTGTACTTTTCCGCAAGGGCCGTCAGCACCTTCGCGTACGGTCTGGGGCTGTACTCTGCGAGGTTGTCGTTTTCGGCGACGATGACCTTCTCCGCGCCGTAGGAAAACAGCTCCCCGCATAGGCCGGAAACGCTTTTCCCCAGTACGACCGCGGTGATTTCATCCCTGCCGCCCAGCTTCTTTTTCAGGTCCGCGGATTTTGCCAGCAGCTCGAATACCGTTTTGGAAAGGACGCCCTTTTCCTGCTCGGCGTACACCCATATACCTGTATAATCTTCTTTGCTCATGGATGCCGCCCCCTCAGATCAGCTTTTCGGCTTCGAGGGTGTCCGCGATGGCGCTGGCCATTTCCTCGATTTCGCCGGTAAAATACCTGGTGTCCGTGTTGCGCTTCGGCGGCTCAAAAATCTCCTTGTTGGAGGAGGGGGAGCCCGCCGCGCCGATCATTTCGGGATCGCAGTTGATATCCCTGCTGTTCCAGACATAGCGGGGCTTTTTGAGCGCTTTCATGATGTTGATGGGCGTGGGGTAGCGCGGGGTGTTCATCTCGCTGCAGACCGTGATCAGCGCCGGCATTTTGACCCTGACCGTTTCAAAGCGGTCGGGAAGGACCCTGCGGCAGACGGCATATTCGCCGTCGATGCTGACGCTGTCCACCAGCGTGACCTGGGGGATGCCCAGAAACGCCGCGATGATGGGGCCGGTCTGGGCCGTTTCGGCGTCCACCGCGTGGCGCCCGCAGATCAGCAGGTCGTACCCCCCGATCTTTTCGGCCGCCTTGGCCAGCGGGTAGCCCGTGGCCAGCGTGTCCGCGCCGCCCAGGGCGCGGTCGCTGAGCAGGACGGATTCGTCGCAGCCCATGGCCAGCGCTTTTTTCAGCACGTCGTCCGCCTGAGGCGGGCCCATGCTGATGGCGGTGACCGTCCCGCCGTATTTTTCCTTCAGCTCCAACGCCGCCTCGACGCCGTTCGCGTCCAGCGGGTTGATAACGCTCTCGACGCCGTCGCGCATGAGATTGCCGGTGCGGGGGTCGAGCTTCACGTCGTCGGTATCGGGGACCTGCTTTACAAAGACGAGAATTTTCATGTTCCGAGTCCCTTTGCTTGCTTTATTTCTTTGCCAGGACGGAGCCGCTGATGATCATGCGGAGGATCTCGTTGGTGCCCTCGGCAACGCTGAAGATTCTCGCGTCGCGCACGAAACGCTCCACGTGATACTCCTTGCTGTAGCCGTTGCCGCCGAGAACCTGCTGCGCGTCGATGCAGATCTGCAGGCTGTGGTTTGCGGCGAAGAGCTTTGCCTCCGCGGCGTCCACGGTGCAGCGCTTGCCGGAATCTTTCATTGCGGCCGCGTCGAAGGCCAGCATTTCCATGACCTTGATGTCGGTGGCCATCTCCGCGAAGCGGAAGGAAAGCCCCTGGAACGCGGCGATGGGCTTGCCGAAAGCGATACGGCTGTTGGCGTAATCCTTTGCCACCGTCATGGCGTGCTCGGACACACCGGCGCAGATAGCAGCGACGCTGATGCGTCCGCCGTCGAGGGCCGCCATGGCCATCATGAAGCCGTCGCCCTCCTTACCCAGCAGCGCGTCTGCGGGGAGCCGGATGTTGTCGAAAGCCAGCTCGCAGGTGGCGGTGCCGCGAATGCCCATCTTCTGCTCAAACTTGCCGACGGTCAGACCCTCGGCGTCCTTGGGGACGATGAAAGCGGAGATGCCGTGATTGCCCTTGGAGGCGTCGGTCATGGCGAGAATGATGTAATAGTCGGCCACGCCGGAGTTGGTGATCCAGGCTTTGCCGCCGTTCAGCACCCAGCCGCCGTCGGCGGACCTGACCGCCGTGGACTTGATGCCGGCCGCGTCGGAACCGGCGCTGGCTTCGGTCAGACCAAAGGCGAATATTTTGCCCGCGCAGGCCTGGGGGAGATATTTCTTCTTCTGGTCGTCCGTGCCGTGGAAGAGAACCAGATCCGCCGCCATCCAGTGGGCGTCGAGGAAGGTTGCCTCGCTGGCGCTCCCCTTGGCGAACTCATGCACGATGATGGTGGTGTCAATGGCGCTTCCGCCGCCGCCGCCGTATTCCTCCGGGATGTTGATGCCCATGAAGCCGGCGTCAACGACCTTCTTATACAGGTCGAAGTCAAAACCGTTTTCATCCATCCATTTGTCCCGCGGCTCGATTTCGTTTTTTGTGAACTCCCGCGCCATATCGCGGATCATCTTTTGCTCTTCTGTCAGGTTGATCAGCATTTGCTTACCTCCTCATAAAGTTGCACAGCCTGTCAGATGATAACTGTATCAGTAATCAGCCGTAGACTGTACTATTCTGTGCTACTGCAATTTGCTTTCACACATTTTCGCTGGAAATTATCTTTTGCTCGCAGGCTCACTGTATCACTGCGCAGCAGCATTGTCAACGAATTAACACCCGACTGTTGCAAATTCGTGATTAGCAACAAATTAACAATCTCTGTACTGCGGTGAAGTAAGACACCCACGCAACAAATATGCCTGTGCGAGCGCGAATCTGTTCCATGCTGTTATATTCTTCGGATATGTGTGCTGGTTTTTGTTGCGCTAAGCGGAGCAAAAGCGTATAATAACATCTATTCCATAAATTGGGCCGACATTTGCCCCGCCGCGACCGCGGGACAAACTCGGGCAGAAGAACAGAAAATCGGATGGATGTGATCGCATGGCCGATAAGCAGGAACAACTCCTCAACTATATTGAATCGCTGCCGTCCGGGGAAAGGCTTTCCGTAAGGAATCTGGCCCGGGATCTGGACGTCAGCGACGGGACGGCCTACAAGGCCATTAAACGCGCGGAAATTCTGGGCCTTGTGGAAACCCGGCCGAAATCCGGCACCGTCCGAACGGCGCATAAGCCGGGCGTACCCCGGAAGGCGGTCACGCTTGCCTCCCTGATTGAGAGCCTCGGGCTGACCTTACTGGAGGGCGCCGATTATGCCGAAACACCGATCGGGCCTGTCCTCTTGGGGGACGGCAGTCTGGAACAGTTTGAGCGCAGTGTCGCGGCGGCCGGGGGCGCGCCGCTGTGTCTGGTGGGGGACAGGCCGGAAATTCTGCATGAAGCCGCGTCCCGCGGGCTGAACATCATCGCCACCAGCGGGACGCTTGTCAATCAGGTGCAGCTTGCCATCGCGGCGGAAAACCACGCCTGTGTTCTTTCCTCCGAGCAGGACAGCCTGACGCTTCTGGGCCTGCTGCGCGCCGAGGTTTCCGGTGAATGCCGAAAGTCGCGGGACGACAAGGTGTCGAACTGGATGCGCATGCCGCTGTATCTGTACTATAACGACATTGTGGCGGACTGGCACAGGCTGTTCCGCCCCATCTTTTCCCTGTGCTCCAAATGCGCCGTAGTGGATGACGATCTCAATATCTGCGGAACGGTGGACGCCATCAATGCCCTGGCCGCCACCCCGTCCAGGAAAATATCCAGCCTGTATTCCGCCGGGGGCGGCTGCTTTGTTACGGACGAGGACACCTCCATGCAGGACCTCGCGGACCGGATGATCGCCGAGGGCAGCGCCACGGCGTATATCACGAGGGATAACACGCTGTACGGCATGATTACGTCCAACGATGTCCTGCGGTATTATCAGCACAGCGGAGCCGGGAAGCCCCCGTCCTCCGCATCCGGTCTCCAGGTGATCGACCGCGACCGCCAGGCGGGGCGGAACGTCTATACGGTGGACATCCCGGAAACGGAGAATCGGTCCGATACGCTGTTTACGGTCCTTGTGACGGCGGTGCGGCAGCACTGCGAAGAATTGTTCGGCAAAACCTGCCTGCTGGAGAGCGGCACCTTTTATTGTCTCAATATCAACGGGGCTTCCGGCGAGCTGATGGTATCGAGTGAAATTATTAATAATACGTTCGCCGGATGCACGGCGGAGGCCGAAATTTACAACGACGCGGAGAATTACGCCAGATGCATTTTCATTGTCTCCTTTTCCGGAGACGGCGCCGCGAATCCGAAAGGAGTCTAGAATACACTTATGTTTTTGCTGACAGAGGAACAAATCCGGCTGAGAGACGAGGTTCGCAGTTTTGTGGACAGCGAAATCCTGCCGGTGGCATCACAGCTTGACGCGACGGGGGAATACCCGGCGGATCTTGTCAGGCGCATCGGTGAGCTGGGTTATTGCAGGCTGCCGTTTCCAAAAGAGCTGGGCGGCGCCGGCTGCGGCGCCCTTGAAGGCGTGATCTTTGTGGAAGAGCTGTCGCGGGGAATGGCCTCGCTGGGCTTTATCCTGTGCGCGAACATGCTGCAGTGCTGCTACGCGCTCAAGGATGTGGCCAGCGAGAAGCAAAAACGCGAATGGCTCCGGCCCGCCATCGTTGGCGAAAAACTGCTTACGCTCGCACTCAGCGAGGAGCGGGGCGGCTCCGATGCGCTGGGCATAGATACCATCGCCACCCGCAGGCCGGACGGATGGGTTCTGAACGGCTCCAAGTGCTGGATCACGAACGCCGGGGTTGCCGACGGCTATATTGTGGGCGCCAAAACGGAGCTGAACAGCCGCAGCCGCAGCGTGAGTCTGTTTTATGTGGACGCTTCCGCGGAAGGCGTGGACGACAGCGGGCGTGAAGAGATGATCGGCCTGAACAACTCGCCCACCGGCACCATCCGCTTCAGTGACTGCCACCTTCCGCCCGATGCCCTGATCGGGGAAGAAAACGAAGGCTACAGGCCGCTGAAGGTGGCGCTCAACTGCGGGCGGCTGGGTCTTGCCGCGGTGGCCATCGGCATCGCGCAGTATGCGCTGGAGAAATCGGCGGAATATTCCGGCAGGCGCGGCGCTTACGACAGGACGATCGCTTCCTATCAGGGGGTGGCCTTCCCCATCGCGGAGATGTATACGAATATCAGCATCGCGAGGAACATGCTTTATCATGTCGCCGAGCTGACGGAAACGGGCGCGCGCGCCTCCATGGAAACGGCGGCCCTGAAGCTGTTTTCCACCGAAATGTGTCAAAAGGTCTGCAGCGACGCGGCGCTGATCCACGGCGGCCGGGGCTTCAGCAGCCACTGCGACATTGACCGCCTGCTGCGGGATTCCCGGGTTCTGACCGTGGCTGAGGGGACCTCCCAGATCTGCAAGGTCGTCATATCCAACGGGATATACAATTCTCCCCCCGGCGGAGATCGCCGGTGATTCGCACCTTATGCCGATCCATTACTGTAGCGCATGCTACAAATAATTCCGCACGGCCGGGCTATAATAAGCAGAAGAGCCCGTAGAGCGGAACAGTCCGGGAACCGGAAAGGGAACAGGAGGCGGCACTTATGGATTTTTCAAACGCGGCGGAGAAGGTCATTTATCTGGCGGGCGGCTGTTTCTGGGGGATGGAAAAGCTGATGCGGGCCATTCCCGGCGTCACGGCCGCGGTCAGCGGCTACGCCAACGGCACCTGCGCGGCGGACGCCGATTATGGGACCGTCTGCGGCGGGGCCACCGGCTTTCGGGAGACGGTGCGGGTGACGTACGACCCCGCCCGGGTCAGTCTGGACGCGCTGCTGCTGGCCTATTTTTATGTGATCGACCCGACGGTGGAAAACCGGCAGGGCTTTGACAGGGGCAGCCAGTATCAGACGGGGATCTACTACGCCGACGACGCGGCCCGGGCCGTGGTGGAGCGCGTCGCCGCGCTGGAGGCGGCCCGGGTGCCGGAATTTGCCGTGGAGATCGGCCCGCTGCGGAATTTCTATCCGGCGGAGGAGTACCATCAGGATTATCTGGGCAAGAATCCGGACGGCTACTGCCATATATCCCCGGCGAAGATCGCGCTTCTTTCCCATCTCACCATCGACCCCGGCGACTATCAAAAGCCCGCGGCGGAGGTCCTCCGCGCCAAGCTCACGGCGGAGCAGTACCGGGTCACCCAGCAAAGCGGCACGGAGCGCCCCTTTGCCAACGAATACTGGGATTTCAGGGACAAGGGCATCTATGTGGACGTGGTCACCGGGGAGCCGCTGTTTTCCTCGCTGGATAAATTCGACAGCGCCTGCGGCTGGCCGGCGTTCTCCGCCCCCATCGAAGCCCCCGCCGTGGCGGTACTGCCCGACGGCAGCCACGGCATGGCCCGCACGGAGGTGCGCAGCCGGGCCGGGAACTCCCATCTGGGCCATGTGTTTGAAAACGACCCGGATTCCCCCAGCGGCACGCGCTACTGCATCAACAGCGCGTCGCTGCGCTTCGTTCCCTTCGCGGACATGGAGGCCCAGGGCTACGGCTATCTGCTGCCGCTGTTCGCGCGGGGGCGGGAGCCGCGGCCTTGACAAGGTGCCGCCGGGCCTGAAAAGGCGGCGCGGCGGCAGGCATAAAAAATCGGCGGTCTCTGCAGACCGCCGATTTTTTGCCGCTTCTTCCGGCAGCGAGTGCTTTTTCCATGGGAGAAGCACCTCTTTCGTTTTTCCTTCCTCTTATCACGCCACGGCGGATTATCAAGGGAAAACGCGCCCGGCGTGCCCCGCAAAAAAGAAGTTTGGCGGTGCCAAAATTCTCCTCGACGGCGCCCGTATCCTGTGCTAAAATAAGCCAAATACCACCGGAAGGAGAACGGCTGCGCATGAGGGACGAGGACTATTTGGGCAGGGCGCTGGCTTTTCTGCGGGGCGGCTCCATCGACGCGCACCTGGCGGAGGTCCGCAGCCGGAACTACCATTATTTTTACTCTTTTTCCCTGCTGGGCCTGTTCACCGCCGCGGTCACGGTGATCCTCAGCCAGCTGATGCGGGACGCCGCCGGCTTCAAACTGGAATTCTTCCTGCTGTTTGTCTACTTTTCCTTCATGTTCGTCTCCACGTTCTATTACCGCGGCCACAGGGACCACATCATCCGGGATATGTATTTCTGGTTCACGCCGCTGATGGCCCTGGGTATCCTCATGGGCACCTATCTGGACCCCGGGCAGCTGTCGCTGACCATCATGGTCCTCCTGTGCGTGCTGCCGCTGTTCATCATGGACAAGCCCTGGCGCATCCTGACCTATATGGCGGCGGTGGCCGCGGCCTATTCGGTGTGCTGCTTTCAGGTCAAGACCCGCGCCCTGTTCTCACAGGATATGCTGGACCTGGTGCTGTTCACCCTGATGGGCGCCGGCGTGAACTGCGTCATCCAGTACGACCGCCTGCGCAACGTGGAATACGCCTTCTCCATGCGCCGCGCTTCGGAGCTGGACGGCCTCACCGGCCTGTACAACCGCAGCGCGGGGGAGCGGAACGTCAAAAGCCTGCTGGACCGCCGGCAGTACGGGATGTTCTGCATGATCGACATCGACGGCTTCAAGAGCATCAACGACGAATACGGCCACATGAGCGGCGACGAGGTGCTCAGGGGCGTGTCGCTCCAGCTGACCGCCAGCTTCCGCGCGGGGGACGTGATCGCCCGTCTCGGCGGCGATGAATTTGCTGTTTTCGCCGTGGGTGTGCGGGATGCGGGCACCGGGGCGCTGTGCATCGAGAGACTTTTCCGCCATATCCGCGGCATGACCGTGACGGGCGTGGGCGACAGCCGGGTGTCCATCAGTCTGGGCGCCACGTTTTTCGAACCGGGGGACGGCAAGACCTTTGAGAATCTCTACCGCGAGAGCGACGACGCCCTGTATCAGGCCAAACGGGGCGGCAAGGCCCAGTATTTCTTTTTCGAGATCCCCCGGCCGCAGCCCGGCGAGGAATAAAAGTCCCTGACTCAGCCCGCGAAACCGGTGGTTTCGCGGGCTTTTTGCGCTTTCCTGAGGGCGGAAAATTTCAAATTTTTGAATAATTGTAGGAATTGCCTATTGGCTTTTGACGCGGAAGGGGATACTATAATCGTGTATAGCATCCCTGTTATCCAAACCAAGGAAAGAGAGTGAACCTATGGAAAAAGCTGCCCGCCGTATCGGCGACCGCAAGGACGGCAAGCTCCTGCGCGATCTGGACTCCATGCATTACATCGTGCCGCTGCTGTATCCCAACCGCTGCGATAACGAGGCTTTTATATCCCAGCGTATCGACATGACCGCCATGAACGCTTTTTTGGAGAAGAAGAACGCGGCCGATCCCGCGTACAAGTACAATATGTTCCAGCTCGTCGTCACCGCCGCCATGAAGACGCTGACCCTGCGGCCCAAGATGAACCGCTTCATCGCCCACCGCAATATTTATCAGCGCAACGAGGTCTCCGCCTCCTTTGTGGTAAAAAAGGAGTTTTCCGACAAGGGCGAAGAGGCGCTGGCCTTTCTGCATACCGTGCCGGACGATACGCTGGATACCATCCACGAGAAAATCCGCCGGCAGGTATCCTTCTGCCGGGGCGACGGGGTGGACAGCTCCACGGACAATATGGACATCCTCAACGCCATGCCCCGCGCCGTCTCCCGCACGCTGGTGGACGGCATCCGTTTTCTGGACGTTCACGGCTGGGTGCCCCAGCCGCTGATCGACACGGACCCCTACTATTCCTCCGTGGTTCTCACCAATCTGGGCTCCATCGGGCTGAAGATGGGCTATCACCATCTCACCAACTGGGGCACCAACTCCGTGTTCATCGCCATCGGCGAGACCAAAAAGTCCCCGTATTTTGACGAGGACGGCCGGGTCACCCTGCGGCCCACCGTGGATATCGGCCTCACCATCGACGAGCGTCTGGCCGACGGGTACTATTATTCCAAGACCGTGCGCCTGCTCAGGACGCTGCTGGAGAATCCGGAGCTGCTGGAGACGGAGCTCCGCGAGAAGGTGGAGTACTGATGGAAAGAACGCAGGTCAAAACGCCCTGGCTGGACTACATGGGCGGCGTGCCCGCCCATCTGGACTATTTTCAGGGCACCATGTTCGAGGCTGTGGAAAAGATCGCGGAGGAGTACCCGGAGTATGTCGCCTTCGACTTCATGGGCCGGGCCACCACATACCGCCGCCTGGTGCAGGAGGTGCGTCAGTGCGCCAAATCCCTGCGCACCATCGGCGTCAGGCGGGATGACAAGGTCACCATCGCCATGCCCAACTGCCCCCAGGCCATCTTCATGTTTTATGCCGTCAACCTCATCGGCGCGGTGGCCAACATGATCCACCCCCTGTCGGCGGAAAAGGAGATCGAATTCTATCTCAACGCTTCCGACAGCGTGGCGGCCATCACCCTCGACCAGTTCTACAACAAATTTGAAAGCGTCCGCGCCAGGTCGAAGATCGTGAACATCATCATCGCCAGCGTGAAGGACGAGCTTTCCACCCCGGTGAAGGCCGGGTATATGCTCACCGCCGGCCGCAAGATCCAGAAGATTCCGGCGGACGCGCCGGTGATCCGCTGGAAGGAATTCATGCGCCTGGGCCGCCACAGCTCACTGGACTACGCGGTGCACCGGGAGGCGGACGATCCCGCCGTCATCCTCTATTCCGGCGGCACCACGGGCACCACCAAGGGCATCGTGCTCACCAACCTCAACTTCAACGCCCTGGGCCGGCAGGTCATCGCGGCCAACCCCATGTTCCGCCCCGGGGACAAGATGCTGGCGGCCATGCCGCTGTTCCACGGCTTCGGTCTGGGCGTGTGCATCCACACCATGCTGTCTCAGGGCGGCCGGTGCGTTCTGGTGCCGCGCTTCACGGCCAAGAGCTATGCCAAACTCATCGTCAAGTACCGGTGCAACTTCATTGCCGGCGTGCCCACGCTGTACGAAGCGCTGCTGCGGCTGCCCTCCATGGACGGGGCGGACCTCTCCAGCCTCAAGGGCGTGTTCTCCGGCGGCGATTCGCTGTCCATCGAGCTGAAGAAAAAGTTCGACCAGTTTTTGTACGACCACAAAGCCGTCGTTCAGGTGCGGGAGGGTTACGGCACCACCGAGACCGTCACGGCCTGCTGCCTCACCCCGCCCCACATGTTCAAGGAGGGCAGCATCGGCCTGCCGTTCCCGGACACCTATATCAAGATCGTCAGGCCCGGCACGGAGGTGGAGCTCCCCTACGGGGAGGAGGGCGAGATCCTGCTCTCCGGCCCCACGGTGATGAAGGAATACATGAACAACCCCGAGGAGACCGCGCAGACCCTCCGCACCCATGCGGACGGGCTCGCCTGGGTCTATACCGGCGATCTGGGCACTATGGACGATCAGGGCTTTATCTATTTCCGCGGCCGCGCCAAGCGCATGATTATCTCCTCCGGCTACAACGTCTATCCCGGCCAGCTGGAGAATATCATCGACGCCCATGAAAAGGTGCTGATGAGCTGCGTCATCGGCATTCCCGATCCCTACAAGATGCAGGTGGTGAAGGCCTTCGTCATGCTCCGCCCGGGCGTTCCCGCCAATGAGGAGACCAGGGCCGAGCTTCTGGAATACTGCTCCCGCAGCATTGCGAAATACGCCATGCCCAAAGAGATCGAATTTCGCGCCGAGCTGCCCAAGACGCTGGTGGGCAAGGTGGCCTACCGCAAGCTGGAGGAAGAGGAAGAGGAACGGCAGGCGGCCGACGCCTGACGTCGCCGCAAGCTCCCTATCCCTCGCCCCGGCGCCCGCGCCGGGTCTCGCTCATTCCGCTGCGGCTCCTTAACCGAATGCGAACCCGTTCGCATTCGGAAGGGGACGGGGGGGGAGTGTGAGGGGGGCGGAGCCCCTCCTCAATTTTGATAAATAGCTGTCAAACCCTTGCTGTGCAAGGGCTTGGGGAGCGGAGCGACGTTTTTTGCGAAGACACGGTTTCGCAAAAAATTCGGCGTTTTAAAGATGTCAAAAAGGCTTTTTTGACATCTTTAAAAGCCGGGCAGAAACTGTCCGGCTTTTCTTTTTTCCCCGATGGATGTATAATAGGCCAAAATAATCGGAAAGAAGGGCGACCTCATGAATTATGGATTTATCGGCCTGGGCAACATGGCCGGGGCCATTCTGGCGGGAATGGCGGTCAGCGGCGAATTTGCCGGGGACAAGATTTACGGCTACAACCGCAGCCGGGAAAAGACGGAAAAGCTGAAGGCCGGCATGGGGCTCATCCCCTGCGGGAGCGCGGCGGACGCGGCGGAGGCGGCGGACGTGGTGGTGCTGGCGGTAAAGCCCCAGATGATGCCCGCCGTGGTGGAGGAACTCTCCCCCGTGCTCACGCCGGAAAAAACGGTGCTGTCCATTGCGGCAGGGCTGCCCTGCGCGTGGTACGAAGCCCGTCTGGCGCCCGGCGTGCCCGTGGTGCGGCTGATGCCCAACATCGCGGCCAAGGTGCGCTCGGCGGTCACCGCGGTGTGCGGCGGCGCCGCGGCCGGGGAAGAGCAGCTGCGGATCGCGGAAAAGATCTTCGGCACGGTGGGCTCCACCTACCGGGTGGATGAAAAGATGTTCAGCGCCTTCTCCGCCATCGGCGGGGCCTCGGGCGCGTTCATCGACCTGTATATCGACGCGCTGGCCGACGCCGGCGTGCGCGCGGGCTTCCCCCGGCCCTTCGCGGTGTCCATGGCCACGGACGCCGTGCTGGGCGCGGCAAAGCTGGTGAAGGAGACCGGCGAACATCCCATCGCGCTGTGCAATCAGGTCTGTTCCCCCGGCGGCACCACCATCGAGGGCGTGCTCACCCTGAAAAGGCTGGGCTTTGAATCCGCCGTCCAGCAGGCCACCCAGACCGTCATCGACAAGGACAGGAGCCTGGCGAAATAAGGCGGAAGGCAGCCAAAAAGGGCGCGCCCGTTTTCAGCCGCTGCCGCCGGAATAGCTCTGGCAGACGTGGCGCAGGCAGCAATGCCCGCAGTCCGGCCCCTGGGCCCGGCACACCGCCCGGCCGTGCAGCACGATGCGGTGGCAGAAATCGCTGGATTTTTCCGGCGGCAGCAGCCTGCGCAGCGCCATTTCGATCTTCTCCGGCTCCTTCAGGCCGTCCACCAGTCCCAGCCGGTTGGACAGGCGGATGCAGTGGGTATCCACCACGGTGGACCCGGGCACCTTATAGATATCGCCCAGAATGAGATTGGCCGTCTTGCGGCCCACGCCGGGCAGCGTCAGCAGCTCCTCCATGGTGCCGGGCACCCTGCCGCCGAACTTCGCCTCCAGCGTCTGGGCGCACAGCACGATATCCCGGGCCTTGGCCCGGAAAAAGCCGCAGGAGTGGACGTATTTCTCCACCTCGCTCACGTCCGCTTCCGCGAAGGAGTGCAGGGTGGGAAAGCGCGCGAAAAGCGCGGGCGTGATCTGGTTTACCCGCTCGTCCGTGCATTGGGCGGCCAGCCGCACGGAAAACAGCAGCTCGTAATCCTTGCCGTAATCCAGCGAGCACTGGGCGCCGGGATATTCTTCTTCCAGGCAGCGGACGATCTCAGCCACCTGCTCGGGCGTTCTCATGGCGTCACCTCGCAAAAAACTCTGTCCGCGACAGCATACCACAGTTTTCACCCCATTTCAATCACGCGGCGGGGACGAGCCCTTTCAGCCGCCGGATGAGCAGCAGCGCCAGCCCCAGCTTCAAAAGATCGGGCAGGACAAAGGGGAAAACGCAGCTGGAAAGCACGCTCAGCAGGGAAACGGCGCCCCGGGTGCGGGTGTAGACCGCCATAAACCACGCGGTGCCCAGCGCGTAGCAGGCCAGCAGCCCCAGACCCATGGCCAGCGCCATCGCGCGCGGCCCGTCCCCCAGCGCCGCCGTCAGCCCCCACATCACCGCCGCCATGGCCAGAAAGCCCAGCAGATAGCCGCCGGTGGCGCCCAGCAGATAGCCGATCCCGCCGTTAAAGCCCGAAAAAACCGGCGCGCCCACCGCGCCCAGCAGGAGATACACCGCCGCGGAAATCGTGCCGCGCCTGCCGCCCAGCAGGCCCACCGCCAGAAAAATGCCGAGAGTCTGTAAGGTGAAGGGCACCGCCGCGGGAATGGAGATCCACGCGCATACCGCGATGACGGCGGCAAAAACGGCGATCAGGGTCAGGTCTCTTGTTTTCACAATTGTAAACCTCCACAAGAAATTAGTTTACAATAAGCATAAGCCGCCGGGGGCGGATTGTCAACTGCCGCTTAAACCTGATTTACAATTATCGCGCGCCATGCTAAGATAAGGACGGGTGATGTGACAATGACAAAGGATACCGTTTTTGCGATTTTGAAAAATGAGGGCGCCTATGTGTCCGGCGAGAGGATCAGCGGGCGGCTGGGCGTCAGCCGGGCGGCGGTGAACGCCGCCATCAAAGCCCTGCGGGAGGACGGCTACGACATCGAATCCGCCACCAACCGGGGCTATCTGCTGCGGGGCGGGCCGGAAAAGCTGAACGCCGGCGAGCTGCTGGCCCGGCTGGGCGAGGAGCGGATGCGCCGGGTGGTCTTTCTGGACACGGTGGATTCCACCAACACCTATCTGCGGTCGCTGGCCCTGTCCGGCGCGCCGGAGGGGCAGATCGCGGTGGCCGGCCGGCAGACCGGGGGCCGGGGCCGTCTGGGCCGGGCCTTCTCCTCGCCCGAGGGGATGGGGGTCTACCTTTCCGCGCTGCTGCGCCCGGACTGCCGTCCGGAGGAGGTCTCCGCCGTGACGGGCTGCACGGCGGTGGCCATGGCCGACGCCGTCCAAAACGCCTGCGGGGTGCGGCCGGGCGTCAAATGGGTCAACGATCTGCTGCTGGACGGGAAAAAGATCGCCGGAATCCTCACGGAGCTTTCCGTGGAGGGGGAGAGCGGCAGCGTGCAGTATGTGATCGTGGGCGTAGGCGTGAACTGCAACCAGCTGGCCGGGGATTTCCCCGGGGAGCTGGCCGGGATGGCGGGCTCGGTGCGGATGCACACGGGCGAGGCGGTGTGCCGGGCCGACCTGGCCGCGGAGATGATCGCCGCCTTCGACGTGCTGGCCGAGGCCTTTCCCGCCGGCAGGGCCGACTATCTGGCCGCCTACCGGCAGGACTGCGTGACCCCGGGCAACACCGTGACCGTGCGCCGGGGCGAACAGGAGCGGGAGGCCTTTGCCGAGGGCATCGGCGAGGATTTCGGCCTTCGGGTGCGCTACGCCGGCGGCGGGCGGGAGACCCTGTCCGGCGGCGAGGTCAGCGTCCGCGGCCTGCTGGGCTATGTATAAAAGGCAGAAAAACCGCCCGGAGCTTTTGCTCCGGGCGGTTTGCGCCAGGTTTATTCCACAGTGACGGATTTGGCCAGATTGCGGGGCTTGTCGATGTCGCAGCCGCGCTGCAGCGCCACATAATAGGCGAACAGCTGCAGCGGCACGATGCCCAGCGAGGGCTGAAGAATGGTGTGGGTGTCGGGGACGGTGAGCACATGCTCCACCGTCTTTTTCATTTCATCCCCGTGGCTCACGGTGGTCAGGGCCACCACGTCCGCGCCCCGGGCCTTGACCTCCACCACGTTGCTCATGGCCTTGTCGAACAGGGGGGAGTAGGTGCCCAGCGCCACCACCAGCGTACCCTTTTCGATGAGGGAGATGGTGCCGTGCTTCAGCTCGCCGGAGGCGTAGGCCTCCGAATGGATGTAGGAGATCTCCTTGAGCTTGAGGGAGCCCTCCAGGCCCAGGGCGTAGTCCAGATTGCGGCCGATATAGAACACGGATTCGTGGTTGAAATAGCGGCTGGCCAGGTATTTGATCCCGTCCGTGTTTTTCAGCACGGTCTCCATTTTCTCCGGCAGCCATTGCAGCTCATCCACGACGGCGGCGTATTCCTTGGAGGTGACGGTGCCCAGAATATCGGCAAAATAGAGCCCCAGCATATCCAGCAGCACCAGCTGGGTGGAGTAAGCCTTGGTGGTGGCCACGGCGATTTCCGGCCCGGCCCAGGTGTAGATCACGTCGTCCGACTCCCGGGCGATGGAGGAGCCCACCACGTTGACGATGGACAGGATGTGGGCGCCCCGGCTCCTGGCCTCCCGCAGGGCGGCCATGGTGTCCAGCGTCTCGCCGGACTGGCTGATGACGAGGACCAGCGTGTTTTTGGTGATCAGCGGGTCGCTGTAGCGGAATTCCGAGGCCAGCATGGGCTCCACCGGGATGCGCAGCAGCCGTTCCAGATTGTATTTGCCCACCATGCCCACGTGATAGGAGGAGCCGCAGGCCACGATGAAGATCTTGTCGATGCCCCGGATGTACGCCTCGTCCAGCTTCAGCCCGTCAAACGCGATGCGGCCGCCCCGGAGGCGGGGGGAGACGGTCTTGCGGATGGCCTCCGGCTGCTCCATGATCTCCTTGAACATGAAGTGGGCGTAGCCGCCCTTTTCCGCGGCGGAGATGTCCCAGTCGATGGTGTGGCGCTCCTTCTCCACGGGCTGGCCGAAGGAGTCGTAGACTTTGATCTCGTCCTTGGTGAGCACGGCCACCTCGCCGTCGTCCATATAGGCGACCTCGCGGGTGTGCTCGATGATGGCGGTGGCGTCGGAGGCGATGAAGTTGCAGCCCCTGCCGTAGCCCAGCAGCAGCGGCGCGTCCTTGCGGGCGGCGATGAAAGAGCCGGGGTAGTCCGCGCAGAGGATGCCCAGCGCGTAGGCGCCCTTGATGCGGTGAAGTACCTTGAAAACGGCGTCGAGAATGTTGCTGGACTTGAGATAGTAATACTCCAGCAGCTGGACGACCACCTCGGTGTCCGTTTCGGACTTGAACACCACGCCCCTGGAGAGGAGAAATTCCTTCAGCGGCACATAGTTTTCAATGATGCCGTTGTGCACCACCGCCACCTTGCCGTGCTGGCTGACGTGGGGGTGGGCGTTGACCTCGTTGGGCTCGCCGTGGGTGGCCCAGCGGGTGTGGCCGATGCCGGTGCAGCCGTGCAGATCGGCGCCGTCATGCGTCTTCTGGCAGAGATTCTTTATTTTTCCGGGGGACTTGACCATCTCGATGGCACCGCCGTCCACCACGGCGACGCCGGCGGAGTCATAGCCCCGGTATTCCAGCTTTTTCAGGCCCTCCAGCAGCAGCGGGGCCGCTTCGATGCTGCCTGCGAAACCGACGATTCCACACATAATTTCAGCGTTCCTTTCGCGTATCGATCAAAGAATAATACCATCACTTAATAAAGTGATGGTACTTTATAAAGTGATGGTATTATACCATAAAAAAATGACTTTTCAATGGACGGAGGCTGAAAACACCGCCGTAAAGGTGATGGATTTTCCATCCGGCGCGGAGGCGGAAATTTTGCCGCCGTGGCGCTCCACGATGGCCTGGGCGATGGACAGGCCGATGCCGCTGCCGCCGGTCTCCCGGGAGCGGGATTCATCCGCCCGGTAGAAGCGCTCGAACAGGCGGCCGGTCTTTTCCGGGTCCATGTACGCGCAGGTGTTGTAAACCGACAGCGCCACCCGGCGCTGCTTCTGCAGAGACACCCGGATGGTGCCGCCGTCGTTGGTGTATTTCAGGGCGTTGTCCAGCAGGATGGAGGTGAGCTTGTACAGCTCCTCCCGGGAGCCGGCGAGGGTGACGCCGGGCTGAATCTCCGTGAAAAAGGTCTTGCCGGCGGCCTGGGCCGGGACCTCAAAGGATTCCGCCACCTCGCCCACCAGCGCGCTGAGATCGACCTCGGTGAACAGCTCCGCGGGGGCGGATTCGTCCAGCTTGGAAAGCTCCAGCAGGTTCTTTACCAGATGGTTCAGCCGCCGGGTCTGGTTTTTGATGCTGTCCACCCATTGATTTTCCCCGGTCTGCATCTGCAGCACCTCGGCGTTGGCCGAAATGATGGTGATGGGCGTTTTCAGCTCGTGCCCCGCGTCCGTGATGAACTGGCGCTGCTTTTCAACGCTCTCCTCCACGGGCCTGGTAACCCGCCTGGACATGAGCAGTACCAGCACATACACCGCCGCCATGCACAGAAGCCCCGCGCCGCTGGACACCAGCAGCAGCGTGCTCTCCTGGCGCATCTGCTGATAGCAGTTCACCGCCACGATGACCCGGCTGCCGTCCGCCGGGGTGTAGAGGGCGTAACGGAAGTAATCCACCCTGCCCCGGGTGTCGCCCGAGGAAAGGATGGTCTGGGCGTACTGGGAAATTTCATCCTCCGAGACGGAGGCCACCGCGCCGTGGTTGACCTTGGTGATCTTGCCGTCGGCGTCGACCGTGACCATAAAAAAGCTGGTCTCGAATTTTGTGTCCGCGGTGATATGGCCGCCGAAGCCGTTCTCCTTTTTCCCGCGGGAGGCGGCATCCTCCGGCGGGGCCATGTCCGTGCCGCTGGCCGGACTGGCGCCGCCGGAGGGGGAGGCGCTGTCCGGAAAGGTCCCGGAATTGGCATAGAGGAATTCTATGGTGGAATCCGTCAGGCTGCGGTTGTTGCGGGCGTAGACGATGTTGATGCCCGCCACCAGAATGCCCATGACGATGAACAGGGACAGCATCATCACCAGTATGAATTTTTTTCGCAGCTCCCGGATCATGCGCCGCTATCCTCCAGCATATAGCCCCGGCCGCGCAGCGCGGTGAGTTCCACCCGGGAGCCGAGGGTCTGGAGCTTTTTGCGCAGATAGGACACATAGGCCCAGACCACGTTCATCTCGCTGTCGGAATCAAAGCCCCAGACCCGGTCCATGAACCGCTCGGTGGAGATGACCACCTTGGGATTGGTCATCATCAGCTCCATCATCTGGAACTCCTTGTTGGCCAGACGCACGCTCTCGCCGCCGCACTTCAGCTCGAAGCTCTTGCGGTCCAGACTGAGGTCGCCGAAGATCAGGGTGTCCGGCGTGAAGACCGCGCTGCCCCGGCGGGCCATGGCCCGGATGCGGGCCAGCAGCTCCTCGGTCTCGAAGGGCTTGGGCAGGTAATCGTCCGCCCCCGCGTCCAGCCCCTCCACCTTGTCCCGGAGCTGGGACTTGGCCGTGAGCATCAGCACCGGGGTGGTGATCCCCGCCTGGCGGAGACGGCGCAGAACCTCCACCCCGTCCATCCTGGGCATCATCACGTCCAGAATGATGCCGTCATATTCCCCGGACATGGCGTAATCCAGCGCGTCCTGGCCGTTGTAGACGCAGTCCGTGGTGAATTTGTTGTAATTCAGGATCATCGACAGGGCGTCGGTGAGCTCCTTTTCGTCATCCGCCAGCAGCAGGCGCATTTCCATCACCTCGGTTCAAAGTGATTGTATCTTAGCAGTTCCACTTTAAATTTAGTATAAAGAGGGCGATACGGCAAGAAAAATGTCAGAGGATTTTTTCCACCTGAGCGACGCTTTCCAGCACGGCCAGACCGGGGCGGTAGAGCCGGTTCACCGTCCAGATGCTGATGCCCGCCAGACCGTATCCCATCGCCAGCTCCAGCCGCGCCCGCCAGGAGCGGGGGTCTTCGAACCAGACTTCCCGCCGGACGCCGGCGGCGTCGGCGTAGGTGAAGTGGGGGGCCTGGGCGACGCTGTCATAGCGGATGGGGGCGTACACCGAGGCGGCCAGATCCGCGGCGGCGGCACTGGAGATCACGCGGGCCGCGTCCCCCTGGTGCCAGGGCAGGGCCCAGCTGTAGCCGTAATTGGAAAAGCCCAGCAGGATCTTGCCGGGCGGGATGGCCGTGACCGCGTAGTCCAGCACGTCGCGCATCCGATCCACCGGGGACACCGCCCGGGGCGGGGAATAGGTGTAGCCCCACTCGTAGGTCATCAGGATTACCCGGTCCGCCACCCGCCCGTGGGCGGCGTAGTCGTGGGCCTCGTACAGCAGCCCGGGCTGATCGTCCGCCGTTTTGGGGGCCAGAACGGTAATAAAATAGTAGCCCCGGGCGTGGAGCGTCTCGGCCAGGCGGGCCGCGAACTGGTTGTAGCTGCCCCGGTCGAAGGGATAGATGTACTCGAAATCCAGCGCCAGACCGTAGTAGTTCCGCGCCCGGAGCAGCGCCAGCGCGTTGGTGATGAATTTGTCCTGCGCCGCGCTGTCGGTGAGAACGGCGTGGGCGATATCGCTGGAAAAGCCGCGCTCGTCGATGTTGGCCGCCGTGAGCAGCGGGGCCGCGCCCCCGGCGTAGGCCGCGGTAATCAGCGACTGATCTTCCAGGGGCAGCAGCGTTCCGTCCGCCCCGACACGATAGCACAAGGGACTGAGAAAGGTCAGGGAGGGCAGGGTTTCCGTCAGCGTGGCCTCGGACACGCCGGGATAGACGAAGCCGTTGACCTCCATGGACGCCGTGGGGGCCGCCCCGCCGGCGGGAATGACCAGCGCCAGCCCCACCGGCAGGCGGTCGGGGTCGGCAAGCTGGTTGAGGGCGGCCAGCGCCGCCGAGGTTACGCCAAAATGCCGAGCCACGCCGTACAGCGTGTCGCCCGGCCTGACAACATAGAGGGTCATAGTATCGCCGCCTTCCGAAAAATTGCGTTACCTTATCCTATTCGGCGGCGGCGGGAAATATTATCGGATGCGCGTGCCGTTCAGCGCGGCGCAGACCAGACTGTCCCCTTCATAACAGAGCTTCAGGGAGAAAAAGGGGATATTTTCATCCAGGAGGCGGTGGAAAATGAGGTCCCCCTCCCACAGGTTCAGCCTGCCCAGCTTGGCTTTGGGCACCCATTCCAGCACGCCCTCGTCGCAGTCGGAGAGGGTGCCCTCGAAGCCGTCCGCCGTGAAAAGGTGCATCAGCTCGCCCTCCCACTCGTCGGAAACAAAGGTCACCACCCCGCGATAGCGCCAGCGGGTCAACGTGAGGCCGGATTCCTCCTTCACCTCCCGCAACATGCACTCCTCCGGGCTTTCGCCCTCCTCGAATTTGCCGCCCAGCCCGATCCATTTGTCGTGGTTGAGGTCGTTTTCCTTCTTGACGCGGTGCAGCAGGAGATAGCTGCCGTCCCGTTCGATATAGCACAGTGTCGTGTTTTTCGTACAAATCACCCGATTTGATTATAGTACATACGGAGGACTTATGCTATATTAAAAATGGTAAAAAATATGGAAGCATCGGAACCGCTGTTTTTCTGTCACCCCCTTGCAATTTGTCGGGTCAGAAATTATACTCTATTGGGATTAACAGCCAAGACTGTTGGATTTATTGGGAGGCGCGGCCATGTTTATGAATAGAAATGCCGGGAACAATTCCGACGCTCAGCCGAGATCGGTGGAGGAGCTTTTGCCCGAGAGCAAGCCTACAAGAAAAAATCTTGAGGCGCTGGCGGACGAGATCCGTTCCGGCCACTACGCCTCCTCGCCCGCCCACCGGGCCGAGGTGCTCACCCGCGCGGGCATCATGTCCACCTATCTGGATATGGACGAGGGCCAGCCGCTGAACATCAAGGAGCTGCGCCGCCTGCTGGTGGAAAAGAATATCTACGAGGAGGAGCATTCTTTCTGGGGCGCCAAAAATCTGTGGATCGCGCTGCAGTCCATGGGCTTCATCGAGAAGGAGGGGGACGAGTACTTTATGTCCAGGGACTTCGCCCCGCTGTACCGCCGCTGGAAGCAGCTGCGGGAGCGCCACGAGGCCCAGCTGATCGAGCATAACGCCCAGCACAAGCAGATTCTGGCGGATCTCGAGGAGAAGCGCGCCCGGGCCACGGGCGCCACGGAGAGCGAAAAGCTCAGCGCCCGGACGGCCCGCAGGGAGGCCAAACAGGCCGCCAAGGAGGCCCGTATCGAGGCTTACAAGAGCATCAGTCAGGAGCACGCCGCCATCAAGCAGGAGCTGGAGGCCAAGAAAGAGGCGCTCAAGACCCAGAAGCAGATGGAAAGGCTGGATAAAAAACTGGCTGAGCTGCGCAAAAAAAACAACTGACGAAATTAAAATGTGCCGGAGGATGCCTTCCTCCGGCGCTTTTTGCGGACGGGAGCGGAAAAAATGCCCGAGCTTTTGAAAATGTGCCTTATTTTGTGCCCGCTGGTGTTTCTGGCGGGCTTTGTGGATTCCGTGGCCGGGGGCGGCGGGCTGATCTCGCTGCCCGCCTATCTGCTCATCGGCCTGCCGGCCCACGTCGCCGCCGGCACCAATAAGGTGGTGGCCTGCATCGGCACCTCCTTCGCCGCGGGCCGCTATCTCAAAAGCGGCTGCGTCAAGCTGAAACCGGCCCTGCTCGCGGCGGCGGGGGCGCTGCTGGGCTCCTTTCTGGGGACCAAGGCGGCGCTGGGGCTGAATGAGGCCGCCCTCAAAACCGTGCTGCTGTGCGCCCTGCCGCTGACGGCGGTCTTTCTGGCGGTGAAAAAGGACTTCGGGCAGGCGGCCGCCCGCCCGGCCAAGGCGCGCACACCGGGGGCGCAGGTGGCTTTGAGCGCGGCCATCGGGCTGGCGATCGGGATCTACGACGGACTCGTCGGGCCGGGCACGGGCACCTTCATGATGATGGCTTTCACCGCCGTGCTGGGCTTCGACCTGCTGACCTCCACCGGCTGCGCCAAGATCGGCAATCTGGCCTCCAACGTGGCCTCGTCCGTGGTGTGGCTGCTGGGCGGGAAGGTGATGCTGGCGCTGGTGCTGCCCGCGGCGGTCTTTGGCGCGGCGGGCAACCTGCTGGGCGCGCGCTACGCCATCCGGGGCGGCAGCGGGAAAATCCGGGGCATGATCTTCGTGGTGCTGGGCCTGATGTTTGCCAAGCTGCTGTACGATCTGCTGACATAACGCCGAATTTTTCGCGAAACCGTATCTTCGCAAAAAACGTCGCTCCGCTCCCCAAACCCTTGCACAGCAAGGGTTTGGCGGCTATTTATCCAAATTGAGGCGGGGCTTTGCCTGCCCCCCGCATCGCCCAAAACAAGCTCATGGTTAGTAGTTTTTGACAGCCTTAAAAAGACCGTTCGGATTTTTTCCGAACGGTCTTTTGATTCTATTGATCTTATCGCTATCGCCGGTTCAGCCGGCCAGAACTTCCACGGTGATGACGCCCGGGGCCGACTGGAGCAGATTGAGTACTTCCTCCGTGCCCACCGCCATGTTCTCCGTGGTGATGGAGATGGTCACCAGCGCGGCCCCGTCGGTGGGGATGGACTGGTTGATAGTGAGTATATTCGCGCCCGACTCGGTAAAAATACTCAGCAGAGAGGCCAATACGCCGGGCTTGTCGTAGAGAATGGCGGAGAAAGTGACGATGGCGTCCCGCTTCATGTCCCGGAAGGGACGGATGGCGTCCTTGTATTTGTAAAACGCGCTGCGGCTGAGGTCCACCCGCTCCACCGCCTCGGCTACCGTGCGGGCCGCGCCGGTCTCAAGCAGCTCCTTGGCCCGGGTGACCTTGACAAAGACCTCGGGCAGCGCTTCGGCGCTGACAAGATAATATTTGTTCTTGAAAACGGCCATTCTTGTGCCTCCATTCGGGAGAAGTCCGCAATACGCGGGCGAATGTGCTTCACTCACGGATGAAGCCATCCTATCATATCCGGCGGCCGGACGCAAGAGCCGGAGAGAAAAAATCGCAATTTTTTGCCCCGCCGGGCGTAGGAGGGGACGATGCAGACCGGGCGCGGACAGGGGGAGGGAGAACCATGCTGGGCGTACTATTCAGTATACTGGCCGGGGCGGCCATGAGCGTACAGGGGGTGATGAACACCCGGCTGGGCCAGGGCATCGGCACGCTGGAGGCCAACGCGCTGGTTCAGGGGACGGCCTTCGCCCTGTCGCTGGCCGCGCTGCCCCTTTCCCGGCAGGGCAGCTTTGCCGCGCTGAGCGGCGTGAACAAGCTGTACTGGTTCGGCGGGGTGCTGGGCATCGTGATCACCGTGGCGGTGATGCTGGGCATCAAGGCGCTGGGCCCGGCCACGGCGGTGTCCGTGATTCTCATTGCCCAGCTGCTGGTGGCGGCGGTGATCGACGCGCTGGGGCTAATGGGCAGCGAAAAGACCGCCTTTGACGCGCCGAAGTACATCGGGCTGGCGCTGATGATCGCCGGGGTGCTGGTATTCAAATGGCAGCGCCCGGCGTAGCGGCGGGGAAAAGGCGGCGGGAAAACATCCCGCCGCCTGCTTTTGGCTAGAACAGTGTGCCGACAAATTGCTGGCAGATCTTCAGGTAATAGTCCACGTCGTAGTTGGCAAACAGCGCGTCGATGATGCGGTCGATGCTGCCGCCGGTGATGAGGCCCACGACGATGCATACGGCGCCCAGGGTCAGCGCGCCCAGCGCGATGAGCCCGACGACTCTCCAGATGGTCTTCATCCCGCGGACACCTCCTTATAGCACCACTTTTTGCCCAGATGCAGGATGCCCCGCACCAGGCCGCCCACGCACCGGATCAAAAACCACAGGGCCAGCCACAGGAACAGCACGCCCGCGGCAAAGCATACCAGCGCCACGCCGATGGTCATGATGATGTCGGCGAAGACGGCCATGCCGGAAAAGGCCAGAGAGACGGCAAATACGCCGGAGCCGATGGCCGCTGCGGCCACGGCGATCAGCGCCGCGCCCACGCACAGCAGCACCGCGATGCCCACAAGGCCCAGCGGGACAAACAGCAGGATGAAAAACATCAGCGCCGCGGGTTTCGCCCGGTATTCGCCCTGCGGGACGGCCTCGTCCGCGGCCTCGTCGAAGAATTCCTCGGGCTCGGTGTCCTCAAATTCCGGGACGGCGGGCTCCGCGGGAACGGGCGCGGCAGTTTCAACGGGGACGGATTCCGCGGGAACAGGCGCGGCGGGTTCCACGGGGACGGATTCCGCGGGAGAAGGCGCGACCGGTTCGGCGGGGACAGGCTCCGCGGGGATAGGCTCCGCGGGAACGGGCTCGGCGGGTTCCACGGGGACAGATTCCGCGGGAGCGGGCGCGGCGGGTTCGGCGGCAGGCTCGGCGGCGGATTCAAAGGCCTCCTCCACGGCGCTGCCGATGGCGGCGTAAATATCCGCTCCGACGCTCTCAGCGGCGGGGGACGGCGGGGGCGGAGCGGCGGACAGATCCACGCCGGACAGCTCCACGGAGCGATCCAGCGCCTGCTGGAGACCGCCTCTGCTGTAGGCCCGGGAAAGCTCCACGGTGACCTTCAGCGGGGATACCAGCGCGCCGAGCAGCTCGTCCTGATTGGGGGCGGCATCGAAGATCTCGCCGAACTTCATCAGCACCTGCTGGCGCTCGTCGTCCGAAAGAAAAGTCAGAAATTTTGACAGCTCCGTCAAAAACCGTTGCTTGTTGATAAACGTCACCTCGCTTCAAGGTATACATAACGTAGAGTAGATTATATGACAAAAACCGCCAATGGTCAAGATGCTGTTTTTTAGCGGGGAACCGCCCGCGGAAGGCGGCTCCCTTATAATCCGGGACGAATCCGCGCCAGTGGATTACTTGCCGCCCAGCGAGCCGGGGCGCCTGCTCCAGTTTTTGTCCGTGTCTTCCTTGACGTAGGTTTTCACGATGGCGCCGCAGTCCAGGCAGAGGTCGGAATACGCCTGCGCCACGCCGATCAGTCCGCCCAAAAAACCTGCGCGGGTCTCGTACTTCAGCCCTACGTTTCCCGCTTCCGCGCTCTTGCCCCAGGCGATACCCTGCGCGATATTCCCGCTCCCACAGTAGGGACATTTCATGGCTGTTTCTCCTTCCGTTCAATTGTGACCATCATACAATACTTTTATGCGTCTTTCAAGAGGGGGGAGGACCGGGGCCGTCCGCGGCGGCTATGCGGAAATAAAGAGGCGGTATCTTGACAAGGCACCCCCGGCCCGCTACAATAATTAAATTATCAACGGCGGGGGAAGGCCCCTGGCGAAAGGAGTATAAAAAATGGCAAAAGACAAAAAGGTCGAGCAGATCACCGACATGGAGGTGGACTTTGCCCAGTGGTTCACCGACGTGTGCATCAAGGCCGAGCTGGTGGATTATTCCGGCGTGAAGGGATTGTTCATCCTGCGCCCCTACGGATACGCCATCTGGGAGAACATCCAGAACTATCTGGACGGACGCTTTAAGGAGCTGGGGCACGAAAACGTGTCCATGCCGCTGCTGATCCCGGAGAGCCTGCTGCAAAAGGAAAAGGATCATGTGGAGGGCTTCGCCCCCGAATGCGCTTGGGTCACCATGGGCGGCAGCGAGACCCTCCCGGAGCGCCTTTGCGTGCGCCCCACCAGCGAGACGCTGTTCTGCGACCACTGGAGCCATATCGTCCATTCCTGGCGCGATCTGCCGTGCCTTTATAACCAGTGGTGTTCCGTGCTCCGCTGGGAAAAGACCACCCGGCCCTTCCTGCGCGGCCGGGAATTCCTGTGGCAGGAGGGCCATACCATCCACGCCACCGAGGAGGAGGCCCGCAAAGAGACCCTGCGGATGCTGGAGGTCTATGCCGAGTGCTGCGAAAAGATGCTGGCCATGCCCGTCATCCGCGGCAACAAGACCGAGAAGGAAAAATTCGCCGGGGCCGTGAACACCTACACCATCGAGTGCATGATGCACGACCACAAGGCCCTGCAGTCCGGCACCAGCCACTATTTCGGCGACGGCTTTACCAGAGCCTTCAACATCACCTTCACCGATAAGGAAAACAAGCTGTGCTACCCCCACCAGACCAGCTGGGGCATGTCCACCCGCGTCATCGGCGGCATCATTATGACCCACGGCGACAATTCCGGCCTGGTGCTGCCCCCCAACATCGCGCCCATCCAGGTTATCGTGGTCCCCGTCGCCCAGCACAAGGAGGGCGTGGTGGAAAAGGCGGCGGAGCTGCTGAATGCCCTCAAGGCCGCCGGCATCCGGGCGAAAATGGACGATTCCGACAATTCCATGGGCTGGAAATGCGCCCAGTGGGAGATGAAGGGCGTGCCTCTGCGCGTGGAGATCGGGCCCCGGGATATCGAAAACGGCGTGTGCATGGCCGTCCGCCGCGACAACGGCGAGAAGGTGGAAGTCAAACTCACGGAGCTTGCCGGGCGCATCCCCGCGCTGCTGGATACCGTGCAGCAGGGCCTGTTCGACAAAGCCAGGGCCAATCTGGACAGCCATATCTTTGAGGCGCACTCGCTGGAGGAGGCCAAAAAGCTCCAGGAGGAGAAGGGCGGCTTCATCAAGACCATGTGGTGCGGCGACGCGGCCTGCGAGGAAAAGATGAAGGAGCAGGCCGGGCTGTCCTCCCGCTGCATCCCCTTCCAGCAGGAGAGCCTGGGCGACGTGTGCCCCATCTGCGGCCGCCCCGCCAAGACCATGATCTACTGGGGCGTGGCGTACTGAGCGCTGATAGTGAAAACGCCGGGAGACCTGGGTCTCCCGGCGTTTTGCGCCTGGTCTACGCTCCATGGATTGCTCTTTTCGGCCTTTGATGGTATGCTTTTTGCCGAGGTGAGGAAATGGACTCAGCCAAGACCGGCGCGCTGATCGCGCAGAGACGCCGGGATAAAAACATGACCCAAAAGGAGCTGGCCGAAAAGCTCCACGTCTCCAACAAGGCCGTGTCCCGGTGGGAGACCGGGGCAGGATTCCCGGACGTGTCGCTGATGGCGCCGCTGTCCGAGGCGCTGGACGTGACCGTGACGGCGCTGCTCTCCGGCGAGGCGGACGCCGTGCCGGAGGAGGCGCTGGTGGCGGAGAGTACCCGGCACTTCTCCCGGACGCAGAAGAAAAAACTGCGGCGCTACCGCTGGGCGCTGATCGCGGCGGGGGTACTCATCGCGGGGATCGCCGCGGTGCTGCTGTACCCCAAGCGGCAGCAGATCCTTCCCCAGAAGGATACGGTGATCACCTACGAACCCAGCACCGAGAAGGAGGATATCTCCGCGGCGCTCACGGGCAGCCGGAGCTTTTATTACAATGTGGTGCGGGCCGACGACGTGGGGCAGATCAACCTCCAACTGGAGCTGTGGGACGGCAGTGGGCTTCGCCAGACCTGGGATCTGATGGGCCTGAGCGGCTTTATGGGCCGGAAATACAACACGGCGCCGCTGATGGTGGTGTGCAAGAACGGCTTATCGGATTTTTCCCCCATGGATGTCGCGGTCTATTACGACGGCGGCGTGACCAACGCCAGCGTGACGCTGCCCTACGCGGTGAACGGCGTGGCCTGGGGCGCCATCGCCGCGCCGGAGCATGTGCCCACCGGGAAGAGCGTGATTTTGCTGGAATACTCCTATGGCCGCGCCGGCGTCGGCGGGGTATATACGCCGCGGTTTCTCGGGCAGCCGGAGACCATCGAGCCCCAGAGCGACGAGGTGGCGCTGCTGCTGCGCATGACCTTCGACGCCCAAACCGCGCCGTAAAAGAAAAAGGGGGCGGCCCTGTGCGGCCGCCCGTAATTATTTATTTCAGGCTGCCGAGATAGCCCTCCAGAATGAGGCTCGCGGCCACGGCGTCCACCGTTTTGCGGTGGTCTTTTTCTTTTTTGCCCCCGGCGTGGAGGATGGCGTGGGCCTCGATGCTGCTGCGGCGCTCGTCCCACAAAATGACCTCAAGCCCCGACTGATTTTCCAGCAGCGCCTTGAATTCCCGGCTTTTTTCCGCCCTCGGCCCCTCGGTGCCGTCCATGTTTTTGGGCAGGCCCAGCACGAAACGGGACACGTCCCGCTTTCTCGCTTCCTCCGCGATGCGCGCCGCCGCCCGCTCCATAGCCCACTCGTCCATGGTCCAGGCCTCGCCGGCCAGAATGCCCAGCGGGTCGGACACGGCCAGTCCGATGCGCTGATCGCCGTAGTCGATGGCCATAATCCGCGTACTCACAGTTTTTCCCCTCCCAGACCGAAGCAGCCCCGGACGACCCCCGCCATGTAGAGGGAGCCGGTTGCGCACACCACGGTGTTTTCATCGGCAAGGCTCATGGCCAGACGCACCGCGTCCTCCACGGCGTCGGCCCCCGTCACGGGCTTGCCCAGGGGCCTGAGATAGTCCGCCAGCGCCGCCCAGGGCAGCGCCCGCTCATTGGCGGGCGCGGTCAGAACAAATTCGTCCGCCGCGGGGGCGAGGATGTCCGCCATTGCGCGCCAGTCCTTGTCCGCCATGACGCCCAGCAGCAGCACCCGGCGCTTGTCCGGGAAGTATGTCAGCAGATTTTCCGCCACGGATTCCATACACTGGGGGTTGTGCCCGCCGTCCACCACAAAGACCGGGTCGTCGGAGACGAGCTCGAACCGGGCGGGCCAGGACACGGCATAGAGCCCGGCCTCCAGATCGTGGTCGTCGATGGCCCAGCCGCGCCGCCGCAGCACGCCCACCGTGTCGATGGCCACGGCGGCGTTCTCCCGCTGGGCGCGGCCCAGCAGAGGCAGGGCGTATTCCGCGCCCCGGTAGGTGAAGCTCTGCCCGTCCGTGCTGTCGAAGCCCGGCGTAAGGAGCGCGGGATCGGTGACGGTGAGGGGGGCGTTTTTCTCCGCACAGGCGGCGCGGAGCACGGCCAGCACCTCTTCCGGCTGGCTGTAGACCACGCAGGGGCAGCCGGGCTTGACAATGCCAGCCTTCTCCCCGGCGATCTTTTCGAGGGTGCCGCCCAGCACGGCGGTGTGGTCCAGCCCGATGCGGGTGATAACGGCGCACTCCGGCGCGGCGACGACATTGGTGGCGTCGAACCGGCCGCCGAGACCGGTCTCCAGCACGGCGATGTCGCAGCCCGTGTCCCTGAAATGCAAGAACGCGGCGGCCGTGGCAAGCTCGAATTCCGAGGGGTGGTCGGCCATGTCCTCGGCCTGAGGCTTTATGCGCCCCACGATATCCGCAAGCTCCGCGTCCCCGATGGCGTGGCCGTTGACGCGGATGCGCTCGTTGAAGCGCAGCAGGTGGGGGGAGGTATAGAGCCCGGTCTTATACCCCGCCGCCTTCAGCACGGAGGCCGTCATGGCGGCGGCGCTGCCCTTGCCGTTGGTGCCCGCGATGTGGACGGTCTTCAGCCCCTGCTGCGGGTCGCCCAGCCGGCGCAGCAGCTCCCGGATACGGTCCAGACAGGGCTTCCTGCCCTGCCAGGACGTGCCGTTGATATAGTCGATGGCTTCTTGATAGGTCATGGCGCATCTCCGCTTTTCAGAATATGAATATCATACCATTTTGACGTTTGCCGTGCAAGATGCTTGACGAATTACGCTGCAAAGGTATATGGTATTTCTTCCGGGGGGCTTTTCGATGGAAAACTTTTTGACCTGCCTCAACGCGATACTGCCGATCTTCTGCATCATGGCCCTGGGCTATGCGGCGCGGTGCACCCATGTCATCCGGCGGGAGGACGTGCCCGCCATCAACCGGGTGGCGTTCCGCTACTTTATGCCGCTGATGCTGTTTTACGATATCTATACGTCCGACCTGTCCACCTCCGTGCGGCCCGCCCTGATCGGCTACGCCGTGGCGGGGGTGCTGTGCGCCTACGGGCTGTCCCTGGGCTACACGCTGCTGACCCAGAAGGAGTGCGACAGGAAGGGCCCCATGATCCAGGGCATCTACCGCTCCAACTTCGTCATTATCGGCCTGCCCATCGCCAAATCCCTGATGGGGGGCAGCCAGATGGGCACCGTGGCCGTGCTTATCGCCGTCGTGGTGCCGGTTTTCAATATGCTGGCCGTGATCACGCTGGAGGTGTTCAACTGCAGCAAGATCAGGCTGGGGCGGCTGGTGCTGGATATCTTGAAAAACCCGCTGATTCTGGCCTCCGCCGCGGGCATCCTGGCGCTGCTGGTCAAGCTGAAGCTGCCGCCCTTCGCCGAGAGCGTGCTGGCGGACATGGCCGCCGCCACCTCGCCGCTGCTGCTGTTTCTGCTGGGCGCGTTCTTCCAGTTCGGCGGCATCAAAAAATACTTCAGGGACCTCATGACCGTCTGCGTCGGGCGGCTGGTGGTCGTGCCGGCCATCTTCCTCTCGCTGGCCGCGGTACTGGGGTTCCGGGGCGTGGATTTTGTGGCGCTCATCGGCGTGTTCGCCTCCGCCACGGCCATCGCGTCCTTCACCATGACCCAGCAGATGGGCGGCGACGCCGAATTCGCCGGGGACATCGTGGTGATGACCAGCGCCCTGTGCTCCTTCACCCTGTTCGGCTGGAGCTATCTTTTCAAGAGCCTGGGGATGTTCTGAAAACGGGCGGTCCCCCTCCCTTTGACAGGGGAGGCCGGGCTGGGAAAAAGGATACAATATAATAACAAAAAAATATTGACCTCTCGCGGCGGGTGTGATATAGTATATCTTACCTGTCGGACGAGAGGTTTTCTTTTTGCGCGTTTTTCCCGCGGGAAAATCGCCCGGTCTCACAGGGAGGCAATGCCCGAAAATCGGGTAAATAATATAGGAGGTGCCGAAAATATGGCTGCAGACGCACGAGTAAAGGTTATTCTCAGATGCGACGAATGCAAGCAGAGGAATTACTTCACGGTCAAAAACAAGAAGAACACGTCGGATCGCTTGGAGCGCATGAAATATTGCCCCTTCTGCCGCAAGCACACCAAGCACGTCGAGACTAAGTGAGCTTTCGAAAGGATGAGTAGACATGGCTGAAGAAAAGAAAACTACCGTACCAGCGAAAGCCGTCGAAGCCGTCAAAAAGGACGATGCGAAGCCCGGTTTTTTCAAGCGCGTGGGCAAATGGTTCCGCGAGATGAGAAGCGAGCTGAAGAAGGTCGTTTGGCCGACAACGCACGACGTGACGAACAATACGCTGGTTTCGCTGTTCATGGTGGTCGTTTCCGCCCTTTTCCTCTGGGGATTTGACGAGCTTGCGCAGATGGCCGTGAAGGCGCTGCTCATGCTGGCAGGTTGACGGGAATGGCCGAAGAAGCAAAATGGTACGTGGTCCACACGTATTCCGGTTATGAAAACGCGGTGGCGGCGGCGGTCATGAAATCCGCCGAGAACCGCAAAATGCAGGATCTGATCTTTGAGGTCAACATCCCCATGGAGACCGTGACGGAGCATACCGACGCCGGCGAAAAGACCGTGGAACGCAAGGTGTTTCCCGGCTACGTGCTGGTGAAGATGATCCTGACGGATGACAGCTGGCACCTGATCCACAATGTCCGCGGCGCGACGGGCTTCGTCGGCTCGGACGGCAAGGCCGTGCCCCTGACGGAGCAGGAAATCATGGATATGGGCGTGGAACACCACGAAATCGAGGTCGGCTATGCCGTGGGCGATACCGTGAAGGTCACGGACGGGCCCCTGGCAGGCTTCAACGGCACCGTGGAGGAGTTGGAGCCCGAAAAGGACCGCGTCCGCGTCGTCGTTTCCATGTTCGGCCGCGAAACCCCCGTTGATCTGGAGCTCGATCAGGTCGAACCCATTAAAGAATAATCAGAAAGAGGTGCTTAACAGTGGCACAGAAAATAGTTGGATATGTCAGATTCCAGGTTCCCGCCGGCAAGGCAACCCCGGCGCCCCCTGTAGGCCCGGCACTGGGCCAGTACGGCGTCAACATCGGCCAGTTCACCAAGGACTTTAACGAGCGCACCAAGGGTGATATGGGCATGATGATCCCCGTCGTCATCACCATCTACGGCGACCGCAGCTTTTCCTTCATCACCAAGACGCCCCCCGCCGCCCTCCTCATCAAAAAGGCCTGCGGCATCGAGCACGCTTCCGGCGTACCCCAGAAGGACAAGGTCGCTACCATCAGCAAGGAAGACGTCCGCAAGATCGCCGAGCAGAAAATGCCCGATCTCAACTGCACCGACATCGAATCCGCGATGAGCATGATAGCAGGCACCTGCCGCTCCATGGGCGTCATCGTCGGCGACTGAACGGGCGGCCCCAGAATCGCTCCTAAGGCCAGGCGGGCACGCCCGCTGCCGCCTTTTACGTGGGAGGATACTTCCATCCGACAATAACCACATTATCAGGAGGAGACAACATTGTTTAGAGGTAAAAATTATAAAGAGAGCGCAAAGCTCTTCGACAGGACCCTTCAGTATGACCCCCAGGAAGCTTTCAACATCGTTGTGAAGGCCAGCAAGGCCAAGTTCGACGAGACCGTCGAGCTGCACGTCAAGCTGGGCGTCGACGGCCGCCATGCGGATCAGCAGGTCCGCGGCGCCATCGTCCTGCCCAACGGCACCGGCAAGGTCAACCGCGTCCTTGTGTTCTGCAAGGAAGAGCGCGTTGAGGAAGCCAAGGAAGCCGGCGCGGATTATGCCGGCGGCATGGATCTGGTGGAAAAGATCCAGAAGGAAAACTGGTTCGAGTTCGACACCGTCATCGCCACCCCGGACATGATGGGCACCGTCGGCCGTCTCGGCAAAATCCTCGGCCCCAAGGGCCTGATGCCGTCCCCCAAGGCCGGCACCGTCACCCCCAACATCAAGCAGGCCGTCGGCGAAGCCAAGGCCGGCAAGATCGAGTACCGTCTCGACAAGCAGAACATCATCCACTGCCCCATCGGCAAGGTGTCCTTCGGCGCGGACAAGCTCAATGAGAACTACAACACGCTCATCGGTGCCATCGTCAAGGCGAAGCCCGCTTCCGCCAAGGGCCAGTATATCCGGTCCTGCACCACCGCTTCCACCATGGGCCCCGGCGTCAAGGTCAACACCCAGAAGGCGCTGTAAGCCCGATCCCAATGGGATATCAAAACTCCCCGCCGTACGGCGGGGAGTTTTTTGCGCGGCACCGCGGGGGGACAATCCCGCCGTCAGCGCGCAATAAAGCGGGAGAGGAACTCGCGGGTCTCGGGCTTTTCCGGGGCGGTAAAAATCTGCTGCGGGCCGCCGCGCTCCCAGATGACGCCGTCCTTCATAAAGACGACGCCGCCGGACACGTCCCGGGCGAAGGCCATCTCGTGGGTGACCACGATCATGGTCATGCCGTCCTGCGCGAGGCCGCGCATGACCTCCAGCACCTCGCCCACCATCTCGGGGTCCAGCGCGGAGGTGGGTTCGTCGAACAGGAGAATCTCCGGCTCCATGGCCAGGGCGCGGGCAATGGCCACGCGCTGCTTCTGGCCGCCGGAGATCTGCCGGGGCTTGGCGTTGACATAGGGGGACATCCCCACGCGGTCGAGATATTTCAGGGCGCTGGCCCGGGCGGCGGCCTTGTCCTTTTTCAGCACCTTGGTCTGGCCCACGATGCAGTTTTGCAGCACGGTCATGTTGGCAAACAGGTTGAAGGACTGGAACACCATGCCCACCTTGGCGCGGTAGGAGGCCTCGTTCACCCGGCGGGCGGTGATGTCCTGCCCGTGAAAGAGGATCTGGCCGGAGGTGGGGGTCTCCAACAGGTTGATGCAACGCAGCAGCGTGGACTTGCCGGAGCCGGAGGCGCCGATGATGCTGGTCACGTCGCCGGGGCGGACGGTGAAATCGATGTCCCGCAGCACCACGTTGGAGCCGAAGGCCTTGGACAGATGCTGTACCTGAAGAATCACGTCGTCCATATCAGCGGTCTCCTCTCTCGTTGTACTCGCGGCTGCGCTCGTCGAAATGCCTGTCGGGATCGGCGGGGCAGTTCACCATGCCGCTGGTGTGGGCCAGCGTGTCGGTGGTGGCCAGATCGTAACTGGCCGGGCCGTCCAGCTTCTTTTCCCACCAGCGCAGCAGCCGGGAGCAGGTGAAGGTGCAGATCAGATAGACCACCATGGCGATGGCCATGGATTCGGTCATCCAATAATAGTTGCCGGCGTTCTGCTTGGCCACATAATACAGCTCCACGATGCCGATGACGCTGAGGACGGAGGAGTCCTTGATGTTGATGATGAGGTTGTTGCCGATCTGGGGAATGATGTTGCGCAGGGCCTGGGGGAAGATGACGCACAGCATGGTCTGAAAATGGGACATGCCGATGGCCTTGGCGCCCTCCGTCTGGCCGATGTCGATGGACAGAATGCCGCCGCGGACTGTTTCCGCCATATACGCGCCGGTGTTGATGGATACAATAAAGAAAGCCGCCGTCCACTGCCCCATGTGGATGTTCAGATACTGCATGGCGCCGTAATAGATGAACATGGCCTGCACCATCATGGGCGTGCCGCGAAAAACTTCCACATAGATGTTGAGGATCAGGCGCACCAGCCACAAAAAGGCCCGCTTGAACCAGGGGTCCTTTCTGGAGGCGGGGACGGTCTGGACGATGCCCACCAGAAAGCCGATGAGACAGCCCACCAGCGTGCCCACCAGCGCGATGAGCACGGTCTTGCCCGTACCCACCAGAATGGAGTGGCCGTAGTGCGACAGCAGATAGCCCACTCTGCCCCAGAAGTCGGTCGGTAATGTTGAGTGCATTTCAAGGCTCCTTCAAGATGTTTAAACGGAAAACAGCGCGGGACGGGCCGGCGGAAAGCCGGCCCGTCCAATGGATTCAGGCATTGAGCGGCTGGATGGCAATGGCGCTTTTCATAATGGCGGAGAAATCGTCCGCCGTCATGCCGGACAGCACGGAGTTGCAGTCGCCCACCAGCTCGGAATTGCCCTTCATAATGGAGATGCCGATGTTGATGTCGCCAGCGTCCACGGCATAGTTGTCGGAAGTGCCGGTGAAATCCAGCATCTTAAAGTCGGGATAGGCCACGCAGGCGGCCATGGCGGTGGGCAGGTCGGTGCAGACGAGGTCGCAGGCACCGGATTCCAGGGCGATGAGCATGTTGCCGGTGGTGTCCTGGGCGGCGAGAATGTTGGCGTTCTTCAGCTGGGGCAGGCAGGTGTCGTACCAGACGGTGCTGATCTGGCTGGTGCAGGTGGCCCCGGCCAGACCGCTGATACCGGTGGCGGAGGCGTATTTGCCGTCAGCCTTGACCAGCGTCACGATGGAGGCGTAGTAGTAGGGATCGGAGAAATCCATGGCCGCCAGGCGGTCCGGTTTGATGGACTGGCCGCAGATGCCGCAGTCGATGTCGCCGGACTGGACGGCCACGGGAATGGAGTTCCAGTCGAGCTGATGCACTTCCAGCGTCCAGCCGTTGGCCTCGCAGATCTTCTTGGCCATCATCACGTCGTAGCCGTTGGCGTAGGAGGAGCTTTGGTAGATGGGAACGGCGCCGTTGGAATCGTCGTTCTGGGTCCAGTTGTAGGGGGCGTAGGCGCATTCCATGCCCACGCGCAGCACCTTGGTGTTCAGGACGGAGTTCGCGTCCGGCGTGAAGGTGGCGGCGGGAGCGGCGGTGCCGGCCGCCGGGGCGGCGCTGTTCGCGCCGCAGGCGCACAGCGCGAACACCATGGCCAGCGCGAGAACGATAACTGCAAATCTTCTCATTTTTTTCTACCTCTTTCAAATAATTCGCATCGGCAAAAAATAAAACCATGAACGCTTCCGAGAAGGTCCATGGCATACAACTACAGCCTGCGCGAAAATGCGGCAGCGCCGATGCAAACCACGGCAGCGCTTCATCGAAATGACAGTCCGGCGGATATTCTCCGACGGCCCAGGCAATCCCCGGTCAGGAAACCGGAAGACCCTTCGGCGGCCGACCCTTTCGCTTCCCCGGTTCCCGCCGGGTCCGGAAGCTACTGATGACGTCCGCGCCTCTACCATGTTTTTATTTGATTGTGCCCTATTATAGGGGAGAAAATGAATTTGTCAATACGGTAAAGTATAAAACCGTGATTTTGAACGATTTTTTCTCAAAAGAAGGGGGGGTTATTGACACAAAGACAACAAAAGCCGGGGCCTCCTTTCGAAGACCCCGGCGGGATGCGGGCTATCGGGTGCTCTTATCGTAGGGGATACCCTCGGCCTTGGGGGCGCGGGAGCTCTTGGAGGTGAAGGCCAGCACCAGCAGGGTGATGAGGTAGGGCAGCAGGCGGTAGAAGTTGGGGCTGATGCCGATCTGGGCCAGCCAGTATACGCCGTCGCCGTTGAGGTCGATGCTGGAATAGGACGCCGCGATGCACTTGAACAGGCCGAACAGCAGCGACGCGCCCGCCACGTTCAGCGGGTTCCAGTTGCCGAAGATCATGACGGCCAGCGCCAGGAAGCCGAAGCCGGCCACATCGCCGTTGGCGGAGCCGTTGGCGGTGGTGAGGGCGTAGACAAAGCCGCCCATGCCGGCCAGCGCGCCGGAGATGGAGGTGCCGGCGTACCGCATCCGGTACACGTTGATGCCCAGCGAGTCGGACGCCTGAGGATTTTCGCCGCAGGAGCGCAGCCGCAGGCCGAAGCGGGTCTTGTACAGGAGGATGGACAGAATAATAAAGACCAGAAGGCAGACGTAGGTGGACAGCCAGACCTTGTTGAGGAAGGTGTTGGCGAAAAAGCCCAGCTGATCGGTCTTGGCGTAGCCCAGCATGGTCTTCTTGATCATAAACCAGCTGGCGGCGTCGCCGTTCATCTGCAGGGTGTTCTGGTTGGCGATGATGCGGATCAGGAACAGCACCAGCGCCGGAGCCATCAGGTTCAGCGCCGTGCCGCCGATGGTCTGGTCGGCGCGGAGATTGATGCAGGCGAAGGACAGCAGCAGGGAGAAGATGGCGCCCGCCGCGGCGGAGACCAGCATGGCCAGCAGCATGAAGCCCTGCAGCGCGCCCCAGTCGCCCGCCGCCTTGGCGTCCGCAAACATCCCCGCGGACTGGGAGAGCTTGATGAACAGCACGCCGATGAACGCGCCGAAGATCATGATGCCTTCCAGCGCGAGGTTGATGGTGCCGCTGCGCTCGGAGAAGATACCGGCCAGCGCCACGATCATCAGAGGAACCGCGTAGATCAGCGTTTGTTGAATCAAAAACGACATTATTCCTCGCCCCCTTTCTCCGGCACCGCTTCAGCGGGCGGCGTTTCGTCCGCCGGTTCGGGTACGGGCGGCGTCACCGCGGAGGAGCCCAGCTCGGACGCGCTTTCCACGGCGGCGTCCTCCTTGGCGGCCTTGCCATGCCTGGGTTTTCTGCCGCCGCTGATCCACATTTTGATTACCAGCGAAAAGGCGCTGAGATAGACGATGACGGCGATGATAACGCTGGTGATATATTCGTTGTAGGCCGTGAGACTGGTGAGCTGCTGACCCGCCACGTCCAGCGCCGACATGAAGATGCCGGTGAAGATCACGGCGATGGGATTGTTCACCGCCAGCAGCGCCACGGGGATGCCGTTGAAGCCGACGGCGGGGAGAGACTGGTAGGTGCTCCAGAAAAATTCCGTGTTGCCGGAGAGGTAGTACAGGGAGCCTGCCGTGCCCGCCAGCGCGCCGGCGATGGCCATGGACAGGACGATGTTGCGCTTGTCGCGGATGCCCGCGTAGCGCGCCGCGTGGCGGTTGGCGCCGCAGGCCTTGAGTTCATAGCCCAGCGTTGTTTTGGACATGAGAATGTAGATCAAAACGGCGAACAGGAGGGCGATAAGGATGCCGGCGTTGACCTGAGAGCCGGGGAACAGCTTGTCCAGTCCCAGCTTGGGCGTGGCCACGCCGTTGAAGGTGGTTTTGTAGACGTAGCCGGTCTTGCCGTACTCCGCCACATTTTTCAGGCTGCTGGCGTCAAAGGCCCAGGTGACCAGATTGGCCGCGATCCAGTTGGTCATGATGCAGGCCAGGACCTCGTTGATGTTGAGAAAGGCCTTCACCGCGCCGGGGATGGCGCCCCAGACGGCGCCCGCCGCCATGCCGCCCAGAAAAGCCAGAATCCAGACGATCCAGGCGGGGACGGCAGTGGTGGGGATGGACAGGGCGATGAACAGCGTGGCGGCGGTGCCCATGAGATACTGGCCGGGGGCGCCGATGTTGAACAGGCCCGTCTTGAACGCGATGGCCACGGAGAGGCCCGTGAGAATCAGCGGAATGGCCCGGAACAGCATGTTGCCCAGATTGACGGGACTGAAGCCGAAGGTGAGACTGCCCGCGGCGTCGCGCCCGGTGCAGAAGATGCCGCCGATGACCAGACGAATCCCCTCCAGCGCGCTGCCGATGGTCAGCGATTTGTTGGTCATGCCCACGATGAGGATGACGATGCCGCCCACCACCATGCCGATGACGATGGAGATCAGGGACGCCAGCACGGACCGGGTGGTATCTCTTTTCCAGAAATCCGATTTCTGCTTCATGCGGGCTCGCCCTCCTTCCCGTCGCGCTTGGCGCCGGCCATGTAGAGGCCCAGCTCCTGTACGGTGACTTTTTTGGGGTCAAATTCGCCCACGATCTCGCCCTCGTACATGACGAGGATGCGGTCGGAGAGGCTCATGACCTCGTCCAGCTCCAGAGAGACCAGCAGGATGGCGTGGCCCCTGTCCCGCTCCGACACCAGCTGGCTGTGGATGTATTCGATGGCGCCCACGTCCAGACCGCGGGTGGGCTGCACAGCCACCACCAGCGGGCTCTCCCGGTCCAGCTCCCTGGCCACGATGGCCTTTTGCTGGTTGCCGCCGGACATGCTGCGCACCCGGGTGACGGAGCCCTGGCCCGAGCGGACGTCGTACTGCCGGATCAGCTCGTCCGAATAGGCGCGGACGGCGTCCTTCCGGATGAAGCCGCCCTTCTGGAAGCGGGGCTCCCTGTAGCGCTGGAGCACCAGGTTCTGCTCCAGAGAGAAATCCAGGATCAGACCGTGCTTGTGGCGGTCCTCCGGGATGTGGCTGAGATTCTGGCTGCGCCGGCGGATGGAGGCGCGGGAAATGTCGTGCCCGCACAGCTCAATGGTGCCGGAGCTGATCTTTTCCAGACCCGTGAGACCGTGGATCAGCTCGGTCTGGCCGTTGCCGTCGATCCCCGCGACGCAGACGATCTCGCCCGCGCGAACGCTGAAGCTGACGCCCTTCACCGCGTTGTTTTTGTGCATTTTGGAGGGCACCACCAGATCCTTTACGTCAAGGATCACATCCGCGGGCCGGGCTTCGCCCTTGGAGACCACCAGCTGCACGGGGCGGCCCACCATCATGTTGCTCAGCTCCTGCTTGTTCGTGTCGCAGGTGTTCACCGTGCCGATGCATTTGCCCTTGCGCAGCACCGTGACCCGGTCGGATACGGCCATGATCTCGTTGAGCTTGTGGGAGATGAACAGGATGGATTTGCCTTCCTTGGCGAAGCCCCTCATGGTGGCCATCAGCTCGTCGATCTCCTGGGGCGTCAGCACGGCGGTGGGCTCGTCGAAAATGAGGATCTCGTTTTCCCGGTAGAGCATCTTGAGGATCTCCACGCGCTGCTGCATCCCCACGCTGATATCCTCGACCTTGGCGTCCAGATCCACGCGCAGGCCGTATTTTTCGCTGAGGGCCTGCACCTTGGCCCGGGCCTCCTTCTTTTTGAGAAAGCCCAGCCTGGTGGTCTCGGCGCCGAGAATGATGTTGTCCAGCACGGTGAACACGTCGATCAGCTTGAAGTGCTGGTGCACCATGCCGATGCCCAGCGCGGTGGCGTCGTTGGGATCGTCGATGCGCACGACCTCGCCGTTCTTTTTGATAACGCCGGCCTCGGGTTGATAGAGGCCGAACAAAACACTCATCAGAGTGGACTTTCCCGCGCCGTTCTCGCCGAGCAGGGCGTGAATCTCGCCCCGGCGGAGCTGCAGGGTAATATCGTCGTTGGCGACGATACCGGGAAACTCCTTGGTGATATGGAGCATTTCGATGATGTAATCAGAGTCCATACGCAGTTACCCGCTTCCTGTGAATAATGTGTTCACATTATAATGTATCAGACACTAAAAGACAAGAAAAAAAGCCGGTATGCCGGTATCTTTAAGGAAACGGGCGAAAAAGAGGAAGGGCCGAAGCCCTTCCTCTTTTGAAAGCGAACGATCCTCAGATGACTTTCAGCGTCACATTGGAGAAGGTGGCGGTGGACATATCCGCAGGATACTGGTTGTCGACCTTGACGGTGCCGTCAACGATCTTGGAGAACAGCGCGTTGTACTGATCAACGGTGAAGTTCTTGAGAGACCAGGTGGCGGTGGGCAGGCCGGTGGCGCCTTCCTTGGCGCCCAGGGTGGTGACAATGCCGCCGATGTCGGCGAAGGAGCCGTCATAGACCTTGCCGATGGCGAACTGCGCAGCCTCGCCGACACCCTTCATGGCGGAGGTGATGACGGTATCGGACTGGCTGGACTGGTCGGAGTCGACGCCGACCACGAAACCGTCGCTGGCGGAAGCCGCAGCGGCGATGGAGTCAAACATGGAGCCGCCGCAGGCGAAGATGACCTGGGTGCCGTTCTGGTACCAGCCGGTGGCCATGGTCTGCAGCTCGGGGGAGGCGGCGTAGTTGGAGCCGTACTGCCAGCTGTAGTTGATCTGGACGGTCTTGTTCAGCGACTTTGCAGCGTCGTTGGCGCCCTGGACATAGCCGTAGCCGTAACGGCAGCAGGCCGGGTTGGTGCCGCCGCCGCCGCCGCAGAAGCCGAGCTTGTCATAGCCTTCCATGACAACGGCATAGCCGGCCATGTAGCCGCACTGCTCTTCCTGGAACGCGATGGCAGCAACGTTCTTGAGAGGCGCGTTGGAGGCGTCGGTGAGGGCCCAGCCGTCGATGAACACAAAGTCAACGCTGGGATTGGCGATGGCAACCTTGGCCAGCGCGGTGGCCTGCAGGAAGCCGGCGCACACGACGACCTTGGCACCCGCGTCCACAGCGGCCTGCATGGAGTTGAAGCGGTCGTCGTCGGTGGCGTTGGCGCCGTTGGCGGGCTGATAGTACTTATAGGACAGCTTGTTCTGGGCGGCGTAGAGTTTCACGCCGTTCCAGGTGCCCTCGTTGAAGGACTTGTCCTTCAGCTGGCCGACGTCGGTGACGAAAGCGAGTTCATACTTGCCGTCGCTGGACGTCATGGTGTCCGCGATATCGTCGGCGGGGTTGCCGGGCTTTTGGGTAGCGGCAGCGGCGGTGGCGGCGGGGGGAGCCTTGGTTCCGCAGGCGCACAGTGCCAGCACCATGCACAGAGCAAGAACAAGAGCAAGAATCTTTTTCATTGTTTTTCCTCCATAAAAATTTTTGACATAAAATATCCGGCATGAGAACCTCATACCGGACTGAATTATATCACTGCTGCCCCTACTAAATCAAGCCAATTCGATGCTTTTCTGTGCATATTACCAAAGAGCGGCAGCGGGGAGCGGGGAAAAGGGCTTAACTTTCAGTATTTTGCCATGCGCACGGCCGTATCCAGCGCGATTTCGATCATCTGGGTGAGCGAATTCTGGCGCTCATCCGGGGAGAGCTCCCCGCCGCGGTAGAGGTGGTCGGAGATGGTGCAGATGCACAGCGCCCGCTTGCCCGCCCGGGCCGCGTTCATGTACAGGCCCGCGCCCTCCATCTCCACGGCCAGCACGCCCATCTTCTTCCAGGGGTCGGGGCCGTCCGAGCCGTCGGAATAGAAATTGTCGCTGGAGAGAAGGTTGCCCACCCTGGGGGTGATCCCCTTTTCCATGGCGGCGGAGACCGCCTCGCTCAAAAGCACATAGTCCGCCGTGGGGGCGAAGACGCCGTTGAGATTGAATTGGTGGGCGTAGTTGGAGTCCGTGCAGGCGCCGATGCCCATGACGATGTCCATGAGCTGCAGATCGTCCCGCAGGCCGCCGGCGGAGCCGATGCGGATGATATTGTCCACATCGTAGAAATTGTACAGCTCCCAGCTGTAGATGCCGATGGCCGGGATGCCCATGCCGGAGGCCATCACCGTGACGGGCACGCCCCGCCATTTGCCGGTATAGCCCTGGACGCCGCGGACATCGTTGACCAGCACGGGTTTTTCAAGATAATTCTCCGCGATGAATTTGGAGCGCAGCGGGTCGCCGGGCATGAGCACGGTCTTGGCGATCTGGCCCTTGGCGGCGGAGATATGGGGGGTGGGGACAGACATGGCGGTTCCTCCTAAAGTTGTAATTGAGGTTGGGGGAGTTGAACCCGCATCGCCTGTCGGCGGCCCTTTTCGGGGCTTTTCTCCTTGTCCTCCTTGGCGGGCGTCAGCCCGCCTGCGTCGTCCGCAGCCAAAAGCCCACAAAAATTTCTTGCCGACAGGTGCGAAGCAGTCTTTCCGGAGTGAATTCTTGTTGGAACGAGGCAATGCGTGAAGGCAATACTGACGTATTGCCGAGCGCGTTAACGAAGTTCCGGCGGAAATTCGCCCGGAAAAACCGATGTGTGTTCAATTCCCCCAACCTTGAGAAAATTATATCGCGAAAAATGCAAAAGTCAAATTGCAAGGCGGGTGGGCTTATGCTACAATGGGTCGGAAAGAATCGGACAAGCGGGGGTGAAATTTTTGAGCGACGTGATCACCATCGGGATCGCCGGCGGAACCGGCAGCGGCAAGACCACCATCACCAGAAAGCTCATGCAGCGGTTCGGCGGGGACGTCACCGTGATCTATCACGACAATTATTACAAGGCCCACCACGAGCTGCCGCTGGAGGAACGGGCCAGACTCAATTACGACCACCCGAACGCTTTCGACACGGAGATGCTGGTGGAGGATCTGAAAAAACTCAAGCGGGGCCAGACCATCCAGTGCCCCGTCTACGATTACACCATCCACGACCGCACCGACAAGACCGTGACCGTGCATCCCGCCCGGGTCATCATCGTGGAGGGCATCCTTATTTTTTCCTCCAGGGAGCTGTGCGACCAGATGGATATCAAGCTCTATGTGGATACCGACGCCGACGTGCGCATCCTGCGCCGCATCACCCGGGACGTGCGCGACCGGGGCCGCAGTCTGGACAGCGTCATCACGCAGTATCTCACCACCGTCAAGCCCATGCACGAGCAGTTCGTGGAGCCCTCCAAGCGCAACGCGGACATCATCATCCCCGAGGGCGGCCAGAACAGGGTGGCCATGGACATGGTCATCGAGCGGGTGCAGGCCCACTTGAATCAAAGCGGAAAAATAAAAAGGAACAGCAGGAGAAAATAATGGCGAAGCTGTATTTCAAATACGGGGCCATGGGCTCGTCCAAATCCGCCCAGGCGCTGATCACCAAATTCAATTATGAGGAGCTGGGCATGACCGTGTGGCTCATCAAGCCCAGCGTGGACGAGCGGGACGGCGCCGACATCGTGCGCAGCCGCATCGGGCTGGAATGCCGCGCCAGGATCATCCGCCCGGAGGAGAGCGTCGCCGCGGCCTACCATAAGGCCGGCCGCCACGACGTGATCATCGCCGACGAGAGCCAGTTTTTCGCCCCCGAACAGATCGACGAGCTGCGCGATCTGGTGGACGAGGAGAACATCCCGGTTCTGTGCTTCGGCCTGCGCACCGATTTTCTCACCCACTGCTTCCCCGGCTCCCGGCGGCTGATGGAGCTGGCCGATTCCATCACCGAGATCAAAACCGTGTGCGCCTGCGGGCGCAAGGCCACGGTGAACGCCCGCGTCGACCCCGCGGGCCGCATCATCACCCAGGGCGACCAGGTGTTTCTGGGCGGCAACGACAGCTACATCGCCATGTGCCACAAGTGCTGGAAGCACAAAATCGCCGAGCAGCGCGGCCAGATCAGCCTGGACGATCTGAAATAACAAAACGATCAAAAGCTCCGCCCGACAGGGCGGAGCTTTTGCGAGGCTGTCAAAGAACTAAAAGAGGAACGGATTTTGGGGATGATGCGGGGGGAGTGTGAGGGGCATTTGGGCGATACGGTGCCCAAATGGGGAGCGGTAGTGAATGGAGCGCCGGGGGCGCTCCAGAGCCGCGACCCGGGCCTGCCCGAAGGCAGGCGGAGCCCCGCCTCAATTTGGATAAATAGCCGCCAAACCCTTGCTGTACAAGGGTTTGGGGAGCGGAGCGACGTTTTTTGCGAAGACACGGTTTCACAAAAAATTCGGCGTTTGGAAATTACTCCACTTTGGTGATGGATTTGAGGGTTTGAATGGGTATCTTCACCACTTTGCGGTCGTAAGTGACCAAGCCGTTGAGCTCGTCCTCCACATCGGTGAGCTGGGTGTATACGGCCGCGGAGAGGCCCTGCCGCCGGGCCGGAACGATCTGGTCGGCATACAGCTCCCGGAGGGCGGATTCCAGCGCCAGCGGGGATTCGAACTTTTTGTAGCCGAAGTCCCTGTCGCCGAAGCAGTGGCCGCCCACCCGGTGGTTGTAGCCGCCGAATTCCGACAGCAGCACCGCCCGGCCCAGCCTGTCGGGCCTGAAGACGTATTTTTTGAAGTAGACGTGGAGACTCTGCACCTCGCCCACGTGCTGGTCGTGCCAGCCGGAGGCGTGGTCCACGGGGCGGGTATCGTCAATGCCGCGCACGACGTCGTAAAGGCGGGCGGCGTCGAACTGGCCCCAGCCCTCGTTGAAGGCCACCCACAGGGCGATACAGGGGCAGTTGTACAGCGCGGTGACCATGTCCCGCAGCTCCCGCTCGAATTCCTCCCGCCCGGCCTTTTCGCCCCGTCCGAACAGGAAATAGGCGTTGTCCCGGAGATGCCTGCCGGTGACCAGCGGAGCCGACACCACGGGGGGCGAATAGACCCCGCCGCCGCAGGGCATATCCTGCCACACCAGCATCCCCAGCCGGTCGCAGTGATAGTACCAGCGGGCCGGCTCCACCTTGATGTGCTTGCGCAGCATATTGAAGCCCATTCTCCTGGCCAGCTCGATGTCGTAAATCATCGCCTCGTCCGACGGGGCGGTATACAGCCCGTCCGGCCAGTAGCCCTGATCCAGCAGCCCGTTGTGGAAATAGGGGCGGCCGTTGAGACACAGGCGCCTCACCCCGGCGTCGTCGGCCTCCACCGAAAACTTGCGCATGGCGAAATAGCTCTTGACCTCGTCGTCCCCGCAGGTGACGGTAAAGTCGTACAGCCGGGGATTCTCCGGGCTCCAGGGCTCGAAGTCCGGCACCGGAATCCGGGCCGGCAGGGGATAGTCCGCGCCGCCGAAATGGGCCACGGGCCGCGTTTTCCCCGCCACCTCCGCGCCGATCTCCACCAGCCCCCCGTCATACACCGGGGTGATGGCCAGCCGCTTGATATAGGCCGCCGGCACGCTCTCCAGCCAGACCGTCTGCCAGATGCCGCTCTGGGCGGTGTACCAGATGCCGCCGCGTTTGCGCTTTTGCTTGCCCCTGGTGTGCCAGTCCTCGTCGGTGTCGTCCCGCACGCGCACGGCGAGCTGATTCTCCGCCGCCAGCGCGGCGGTGAGCTCCACCGTGAAGGGCAGATAGCCGCCCACGTGGGTCAGGAGCTCCTGACCGTTGAGATAGACCGTGGCCGTCTGATCCACCGCGCCGAAGTTCAGCAGCACCCGGCCCCGGGAAAACCCCTCCGGCAGGGTGAAAGAGCGGCTGTACCAGAGATACTCTCCGGGGGCGAGGACGCGCTCCACCCCGGACAGGACGCATTCCGGCGAAAAGGGCACCAGAATGTCCCCGTCCCAGGTCTCCGGCGGAGCTGCGGAGGCGGTGATGGCGTACCGCCACACGCCGTTGAGATTGAGATAGCTGTCCCGCTGAAGCTGGGGCCGGGGATACTCGGGCAGCACGCTGTCCCGATCCAGCGCCTGTCCCCATGAGGTGAGCATACGGACCACTTCCTTTGACGGTTTTTCAAACCCTGATTAACGATTTTACTATACCAAAGGTAAAATGAGTAGCCCTCTTTATCAAAATTAACTGATTTTTTACATCCTGCCCGAAAAAATCCGCCCGCCCGGTGTGGACACGTTTGACGGGGAATTTTCATAATTTGTTAACAAACGCATCATAAAATCCAAAAGAAGGGAATAAAGCTGCATCGTCAACAAAATAACAGGGTCGTTAACATTTTATCCAGTGTTTTATGCCGGTTTTTGGGTCATTGAATATTTACATGCCGCATACTTTATGTTATATTTACTGCTGTCATAAATTAGAGAGGTGATGCAAATGCCCTTTAAATTTAAAGGCGGAGTACATCCAAATTACATGAAGGCACCGCATATACCGGTGACCGTTATCACCCCGCCGAAAGAAGTCGTCGTTCCGATGCAGACACACATCGGCGCGCCCTGCCAGCCCCTCGTCGCCGTCGGCGACCAGGTGACCATGGGCCAAAAGATCGGCGACAACCCCACAGCCCCCGTGTGCGCCCCCGTCCATTCGCCGGTGTCCGGCAAGGTCATCGCCATCGAGGGACGCCCGCATCCGCTGCGCGATTCCATCCTGTCCGTCGTCATTGAAAACGACGGTCTGGACACCCCCTGCACCGACCTCGCGCCCCTGACCGAGCAGGAGCAGCAGGACCCGGAAGCTATCCTCACCCGCGTGCGCGAAGCCGGCGTCGTCGGCATGGGCGGCGCGATGTTCCCCACCGCGTTCAAGATCCGTTCCGGCCGCGGCAAGGTGGACACGCTGATTATCAACGGCGCGGAGTGCGAGCCCTACCTCAACGGCGACCACCTGACCATGCTCAGCCACCCGGAGGAGCTGCTCAGGGGCATTCAGCTGGCCCGCGTCGCCAGCGGCCTGGACACGGCGTACTTCGGCATCGAGAAGAATAAGCAGGACGCCATCGACCTGCTCAATTCCCTCCATCCCGAAAAATACGGCGTGAAGATCGTCCCCGAGGATGTGAAGTACCCCCAGGGCGGTGAGAAACTCCAGATCAAGGCCATCACCGACCGCGAGGTCAAGCCCGGCGGGCTGCCCGCCGGCGTGGGCTGCAACGTCATCAGCACCCAGACGGCTTACGCCATCTACAGGGCCTGCTGCGAGGGCGTGCCCAGCTACGAGCGCATCATGACCATCGCCGGCAGCGGCATCGCCGCCCCGGTAAACGCCCAGGTGCGCATCGGCATGACCTTCCGCTACATCATCGAGCAGTGCGGCGGCTTCGTCCGCACCCCGAAGAAGCTGGTCATGGGCGGCCCCATGATGGGCCTCATCATCCCCAACATCGACGCCGTCAACATCAAGGGCACCGCCGGCCTGCTGGTCTTTACCGAGGACGAGGACCGCAACGTGGAGAATCCCAACTGCATCCACTGCGGCAAGTGCATCCAGGTCTGCCCCATGCGTCTCGAGCCCGTTTATATGTATAAATACTTCGAGAAGCGGGACTTCGAGGGGATGGAAAAGTACCATATCACCGACTGCATCGAATGCGGCTGCTGCAGCTACAACTGTCCCGGCAGAATGCCGCTGACCCACGCCTTCAAGACGGCAAAAATACTCATTGCCAACAGGCAGGCCGAGGAAAAAGCCCGGGCCGAAGCGCTGGCAAAGGAGGCTGAGAAGAAATGAAAGAAAAAGAATACACGTTTGACGCCTCCTATCAGCCTCAGGTGAGAGCCAAGAGCGACACCCGCAGCCTTATGCTGGACGTGCTGATCGCGCTGCTGCCCGCCATGGCCGTGGCCGTGTGGGCCTTCGGCATGAAAGCGCTGGTGCTGATCCTCACTTCCGTGGTCTCCTGCGTGTTCTTCGAGTGGGGCTACCGCAAGCTCATGAAAAAGCCCGATTCCATCGGCGATCTGTCCGCCTGCGTCACCGGCGTCCTCATGGCGCTGACCATGCCGGCGGCCGCCGGCTGGTGGATGATGATCATCGGCGCGCTGTTCGCCATCGTGGTGGTCAAGCAGCTCTACGGCGGCATCGGCAAGAACTTCCTCAACCCCGCGCTGGCCGGCCGCGCTTTCCTGATGGCCTCCTACGCCACCCTGATGACCACCTGGGCCACCCCCAGCGCGCTGAAGGGCGCGGTGGACGGCGTGACCATGGCCACCCCGCTGTCCTACCTGTATTCCGGCGCCGCAATGCCCAACTACTACACCCTGGGCAACCTGTTCCTGGGTATCCGCGCCGGCTCCATCGGCGAGATCAGCACCCTGGCGCTGCTCATTGGCGGCGCGTACCTGCTCATCCGCAAGGTCATCACCTGGCACATCCCCGTCTCCTTCATCGGCACCGTCGCCCTGCTGTGCCTGATCTTCGGCCACAAGGGCTACTCCAATGCCGATTGGATGCTGTATAACCTGGTTTCCGGCGGCCTGGTGCTGGGCGCCTTCTTTATGGCGACCGACTACTGCACCGGCCCCGCCACCGACAAGGGCCGCGTGATCTTCGGCATCGGCTGCGGCGTGCTCACCGTCCTCATCCGCTACTTCGGCGGCTTCCCCGAGGGCGTCAGCTACGCCATCCTGATTATGAACGCCTGCGCGTGGTTCCTGGATAAGGTCAGCCCGCAGCGCCAGTTCGGCGTTTCCAAGGAAGACCTGAAGGCCGCGAAAGCAGCCAAGAAGGCAGCCAAAAATGCTGCAAAGGAGGCTGTGTGATGGACGCGCTGGAAAAGAAAAAGAATTCTCCCAACATCGCAAAGCTCGCGCTGGTGCTGTTCGCGGTCACCGCGATCACCGCGCTGGTGCTGGGTCTCGTCAACGACGTGACCAAGGACCGCATCGCGGCGCTGGCTGTGGAAAAGACCAAGACCGCCTACGCCAACGTGCTGAAAGCCGACTCCTACGCGAAGATCGACGACGCCTACACCAATGACGGCACCATCACCAAGCTCTCCGCCGCCAAGGACGCCTCCGGCACGGCCGTGGGCTATGTGGCAGAGACCACCTTCTCCGGCGCGCAGGGCATGGTCACCATGGTGGTCGGCCTGAACGCCGACAAGGCCTGCACCGGCATCTACGTGACCAAGAGCTCCGAGACCTCCGGCCTGGGCGCCAAGGCCTCCGAGACCTCGCCCGGCGCATGGCGTGACAATCTGGTGGGCGCCACCGACGGCGTGGCTCTGGCCAAGGACGGCGGCACCGTGGAAGCCATTTCCGGCGCTACCATCACTTCCCGCGCCTGCACAAAAGAAGTTCAGACAGTGATCACCGCTGTCAGTTCGCTGGGTTAAGGAGGGAGGCTGAATTATGACTACAAAACAACAACTAAGAGAAGGCCTGATCACCAACAACCCGGTACTGGTCCAGCAGATCGGCATGTGCGCCACCATGGCAATCACCACGAGCCTGTTCAACGGCATCGGCATGGGCCTGTCCGTCCTGATCATCCTCACCTGCTGCAACGTGGTAATATCCGCCATCCGCAAGATCATCCCCAACGAAATCCGTCTGGCCATCTTCGTGGTGGTCATCGCGGGCTTCGTCACCATCGTGGACCTGCTGCTGCAGGCCTTCGTCCCGGCGCTGAGCGAATCGCTGGGCGTGTTCATCCCCCTGATCGTCGTCAACTGCATCATCATCGGCCGCGCCGAGGCCTTCTGCCAGCACGAGCCTGTGGGGCTGTCCTTTAAGGACGGCATCTTCCAGGGTCTGGGATACACCTGCGTGCTGATCATCATGTGCCTGTTCCGCGAGTTCTTCGGCAAGGGCGCTTTCGGCGGCGGCCTGATCAACACCGTCAACGGCGTCATCGGCACCGGCAACGGCGTGCAGATCTTCCCCGCGAAGTACGGCGCGCTGATCCTGACCCTGCCGGTGGGCGGGTTTATGTGCCTGGGCGCGCTCATCGCCGTGATGCAGTACGCGCTGCGCCGCTCCGCTGAAAAGAAGGAAGCGCAGGAAAAGGCGGAGAGAGAAGCCGCGGATGCGGCAGAAGTAAAGGAGGCGGCTGAATAATGCTTACCAATATTCTTTCCATATCGCTGGGCGCCATCCTGATCAACAACTTCATTTTCTCTCAGTTCCTTGGCTGCTGCCCGTTCTTGGGCTGCTCCAACAAGATGGACACCGCCGTCGGCATGGGCATCGCCGTGGTCTTCGTCATGGGCCTCGCCTCCGCCATCTGCTGGGTCGTCAATGAGTACATCCTGATGAAGCTGGGGCTGGGCTTTATGCAGACGCTGACCTACATCCTGGTCATCGCCGTGCTGGTCCAGTTCGTGGAAATGTTCCTGAAGAAGTCCGTCCCGTCCCTGTACTCCGCGCTGGGCATTTACCTGCCCCTGATCACCACCAACTGCGCGGTGCTGGGCGTGGTGCTTCTGAACACCCAGAACAACTACAACTTCCTCGAGTCCACGGTTTACGGCATCACCGGCGGCATGGGCTTCATGCTGGCCATCTGCCTGTTCGCCTCCGTGCGCGAAAAGCTCGAGTTTGCCGACTATCCCAAGTGCTTTGAGGGCTTCCCCATCTGCCTGGTTTCCGCGGGCCTGCTCTCCCTGGCGTTCATGGGCTTCTCCGGCATGAAGATCTTTTAAGGGGGGGCGCTGGGATATGAATACTACAATTCTTGCAGTGGTCGTCCTCGGCGTGATGGGCGGCGTTTTCGGCCTCGTCCTGGGCTTCGCCGCGAAGATTTTCCATGTGGACATCGATCCCCGCCAGGCCCAGGTGCGCGAAGCGCTGGCCGGCGCCAACTGCGGCGGCTGCGGCTACCCCGGCTGCGACGGCTACGCCGCCGCCGTGGCCTCGGGCAAAGCGCCCACCAACAAGTGCGTGGCGGGCGGCGCCGCTACCGCGGCCAAGGTCGCCGAGATCATGGGCGTGAACGGCGGCGAGATGGAGCGCAAGATCGCCTTCGTCCCCTGCTCCGGCGCGGACGGCGTGGCTTCCAAGCGGTTCAACTACAACGGCCCGCACAACTGCCAGTCCGCCATGGTGTTCGGCGATCGCAGCAATAAGGACTGCCTGTTCGCCTGCATCGGCTACGGCGACTGCGTGGAGGCCTGCAAATTCGACGCCATGCACGTGGAAAACGGCGTGGCCAGGGCCGACCATGAGAAGTGCGTCGGCTGCGGCGCCTGCGTCGAGATCTGCCCCAAGAAGATGATCCGCCTCATTCCTTACGCCCAGAAGGTCATGCCGGTCTGCTGCAGCAAGGACAAGGGCGCGGTGGTCATGAAGAAGTGCGACGCGGGCTGCATCGGCTGCATGAAGTGCCAGCGCGAGTGCCCCGTGGGGGCCATCACCGTCACGGACAACCTGGCGTCCATCGACACCGACAAGTGCACCCAGTGCGGTCACTGCGCCGAGATCTGCCCGAGACACATCATCAAACCCCAGAAGTAAAAAACGCGTTAAAAATCCTCCGCCGGTCCGGCGGAGGATTTTTGCCGCGGGGAGGCCGTATTTTGCGGTTTTCCGCCGAAACATCCAGTTTGAAATTGAAACCGCGGGGACGCTGTGTTATAATCTGACCCATGAAAAAGTTTTTGAACAAAATTCTGGCTCTCCTGCTGGCGGGGTCCCTGACGGCGGCCCTGTGCGCCTGCGGCGGCACCGCCGATACCCAGGCCCACAAGCAGCTGTTCGCCATGGACACCATCATGACCCTGACCGCCTACGGCAAGAACGGGGACGCGGGCATCGACGCGGCGGAGACCACCATCAACGATCTGGCCGCCGTGCTGGACCCCCAGACAAAGGGCAGCGCGGTGAACGCCATGGACAGCGCCGAAGGCCGGCCCGTCACCGTGCCGGAATCCGTCACGGAGATGCTGGCCGCGGCAAAGACGGTCTACCGGCGCACCGGCGGCGCGCTGGATCTCAGCGTGTACCCGCTGTCCGTGCTGTGGGGCTTTATCAACCTGGACAGCGGCGGCAAGGGCTATGTGCCCACCCAGGCCGAGATCGACACGGCGCTGCGGAAGCTGTGCTTCGACAAGATCGCCGTCGCCGGCGACCAGGTGACCATCCCCGCCGGGGACGAGATCAGCTTCGGCGCCGTGGCCAAGGGTTATACCTCCGATCAGACCGTGGCGGCCATGAAAAAAGCCGGGGTGGAGAGCGCCATCGTGTCGCTGGGCGGCAACGTCCAGACCCTGGGCCTGAAGCCGGACGGCTCCAACTGGAACGTGGCGGTGGAGGACCCCAACGACCCCGGCGCCTATCTGGGCGTGCTGTCCGTGGGACAGACCGCCGTGATCACCAGCGGCAGCTACCAGCGGTATTTTGAGCAGGACGGCAAGGTCTATCATCACATCCTCGACCCCCACACGGGCTACCCCGCCGACAGCGGACTGAAGTCCGTGACCATCGTGTGCACCAGCGGCGTCACCGCCGACTGCCTGTCCACCGCCCTGTTCGTTCTGGGGAAGGACGCGGCGCTGAACTACTGGCGCACCTACGGCGGGTTTGAGATGATCCTGGTCACCACCGACGATCAGGTGGTGTGCACCGGCGGGCTGAAGAACAGCTTCACCCTGTCCGACGACAGCTATACCGTGACCTTTGTGAATTGAGCCGAAAAAACCGCGGGTCAAACAATTTTGTTTGACCCGCGGTTTTTTGTTCAGCCGGTTTTGATCGCCTCGTAATTCTGGCCCGTCAGATCGAAGCCGTCCGGCACGGCGGAGGCTTCGATGACCTGCAGGGACAGCCGGTTGGGCAGGCAGGTGACGGGCACGATGGCCCCCGGGGCGATGGTGCCCTCATGGATACAGATCTTGTCCGGGCAGCTGGCGGAGACCATGTGCGCGCCGTTTTTGTCGATGACGAAGGTGTTGTCCCCGCCGGTATGGCCGTTATGGATGGAATAGGTGCCGCAGGCCGTCATGGGGATCTCATAGAGCACCTTGTTGTTCTGCACCACCTCCAGATAGTAGGCGGAGTTGCCGGCGGAGACGGCCTCGCCGGCCTTGTCAAAGTCCAGCCCGCTGGAGGACATGGCCCACCAGCCCACGCCGGAGACGGCCAGCATGACCGCGATGATGAGGATGTCCGCCGCCTTGCTCTCCTGAAAGGTTCTGGGATTGACAGCGAATTGTGTGCCGCTTTTTTTCAGGGCGGCGAAGACACTTTTCGCCACAAGGCCCGTGATGGGGCCCATGACGAGACCCGAGATCACCAGAACGGGGAAGTAGGCCCACACCGCGCCCACGCCCAGCATCCACGACGCCATGGCGATCTGACCGATGTTGTGGCTGATGGCGCCGCAGGCCGAGACGCCGATGACGCCCACCTTCGGCATCCGCGCCAGCAGCAGCATCACCAGCAGGCTGAGTATGCCGCCCGCCAGCGAGTAGAGCATGGCGGAAAAGCCCCCGAACAGCAGCCCGCTGAGCAGCACCTTGCACAGCATCAGCGCCGCCGCTTCCAGCGGGGAGGCCATATATACCGCATACAGCAGCACCGTGTTGCTCAGGCCAAGCTTGATGCCGGGCACCATGGGCACCACCGGCACAAAGGATTCCAGATAGCCCAGCACCAGCGCCAGCGCCGTGAGAATGGCAAAGCGCGCGATGGTTTTTGTCTTCATCCATTTTTCCCCTCTCCTTTGGGCGAGGGGAGTTGAACCCCTGCCGGTTTTGACGGGCGGATTTCCGCACATACCGCTTCAAATCCCCTGCAAATACGTCAGTATCATACCCTATCGCCGGCCGGATTGCAACGAAAATGCCGCGGCGCGCTGCGGCGACAGCGGCGGGGAAACCAATCCCGGCGCCTGCGCCTTCGGTTCTTTGACAGGAGGAAGGGGACGAATCAGGCGGGGGTGCCGTCGGCGGCCACGGTGACGGTCTGAAGGGTCTTGCCGGCGCCGTCGGCAAAGGTCACCGTCCAGTTCCCGGTGAGATAATCGAAGCGGGCGATGGTGGCGTCGGGGTCGCAGCCGGCGGCGTCGGGACCGCCGGCCGCCGCGACGGCCTCCGTCTCGCCCACAATGCCCTGCCCCAGCGCGGCGCCGCCCAGAATGTCCAGGATCGCGCTGCCCCAGGTCTGCCACTGCCCGTCCTCGCAATAGCAGGTGGCGGCGTAGGCGCCCGGCGTGCCGCGGTAGATCAGCGTGACGGAGCGGTGGCCGTTTCCGGTTGCCGTGGCTTTCGCGGCGGTCAGCCCGTCGGCCAGGGTCACGTCCTCAAAGGTGACGCCGGTGCCGCACATACCGAAATCTTCGGGATAGAAGCTGAGCCGGGTCTTCACGGTCTCGTCCGCCTCCGGCCAGAAGGTGATGGAGGGCAGCGGCTGAGCGGCCCCGCTGTCCGTGAGGCGCAGTTCATAGATGTCGGCGGTGTAGGCCCAGCCCGCGGGCAGCGTCAGCGCCATGTTGGCGTAGCCGTAACTGAACTGCGCGGTGATTGCGGCGGGGGTGGGCGAGGGGGCGGCGGCCGTCTGAACGGCGGCGGGACGGAGACCGCCGCAGGCACACAGCGTCAGCAGCAGGCACAGGAACAAAAGCGCGGCGACAGGTTTTTTCATGGCAGACCCTCCTTTTGGGAATAGGACGGGAAAAAATGAAAAAGGTTCCAAAAAAAACCGGCGTCCAAACGGACGCCGGTCTGTATTGCGGGGCTTACTTGGCGAAGTCTACGGCCTTGGTCTCGCGGATGACGTGGACCTTGATCTGGCCGGGGTAGGTCAGCTCGTCCTCGATCTTCTTGGCGATGTCCCGGGCAAGGAGCACCATGTGGTCCTCGTCCACCTCCTCGGGCTTGACCATGACGCGGATCTCGCGGCCGGCCTGAATGGCGTAGCTCTCGGAAATGCCGGGGAAGGATTTGGAAATTTCCTCCAGCTTCTCCAGACGCTTGACATAGTTTTCAATGTTCTCGCGCCGGGCGCCGGGGCGGGAGGCGGAGATAGCGTCCGCCGCCTGAACGATGCAGGCGATGACGGTATGGGGTTCCACATCGCCGTGGTGCGCCTCGATGGCGTGGACGACTTCCTCGGATTCCTTATACTTGCGGGCGATCTCCACGCCGATGGTGACGTGGCTGCCCTCGACCTCGTGGTCGATGGCCTTGCCCAGATCGTGCAGCAGGCCCGCGCGCTTGGCGGTGGTCACATCCACGCCCAGCTCCGCGGCGATCAGCCCGGAAATATGGGAGACCTCGATGGAGTGGCTCAGGACGTTCTGGCCGTAACTGGTGCGGTATTTCATCCGGCCGAGAAGCTTGATGATCTCGGGATTCAGACCGTGGATGTTGGTTTCAAAAACGGCGCGCTCACCTTCGGCCTTGATGGTGGCGGCGACCTCTTTCTGGGCCTTGGCAACCATTTCCTCGATGCGGGCGGGATGGATGCGGCCGTCCTGAATGAGCTTTTCCAGCGCCAGACGGGCCACCTCGCGGCGGACGGGGTCGAAGCTGGAGACGGTGATGGTCTCGGGGGTATCGTCAATGATCAGATCGCAGCCGGTGATCTGCTCGATAGAGCGGATGTTGCGGCCCTCGCGGCCGATGATGCGGCCCTTCATCTCGTCGTTGGGGAGCTGTACGACGGAGACGGTGACCTCGCTGGCGTGGTCGGCGGCACAGCGCTGGATGGCGGTGGCGATAATCTCCCGGGCTTTCTCGTCCGCCTCGTCCTTGTACTGGGCCTCGACCTCCTTGACGGTCATGGCCATCTCGTGGGTCACGTCCGTGCGGACGGAATCGATGAGGTAGCCCTTCGCGTCCTCCACAGAGTAGCCGGAAATTTTTTCCAGCATATCCAGCTGGCTTTTCTTGATGCGGTTGACTTCCTCCTGCTGGGCCTCCGCCGCGGCGATCTTCTCGTTGAGGGTGTCGGCTTTTTTGTCCAGACTGTCGGTCTTCTTGTCGAGATTTTCTTCCTTTTGCTGGAGCCTGCGCTCCTGCTTCTGGAGCTCCGCGCGGCGCTCCTTGACTTCCCGCTCATACTCGGAGCGGTTTCTGTGTATTTCTTCCTTTGCCTCAAGAAGGGATTCCCGCTTCTTGTTTTCAGCGCTCTTAATTGCTTCGTTTATGATACGCTTGGCTTCTTCCTCGGCGCTGGAGATCTCCTTTTCGGAGACCTTTTTGCGGTAGACCACGCCCACGGCAAAGCCCGCGATAAACAACACAATCAATGCGGCAACGATACCAATGATCATTCCCGGTGTCATTAAAGGCATAGTAAGTGAACACACCTCCATTCTTATTCGAATTTTGCGGTGGTTACAGTCCTTTGTTCAGTTGTGAATCTAAGGTAATAAAGACGGGCCATCAAGCGAACCCGTCGTGCAGTTGAAACGATATTTGCGGGGCTCCCCAGGGCCCCATAAATACAGTCGTATTATTTTATCCTGTTTCTGGTATTATGTCAAGTGCCGCGACAGAAAAACTGGACAGGCTGCGCAAGATAAAGTATAATCATTCAGACATCTCCGCACACCGCGGAGCCGGAGGCTTTTTCATGGAAGTGCTTACCGTCGTTTTTCCCCTGCTGACCGCAGCGCTGATCGTTTATCTGATTTTTGCCTGCCCCAGACTGAAGACCGCGGAGCTGGCCGCGCCGGGGGCGGACAGACACGGTTTTTCCCGGCGGGACGCCGCCGTGCTGGCCTGCATCTGCGCCGTCTATGCCGCCGTGGCCTTTTTCGCCCTGGGCAACACCAGCTCGGCCCAGAGCTTCTGCCATTTCGAGGGCAGGGGCAGCTACGCGGACATCGAACTGGACACCGACGCCCAGATCGCGGACATCCGCTTTTTCTGCGGGCTGAATACCGGCAACTATTTTGTGCAGTTTTCCGACGACGGCGTGAACTATACCGACGTGGGCAGGCTGGAGCAGCCTTACACCAACATTTTCAAGTGGTGCAGCATCACCTTTGACACCGGCGCCGTGACCCATGCCCGGTACATCCGCCTGATCGCCGACAGCGATCTCTATCTGGGGGAGGTGGCCATCTACGACGGGAGCGACACCATCGTGCCCCTCTCCCGGCTGAGCTACTCCCAGGGCGCGGCAAAGCTCTTCGACGAGCAGGATACGGTGCCGGCCGAGTCTACCTACATGAACAGCAGCTATTTCGACGAGATCTACCACCCCCGCACCGCGCTGGAGAATATCGACAACATCTATCCATATGAGATATCCCACCCGCCGCTGGGCAAGCTGATCCTGTCGCTGGGAATGCGGCTTTTCGGCGTGACGCCCTTCAGCTGGCGCTTTATGGGGACGCTGTTCGGCGTGCTGATGCTGCCGTGCCTGTATGTGTTCATCAAAAAAATGTTCGGCGGCACGGCAGTGCCCGCCTGCGGCACCACCATCTTCGCCTTCGACTTCATGCACTATGTGCAGACCCGCCTCGCCACCGTGGACACCTACGCCGTGTTCTTCATCATTCTGATGTACCTGTTCATGTACCTGTATATCTCCTCCGACCGGCTGAGATATCTGGGCTGGAGCGGCGTGATGTTCGGCATCGGCGCGGCGTGCAAATGGACCGGCCTTTACGCCGGGGCGGGGCTGGGCGTGATCTGGCTGGCGCACTGGGTGCTGAAGGGGAAAAACTTCCGCTTCGGCGAGTTTTTCGACAATTGTCTGTACTGTCTCGTGTTTTTCGTGCTCATTCCCGGCGTCATCTATTACGCCAGCTATTACCCCTACGGCGCGGCCAGCGGCATGAGCGGCGTGGGGATGTATTTCAAAAAGGAATACGCCGAAATCGTTCTCAACAATCAGAGCTACATGCTGCACTACCACGAGGGCGTCCATTCCGCGCATCCCTATTCCTCCCGCTGGTATCAGTGGATTTTTGACATCCGGCCCATTCTGTATTATCTCCAGTATGTGGGGGAGGATAAGGTCAGCGCCTTCGGCGCGTTCGTCAACCCGCTGCTATGCTGGGGCGGACTGATCGCCCTGTTCGGACTGGGGTATCTGGCGATCCGGCGGCGGGACCGCGTGTCCGCCTTCCTGCTGGCAGGGTATCTGGCCGAACTGGTGCCCTGGATCTTCATCACCCGCACCACCTTTGAGTATCACTACTTCGCCTGCACGGTCTTTCTGACGCTGGCGCTGTGCCGCATTTTCGCCCTGATGCGGGATAATTCCGGGCGGTGGAGGAGGCCCGTGTTCGCCTTCACGGCGGGCTGTGTGGCGCTGTTCGCGCTGTTCTATCCGGCACTGTCGGGACTGACGGTGTCGCTGAAGTATTCCGACCTTGTCCTGGGCTGGCTGCCCACCTGGCCGTTTTGAGAGGGGAGAGGGACTACGTTCTGCGCCGACTATCATCTGCACACCTATCTCTCCCACGACGGGCACGAGACTCCGGCCGACATGGCCGCCGCGGCCAGGGCCGCGGGCATGGCGGAGATCTGTGTCACCGACCACTGCGACGTGGCCGGCTGGCAGGACTTTTTGCCCACCGACGCCGACCGCCACGTGCCCCGCGACGTGATCGCCGCGTGCGACGCGCTGGAGCGGGAGGCGCCGCCGGGCATCCCCGTCCGCCGGGGCATCGAGCTGGGGGAGGCCCATCTCAATCCCCTGCGGGCGCTGGAATTCGCCGCCGTGCCGGGGTTGGATTTCGTCATCGGCTCGCTGCACATGCTGCGGGGCGCGGGGGATTTTTTCGTCATCCGCTACGAGTCCGAGGCCCACTGCCGGGCCCTGGTGGACGCGTATCTCGACCAGTGCCTGGAGGTCGCGAAGCTGAACTTTTTCGACGTGTTCGGCCACATCGGCTACTTTCGCCGCTATATGAGCAGGCAGGGCTTCGGGACCCGGCTTGATTTATCCCGCTGGGGTGATAAAATAGAGACGCTGCTTACCGTGCTCATTCAAAACGGGAAGGGCATCGAGCTGAACACCTCCGGCGTGAGGGACGGGCTGGACTTTTTCCCGGACGCGCCCGTTTTGCGGCTGTACCGCGCGCTGGGCGGCGAGATCGTCACCGTGGGCAGCGACGCCCACTTCGCCGAAAACGCGGGGCAGAACGTGGCCGACGGCTACGCGCTGCTGCGGACGCTGGGATTTCAGTATGTGTCGGTCTTTCGGGAGCGGAAGCCGGCGTTTATCAAACTTTAGGAGGAGAAAATCATGATCGCATTGGGTTCCGATCACGGCGGCTATGCGCTGAAGCAGGAGGTCATCCGCCACCTTCAGGCGCGGGGGCTGGAATACAGGGACTACGGCTGCTATTCCGAGGCCAGCTGCGACTATCCCGAATTCGGACACGCCGTGGGCCACGCCGTCGCGGACGGCATGGCCGACAGAGGAATCGTCATCTGCGGCACCGGCATCGGCATCTCCCTGGCCGCCAACAAGGTCCCCGGCGTGCGCGCCGCCGTGTGCACCGACTGCTTTACCGCAGAGGCCACCCGCCAGCACAACGACGCCAATATTCTCGCCCTGGGCGGCCGCGTGGTGGGCCCCGGTCTCGCGCTGAAGATCGTGGACACCTTTCTGGACACGCCCTTTTCCAACGGCGAGCGCCACATCCGGCGAATCTCACAAATAGAGGATATCTGATTTGGCCAGAAACACCGAGCTTTACAAGGGCAGGAAGAAGAGACATGCGTGGCCCCGGGTGGTGCTGATCGTTCTGCTGGTGCTGATCGCGGGGGCGCTGCTGCTTTTCTACGGCCTGCAAAAATATATCGTATACACGCCCAACGGCGTGTCGCTGGAGCTGCCCCTGCTGGCCGGGAATACCGCGTCGCCGGCGGCGGAGAGCGGCGGCGAAGCCGCGGCCTCCGGCACCGACGCAAAGCTGGTCATCGACCAGACGGACTATTCCGATATCGAGGCCACCGCCGGGGCCGATCTTACCGCCGTGAAGGCCATCTACGTGCCCTTCGACTCCGTCACGGCGGACGGCATCACCAAGGCCGCCGGCCGCCTGAACAAGGGCAACGCCCTGGTACTGGAGCTGAAGACCGCCTCCGGGAAGCTGGCGTGGGCATCCGCCGAGCGGGAGGCCACGGCCTATGATCTGGCGGGGAGCACCGACCTGAAGAGCGCCGTGAAGGCGCTGAAGGCGGCCAAGCCCAACGTGTGGCTGGTGGGCGAGCTGTGCTGCTGCGTGGACGATCTCATGGCGGAGCGCAATTCTCCCCTGGCGCTGAAAAAGGCCGACGGGAGCGCCTATACCGACGATACCGGCGCCTGGCTGGACCCCACCAACGCCGAGCTGCGCACCTATATCGCCGATCTGGCCAAGGAGCTGGCGGCTATGGGCTTTGACGAGGTCCTGCTGTCGCAGGTCTGCGGCCCGGACACCGATCCGGCGGGCCTCGCCTTCTCCGCCACCAGCACCGGCGACGCCGCCGCTTCAGCCGTCACCGGCTTCAGCCTGGCCGTCACCCGGGCGCTGGCGGGCAGCGGGGTGAAGGTGTCCGTGGTGGCCGCCCGCGCCGCCATTTCCCAGAGCGCCGACAACCACAACGGACAGAAGATCGAGGCGCTGATGAAGGTGTTCGACCGGGTATACTGCTACACCAGCGCGTCGGAGTACAAGACCTATCAGGACGACTGCGCCGCGTTCTGTACCGTCGGCGACATCGCCGACCGGTTCGTGCCCGTCTGCTCCGGCAGCCTGCCGGATACGGATTGCTGGGTGCTGGCCGATTCCGGGGGATAAAAACGGCGGCTCCGCCTTCCTGACGGCGTTCGCCAGACAGGCTTGAGAGGACTTGAACGTGTTGGAAATTCGGAAAGCGCGGCCGGACGACGCGCTGGGGATCATGATCGTCAATGTCTATACGTGGCAGACCGCCTACGGCGGGCTGCTGTCCCCGGCCACCCTTGACGCGAGGATACGGAGCCTACCGGCAAAGGCTGAGAAGCTGAAAGCGGAGCTGCTTGATAAGAACGACTGCCTCGTCGCGACGGTGGACGGCACGGTTATCGGGTTCTGCCTGTATGGCAGATCGAGGAACGAGCGCTTTGAGGATGCCGGGGAGATCAACGCGCTGTATGTGCTCGAAGGCTATCATGGCCGGAAGATCGGGAAGGCGCTCTTCCAGGCGGGAGTACGGGAACTCGAGGCGGAGGGACGGAATTCGATGATCCTCAACTGCCTGCGCGGGAATCCGGCGATTGGGTTCTATCAACACATGGGCGGTAAAATCGTGGGAGAAAGGCAGGATGCCCTTCCGGACGACACGATTTGTGAAGACATCCTGTATTTTGCGGACTTGACCGCCATCTCCCGGGGAAGATAACAAATCCGGCGTTCAGCCGTCCAGGACCCGAGCTGCCCCGGGCCGAAAAACTCCCGCTTGCTGCATAGCAAGCGGGAGTTTAAATTTTCAGCGCCGCGGTTGGCGTTCCGGACAGGGAGGCGGCCGGCCCGCGCTTATTTCACGTTTTTCTGGTAGAGAATCCACAGGCCCTTCAGCAGCAGATTGTCGTCGCAGATGATCTCGCGGCGGCAATAGGGGATAATGCTTCCCGCCAGACCGCCGGTGGCCACCACCGTGGTTTTGCAGCCCAGCTCCTCTTCCATGCGGGCGATCATGCCGTCGATGAGGGCGGCGTTGCCGAATACCGCGCCGCTTTTCATGCTGTCCACCGTGTTGGTGGCGATGCTCTTTTTGGGCGCTTCCACCGACACCCGCTGCAAAAGGGAGGTGTTGCTGGCCAGCGCGTTGATGGACAGATTCACGCCGGGCACAATGGCGCCGCCCAGGAAGGAGGTGTCCGGTCCGATGACGGAAATGGTGGTGGCGGTGCCCATGTCAAGGATGATGAGGGGCGCGCCGTATTCCGCGATAGCGCCGACCGCGCCGGCCACCAGGTCCGCGCCCATTTCGGAGGGATCGTCCAGCCGGATGTTGAGCCCCGTCCTGATGCCGGCGCCCACCACGATGGGCGTGAGCCCTATCAGCCGCTTTATGGCGGTCTTCATGGAGATGGTCACGGGCGGCACCACGGAGGACAGGATGGCCCCTTCAAAGCCCCGGTAGTCGATGCCTTCAAATTCCAGAACCTGTCGGATCTTGATGGCGTATTCGCTTTCGGTGGAGCGGGTGTCCGTGACGATGCGGGTGATGCTGCGGATCTCGCCCTGCTCGATGCAGCCCAGAACGATATGGGTGTTGCCGATGTCGATGGCCAAAATCATGGTGACGCCTCCGTCGATATAGTATGGATCAGTCGTCGTCCAGCTTGAGGACGGCGAGGAAAGCCTCCGTCGGAATCTGCACCGTGCCCAGCCGGCGCATCTTCTTTTTGCGGGGACCCCGCATCGGATTGCGGCGGGCGGAATGAATCCGCCCTGCAAAATTCGCGGCAGGCCGCGAATTTACGCCGCGGAGCGGCGGCTCGCTCCCGCTCGCGGAAGGCAAAAATCAATCGTCGTCCAGCTTGAGGACGGCGAGAAAGGCCTCCGTCGGAATCTGCACCGTGCCCAGCTGGCGCATCTTCTTTTTGCCTTCTTTTTGCTTTTCCAGCAGCTTCTTTTTGCGGGTGATGTCGCCGCCGTAGCACTTGGCGAGCACGTCCTTCCGCAGGGCTTTGACGGTCTCCCGGGCGATGATCCTGCCGCCGATGGCCGCCTGGATGGGAATTTCAAAGAGCTGGCGGGGAATGTTGTCCTGCAGCTTTTCGCACAGCCTGCGGGCCCGGGGATAGGCCTTGTCCTTGTGGGCGATAAAGCTCAGCGCGTCCACCTGGTCGCCGTTGAGCAGCATATCCACCTTGACAAGCTCCGAGGGCTTGTACTCCGAGAAAACATAGTCCAGCGAGGCGTAACCCTTGGTGCGGGCCTTGAGCACGTCGAAAAAGTCGTAGACGATCTCGTTGAGCGGCATCTCGTAGTGCATCTCCACCAGGTGGGTATCCAGATACTGCATATCCCGGTACTCGCCCCGGCGATCCTGGCACAGGGGCATGATGTTGCCCACATAGTCGATGGGGGTGATGATGGAGACCTTGACGAAGGGCTCCTGCGCCTCCCCGATGACGCCGGGATCGGGGTAATTGTGGGGGTTGTCCACCATGACCACGCTGCCGTCGGTCTTGATGATTTTGTAGATGACGGAGGGGAGGGTGGTGACCAGCGAGAGATCAAATTCCCGCTCCAGCCGCTCCTGGATGATCTCCATGTGCAGCATGCCCAGAAAACCGCAGCGGAAACCAAAGCCCAGCGCCACGGAGGATTCCGGCTCGAAGGACAGGGAGGCGTCGTTGAGCTTCAGCTTTTCCAGCGCGTCCCGCAGGTCGGGATATTTGGAGCCGTCCTCGGTATAGATGCCGCAGTAGACCATGGAGCGGGCCGGACGGTAGCCGGGCAGCGCCGCGGCCGTGGGCCGGGCCGCCTCGGTGACGGTGTCGCCGATGCGGGTGTCCGCCACGTTTTTGATGCTGGCGGTGAAATAGCCCACCTCGCCCGCGGACAGCGCGTCGCAGGGGTCCAGGCCGATGGGCCGCAGATGGCCCACCTCCAGTACCTCGTACACCGCGCCGGTCTGCATCAGCCTGATGCTGCTGCCCTTGCGGATGCCGCCGTCAAACAGGCGGACGAGCACGATGACGCCGCGATAGTTGTCGTACTGGCTGTCGAACACCAGCGCCTTCAGCGGGGCGCCGGGGTCGCCCCTGGGCGCGGGGACGCCGCGCACGATCTCGTCCAGCACGGCGTCGATGTTGATGCCCAGCTTGGCGGAAATCTCCGGGGCGTCCATGGCGGGGATGCCGATGATATCCTCCACCTCCCGCTTGGCCTTCAGGGGATCGGCGGCGGGCAGGTCGATCTTGTTGATGACGGGCAGGATCTCCAGATTGGCGTCCAGCGCGAGATAGGTGTTGGACAGGGTCTGGGCCTCCACCCCCTGGGTGGCGTCCACGATGAGCAGCGCACCCTCGCAGGCGGCCAGCGAACGGGAGACCTCATAGTTGAAGTCCACGTGGCCCGGGGTGTCGATGAGGTTGAGCTCGTAGTTCGCCCCGTCGGGCGCGACATAGTTGAGCCCCACGGCGCGGGCCTTGATGGTGATGCCGCGCTCGCGCTCCAGCTCCATGTTGTCCAGAATCTGATCTTCCATGACCCGCGCGTCCACCGCGTTGCACTTTTCAATGAGGCGGTCCGACAGCGTGGATTTTCCATGGTCGATATGGGCGATGATGGAAAAATTCCGAATGTGGGATTGATCGGTCATATTATTTCAATTCCTCCAGGGCGGCTTCCGCCTTGTTCGTGAGAATCCTGAGTTCACCGAGAAAGGCCCGGGCCGCGTCCGCCGCGGAGTCCCGGCCCAGGGGATCGTCCGACCGGCCCAGCAGATAATCCGCCGTGACGCCGTAATAATTGCAGGCGCGGCACACAAAGGCGAGACCGGGCTCTCTGGCGCCATTTTCGTAATGGCTCAGCAGGGCCTGACTGATGCTGAGATCCGCGGCCACCTTTCGTTGGCTGTAGCCGTTGCGGCGGCGCAGTTCGGCAAGCGTAACAGAAAAAGAACGCTCCAAGTCCATCAGCTCCGTTTCAGCCGGTTCAACCGGCTATTTGATTACCGACCGTAATTATATCGGCGCCGGGGACTTTTGTAAAGTGGGAAAACGGGGCCGACGCGAGCTTTTTTACGGGGGGCGAAGCGGAAAACAGGAAAACCGGGAAAAACATCAAAATCCTTGAAAAATGCCTGTATGCGTGCTAAAGTAAAAATGTTCGGTATTATTTACTTTTGAATAGAAAATAAAACAATAATCGGAGGTACAGTCATGTTTGAGAATCTGATCGAGACTTTGAAGGCCAGTCCCCGCAAGATCGTCTACACCGAAGGTACGGACGCCCGCATTCTGGAGTCCGCCGCCAGACTGAAGAAAGACGGCTTCCTGACGCCCGTGCTGGTGGGTTCACCCGAGGCCGTCAAGGCCGCTGCCGCCAAGGGCGGCTTCGATATCGCCGGTCTTGAAATCCTCGACCCCAACAGCTACGGCCGCTTTGACGAGATGGTCCAAAAGATGGTGGAGCTCCGCAAGGGCAAGATGACCCAGGAGGAGTGCGCCGACAGTCTGAAAAAGAGCAATTACTTCGGCACCATGCTGGTGAAAATCGGCGTGGCCGACGCCCTGCTGGGCGGCGCCACCTATTCCACCGCCGACACCGTCCGCCCCGCGCTGCAGCTGATCAAGACCAAGCCCGGCGCCCATCTGGTGAGCTCCTGCTTCATCATGGTCCGCGGCGACGAGCTGCTGGCCATGGGCGACTGCGCCATCAATATCGACTATCAGGACGATGTGGACAAGGCCACCGGCGAGGTGAAGTTCTCCGCCGCCGATAAGCTGGCCGAGGTCGGCGTGGAGACCGCGCACACCGCGAAGAAGTTCGGCATCGCCCCCAAGGTGGCTTTCCTGAGCTACTCCACCAAGGGCTCCGGCAAGGGCACCAGCGTGGATCTGGCCCGCAACGCCTGCGAGAAGTGCAAGGCCCTGGTCCCCGAGTACGACGTGGACGGCGAGATGCAGTTCGACGCCGCCGTGTCCCCCACCGTGGGCCAGCTGAAGTTCCCCGGCAGCAAGGTCGCCGGCTATGCCAACACCTTTATCTTCCCGGAAATCCAGTCCGGCAACATCGGCTATAAGATCGCCCAGCGTCTGGGCGGCTTCGCGGCCTACGGCCCCATCCTGCAGGGCCTGAACGCCCCCATCAACGACCTGTCCCGCGGCTGCAACGCCGAGGAGGTCTATCAGATGAGCATTATCACCGCCGCGCTGAAGTGAGAAAAAATTAAAAGAGCGCCGCCGCACGGCGTGACCGACGAGGCCGCGCGCTCCGCGCGGCGGCGCTTTTGCGCCGTGAATTTCGGCGCAGCCGAATTCCCGCAGACCGGCTTTGCCGGTCGAGGATGTTCGATGGAAGGGGCACCCCGCGAAAGCACGCTTTCGCGGGGGACGTCTATCAGATGAGCATTATCACCGCCGCGCTGAAGTGAGAAAAAACCGACACCGACAAAGGCTGAGCGCCCCTTTTCTTTTGAAAAGGGGCGCTCAGCCTGTCAAAGGACTAAAGGAGAAACGGATTTGGGGGATGATGCGGGGGGAGTGTGAGGGGGGCGGAGCCCCGCCTCAATTTGGATAAATAGCCGCCAAGCCCTTGCTGTGCAAGGGTTTGGGGAGCGGAGCAACATTTTTTGCGAAGACACGGTTTCGCAAAAAATTCGGCGTTATAAGACTGTCAAAAAGGCTTTTTTGACAGTCTCGAGGACGCTCTTTTTTTTGGGGGGGGGAGCCCCGCACACGGGGATGTTTGGGGCCTTGCGGATCGGCAGGTCAGAACATACCGTCCGCCCATTCCAGCGCGTCAAGATAGACTTTGAGCATTTCGCGCTCCGAGATGCCGTATTCGTGTGCGAGCTGCGCGGCGGCGTCCCAGTTCCCGCGCTCATAATTTTCAGCGATCTTCAGCAGATCCGCGCATTTCCCCTCGCGCTTCAGCAGCGGTGAGGAAATGCTCTCGCTGAGCTGGGTCAGCTCCACGACCTCCTCCATCGGAATGCCCACGATGACGTCCATCAGGGAAAACAGGCCCAGCATAAAGAGAGAATTCCGCGCCTTTCCCATCCCGGCCAGCGGGGCGAGGGACTCAAGAAAGTGCCCGCGGACCAGGGAGATCCGGAAAAGCTCTTCGGGCTTTTCCTTTGTCAGCTGCTGTATCGTGAGCAGCGTCACATATTTCCGTATGTTATCCAGACCGAGAATGGCCAGCGCATGATTGACGCTCCGGACTTCATACTGGAGATCGTAATAAGCGGAGTTCACCAGCCGGAGCACACGGTAGGTCAGCACCGGATCGTTGCTGATGGTGGCGGCCAGCTTGCGGTAATCCGCCATTGGGTTCGCGATCATGCGGATCAGCTTGAGCTGATTGATGTACGAAGGAGCCGCGTGGTTCGTACTGCAGATTTCAGGTTTGCTGAAAAAATACCCCTGATAGTACGAAAACCCCATTTTTTTCGCGTCGGCGTACTCCTCCCGCGTTTCCACCTTTTCCGCCAGAAACCGCACGCCCCGGCGCCCCGTTTCATGGAGCGCGCGGTTGATCCCGTCGAACTCCTTTTTGACGCCGCCATGCGCGTTGGATTTGATAAAGTCTATTTTTACAATATCCGCGAGAGAAAGAAGGGGCTTGCTCTCCGCGGACAATTCAAAATCATCCAGAGCCAGCAGATACCCCTGCTTTTTCAGCTTTTCACAGGCCCCGAGAACTTCCCTGTGGGGCCGGACGTCTTCAAGCACCTCGATCACAAGATGGTTTTTCGGGAGTATCGTGGCGACTTCGTTCAGAAGCAGCTTTTCCGTAAAATTAATAAACGCCATGCGATTCCCGGTCAGCCTTCTCGAACCGATATCCATGCTGAGGACGATGGTTTCCGAGGAAGACCGGTCGGGGTCCGTGCCGTCGTATTCCCGGCTGCTCTCGCTTGAACGGTACAGGAGCTCATACCCGTATAAACTCAGTTTGTTGTCAAAAATCGGCTGACGCGCGAGGCATGTTGACAAAGTATCGCCCTCCCCCTTAACCACAAAGCCTATACCCCATAGTGTTTATCGGCATTTTTTGGCTTCACTTTAGGCCGGCACCGATAAAATCCGACAAAATTCGCCGGAATACCCAAGACGGACCGCGGCGGGTTCAAGATACGGCCGCGCTCGGGTATCCTTGCCGTCTTTTGCCGTCCGGCAGGCAACAGGGGCTAAACTTTCTCCACAAATCAGCCGATATAATAATCAAAGCGCTTCCTCATTAAAGTGCCGTGGAGAAAGGAAATTAAAAAATGAAAAAGTGGTTGGAGAATCTGAAAATTTCCAGAAAGATAATGACAGGATTTTTGTTCACGATCATCATCGCATTGATCGGGGCGGCAATCGGTACGGCCGGCATACTTAATGTCCGTAATAACGGAACCATGCTCTATGAGGAGAACACCCTTGGACTAAGCTATCTGGGCTCCGCTTACGCCGACTTCAATAATGCGAGGTACACTTCCCTGAGGCTGATCACGGCGGAAACGGAGGCCGATAAAAACAGCTGCGCCACGAAAATAAACGACCTGTGCGACAGCGTGGACAATCTTCTGACGAAGTATGAAGGCACCTATCTGACTTCGGAGGTTACCGACCAGTACAGAAATACGAAGTCGGAATGGGCCGAGTAGCGAACTGATGCAGATCATGTCCATCGACACGGGCAGGAAGATGGCAAAGGCCATGCTGGGAGCCTCCGCCGGCACACAGAATACGCCCGGGGAGGGCGCGGGGAAAACCGAGGAGCCGCCCCGGAGAGAGAACGGCCGGCCCGATCACGGCGCGCCGGCCGCCGGGCCGTCCGGGGGAAAAGAAAAGGCTCCGTCCGGGCAGGTCAGCGTAAAACCCGCGACATACGAAGCCTTTGAAGGCGCCGAACCCAAAAGGGCGGAGGCGGCAAACGGCGCGGCCATCGACCTGATCGGCAATATCCCGCTGCAGGTCTCCGTCGAATTGGGCAAGACAAAGAGGAGTATCAACGATATCCTGAATATGGGGATCGGCTCCGTCGTTGTCCTGGACAAGATGGCCGGGGAGCTTGTGGAAGTGATTGTCAACGGAAAACGCATCGCCCGCGGAGAGGTGGTCGTCATCGACGAAAACTACGGCGTGAGGATCACCGATATCGTATCCAGAGACGAGAGCGCGTAAAAACGGGTACGGACCGGACCTTATCCGCGGACAGAGAAAAAACGAGGGAAAAAGAGAGAGAAAGGCGCTGCTGTATGGAAAACAATATTTTGCTGGAGACGGGGACCAACGAACTGGAAATCCTGGAATTCACCATCGCGGGCAACAGCTACGGCATCAACGTGGCAAAGGTCAAGGAGCTGATGCAGTTCAGCGGCGTCAGACCCATGCCGAACGCCAATCCATGCCTTGAAGGCGTGTTCCAGCCGAGAGACGAGCTTTTTACGGTGCTGAACCTCGCGGCGTATCTCGGGCTGCCCGACTCGGATAATCCGGAAAGGGACATCTTCATTATCACGTCCTTCAACAGCATGAAGGTGGCTTTCCACGTGCACGGGGTGGAGAGCATCCACCGCGTCTCCTGGACACAGGTGGAGAAACCGGATAACATCATCTACGGCAACGACGACGGGGTGGTTACCGGCATCGTCAAGATCGGCGGCAAAATCATCGCGGTCCTCGATTTTGAGAAAATCGTTTACGACATCAGCCCAAGCTCCGGAATCGACCTCTCCGAGCTGAGCGACCGGGAAAGCGACAGCTTATGTGAAAAACCCATCCTGATCGCCGAGGACTCGATCCTGCTCAGAAAAATGCTCGTTGAATCGCTGCACAGGGCCGGCTATGACAATATCCTTTCCGTCACAAACGGCGCCGAGGCGTGGAGTATGCTCGGCGGTTTCAGGGACAAGGACGAGGCAGATCTGCCGGGCCGGGTCTCCTGTGTGATAACGGACATTGAAATGCCGCAGATGGACGGGATGCGCCTGACCAAGCTCATCAAGGACGACGCGGTTCTCAGACAGCTTCCGGTGATTATTTTTTCCTCCATTATCGACGAGCAGATGGAACTGAAGTGCCGGCAGGTGGGCGCCGACGCGCAGCTCTCAAAGCCGGAGATCGGCAAACTCATCGGCGTCGTCGACGGGCTGCTTCGGACAAAAAACGCGCGGTGAAACGGGGGAAAAAAATGAGGTCCCCGCCCCGACGCACCGGTATAAAACGCAAGAAGAGCCCGGGATACATCGGCTTGGTGTATCCCGGGCTCTGAACGGTACTGTTTGGGGAAATCCTTCGCCCCGGCCCGGGCCGGGGGCCGGCAGGCGGTCGAAACGGAAAATTTTTGGCCGGCTTGGGTGCCGGAGGAATCTTACTTGCCGCCGTTGACCATGGAAGCGATCTCGTCGGCAAAGTTCTCCTGCTTCTTCTCGATGCCCTCGCCCTTTTCAAAGCGGGTGTAGCCCTTGAAGACGATGGTGCCGCCAACTTCCTTGGCGACGGCCGCGGCATGCTTTTCCACGCTGACGCTGTCGTCCTTGACGAAGGGCTGCTGCATCAGGCAGACCTCGGCGTAGTACTTGCTGACCTTGCCCAGTATCATCTTTTCCTTGATGGCTTCGGGCTTGGAGGCCTCTTTGGGGTTCTCGTTGATCTGGATCATCATAATGGACTTCTCATGCTCCAGCACGTCGGCGGGCACGGAGGACTTGTCCAGATAGGGGGCGTTCAGGGCCGCGATCTGCATGGCGGCGTCCTTGCCCAACTCGATGACGGCGGGATTGCTCTCCAGGCCGGCGGAGACTTCCATGTTCACCAGAACGCCGATGCGGCCGTTCATGTGGACGTAGGACACGCTCATGCCGCCCTCGTAGCGGGCGAAGCGGCGAACCTTGATGTTCTCGCCGATGGTCAGGACCATCTCCTGCTGCTGCTGCTCCACGGTGAGGTCGGTGCCGCAGTACTTGCAGGCCATCAGCGCCTCCAGGTCGGCGGGGTTCTGCTTGACCACGGTGGCGGCCACGCCCTTAGTGAAGTCGATGAATTTCTCGTTCTTGGCGACGAAGTCGGTCTCGGAGTTGACCTCGACCACCACGCCCACGCCGTCGATCACGTCGGCATAAGCCATGCCGTCGGCCGCGATGCGGCCGGCCTTTTTCTGGGAAGCGGCCAGGCCCTTTTCACGGAGCCACTCCACCGCCTTGTCCATGTCGCCGTCGGATTCGACCAGCGCCTTCTTGCAGTCCATCATGCCGCAACCGGTCATCTCGCGCAGGTTCTTCACATCTGCTGCGGAAAAAGCCATTTTTTTATCCTCCTGTATTTTGTCTTTCGTCTGAAAACAGGGAGCAAATCATGCTCCCTGTATGATCCGTGTTCTTTTGCGGGCTGAATTACTCAGCGTCCGCGGTTCCCTCGACCTTTTCGGCCTCGGCGGCGGAAGCGGTCTCGCCCGCGGGCTCGGCGTCCATGCCCTGACGGCCTTCCTGCACGGCGTTGGCCATGGTGGCGGAAATCAGGCGGATGGCGCGGATGGCGTCGTCGTTGGCGGGAATCACATAATCAACCTCGTCGGGATCGCAGTTGGTATCGACGATGGCGACGATGGGAATGTGCAGCTTGCGGGCCTCGGCGATGGCGTTGTGCTCCTTGCGGGGATCGACAACGAACATGGCGGAGGGCAGCTTCTTCATTTCCTTGACGCCGCCGAGATATTTCTCAAGCTTCTCAATCTCGCCCAGATGTTTCATGACTTCCTTCTTGGGCAGCATATCAAAGGTGCCGTCTTCCTGCATCTTCTTCAGCTGGGCCAGACGGTCCACGCGGGTGCGCATGGTCTTGAAGTTGGTGAGCATACCGCCCAGCCAGCGGGCGTTGACATAGTACATACCGACGCGCTCGGCCTCTTCCTTGACGGAATCGGCGGCCTGCTTTTTGGTGCCGACGAAAAGGAGGGTGCCGTTGTTCTCGGACAGGGTGCGGACGAAGTCATAGGCCTCTTCCAGCTTCTTCACGGTCTTCTGGAGATCGATGATGTAGATGCCGTTGCGCTCGCAGTAAATGTACTCGGCCATCTTGGGGTTCCAGCGGCGGGTCTGGTGTCCGAAGTGGACGCCGGCTTCCAGCAGCTGCTTCATGGATACGACTGACATTGGGTGTTTCCTCCTGTATTTTTGTTTTTTCCTCCGGGACGCATCGCCCCCTCCGCCAAGCCGTAGCCACATGGGGAGAGTCCGCGCCCGTGTGAAATGCTGTGAAATGCTTTAATATAGTATCAGATGGCGTACCGGATTGCAAGTGGTTTTTGCGGAGTTTTCCTGAAAAGCCCCGGTTTTTTCACCTGTTTGGGGACAAAGTCAGAGGAAAGACCGCTTTTGCCGCTTGCGTCTGGGCAGGTCGGCGGGCAGCTCCACCAGAATGATGTCCTCGCCGATGCGCACGATGTTGCTCCAGGGCAGAATATAGTCGTCCTCCCGCCCGAGCAGGCCAAACCATTTCGCGCGGCCGGGGGTGATGAGAGACAGCAGCCGGCCATCCGTCCGGTCCACCTCCGCATCGCTGACATAGCCCAGCCGCAGGCCCGTGGGCACATCCACGACCTCCTTGTAGTGCAGCTCGGAAAAATAGCTGATCATAAGGCAATCACCCCCATATAGCGTATGGGGGCGACGGCCTGGACTATTCATCAACCTTGTTCTTTGGGATGGAAATGGTGAAGATCAGCTTGTCCGCCGTTTCGCTGCGCTCCATGCCCGCGTCGATGCCGCCCTGCTTCATCAGGTCGATGCCGTGGAGCAGCGTGTTCATGAACACCCGGACATCCTTGAGAATAAAGAGCTTTTTCGGCTCCGCGCGGAGCTCCGGCGCCCTGTCCTCCGCCACGGAAAGCAGCGATTCCACATACTCGTCCGTGGCGGCCACCGTGAGATCGTTCCGGACGATGTAGGTCAGCGCGTCCCGCTGCTGCCGGGCGTCCGGCAGGCGCAGCAGGGCCCGGCCGTGGCGCTCCGTGAGGTCGTTTTCCCGCAGGGAGGCGCGCACGTCCTCCGGCAGCTTCAGCAGCCGCAGCTTGTTGGCCACGGCGGACTGGGATTTGCCGATGCGCCGGGCGGCCTCCTCCTGGCTCATGCCGAACAGGCGGATGAGCTGGTCGATCGCCTGGGCCTCCTCGATGAAATCCAGGTCCCGCCGCTGAAGATTTTCCACCAGCGCGATGAGGCTGGCGTCCTCCATATTGACGTCCAGCAGAATGCAGGGCACCTCGGTGAACCCCGCCTTTTTCGCGGCCCGCAGGCGGCGCTCCCCGGCCACCAGCTCGTAGCGCCCGGTGCGCAGCCGCACCGTGAGCGGATTGAGGATGCCGTATTCCGCGATGCTGGCGGCCAGCTCGTCGATGCCCGTCTCGTCAAACACCCGGCGGGGCTGCATGGGACTGGTGCACAATTCCTCCACCGGCAGATAGATGATACCGCCCCGGCGCAGCGAGGGGCGTTTTTTTACAGCTTGCATGACAATGCCTCCTATGTAGTGGTTTATACCCTAAATCTATACCGTATGTTGTGAAAATACGGGCGAAGCGTGTCCGGGAAATCAAAAAAAAGCGGCAGACTGAAAAAATCAGTCTGCCAAAGACAGGGTTGTGGGATAAAGATATGAGCCGGGTTCCGAGGAACCATTGGATAAGCTGTGAGTAGAGCATATACCGGGCCAGTCCGATTGTAAAGAGCGAAAGGGCACTAGTTTTGTCGAAGGCATATTTTTTGCGAAATCGGGTATGATAGCACGGCAGACTATTGTAAAGGAGCATGAAAACATGATGATCATGGACCGCATCGCGCTGACGCTTTCCATTATCGGCGGTCTGAACTGGGGCCTGGTGGGCCTTTTCCGCTTCGACCTGGTGGCCTATATCTGCGGCGGGCAGACCGCCGTGGTGAGCAGAGTGATCTATACTCTGGTGGGTCTGGCGTCCATCTGGTGCATCTCCCTGCTGTTCCGGCGGGATTCCGCCGTGGATAACGGCGACTGAGACGCATCAAAGCTCCGCCCTTTTGGGCGGAGCTTTTTACTTATTGCTTCAGCAGCCAGACGATCAGCGCCCACTGCGCCAGGGTAATCAGCGGAAAGCCCAGCTCGAATTTCAGGTGCCTGGTCTTGTGGCGGAAGGAGAACATCCCAAAGGTGCCGCCCAGCCCACCGCCCAGAAGCGCCGCCAGAAACAGGGTGGCCTCCGGGATGCGCCGCGACCCCCTGATGGCCTTGTACTTGTCCACGCCCATGAGAATGAACAGCAGGCAGTTCACCACGGCCAGATAGATCCAGAGCACATTCAGATACTTATCCATAGTTATGACCGTTCCTTTCACAGCGCGCTGGGCACAAAATGACCGCGAAAAGGGGGGGCCATCCTGTGCTTGCTCCGCGGTTCCCGCCCGGCGGAGAGCAAAACGCGCTCGAATTCAATAAAGTTTGAATCTGGTGCAAACGCTATTTCTTTTTTTCGGCAGGCCGGGCGTTCTTTTTGGGCTTTGGCCTGGCCCAGCCCTCCTTGCGTTTGGGCTTTTCGGGTCTTTTCACGGGCGGTTTTGCCGGTTCGGCTTGCCTCCCGGGCTTTCCGGCCGCGGGCCCCGGCCCGGGCTTCGCGGCGGGGCGGTCGGGCCGGATGAGACAGCCCTTGCCGTAGCCGATGAGATCCTCCCGCCCGGCCTCCCTCAGGGCTTCCAGCACCAGACGGCGCTTGGCGGGGTTCTTCCACTGCAGCAGGGCGCGCTGCATCTCCTTTTCGCGGGGCGTGACGGCCACATAGACGGGACGCAGGGTCTCGGGGTCTAGCCCGGTGTGGTACATACAGGTGGAGATGGTGCCCGGGGTGGGGTAAAAGTCCTGCACCTGCTCGGGCTGGCGGCCCTTTCTGCTGAGAAATTCCGCCAGCGCCACGGCGTCCCCCAGGGTGCTGCCCGGATGGGAGGACATGAGGTAGGGCACGATATACTGCTCCTTGGAACAGCGCTCGTTCATGCGGCGGTACTGGTCCATGAACTTCTCATACACCCCGATGTGGGGCTTGCCCATATAATCCAGCACGGAATCGATGCAGTGCTCCGGCGCGACCTTCAGCTGGCCGGAGATGTGGTATTCCACCAGCTCCCGGAAAAAGGCGTCGTTCTTGTCCTCCAGCATATAGTCGTAGCGGATGCCGGAGCGGACGAAGACCTTTTTCACGCCGGGGATGGCCCGCAGCCGCCGCAGCAGCGCCAGATATTCCGAATGGTCGGCGTCCAGATTGGGACAGGGCTCCGGCGCGAGACAGCGCCTGTCGGGGCACATACCGTATTTCAGCTGCTTTTTGCAGGAGGGGTGGCTGAAATTGGCCGACGGGCCGCCCACGTCCGCAATGTAGCCCTTGAAGTCCGGTAGCTTCGTCAGCGCCTCGACCTCCCGAACCACGCTCTCCTGAGAGCGGGCCGTGACCATGCGGCCCTGGTGGAAGGCCAGCGCGCAGAAATTGCACCCGCCGAAGCAGCCGCGGTTGTGGATGACGGAAAAACGGACCTCCTCAATCGCCGGGACGCCGCCCAGCGCGTCGTACATGGGGTGGTACCATCTGGTATAGGGCAGCTCCGCCACGGCGTCCAGCTCCGCCGACTTCAGCGGCATGGCGGGCGGGTTGACGATGAGGACCTTGCCGTCGTGGGGCTGGATCAGCGCCCGGCCCCGGATGGGGTCGTGCTCGGCGTATTCCATGCGGGTGGCGTCGGCATAGGCGCGCTTGTCCGAGGCGACGGCGGCATAGGAGGGGAGGGTCACGGCGTCGAAACGGCAGGCCTCCGGCCCGTCGGCCAGAAAGGCCGTGCCCCTGATATCGGTGAGCTCCGACACGGGCGTTTTCCTTTTCAGCGCCGCCGCGATGGCGCGGGTGGCGGTCTCGCCCATGCCGTAGACCAGAATGTCCGCGCCGGAATCCATCAGGATGCAGCGGCGGACCTTGTCCTCCCAGTAGTCGTAGTGGGCGAAGCGGCGGAGACTGGCCTCCAGCCCGCCGATGACCACCGGCAGGCCGGGAAACGCTTCCCGGGCGCGGTTCGCGTAGACGATGGTTGCCCGGTCGGGGCGGAGCCCAGCCTTTTTTCCCGGGGAATAAAAGTCCTCGGAGCGGTGTTTTTTGGCGGCGGTGTAGTGGGCCACCATGGAATCGAGGTTGCCCGCGCCGATCATCACGCCGTACCGCGGCCGGCCCATGGCGGCGAAGGCGGCGGCGCTGTGCCAGTCCGGCTGGGCCAGTATGGCCACGCGGTAGCCGTCGGCCTCCAGCACCCGCCCGATGACGGCGGGGCCGAAGCTGGGGTGATCCACATAGGCGTCGCCCGTGACCAGCAGAAAATCATACCACCACCAGCCGCGCCGGTGCATATCCTCCTGGGAGACGGGCAAAAAATCGGTCGTTTCGTTCATTCAAGCTCCCCGTGATACCAGCCGCTGGTACCGTTGTTTTTGACGTAATAGCCCCGGGACGTGGTTTCGATGATCCCCAGCGCGTCCCCCGGGCGGACGGCCAGCTCGTAGTCGGAACAGTCGTTGGCGCGGGTGACGCCGTCGCCGCCCGCGGCGAGGTATCGGGTGAGAATGTCCATCTCGTAGCCGGTACGAAGATGGCGGCAGCGGGAAAATTCCCCGCCCCGCGACAGCACCTCCACCGCATTGTCGCCCCAGCGGATGTAATAGGACCTTGCCGAGGGGGCCTGGGCTGTCTTCGCGGTGCGGAGGGGAAAGGAGTCGTAATAGACGGTCCGGAAGTCCTCGCTGCCCTCGGAAGGAATGATCAGGGCGTTGAGCTGCCCGTCGTCCTTCAGCACACAGCCGCCGTCGATGCTGATGGTCTTTTCCGGCCGGTCGATGATGGGGCTGGCGCAGACGTGATCCTCCAGATACAGGGTGACCGGCCAGTGGCCTACGATGATCCATTTGGGAAAACGCCAGCCGTAGCTGCGGAAATTGTCCAGCTTCATGCACTCGCCGCTGCGCTGCTGATCGAAGGGGATGTCCGGGCGGACGCCGCCGTGGACGAACAGATAGTGCGGCGTCTCCACCGCGGTGGGCAGGGCGCGCAGGAAGTCCCATTCCGCGGCGTAGCGGGGGCGGAGCAGCGCGATGGCGGCCGCCATGTCCGTGTCCTCCCCGAGGGGAATCCCCTCCCGCAGGAACATCTCGTAAAAGAGGCCGTAACGGGTATAGAGCATATAGCGCAGCAGCCTTTGATAGCCCTCGGGCCCGGCGTTGTCGATAACGTCGGCCCAGCAGTCGCAATTGCCGCACAGGGGATAGACATTGCCGCCCCGGCACAGCGCCATCAGCGCCCGCAGGGTGCCCAGGCTGTCCGGCCCCTTCTCCAGAAAGTCGCCCACCACCACCAGCGCATCGTCCCCGCCGAAGCCCACCTTTTCCAGCAGGCCCCGGAAATAGGACAGGTTGCCGTGGATATCGGACACGGCAATGATCCGCTGGCCGGGCCGGAGCTCCGGGCGGCGGATCATCAGATTGTGTTCCCAGGTGAACATTCAGGCAAGACTCTTTTCCATCAGAATGAGATCGGCGATCATGCCGGGCTCCACGTCGAGCTTTGTGAAGCCGTTTTTCCCATAGAACGCCAGCCCCGCCTTGTTGTCGGCGGAGACGTGCAGCCGCAGGGCGGTGCGGCCCTGGCTTTCATAGTGGCACACGGCCCGGCCCAGCAGCTGGACGCCCAGGTTCTGGCCCCGGAATTCCGGGCGCAGATACAGCAGCGAGATCCAGCCGTAGCCCGCGTGGCGGCCGCGCTCGGTATCCAGATCCAGCACGCCGGCAAAATCGTCCCCGCTGTAAATCTTGCGCACAGCCTCGGGGTCCAGCCGGTAATGCTCCAGCGCGCCGGTGAGGTAGGGGGAGGAGACGAAGCCCGTCTCGGTCCCGTGGGAAGCTATCCAGGCGTCGGCATAGCAGTCGGCGTAGAGCTGGGCGTCCCGCCGGGGGTCCAGCGGCTCATCCCGCAGGTTGAAGCGGTCCGTGCCGCTCGCCTCCTTCCACCAGGTCTGCTTGGCAAAGGTGCTGATGGCCGTGGGCAGGTGGGAGTTGTCGTTGTAGTATTCCACCGCGAACTTCTCCCCATCGTACTTCAGCAGGGAGACGCTGGTGTTGTCCCCGTGGGGGAGGCTGCGGATATCCTCGGAGCGGATGCCCAGAAAATAGGACAGGATGGTGCGGATGGCCATGCCGTGACAGATCACGGCCACGGTCTGGCCGTCATGCTCCCGGGCGATATCCGTGAGCACGCTGAGTATGCGGGCGCGGCACTGGGCAAAGGTCTCCGCCCCCGCCACGTGCCATTGATCCGGGTCGTTGTTGAAATAGCCCATTTCCACGGGATAGAGGCGCTCCACATTGCCGAAGGGCATCCCCTCCCACGGGCCGCAGTTGATCTCCCGCAGGCGCTTGGTGGTATGCAGCGGGAGCTTGTGATATTTGGTAATCGCCCCGGCGGTGGTGATCGCCCGGCGCAGGTCGCTGGAATACAGCGCGTCGATGGGGATGGATTTGAACCGCTCGGCCAGCGCGTCGATCTGCCGGCAGCCCATGGGCGTGATGCGCCCGTCCCAATGTCCCTGCCACAGCCGGTACAGATTGCCCTCGGCCTCGCCGTGGCGGATGAGATAAATATTTGTCATGCGGGGTCCTCCAATATATTGACCATTATAATGGAATAATGATATAATACTTTGTCGCAAAATACAATATCTTGAGTATCCAAAAAAAACGCGGAGGCAGCCTTGAAAGTTATCCATCTCATCAGCGGCGGCGACAGCGGCGGCGCAAAGACCCATGTCCTGTCCCTGCTAACGGAATTGAATAAATCCATCACGGCCGATCTGGTGTGTTTCCTGTCCGGCCCCTTTTCCCAGGAGGCTCAGGCGATGGGCATCCCCCTGACCGTGTTCGACGGCAGCTTTGCGGACAGCGTCCACCGGGTGCGGGAGATGGTAAAGAACGGCGATTACGACCTGATCCACTGCCACGGCTCCCGGGCCAACCTCATCGGCTCCATCATTCGCCGCAGCTGCGGACTGCCCGTGATCAGCACCGTCCACAGCGATTACCGGCTGGATTATATGGGCCGCCCCGGCGCGGCCATGACCTATGGCCGGGTGAACGCCTGGGCCTTGCATCGGCTGGATTACCGGGTATGCGTGTCCGATGAGATGCGCCGCACCCTCATCAACAGGGGCTTTCGACCCAACCGGCTGTTTGCCATCTATAACGGCATCGACTTCAGCCTGAGCCCGGCCAAAACCGACCGGGCGGCCTATTTCGCCGACATCGGCTGCCCTTTCCCCACGGACGCCGTCATCGCGGGCATCGCGGCCCGCCTGGACCCCGTGAAAGACGTGGGCACTCTCATCCGCGGCTTTGCCCGGGCGGCGGACCAATGCCCCGGGCTGCGGCTGATGATCGCGGGCGACGGCATGGAGAGGGAGACGCTCAAGGCACTGGCCGGGACGCTGGGCGTGGCGGAGAAGGTATTCTTTGCCGGCTGGGTCAAGGATATGCCCCGGTTTTACGGCGCGCTGGACATCAACACCCTCACCAGCCTTTCGGAGACCTTTCCCTACGCCATCACCGAGGGCGCCCGGGCCCATCTGCCCACCGTGAGCTCCGCCGTGGGCGGCGTGCCCATGCTGGTGCGCCAGGGCGAGACGGGCCTTCTGTTCGAGCCCGGGGACGCCGCCGCGCTGGGCGAGGCGCTGACCGCCCTGGCCTCCGACGGCGAGCTGCGGAAAAGAATGGGCCAGGCCATCTATGAAAAAGGCGCGGCGGAATTTTCCACCGAGACTACCTGCCGCACCCAGCTGGAAATCTACGATACCATCCTCAAGCGCGAGACCCTGCGCAGGAACCACCAGAAGGACGGCGTGGTCATCTGCGGCGCCTACGGCCACGGCAACGCCGGGGACGAGGCCATTCTGGAGGCCATCGTGGGCGAGATGCGGAGCATCGACAGGAATATGCCCATCACCGTGCTGTCCCGCAGACCGGGAGAGACCATGCGCCTGCGGGGCGTGGACGCCATCTACCGCTTCAACTATCCCGGCTTCCGCCGGGCCATGCGCGGGGCCAAGCTCTATGTCAACGGCGGCGGCAGCCTGATCCAGAACGTCACCAGCCGGCGCAGCCTGCGCTATTATCTCTATACCATCCGCTCGGCCAAGCATCTGGGCTGCAAGGTCATTATGTACGGCTGCGGCATCGGCCCCGTGACCGGGGACGCCGATATCGCCAAAGCCCGGAAGGTCATCAACGGGAATGTGGACGTGATTACCCTGCGGGAGCCCGACAGCCTGGAGGAGCTCCGCCGCTTCGGCATCGACGCCCCGGAGATAATCCTCGCTTCCGACCCCGCCATGAATCTGCCCGCCGCCGAGGATTGGGAGGTGGACGCTTTTTTGCGCGCCCACGGCATGGCCCCGGAGGGGCAGTATATCTGCTTCGCCCTGCGCCGCTGGCCGGACTTCGACCAGCACGCGCCCGACATCGCCCGGGCGGCCCGCCACGCTCATGACGCGCTGGGGCTGACGCCGGTGTTTTTGTCCATCAACCATCTGGAGGATATCCGGGCCTCCGAGCAGGTGGCCGAGTATCTGGAGGGAACGCCCTATTTCATCATCAGCTCCGCGCTGGGCTCCGCCATGACCATCGGCCTGATGGAGCGGATGCGGGCGGTGGTGTCCATGCGGCTGCACGGACTGATCTTCGCGGCCGGGCAGGGCGTGCCGCTGGTGGGAATCAGCTATGACCCCAAGGTGCGGGCCTTTCTGAAATATATCGGGCAGGAGCCCTGCATGGAACTGAAGGAGGCGTCCGCCGACCGGCTGATCGCCTGTATCGACGACGCCGTACGCCGCTACGGCGATAAAAACGCCCGGATGCAGGCGGCGGAGCAATTGCGGAAAACAGAAACACACAATGTGGAGGCCGCGGCGAAGCTGCTGGCCTGAGCGAATACAGGGGGGTGCAAGAATGACAAGGGGCGCGGTGTTGGTCTCCGGCGGCGGCACAAAGCTGCAGGCGCTGCTGGACTCCGTGTATTTTGGCGAGATCCCGGATTTCGAGCTGACGGCGGTGATCTCCTCCGACGAGCAGGCCTATTCCCTGACGCGGGCGAAGACCGCGGGGGCGCCCTGCTTCGTGGTGGACCCGGCCATGTTCCCCACCGCCTCGTCCTACAGCATGGCCATGGCCAACAAGCTGCGGGACATGGACGTGGATCTGGTGATTCTGGCGGGCTATAGAATGCCCCTGGGCACGGTGGCGTCTACCTACAAGAACCGCGTCATCGGCGTGTACCCCTCGCTGATCCCCGCCTTTGAAAATACGGAGGGCAGCATCCACCGGGCCGTGCTGGAGCGCGGCGTGCGCGTCACCGGCGCCACGGCCTATTTCGCCACGGCGGAGGGCGACATCGGCCCCATCATTTTACAGAAGGCCGTGGAAGTGAAGCAGGACGATACGCTGGATTCCCTGCGCAGCCGGGTGATGGAGGAGGCCGAATGGAAGCTGCTGCCTCAGGCCGTCACGCTGTTCTGCCAGGGGCGGCTGGAAATCCGCGGTAAGAGCGTGTTTATTAAGGAAGGCTGAAAAAGCTCCCGGACTTTTACGAGTCCGGGAACTTTTTTAGCTGTTTGGCCCGCAGGCGGTCTTTGACCAGCGTGACCAGGGGCAGCAGATACAGCAGGAAGGAGAGCGGCAGCGCCTGCGCGCCCACGCCCATCACCTGCAGCGGCACCGAACAGGCGATGCACCACGGGATGAGCCCGCACAGGTCCACCGCCGAGCAGCCGATGTCCCTGGCCAGCCGGTCGCCGCCCAGGCCCCGCTTTTTATAGGCCGGACCCAGCAGCGCCGCGCACATGAGGATGGCGATGGTCTGGTTGCAGAATACCGCGCCGAACAGGACGGAGGAGACGAGCATCACCGGGAATTCGCCGAAGCGCTCCATACCGGCGGCCAGTTTGTCCCGCAGGCCGTCGAGCAGGCCGGAGAGATTGAAAATGCCGGAATAGGTGGAGGAGATGGCCAGAATGGCGCTGATGGACAGCATGGAGACCAGTCCGCCGCCCTTGAGGATGCCGCCCAGACCGGGCAGCTCCGTCTGATAGCCCAGAAGGAGGCACTTGAGAAAGGCCGGCGCGTCCATACCCTGCACGAAGACGGCCACCAGCCCCGCCGCCAGAATGCTCAGCGCCATGGCCAGCTTGGTCCTGACCTTGAAAATCGGCAGCAGCAACATCACTGCCGCGGGGATGGCCGTATACCACCCGACGGTGAAATGGTCGGTGATGGCGGTCATCAGCCCCCTGTCCACGCTGCTCAGCGGGAAGCGCACGGACAGCGCGCCGTAGAGGAGCACGCAGATTCCGGCGGGCAGCAGATTGGCTTTCAGCAGCCGGCGGGAGTGGGCGCCGGCGTCCGTGCGGCACATGGCCGCCGTCAGCGCCATGCTGGAGGCGGCGGGGGAGCAGCAGTCGCCAAAATAGATGCCGCTCATCACGGCCCCCGCCGTGACCACCGGGTCGGCCCCGCCCGAGCGGGCGATGGCCATGAAAATGACGCCCATCGTGCCCACCACGCCGAAGGAGGTGCCGATGGCGTAGGACAGCAGGGCGCACAGCAAAAAGGTGAGCATGATGAACAGCCGCGGCGTGATCAGGGCCATGCCGTAATAGACGAAAAACAGGATGGTGCCGCTGGCCCGCCAGGAGGCGGTGAGCATCCCGATGAGCAGCAGAATGAGCACCACGATGAGGCTGTCCTTCACCCCGGAGACGGAGGCCTTCATCAGCTGCCGCAGGGGGACGCCCCGGCGGCGGGCTGCGGCCGTGAAGACGAGCCAGCCGATGAGCAGCGCCGGAAGGATGGATACCCCCAGCGCGAGACACAGCCCCATGGAGCCCAGAAATACCGTAAAGGCCAACAGCACGTCCATGGCTCAGCCTTTCTTTGCCGTCAGGGTGGGGACGATAGCCGCCACGGCGATGACCGAACCCACGGCGGAGAAGCCCGCGCCCACCAGCAGCGTCATGGACGGGCCGATGGTATCGAACATCACGCCGCCCAGCAGGGAGGCGAAGATGGAGCCCAGCGTGCCGGTGAGGGTCAGAAAAGCCTGGGCCTTGACGGCGTCCTTGCCGTCCACCACCAGCATGGCGTATTTGACGCTGGCGGGGGTGTACACCGCGAAGGACAGGGCCTGCAGCGTGAAAGCGGCATACATCCAGCCCACGCTGGGGGCCAGAAAGATGGCCGCGGCCTTCACCGTGAACAGCACGGCGGAAAACTTCAGCAGGGCGGAGCAGCGGAATTTCCGGGTGAGCCGGTCGAACAGGACCATGGCCGGCATCTCCAGCACCGCCATATAACCGCACAGGCGGCCCATGTCGCCGCTGTCTCCGCCGACGTTGCGCACCACCACGATGACAAAGTTGTTCAGCAGGGAGTGCGTGGCGAACAGCAGCGCCGCCCCCAGCAGAAAGAGGGAAAACCGCTTGTTTTCCCGGATGAATTGCCAGATGCCGCTGCCCGCGGCCCCGGCCCCGGCGGCGGGGCGGGCCTCCTCCCGGACGCGGCGGCGGCCGCGCAGGGAGATGAGCGCCAGAAAGACCATGAACAGTACCGAGCAGATCAGCCCGGAGACAGGCACGGAGTCCATGCCCAGCTTTTCCACGGCGGAGCCCATGACCGCAGCCAGCACCGCGTAGGCCAGCGAGCCCACAGCCCGGCAGGCGCCGAAATTGATATGGACGCCCCAGACGTCCATGTGGAAGGAGAGGGAGGTCATAAAGGGCTGGATGACGATGAGCAGCGCGAAAGCCAGCGCGTAGGACACGGACAGCGCCGCCGAGCGCACGGTTACCAGCGAGGCCACGATCAGGAAAGCGGCCGTGAGCACGCACAGCGCCCACAGAATGTGCAGGATGCTGATTCGGACCGACCGATCGGCCAGTTCCGCCGCCAGCGGCTGAATGAGCAGCGCCAGAACGTTGCTCACCGCCAGGATCACGCCGATCTCGGAGTTGGAATAGCCCCGGGCCAGCAGAAAAACGGACGCAAAGGACAGCACCATGCAGTAGGCCATCCAATAGGCCCCCTGCAGGGCGGCATATTCCGTGTTCAGCTGTCGCTGGAGCTTTTCCATCTTATACCTCGGTACCGTTATTCCAAAAGCGAGAAAAACAGTATATCACGCTTCGGACAAAAAACCAACGGGAGCGACAAAATTTCACTGGAGATTTCCCGCGCCGGAGAATGCCACTTGACATTTCCCGATGATGTGATACCATCGAAAAAAACGAGGCGGCGGCGTTTATGTTTCATGAAATGCGGCGGAAAAAGCAGGAACTGACGGCGGCGGAGGCCGCGGCCGTGCTGGCGCGGGGGACGTGCGGCGTGCTGGCCCTGAGCGGGGATGACGGCTACCCCTATGCCGTGCCCGTCAGTTATGTCCTTGACGGGGAGAAGCTCTTTTTCCATTCCGCGCCGACGGGGCACAAGGTGGACGCCATCCGCCGAAATGACAAAGCATCGTTTTGCGTGATCGACCAAAACGAGCTTCACCCCGAGACCTATACCACCCAGTTTCGCAGCGTCATCGCCTTCGGCCGGGTGCGCGTCGTTACCGACGAGAGCGAACGGCGGGCCGCGCTGCTGCGGATCGCCGAAAAATACGGGCCGGACGATGCGGCGGGCCAGGCCAAAGAGGTGGAGGCCACGCTGCCCCGGGCCTGCCTCATCGAGCTTGCCATCGAGCATCTTTCCGGCAAGCAGGCCAAGGAGCTTGTCAAATAAAAAGCCCTGCGGGACCGCGGTTCCGCAGGGCTTTTTTATCGCGCAGGGAGGACTTATCTCATGTTGGCCTTGATGACGTCCGCCAAAATGGTGATGCCCTTGACGATCTTCTCGTCCGTCATATTGGAATAGTTCAGACGCATGCAGTTGTGCACGTCTCCGTTGGGGAAGAAGCCCTCGCCGGGGACGTAGGCGACCTTCTTTTCCAGCGCCTGAGCGGCCATGACCTTGGTATCGATGTACTCGGGCACCTGGACCCAGGCGAACAGACCGCCCTGGGGATGGGTGTACCTGACTTCCTTGGGGAAGGTGGCGGCCATGGTGTCCTGCATCAGCTGGTTGCGGCGGGCGTAGCACGCGCGGATGGCGGCGACGTGCTCATCCAGATCGAACATATCGATGAACCTGGAAACTTCCATCATGCTGATGGTGGACGCCTGCAGCGCGGCGGCCTGCGCCATGAAGTTGTATTTCTGGAGGATGCTGTCGTCCGCGCAGACCCAGCCCAGACGATAGCCGGGGGCCAGAATCTTGGAGAAGGTGCCCAGATAGACCACGAGCCCCTTGGTGTCCATGCTCTTCAGCGCCGGCAGAGACTCGCCGGAGTAGCGCAGCTCGCCGTAGGGGTTATCCTCGATAACGGGGACTTCATACTTATTGATGATCTCCATGAACTTCTGACGGCGCTCCAGCGGCCAGGTGCGGCCGGTGGGGTTCTGGAAGTCGGGGATGACATAGATCATCTTCACATTGTCGGTGGTGGCCAGGACCTTCTCCAGATCCTCCATGATCATGCCGTCGTCGTCGGTGGGGATTTCCACAAATTTGGGCTGGCAGGCCTTGAAAGCGTTCAGGGCGCCCAGATAGGACGGGCTCTCGATGATGATGACGTCGCCGGGGTTGACGAACACGCGGGAGGAGTAATCCAGACCCTGCTGGCTGCCGGAGGTCATGAGAATATGGGCGGCGTCGGTATGGATGTTATTTTTTTTCTCCATGCGCTCGGCGATCTGCTCGCGCAGACGGGGCCAGCCGTCGGTGCTGGTGTACTGCAAAGCGACGCGGCCGGATTCTTCCAGCACGGCGTCCGCCGCGGCCTTGACCTTCTCCACGGGGAACAGCTCGGGAGCGGGCATGCCGCCGGCAAAAGAGATGATTTCGGGCTTGTTCGCCAGAGCCAGCAGCTCGCGGATGGCGGAGCCCTTCAGCAAATCCATTCTGTCTGCAAATTGGACCATAGAACATTTACCTCCTGCTTTTTTTGTTGTTATTTGGTTGAATGCACAAATTTCCTCGATACCATTTAAGCATATTTTGAGCATATTGTAAAGTGAGCAAAATGAACGGCAGCTCCGACAAATACGCAAGGAAGCATCGAAAGCTCTTGCCAATTCATAGACAAACTGCTATCCTGTAGCGGGACATTTCACGATGACATCCTTTTTTCCTGCAAAATTTTTTTGGAGGGGCAAAATTATGGCAGTGAGACCGAAAATACTGGCGCTGGCCAATAAGGTCACCTTTGAGGCGCGCACGGGCATTCCCAACGTGCCCACCGATCCCGAGTACCGCATACTGGCGGAGGTCGTCACCGACGATCAGGCCGATGTGGCCATGGCCTGCAAGGTGCGGCGGAAGCGCCACCTGGGCGAGATCGCCCGGCGCTGCGGCAAGTCCGAGGAAGAGACCAAAAAGCTGCTGGAGGAACTGGGCCACGAGGGCGTGGTGATTGTCTACAAGGAGCCCGACGACCCGGAGGTCTCCTACACGCTGCCCTGCTGGGTCCCGGGTATCATGGAAATGATGGTGGGCAACAAGGAGCAGGTGGAAAGACACCCTGAGATCGCCCGCTGCTTTGAGGAATACACCCGCAAAAACATGAAGCTGATGGCGCCGAACCTGCCCATCGGCATGGGCGTCATGCGCGTCATCCCCGTGGAGAGCGCCATCAAGGCCGACAACGAGGTCAAGACCTATGAGGAACTGGGCCCATACATCGAAAACGCCTGGCGCATCGCCGTGACCGACTGCTCCTGCCGCCGCACCCGCCGCGTCATGGGCGAGGGCTGCGGCCATCTGGAGAAGGATATGTGCATCATGCTGGACAAGGCCGCGGATTTCCAGATCCGCTCCGGCCACGGCCATGAGATCACCAAGGAGGAGGCCTACGCCATCCTCAAAAGGGCCGAGGACAACGGCCTGATCCATGAGGTCTCCAACATCGACGGCACCGGCCAGGTCTCCGGCATCTGCAACTGCTGCGAGTGCTCCTGCCTGTCCCTGCGGGGCGGGCGGCTGTATAATTCCACGGATATGCTCCGCTCCAACTTCCACGCCGAGGTGGATAAGGAGAAGTGCGTGGCCTGCGGCCAGTGCGTGGAAAACTGCCAGATGAACGCGCTGAAGCTGGGCCAGAAGCTCTGCTCCACCGAGCCTGTCGAGCTCAAGCCCACCGAGAAGCCCTACGGGGAGTATTGGGGCAGGGAAAAGTGGAACCCCGACTGGCGCGAAAACCGGGAGGATGTGGCCGACACCGGCACCGCCCCCTGCAAGACCAAGTGCCCCGCCCACATCGCCGTTCAGGGCTACATAAAGCTGGCGGCGCTGGGCAAGTATAAGGACGCGCTGGAGCTGATCAAAAAGGAAAATCCCTTTCCGGCCATCTGCGGCCGCGTCTGTCCCAAATTCTGCGAGGACGCCTGCACCCGCGGCGACATCGACGACCCCATCGCCATCGACGAGATCAAGAAATTCATCGCCGAGCAGGACATGAAGGCGGAGTCCCGCTTCGTCCCGCCCATGGTGAACACCACCGGCAAGCCCTATACGGAGAAGGTCGCCGTCATCGGCGCCGGCCCCGCGGGACTGAGCTGCGCCTTCTTCCTGGCCGCCAAGGGCTACCCCGTGACCGTGTTTGAAAAGGAACAGGTCCTGGGAGGCATGATGACCCTGGGCATCCCCGAATTCCGGCTGGAAAAGGACGTGGTAAGCTCCGAGATCGACGTGCTGCGCGAGATGGGCGTGGAATTCAAAACCGGCGTGGAGGTGGGCAGGGACGTGACCCTGCCCGGTCTGCGGCAGGAGGGCTATAAGGCCTTCTATCTGGCCATCGGCGCTTCCAGGGGCACCCCCGTGGGCTGCCCGGGCGACGATCTGGAGGGCGTGTGCACCGGCATCGACTTCCTGCGGGACGTGAACACCGGGAAAAAGCCCGACATAGGCAGGGCCGTGGCCGTCATCGGCGGCGGCAACGTGTCCGTGGACGTGGCCCGCGCCGCGGTGCGTCTGGGCGCGGAGAAGGTGTATCTGGTCTACCGCCGGGGCCGGGACGAGATCAAGGCCGACGACGAGGAGGTCGAGGAAGCCGTCGCCGAGGGCGTGGAGCTGAAGCTCCTGCGCGCCCCCGCCGAGATCACCGGCCGGGACGGCAAGGTCGCCGCCGTCAGGCTGGAGGTCATGGAGCTGGGCGAGCCCGACGCTTCCGGCCGCCGCTCCCCCGTGGCCACCGGCAGCTTTGAGACGCTGGAGGTGTCCGGCGTGATCGGCGCCATCGGCCAGAAGGTGGATCTGGGCGGCATCGAAAAGGAGGCCATGGCCCTGACCAGGAAGGGCACCGTCATCGCCGACGCCCTGACCTGCCAGACCGCGCAGCCCGACGTGTTCGCGGGCGGCGATGTGGTCACCGGGCCGAAGTTCGTCATCGACGCCATCGCGGCGGGCAAGGAAGCGGCCATCTCCATCCACCGCTTCGTCCACGACGGCCAGACCCTGACCCTGGGCCGCGACCGCCGCAGCTATAAGGCCATCGACAAGGCCACCGCCGCCGTGGGCATCGGCGGGTTCGACGATACCCCGCGCCAGACCCCGGCCGCCGCCGCAGCGGCCAAGGCCAGAAAGACCTTCAGGGATCTGCGCGGCACCTTCACCGAAGAGCAGCTGAGGAAGGAGACCCAGCGATGCCTGGGCTGCGGCGCCACCGTGGTGGACACCGGCAAATGCGTGGGCTGCGGCATCTGCACCACCAAGTGCAAGTTCGACGCCATCCATCTGGTGCGCGACGGCGACTTCAAATCCCCCAAAGTGGAGAATCTGGCCCCGTACATGATCGGCAACATGGTCAAGCGCGGCGGCAAAATCGCCATCAAGGCCGCCAAAAAGACCGCGGGCGACCTGGTCGGCTCCATGAAAAAGTAAAAAGCCCATGATTGAAAAGGAAGGCTGCGCCCGCAGCCTTCCTTTGAGACTGTCAAAAAGCGTTTTGACAGTCTCAAAACGCCGAATTTTTTGCGAAATCCTATCTTCGCAAAAAATGTCGCTTCGCTCCCCGTAACCCTTGACTTTCAAGGGTTACGACGGCTATTTATCTAAATTGAGGCGGGGCTTCGCCCCCCTCACACTCCCCCCACAAGCATTGTACATTCCTTTCTTTGGGAGTTCTTTGACAAGCCAAAAGGAAGGCTGCAAGCGCAGCCTTCCTTTTCATATCTTTTTGAATTCCCAGGTGAATTCGCCGCCGGGTGTGACCGTCAGCAGGCACCAGGAGGGCTCCGCGCCCATGCCGGCGGAGCCGGGATTGAGCGCCGTGACGCCGCCCAGCAGGTCCACCCGGGCCCTGTGGGTGTGGCCGTACAGCGCCAGGCGCGCGCCGGCCTCCTCCGCCGCGTAGGCCAGCCGGTCGAGACTGCCGCCGCGCACGCCGCAGCTGTGGCCGTGGGCGATGAGAATGCGCAGTCCGCTGAGCTCCACCGTCAGCGTCAGGGGCAGCGCGGGGTCGTAGTCGCAGTTGCCCGCCACCTGATAGATCGGCAGCCGGGGAAATTCCCGCAGTACGCTCTGCACGTCGCGGCAGCCGTCGCCGCAGTGGACAAGGGCGTCGGGCCGGGTCTCGGCCACGGCGCCCGCCATGCCCGCGCTCCGGCCGTGAGTATCGGAAAAAACGGCAATTTTCAAAGTATCACCTCATAGGCGGCATGAATATAATGTAGGGATAAGGAGTGAGATTATGCGCGATCTGGAAAGCGTGGGCCGAGAGCTGGAGCGGATGGGCAAGACCCAGAAACTCAAAAGCATCGCGGAATCCGCCGACGGGCAGCGCCTGAGCCGGATGTTGGACGCCAGAGCCGTGGAACGGGCCGCCAAGAGCGGCGACGCCGAGGCGCTGCGGGGAATTTTGGGTCAGGTACTGGGCACCGACGAGGGCCGGCGGCTGGCCGAGCGCCTGAAAAAAGCCATGGAGGAGTAAGGAGGCGAAGCCTTTGAGCGAATTTGAGGATCAGATCAACAGTCTGCTCAACGATCCCGGGCAGATGGATAAGATCGCCGCCCTGGCAAAATCGCTCATGGGCGGGGAGGCCGGCGAGACCAAAACAGGAAAGACCCCGGCGGCGGAGGACGGGTTCGACCCGGCGCTGCTGGGCAAGCTGGCCGGACTGCTGAAAAAGGGCGGCGCCCAGGACGGGGAACGCACCGCGCTGCTCAACGCCATGAAACCCTATCTCTCCGAAAAGCGGCGGAGCAAAATGGAAAAGGCCATGAAGCTGGCCCGCATCGCAAAACTGGCGGAGCTGGCCGCCGGAGAGTTCGGAGGAGACGGGAATGTATAACCACTATCAGGGCAACACGGGCCGGGTGGAGCGGGTGGAGGAGGGCGGACGGCAACGCCCGCCCCCGCCGCCGGGGCAGCCCCAGCATGGCCAGCCGCCCCCGCCGCCGCCCCCCCAGCGCCCATCCATCTTCGACGCGCTGGGCGGCATCCTGCCGGAGAAGCTGCGGGGGCTGGAGACCGAGGATCTGCTGCTGCTGATGATCCTCTACCTGATGTACCGGGACAGCGGCGACAAAGAGCTGCTGATTATCATGGGCGCGATGTTTCTGCTGTAAAGCGGAGACACCGCGCCCATGATTTTTCAATTCTGCGGCGGGGTGAACAGGCCGGCATCCGGCGCGGTGAGGCTGGGGGTACCGGAGGTGAGCTTGTAGACCAGCGTGCCGCCGTCGTAGGTCTCCACACCCATGAGGAGCCCCGTGCTGACGGAGACATAGGCCCGCTCGGTGTAGCCCAGCTCGGGGGTGGTATATTCCGCCCAGACGCAGCTGTCGCCCGCGTATTTGCCGTAGCCCGCGCCGGTGATCTCCGACGGGTCCAGCGCCAGCAGGGACTCATAGGTGACGGCGCGCATCCAGCGGTCGGCGGTGGTGCTGTTGACGCTCTCGCCGTGGTAAACGCCGCTGCTGCCGTCGTACCAGATCCAGACGCCCTGGGATGTGACCAGAATGTCCTCCGTCCGGCCGCCGTGATCCAGCGTGATGCGCGTGCTGCCGCCGGAGACCCATACCCGCAGCACGGAGGTGCTGACGCCCCCGTCTGCCCAGTGATCCTCCGCGGTGAGGGTGCGGGAATAGCTGTCCGGCCGGGAGAGGGTCTTGAGTACGGCCTGCACGGTGGATGGGGTGACATCCGCCGCCCCGTCGCCGCCGGAGACGCCCCCCGGGGCGGCGGACGGCAGCGTCACCGCGGCGGTTCTGGGGCCGCCGCCGCCGAAAAAGGCGAGCAGCAGCAGCACCACCGCGGCCACGGCCACGATTATGGAGATGACGGCGAGCTTCTTATCCTTCATGGAGCAAATTCATCCGGCCTTTCATCCGTGCGATGGAACGCGTACAAAATTGCCTGGGCGATGCGGGGACAGGCGTGGCCGTCGCCATAGGGATTGGCGGCGTGCGCCATCCTGTCGTAGGCGGCGGGGTCGGTGAGCAGGGCGGAGGCGGCGGCGAGAATATCGCCGCGCTCCACGCCGCACAGCTCCACGGTGCCCGCGGCCACGGCCTCGGGCCGCTCGGTTTCCCTGCGGAGCACCAGCACGGGCTTGCCCAGGGCGGGGGCCTCCTCCTGAATGCCGCCGGAATCCGTCATGACCATATAGCTTTTGGCCATGAGCCGGTGCATATCCATGGCATCCAGCGGCTCGATGAGCTTCACGTTGGGGACATCCCCCAGAATGCCGTAGGCGGCGTCGCGCACGACGGGGCTGAGATGCACGGGGTACACCACCAGCACGTCGGGAAAGCGCCCGGCCATATCCCTGACGGCGGAGAAAATGTTGCGCATGGGCGCGCCGTAATTTTCCCGGCGGTGGCAGGTCATGGCGATGACGCGGTTCTTATCAAAGTCGATGTCTCCCAGCTGGGGGGAGTCGAAACCGGCGCCGCTGCCCACGGTGTAGCGCATGGCGTCGATGACGGTGTTGCCGGTGACAAAGATATCCCCGGCGACGGCTTCCCGCCGGAGATTGGCGGCGTTGTTGGCCGTGGGAGCGAAATGCAGCGTGGCCAGACGGCCCACCAGACAGCGGTTCATCTCCTCCGGGAAGGGGGAGTAGCGGTCGTAGGTGCGCAGGCCCGCCTCCACATGGCCGACCGCGATTTTGGCATAAAAGGCGGCCAGCGCCCCGGAAAAGGTGGTGGTGGTGTCGCCGTGGACCAGCACCAGATCGGGCCTGGCCTCGGCAAAGACCTCGCCCAGGCCGTTCAGCACCCGGGTGGTGACGTCGAACAGGGTCTGGTTCTTGCCCATGATGTCCAGATCGTAGTCCGCGGTGATGCCAAAGCAATCCATGACGGAATCCAGCATCTGCCGGTGCTGGGCCGTGACGCATACGCGGCTTTCGATCTCGGGATGGGTTTTCAGCTCCATGGCCAGCGGGGCCATCTTGATGGCCTCGGGCCGGGTGCCGAAGACGGACAGAACTTTAATCTTTTCCATCGCCGGCCTCCGAAACGGTCTCCGCGGTCTCCGGCGCGGGAATGGGATTGCCGGCCTCGTCGGTGTGGGCGGGGTGCAGATTGTGGTTGCCCCGGAACACAAAGAACCACAGGCACAGCGCGATGATAAACGCGGCCACGCCCAGACCCAGCCGCATCGCCGGACCGTTGGAGGCCAGCACCACGGCGGCCAGACCCAGAATGGCGGAGATGGAGTACAGCACCGCCACGGCCTGCTTTTGGGACAGGCCCATGTCCAGCAGCTTGTGGTGGAAATGGCCGCGGTCGGCCTTGAAGGGGCTCTGGCCGTGGAGCATGCGCCGGAAAAAGGCGAACACCGTGTCCGACAGGGGAATGGCCAGCGCCAGCACGGGTACGATGAAGGTGACCACGGCGTAGTATTTGAACATGCCCATCACCGATACCGTGGCCAGCACATAGCCCAGCAGCTGGGAGCCGGTGTCGCCCATAAAAAGCTTGGCGGGGTTGAAGTTGTAGGGCAGAAAGCCGATGCAGGCGCCGGTGAGGGCGGCCAGAATGATGGCCACGTTGCCCTCGGCCACCATCAGGGCCACCACCAGCATGGTGACGCCGCTGATGACGGATACGCCGCAGGCCAGCCCATCCAGCCCGTCGATGAGGTTGACGGCGTTGGTGCAGCCCACGATCCACAAAACGGTCACAGGCACGGCCAGATAACCGATGGCCAGCACCTCCCGCGCGGAAAAGACGGCGGGGTTGGTGAGCACATGGATGACCACGCCGTACAGCACGGCTACCACGGCGGCCACGATCTGCACGCCCAGCTTGATCCAGGCGTTGAGGTTCATCACATCGTCGATGGCGCCCATGGCCACGATGATGATGGAGCCGAACAGGATGCCGCGCACCTGATTGGTGATGTCCGCAAAGAGGATGACCGTGAGCAGGAAACCGAAAAAGATCGCCAGACCGCCCATGCGGGGGATGGGGTGGTCGTGGACCCGGCGGGTCTCCTTGGGCACGTCGATGGCGCCCACTTCCTTGGCGAACATCTTGACGATGGGCGTGGCCGCGAAGGAAATGGCGGCGGCGATGACGCAGGACAGGCCGATGCGGATCCAGACCGCGGTTGAAAACAACATCAGGCAACAATCTCCCTTACTGTGATTTGAAGCTCCTCGGCGCGGTCAGAGGGGCTTGCCCACGAAGCCCAGCTTTTTACACACGTCCGCCAGGGTCACGTTGGCCACGGAGGCCGCCTTTTCGGCGCCCATCTTGTAGATGCTCTCCAGATAAGCCCTGTCGCCCAGCAGCCGCGCGGTCTCCTCCCGGATGGGACGCAGCCGTTCCACCACGGCTTCGCCGGCGGCGACCTTCAGGTGGCCGTACATCTTGCCCTCAAATTCCCGCTCGATCTCCGGGATGGCCTTGCCGGTGGCGCTGGAGTATATCTGCATCAGGTTGGCCACGCCGGGCTTATTGTCCGGGTCCCAGCGCACGCAGTTGGCGGCGGTGTCCGAATCGGTGACGGCGCGCTTGAATTTTTTCATAATGACGTCGGGGGCCTCCATGAGATACACGCAGCCGCCGGGGTCCCTGTCGGATTTGGACATCTTGCTGCCGGGGTTGGTGAGACTCATGATCCGCGCGCCCACCTTGGGGATATAGGCCTCAGGCAGGCGGAAGGTGGGCCCGTAGAGGCTGTTGAAGCGCACGGCGATGTCCCGCGTCAGCTCACAGTGCTGCTTCTGATCCTCGCCCACGGGGACATAGTCCGTCTGATACAGCAGGATGTCCGCCGCCATCAGGGTGGGGTAGGTGAAAAGACCGCCGGTGATGTTGTCGGCGTGCTTGGCGGACTTGTCCTTGAACTGGGTCATGCGGCTCAGCTCGCCGAACATGGTGTAGCAGCCCAGCACCCAGCCCAGCTCCGCGTGAGCGGCCACATGGGACTGGATGAACAGCGTGACCTTGTGGGGGTCCAGTCCGCAGGCGATGTACTGCGCCAGCTGTTCCAGCGTGCGGCGGTGCAGGTCCTCCGGGACCTGGCGTACCGTGATGGCGTGCATATCCACAATGCAGTAGTAGGCTGTATAGTCGTCAATCATGTCCACCCAGTTTTTGATGGCGCCCATATAGGAGCCCAGCGTGAGATCGCCGGAGGGCTGAATGCCGGAAAACATGACCTTTTTTGTTTGATTGCTGTCCATTAAAACGACACCTCGATCTTAAATTACTCAAAAATCACTGTTTGAACATTCTATCATTTTAAGAACGCCTTGACAACAGACAAAATGTAAAATAGTATTAGGGAGTTCAAAACATCCGGGGAGGATTTTACACAAAATGAGAGATGAAAAATGGTTTGCGGATATGGAAGCGCGTATCCCCCGGGGCGGCGTGCGCACCCGGTTCGCCCCGTCGCCCACGGGCTACATGCACGTTGGCAATCTGCGCACGGCGCTGTATACCTGGCTCATCGCCCGGCACGAAAACGGCGCCTTTCTCCTGCGCATCGAGGACACCGACCAGGGCCGCCTGGTGGAGGGCGCGGTGGACGTGATCTACAAGACGCTGAAGGAATGCGGGCTCGACCACGACGAGGGTCCGGATGTGGGCGGCCCTGTGGGCCCCTATGTGCAGACCGAGCGCCGGGGACTTTATAAGGAATACGCGGAGCTTTTGATGGCGCGCGGCCACGCCTACCGCTGCTTTTGTGAAAAGACCGAGTCCGAGGAGGACGCCGGGGACTTTACCCGGGCGGACGACCCCTGCCGGGCGCTTTCCCAGGCGGAATCCGACCGCCGGGCCGCCGCGGGCGAGCCCTGTGTCATCCGCCAGAAAATTCCCCACGGGGGGACGACCACCTTCCATGACGAGATTTTCGGCGATATCACCGTGGAAAACGCCGCGCTGGACGATCAGGTGCTGCTGAAGCGGGACGGGCTGCCCACCTATAACTTTGCCAACGTGGTGGACGACCATCTCATGGGCATCACCCATGTGGTGCGCGGCAGCGAATACCTGTCCAGCGCGCCGAAATACGACCTGCTGTACCGGGGCTTCGGCTGGGATATCCCCAGATATATCCACTGTTCCCCCGTGATGCGGGATGCCCACAGCAAAATGTCCAAGCGCCGCGGCGACCCCAGCTACGAGGACCTCATCGCCCAGGGCTATGTGACCCCCGCGGTGGTGAACTATGTGGCCCTGCTGGGCTGGAGCCCCGGCGGCGAACAGGAAATTTTCAGCCTGGATCAGCTGCGCGCGGCCTTTGACCTGAAGGGCATCTCCAAATCCCCCGCCATCTTCGATATTGAAAAGCTGCGCTATTTCAACGCCGAATATCTCCGCTCCATGCCCGCGGAAAAATTCGCGGCGGCGGCGGAGCCCTTCATCCGGCAGGCGGTGAAAAACCCCGCCGTCGACCCCGCCCAGATCGCGGCGCTTTTGCAGCAGCGCACCGAGGTGCTCACCGATATCCCGGAAAAGCTGGACTTTTTTGACGAACTGCCCGACTATGACACGGCGCTGTTCGTCCACCAGAAGTCCAGGACCGACCAGCGCTCCAGCCTTGAAACGCTGAAGGCCGTGCTGCCGCTGTTCGGGGAAATCTCCGTCTGGGACGACGGGCATATTCTCGCCGCCATGGCGGGCCTGGTGGAGCGTCTGGGCTGCAAAAACGCCTTTGTGATGTGGCCCGTGCGCATCGCGGCGGCGGGAAAGGCCGTCACCCCCGGCGGCGCGGTGGAAATCTGCCGCATCCTTGGGAAGGACGAGACGCTGCGGCGGCTGCGCATCGGCGTGGAAAAACTCTCAAAATAAACCGCTGCTCGCATAGAATGCCCCTTCCGGCGAAAAAATAAGCCGGAAGGGGTGTTTTTATTATGCTGAAAATCAAGAAAAAGACTTTCATACTGGTCCTGTCCTACCTCGTCGCGGCGGTGCTGGCGCTGGGAGGCTACGCGCTGGCCCAGACCACCGTGGGCGGCGCCTACGGCGAGACCTCCCGGGACGGCTATCGCCACGCGCTGGACGAGGCCGCCGCCGCGGTGGCCGATCTGGACGGGCTGCTGGGAAAATGCGCCTACGCCACCGGCAGCGAGATGACGGAGACCCTGTGCACCCGGGTCTACGGCGACTGCCTGGCCGCGCAGATGACCCTGTCCGCGCTGCCCTTCTCCACCCAGGAGCTGGAGCAGACGGCGGGTTATCTGGGGCGGATGGGGGACTATGCCTATACCCTGTGCCGCACCGCGCCGGAGAACGGGGGCTTTTCCGACACCGAGCGGAAGAGTCTGGGCGCGCTGGCGCAGACCGCCCGGCAGCTGTCCGGCCAACTGCAGCAGATCCAGGCGGACGTGGCCGCGGGCAACGTGCTGATGGACGACCCGGAAAACACCGTGCGGCAAAAAAGCGACGAGTATCGCAACGCGGTCACGCTGTCGGCGTCGATGCTGAAAAACGAGAGCGCCTTTCCCGAGCAGGCGGAGCTGGAATACGACGGGAAATACGGTTACCGCGCCGCCTCCGGGGGCGGGAGCGACATCGTGACCGAGGGGGAGGCGCTGAAAACGGCGGCGGCGTTTTTGAACTTGGACGAGAGCCTGCTGACGCTGCAGACCGTCTCCTCCGGCGAGAAGCTGAGCTATCTTTTTAAGGTGACCGTGGCGGATGGAGAGGGCTGCGTGACCGTGGACGGACAGAGCGGCCTGGTGCGGGCCTTCACCGATTCAAGGGTGCCGGCCGGGGGCGAGCTGACGGAGGAGAAGGCGGTTCAGACCGCGCAGGCGCTGATCAAAAAGGGCGGCTACGGCGGCGTGGCGCTGGTGAAGGCCGAGAGCAGCGACGGCGCGGTGAACTGCGAATTTGTGCCGCTGTGGTGGGGCTGGCGCTGCGAGGCCCAGCGCATCACCGTCTCCATTGCCACCGACAACGGCGGGCTGCGCGCCTTCGACGCTTCGGATTATATCGACCACGCCAAAACGCGCACCGCGCCCGCGGCGCTGCTGTCGGACACCGTCTGCCGGGCCGCGCTGCCAGACAGCCTCACGGTGAAGGAGAGCCGTCTCTCCGTGCTGGAATCCCCCGGAGGCAGCGACGTGTGGTGCCGGGAATATGTCTGTGCCGACGGCGGGGATCAGCGCGTGACGGTCTTCGTCAGCGCTGTGTCCGGCCGCCAGCAGGAGATTGTGGTGGGATAAAAAACCGCCCCGGCAGATCTGCCGGGGCGGTTTTCAGGCTGTCAAAGAGCGAAAAGAGGAACGGACCGGGGGGCGTGTGAGGGGGGCGAAAGCGGGAAATAAGGCGTCACTGCTTCACATATTGCAGGGCGTAGGTGTCCTGCTGGGCCTCAACCACCTGGGTGAGCACGTCGCAGGTGGGGGTGGGCACGCCCACCTTTTTGCCGTAGTCGGAAATGGCACCCGTGAGGCAGGTGACCTCGGTCTGGCGCCGATGCATCAGCATATCCTGCGCCATGGAGGGGTAGTAATCGCCCAGATTGTTCACCACATTGAGCATTTCCGTCTGCATATATTCCCAGATGCCGGGGATGCCCATGGCCTCGGCCACATCGGCGGCCTCGTGCCAGATCTGCCACACCAGCGCCACGCCGTAGGGATCGTCGTAGACCTCGCGGATCTTCAGCCGCAGCACCGCGCACACGGTGTTGAAGCCGCTGTTGGAGGTCGCCTTGCGCCAGACGTAGGGACGCACATCGTCAAAATATTTGGGCTCCAGACCGCCCGCGGCGAAGCATTCCTCCAGATAGGCGCCGGCGGCGTCCGTAACGGCGCTCTTCTCGGCGGGGCCGATGAACATATTGTTGCCCTTGGCAGGCTTGGCCACGCACACGCCCGGCTCGGGCAGCTCCGTGCCCATGTTGCCTGCGCCGAAGATGATGCGGGACGCCGGGACGAACTTTTTCACGTTTTCGTCGTTGCCCAGACCGTTTTGCAGGGTGGCGACGACAGTGTCGGGGCCGATGCAGTTTTTCGCGCCCTCCATGGCGGAATCCGTCTGGGTGGCCTTGACCATGAGAATGACGATGTCCATCACGCCGATATTCTCCGCGCTGTAAGCCGTTTTGAAGCCGGTGAGATGAAATTCGCCGTCGGGATTGCGGAGTATCAGACCTTTCGCCGCGACCTTATCCATGTGGGCCTTGTAGAGGTCCACAAGCGTGATGTCGTCCGCCCCGCCCTTGCGCAGATAGCCCGCAAAGACGCTGCCCGCCGCGCCGGAACCGATAATCGCTATTTTCATACAAAGATCCTCCTTGTAAAATTTTGGCCGATTGAAAATGAAGTTGGACACTCAGCAAGAATCCAGTATGATTTATTCCGTATGGCAGAATGGGATTCTCAGAATTTTCCATCGAGTTCCAGGGGAATTGCCTTTCCACCCACGCGCCAAGCACCGAGGCTTTTCCTGCCCTGAAGGAGCCTTTGCCATCCGCCTCAAAGACCTCGTGCAGAGAAACAAAAGGCCTGAGAATCGAGGGCAGTTCTAACCCTTCGATTCTCAGGCCCTGAACTGTTTTACTATTCACACGAATAAAAGATCTGTCATACGACCGGAAATCTGACTTGCGCTGAAGTCCTAATGCGGGTCAAAGGACCAAAGTGGGCGCCGCATAAACGCGTGCTGCCAGTTCATTGTCAAGCATATAGAGGCCCTTCGGATCGCTGCCGAATAAGTCGTATTTTTTTACGATGCTTTCAGTATTCTTTTCCTCTTCGCTCTGTTCCTTGACAAACCAATCCAAGAGCTGCATTGTGCGAAAATCCTTTAGTTCGTAAGCCGCCGCGTAAATGTTGTTTATAGCGGCAGTAACCTTTCGCTCATGCTCAAATGCCGCAGCAACAGGGGACCTAAAATCACCAAACGGCATAGTTGGAGCTTTAACATCAAACAACCGGATCTTTTCGCTGTTATTCTGAAGATATTTGATGAAAAGCATCGCGTGATCACGTTCTTCCTGCGTCTGGACATAGAACCAATTTCCGAAGCCGTTCAGCTCCTGATCGACATAGTAGCTATGGATGCTCAGATAAAAATAAGCAGAATACCACTCCATATTGATTTGGTCGTTGATTAACGCCGTAATTCTTTCGTTCAACATTTGCAAACGCCTCCTGATTATGTCAGAATTTGAGCATTTTTTCTCAGCTTTTCCATAGTCCATGCAGGCTGCAGTATTCACGAGCCTGAAGGATATCCTCTGAAATCATGAATTCCGCCTCGGGCTTATCTCCCGGCTTCAGTTCTTTTCTGTACACTTTCTCGGCAGTTTCGATTTCGATCCACTGAATGTAATGGTTTTCAAGCATCGGGTGCTCAACAGCGCCAACCTTAACCCTTACGCCGCCCGGGATTTTTTCTATAACAGGAACATGCTTTTCCTTGGCCGCATCAACAGTGTTTTCTGCCTGTAAAGTCATCTCCTTGCCGCAGCATACAAGAGTCCCGCCGCCCACTTTCAGCACTTCCACGATATTGCCGCACACGCTGCATTTGTAGACTTGTCTTTTCTGAATCATTTTCTTTGCCTCCTGTTGAAAATATAATATCCGGCCCTTGTATTTACCTGCAATCGGGAAAATGCAAGGCGAATATTTCACGGTTTGTTGGGCCTTTTGTATAAAGCCGATAAAAGCCCTTGCCTGCTTCTCAAGATACGGAGCGCTGAACCATAGATCTATAGTGATACGCTTGACCTTCCAATTCGGACCACGCTGAATGCCATAGCTATCAGGGCGCAGAACGCGTCAAATAGGTATACGGAAACGACACCATGTAAAAATGCGCCCGCATTGAAATTTCCGGAAAGATTGCTGATCGTAATATCTGATGAAAAAGAGAAAATCAACATTGAAAACGTCGTGCCTGACGACAGCCCGATATAACGGAACAGAGCATTTGTACTGCTTGCGATTCCAAGCTGATTGGCGGAAACGCTGCTCATAACCCTGGCATTATTCGGCGACTGAAATACAGAAAGGCCGGTGCCGAGAAGGCACATCACAAGGATCGTTTCCAAAACAGAGGAAGTCTGCCCCAAAGCTGCAAGGAGCAGAACGGCAACCGCAGTAACAATCATCCCGGCTATCGTGAGAGGACGATAGGTGATGCGATCCGACAGCCAGCCGCTGACAGGTGCTACAATGCCCATGCTGATAGGATAGGCTGAAAGGATCAGCCCCGAGTCAAGCGTGCTTAATTTAAGAATATCCTGTAAAAAAAACGGCAGGAAGAACATTGTTGAATTAAGAATAATAAAGCAAAAATAGGCAGCGATCAAGCCGCATGAAAACTCCCTGATTTTGAAAAGTCTTAAGTCCAACAGCGGATTTTTCGCCCGGGTTTCCGCCTTTATAAATGCCAGCAGAAACGCTGCGGCTATCATAATGGCCGGAATCAGATAGACAGGTGGTAAGACATCCTGCTGGATAAATAGCAGCGCGAGGAAAAATATCAGTATAAACATACTGAAAAATAGAGTCCCCACAATATCAAAAGACTTGTTTTCCGCCTGCATAGAAGACTTTGGAAGGAAAATAAAAGATAAAATTGAACCGATAATTCCGATCGGGACGTTGATGGCAAAAATGGATGGCCACCCGAATGCGCTCACAAAAATTCCGCCAAGACTTGAGCCGGCAATCGTTCCAATAGCCACCATAGTGCCCACAATTCCGAGGGCCTTGCCTCTCCCCGAAACAGGAAAAGCTTCGGATACAATGCCCATCGACATGGAAAACATACCGGACGTGCCGATTGCCTGAAGGATCCGTGAGACCACCAGCAGACCCAGTGTATGTGAAATAGCACAGAGTGCTGAGCCCACGACGAATATAAGCGTGCCAGAGGCAAAAATGTACTTTTTGCCTGTAAATTCCGATAGCTTTCCGAAGATAGGGAGCAACAGTACGGTCGTAAGCAGATAGGCCGAAATAACCCACTGTATGGCGCTGATTGAAACTTCCATTTCCTGCGCCATTACCGGGAGAGCCACATTAACAATTGTACTGTTAAGTGTTCCCATAAAGGTTCCGATTGATGTTATAGCTAAAATCATCCATTTCCTTGGATTGCTTATTTCATGGTTCAAGCGGCAGACTTCCTTTGCTTTTAAAACATCCTGTGGATTACATGCACGCAATAAGCATTCAGCAAATCCCGTAAGTCCCGCAGAATGGCGCATCAGTACCGTAACAGGCCTCTATGTTGTCATCTGAAAATATACTCCTCCAGGAGATCTTTTTAAAGATGATAAACTTCAAATTTTTCCGTTTTGATAAATCCTCATTACTCAGCATACGCCCTGATGTCAAGCCCGATGACGATACCGGACCAAGCGTTGGTGAATCAGATCGAAAAGCCATTATGTAGGGGCGAAAAAATGATATGCCGGCGCACGGTTTGTCCTGACGGTATGTCTATTTATTTCCAAGGGAAATAATAAGGGTAAAAGCCTGTTATTAATAGAATAAAGCCCCGGAAACTTTGAGTTTCCGGGGCTTTGCTATGGTGGACGATACAAGACTCGAACTTGTGACCTCCCGCACGTCAAGCGGATGCGCTACCAGCTGCGCCAATCGTCCTCATCAGCAGAGGTTATTTTAACCTATCGCGCTGCTGTTGTCAACTTTTTTTTCCCCGGGCGGACAAAAAAACGGGACACTCTCGTGTCCCGTTTTTAAACGCGTTTTTGATCAGCCGTTGACATAGACCTTGCAGGTCGCCGTCTTGCCGCCGCAGGTGGCGGTGAGGGTGGTGGAGCCCTTGGATACGCCGGTGACCGCCACGGTGCCGTCGTCCTTCACGGTGAGGGAGGCGATGCTCTCATCCTTGATGGCCCATTGAACCTCCGCCGTGACGTCCTTGGGATAGACCTCGGCGTTGAGCGGCGTGGCCGAGCCGATGACCGCCGCGAATTCCGTGCGCTCCTCGTTATAATAGCGAATCTTCACGCTGGTGACCGAGGGCGAGGGAGAGGGGGAGGGCGTGGGTGTCAGCGATTCGCTGGGCGGGGCGGTGGGCGGCGCCAGAGACGCCGTGGCCGCGGCCTTGGAATCTGCGCCGTTGAGGCTGACGGAGACCAGAACGATGACGGCGACAATGATGGCCGCCACCAGGATCAGACCAAAAATCATCTGCCATTTGGCATTGCCGGCGGCCCGGGCATTGGCCGCGGTGCCCCGGACCGTGCTGGGCGTACCGGCAGGAGTGCGGCCGGACTGTTGGACACGGCGCGTGCCGCAGTTCGGGCAGCGGCGATGGATGCCGGAATACTTATGTCCGCATCTGCGGCAGGTCACAGTGGGAATAAAGCTCATCGGAGTCCCTCCGTTCCGTCTGAAAAATCAAAATGCGTTTGATTTTGTTTCATTATCATACTCTATTCCGTGGTTTTCGTCAAGGGCAAAGCCCCTGGGCCGCCGGGAGACGCGCGCACCGCCGCAAGGGCCTGAGATCGGCGCTTACGGCGGATGCGCGCGGCCTTTCCCGCACACATTATTTTTTATAAACCTATTGACTTAATAGGATATTGGTGCTATGTTTCTATAAACATATAAAAAAAGTAGGTAATTACGATGCGCAGGATCACGCCCCGGGCGGTTTTTCGATGTCGGCGGAAAAACAGCGCCCCCAAACCTCAGGACGAATCATAGAATCCAATTTTGAAAGGGAGGACCCGTCATGTCCACGATTTATAAATCTGCCGACCAGCTCATCGGGCACACGCCGCTGCTGGAGCTGACCCACCTCGAAAAAGAGTACGGCCTGAAGGCCAGAATTCTGGCCAAGCTGGAGTATTTCAATCCCGCGGGTTCCGTGAAGGACCGCATCGCCAGGGCCATGATCGACGAGGCCGAGCGCGCGGGAAAGCTGAAACCCGGCTCCGTGATCATCGAGCCCACCTCCGGCAACACCGGCATCGGGCTGGCCTCCGTGGCCGCCGCGCGCGGCTACCGCATCATCATCGTGATGCCCGAGACCATGAGCGTGGAGCGCCGCCAACTGATGAAGGCCTACGGTGCGGAGCTGGTGCTGACGCCCGGAGCCGAGGGCATGAAGGGCGCCATCGCCAGGGCCGACGAATTGGCCGCAGAGACGCCGGACAGCTTCGTGCCGGGCCAGTTCGTGAATCCCGCCAACCCCAAGGCCCATTTCGAGACCACAGGTCCCGAAATCTGGGACGATACCGACGGCGAGGTGGACTATTTTGTGGCCGGCGTGGGCACCGGCGGTACCATTACGGGCGTGGGCGAATATCTCAAGGCCCGCAGACCCGGAGTGAAGGTCGCAGCTGTTGAGCCCGCAGCTTCGCCGGTGCTGTCCGGCGGTCAGCCCGGCCCTCACAAGATCCAGGGTATCGGCCCCGGTTTCGTGCCGGAGGTGCTGAACACCAAGGTCTATGACGAGATTATTCCCGTGACCAACGACGACGCCTTTGCCGTGGGCCGGGACATCGGGCGGCATGAGGGCGTGCTGGTAGGAATTTCCTCCGGCGCGGCGGCGTGGGCGGCCGTGGAGCTGGCAAGGCGCCCCGAAAACGCGGGCAAGACCATTGTTGTCCTGCTGCCGGACACCGGCGACCGGTACCTTTCCACGCCGCTGTTCGCGGAATAAGACCCGATTTCGGCCGCCGTGGCTTGAAAATCCGGTTGGAGTATGATAAAATAACAAAATCCGAGCCCCGGCCCGACGGCCGGGGCCGAATCAATTCTGGGAGGTACGGTATGGATTATAAAAGGATTTTGACGATACAGGACATTTCCTGCGTGGGCCAGTGTTCTCTCACCGTGGCCCTGCCCATCATCTCCGCCTGCGGCGTGGAGACCTGCATTTTGCCGTCGGCGGTGCTGTCCACCCATACCGGCGGCTTTAAAGGCTTTACCTTCCGCGACCTGACCGAGGATATCCCGGGTATCCGGAAGCATTGGCAGGCGGAGGGCATTTTGTTCGACGCCGTGTATACCGGCTATCTCGGCAGCGCCAAACAGATCGACTATGTCAAGGACATCATAGCCGCCATGCGCCGCCCCGGCGCCCCCGCCGTCGTCGATCCGGCCATGGCGGACAACGGCAGACTCTACACCGGCTTTGACGCCGCCTTTGTGGAGGCCATGAAAACCCTGATAGCCGTTGGGGACGTAGTACTGCCCAATATTACCGAAGCCTGCCTCCTCACCGGGGCCGAGTACCGCGAGCGGTACGACGAGGCCTATGTGCTGGACCTGGCCCGGCGGCTTTACGCGCTGGGCGCCAAAACCGTGGTGCTCACCGGCGTGAGCTATAAGCCCGAGACCACCGGCGTGGCGATCTACGACGGCAAAGCGCTGCGTTACTATGAGCACCGCCATCTCAACGGCGGCTGCCACGGCACCGGCGATATCTACGCCTCCGCCTTCGTGGGCGGGCTGATGAACGGCTTCGCCGTGTACGACGCGGCCCGCATCGCCGCGGACTACACCGTGCGCTGCATCGAGAACACACAGGGCGACCCGGACCACTGGTACGGCGCCAAATTTGAGACCGCCCTGCCCGAGCTCATCCAAATGTTGGGCAGAGCATAACCTTATTCTCCCAATCAAAAAACGGTCCGTTCAATAAAAAATGGAACGGGCCGTTTTTCCCACAACCTAGGCAGTATAGGCGTTAAAAAGAGACGCATAATTATTTGGTTTACATAAACCAAAGGAGTAGCTGCTGACGAAAAAAAGTAGAAAAAATACATTTTTGTCGGTATTTTCCAAATGGAACCCAGGCGCTATACTTAAGATGGGAAAGCTGAAAGGAGATGAAGACCGTGACAACGACAGCAGAAATTCACGCAATGATCGCCCAGATGGGCGCGGGGTACAATTACAAGGGCACCGCCATGATGGAGCGGGCCGTGCTGCACGCCCTGCAGCACCCCGACGATCTGCAGCTGGTGACCAAGCGGCTCTATCCTCAGGTGGCCCGGGAGCTGAACACCACCCCCGCCCGGGTGGAACGCAACATCCGCACCGTCATCGGCATCGCATGGGAACAGGACCCGGAGACGCTCTGCGCACTGCTCCAGCGCCGGTTCCACAGCAAGCCCACCAACGCTGTGTTTTTGTCGGCAGTGGCCGACCGCATGATGTAAATAAGCTGAGGAGCCGCCGCAGTTCACTGCGGCGGCTCCTGTCAGTATTGCAAGACCTGATGGATCAGCTCGATCTTGGAGCTCACGCCAAGTTTGGCATAGATGTTGGACACCGTCTTTTTCACAGTGCCTTCCGCGATGAACAGCTTTCGGGCGATCTCCCGGGTGGAGAGCCCGTCGATGACGCACAGCGTGATCTCCCGCTCCCGCGGGGTCAGCGACTGCAGCGGCTGATCCATGCCGGACTGAAATTCGCTGAAGGGCAGCATATAGAGGTGGATCTCGCCGTTCGCCATGGCGGCGGCGCAGTAATACCGGCTGTCGCCGATGACGGCAATGTCGCACTTCTGCCCGTCGGCGGCCATGCAGGGCGACAGCAGTTTCCGGGTTAATTCCTGCTCCGCGCCGTCGCATCGGAGGAGCTCGGCAAAAATATGATTGTAGCGGCGAAGCTCAAAGCGGTCGCCCATGGGCGCAAACAGACCGTAGGCCGCCCACACCCGCAGCGGAGTTCTTTCCGGCGCGAAATCGAGCTGCCGCTGCTGCAGGGAAAAGAATTCGTCCTCGCCCAACTGCCGGATATTGATCACCACGCGGCTTTCCGCGTGGCAGAGTGGGAGGTATTCCAGCAGCAGGAAGCGGGTCTGCCCGCCGCGGGAATAGATATCCACATACCGGGTGGCGACGCCGCTGGAAAGGCATGCGCGCGCCACCCGCTCCGGGTTAAAATAATAGAAACAGGGCCAGAGGGCGGCGGGGCCGCAATTTCTGGAGAGGCCCGTGAGGCGTGCCAGCCTCGGGCTGAGGCTCTCGACCTGCAGCGTCTCACCCTCCGCCCGGAGCAGGATGCTCTCCGCCGGACACTTTTGCAGCAGTTCCGGGGGCGGCTGGCAGAGCTGACAGGTGAGGGCGGCGCGGTTGAGCGCCGGGACAGAGCGGAGTTCCGAACCGAGAAACGTTACGCCGCCCACCCGATAGAGCGCCTCCACCCGCCACACAATCCCACCGAGCTCCCGAAAGTAGACCAGACTGTCCGCGCCGTGCTGGAGCCGGTGAAAAAGCAGCTCCAGGGCCAGGACATCCCTGTAATTAAACACGGCTCTGATCTCGCTGCCCAGATAGCTGCGATCCAATCCGCGGAGGGAAAGATAGGTATCCGACGCGTCGGTAAGCAGCAGACAGAAGGGACACTGCGCGTCCGCGGAGAGCACGCAGCTGAATTGCCGGGTATCAGGGTTCTCATCCATACTTCAACACATCTCCCGCAATCAATATCGCCGGATCAAGGCCGCTGACTTTACAAAGATAAAACAGCGAAGTGCTAAAGTCAAAAACAATTTGATGAAATAATTCGACAAAAACCGGCACATTCTGACACTTTGTCGAAAGAGGTCGAAAAGTTTTCCTCCCGTCAGCTCCCAACCCCCAGTGAGAGAGAGACTTCAAAGCTGCGATGCCAGGGGAGGGCAGCACCCAGCAGGGATACGGGTTTCGCGCTGCGTTCCCCGCCGGAGAGATCGGTGAGTACCCCGCCGGAGGAGAGGCCGCTCAGCACTGCGCCGCTGTTCTCCCGCAGCAGCGACAACAGCTCGTTTTCCAACCCGGTATAGACCTCGCCGGCGGCCACAATGTTGGCGCTGTCGCAGCCCTGCGCCGCGACGGCGCGGTCGAACTGCGTGTGCACGCCCCCGGCGTAGACCATGCTGAGGAGCATGGAGTTGGCCAGCTGCCGCTGCTGATCGTCCGCCGTGGAGGCACCCAGTCCCGCCGCGAGACAGGCGTAGCGGGAAAAGCCCATGGAGAGCCCCACTCCCACGATGCTGGCGTAGTCGTAGCGCCCGGCATAGCCCAGCAGACCGGCAAAATCCGCGTTTTCCAGCAGGGCTTGCGTCTCCGGACCCTCGTAGCTGCCCACGGAGGCATCGATGAGCAGGGTGGGCTTGCCTTTTTCCTGATTTTCCCGGAGCCGGGCGGTCAGCGCCGCGATCGTCTCGTCGGCCGTCACGCCGCTTTTCGGCGCGGTGAGCACCAGAACTTCCAGATCGGCGGCGGAGGCATCGTAGGTGCGTTCACCCAGCAGCGACAGCTGCTCGCCGACGTCTGCGCGGAGGGTAATCCGGTCATATTTGGAGGAGGGACTGTCCTCCCCGCCGCCGAAATAGCGGACATAGGCCGTCACCGGCGGCCTATCCGCCAACGCCATGCGGGCCAGCTGCAACCGGGCCAGACTGTCCACTCCGGACACCACGGCGCCGCTGCCGATATGCGCCTTGATGTAGGCAATCTCATTTTCCTGAATGCTGCCGCCGCCGGTGGAGTCATCCACGCCCACCAGCAGGTGGAAGCTGTCCCGGCCCTTCACGGCGTCCAGCACATGGGCCAGCAGCCGAAGCTTCCGCCGCCGGGCGGAAAGGTAATTTCCGATCTGCCTGTCGGTGAGGGAGGCGGCTTCGGCGTTTTGTGTCTTGGCCGGCGTGCTGCCGTCGGCGCCGCGGGGGTAGGCGGCGAAAATGCTGCGCAGGGTGAGGTCCGCCCCGGAGAGCGTCTTGCGGGGGACGGAGCCGTAGGCGCGAAGGGCGGTGTAGTCGTCCAGCCCCAGTCCACAGTAGCCCACGGTGGAGGCCAGACGCATGACGCTGTCGAAGAGATAGATCCGGTTGTCGGGATCGTCGCCCAGGGCCAGAATGATGCGATCGAAGGCCTGCGTCTCGGACTCCTTCGCCCCGTCGGAGAAGGCGAGGTCCTCGTCGGCCGAAAGCCAGCGGGAGTTTACCAGACCGCCGGAGAAGAGCTGGTCCAGCGACAGCAGAAAAAGATTGCAGCCCTGTTCATCCATGGCCCTGACCCATTCAAACAGCGCCGCGCGGTCGCCGTAGCGGGTGCCGTTTGAATTGGCGTGCTGCCCGTCCAGCCGGGTGGAATACGCATCCTCGGGCGGAAGAACCAGCGTATAGCCGCAGGCGGCGGCCTCATAGCGGACGGCGTCCGTGTTGTCGGTGCGGTCGTCCAGCGGGACGTAGGCCACGCTGCGGGTCCAGTCTGCCGAAACGGGGGAGACGGCGGGAACGACCGGTCTGTGGCGCAACGAAAGAACCCCCGCACCCGCCGCCGCGGCGGCGAGACATGCGGCGGCGACCCACAGCCGCTTTGATTTTCTCCTGCCAGCTTTCATGGCTCCAATCTTAGCACGCCGGGACGGACAGTACAAGAACAGGAGAGCAAAATAAAAAGTCTTAATATTTATAAAGTTGGGTTGATGTTTTGGAGCTTCGGTGATAAAATAACAAACTGTCTGCGCCGGAAAGGATGTTTTTTCCAGCGAAACACGCGGTTTTCGCGGCTTCGGACGGTTGAGGACGCCGGCCCGCTGCCGGGAAACAAAACTTTTTTGAAACAGTGGTGTGACATGAAAAAGATTATTTCTGCGGCGATCTGTATGATTCTGGCACTGGCCTGCCTGCTGACGGCCTGCGCGGGAAAGACGGAGGATCTGGTTTATAAAGACGGTATGTTCACCGACGTGACGGCGGACTCCCCCTACCGGGATTCCATCGCGGCGGTGTATGAAATGGGCCTGATGAAAGGCATGACGGACACGCTGTTCGGCACCGACCGGACCGTCACCCTGGCGCAGGCCATTGCCTATACGGCCAAGCTCCACAGCTTCATCACCGGCGACAAGTACGAATTCAAGGAGGGCCGCCCCTGGTACAAGGTCTATGCCGACTATGCCGTGAGCTGCGGCATCCTCCAGTCCGAGATCACCAGCTACGACAGCAATCTCACCCGGGAGGAGTTTGCCGACATCCTGACCCACACCGTGGCCGCCAGCGCGCTGCCCGGCATCAACACCGTGGAGGATAACGCCATCCCCGACGTCTCTATCGACGACGAGTACGGCGCGAGCATCTATCTGCTGTATCGCGCGGGCATCTTTACCGGCGAGACGGAGGACGGGGCGTTCCGCCCCAAGGACAACGTCACCCGCGGCGAGGTGGCCCAGGCGCTGGCCCGGATGGCCGCCTCCAGCATGCGCGGCACCGTGACCCTCACCCTGCCCGAACCCTTCTCGCCCGACCTGCAGAAGTCCCCCGCCATGGGCGACGACTATTTCAAGGACGCCGCCATCGTGGGCAACTCCCTGACGGAGGGCCTGCGGATGTACGCCAAGCTCAGCACCCTGACCTTTTATTCCGGTACCAGCATGTCCGTGACCTCCGCCATGAAAGAGGAGATCCCCCAGCTGATCCAGAAGCAGTACGCCAAGATCTATATCGAGCTTGGCATCAACGAGCTGGGCGGCGATTCCGACAGCTTCATCCAGAGCTATGGCAAGATGATCGACACCATCCGCGCCGCGGAGCCCGACGCCGACATCTATATCCTCTCCATCCTGCCGGTGAGCAAGGATAAGTCCGCCGAAGGGCAGTTCACCATCGAGCGGGTGAAGGCCTGCAACGAGAAGCTGTACGCGCTGGCCACCGAGAAGGAATGCTATTATATGGACGTCTATTCCGCGCTGCTGGGGTCGGACGGCTATCTCCCTGCCGACGAGACCTGGGACGGCGTGCATCTCACCCCCGACACCTACGCCATTTGGGAAAATTATATGAGAACGCACTACGCGGTGAAAAAGTAACGGAGCCTCAAGAGCCTGCCGATTGAAAAATCGGCAGGCTCTTTTCAGTCGTAGTAGCCGGGGGTGGAGAGGTAGTGGTCGCCGCCGTCCGGCAGGAGGGCCACAAGGGTCTTGCCCGCGTTTTCCGGCCGCTTTGCAAGCTGCGCCGCCGCCCAGACCACGCTGCCTGAGGAGATGCCCACCAGCACGCCCTCGGTCCGGCCCACGGCGCGGCCGGTCTCGTAGGCGTCCGCGTCCGTGACGGCGATGACTTCGTCGTACACCGAGGTATCCAGTACCTCGGGGATGAAATTCGCCCCGATGCCCTGGATTTTGTGGGGGCCGGCCTTGCCGCCGGACAGCAGGGGAGAGGCGGCGGGTTCCACCGCCACCACGCGGACGGCGGGGTTCCTGCTCTTGAGATACCGGCCCGCGCCCGTGACGGTGCCGCCGGTGCCTACGGAGGCCACGAAAATGTCCACCCGGCCGTCGGTATCGGCCCAAATCTCGGGGCCGGTGGTGTCAAAATGGGCTTTGGGATTGGCGGGGTTTGAAAACTGACCGGGGATGAAGCTGCCCGGCGTGGCGCAGCGCAGCGCCTCCGCCTTTTCGATGCACCCGCGCATTCCGTCCGCCCCCGGGGTGAGCACCACCTCGGCACCGTAGGCGCGCATCAGCGCGATGCGCTCGGCGGACATGGTGTCCGGCATGACGATGACGGCGCGGTAGCCTCTGGCCGCCGCCAGCGCGCACAGGCCGATGCCCGTGTTGCCGGAGGTAGGCTCGATAATGACGCCCCCGGGGGCGAGGACGCCGCCCGCTTCGGCGTCGTCCAGCATGGACTTGGCCACGCGGTCCTTGGCGGAGCCCGCGGGGTTAAAGGATTCCAGCTTGGCCAGCAGAACGGCGGGCAGGCCGCCGGCTTTTTCAAAATTCCGCAGCTCCAGAAGCGGCGTGCCGCCTACAAGCTCGTCAACGGAACGATAAATTTTCATCTTGCGCCTCCAATAAAAAATGACCTGAGCCGCCAAAACCGGCTCAGGTCATTATACGCTTCTTATTCCTGAGATTCAACCGATCCTTCGGCGGGATGCAGCCGCTTTTGCAGCCAATCCTTGCCGTCGGCATAGCGGGAGACAATGTAGGATACCACATAGTCGCCGGTGGAATTGATCATGGTCGCGGGGGGGTCCACCAGGTCGCCGATGCCCAGCGCCAGCGTATAGGCCACGGCCAGCTGCTCGGGGGAGTTGTTGAAGAAGATGGAGCAGAGAATCAGCTCGCCCACGCCGCCGCCGCCGGGGATACCGGACATGGCCACGGAGGAGAACACCGCCACAAGGATGGCAAGGATGGCCTTGCCGGTACCGAAGGGCATACCGGCGATGCCGAACAGGAAGGCCACCTTCACGATGGCGGACATGGCGGAGCCGTCCATATGCATCGTGGCGCCCATGGGCAGCACGATTTCGGCAACATCCTTGGAGACACCGGTCTCCTCGGCCACTTCCATGTTGGTGGGAATGGTGGCCACGGAGGAGCAGGTGCCGAAGGACATGGCCGCGGGCCGGAACAGATGCTGAAACATGACCTTGACCGCGCCCTTGCCGCCGCCGAAGCGGGCATACAGCGGGAAGAAGGTAAACAGATAGGCAAAGCAGACAACATAGTAAACGACGAGCGTCTTGCCGTAGCTGCCGATAAGATCGGGGCCGTAGGTGGCGGCCAGATACGCGAAGAAGCCGAAGAAGCCGATGGGCGCGTAGTAGGTAATGAGCTTGACGACCTTCATAATGCACTCGGAGAGGTCGGCCAGACCCTTGGCGGTGCGTGTCTCGGGGCCGCCGGCCATCTGTACGCCGAAGCCGAACAGGATCGCCGCCACGATCAGCGGCAGCATGGCCTTGCGGGACAGCAGGTCGGAGAAATCGGGCTTCGTAAAGAAGTTCACGATGAGGTCGCCCGCGGAAGCGGCGTTGACATCCTGTGTCTTGGTCACCATCTCGGTGACGTTGAAGTTATCCGGCACAATGTTGATGACGGATACGACAATGTACATAAGAATAGCGGCGATAGCGGCGGTGACCAGGAAGGTCACCACGGTGACGCCCATCAGCTTGCCCGCGCGCTTGAGGGTCTGCATGTTGGCGATGGCGGAGGAGATGGAGACGAACACCATCGGAACCACAACGCAGAACATGGCGTTGATGAACACGGTGCCCATGGGCTGCAGCATGGTGGCTTTCGGCCAGAGCAGCCCCAGGACGGTACCTGCGACGATGCCGGCCATCATGCAGATGATGAACCAGTAGTTCTTGAAGAAGGACTTCTTGGTGACCTGAGTTTCTTCCATGATCAAATGTCTCCTTATCCATAATTCTGTGAACATTATATTAACCATCAAATACAATGTAAATCGCAGATTATGCTTGAAACATTGCATAAAATGCTCTATATTGAGAAGAAGCACCGGAGGGGGGAAAAAAGAATGCCGCAGCAGACATCCTACAGCAGAGAGGGCTACCTGCGCGAGAATTTCCGTTACTTTCACCTGCGGGACAACGCCGGACAGGAGCGGGATTACCATTTTCACGAATTTGACAAGATCGTGGTGCTCATCGCCGGGGCGGTGACTTATCGGGTGGAGGGCACGGAGTGCCCCATGCGCGCCGGGGATGTGGTGCTGGTGCGGCACCACACCATCCACAAGGCGGAAATCGACCGCAGCGTGCAGTACGACCGGGTGATCCTCTACCTCGACCCGCGTTATTTCGACCGCTCCGCCCCTGAGAGCGGGCTGATGCGCTGCTTCGACGCCGCGGACCGGGACCGGAGCTATCTGCTGCGGCCCGACGGGCCGGAGCAGGAGCGCATCAAAACAATCCTGGCTGAACTGGAAAAGGCGCTGGAGGACGGCGCCTTCGGCGCGGAGGTCATCCGGGATTCGCTGGTGATGCAGCTGCTGGTACAGCTGAACCGCGCCACCCTGCGGGCCGGACCCGCGCCGAAAAACACCGCCGCCGACCCGAAGATCGAGGCGGTGCTCTCCTATATCAACGAAAATCTCTCCGCCGAACTCACGGTGGATGTTCTGGCGGAGAGAGCGTATCTCAGCCGCTATCATTTCATGCGGCTGTTCAAGGCGCAGACGGGGTCCACCGTCCACGGATATATCCGGCAGAAGCGGCTGCTAAAGGCCGCCCAGCTCATTCGCGAGGGCGCGCCGGTGACAAAGGCGGCGGCGGAGTGCGGCTTCAACGACTATTCCGCCTTTCACCGGGCCTTCCGGGATACTTTCAATATCAGCCCGTCGGAGCTGAAGCGTTAGCAGACCAGCGTGACGCGGCTGTGCAGGGTCTCCACCTCGGCGGAGCCGTTGATGGTGAAACGCTCCCCGTCCAGCGACCAGTCCATGGGCTCGTCGGTCTCGAGGGTCAGCCGGGTGGTCTTGAAAAACGTGATGTGCGGATCGCCCAGATCCTCCATGCGCACCGCCTGCAGGATCTCCTGAAAGTCCAGCGCGGTCTCCGGTGTGGTCACCATGCCGACTTCAAAGATGCCGTCGTCCGACTGGATGAGCTTGCCCTTGCCGGACAGTACCCCCGCCAGCATGGTGGCGTTGCAGATGATGCCGAACAGGTAGTCCCCTTCAAAGGTGCCGCCGTTGGCCATCAGGCGCATGTGGGTGCTTTTGACCTTGGAGATGTCCTTGATGCCTTCCAACAGATAGGCGTAGGCCCCCAGAGTGTTTTTCTTCTGCTGGGGCGTGGTGTAGGGCAGCCAGGTGAAGGCGCCGAAATCCGCCGCGTTGATGAAATAGCGGCCGGAAAACCTGATCACGTCCACCATCCGCGGATCGCCCCTGACGATGCTGCGCGCCGCCTTGATTACGTCTTTGGACAGTCCCTGGTATTCCGCGAAGTCGTTGTAGCTGCCGGAGGGCATATAGCCCACAGGGGTGCTGTGCCCCCCGCGGATGAGACCCGTCACGGTCTCGTTCATGGTGCCGTCGCCGCCGGAGCAGACCACAAGATCGAAATTGTCCGCGTATTTCAGGGCAAACTCCGTGGCGTCCCCGCTCCTGCCGGTGATGAACACGGTGGAAAGATAGCCCCCGGCATAGAAAATCTCCACGAGCTCCGCCAGCTTTTTGGCGGCCTCCCGCTTGCCGGCCACGGGGTTGATAACGAGCATGAGTTTTTTCTTCTGAGCGGACATGGCGCATTCTCCTTCGCATGATAGGGCAGTTGTAGCCGAATGGACCCGGCTTGTCAAGAAGTGGACTTATTTTAGCACTCAAATATGGAGGAAGCATGAACAAGACGGTGGAAATGAAAATAATTGCCCGCATCCATACCGATTTCGGCTCGAAATTCGGAGTGCCCCGGCAGAGCGGACTGGTGGAGTCCCTGCGGGGCGAGGTCGTGTTCGAGCCCGAATACCGCAGCCCCGACGCCGTGCGCGGACTGGAGGGCTATTCCCATATCTGGCTGCTGTGGGAGTTTTCCGAGAATCTGCGGGAGGGGTGGTCGCCCACCGTCCGCCCGCCCCGGCTGGGCGGCAATAGGCGCATGGGCGTGTTTGCCACCCGCTCGCCCTTCCGACCGAATCCCATCGGACTGAGCTGCGTGGCGCTGGAGAAGGTTGACATAACGCAAGAGCGCGGCCCGGTGCTCACGGTGCTGGGGGCCGATCTGGTGGACGGTACGCCCATCTTCGACATCAAGCCCTACGTCCCTTACGCGGACAGCCGCCCGAAAGCGGTGGGCGGCTTCGCCCTGACCGCGCCGGAGGCGGCGCTGGCCGTGACCGTGCCGCCGGAGGCGGCCGCCGCGCTGCCCGCGGAGAAGCTGGCCGCGCTGAAGGAGGTGCTGGCCCGGGACCCCAGGCCCTCCTATCAGGACGACCCTGGGCGGATCTACGGCCTGACCTTCGCCGGGGCCAACGTCCGATTCACGGTGGTGGAAAACCGGCTCACCGTCACCGAAATTTTGCCGGTGAGCGATTGAATTGGCGGGCGGAAACTGTTATAGTAAAAAACAAATCGTTCGTTGTACGGAGGAAAATCATGAGGGTCAATACGGTCTCCATTTTTTATTTCAGCCCCACGGGCGGCACCGAGCACGTTGCCGGGCTCATCGGCGCTGCCCTGGGCCGGGGCGCGGCCTATTACGACATGACGGTGAAGGACGAGCATTCCGTTGCGCTGGGGGAGGAGGATCTGGCGATCCTGTGCGTGCCGGTGTACGGCGGGCGTGTGCCCGCCCCGGTGGAGGAGCGGCTGACCCGTTTCAGCGGCACGCGCACCAACGCCGCGCTGGTGGCGGTTTTCGGCAACCGCGCCGTGGACGACGCGCTGCTGGAGCTGCGGGATATGGCGGCCAGGCACGGATTCCGCACCATCGCCGCGGCGGAATTTGTCGCGCCCCATTCGGTGGACCCCAGTTTCGGCGCGGGCAGGCCCGACGCCCAGGATCAGCGGGTCATCGCGGAATTCGCCGAAAGGCTGCTGGCCAAGGCCGAGCAGGACGCGCCCGCCGAGATCACCCCGCCGGGCAAAAGGCCCTATGTGAAGTATGACGGCATCCCCGTCAAGCCCGCGGTGGCCGGGACGCGCTGCATCCGCTGCGGCATCTGCGCGGCGGAATGCCCCGCAGGCGCCATCGACCTTATCAACCCCAAGCTCACCGACAAGTCCGTGTGCATCTCCTGCATGCGCTGCATCCATGCCTGCACGCAGGGCGCCCGGCACATTCCCGCGGCGATGAAGACGCTGGCCGGGCTGTCGCTGAAGAAGCTCTGCTCGGGCCGCAAGGAGCCGAAACTCTATTTTTGACACCGCAAAACCGGTCCCCGGCGTATTCGCGCCGGGGACTTTTTTCGCTACTGGTGAATTTGTACAAAGTGTATCAACGGCTGCGCCTTTTTCGGAAACGTTATATTGACTTTTGCCATAAAAGAGTCATAATAACATCCAGAGATTGTCATAAAATGAGCAATGGATTATGACATCTGCTTCCAAGCGGAAAATTTTGAATGGGGGGAATCCTAGTGAAAGATCTCAAGCACCTGCTATACTTTGAGAATCTCTTGCAAAGCGCGCACAACGAGCTGATCACCCAGGCGCAGAACGAGGGGAAAATCTGCGTCGCCTATGTCTGTGAGAATACCCCGGAGCCCCTGATGAATTTGGGCAATGCCTTCGGTGTGCGGCTGTTCGCGCCGCAGACCGGCTCCATGGACATTGCCACCTACTACATGACCAGTCTCCTGTGCGAGACCAGCCGCGCCCTGCTGGAGCGCGCCATTGAGGGCGGCTTCAACTTTGCGGACTGCATCATCGCGCCGGACGGCTGCACCATGATGAACCGCGCCGTCGAAAATATGGAGCTGCTCAAGACCATGGGTCAGGGCAAAAGCAAATTCTTCCATCAGTATATGGAGATCCCCCTGAAGGGCGACGAAAACGGAGTACAGCTGGCTGTGCTCCAGTGCACCAACCATATTCTGAACCCGCTGCACGAGGCCTACGGCATCGATATTTCGGACGCCTCCATCCGCAAGTCGGTGGAAGAGCACAACAAGGTGTGCCGCCTGATCCGCGCCATCGGCGATTACCGCAAGGGCGACAAGCCCCGGATCACCGGCTATGAATTCCACGTGCTCACCCTGGCTACATACGTCGCGCCCAAGTATCTCCTCATAGACAAGCTGGAGGAGACCCTCAGGGAGCTCAAGACCCGCAAGCCCGATGGAAAGGGTTATCGCGCGCGGGTGATGGTCGTCGGCTCCGAAGGCGACGACGGCGGCTTTATCAAGCTTATCGAAGATACCGGCGCTTTTGTCTGCGCCGATCGCTTCTGTTTCGGCTCCCTCCCCGGCAGAGATCCCATCGAGCTCAACGACGACGAGGACGCGCTGACCCAGGTGTGCCGCGCGTACACCTACCGCTCCCAGTGCCCGCGGATGATGAATATGGAAAAGGTGTACGGCCGCAAGGAATATGTCAGCGATATCGCCAAGGAATACGGCGCGGACGGCATCATCTACGAGCAGATCAAATTCTGCGACCCCTGGGCCTATGAGAGAATGCTGGGCTCCGTCATGCTCCGCGACGACTACGGTTACCCTGTCCTGTCGGTAGACCGGCCGTATAACATCAGCTCCTCGATCGGGCAGATGCGCACCCGCGTTCAGGCGTTCGTGGAAAGCATTGAGATCAAAAAACTGCGCGGAGGTGAAAAGTGATGGAGACCATCGTAGGTAAGGAGAGAGTCGGCGAAAAAGAGCTGGGCGTCCTTTTTGACGGCGGCAAGGTGCGCAAACGCCGCGAATGGCGCGGTTTGAAGGACACACTGTACGATTATGCCAGATGGCTGTACATCATGTCCATCCTGGCGAAATTCATCGCAAAGCCCCGCAATATCAAGGCCATGTTCCGGTACAGATGGATGGCCAACTATCTGGCCACGCCGCACATGGTGGATAAGTTCACCATGGGCCTGCGCGACGAGGCGCTGCGCATCGTCCACACCTCCATGGACTTTGTGGTCTACGATGTGGCCTCCACGCTGGACAACATCTTCAAAGGCGACCGCCGTACCGGCAACGACACTGAATTTTCCAAGAGATGCGTTCTGACTGACGAGAACGCCATGACCGCGTTCATGATGGGCTTCCCCAACGTGAAGGCCATCCTGCGCGAGGTCCCGTGTATGTTTGTGGCGAACCTGCTGACACAGTATTCTTCCACCCACTATCTGGACGTGGCCCAGCAGTTCGGCCTCGCCGGCGACGTCTGCCCCATGCCCGAGGCCGAGGCCGGCGTCTCCATCGACGACGACTTTGCCGTTCTGGGCTGCTGCGCGGTGCAGGTTAACACCACCTGCGACGGCTCCCTGATGGGCAACGGCCTGATCGCCAAGCGCCTGGAGCGGGAGTACGGCATCCCCACCTTCCAGCTGGTCGCCCCCATGCGCCACCGGGAGCCGGACGTGCAGAAATACGCCGCGGAGGATATGAAAAAGGCCATTGCCTTTGTGGAGGAACACACCGGCCAGAAGTGGGACTGGAATTATTACTTTGACAGCGCCAGGCGCGTGAACGACGCCACCCGCAAGCGCATGGCATGGCTGGAGATCAACAGCACGCCGTATCCGCAGTTCGTGGGCGCGCCCTTCTCGCTGTACAACGACACCAATTACATGGGCAACTGCGGCAGATCCAAGCTGTTCCCGCCGGTGGACGCGAAGATCCTGAAGTATGCGGAGAAGGGTTATCGGGAAAAGAAGATGATGGCCAGGGAGTATCGCCACAGAGCCATTATCTGGGGCGTGCAGCCGCAGTACTGCATCGATATGCTCAACTGGATGGTGCACTGCTGGGGCATCGTGCCGCTGACCGATATGCTGTCCATGATCAACACCAGGATGATCGCCGAGGACGATACCCCCGAAAACCGCGAGCAGGCCTATTACGATATGGCGTGGCTCAACGAGAACATGATTATGCGCAACCGTACCCACGGCGGCTATAAGGTCCTGGTGGATGAGCTGTGGGAGTTCTGCGACAAGATGGGCGCCGACATGGTCATCATGTGGGAGCATATGTCCTGCAAGGCGCTGACGGGCATGCACGGCCAGTTCGAGGAGCAGGCCAGGGAGCGCGGCATCCATCTGGTCTGGGTCTGCCACGACCTGTGCGACCCCCGCGTGTTTACCCGGCAGGCCATCCGCAACCAGCTCAACGACTATATGCGCACCGTCATGCGCGAGGAGCCCCTCGATCCGTCCATCGAGATCCTGCCGGACGAGAACGCCTGGTAACAGGGAAGGAGAAAAGAAATGCCTGTACTTAAAAAATTGCTGCTGAAGCTTCTGGCCATCGGCATATCGCTGTTTGCGGTCACCTTTATCGTCTATTTCTTCAATCTGGATATGAAGCTGACCTCCGCCATCGAGCCCTTCCTCCTCAAGCATTATGACAATATGCCCCGCAACGCGCACCTCTGATCCCGCGGCAAACCGAAACCGCCCTGCATTTGCAGGGCGGTTTTTCCTACGAATTAAGATTTACATAATGTGTTGAAAAACCTGTTGAAAATGTGGGAAATGCCGTTATAAGGGCATGGGAGACAGCACACTATTTACATAACGATAACCATACTCGCGAAGGGGATTTTGTGCTTGACTTTGCCATGGTTCTGAATTATAATATCCAAGCTGACAATTGAACAGGAACGTTCACTGGACAGAACACGTGGAGAAGTCGCGTAGTTGGTCGAGCGCGCACGATTGGAAATCGTGTAACGGTCAAAAGCCGTTCGAGGGTTCGAATCCCTCCTTCTCCGCCAATCCCCAAACCCTTTGATACACAAGGGTTTGGGGCTTTTTCTTTGTCCTCTAACCCACTCAAAGCCGCTCCGATAGATACCTCAAAAAAGAGCTAATCGTGTGTCTAGTTTTTCTAATCTTTTGTTGCTAATCGTGTAGTGCGTATGGTAGACTATTTTGGGGGTAGAAATCATGTCGCAAAGAAAAAAACTTACTACGGCAAAGAAAGACGCTAGTAGAGAGGACAAGCTAAGAAGATTAGGAAATAACTATAGCGAATACACAGGCGGGGAAATAAGTGTTAAACACGCCTATCTTAAATTCAAAATCCGACAAGAAGAAAAGGGCAACAGTAAACAGACCCTTGCTTTCTATGACAGGTTTTATAAAAAGTTTGTCGGCTTTATCAATACTTATTTGAATGACACAGAGGAAAACTGCCCTATAGATATTATGATACAGGACGGTTTTCAATTGTTATTTATTAAGAGCTTGGGCGAAGAGGTGAACCAGCAGACCATTAACGCCTATCTTAGAGGTTATAGAGCTTTTGGAAACTTCTGCGAAGAAATAGGCTTGCTTGACGGCTTCAAATGTCCCATTAGAGAGGTAGAGCCGCCAGTAAAGCAAGTTTACACAGAAAAGGAACTAAAGAAGCTTCTAGTAAAGCCAGACATAAGGGAATTTAATGAGTTTCGCAATTTTACTATTATTACCTTGCTACTGTCTACAGGAGCTAGAACAAATACCATTCTAAATATACAGATAAAAGATGTAGATTTAGACGAGGGTTATATTTCGTTCAACACAACAAAAGCCCACAAGGTAGTTAGATTAGGTTTAGAGAAAAAAGCAAAAGACACTCTAGCGGAGTATATTTCCTATTGGAGAACAGGCGGCGATATAGAGCAAACAGACTTTTTGTTTTGCAATATCTACGGAGAACAACTAACAAGAGGCGGACTTTCAACAGCTATTTCAAGATATAACAGGAGTAGAGGGGTAGAAAAAACAAGTATACATCTATTTAGACATACCTTTGCAAAGAACTGGATTACAAGCGGCGGCGATATTATTTCATTGGCAAAGGTATTAACACATAGTGAACTTGATATGGTAAAACATTATTCTAATCTTTACGGAACAGATGTAAAGGCGGAGATAGAACAACATTCCACGCTATCACAGTTACGGACTTCTAGCGGACAGACTATGACAACAAAGAAAAAGGTTGAAGAATAGAAGATAAAACAAGGGATAAGGTTTAAATACCTTATCCCTTGTTTTTCTTTTTGTAGTTTACAGGTCAAGAATAGAATCAATAAAGGTTTTATTCTTTTCTTTCCTTGCGTTAAGCTGTGGAAAGAAGCGTTTAATAAACTCTTTTCTAACTTCTGGAATGTCAATATCAATATAGGGTTGTCCATTCAGTCTATTCACATACTCTTTTTGATACTTCTTATCAGAAACAATCTTCTTAAACCATGCCTTATCTTCGTCAGTGGACTTTTCTCTCATGTAGGCAAGCATAAACGGCTTTGTTACTTCAACCTTATTCATAGGTGTGTCAGTCAATGGATTAAGCGTTTTCTTTGCAGAAGCCATAATAATACCTCTTTCTATAGTATATTTGTAAAAATATCTATTTCTACTATAATCAATAATTTGCATTGTGTCAATATAGAAAGCTATTGCATTAGGGTATACCCTAGCGACATAGCTAAAACAGAAGAAAAAGTGTGTCAAATAAATTGGTATTTTCCTATTGACATGTTTCAAAAATTATGGTATTCTATTGACATAGAAAAGAGATAGAAATTAAGTTTAGAACTTAATGAAAGGAACATGCTAGAATGAAGTTAGGTTATATAAGAGTATCTACTGTAGAACAGAATGAAGAAAGACAGACTAGAGCGTTGATAGAGAAAGGCGTTAGTAAGGAAAACTTATACATAGATAAGCAGAGCGGAAAGAACGCCGACAGAGAGCAGTTAAAAGCCTTGCTTGCCTATTGCCGCAAAGGTGATACAGTTATCACAGAGAGTATAAGCAGAATAGCAAGGAACACAAAGGACTTACTTACAATCGTTGAACAGCTTACGAATAAGGGCGTTGACTTTGTAAGTCTGAAAGAGTGTATTGATACCTCTACCCCACAAGGAAAGTTTATGCTTACAGTATTCGGAGCTATGGCAGAGCTTGAAAGAGAAAGTATCCTAGAGCGGCAGAGAGAGGGCATAGCGATAGCAAAGGAACAGGGGCTATATCAGGGACGCCAAAAGATGAAAGTCGATAGAGAGCGGCTTGAAGCCGTTGTAAGGGAATGGCGAGAGGATAAGATAACGGCGGTCGAAGCTATGAAGCGGCTTGAAATGAAGCCTAACACTTTCTATAGACGAGTAAAGGAATGGGGGCTATGATGGACTTAGAACAGATAGGCTACTTTATCTTTATGGAAGAACAAGAGCGGCAAGAGGTAGAGAAAGAACAACAAGGGAATACAGCGGATAAAGAAGAACAGGGAGCATAATGCCACCTGTTCTCTTTTGTTATTGCGTTCAATTAATTAAGTTGTTCCAACTCTGTGAGGAATTCAGCGGTAATTGCTGTAAATAAGTATGTGGTAGTGGTTCTATCGGACTGTACAATATATACACTGACATTGCCCTCTCCACTTAAAGCAGCAATAAAAGTATCCATGTCTGCACCTTCAAGAACTATCCTATCTGCACCAGGATATATCGCACCATGTAACTCAGAAACAGTACCATCATCCGTTTTTATAGAGATGTCATATTCCTCATCATAACTACCAGAGTTTTTCACAAGATTAGATGCGTATTCATACAAGAAAATTGTTGCGACACCTGTTCTATCCTCAAACCCATGGTCAATTAATATGTCGACTAACAACGGAGAGTCTGTTGTTGCGCTGTTGCTGAATGTGCCTATAAAAGGGACAGTATTCATCACATATGCAAACTTTGTTGGTTGCTTAAAGTCGTCAACATAATAATCTAGTTTCCATACATCTGGTACTGGTGTGGTTGTTTCTATTGGCGTTGGTGTAGCTGATTCTGTTGGTGTTGATGTTTGCGTTGGTATTAGTGTTTCTGTTGGCGTCTTACTTCCGCCGCAAGCCGCAAGTGAACAAATCAGTACCAACGCAATGAGTAATGCAATCAACTTTTTCATAAGGTTTACTTCCTCTCTTTTTTCAGTATTATTATACTAACAAATCAAATGACTTGTGTCAATCCCATAACGTGCGCTATACAAGGTTTATGCTCTGCTTTATCACCTCTAAAATAATATAGGGGTGATAAGTTTGAAGAAAGAATATAAAAGCCTTTATGAAAAGTTTGGGCTAAATGTTGTCTATTATAGAAAGCGGAAGAAACTAACGCAATTACAGTTAGCTGAGCTTGCCGACATTGACAGAAGCCATATTAGTGCAATTGAATTGGGGAATGTAGGGGTTTCCTTTGATGTGATATTTAGATTATGTGAGGTGTTAGATATACAGCCCAAAGACCTATTTGACTTTAGGGACTAAGTAACCGAAGTATAGAATAAAAATAACGCTTCATCGAAGCAAGAACCACAACAAAACGAAAAGCAGAGTTAAAATTCTAAAAGTCCCGTAATACACCCCGCCCTATAGTCCCGCTCCGCCCGATTGGTTGGGCAAAACTTATTAAATCTCTATTAGGTTTTTCTAAGTATAATAGCGGAAAGAAATACTGATAGCCCTTTATAGGATAAGAACAGCCGCCAACAGTAGCGAAAGCTATTGTTGGCGGCTTGTTTTTTACAGTATTACTATCACTTTCCGAAGTAAATAAAAGGAGATTTAATAGAATGAACGATTTTTTGAGGAAAGAAGTAAAACTTCTAAAGGCATTGCAAGGAGTTAGCTATAAGGAATTAGCAGAAGAATACCTTGGGATAAGACAGGATAGCTTCTATTCATGGCTACACGGTTACTATGATTTAGGCGTAGAAAAGCAACACCTTCTTTTAGATATATTAAATATTCTAAAGGAGAGTTAAGAAATGAATAAAGGTATTAGTATAAATCTTTCTGCTATAGGTTTTGATAAGAGATATTCGCTTTATATTGACGGAACAATTATGGATACTACAGCCGCCGCCAATATAGCTATATCTTCAAAGAATGAAGTAAGGTTAATGGACAAGGATGGAAAGAAACGCCGCATAAGGCTAAAGAAACTATATAGACAGGCGTTTAATAGGGAATATTGTATAGATGATATTGAAAACCTCTATGGGGAGCGTTGGAAGCCTGTAAGAGGGACGAATGGTAGATACTATATAAGTGACTGCGGCAGGCTCAAAAGCTATTGTGGCTATTCTGCGAGACTTGTAAAGCCCTATTGTAATCAGCACAACTATTTGCGTGCTGATATTTACAGAAACAGCAAGAGGGAAACAGCGTTAATACATAGGTTAGTGGCAGAAGCGTTTATAGAGAACGATAGTCCAAAAGAAAAAGACACCATAGACCACATTGACGGAAACAAAAAGAATAACGCCGCTCCAAACCTGCGTTGGCTATCCCGCTCGGACAACGCAAAAGCCTATTATGCCGCTCTGCCAAAGGCTATGTAGCGATGAAGCACTACTACATACGCTATGAGCCAAAAGCAGAAATTAACTATATTTATCTGCTTTATCTCTATTCCCTTGGCGAGTATAACACCACTAAAAAATGTTTTGATACAATTAGCTATAGCTCAATCAGAGCATTGGAAAAAGCAATTGCAGACAGGTTTGGAAAAGGCAATATTAGCGTATCAGGCATTAGCAGAATGATGAATGACGAAAGGTATAGGGAATATTTCAACGTAGATAAAGAGAAGAAAGTAATAAGTCTGCATAACGACATTAGAGGTCTGAACAGCTTTGTAATGCTATCCAGTAGTGAAGTTGATTTTTTACTAAGCGAGAAAGATAATCTGCTAGTCAAATACTTCCTATACATAAAGCATTTTTGCGGCAAGGAGCAGAAACAGGATTTTACTATAAAACAGTTTCTAAGCTACTGCGGCTATTCTGATAAGTCAAATAGTTACACTTCTAAGATAAGCGGATTTAATAAGTTACTTCAAGATAAAGGTATGATAAAGATAGAAACTTATAGAGATACGCTAGGTCACACAAGGAATATCTATTCTTTGCTATAATAATCCGACAGGATTATTATAGCAAAGGCTTTACACACTTACTTTATAAGAGATACCCACAAAATGGTACAAGCCAATACCCAAAAAATGAAACGAGGAGATAAAAGAAATGTTTGAACAAGAGTTAGTTAGACTTATGGAAGAATATAGACGATATGAGGAAATGACAAGTCCTTTCAAGTATTGTCAAGATACAGAGGTAAACCCATACATAGCAATGAAGAAGAAGCAGTATGACAGCGAGCTTATGGAAGGCATAAGATTTAAGCAGTTTCTAAGTCACCCATACTATAAACCGCTCGTAGAAAAAATAAGACAATCATTGTTAGATGAATTACAGCCAGAAATAGAGAACAGTATAGAAGAAACACTTAATAAGGTTATTGATGAAATAAACTTATGTAAATAATATAATATACGATTTAGAATAAATATCTTGACCTATAATATATAATCTGTTATTCTATACTTAGTTATAAATCTTGTAACTGCTTTTGGAGCAGTAAAATAACAGATACTATATTCACTACAAATTATCAATAAAATATTAGAATAATACTAGATACTGTAGATAAGAGTATTGGAATATTGGCGAAACGATTGGAAATCGTGTATACCCCAAAAGGGTATCGAGAGTTCGAATCTCTCCTTCTCCGCCACATCGCCGCAGGCGGCAGCCTGCGGCGACGCTTTTTATCGGGAGCGGCATTATGGCCTGGAAAAATAGTAACGTCAAACTGCAAAAAGGAGACACTTTCGCCCTTCAGGGGGATGGTGCGCTCTTTTTTGGATAAATACCGGCTGCGGCCCGCTTTCAAAACAGTGCTCTATCTCCTTTTCAAATGATTTTTGAAAAGGAGTTTTTTTATGTTCAATCTGCAAAGACAGCTTCGCACGCTGTATGCCAATTCCGCGCTGAACGCCTTTCAGATCGCCGGGGCCTCCTGGGTGGCGCTGCTGGCGGCCAGAGGCTATTCCCTGGTGGAGATCGGCATGGCGGAGAGCGTGTTCCATCTCACCAGCCTGCTGGGGGAAGTGCCCTCCGGTGTGGTCTCCGATATGTGGGGGCGAAAAAAAGCCATGGTGTGCAGCCAGTGCCTGCTGGTGCTGGCCGCGCTGGCCATGCTGGTTTCCCGGGGGATGCCCGGTATTTTGCTGGCTATGGCGCTGGACGCGCTGAGCTACAATTTTTCCTCCGGCACCCGGGAAGCGCTGGCCTACGACAGCCTGAAACAGGAGGGTCGGGAGGGGGATTACGACCGCTTTTCCTCCACGGAACTGATGATCTACCGCATCTCAGGCGCGGCGGCCACGCTGTGCGCGGGACTGGCGTTGGCAATCGGCTATCGGAAGGCCTATCTCATCGACGCGCTGCTGGGCGCCGCCTGCCTGGCCGTGACACTGCGGCTGAAAGAGACCGGCGGAGGCGGCACAGCCGGCGCGCGGCCCGATTGGGCGCGGATCAAAGCCTGCTTCCGAAAAAGCTTCGATTTTCTGCGCGGCGAAAAAGGGGCCGTGCGGCTGATCTTTGTCAATGCGGGGGTGGGGGCTTTCGCCACGCTGCTGGGCTTCTTCCTGCAGGCCCGACTGCCCGCGTGCGGCCTGCCCGACGCGGCGCTGGGCCCGGCCCTGTTCGTGATGGGACTGGGCGGCGCGGTGGGCGCCCGGGCGGTGCTGCTGTTTCGTAAATGGCGCTACGGACAGGTATATCTGCTGGCTGCCGCCGGAGTGGCGGTCTGCCTGGGGCTGTCTTTTGTGCGCGCTCCGGCGCTGATGATCGCCTGCGGCTCCGGCGCGGCGCTGTTTGACGACCTCATCGAGGTGCGCTCAGATATCCGTCTGAATCAGCTGGTGCCCTCCGGCCAGCGGGCTACGCTGCTGTCGGTATCGTCCCTGTGCTTTTCACTGGTGATGATCGGCCTCTCGCCGCTGCTGGGAAAGCTGTTTTCGATGTGACAGAAAGGATGCCCCGCACCGCAAGGCCTGCACCAAGCGCGATCACAGGGGCTTGCAGGGTATCGGCAGCGAAGAAACAGATTTCCACAGGGTACCTCCGCTTTTGCCTTTTGGCACAGAAAACAGACTGCCGGAGTATTCAGCCCGCATTGAGAACACGCGTAAAAAGACAATGTCGCACCCCCAGAAACCGGAATATAATGCTGTAGGAAGTTCACTTGCGCAAATTTCTACGGGAGGTGGTGATGGCATGGAAGATGTATATCTGAGCGCAGATTACAGAAGTGCTTGGAGACCCCTGAAAAGGGAAAACGATCTCAGCGCGGTCAATTCCCCTTCGGACGCGGGCACGTCTGTGAAAGACACGAAAATCGTTGATACTTTTACCAACGTTAATGAGATGACCCTACATAACGATGTTTTGCAGAAAGTATCCGAAATCAGCGCCGATCTTGACAGGCTGGATCGCAGGCTCCAGGAGCAGGACGAAAAAATAAGCAATCTCCTCAGCCTTCTGGAGGGGAAAGAGGGTACAGGCAAGAAAAGTGTCTTTGGGCAGCAGCGGAAGTAATCGATGCAGCCGTAGGATTTTAATTATTTGCATAAAAATCCTGCTGCCCGCCGCGGAGCCTTCCGCGCATTCGGGCAGCAGGTTATAACTTTTAACGATTTGCGACATTCCGCATATACTGAAAAGGGAGATAATAGCATCTTTTCTTCAATCTTAAATTTAGGAGTGAACAGCCTCATGAGCGACTTCATTGCTCAGGAACCTCTTGATATATTCGCCAGAAGAGTTCTGGCGAAAGCCGAATTGCATCAGAAACAGGAAGTTTTCCAGGAGAATTATTCCACCGCGGATCCGCCTCAGCCTCTGGGAACAAAGGCCCCGTTAACGCTTTATATAATTAACCATGGCGCTACGCCTCAGAGCACGGCACCCAACACAAGCTACGGGTCCCCTGTAAAATGTGTCAAGCTCTGCAAGCGGATTCTTGACTTTGATCCGGGCAACACCATCCTCTGCACACAGAAATCAAGGGTAGTTCTGAATTTTGAACTGGTTTTGGTTGTGGAGTACGAGGACAATACCTTCGACGTGCTGACACTTCCCCGGGATCTCTCCGCTTTTACTCAGTACACCGCGACCAAAAAAGCCTTTGTGGAAGCTACGGTTCTTGGTCCGACCGGCACGCCGATCATCCAGCATCAGAGCGTCACGCAGCCCTATGAACAGATGGTCATCAAATATAACGCGACGGCGACCGCCTATGCCAACTTTGAATACACGGTCACGATTCCCCTTCCCAGCTTCAGCGCGGTTCTGCGCAAATGCGAGCTGAACGACCCGACGCTTCAGTCCTATATCGTACTGAGAAACCTGTCTTACCAAGTGGATGTGCTCGATCAGTATCTCGCCAACGCCACTGAGACTGCCACCATCTGGACCACGATTGTCGACTTCTCGCTCTCCGAGGATATTATCGACAAGCTTGGGATCGATCAGGACATCCGGATTATCGGAATCCCGGAATATCCCTGCGAGGACACTCCCTGTGATATCTGCTGAAAGAACACATCAAAATAACTGCGCCGCCAAACAAAGGAATATCCGCCAAGAAGGATAGAGCATAAAGGATCCCATTGGGATACCGGCACTCCCGCAAAAGGGAGCGCCGGGTATCCCTTTTTGCTGATATGCGGCGTTTGAGGGCGGCCCCGCCGCGGCGGACGGGGCGGCGCTGGCGGTGGGGCAAGCCACGCCATGGCGCATATACTGTAACAGCAGCCATCGGCAAGGTGCTGCTTATAATGGAGGTTACTCAATGTCCGATAAAGTCTTTATCCCCGAGCAAGCGGGCGCTCCCGATGCCGTAACCTGGCATCCGCCTTTCCCGCCATGCCCTCCGGGCCCCCGCGGCCCCGCCGGGCCTCCCGGGCCACAGGGTCCCCGCGGCCCCGCCGGCAGCATGAACTATACGGCTCAGTGTTTTGCTTACGCACAGCTTGCCCATCTTCTCGGGCAGCTGATCGATTTATATCACGGAGTTCCCCTGTATGTTTTTCTCCCGGGAATCAGCCCGTGGTGGATTTCCGGCGTCCCGCAGCAGGTTTATCAATCGCCGGAGGGAACTTATGGCGGGGTGTTTATTCTGGGCGACGGAGGAGAAGTCGCTTTCCCGCTCACCGCTATAGCGGCTCTGCAGTTTACGGACAGTACCACGGTCTATAATCCGGCCATCACGTATCTGTCCAAGCCCGATTTCCCGCCCGGCTGTGATACGAACATCATCACGGCTGTCCATGACTATGTATCCACGATCCCCGCGGGTATCGAGGTGCTGATCAATATTGGCTCCAATATCCGCAGCACGGGCCTGATCTATTTAAACAAATACGGGCTGATCGTGCAGGCCGACGAGTACGGCAAGGACCCGGCCTTTGTACCGCTGACATTTATAACCGGGATCGCCCCGCAAACAACGGCGGGCGTCGATGAAGCAAAAAGCGCGCCGTCGACCAGGATACGGGCGACGTAAGGCCTGCGGCGCCGGGCATGAGCCCGGCCTTTCGCCGCTGCCGGGAAAGCCGCTTCCGATTTGCTATAAAGAACGCCCCGCCTGTCGGCGGGGCGTTCTTTATAAGGTCTTACTTTTTGGCTTCGTCCTCGGTATCGGACACCACGGACTCAAAATCCGCCTCGGTGGCCTCGCCGCTGGCTTTCAACTCGTCTTTCAGGGCGTCCAGTTCCTTGTCGATGACGGACATACGGTCGTCGATTTCCTTGACCTTTTCAAACAGGGGCGCGAAAAAGCCCTGGGGCGCGTTGCAGTTCTCTTCGTAATACAGTCTGCCGATCTCCATATAGGCCTTTCTCAGATCCTCGCCGGCTCCGTTGTACTCCAGCGTGAGCTTGGCGATGTTGCCCAGAGACTTGGCCTTGCTGGCGCCTTTGTCATATATCTCCCGCACGGTGCCGCTTTCGGCCAGGTCCTTTGCCTTTTCGGTGATGGTATTCAGAGTGCCCTTCAGAATGCTCTTGTAATCAGACATGGGTGGTATCCTCCTTCTTGTTGTCAATGTCGTTGGTTTCTTCGGTGTGATTATCATTCTCCGCATCCGCTGCCGCGGCGCGGTTCACGAACAGTTTTTCCGGCGGATGGGGCCGGCGGGCCAGGACGAAAAGGAGGATCGCCATAATCAGCGCGGAGCACGCGGCCACCATCTGGGACACCCGGATGACGCCGGGGATGAGCCAGAGACTGTCGGTGCGCAGCCCTTCGATCCAGGAGCGGCCCAGACCGTACCACAGCACATACATCATGAACAGCTGCCCGTCGTATTTGCGGTTGCCGGGCTTTTTCGACCAGAAATGCAAAAACAGGAACCCGCACAGGGTCCAGAGGCTTTCATAGAGGAAGGTGGGGTGGACATAGACCGTGGCTTGGCCGGGGTTGGTCAGGCCCATGCGGCAGAAGATATCCGTCTCCCGGCCGAAGGCCTCGCGGTTCATGAAATTGCCCCAGCGGCCGATGGACTGGGCGATAATCAGACCCACGCCGTTGCAGTCCAGCAGCGCGCCCAGCGAGATTTTTTTCTTCTTCGTCCAGATCAGTACGAAGATCAGCCCCGCGATGATGCCGCCGTACATGGCGATGCCGCCGTCCCGGATGCGCCAGATCTCATTGAGATGCTGGGAATAGTAGCCCCACTCAAAAAGGACGTAATAAACGCGGCAGCCGATCACGCCCAGCGGCACCATCCACAGCACTTCTTCATAGATATCGTCCTGCTTCAGCCCGAAGCGGCCGGCGTTGTGGGCGCAGTAAAGCAGTCCCACCAGAAAGGCCGTGGCCAGGATGACGCCGTACCAGTAGATGTCGTGGCCGAACACGGTGAAATAGGCCCGAGGGTTGATGGTCAGGTTTCCCAGCATAGGGAAGGAGATGGATGCGTTGCGCAGCATGGTTTCAGTCATGGGATCACTCTTTCCTTGGCGTGATGACGGACAGGGCCAGCCGGTCCGGGCCCAGATAGTCGCGGATATAGGCCGCGCATTCCTCCGGCGTGACGCGCTGCAGCATGGCGAAAGCGTCCAGCGAGCAGTAGCCGCCGAAAACGCCGTCCGCCAGCGAGGAACAGAGGCTGTCGAAGTCCTCCAGCCCACGCAGGCGCGCGCCGTAGGAGGCGCGCACGGCGCGGTCAAAGTCGGCTTTTTTCAGCCCGTCCCGGGCCGCGCGGGCCACGGCATCGGAAAATGCGGCCAGCGCCTGATCCGGCCGGGCGCTCTCGCCGCCGATAACGACGGTGGCCGTCCCCGCGGCGTAGTCGATCTCGTAATCGAAGTCCCGGGTCAGCAGACCCTGCGCGTAGAGGCGGGTGTAAAAATCGGACGAGGTGCCGCACAGCAGCCGCAGCGCCAGCTGGCCGATGAGTTTCTGGCGAAGCAGGGCGTCCCCGCCGGGGGCGGGGGGAACCTTGGCACCGATGAGAAATTGCGGCGCGGAAAGCTCCATGGCAGTTTCAGAGCGCTTCTCCAGCGGCAGCTCGCCCTCCGGGGGGCCGAAATCCGCCTTCGGCACCGGGCCGGGCTCCGCCGGCAGCACCCGCAGGGCAATGTCGCGCACCTTTTCAGGGTCGATATCCCCGGCGGCGCACAGCGCCATGTTGGAAGGATTATAAAACACCTTGTGGCAGCTGTAAAGAATTTCGGGGGTGATCCGGGCGATGCTCTGCTGGGTGCCGGCCACGGCGTCCCGGATGGGATGGGCGGCATACAGCAGCTTCATGAGGTTGATATATACGGCAAAGCCGGGGGAATCCTCCGTCATGGAGATCTCCTGCCCGATGATGCCCTGCTCCTTTTTCACACTCTCCGCCGTGAAATAGGGCGTGGAGACAAAACGCAGCAGCATCTCCAGATTGTCATAGAAATCCCGGGTGCTCTCAAAATAATAGCAGGTCATGCCCGCGGAGGTATAGGCGTTGGGGTCGGCGCCGTTGGCGGAGAGCACGTTCAGCGCGTTGTCCCCGTCCGGCATATCGAACATCTTGTGCTCCAGAAAATGGGCCACGCCCGCCGGGGTGTCCACCCAGCCGCCGCCGGTGCTGAACCGGCGCATGGCGCCGCCGTAGTTGGCGGCGAAGGCGGCAAAGCTGGTGGCATAGCCGGGCTTCGCGGCCACGTTCAGCGTCAGGCCGTCGGGCAGCTTCGCGGTATAAAGGTTTTCGCCGATGTTGTCGAAACGCTTATTCTCCATCCTCGTCCTCCGTGCCGTCGCCCTTCAGGAAGTAAATCTCGTCGCACACGACGCTGCGGGCTACGGCCACCGCCTGTTCCTTTGTCACATCCTCGGCCAGCGCGGCCAGCTCCAGCGGGGCCAAATCGTCCCCATCCACGGCGGCGGCCAGCCAATAGCCCTCCAGCTCGCCCTGGGCGTCCTCCACGGCCCGGAGGTCCGAGGCCAGCGCGTTTTTCGCGGCGGTGAGCTCCGTGTCGGAAAGCTCTCCCCGGCGCAGCGCGTCCAACTGGGCGAGAATCTCGTCCCGGGCGGCGTCGTAATCGGCCGCGTCGATCCCCGAGGACACCAGCAGCAGGCCCTTGTGGGTCTCCAGCATGGAATTGGCATAGTAGCACAGAGACAGCTTTTCCCGGACGTTGGCAAAGAGCTTGGAGGTGACGCCGCCGCCGTAGGCCGCATTGAAGACCCGCAGCGGCGCGGGGTCCGGATCGTCCATACACTCGCCCAGACGGAAGCCCAGCACCAGCTTGCCCTGACTGATGCTCTTTTCCTCCACGGTGACCCGGGGGGAGTCCTCCACGGCGTTCATGCGCACGTCCGTGCCGATATCGCAGTCGATCTCGCCCCGGGGCAGGGTGAGAAACGCTTTTATCAGCGCCAGCGCCACGCGGTCGGCTTCGGCCGCGCCGCAGTAGAAAAATTCGATGGGAGACTGGGCCAGCAGGGTGTGGTAGTGCTTGGTGAGCCTGTCGTAGCGGATGGTTTCCACGTTCTTTTCATCGCCGTAGCGCCCGACGGCGTAGTTCTCGTAGCAGCACATCTCCTCGATGCAGCGCTGCAGGGCGTAGCCCTGGCGGTCGTTGATGCGGCTGCGGATCAGTTCCGCCAGCTTGTCGCGCTCACTGGCCACATAGTCCGGCAAAAACAGCCCGCCCCGGGTGTTGGGGCGCAGCAGCAGTTCGGCCAGCATCTCCGCCGCCGCGGAAAGCACGCTCTCCCCGCGTGGCAGCAGCGCGTCCTCCGCAAAGCTGGAATAGAAGCCCACGCACTGGATCTCGCCCACCCGGCGGACAATGGGCTCCACGGCCGCGCCGTACAGCTCATCCAGACGCGCGGAGACGGCGGCCATGTCCGGGTGTTTGGCCGTGCCGCGGCGCAGCACAAAGGGGATCAGCGCGTTCTGGGAGGCGTTTTCCCGGCAGAGCTGGGTCAGCAGATTCACGCTGAGACAGGCGGTTTTGAACTTGTCTGTCCGCAGAGCGGTGAGCCACACGCCCGGCATGATTTCGCTGCGTACTTTTTCCATCGACGCGACCCTCCCATGATTTCAGTAATTTTATATTGTAGCACAACGCGGTGGATTTGGATAGAGACAATTTGTAAACTGCGCGGCTCAATCCGCCTCCGCCTCGCCGTTTTTCACGGTAATGGTGTGGACCCGCCCCTCGAAATCCGTCCAGCGGGCGGTATAGTCCCCAAGCCGGGGATGCACGGTCAGCTTGCCGTTTTCCAGCCGCAGACCCAGCAGCTCCTCCGTCACCGCCCGGAAATACCACCCGGCGGAGCCGGTATACCAGGTCTAGCCAGCCTCGCCCACGTGACCCGGCGCGGTGTAGACGTCTGCCGGCAGCACAAAGGGCTCCGCCAGATAGACGGAAAGATCGTGATTTTCCGGCAGCAGCGCGGAGAGAATGGCCCGGCCGTCCGCCTCCCGCCCCCGCCGCAGGCAGGCCATGGCCAACCAGATCGCTCCGTGGGTGTACTGCCCGCCGTTTTCCCGAAACCCGGGGCCGTAGCTCTCCAGATAGCCGGGAGACCGGGCGCAGTCGGCAAAGGGCGGGTCGAACAGTTTCACCACGCCGGTTTCCCGGTCGAACAGCCGGTCTACCGCGTTTCCCAGCGCGGCGGACACCTTCTCCGGCGCGGCCTGCTCACACAGCGCGGCCCAGCTCTGGGCGATGGAGTCGATCTGGCAGCAGCGGGAGACGCGGCTGCCCAGCCGTTCCCCGTCCGGCCAATAGCCGCGCAGATACCAGCCCCCGTCCCAGGCCGCGTCCGCCGCCTGCCCATAGGTGACGGCCAGCGCGGCATATTTTTCAGAATCAGGTTGACATAATTTTCCCAACAGCCGAGAGAAACGCGCGGCGACGTGGGAGAAAAACCAGGTCAGCCACACGCTCTCGCCGCCAATCCTGTCCAATCCGTCGTTCCAGTCGCCGCTGCCGAAGCGCAGCAGGCCGTGGGGGCCGGAGCCCCGGGCGAGACAGCGCTCCATGGACCGCAGGGCATGGGCCAGCACGGGCTCCGTAAAGTCGGAGGGAGCGGGGGTCTCATACCGGTCCCGTTCCTCCTCAGCCAGCGGCGGCGAGACCGCATAGGCCATCTCCGCGCCGCACAGGGCCAGGTCGCCGGTCTTTTCCGTATACTCGCACAGCGCCCAGACCAGCCACACCAGATCGTCGGAGCAGCGGGTGCGCACGCCCCTGTCCCCGGCGGGGTGGGCGTGCCACCAGTGCATCACGTCGCCCTCCGTATACTGATGGCGGCAGGCGGCGAGGATCTGATTGCGGGCGTAGCCGGGGTCCAGCAGGAGAACGTTCACCGCGTCCTGCAGCTGGTCGCGAAAACCGAAGGCGCCGCCCGCCTGATAGAGGCCCGCCCGCCCCAACAGGCGGCAGCAGATCGCCTGATATCCCGCCCAGCCGTTCATCATGTGCGCCAATGCCGCGCCGCGGACGTCCAGCCGGAAGCGGCCCAGCAGGCCGGCCCAATACCGCCCGGCCTCCAGGGGCGCGGCGGCGGCAGTATCGGGTTGACATAATTCAAGAAGCTCGTCTTCGCCGCAGCAGCCGCAGACCAGTGTCAGCCGTCCGCCCAGGGGCAGGGCCGCGCCGATAACGGGCTCGCCGCCGGTGGCCGTGCCGCCGTCCAGCTCGCCACGCCGCCACTTGCCGCCGTCGCAGGTGTAGGCCGCGGGCGGGGCGGAGAAGGCCGCGAGAAAGCGCAGACCCTCCGTGTAGGAACGGGGGCTGGACGCGGAAAAAATGGAGTTGACATAATCAACGACGACCGCGCCGCGGTCATCACCGTCGGCGGACAGGCGCAGATCGGTTTTCCACAGCAGGCGGCCTTCGGCGGGGCCCACCGTTTCCACCGTGAGTACCCGCGCGTCCCGCCGGGGCGGCAGGGAGGCGGTGACCGCGGTGGCGAAGGAGCCGAAGTCCTTTTCCCAGCGGGCCCAGCCGAAGCCGAAGCGCACCCGGCAGGGGAGACCGTCCTCCGCCGCGAACAGGCTGAAGCGCCCGGCGGCGGTCTCGATCTCCAGCGTCTCCGGGCCGGCCACTTCCAGCGCGTCGCCCGGCCAGCCGTTGATGGGCTGCTCCCGGGCGTTGCGGTACCACAGCCCGCCGCAGCCGCAGTCCGCCGCCAGAAAGCCGAAATCGCCGGAACACAGCACGTCGCTCCAGCAGCGGCGGGGCAGATAATGGTTTACATAAAAACTGAAATGATCTTCGGCCCATTCCACCTGCGGCACGCCGCCGCGGCGGAGCGCGGGACCCGGCAGAAAAGTGCCGCCGATCCTGCGCGGAGGGGCGGTCTCGCCCCAGACGGCGGCGGAGGCCCGGCGCAGCGGCTCGTCCGCGCTGGGGGGCAGCAGATGCACGCCGCCGTAGCCGCCCAGCAGCGCCCCCAGACCCAGCTTTTCCAAAACGTCCTCCGCCCGGCGGGATACGGGGCGGTCGTAATCGCCGCCGTCGTCCGTGATCAGCGCCAGATCCGCCAGCATACCGCAGCAGCGCAGCAGGCAGAATTCCCGCACCGGGGCGTCCGTATCCTGCGGCGCGCCGGGGCGCAGCAGCAGGATGGGCAGGTCGCCGGACACGGCGTAGCGCCACAGCAGCTCCCGTGTCCCAAATCTTTCCGGGCGCGGGAACCACAGCGGGCGCACCAGCGCCATGGCCTGCCCGATCTCCCGCGCGGAGAGACCGGACAGCGCCGCGCAGGCGCCGGGCATATCGGCGTAGTCCGCCGGACCCAGCGCGGTCAGACGCTGGGCGCCGTGATAGGCCTCCTCCGCGGTCGGTCCCAGGCACAGGGAAAAGCGCAGATTGACGCTCTCGCCGGGCTGCAGCTTCACAGCCACGCGCGCGGTAACCAGCGGATAGGACAGCCAGCCCAGCCCCCCGCCGGCGTCGGCGGAAAATTCCGCCGGAGCCGCGCAGGCCAGCGCGAGCCACATTTCCGGCCGGTCGCCCCGGGCCAGCCGCCGCAGCAGCAGACAGCCCTGATGCTCCCGCGCCTCCAGACCCAGCCGCCAGAAAGCGGGGTGGCTGCGGTAATCGTCCGCCGAGGCCAGCACCGGGCGGAAGCGCAGCGTGACAAAGCCGTCCAGCGGGACGCGGGCGGTGAGCCGGACCAGCCGGATCTCGCCGGAAAAGCCGGAGGCAGCCGCCACGGCGCACCGGGCGGAAAATTCCGCCCGGCGGCACAGCACGGAGACGCTGTCTTCCGAAAGCTCCCACAGCACCTCCTCGTCCGTCCGGCCCGGCACCGGCAGCAGGGAGGTCTCTCCGCCACCCAGCGTCAGGGCCAACTCCAGCCCGTGCCCGCCCTGTGCGGGGACGTCGGGCGTGTCGTAGATCAGCGTGTCCCGGCAGGCGGAGGCGGTGAGGCCAAATTCGGTTGACATAATGTTATACACGCCGTTGGAGAGCAGGCAGCAGCCGGGGTGATCAAAATCGCTGCCTTCGCCGCGGATGCGCCACTTTTCCCCGGCGTCCCGCCGCAGCTTCTCCGGCGCGGAGGCACCGTCCCGGCGCAGCAGGTCCCCGCCCAGCGGTACCCGTTCCGCCAGCAGGCAGCCGTAGGCCCCCATTTCGGGGTCGGCCATGAACCGCCGGGTCATGACGCCGCCGGTGAGGGTATTTGCCGCGGCGATGAGGCTCATGCCCTGGTGGTGGGACATGACGCACTTTACCCGCTCGCCCTCGCCGCCCCGGCAGCGGCCGGGGGTGAAGTCCAGCGCCTCGTAGAAGCCGTATTCGCAGCCCATACCCCGGCTCTCCAGCCGGCGCAGGTTGCGCACCGCGGCGGCGGGGGCGGCGCACAGCGCCAGGAACGAGGAGTAGGGTGAGATCACCAGTTCCGCGTCCTGACCGCGCTTGAGCGCCAGCGCCGCGCAGCCGTTGGCCTTGTAGCGGTAATTCAGCGCGGGGTCCAGCGCGAAGAACGCGCTTTCGGAGACGCCCCAGGGCAGCCCCGGGCGCACCCGGCGGCGCTGGGCGTACAGGCAGAAGCGCGCGCTCTCATACAGCAGACTGTCCCGCACCAGCGGCACAAACAGCTCCGGCATCAGATATTCGAACATGGTGCCCGTCCAGCTGGCCAGACCGCGGTAGCCGTCCAGTCCCAGCTGGGCCCGGCTCAGCCGCCGCCAGTGGCGCTCGGGCACGTCGCCCCGGGCCACGGCCACGTAGCTGGTCAGGCGCGCTTCGCTGGCCATGAGATCGTAGACTCCGCCCGCCGGGCGGTCTTTCTTTGTGTCCCAGCCGATGTGGAAGAGGCGGCGGGCCGGGTCGTACAGCGGGGCAAAATCCATCTGTCGGGCCAGTGTCTCCGCCAGCGCTGCCAGATCGTCCCGCCCGTATTCCGAAAGCCCCGCTTTCAGGGTGATGAGACAGGCGCAGAGATTGCCGCTGTCTACGGTGGAGACGCTCTCCGGCGGCAGCGGGCGCAGGGTGCGGGTGTCGTACCAGTTGTACAGATGGCCCCGCCATTTTTTCAGTTGGGACACCGTGCGCAGCATGGCTTCCAGATGGGCCATGGCGGTGCCACGGGCGTCGATGCCCAGGTCCAGCGCCGCCAGACAGGACACCAGCGCCAGCCCGATGTTGGTGGGGGAAGTGCGGTGCGCCGCGCCCACGGGGGGCTGCTGCTGCACGTTGTCCGGGGGGAGAAAATGCTCCTCCTCGGCGCAGAAGCGGTCAAAATAGGTCCACAGGCGGGCGGCCCAGCCGGTGAGACAGCGCCGTTGGGCCTCGGTGGGCTCCGTATTTTTGCGGGCGGGCAGCGACAGCGCCCAGGCGGTCACCGGTGCGCACAGCCACACAAGGCCCGCAGTCCGCCCGATGACGGAGGCGGAGAAGCCCAGACACACCGCGCCGCACACCGGCGCGAACCAGGTCCCCGCCAGATGCGCGCCCAGCCCGTTGGGGTCGGCGTCGGTCTGGGCGGCGGTTTCCCATTGAAGCAGCTTTTTGCCGCTGACCGCCATGCGCCACAGCGCCGCCGCCATGGCCGAAAAACAGACCCACGCCTCGCAGGGCAGCAGCCACAGCCGCAGGAAGGTGCGCATCAGCGCCCCGCCCGCGCCGTAGATGACCACGGAGCGGTGGCGCAGCCGGGCCCGGGAAGTCTTTTGGAAGGCGCGCTCCGCCAGCGTGAGAAAGAAGCTGGAGAGCAGGGCCAGCAGCGCGGCGGCGGCGGCCACTGCCATGCCGCCCGAGGGCAGAAAAAAGCCCGCGAACACCGCCCCGAAGGTGGCGGGGGCCACCAGCGACCGGCGCAGAGAATCGAACAGCTTGAAGCGGTCGATATCCGAGAGGTCGCGGCCCCGGCGAAACAGCCAGGGTAAATTCTGCCAGTCGCCACGGGTCCAGCGGTGGAGACGGCGGAAATAGCTCAGCGGTTTTCCCGGGAAACCGTCCGTCACCTCCGCCTCGCCCAAAAAGCCGCCCCGGAGATACGCGCCCTCCAGCGCGTCGTGGGACAGCACCCGGTTTTCAGGGAAGCGCCCGCCGCAGCACGCCAGCAGCGCGTCCACATCCAGAATGCCCTTGCCGGCGAAGCCGCCCCGGGCGAAGAGATCCATATACAGCTCGCCGCAGGCCCCGCCGTAGGGGTCCACGCCGCCGGGACCCGCGAAGACCCGGGAAAAGTCCGTGGCGCCGGCGCCGGCCAGGTCCACGCTGATCCGGGGCTGGAGGACGCCGTGGCCACGCACCACCACGCCGTTTTCCGTCACGGGGCGGTTGAGGGGATGCAGCAGCGCCCCGATAAGCTTTTTCGCCGTGCCGGGCAGCAGCTCGGTGTCGCTGTCCATGGTCAGCAGAAAGGCCGTCCCCGCCAGCGCCCCGGCGTCGCCCGCCGCCACACGCAGCAGGCCTCCCTCGCCCCGCAGCAGCGCGGCCAGCGCCATCACGGCCCCTCGCTTGCGCTCCGCGCCGCGGTAGACCTTGTCCGCCCCGCAGTATGTCCGGGCCCGGGTAAAGAGATAGAAGCCGCCGCCGAATTCCCGGTTGAGCCCCTCGACAGCGGCCGCGGCCGCCGCCAGGATTTCCGCGTCGGCGGGAGTATCCGGGGTCCGGGATTCCTTCAGATCGGCCAGTACGCCGGACAGCAGGTTCTCCCCGCAGTCCCGGCTGAGATAGTGAAAGCGGCGGAGCTTATCCGCGCATTTCGCGCCGCTGTCCCGGCCGGTCAGCAGCGCCGATACCACGCACAGCGTCCGCCCCTCCGGCACGACGCCGTGTTCCAGCGCCATCCGGGGCAGCCGGCGGGGCCGGAGGAACCGTGTCAGCAAAAAGTCCAGCAGGCTTTTGACCAGCTCCGATACCGGGAGCAGCAGCAGCAGCGCCGCCCATACGGAGCGGACGGCAAAGCCCAGCAGCAGGGTGAAAAACAGCGTCAGCAGCAGATTGGCCGCAATATAGTTCCCGCCGGCGCGCTCCCTGCCCGCCGCGCCCAGCGGACGGACAAAAAGCCAGTAGCCCACATGCCGCGCCTCGCCCTGCCCCGCCTGGGCCAGCGACAGCACCTTTTCCGCCGTCCGGCGTTCATCCGCGCCGTTCTTCTTCGCCAGCGCGGTGACTTTGTCGCGGTAGAGGGCGCGGCTGTCCTCATCCATGGCGGGGTAGACGCCCGCGGGGTCCTGGCGGAGCGCCAGCTCCACGGCGTTGACGCCGTCCAGCACCGGGGCGAGATCCACGGCCCCCAGCAGCCGCAGCGAAGTGAAAAGCGCGGCAACGGCCTGCTCCGCGGCGGCGGGCTCCGCGCCCTCCGCCAGCGCGGTGCATTGGCGGGCCAGCGTCTCGATCAGCGCGGCGCGCAGTGCGGCGGGAAAGAGCGCCAGCTCCCGCTGGGTCAGGGCGCCGGCCGTCTGATAGCCGGTGAGAAAAAGCGCGCAGCGCGTCTCGTTCACCGCGCCGCCGCCGGAGGACACCAGCGCGCGGCAGGCCTCCGTGAGCAGCGCGGCGTCCCCGGCCCGGCGCAGTCTGCGCTCCCCGCACAGCGCGGACAGCGCCGCCGCCCCCTCCCGGCGGGCGAGATAGCGGTTGTCCAGCAGCCATTCGCAGGCCGGGGGCAGACTACCGCCCCGGGCATAGCGGTGTTCCACGGCGTCGTGAGCGGCGTCCAGCGCGCGCAGCGCGGTGCGCAGCCGCGCCCCCTCCCGCGCGCAGGAGAGAAAGCCCTCCGGCTTGGACAGCATGGCGGTGGACGCGGCATAGTCCGCCAGCTTTCCATCCGGGATCACGGCGCCAAAACCCGTTTTTTCCATAGTCAGCCTCCGAAGTTTTGTGATAAAAAACAGTTTTCCCGTCTGCGCGCATGGATATTCAGAGGCTGACAAGAAAAAATACTTGACAGCGGACGCGCGGGGCGATATACTCCGTAAAGTGTCTGTGGTTTACAGAGGAGGTGGTTTGCCGTGTCCGACGAGACGCTTCGCCGCGCCATGCTGTTTGATTTTTACGGTGAGCTGCTGACCGAAAAGCAGCGGGAGTATTACGACCTCCATTATAACGACGACCTGTCTCTTTCCGAGATCGCCGAACAGACCGGCATCTCCCGGCAGGGCGTGTGGGACATCATCCGCCGGGCGGAGGATGTCATGACGGACATGGAAGAAAAGACAGGCATGGTGCGCCGCTCCCTGGAGCGCAACGACGCCGTGGCCGGGATCCGGGAGACGCTGGAGACGCTGCGGAAAAGCGCCGACGCAGCCACCGCCGCGGCGCTGGACGGCGTTTTGAAGAAGCTGGACGAGCTGAAGGGATAACCCGGGCGGCGGCTGCCGGGGCGTAAGGGAAGCAGGCCGGCGGCGTGTTTTCGCTCTCCGACCGCAGCGGCTGTGCCGCGGGGGAAAACTCCGTATGAAGCAGAGGATCGAAATGTATGGCATTTGAATCTTTATCCGACAAGCTGTCCGCAGCGTTCAAAAAGCTGCGCGGCAAGGGTCGGCTTACCGCCGGAGACGTGAAGGAAGCCCTGAAGGAAGTGCGCATGGCGCTTCTGGAGGCCGACGTCAGCTACAAGGTCGTCAAGGATTTTACAAACCGGGTCACCGAGCGCGCCTGCGGCGCGGACGTACTGGAGGCGCTGTCACCCGCGCAGATGGTCGTCAAGATCGTCAACGAGGAGCTCTGCGCCCTGATGGGCAGCGAAAACCAGAAGCTCAACATCTCCTCCAGGGCCCCCAGCGTGGTGATGCTGGTGGGCCTGCAGGGCGCCGGCAAGACCACCAACGGGGCCAAGCTGGCCGGCTATATGCGCAGGCAGGGCAAACGCCCGCTGCTGGCCGCCTGCGACATCTACCGCCCAGCCGCCATCGACCAGTTGGAGACCGTGGGCAGGCAGCTGGACATCCCCGTGTTCCAGATGGGCCAGACCGATCCCGTGGATATCGCCAAGGCCGCCGTGGAGCACGCCAAAAAGCACGGCAACGACCTCGTTTTCCTTGACACCGCCGGCCGCCTTCACATCGACGAGGCGCTGATGGACGAGCTGAAAAATATCAAGGCCGCCGTGGAGCCCGCCGAGATCCTGCTGGTGGTGGACGCCATGACCGGACAGGACGCCGTGAACGCCGCCGCCGCTTTCGACCAGGCGCTGGACATCACCGGCGTGATGCTGACCAAACTGGACGGCGACGCCAGGGGCGGCGCGGCCCTCTCCATCCGGGCGGTCACGGGAAAACCAATCAAATTTGCCGGCGTCGGGGAAAAGCTCGACCAGATCGAACCCTTCCATCCCGACCGCATGGCCTCCCGCATTCTGGGCATGGGCGATATGCTGACCCTCATCGAGAAGGCCGAGCAGAGCTTCGATGAAAAGAAAGCGCTGGAGATGGCGGACAAGCTCCGCGCCAACCGTTTTACTTTGCAGGACTATCTGGACCAGATGGGCCAGCTGAAAAATATGGGTGATCTGGGCGACGTGGCCGCCATGATCCCCGGGGTGGACGCCAAGGCCCTGAAGGGGGCTACCGTGGACCCCAAGGCGATGGCTCATATGGAGGCCATCATCCTGTCCATGACCCCCGCCGAGCGGGACAATCCCGAACTGCTCAATTCCAGCCGCAAAAAGCGCGTCGCCGCCGGCTGCGGGCTGCAGGTGGTGGATATCAACCGCCTGCTGAAACAGTACGGCGCCATGCAGCAGATGATGAAGCAGATGTCCGGCCGCAATATGAAGAAACTGCAGAAGAAGATGGGCGGCATGGGCGGTCTTGGCGGCCTGCCCGGCGGCTTCGGCCTGTAAGGATCGGTTACACGCACGTTAATAAGTGCCTGTATATACAGAAATCATAATTGGAGGTGACAACCATGGTCAAAATCAGACTTCACAGAGTCGGCGTCAAAAAGGCACCGTTCTATCGCGTCGTTGTGGCGGATTCCCGCTTCCCCCGTGACGGACGCTTTATCGAGGAGGTCGGCGTCTACGATCCCGCGGCTGAGAGCGACAAGCTCAAGGTCGATATGGAGCGTATCAACTACTGGATCGCCAGTGGCGCCCAGCCCACTGAAACCGTACGCGGCCTTTTGAAAAAGGTCCGGGGCTAAGAAGGAGATTCTACCGGCATGAAAGAACTATTGACCTATATCATACAGAGCCTTGTGGATCATCCCGACGAGGTTTCTGTGACCGAGCGCGTTGCCGACGGCGAGACCGTATTTGAAGTGCGCGTCGCCGACGGGGACATGGGCAAGGTCATTGGCCGGCAGGGCAGGATCGTCAAGGAGATCCGTATACTCATGCGGGCCGTCGCCCAGAGACAGGGCAAAAAGGTGTCCGTGGATATTATGGACTGATACCGAAAAAAGAACTGCTGAAAAGCGGTTCTTTTTTTAACACTTTTTGGCCTTTTATTATGAGAAAACTATGGTATAATAACCAAAACAGTTATTATACCGCGCATCATCGCGCACCGCGCGACGGCGCATTTGAATTCAAATAACATAAAAAATACTTGGGGCGGTCAAAAATGGAGAGCAAGCGCTATATCGAGGCCGGACAGATCGTAAATACGCACGGCACCCGGGGAGAGGTCAAGATCCGGCCCTGGGTGGATTCGGCGGAATTTTTGAAAACTTTCAAAACGCTCTATCTGGGCGACAGACCCTATGAAGTGCGCGAGTCCTCCGTCCACAAGGGCTGCCTGCTGGCGTCGCTTTCCGGGGTGGAGGACGTCAACGCCGCCATGGCCCTGAAGGGCCGCACCGTGTTCATCGACCGGCAGGAAGCCGCCCTGCCCCCGGGCGGCTGCTTCATCGCCGACATCATCGGCGCCAGAGTGCTGGACGAGGACGGCGAGGAAATGGGCGTGCTGGCGGAGGTCTTTGAATCCCCCGCGTCCATGATCTATGTGGTGCGGGGACAAAGCGAGCATCTCATCCCGGCGGTGCCGGAATTCATCCGCGCGGTGGACGCCGAAAACGGCGTCATCACCGTCCATCTCATCGAAGGAATGTAAAACAATGCGCATCGACATCATGACCCTTTTTCCCGACACGGTGAACGCCGTGCTGCACGAGAGCATCCTCGGGCGGGCCTGCAAAAAAGGCATCCTCGACATCAACTGCGTGCAGATCCGGGATTTCACCGAAAACAAGCAGATGCAGGTGGACGACTATCCCTACGGCGGGGGCTGGGGCTGCATCCTCATGGCCCAGCCGCTGAAATCCTGCCTGGAACACGTTATGTCAACCACAAACGGCCTGCGCAGCCGGGTGATCTGCCTCTCGCCCCAGGGACAGCCTTATAATCAGGAGACCGCCAAGCGGCTGGCCCGGGATTACGACCACCTGGTGCTGGTGTGCGGCCACTACGAGGGCATTGACGAGCGCTTTATCGAAGAATGTGTGGACGAGGAAATCTCCATGGGCGATTTCGTCCTCACCGGCGGCGAGATCGCGGCCATGGCCGTGGCCGATTCCGTGTGCCGCCTCATCCCCGGCGTTTTGAGCGACGAGGAGTGCTATACCGGCGAGAGCCACTGGAACGGGCTGCTGGAATATCCTCAGTACACCCGGCCCGAGGTGTGGGAGGGCCGCCGCGTGCCGGAGCAGCTGCTCACCGGCGACCACGCCGCCGTGGAGGAATGGCGGCGGATGATGAGCTTCACGCGCACCCGGGAAAGGCGCCCGGATCTGTTTGAAAAGCTGATCTTTGACGATCAAAACGACCGGAGGCTGCTGGAGAAGCTCCAAAAGGAGGCTTCCCGCCCGCGCCTGACACAGCCGGTGACGTGCCGCGCCGCCACGGCGGCGGATATGGACGATATCCTGCGTATCGTGGGCGACGCCCGCGCCACGCTGAAAAAACTGGGCGCCGATCAGTGGCAGGGGCCGTACCCCGAGGCGATTGATTTTAGCGCAGACATGGAAAACGGCGTCTGCCATGTGGTGCTCCACGGGGACGAGATCGGGGCGTTTTTCACTCTCTCGCCCGAGCCGGAGGACGATTACGACAATATCACCGACGGCAAGTGGCACTATCCCGGCGCCTACTGCACCCTGCACCGGGCGGCGGTGGCCGCGGCCTACCGCGGCAGCGGTATGGCGGACCGGGTGATGGAATTCGTGGACGCCGAGAGCGAAAAGCTTGGCTTTCGCGCCGTCCGCACGGATACCCACCGCAGGAATACCGCCATGAAAAAGCTTCTGGAACGGCACGGCTACCGCTACCGCGGCAACGTGCTCATCCTGTGCGAGCCGGGACACGACCCGCGCCGTCAGGCCTTTGAGAAGGTGCGCAAATGATGGAGCTGACCGATTACGATACCATACGGGACGTGCTGGCCAGGCACGGTTTTCATTTTTCAAAATCGCTGGGACAGAATTTTCTCACCGCCGCCTGGGTGCCGGAGCGCATCGCGGAGGAAGCCGGGCTGGACGAGGATACCGGCGTGCTGGAGATCGGCCCCGGCATCGGCTGCCTGACCGCGGAGCTGTCCAGACGGGCGGGAAAGGTGCTGGCCGTGGAGCTGGACCGGAAGCTGATGCCCGTGCTGGAGGAGACTCTGTCGGGCTGCGGGAATACCGAGGTGCTGTTCGGCGACGTGCTGAAGCAGGACCTGCCCGCGCTGGCGCGGGAATATTTCCCGGGAATGCGCGCCGTGGTGTGCGCCAACCTGCCCTATAATGTCACCGGACCCGTGCTGACCAGGCTGCTGGAGGCGGAGTGCTTTGAGACCGTTACCGTGATGGTCCAGCGGGAGGTGGCCAGAAGGATCTGCGCCGACCCGGGCACCCCGGAGTACAGCGCGTTCACCGTGCTGTGCGCGTGGCACTGCCGCAGAGAGATCCTGTTCGACGTGGGACCCGAGTGCTTCGTCCCCCGGCCCAGGGTCACGTCCAGCGTCATCCGCCTGACCCGGCTGGCGGAACGCCCCGCGAGGGTAACGGATGAGGCGCTTTTCTTTCGCGTGGTGCGCGCCGCCTTCGGCCAGCGCCGCAAGACCTTGGAAAATGCGCTGGCGGCGGGCTTTCCGGAGCTGCCGAAGGCCGCGCTGGCCGACGCCGTGCGGCAGAGCGGGACGTGCCCCGGCATTCGGGGCGAAATGCTTGGAATTAATGATTTTGCACAAATTTCCGACTGCATCCGGGGCGTTCTGCGCCGCTGATTTGTAGGGAAAAACTATTGAGAAAAAGGGCATAATGTGATAACCTTTTTATAAGGTTATTGGAAAATATTTCATACGAAGGAGCGCGCAATGGAAGTGACCAATAACTCCAGCATCCTGGGGTGGATTGCTGATGTCTCCGCCGTGACCAGACCGGACAAAACGGTATGGATCGACGGGACTGAGGAACAGCTGTCCGACCTGCGCAGGCAGGCTGTCGCCCAGGGGACCCTGCGGAAGCTGAACGGGGAGGAACTCCCCGGCTGTTACCTGCACCGCACTGATCCCGGCGACGTGGCCCGGGTAGAGGACCGTACCCTGATCTGCTGCGAACGGGAGGGGGACGCCGGCCCCACCAACCACTGGATGGCTCCCGCCGAAATGAAACGGAAGCTTTTCGGCAAGGGCGGCATCTGCGACGGCGCCATGACCGGGCGCACCATGTACGTCATTCCCTACTCCATGAGCGTCGTGGGTTCGCCTTTCGCCAAATACGGACTGGAGCTTTCCGACTCCATCTATGTTGTGCTGAACATGGCCATCATGACCCGCGTCGGCCAGGCGGTTCTCAATTCCATCGGCGACGGGGACGATTTCATCCGGGGCATCCACTGCCAGTGCAATCTGGATCCGGAGGACAAGTACATAGTCCAGTTTCCGGAGACGAATGAAATCGTTTCGGTGAACTCGAACTACGGGGGCAATGTTCTGCAGGGCAAAAAATGCTTCGCTCTGCGAATCGCCTCGAACCTCGGCCGAAAAGAGGGCTGGATGGCGGAGCATATGCTGATCCTGGGCCTGGAAAATCCCCGGGGCGAGACCCGCTACGTCTGCGCCGCGTTCCCCTCAGCCTGCGGCAAGACAAACCTCGCTATGCTCATCCCGCCGGAAAAGTACAGAGAGCTCGGATGGAAGGTCTGGACCGTGGGTGACGATATCGCCTGGCTGCGCGTGGGCAGGGACGGCCGCCTGTGGGCCGTGAACCCCGAGAACGGCTTCTTTGGCGTGGCCCCCGGCACCAACGAACATTCCAATTACAATGCATTGGCTTCCACAAAGAAGGGTACCATATTCACAAATGTTGCGCTCAATCCTGACAAGAACACCGTCTGGTGGGAAGGCCTGACCAAAACCCCGCCGGCGCATCTTGTCGATTGGCAGGGAAATCCCTGGACACCCGGATGCGGCAGACCCGCCGCGCATCCGAACTCGCGCTTCACCGCCCCGGCGGAAAACTGCCCCTGCGTGTCCCCGGAATTCAATCATCCCGAGGGCGTGCCCATCGACGCCATCATCTTCGGCGGCCGCCGCGCGAAGACCGCGCCGCTGGTGTATCAGTCCCGCAGCTGGAATCACGGCGTGTTCGTGGGCTCCGCCATGGCCAGTGAAAAGACCGCCGCCGCAGCGGGCACCGTGGGCGAGCTTCGCCGCGATCCCATGGCCATGCTTCCCTTCTGCGGCTACAATATGGCCGACTACTGGCAGCATTGGCTGGATATGGGCAGGCTCATTCCCCACCCTCCGAAAATCTTCAACGTCAACTGGTTCCGTACCGACGGGGACGGACATTTCATCTGGCCCGGTTTTGGCGACAATATGCGCGTCCTGCTGTGGATTCTGGCCCGCTGCGCCGGAACAGCCGCCGCCGTGGAGACCCCCATCGGCTACGAGCCGAGACCAGAGGACATCGATGTGGAGGGGCTTGAAGGCATCACGACCGATACCGTAAGAGACCTGCTGTACGTGGACAAGGCCCTGTGGCGGGACGACTGCGAGAGCATCCGCGGCTTTTACGCCAGATTCGGCGGCCGCGTGCCGCAAAAACTCCGCGACGAGCTTGAGAAGCTCGAAAACAACGTAAAGTAATCTGGCCCGGGAGAAACGGGCCGATGCTGAATATTTTGGAAAGGATAAATACTGTATGAGCAAGAAATATGTTTATCTGTTCTCGGAAGGCAACGCCGATATGCGTGAGCTTCTGGGCGGCAAGGGTGCCAACCTCGCCGAAATGACCAATATCGGCCTGCCTGTTCCTCAGGGATTTACCATCACCACCGAAGCCTGCACCCGTTATTACGAGGATGGCAAGCAGCTCGCTCCCGACATTCTGGATGAGATCATGAGGTATGTGGCCAAGCTGGAGAAGATGACCGGCAAAAAATTCGGCGACGTGACCAACCCGCTGCTGGTTTCCGTCCGCTCCGGCGCCAGAGCGTCCATGCCCGGCATGATGGACACCATCCTGAATCTGGGCCTGAACGACGCCGTAGCCGAGAGCCTGGTCAAGGCCACCAACAACCCCCGCTTCGTCTACGACGCGTACCGCCGCTTTATCCAGATGTTCTCCGACGTGGTCATGGAGCTGCCCCGCGACAAGTTTGAGGAGTATCTCACCATGATGAAGGAGGACCGCGGCGTGCAGCTGGATTCCCAGCTGGGCGCGGAGGACCTCAAGGAACTGGTGGGCACCTTCAAGGGCTACTATAAGGACCGCATGGGCGTGGAATTCCCCTCCGACCCCGTGGAGCAGATGGTCGCCTCCATCAAGGCCGTGTTCCGTTCCTGGGACAATCCCCGCGCCAACGTCTACCGCCGCATGAACGACATCCCCTATTCCTGGGGCACCGCCGTCAACGTGCAGTGCATGGTGTTCGGCAACATGGGCGACGATTCCGGCACCGGCGTCGCGTTCACCCGCGATCCCGCCACCGGCGAGAAGAAGCTCTACGGTGAGTTTTTGATGAACGCCCAGGGCGAGGACGTGGTGGCCGGCATCCGCACGCCCCAGACCATCGACCAGCTCAAGGACACCAACAAAGAGGCTTACGAGGAGTTCGTGAAGATCTCCACCGCCCTTGAAAATCATTACAAAGATATGCAGGATATGGAGTTCACCATCGAGCGCGGCAAGCTCTATATGCTGCAGACGCGCAACGGTAAGCGCACCCCCCAGGCCGGCATCAAGATCGCCGTGGCGCTGGTGAAGGAAGGCCTGTGCACGAAAGAGGAGGCTCTGCTGAAGATCGAGCCCCGCTCTCTTGACGCGCTGCTGCACCCCGGCTTCGATAAGAAGGCGCTGGCCGCGGCAAAGCCCGTGGCCTCCGGTCTGCCCGCCTCTCCCGGCGCGGCCTGCGGCGCCGTGTATTTCACTGCCGAGGATGCCGCCGCACATGCCAAGGACGGCCCTGTGCTGCTGGTCCGCGCCGAGACCTCCCCGGAGGATATCAACGGCATGCGCGTGTCCCAGGGCATCCTCACCGCCCGCGGCGGACGGACCTCCCACGCGGCTGTTGTGGCGCGCGGCATGGGCACCTGCTGCGTCGCCGGCTGCGGCGCGCTGTATATCGACGAGGCTAAAAAGCAGATGACCGTCAACGGAAACATCGTCAAGGAAGGCGACTTTATCTCCATCGACGGTGTCACCGGCAATGTGTACCTGGGCCGCATCCCCACCGTGGAGGCCGAGGTCGGCGGCGAGTTTGCCACCGTCATGAAGTGGGCGGACGAGTTCCGCGCTTTGGGCGTGCGCACCAACGCCGACACTCCGCACGATGCCGCCACCGCCGTCAAATTTGGCGCGGAGGGCATCGGCCTGACCCGCACCGAGCATATGTTCTTCAACGCCGACCGTATCCCCGCCATGCGTGAGATGATCGTGGCCACCACCACCGAGCAGCGCAGGAAGGCGCTGGCCAAGCTGCTGCCCATGCAGCGCGGCGACTTTGAGGGTATCTTCCGCGCAATGAAGGGGAAGCCCGTCACCATCCGCCTGCTGGATCCCCCCCTGCACGAGTTCCTCCCCAAGGAGGACGACGATATCCGCGCGCTGGCCGAGGATATGGGCCTGACCTTCGACAATCTCAAGGCCACCATCCAGCAGCTTTCCGAGGTCAACCCCATGATGGGTATGCGCGGCTGCCGCCTGCCCATCGTCTATCCCGAGATCGGCGAGATGCAGACCCAGGCCATCATCGAGGCCGCCATCAACGTCTCCAAGGAGACGGGCGAACTTATCACCCCGGAGATCATGGTTCCGCTGGTGGGTTCCGGCGGCGAGATCCGATTTGTCAAGAAGCTCATCACCACCGTGGCCGACGGGCTTATCGCCAAGAGCGGCCTGCCGATGAAGTATCTGGTGGGCACGATGATCGAACTGCCCCGCGCGGCCGTCTCCGCCGACCGCATCGCCGTGGAAGCCGAGTTCTTCTCTTTCGGCACCAACGACCTGACCCAGATGAGCTACGGCCTTTCCCGCGACGACGCGGGCAAGTTCCTGCCCACTTACCTCGACAAGAAGATTTTTGAGTCCGACCCCTTCGAAAAGTTCGATGTCCTGGGCACCGGCCGCCTCGTGGAGATGGCCGTCAAGCTCGGCCGGGAGACCCGGCCCGACCTGCACCTGGGCATCTGCGGCGAACACGGCGGCGACCCCTCCTCTGTGGAGTTCTTCCACAAGGCGGGTCTCGACTACGTTTCCTGCTCGCCCTACCGCGTACCCATTGCGCGCCTTGCCGCCGCGCAGGCCGCCATCAAGTTTCCCCGCACGAAGTAAATTGCACTGAAACACACGCCGTCCGCGGACGGCGTGTGTTTTTCCCCGGAAATTTAATTTTCCTCTAATAATGGAGTGCTATCGTGTGTGATACACAAGAGAAAGAGTTTTGACAAGAAAAATCCCCTTAATCATTGATTTTTCAATCGAAATGTGATTTAATTAATTAAATCGGGTCATACCAAAATTCAAAATGCGGGAGGGTGCGCCATGTCCGCTGCAATGTATATACTCGGCGGGGCGGCGGGACTGGCTTTCGGCACCCTGGTCGCCTATCTCAATTTGCTGATAACCAAGAGATATCTAAACAGAAATAAGGATAATCAGGGGCCGGAAGGGACGGCTGCGGCCATGGGGCTGACGTTTATAAGACAGCTTGTCAACATTGCCGCTTTGGCAATTGTTTTTTTTATGCGCAATATTGTCCCGCTGCCCTTTATAGCCACCATTATAGGTACTGCTGTGGGGCTGACGGTCGTTTCGTTTTTTTTCGTTTGGAGAATCTCCAAAAAATCTGCGCAATGATGCAAGACAGCACCATATTTTCCGGGAGGTGAGAGAATATGACATTTACCACCGATTTTTCCATCAGCAAGCCTGTGATCACGATCTGGGTCATCACCGCCGTGCTGACGCTGCTGTCCATTCTGGCCACGCGACGGCTCAAGGATGTGCCCGGCCCGCTGCAGAACGCGGCAGAGGCCGCCGTGTCGTGGCTGGAGGACTTCTTCGGCGGGGTGCTGGGCAAGAAAAACGCCAAACGATATTTCCCGATCTTCGGGACGCTGTTCATCTTTATTGTCGTGTCCAACTACTCAGGGCTGCTGCCCACGGCGGGCGAAGCCTTCATCATCCCCACGTCCACGCTTTCCGTTACGGCGGCGCTGGCCGTGATCGCCTTTTTCACCACACATTCCATCGGTATCAGCCGGCAGGGCCCGGGCGGCTATTTGAAATCTTTCCTGAAGCCCTTCGCTTTCCTGCTGCCGCTGACGCTTCTGGATCAGTTTGTGCGGCCCTTCTCACTGGCGCTGCGGCTTTACGGCAACATCTATGCCGACGAACGCGTTACCGCCCAACTGCGGGAGATGTTCCCCGTACTGCTGCCGCTGGTGATGCAGACGCTCAGCCTGCTGTTCTGCTTCATCCAGGCACTGGTGTTTACCATGCTGACCGCGGTCTACGTCCACGAGGCCATCGGCGAGGACGAATGATCCGTACCTATATGTTAGAAACAAAAAAACAGGAGGAACTATCATGACTGCATCCGCTTTAATCGCGCTGGCTGCCGCAATCGCCATCGCCCTTAGCACTGTCGGCCCCGGCATCGGCCAGGGCATCGCCGCTTCCAAGGCCATGGAGGCCATGGCGCGCCAGCCGGAGATGGCCGGCACTATCCGTACCACCATGATTCTGGCCTTAGCTCTGATGGAGTCTCTTACTATCTACGGACTGCTGATATCATTCATCCTTATCGCGAAAATGTGATGAGGCTTCCGCGATCCCAACACGAAAGGAAGGCTGATTACATTGACACTTGATCTTTGGACCGTCATTCTGACCATTGTAAGTTTCTTCCTTCTCTATTTTCTGCTGAACACCTTTTTGTTCAAGCCCATCATCAAATTTATGGACGACCGCAAGGCCCGCATCGAGGGCGGCCTTGAGGAGGGCAAAATGGCCAGGCAGGCGAAGGAAGAAAACCGGCGGCAGCTGGAAGAAGAACTGCGCCGCACCGGCGGCGAGGCCAAGCAGGTCCTGGCGGACGCAAAAAGCGTGGACGAGGCGGGCCGCGCCAAGGTGCTGGAGAGCGCCCGCAACGACGCCACCGCCGCGCTGAAGGACGCCCGGGGCCGGATCGGCGAGGAGAAGAAGGCCGCGGAGGCCTCCGTTTCGGAGAGCATGCCGGAGCTGGTGGCCGCGCTGACCGCGCGGCTTTTGGGGGACGACACCGTCGTCTCCGCCAACGCCGGTCTCATCCGGGACTGTGTCCTGACCGCGCGGGAGCAGTGAGCTTATGAAGAATCCTCAATTCAGGAAAGGGGGGATGAGGCGGAATGTCATGGCTTGATATCCTCTGGATGGTGCTCAACTTCGTCATCCTGTTTGGCGGACTTTGGTACCTGGCGCGAAAACCCATTGCGAAAGCATTTAAGGGCCGGCAGCAATCCATTGCCGCCGAGCTTGAAAAGGCCGCGGACGCCCGGAAGGAAGCTGCGGGGCTGAACGCCGAGATCGGCACCGAGAAAGCCTCCGCCGCCCAAAAACAAAAGGGCATAATCGATGATGCCCACCGTCAGGCCGCCGAAAGAAGCACCGAGAGCGTTCAGCGCGGCCGGCAGGAGGCCGGGGAGATCACCGGCGGCATCGCGCTGAGCGAAGCGCAGATGCGCGACGAGATGGCCGCCCAGATCTCCGCCAAGGCAGTCAAAACCGCGGCGGCCCTCACCGGAGAGGTGCTGAAGCAGCCGCCCTTCGCGTCCTCGCGGCAGGCCCTTACGGATGCGTACATCCGACAAATCAAAGAATTGGTGGCAGCAATGCCGAGTGATATTTTGAATATGAACGAACTGAAGAAGCTGAACATTTCAATATCGAGCTCCGAGCCGCTGAGCGACGAGGAGATGAAAAAGCTGCAGGCCATCCTGTGCGAGACTTTCATCTCCATGCACAACGAGGTGGACGACAAGCTCATCGGCGGCGTGCGGATGCAGGTCGGCGACACCGTCTACGACGGCTCTCTGGCCCATTCGCTGGACCGGCTGACCCAGGAGGTCGAGGCCAACACCCTCAGATCCGACGGCGAAATGCAGTCCATCGCTCAGGGCATCAGGGATAAGCTCCGCGGCGCGGACAACAGCATCGACGTGTATCAGACCGGCAAGGTCATCTCCGTGTCCGACGGTATCTGCCGCGTCTCGGGTCTGGCCGACGTGATGGCCGGCGAGATGCTGGAGTTCCCCGGCGACCTGCGCGGCATGGTCATGGATCTGGACAGGGAGACCGTGGGCGTCGTGCTGCTGGGCTTTTACGAGACCCTGCAGGAGGGCGACGAGGTGCGCCGCACCGGCGATATCATCAGTGTCCCCGTGGGCGAGGCCCTCATCGGCCGCGTGGTGGATGCGCTGGGCCGTCCCATCGACGGCAAGGGCAGCATCGCCGCCGCCGAGGCCCGGGCCATCGAAAGCCCGGCTCCCAGCGTGCTCAACCGCCAGCCCGTCACCGTCCCGCTGCAGACCGGTATCAAGGCCATCGACGCGCTGGTGCCCATCGGCAGAGGTCAGCGCGAGCTGATCATCGGCGACCGCCAGACCGGCAAGACCGCCATCGCGCTGGACGCCATCATCAACCAGAAGGACAAAAACGTCATCTGTATCTATGTGGCCGTGGGCCAGAAGGAATCCACTGTGGCCGGCGTGGTGGAGAAGCTCCGCCAGCACGGCGCCATGGACTATACCATCGTGGTGGCCGCCAACGCCTCCGAGCCCGCCCCAATGCTGTACATCGCGCCCTATGCCGGCGCGGCCATGGGCGAGTACTTCATGTACAAAGGCAAGGACGTGCTGGTCATCTACGACGACCTGAGCAAGCAGGCCGTGGCCTACCGCGAGCTTTCGCTGCTGCTCCAGCGCCCGCCAGGGAGAGAAGCTTACCCCGGCGATGTATTCTATCTGCATTCCCGGCTGCTGGAACGCGCGGCCCGTCTGTCCGACGAGCTGGGCGGCGGCAGCATGACCGCCCTGCCCATCATCGAGACCCAGGCGGGCGATATCTCCGCCTATATTCCCACCAACGTCATTTCCATCACCGACGGCCAGATCTTCCTGGAGACGGACCTGTTCCACTCCGGCGTGCGTCCGGCCATCAACGTGGGCCTTTCCGTGTCCCGCGTGGGCGGCGCGGCCCAGATCGGCGCCATGAAACAGGTCGCCGGCCGGCTGCGGATGGATCTGGCCCAGTATCGCGAGCTTGCCGCGTTCTCGCAGTTCGGCTCCGATCTGGATAAGGCCACCCGCGACACCCTTAACCGCGGCGAGCACATGACCGAGATCCTCAAGCAGGGTCAGTTCGCGCCCATGTCCGCAGCCGATCAGGTGGTGCAGATTTTTGCCGGGGCCGAAGGCTATACCGACGACGTGGAGCTGAAGGACATGGCCCGATTCGAGGAAGAGCTGGTGTACGCCGTGAACCGCGCCGACCCCGAGGTCCGCGCCGACATCATAAGCGGCAAAAAGCTCTCCACCGATTCGCTGGAGAAGCTCAAGGCCGCCATTGCGGAATTCAAGAAAACCTTCTGAGCACCCGCTCAGTCCTGACGAAAGGAGGGACGCACAATGGCGACGATGCGCGCGATACGCACCCGCATCAAAACCGTAACCAGCACCCAGCAGATCACCAAGGCCATGAAGATGATCTCCGTGTCCAAGCTGCGCCGGACGCAGGCGGCCATGACGGCCATGCGCCCCTTCGCGGAAAAGAGCCGTGAGATCCTGGATACCCTGCTCTCCGGCAGCGGCTACGAGAACCGCTTCCTCACGCCCCGCGCGGAGGTGAAAAAGGTCTGCTATGTGCTGTATGTGGGCAACCGCGGACTCTGCGGCGCCTATAACAGCGGCGTTCTCCGCCACATGGCGGAGCTGGCCGCTGCCGAGACCCGCGAGTATTCCGTGGTGGTGCTGGGCCGCTGGGGCCGGGACGTGATGCGCAGGCTCAACCTGCCTGTGTCCAAGGTCTTCGACAGCGTCAGCGACACGCCCACCGCCCAGCAGGGTATCGAGATCGCGGAGTATCTCAAGGAGCTGTACCTCAACGGCGAGGCCGACAAGATCGTGCTTGTCTACCAGCATTTCAAAAACGCGCTGACCCAGATCCCCACCGATACGGTGCTGCTTCCGGCCACGCCGGAGATCAGGGACGGGGCCGCCGCTTCCGCCGCGGTCAACAGCGGGTATCTCTTTGAGCCCGACCAGGCCACTATTTTGGAAAATGTGATGCAGCTCTATATCAACAACTCGGTGTACAGCGCCCTGCTGGAAGCCAAGTGCGGCGAGCATTCCTCCCGGATGACGGCGATGACCGCCGCGTCGGACAATACCGACGAGCTCATCGGCGAGCTCAATCTCAAGCTCAACCGCGCCCGTCAGACGCAGATCACCACCGAGATCTCCGAGATCGTCGGCGGCGCGGCTGCCCTGAAAAAGAAGAGAACCTGAGAAATCACGCATTTTGATGCACCTTTGTATCCAAGGAGGTCGCTATGGAAAATGGTATCGTCAGAAGGGTCATCGGCCCTGTGGTTGACGTACAGTTCCCCTCCGGCAATCTGCCGGAAATCTATAACGCCATCGAGATCCAGCTGGAGGACCGCAAGGTCGTGATGGAGGTCGTGCAGCTCATCGGCGACAACAGCGTGCGCTGCATCTCGCTGTTTTCCACGGATGGTATTTCCCGGGGCATGATGGCCCGGGACACAGGCTCCCCGGTGACTGTGCCCGTGGGCAAGGCCACGTTGGGCCGGATGTTCAACGTCGTCGGCGAACCCATCGACGGCAAGGGCCCCGTGGCCACCGACGAGCGTGTGCCCATCCACCGGGAGGCACCGGCTTTTACGGAGCTGCGCCCCTCCGTCGAGATTCTGGAGACGGGCATCAAGGTCATCGACCTGCTGGCCCCGTACTCCAAGGGCGGCAAGGTCGGCCTGTTCGGCGGTGCCGGCGTGGGCAAGACCGTTCTGATCCAGGAGCTGATCCGCAACGTGGCTTACGAACACGGCGGCTATTCCGTCTTTGCCGGCGTGGGGGAGCGTTCCCGCGAGGGCAATGACCTTTGGAACGAAATGACCGCTTCCGGTGTCATCAGCAAGACGGCGCTGGTTTTCGGTCAGATGAACGAGCCGCCCGGAGCTCGTCTGCGGGTGCCGCTGGCTGGCCTGACCATGGCGGAGAACTTCCGCGATACCTCCGGCAAGGATGTGCTGCTATTTATTGACAATGTCTTCCGTTTCACCCAGGCTGGCTCCGAGGTTTCCGCGCTGCTGGGGCGTATGCCTTCCGCCGTGGGCTATCAGCCCACGCTGGCCACGGAGATGGGCTCCCTGCAGGAGCGCATCACCTCCACGACAAGCGGCTCCGTCACCTCGGTGCAGGCCATTTACGTCCCCGCGGACGATCTCACCGACCCCGCGCCGGCCACGGCTTTCGCCCATCTGGACGCCACCACCGTGCTGTCCAGAAGCATCACCGAGCTGGGCATCTATCCCGCCGTGGACCCGCTGGACTCCACCTCCCGCATCCTGGACCCGAACATTTTGGGGCAGCGGCATTACGACACGGCCCGCGCCGTGCAGGGCGTGCTGCAAAAGTACAAGGAACTGCAGGATATCATCGCCGTGCTGGGCATGGATGAGCTGGGCGAGGAGGACAAGGCTACCGTGGCCCGCGCCCGCCGTCTCCAGCGCTTTATGTCCCAGCCCCTCCACGTGGCCGAAAACTTCACCGGCACGCCGGGCAAGTACGTTAAGGTCGAGGACACCATCAGCAGCATGGAAGCTATTCTGGGCGGCGAATGCGACAATATCCCCGAGCAGGCCTTCCTGCTGTGCGGCACCATCGACGATGTGAAGAAAAAGAGCGAGGAAATAAAATAATCCCAGTCCGGCACGGAAAGGCAGGCGCTGACAATGGCGGACGACCGTATCCAGCTGCAGATCGTGACCTCCGCGGGCGTGAAATACGACCGCATGGTGAGCTATGTCTCCCTCCCGCTGGAGGGCGGCGGAATCGGCGTCCTGGCAGACCACGCGCCGCTGCTGGCCGCCGTGATCGACGGGCCGGTGAAATGCACCTATGAGGACGACAAGGAAGAATACATCTACGTCGGCACCGGCGTGGTGGATGTGTACCAGAACAAGGTCGTGCTGCTGGTGCGCACGGCGGAAACCGTGGAGACCATTGACCTTGCCCGCGCCAAGGCCGCCGAGGCCCGCGCGCAGGAGCGCATTCTCAGCAAGGCGGCCAATATGGACATGGTCCGCGCCGAGGCCAGTCTCCACCGGGCGATGGCGCGCGTAAAGACCTACGAGCAGTGGCACAAAAAATAAGGAAAAGCTCCCGCCGGCGGCGGGAGCTTTTCCTGAGGCTGTCAAAAAAGCCTTTTTGACAGCCTTCAAACGCCGAATTTTTTGCGAAACCGTGTTCTCGCAAAAAAACGTCGCTCCGCTCCCCAAACCCTTGGTCAGCAAGGGTTTGGCGGCTATTTATCCAAATTGAGGCGGGGCTCCGCCTGCCTTCGAGCAGGCCCGGTTCGCGGCTCTGGAGCGCCCCCGGCACTCCATTCACTGCCGCTCCCCATTTGGGCACCGTATCGCCCAAATGCCCCTCACGCTCCCCCCCCCCGCATCATCTCCCAAATCCGTTCCCCTTTTAGTTCTTTGACAGGCGGAGTATTTCATGAAAAAAGCGTTTTTACTTTTTTTGGCGCTGGCACTGAGCCTGTCCCTGTGCGCCTGCGGCCGGTCGGACGGCGGTAACAAAACCTTTGCCGCGCGCATCGACACGGCGGGGGAGAGCAGTCTCACCGTGACGCCGGATGTGACCAGCAGCGAAGCCAAAGCCGCCGACCTCTTCACCGTGGCGCTGACGGAGAACACCATGCTGGCCGACGCTGACGGCAACGCCGTCGATCGGAGCTTTTTTACCGCCGGAACCCAGGTGGAGATCACCTACGACGGCGTAATCCGGGAGAGCCATCCCGCCCAGCTCACGGCGCTGACCGTGCGTCTGCGCAACGGCGTGGTCAGCGCCACGCCCGCGCCCACCGAGCAGCAGACCTCCATCACCTTCACGGTCGACGGCCAGACCGAGACGGTGGCGGCGGACAAGGTGGCGCTGGACGGAGCCAGTATTCTCGTCCCGGCCGACGGGTGGACGTCCCGTTCCGCCGAGGACACGCAGGTGGGCCCGCTGGTGCTCAGCCTGGAGGAGAATTCCGCTGTGGCGCTGACCTTCCGTGTGCACAAAGATACCGCGCCGGACGCGGTGAAGGCCCTGCTGGTCAAACAGTATCCGGGTATCGAGTGGATGCTTTGGGATGCGCCCGCCGGCGCGGACAGCGCGTGCTCCGCCGCCGTAATCAGCGGGGGCGTGTCGGTGCAGCTCTTTGTGGCGGAGCGGGGCGGAGACACCGTCTCCATCCTGTGCCGCTGCCCGGAGATCACGCAGGGCGGCTGGGGCGCGAAACTGGCCCGGATCGCCGCTACGCTCACCTTGACAGATTAAAAAAAGCAGACGCCGGAAGGCGTCTGCTTTTTTTAGCAGGAGGTGAAGCCGCCGGGCAGCGACTTCGGCGGAGTGAACTACTTCATCTCGCTGAAGCGCCGGGCGCCCTTGGTGGCGATCCAGCGATACAGCAGCACGTCCGCCGCGGCAATGGCGGCGGTGAAAACCGTCAGCACTGCCCAGGGGGGCAGTTCGGATACCGCAAACAGCAGCACGAAGGGCGGGATCAGCGCGCCCCAGGAACCGAACAGCGCGATCATCACGGCCATGCTGTTTTTCACACACTGGGTCTCGGTGACCCAGTCAAAATTGGGGTGGCGGAGATTGGCCGTCAGGCCCAGGACGCCGGTGAAGAACACAAAAACCGGCGGCAGTACCAAAGCCAGCGCCAGCATGGCGCCCGAGGGGCGCAGCACGATCAGCAGCGCGGCAACGTCGCACAGCATGGCGGGCAGCAGAATGCTGATGTGCAGGGTCAGCTTGGCCTTGAGGATCTCCGCGGCGGGCACGGGCAGGGATTGGGCGATCCAGAGATTCTTCCCCTCGATGGAAACCGAGGGCGCGCTGATGGTGGTCATGCCCGCGATGGCGCATATGCCCAGCACCAGTACCGGCGTCAGCAGCTTGGCCAACCCCGGCAGCTGGGAAAAGGAGCCGAACAGCGCCTGCCCTTTGACCAGCAGGACGACCGCGCCGACGACCATGAAGATTGCGCCCAGGCCCGCGTTGATCAGATACCCGGAGCTGGAAGTGAAGCGCGCCAGCTCCCGGCGGTACAGCGCCGAAAACGGGGAGGAGACCTTTTGTTCGCGCTGGACGTATTTGATCTTTGCCGCGCCGCGCTTGGCCGTGGCCGTGTGCAGGAAGGTAGCGGCGAGGACGGCATAGATGGCGGCGAAGGGCACGATGCAGATGGCCAGTGTGGCGGCCAGACAGCCCATATTCCCCTCCGCTATGGCCAGCCCCATCCAGTACAGGGGGGCCACGCCGCCCAGCTTGCCCGCCAGATAGCTGCCGCTGGCGGCCAGAGAGGCGATCATGCTGTTCATGCGGAAGCAGAACCAGAAGTATGCAAGCAGAAATACCAGCGATACGATGGTATCCACCGCGGCCTTGCTGCGCAGGCGGCTGGTGAACAGGCTCATCAGCAGCGCCAGCAGACAGGCCAGCGACAGGGACAGCAGGATGATAAACAGAGAGATCAGGCAGTAGTTCAGCCACTGGGCGCCGGTGGTGACCTGCCCGGACCGGGCGGCCCAGGCGATGGCCGCCGGCACGGAGACGATGAGCCCGCAGACGAAATTGACGACGCCCAGCGTCAGCATCCGGCTGGCCAGAATCGCGCCGGGGCGGATGGGCATGGACAGCAGCAGGTCGTTGTCCTTGGCCTCATACAGCTGGGCTTTGGCCGTGAACACACTGCCGATGACCATCAGGGTCAGCGACATGAGCCCGTACATCGAAAAATACAGCCAGCTCAGGCCCGCCGCCGCGAAGGGGGCGGCCAGCTGAGAAAAGATGCCGTACATCATGAACCCGAAGCAGCCCAGCACATAAAGCATCAGCAGCGAAAACAGCACGGCCTTGCCCGCGCCCTGCCGTTTTTTTGAGCGGGTCGCGCCGGAAAATCGCGCCCAATAGGCACCCAACTGCGCGCGCAGGAGGATTTTAAGCATTTTCGTCGCCCTCCAGCTCCAAAAAGACGGATTCCAGCGAGGCGTTGCCCTTGACTTCCTCCATGCTGCCGCTCTCCAGCAGGCGGCCCTCCTTGATAATGGCCACCTTGTCGCACAGCTTTTCCGCCACATCCAGCACATGGGTGGAGAAGAAGATGGCGCCGCCCGCGTCGCAGTGCGCGCGCATCATCTCCTTGAGCTTGTAGGAGGCCGTGGGATCAAGGCCCACAAAGGGTTCGTCCATGACGATGAGCTTGGGCGCGTGCAGCCATGCGGAGATAATGGCCAGCTTCTGCTTCATGCCGTGGGAGTAGGCGGAGATGGGCTGAGCCAGGTCCGAGGTGAGACCAAAGGTGTCGGCGTAGCGGAGCACGCGCTCCTCCCGGTCGGACTTGGAGACGCCGAACACGTCGGCAATAAAGGTCAGGTATTTGATGCCGGACATAAAGTCGTAGAGGTCGGGATTGTCCGGGATGTAGGCGGTGACGGCCTTGCAGCCGATGGGATCGGTCTTGACGGATTTGCCGTCAACGGTGATCTCGCCGCCGTCGAAGGGCAGAATGCCGCAGCAGGCCTTGATGGTGGTGGTCTTGCCCGCGCCGTTGTGGCCGATGAAACCGTAGATTTCACCCGGGGCAATGTGCAGGCTCAGGTCGTCAACCGCTTTTTTATCGCCGTAGGTCTTGGTCAAATGGTCGATTTTCAGCATGACGTTCATTTCTCCTTGTTAATCTATACACAGATTACAGCGATGATATCATAGTGATATCATCGCTGTCAATAGTTTCGGCGAGATATTAAGAATTCTTTAGCTGACGATGCGGTAATAGGTTTTGGCCGTGAGAACGTATACCAGCGTATACAGCACCGCAAACACGGCGATGGCGCAGAGGGTGCAGCCCGCAAACAGGCCCACGTTTGTGAGGCTGAACATCTGGAGTATGCGCCGAATCATCGGGAACGCGAACCCGAGATGAACGATGCAGGCGGCAAGGGGAAGAAAAAACACGATAAGCACCTGAGAATGAATGGTGGATTTGACCTCCGATTTTGTCATGCCCACATTTTGCATGATGCGGAAGCGCTCCCGGTCGTCGTAGCCCTCGGTGACCTGCTTGTAGTAGATGATGAGCACCGTGGCCATGAGGAACAGAAAGCCGAGAAACAGCCCTAGGAAAAACAGCCCGCCGTAAACGGAGACAAACTCCTGATATTGCTGCGCCCGGCACGCGACACGGCTGTCGGTTGCCTGCGCGCCGCCCTGCTGGTCATCGGAAAGCGCCGAGGCCACGGCGTTCGAGCAGTCGATTTTTTCCTCATCCGTGCCGTCAAGGTTGAAGGAGATAATGTAAACCGGAGCACTGCCGCCGTTGCCGGCAGTCTGAGCCTCCCGCAGGGCCGCAAGCTCGCCGGCATCCCGAACCACCAGATAATAAGTCTCACAGCCGAAGTTTGAGACACTCGCTTCCAGCGGGAAGGAGGTAAGCATGGTGACCCGATAGGGCCGCCCGCACAGGGTGAGGCTGTCTCCGGAAAAAGCGTTCTTCGTGTAATTCGGCGTATACAGCAGCCCCTCGCCGTCCTGCAGTGTCACATTTCCGCCCAAAAGGGTGTTATAATCTGCCGCGGTGATGACCTTGAATTCAGAGGCGACGGTCATGATATCATTTCCGACAGCGCTGCCGTTTGCCGTAAAGCTGTTGTCACTGCGGACGGTGACAAAATCGAGCAGTTGATAAGCCTGCTCGTCGCGGACGGTCCGATTCTGACCGTTCGCCGCGTCGAGCACCGTCTGCTTCGCCGCCTGCTGCTGGTCGGCTGTTTCGGCGTCATAGCAGGAGACGTTGATATCGCTCGGATACATATTGTCCAGCATATCGTCCACGCCCATGTAAAGGCACACGGTGGTGGACACCGTCACCAGCACCATGGTGGAGAGGATGCAGATGCTGGCAAGGCCGCCGGCATTTTTCTTCATGCGGTACAGCATACCGGAGACCGTGGCGAAATGCTTCGTCTTATAATAATAGCCTTTGTTCGCCCGCAGACGCTTGAGGAACACGATGCTGAAAGCGGTGAACAGAAGATAGGTGCCGATGATGACGCAGATGACCGCGATAAAAAACAGCGAGATCGCGGCGGCTGCGGATTTGGTCATGATGGCCATGGTGTAGCCAGCGCCAAGAAAGAGAACACCGAATACAGCGAGTATCCACTTGGATTTCGGCTCCCGCTCGCCTTCCTGCGTGCCGTGCAGCAGCTCCACCGGCTTGGAAAGGTGGATGATGCGCAGTGAATTGAGCAGCGTCAGGAAAAAGATGCCGGCGAACAGAAGCGCCGTGATGCCGATGGCGGAGGGGCTCACATACAGGCCGAAGTGGATGTCAAAGCGCAGAATCCGCAGAAGCAGGAGCTGCATGAGCTTTGAAAACAAAATGCCCAGCGCGATGCCGGAAACAAAGGCGATGAGCGCGGTGTACAGCGTTTCCCACAGCAGCACCCTGCCGATATGCCGCTTGTTCATGCCGAGAATATTGTAAAGGCCGAACTCGCGCTTGCGCTGTTTGATGATAAAGGAATCGGCGTAAAAGACGAGGATGACGGAGAAAATGGCGATAATGATGCTGCCGAAGGAAAGCGTGGTCGAAAGCAGCGTGCCGCCGGACATGCTCGTAAGCGCGGGATCGCTCAGAAGCGTGAGCATGATGTAAAACATCATGATGGTGCCGATGCAGGTGAAGAGATACGGCAGCCAGGTCTGCCGGTTTTTCTTCAGATTGACGGCGGCGAGGCGGGGATACAGTCCGTTACGCACCGACTTCGCCTCCGTTGTTTTTCGCTGTGGCAATGGCGGTGAGGGTGTCGGAAATGGTCTGGTACATCTCCTCGTTGGTGCGGTCGCCGCGATAGATCTGGTGGAAGATCTGGCCGTCCTTGATGAACAGCACCCGGCCCGCGTGGCTGGCCGCCTTGACGCTGTGGGTGACCATCAGGATGGTCTGGCCGTCCCGGTTGATCTTGGCAAACAGCGCCAGCAGATCGTCTGTGGAGTGGGAATCCAGGGCGCCGGTGGGCTCATCGGCCAATACCAGCTTCGGGTCTGTGATGAGCGCGCGGGCCACGGCGGTACGCTGCTTCTGGCCGCCGGAGACCTCGTACGGAAATTTCTCCAGGATGTCGCCGATGCCCAGCTTTTCCACTATGGGCGCCAGCCTGGCGGACATCTCGCCGTAAGATTTGCCCGCCAGCACCAGCGGCAGGAAAATATTATCCCGGATGTTGAAGGTGTCCAGCAGGTTGAAATCCTGGAACACGAAGCCCAGATTATCCCGGCGGAAGGCCGCGAGATCGCGCTCACGCACGGTGAGAATGCTCTGGCCGTTCAGCAGCACTTCGCCGTCGGTGGGGCGGTCAAGAGCCGCAAGAATGTTCAGCAGCGTGGTCTTGCCGGAGCCGGATTCCCCCATGATAGCGACGTATTCCCCGGCTTCCACGGAAAACGAGACGCTCAGCAGCGCCGGAACCGGCGCGCCGAAGCGGGGCGTATAGATCTTTTTCACTTTTGTGACTTCAAGAATCGGCATTTTTTGTTCCTCCTTGGCAGATTACACGCCCAGTATAGCGCGGGCCGGAATGCGCCGCCATGGATACGGCTTACATTTCGGCCCGGTATCTTACATTTTTGAAAGGTGTTCAACCCCGGAGGGCCAAGCCTCCTCATTCCACTTCCAGCTCGCGGCCGGCGAGATCGAGGATGACCTTCGTCCCACGGCCGGGGACGGATTCCGCCCAGATGGTGTGCCCCAGCCGGGCGAGGATGCGGCGGCACAGGTACAGCCCGATGCCGGTGGATTTCTTATCCGCCCGGCCGTTGTAGCCGGTGAAGCCTTTTTCGAAGATGCGGGGCAGATCCTCCGGCGCGATGCCGATGCCCGTGTCCTCGATGACCAGCTTGAAGCTGTCCCGCAGATAGATGGAGATGCCGCCGGCGCGGGTATATTTCAGGGCGTTGGATAAGAGCTGCTCAAGGACGAATTGCAGCCACTTCTCGTCCGTCAGCACCGTGATGTCCACGGGCTCGTAGCGCAGCGTGAGGCCCTTACGGATGAACTGCCGGGCGTATTTGTGTACCGCCTGCCGGATGACGCCGTCCAGCGGACAGCGGGCGATAACGAAATCGCTGCCGTCGCCCGAGAGCTTCTGGTAGCTCATGGCCAACGCCACATACTGCTCCGTGCGGAAAAGCTCGGTCTCCAGCTCCGCCTTTTCCCGGGCGGTCAGCGTCTCCCCTGCGGACTGCGAAATCAGGCCCATGGCGGCGATGGGGGTCTTGATCTGATGGGCCCAGAGGGTATAATAATCGTCCATATCCTCCCGCCGCACCGCGGCGGCGGAGCGCAGACGGGCGTTCTCCTGCCGCAGCGCGGACACCAGCTCGCCGTAGTCGCCGTCGATCTGGCCCGACGGCGCGGGCAGGGGCTCGCGCACGTCGGGCATGGCCTCCAGCGCGGCGCGCAGCGCCCGGTGCCGCCGCCGGAAGGCGGCGAAGTCCCCGGCACAGAAGATCAGCCCCAGCGCGGCGCACAGCGCAAAGCCGTAGATCACGATCTCACCCGAAAGGCGATAGAGGTAAAAAAGCAGTCCCAGCACCGCGAAAAACGCCGCGAACAGCGCAAAATACCAGACCCGGCTGCGTAGCCATTGAAAAAAAGTCTTCATGCGATCAGATACCCCGCGCCCTTTTTGGTGGTGATGTAGTCCGACAGCCCCGCGTCTTCCAGCTTGCGGCGGAGACGGGTCATGTTGACGGTGAGGGTGTTGTCGTCAATATAGCTGTCGCTCTGCCACAGCTGCTCCATCAGCGCGTCCCGGGAGACGATCTTGCCCCGGTTTTCCATGAGGATGTGCAGAATCTTATATTCGTTTTTTGTCAGCTCCAGCTTTTGCCCGTTCACGGACAGCGTGCCGTCGCTGATGTTCAGGATGGCTCCGCCGTGCTCCAGCAGCGTGCTCTCGCCCCCAAATTCGTAAGTCCGGCGCAGCATGGCCTGCACCTTGACCGTCAGCACCGCCAGATCGAAGGGCTTGGCGATAAAATCGTCGCCGCCCATGTTCATGGCCGTGACCAGATTGAGGTTGTCGGACATGGAGGTGATGAAGATCACCGGCACTTTCGAGATCTTTCGGATCTCGCTGCACCAGTGGTAGCCGTTGAAGAAGGGCAGGGAAATGTCCATCAGTACCAGCTGCGGCGCATACTGCGCGAAGGCGGGCAGGACGTTTTCAAAATCCTCCGCGATCCGGGCCTCGTAGCCCCAGGACACCAGATGCTTCTGCACCGCATTGGCGATCACCGCGTCGTCTTCCACGATTAAGATCCTGTACACGCCGTTAACCCTCCGCCACTTTCCACAGCAGCATTCCATCCGAGAATTCAACCGTCAGCCGTCCGGTATCCCGCAGCCAGCTGAGATAGGAGCGCACCGTACTGCCCACCAGCACATACTGGGCAAAGTCCATCTCCAGCTGATACTGCCGGAACAGCTGTTGCAGGATGGCTTCAAAATTGACGGGCTGAGCGCACAGGGACACAATTCTCTCCGCGATCTCCAGCACCTTGTCCCGGTTTAGGTCGCAAAGCGGCGCCATGGAGGCGCAGGGCTCCGCGTGGGCGGGGACGAACACCCGGGCCTCCAGTCCGGAGACCTTGTTCAGCGTGTCCAGATACGCGGGCACGTCGTAAATGAAGCCGATCTGGTATTTTTCCAGCGTCTGGGCGGAGGACACGCAGTCCGCCGCGAACACGGTGCCGTCCGGCAGGCGGTAGCCCACCATGTGGAAAAAGTGGCCGGGCAGGGGGATGATCTCTACCTCCGGGGGGAAGGCCGGGTCGGTGACATCCGCGCACGCGCAGTCCTGCGCCAGCAGAAATTTGTGCCGCAGGTCGGAGGGGGGACAGCCGCCGTAGAGGAAGGCCGTCTCCAGAATGGGATACTCCGTGAACGCCCGCTCGATGCCGGGGGCGAACACAGTGCAGCCCGTCTGCTGCTTGAGATAGCGGCACCCGCCGATATGGTCGGCGTTGGAGTGGGTCACCAGAATGCCCTGCAGCGACCAGTTGTTGGCGTCCAGAATCTGGCGGGCCTTGCGTCCGGCGTCCTTGTCGCTGCCGCTGTCGATGAGATACACCCGGTCGGGCGCCGCAACATATACGCCGATCTTGGCAGGGGAACTGATATAGTAGCTTTTTTCGCCCAACTGAACGAGCTCGTACACGGGAATTCGCCTTCCTTCTTATGAATTTATGGGATTATATCACATTATGGTAAGAAAGGAAAGACGAACCGCCTTTGCGCAGAATACGAAAAGTGACACATTGACATGAAAAAAGCAGAATATTATAATAACTACATAGTGTGTTATTTCAAACCGGATATTGGACGGAGGCTTACAAGTGAGTTATCTAATTACGACGGATTCCGGATGCGACCTTCCGCTGAGCCTGCTGCAGGAGAAAGGGATTATCCCGCTCATGCTGAGCTATGACATCGGTGGCGTTTCCCACAGGGACACCATGAATCAGAAGGACTGCCATGAATTTTATGATAAGATGCGCGGCGGCGCGGTGCCCAAGACCAGCCAGATCAACCCCAAGGAGTTTGTGGATTTTTGGCGTCCGCTGCTTGCGCAGGGGAAACCCATTCTTCATATCAGCCTCGGCAGCGGCGTTTCCGGAACGTGGTCGAACGGCGTTATCGCCGCCGAATTGCTTGCGGACGAGATACCCGGCGCGCAGATCCTTGTTGTTGATTCCACTCTTTGCTCCACGGGGTACGGCATGCTGGCCCTGAAAGCCGCCGAAATGCGGGACGCGGGGAAGTCCGCCGCGGAATGCGCGGAGTGGCTGGAGGCGCATAAGGTCGAAGTCAACACCTGGTACACCACCGACGAACTGCTGTATCTGCGCCGCAGCGGGCGCTGCAGCCGGGCCAGCGCCATCATCGGCACGGCGCTGCATATCTGCCCCATCCTGAATCTCGATTCCGGGGGACATCTGATTGTGCAGGAGCGGGTGCGCGGTTTCGACAAGACGATCGCGCGCATCCATGAGATCATCGGGGAGACGCTCACCGATACCGCGGATCAGACGCTCTATATCTGTCACTCCGATATCCCGGAAAAGGCACGGGAGTTCGGCGAACCCCTGAAGGAAGAGTTTGGATTCCGGGATGTGTATTACACCTATATCGGCACGATCATCGGCTCCAACTGCGGCCCCGGCCTGATGGCGGCCTTCTACTTCGGCAAGCCCAGGACCATGGCCGGATATGAGGAACCAGGAATCGGATAAAAAAGACGACTTGTAAAAACAAGTCGTCTTTTTTTGGAGGCGCCACCCGGATTTGAACCGGGGGTCAGGGATTTGCAGTCCCATGCCTTACCACTTGGCTATGGCGCCAGGACGTCGCTCGCCCCGGACGGTTCCGGCGCTCCCGATTTGGTCGCGCCTTCCACCTCTGGGGCTCGCTCCTTGTTCCGAACAAAACTATAGGTTTTGTTCGGGGAGACGGGGAGACGGGGGGATACGGGGAAACTACAAAAGACTTTCGCCTTTCGTCAGACTTTCGCCCTTCGTCAGACTTTCGTCTTTGTCGTTTCTCTCCGAACAAAATGCGTGATTTTGTTCGGCTGAGGAAGAAATCGCCTGAATAGCGGATATGCGGCGCTTGCGCCGCATGTAGCAATGAAGACGATTTCTGACGTGGAGCGGCCAACGAGGCTCGAACTCGCTACCTCCACCTTGGCAAGGTGGCGCTCTACCAGATGAGCTATGGCCGCATCTGCATTCTCAACAAAAGAAAAGGATAAAAAGAGAATTCCCGGCAGACGGAAGAGAAGTCCGTCCGCTTACAATGCCTTCCGGAAATCGTTTGCCGCCGGCGCGGAGTGTACCTGAAAGAGAAAAGGGAGACTGCATCTAAAGCTTTTTTCTCTTTCAGATGGAACCCGGAAGGCGCGCATTTAAGCGCCTCCCGGTGTGGTGCCTTGGGTCGGAATTGAACCAACGACACGCGGATTTTCAGTCCGCTGCTCTACCTACTGAGCTACCAAGGCATATCGCCTGAAAAGCTGGTGGGAACAACTGGGCTCGAACCAGTGACCCCTTGCTTGTAAGGCAAGTGCTCTAACCAGCTGAGCTATGCTCCCATTTCAGCGGCTTTATGATTATACTAAAACCATTTCCGCTTGTCAAGCGCTATCCCTTATTTTCTTCGGCGTTTTTTTCGCCTTTTATATCCTCCAGCTCCGCCGGGGTGAAATGATAAACCTGGTCGCAGAACTGGCAGCTGACGTCGATGTCCTTGCCTTCCGCCGCCAGAGCCGCCAGCTCCGCCCCGCCGATGCTGCGCAGCGCCTCGCTCACGCGCTCCCGGCTGCAATGGCAGCGGTATTCCACGGGCGTCTCGCCTAAGCAATGGCGCTCCAGCCCCTTGAGAACCTGATCAAACACCGCCTCCGCGCCGTCCTCGGCGAGGATGGTGGTGAGCTGATCCATATAGAAGATATTATCTTCCAGCTTAGCGGCCAGCGCATCCGGCGCGCCGGGCATGAGCTGTACCAGAAAGCCGCCGGCTGCCTTGACGGACTTGTCCGTATCGATGAGCACACCCAGACCGCAGGCCGAGGGCACCTGCTCGCTCTCCAGCAGATAGGCGGTGAGATCCTCGGCGATCTCGCCGGAGACCAGCTCCGTGGAGCCGATATAGGGCTCCTTCAGGCCGATGTCCCGGCTGACGGTGAGAATACCGTTTTTCCCTACCAGACCGCCCACATCCAGCTTGCCGTCCGCCCGGGCGGGCAGATCGGCCCCGGGATTGGACACATAGCCGCGCATATTGCCGCCGGAATCGGATACGGCCACCACCCGGCCCACTGGGCCGCCGCCGTCGATGCGGAGGGTGAGGACGGCGCCGTCTTCCTTCATGCTCTCGCCCAGCAGGGACGCGGCGCACAGCGCCCGGCCCAGCGCCGCCGCGGCGGTGGGGGAGCAGGCGTGGATGCGGCTGGCCTTTTCGGCGGCATCCGTGGCCACGATCACCGCCATTTTGATAAAACCGTCGCCCGCGACGGCGTGGAGGATCTTATCCATATCAATCGTTCCTTTTTGCAGTGATAAAAAGTCTGCCGTCCCCGCTCTGGGGGCAGTCGGGGCACAGCGTGACCGCCGTGAAGCCGGCGTCTTCCAGCAGCTGCCGCAGCGCGTCCGGGTCGTGGGCGTATTCGGTGTGCTCCTCGCCCTCGCGGCGCCACAGCGCGCCCTCCCGGGAGAAGATATCCATGCCGTAGGTCATGGTGTTCTCCGCCTCGTCGAAATCCGCCCGCCACAGGCACAGCAGATCCTCCGCCTCGTCCACAAAGACCTCGCCGTCCAGCTCGCGGAAGGACCGGGGGGTGCGCACGTCAAAGATGAAAAGTCCCCCGGGACGGAGAAAGAGATGCAGGCGGCGAAAGACCTCCGGCAGCTCCGCAGGGGGGATGTAATCCAACCCGTCCAGCGAACACACGGCGGCGTCCACCGTACCGTAAAGATCCAGCTCCGCCGCGCTCTGACAGAGAAAAAGCGGCGGGACGGGCAGGGCGGCGGATTTTTCCCGGGCCTCCATCAGCATATCGGAGGAAGCGTCCGCCGCGATCATCTCGTAGCCGCGCCGCGCCAACAGATCGGTCAGCGTGCCCGTGCCGCAGCACAGATCCAGCAGCGTGGAAAATTCCCCGCCGTCGGCCCGGAAAGCCGCCTCATAAAAGTCGGCGAACGCCGGATAAGGCACGTCCGCCGTCAGCGCGTCGTACCATCTCGCCAAGGGGCCGTAGGACGTCATTTCCCGCCCTGCTCCTTTATCCGGTCAAATACGATGCCGTAGCCGCCGGCGCCGTATTGCAGGGAGCGGTTCACGCGGCTGATGGTGGCGCTGGACGCCCCGGTTTCCGCCAGAATGTCGTTGTAGATCATGCCCTTGTCCAGACACACGGCCACATGATAGCGCTGCTCCATGGCCTGAAGCTCCGTGACGGTGCACAGATCGTCAAAAAAGCGCAGGCACTCGTTCATGTCGCGCAGAGAGAGGATAGCCTTGTACATATCCTCGTTGCGGGGTTTCTTGTTCATTTTGTTCATACAGCACCTCACAAAAAACGATCACCTGTATTTTACAGCGGTAAAGTGTAAAAGTAAAGGCCCGACCGCGTCAAAATGTAAATTAGCGGCCGGTGAGTTGCCTATTGCCATCCCCGAAAAAATGGGTTAAAATGATAACAGTAATCTAGGGAGGTGGAGCTATGATATTTCTTACAGCCAATGCCTGGATCCTCTGGATCGCCGTGATCGTGATGTTCCTGGTGATCGAGGCCGCCACGGTAGGGCTGACATCCATCTGGTTCGCCGTGGGCGGACTGGCCGCTATGATTGCGGCCCTGTTCGGAGCGCAGATGGCCGCGCAGTTCATTTGGTTTCTCGCGGTGTCCATTGCGGCGCTGATCATTACCAAGCCTCTGGCCCGGCGGTGGAGCGCGACCCATCAGCCAACCAACGCCGACCGAATTCTGGGTATGGAAGGCGTCGTAACGGAAACAATAGACAATATCGCCGGAACGGGCGCCGTGGCCATGGACGGCAAGGTCTGGACGGGCCGCAGCGACAAGGACGACGTACGTTTCCAGCCGGGCGACCGGGTTTCCGCCCTGCGCATCGAGGGCGTCAAGCTCATCGTCACCGCCGCCGCCGCGCGGGATGCGGCAGAAAATAAAAAGGAGAACTGAACTATGGAATGGGGCATTCTCATCATCATCCTGCTGATCGTTGTGATTTTGGTACGCAACATCCGCATCGTACAGCAGGCGAGAGCCTATGTTATCGAGCGCCTCGGCGCCTACAGCACCACGTGGAACGTGGGTCTGCATTTCAAAATCCCGTTTATCGAGCGGGTGGCCAAGGTCGTGTCCCTGAAGGAGCAGGTGCTGGATTACCCGCCGCAGCCGGTCATCACCAAGGATAACGTCACCATGCAGATCGACACGGTGGTGTATTTCGAGATCACCGACCCCAAGCTGTACACCTACGGCGTGGAGAACCCCATGATCGCCATGGAGACCCTCACCGCCACCACGCTGAGAAACATCATCGGCGATCTGGAGCTGGATCAGTGCCTGACCAGCCGGGATGTGATCAACACCAAGCTGCGCGCCATTCTGGATGAGGCCACCGATCCCTGGGGCATCAAGGTGACCCGCGTGGAAATGAAGAGCATCGAGCCGCCCAAGGAAATCCAGAACGCCATGGAGAGACAGATGAAGGCCGAGCGCGAACGCCGCGAAGCCATTCTCCGCGCCGAGGGTGAAAAGAGCGCCGCCATCCTCACTGCCGAGGGCGAAAAGGAATCCGCCATCCTCCGCGCCGACGCCAGAAAGCAGCAGCAGATTCTGGAGGCCGAGGGCCAGGCCGAGGCCATCCTCTCCGTGCAGAGAGCCACCGCCGAGAGCATCCGGCTTATCAACGAGGCGGCCCCCTCCGAGGCCGTCATCAAGATCAAGGCGCTGGAGGCCTTTGCCGCCGCCGCCAACGGCAAAGCCACCAAGATCATCATCCCCAGCGAGATCCAGGGGATCGCGGGGCTGGCCGCCGGTATTGTCGAGAGCGTCAAAACCGAGGAGAAGCCCGCCGCGCCCGCGGCGTCGTCAGCCGCTGCGGCGAAGAATTAAAGCTGAAACAGGAAAAAGGAAACCGGCGGATTCGCCGGTTTCCTTTTGGAGCGGAAATGAGAGCAGAAGAATTTTTGATCGCCCATGGGATGCAGCCGGAGCGGATCGAACCGGCGGAATGCGCGCCGCGTTTCGTCGCCGCCATGGAAAAGGGCCTGCGGGGCGAGGAGGACGGTCTGCCCATGCTGCCTACCTATCTCAAGGCGGACGGCCGGGTGCCCAGAGCTGTGCCCGCCGCCGTCATCGACGCCGGGGGCACCAACTTCCGCCGGGCGCTGGTCACCTTCGGCGACGGGGACTACCGGGTGGAGGAGCTGCGCAAGACCACCATGCCCGGCGTGACCGCGCCGGATGATTTCGACGGCTTTATCCGCTACACGGCGGACGCCCTGATGCCGCTGATGGACCGGGCGCAGCACGTGGGCTTTTGCTTTTCCTATCTGGCGGTGATGACCCCGGACCGGGACGGCTGCGATCCCCGCTTTACCAAGCAGGTGAAGATCAGCGGCTGCGCGGGAAGGCACCTGTGCGGCGAGCTTGCCGGGGAACTGGCCCGCCGGGGCGTCACCGGCAAGAGCTTTACCCTGCTCAACGACACCGCCGCGGTGCTGCTGGGCGTTTCGGCGCTGCTGGACAAGGACAGCTACGACGGCATTTTGGGGCTGGTGTCCGGCACGGGCACCAACACCTGCTGTATGCTGCCGCTGTCCGCCATCCCCAAACTGGGCGGCGGGGAAGGGAAAATGCTGGTGAATCTGGAATCCGGCTATATGAAGGACCTGCCCCGCGGCGATTTCGACCGGCTGCTGGATGAGGCCAGCAACGACCCGGGCCGGGGCTGGCACGAAAAAATGACCTCCGGCGCCTATCTGGGCGAGCTGTGCCGCATTTCACTGTGCGCCGCGGCGGACCAGGGCCTGATCTCGCAGTGTATTCGCGGAGTCCCCCACATGGATGCCTCCCAGGCGGACGCGTGGTGTGACGGCCAGGGGCTGGAGGGATTGGCCGAGAGCGAGGCGGACAGGGTGTTTATCCAGACCGTGTGCCGCGCCGTGTTCGACCGCGCCGCCCGCTGTGTGGCCTCCAATCTTGGTGCGCTGCTGCTGCTCACCGGGGCCGGACGGGAGGGCCCCGCCTGTATCTGCGCCGAAGGCTCGCTCTTTCTCAAAAGCCGCCGTTTCCGCCCCGCGCTGGAAAAGCATCTGGGCGCGTACGCCGACGCCATCGGCAGACGCTTTGAATTCCGCACGGCGGAGGACACCACCCTGCTGGGCTCCGCGGCCGCCGCGCTGCTCAACGACTGAGTCAAAAAAACCGATACCGCTTTCGCCCGCCGGGGCGGAGGCGGTATTGTTTTACCCATTTTTAACAGAAGCGGCCTTTTGTAAATTCCTGGTTCAGTTTTAAGTACGTTTAAGGTCATGCCGATAGGATTGTTTTCGTAAGAAGGGGGCCGCGATATGAAACAATCACAATTTACCTTCAAAAGATACGAAAAATAGTACCTTCTCGATACCGCCCAGTACCAGACCCTCCGCAAGGCGCTGGATCAATCTATGCGGGCTGACGAATACGGACAGAGCACCGTGTGCAACGTCTATTACGACACCCCGGATTTCGCGCTGGCGAGGGCGTCCATCGAACAGCCGGTCTACAAGGAAAAGCTCCGCGTGCGCATGGTGGACGGCGAAGCCTTCGCTTACCATCGGCGCCTCCGGCGACGGTATCGGCTCCAACGGCGACCTCGCGCAAGGCGCGGCCCGCCCGGGCCAGGGTACGGATGGGTCCTCCGGAACCCCGTCCTCCTCGGCCGCGACCACTGCGAAGGCGGCGTGACAGCTGCCAGGTCAGGCGCCCGGATGGAAATCCGGGCGCTTTTTCCAATCATTGCATCCGCCGAAAAATTGCATATTTCGTCCAAGCATGCTATAATTGCTCCCAGAAAAAGTTATGGGAGTGATACATACGAAGAAATTCCTTACAATCCTTTTGGCCGCGGTGATGACGCTGTCGCTGGGCACGGTGGCGCTGGCCGACGGCGCGACCACCTACAGCGACAAGATCGTGACCTTCCTCGAGAGCTTTGAGGGGTATTCCCAGAACCAGTACGAAGATCCCGTGGGTTCCGGCAATTATTTCATCGGCTACGGCTCCGCCTGCGCCAAGGACGCCTACCCCAACGGCGTGACCCAGGCCGAGGCGGAACAGATGCTCAGGGCCTATCTGGACGGCACCGCCGTCACGGAGCTCAACGCTTTTCTCGCGGCAAACGGCGTGAGCCTGAATCAGAACCAGTACGACGCGCTGATCAGCTTGACCTATAACATGGGCGGCACCTGGATGAGTGACGCTTACCGTATCGGCCGCTATGTCAAGGCCGGCCTTTCCAACTACTCAGCTCTCCAGATCGTGGATGCCATGGGCGTGCTCTCACATCAGGGGACGACCGTTCTCGATGGGCTGATCACCCGCCGCATCCGGGAGGCCCAGATCCTGCTTTACGGCGACTACCAGGGCACCGCCTGCCCGCAGTTCAGCTGGCTGGTTATGGACCGCAACGGCGGCACGCTGGAAAACGACGTGTTTTGCTATCAGACCGGTACCGCTTACGGCACCCTGCCCGAACCCACGCTGGCCGGCAAATATTTTGCGGGCTGGCAGGCGAAGGAGACTGGCAATATTCTCAGGGCCTCCGATACCGTGAGCCGCAATCTGCACGCGACAGCCACCTGGTCCGATACCGTGGTGATTCCCTTTACCGATGTGAAGAACGGCACCTGGTACTACAACGCAGTGGGTTACTGCTATGCGCAGGGCCTGATGAGCGGCACCTCCGCCACGCTGTTTTCCCCGGATACCAAAATGACCCGCGCTATGCTGGTTACCGTACTGTGGACGATGTCCGGCAAGCCCACCGTATTTGACGAGATGGCCTTTACGGACGTGCCCGACGGCCAGTGGTACACCGAGCCCATCCGCTGGGCGGCGTCTCAGGGCATCGTCAGCGGCACCTCCGCCACCACCTTCGGCCCCGAGGCCGACATTTCACGGGAACAGCTGGTGGCCATCCTCTACAAATTCGCCCAGCTGCAGGGCAAAAATGTGGATTACGACCCGGCGAAGGACCTCTCCGGCTACAGCGACGCCGCTTCGGTGAACAGTTACGCCGTGGCGCCGCTGACATGGGCGGTGCAGATGGGCATCGTCTCCGGTTTCGCCGACGGCACGGGCAAGACCGTCCGCCCCCAGGGCACGGCCAGCCGCGCGCAGGTGGCCCAGATCGTCATGGTCTACACCCAGACCTGACCGAACAAAATAAAAAACAGGTGCTGCAAATTGCTTGCAGCACCTGTCTTTTATGGCGAGGCTTCAGAGCAGGCCCAGGTTGGTGATGGCTTCCTTGGCGCCCATCAGCAGCGCGTCGTCCGCGGGGAGCTGCATGACGCTCTGCCCCTTGATGTCGTTGGCGGCAAAGGCCGGATCGGCGGGAATCCTGGCCACAATGGGCACGCCGGGCACCTGGATCAGATCGGCCAGCTCCGGATTGGTCATGCGGTTGATCACCGCGCCGATCTTCTCATAGACGATAAGCCCGTCCGCCACGTCCTTGATGGTTTTGATGACCTGCCCGCCCTTTTTGGACTGGTCGGTGACCAGCAGCAGGTGGGTGACCTTTTCCATGACCCGGCGCTGGATCTGCTCGATACCGGCCTCCCCGTCGATGACCACATAATCGAAGCTGTTGGCCAGCACGCCGATGACCTCCTTCAGATAGGAGTTCACCTTGCAGTAGCAGCCGGAGCTCTCGGGACGGCCGATGGCCAGAAAGGCGTAGCCGGGCATTTCCACCAGCGCGTCGAAGATGCGGAAGCGGGCCTCGCTGAGAAGCTCCAGCGCCTCCCGGGCCTCGCCGTTTTCCACGCTGTCCACCACGCTCATGCGGATATCGTCCAGCGTGAGCTTCACGTCCACGCCCAGCGCCACAGACAGACCCACGGCGGGGTCGGCGTCGATGGCGAGAATCTTCTTGTCGGGATATTGCTCGGTCAGCAGCCGGACGATGGACGCGGACAGGGAGGTCTTGCCCACACCGCCCTTGCCGGCGACCGCCAGAATTTTAGCCTGATTTTCCATGATTTTTACTCCTTCCACCGGGTTCGGCAGCCGAGGCGTGGCTTGCCACGCCTAAGGTTTTTTGCGGATCAATCGTGCCTGGCCTCTTTGGCGGCCTTGCCGAAGTGCAGCTCCTTCATGCCCTCAACCTCGTCGCACACGTCCTTCAGCTGGCATACCGAGCAGTCGGTGGGCAGTCCTTCGAGAATGTGGGTGAGGGTGGAGGTGATGCCGTCCGCCAGCTTGGCGTTCTTTTTCAGCGCATCATAGTCGATGGACGGGTCGGTGATGAAGATGATCTTCACGTTGAGAACATCGCGGTTCTCCTTGTATTGCTTGATATAGTCCGCGCCGATGGCCTTGAAGCCGATGCCCTGCCGCACGGCCTGCCTGCTCACGCGCACCTGCTCGCGGGAGGATTCCGGGCTCATCCGCACCATGTAGCCCTCGGGGTAGACGTGGTACTTGCAGAATTCAATGTCCTTCAGCGCGCGGTAGATCTCCTCGTCGTCGCCTTCGATCAGGCCCACCCGGGCCAGCACGATGCGGGCGAAGGGGACGTTGCCCCTGATGTCCCGCAGATCGGGACCGTAGAGCAGGACCTCGTCCTTGTCTACCAGCGCGGTGGAGGTGGTTGGGCAGATATAGTTGGCGGAACCCAGCCCCGCGGCACCCAGCTCGTAGGCCGCGTCGGACTGCAGCACCAATTCGCTGCTGCCGCGATCGCGCCAGGCATCGGCGGGATTATAGTCCCAGGTCTTGGGTGTGGCTTTGGAGAGAAGCTCGGTGGTCTCTTTGATGAGGTTGTTGTAAAGTTCCATGTTCGGTTCCCCCTTTTTTCGGATATCGTAATTCCTATTTCATTCCTGTGATTTGATTATACCGTAGTGGACCCATAAAATATGTGGCAAATGCTACAGACACAGGAAAATTTTGATAAGGTATTAACAGAGTGCAAAAAGGGACGGCCGGGCTGCCGGCCGTCCCGCGCGGAGCCGGATCTCGCTTATTCTCCCGTGCTGCCAAAACCGCCGGCGCCCCGCCGGGTCTCGGGCAGGGTGTCGGCCTCCTCAAATTCGGCGGGCACGAAGGGCAGAACTACCAGCTGGGCGATGCGGTCGCCGTCGCGGACGACGCGGGGGCTCAAGCTGTCGTTGTGCAGGGCCACGATATACTCGCCCCGGTAGTCGCTGTCACACACGCCCACGCAGTTGGCGGGGCGCAGCCCCTGCTTGCTGGCCAGACCGCTTCTGGCGAATACCGCGCCGAAATACCCCTCCGGCACGGCGGCGGAGATACCCGTGCCGACCATGACCGTCTCGCCGGGGGGGATGAGGGCCTCGCCGGCTTCGATGCAGGCGTACAGGTCGCTGCCCGCGCTGCCCGCAGAGCCTGCGGTGGGCAGCTGGGCGCCGGGGCGCAGTTTTTTGATCTGTATTTTCATGGCAAATTACCGCTTTCGATGGTTTTCTCCAAGTATACCGCCCAAAAGATCGTATTGCAAGCCGGATGGCAAAATCCGGTGATTGCCTTTTGCAGGGAAACTATGGTACAATGTTCTCCGTCATGAAAAAACTGTATCATATTTTCTCAATCATACTTGCGGTGACCATCCTGGCGGGCGTGGGCTGGTATTTCTTCCCCACGGATCAGGTCGTTTCCGGCGCGCGCAGTTTCAAGGAGTACGCGGATCGGGTCAGGGGCAACCTGAATAACGACAATGTCAGCGCCGAGGGCGTCAAGGTGGACGATGCCGCCGACGACAGCTACGGCGACACCGGCGAGACCCTGTCCTTCAGCAGCTCGGCCTGCCCCTACCGGGCGCTGCTGAGCGTGAAGGAGCAGGGCGTCTACAACCAGATCTACGCCAACGCCAGGGACTGCGCCGGGACCTTCCGGCTGTTGTGCGCGCTGAGTCTGGAGGAACTGAACGACACCTATGTGGCCGTGACCTGCGACCACCCGGAGATCTTCTGGCTGGCCAACCGCTACGAATACGGCTACGCCGCCGGCGACAAGGACACCGCCGTACAGATGACGCTGGAATACAGCGCACTCAAGGACGAGCTGCGCCAGGCCAAGGCCAGGTTCGACGCGGCGGCCGCGGAACTCCTCAACGGGGCGCGGGCTTGCACTGCCGCCGCCGACAAGGAAAAATACGTGTTTGACACGCTGGCACAGACCGTGGAATACAACGACAACGCCGCCTGCAATCAGACCGCCTACAGCGCGCTGGTGGGGCACAGCACCGTCTGCGCGGGCTATTCCCGGGCCTTCCAGTATATCCTCAACCAGCTGGGCGTTCCGTGCTATTACATCTTTGGCACCGCGGACGGCGGCTATCACGCCTGGAATATCGTGCAGCTGGATGGGGAATGGTACGGTGTGGATCTGACATGGAGCGACCAGCTGGGCGGGCCCAACTATACCTATTTCAATGTCACGGACAGCGCGCTGTCCGTCAACCACACCCGCAGCGCCATGAGCCGAAAACTGCCCGGCGCCGGCGGCACCAAATACGCCTGCACCCCCGTGCCGGCCACGCCCGGCGTCCCGGATCCCTCCGGCGGCACTGCGGCGGCCGCGGCGGATACCGTGGATTCCCTGGACGAATACAATACCCTGTGCTATAACCAGATCGTCGCCAACGGCGTGGGCACCTATTCCTTCTCCATGGCGCTGAAGGACGAGGAGCTGTACGACCAGATCCGCGCCGCCGCCAAGCGAAAGGACTACGAGGCCGGGTATCTGGACGCCGCCGCCGCGGCGCTGGGGCTGGACAAGTTCGGTTACGAATACAAGATCGGCGGCGATCTGGACGACACCACCGGGCAGGTGACCCTCACCCAGCGGGTGACGCTGACCGAGGGATAAGATTAAGATAAAAAACCGGCTCTCAGAGCCGGTTTTTTTATGCGGTTACAGCACCTTGGACAGAAAATCCTGGAGACGGGGGGACTGGGGATGACTGAAGATCACTTCCGGCGTGCCCTGCTCCGCCAGCTTGCCGTCCGCCATGAACAGCACGCGGCTGCCCACCTCCCGGGCGAAGCCCATCTCGTGAGTGACTACCACCATGGTCATGCCGTCCCGGGCCAGCTCCTTCATGACGTCCAGCACTTCGCCCACCATCTCGGGGTCCAGGGCGGAAGTGGGCTCGTCAAAGAGCATCACCTTGGGGTGCATGGCCAGCGCGCGCACGATGGCGATACGCTGCTTCTGACCGCCGGAGAGGGCGGAGGGGTAGGAATCGCCGCGGTCGGCCAGATCCACGCGCTCCAGCAGGCGGGAGGCCTCGGCGTCCGCCTCGTCGGGTTTCATCAGGCCGGACCTGACGGGGGCGAGGGTGATGTTCCTGCGCACGGTCATGTTGGGAAACAGATTGAAGTGCTGGAATACCATGCCCATCTGGCGGCGCATCACATTGATGTCCGTCTTGGGGGAGGCAATGTCCACGCCTTCAAAGGTGATGGTGCCCCTGGTGGGCCGCTCCAGCAGATTCAGGCAGCGCAGAAAGGTGGATTTGCCCCCGCCGGAGGGGCCGATCACCACGACCTTTTCGCCCGGGTAGATGTGGTCGGTGATGTCGTCCAGCACCAGATGGTCGCCGAAGGATTTGGAAAGATTTTTAATGTCGATCACTTTGACGCAGCCTCCTCTCCAGAATTCCCAGCAGCCAGGTCAGGATCATGACCACGATCAGATACAGGACGGCGATGCCGAGGAAGGGCATCAGCGCCTGATAGGTTTTGGCCTGCACCTGGATGGCCACCTTGGTCAGGTCGGCAAGACCGATGACCGTCACCAGCGAGGTGTCCTTGAACAGCGTGATGAGCTCGTTGCCCAGCGCCGGCAGAATGTTTTTGATGGCCTGGGGGATGACCACACAGCGCATCACCGGGGTATAGCCCAGACCCAGCGAACGGCCGGCCTCCATCTGACCGGGGTCGATGGACATGATGCCGCCGCGGATGATCTCAGACACATAGGCGCCGGAGTTGATGCCCAGCGTCAGGATTGCCACCGCCACCAGATTGCGGCTGGCGGAAAAAATGACAAAGCCCATAATCAGCAGCTGCACCATCATAGGCGTGCCGCGAATCACCGTGGTATAGATCTGGCACAGGGCGTTGAACACGCCCAGCAGACCGCTTTTCCTGTCGCGCTGCTGATCGTGGGCGGTACGCACCACGGCCACCAGAATGCCCAGAACAATGCCCAGCGCCAGGGCGCCCAGCGTGACCTCGAAGGAGATGCCCAGACCCTTGAAATAGCGAATCCAGCGGTCGCCCTCGATGAAGCTCTGATAAAATTGCTGCTGAAGATCGGTCAGGAAATCGCCCATTGACAACAGTTCCTTTCGTCGCAAAAAAAGGGGCGGTTTCTGCCGCCCCCTTTGGTCTCATTGGCTCTTATGCTGCGATGTACTTATTGATAATGGACTGCACGGTGCCGTCCGTGATGAGCTGCTGCAGCGCGGTATTGACGGCGGCCAGCAGCGCGGGGTTATCCTTGGACACGCCGATGGCATAATCCTCGTTGGTGAACTCGGTGCTCAGAATGGTCAGGCCGGTGTTGGCCTTGACATATTCCTTCGCGGGCTGGCTGTCGATGACCACGCAGTCCACCTTGCCGGCCAGCAGCGCCTGAACGGCGGTGGCGCCGTTGGTGTAGGCGATGACATGGTCCTCGCCGTAGCCGCCGTCCGCGGGATCGGCGGAGCAGTACGCATAGCCGGTGGTGCCCTCCTGGGTGCCGATCATTTTGCCCTTCAGGTCGTCGATGCTCTTGATGGCGGAGCCTTCCTTCACGATAACCACCTGTACGCCGTTGGCGTAGGAGTCGGTGAAGTCCACGTTTTTCTTTCGCTCGTCGTTGACGGTGAGACCCGCCATGGCGATATCGGCCTTGCCGCTCTGGACGGAGGTGATGACGGAGGTGAAGTCCATATCGTCCACGACCAGCTGCAGACCCAGCTTTTCGGCGATCTTGCCGGCGATCTCCACGTCGATGCCCTCAAAGGAGCCGTCGTCCGCGACCATCTCGTACGGAGGGAAGGCGGCGTTGGTAGCCATGTGGAGTTTTCCGGCCTCCACGGTAGTCACCGCGGCGCCGGGTTCGGTTGCGGCGGCGGTAGGTGCCGCCGTGGCGGGGGCGGGGGCCTGCGTGCCGCAGGCGCAAAGCGCAAACACCATGGTCAGCGCAAGAAGCAGTGCAAGAAGCTTTTTCATTTTCAATTCCTCTCTTTCAATGACAGATAATTATTCGGCAAATCTGAATAATTTTTCGTTTCAACAGTTGCGATAATAGCACGGTACCCGCGCCTTGTCAATAGCTTTCTGAAAAAATATTCTGAAAAACTGAAAAAATATCGGCAATTAATGAATATTATTCATTAATTGAGGAAATATCCGAATATTAATGAATATTTGAGACACGCTTCAGGCGGCCCGCCAGCGCGAAGGCGCCGAAGGCCACAATATTCACGGCCACCACCGCTGGCCCGGAGGGAATCTCCCAGGCGTAGGACGCGGCCATGCCCAGCACGAAGCATATCACCGCCGTCACCGCGGAGGTGAGCACCACGGCGCGGAAATTGCGGCACACCCGCATGGCGGACAGCGGCGGGAAAATGATCAGCGAGGAGATGAGCAGCGCGCCCATCATGCGCATGCCCAGCACCACCGTGACGGCGGTGAGCAGGGCGATGAGCATATTGTACAGACCCGCCCGGGTGCCGGTGGCCTTGGCAAAGGTTTCGTCGAAGGTCACGGCGAAGATGCGGGGATAGAACAGCACGAACAGCAGCAGCACCGCGGCGGACAGCGCCACGCTGAGGCGGGCGTCCGCCGAGCTGAGGGCCAGGATGCTGCCGAACATATAGTTGGACACGTCGGTGTTCATGCCGGTAGTCAGGGAGATCACGATGACGCCGATGGCCAGCGCGCCGCTGGAGATCATGGCGATGGCGGCGTCGCCCTTGATGGCGCTGCTGCGGCTGACGCGCAGCAGCAGAAACGCGGCGGCGATGACCACGGGCACGGCCACGGCCAGCGGCGCGGCGTTGAAAGCGGTGGCCACGGCCAGCGCGCCGAAGCCCACATGGGACAGACCGTCGCCGATCATGGAATAGCGCTTCAGCACCAGGGATACGCCCAGCAGCGCCGAGCACAGCGACACCAGCACGCCCACCACCAGCGCTCGCACCAGGAAGGGATAGGACAGCATTTCCGCTAAGATCATGTCCGGCACCCCCCCAGAAAACGGCGGGCCATGTCGCTTTGCTTGTAGTCGGCGGCGGAGCCGAAGAACAGCTGGCGGTTGCCCAGATGCAGGATGTGCGTGGCGTAGCGCACCGCCTCGTGGATGTCGTGGGACACCATGATGACGGTGATGCCGTCGCACAGATTGATGAGCTTGATGAGATTGTACATCTCGTTTTGCGCCACGGGATCCAGCCCGGTGACGGGCTCGTCCAGCAGCAGCATTTTTTTGGTGGCGCACATGGCCCGCGCCAGCAGCACCCGCTGCTGCTGCCCGCCGGAGAGCTCCTGGTAGCATTTGCCGGCGATCTCGTCGATGCCCATGCGCTCCATATTCTTCGCGGCGGCTTTTTTATCCTCCGCCGAATAGAAAAGCCGCTTTCCCAGACTGTTCAGCCGCCCGGAGAGGACGACCTCCCGCACGCTGGCGGGGAAATCCTTCTGCAGCTCGGTTTGCTGGGGAAGATAGCCGATCTCGGTGGGCTTCAGCCCGTCCCCGGTGAGAATCCTGCCGCTCTGGGGCGCTTTCAGGCCCAAGAGCCCCTTGATCAGCGTGGATTTTCCGGAGCCGTTCTCGCCCACCACGCACAGATAGTCGCCGGCGTTCAGGGAAAAATCCACACCCTCCAGCACGTTTACGCCGTCGTAGGCGAAAGAGACGTTTTCACATTGTAGGATCATCAGCCCAGCGCCTTTCTGACCGTGTCAACATTGGCCCACATGAGATCGAGATAGCTCACGCCGCTTTCAAAATCGGCTTTCGACACGTTGTGGCAGGAGTTGAATTCCAGCTTGCCGCAACCCGTGTCCTCGCAGACGGTGTCCGCCATCTTCTGATTGGAGAATTCGATATACAGCACATAGGGGACGCCCCCCTGCCGCACCTTGTCGATGAGGAAAGCCACGGTCTTGGCGGAGGGCTCGGCGTCCTCGGCGCAGCCGGGATAGGCGGCGTAGTAGTCCAGCCCGTATTCCTCGGTGAAGTAGCGGACGGGGAAGCGGTCGGCAAAGATCAGGGTCTTGCTTTTGGCGTTTGCCACCACTTCGCGGTAGGCCTCGTCCAGCTTTTTAAGCCGGGCGGTATAGGCCGCGAGATTTTTCTGGAAAATGCCGGCGTCGGCGGCGTCCCTGGCCTCGGCCGCGGCGGCGATGGCGGCGGCGATCTTCTGGGCGTTCACCGGGGAGGTCCAGACGTGCTCGTCGTATTCCGGCCCGCCGCTGCCCTCTTCGTGGACGGTCATGCCCTCCTTGTCCTCCTCCTGGACCTGCGCAACGCAGTCCGTCATGCGCACTATGGTCATGCCGTTGCCGATGGAGGAAAGCACGTCGTCCACCCACTCGTCGCTGTCGCCGCCGTTGTAGATGAAAATGTCGCAATTCTGAATAGTCAGAATGTCCTGGGGCGTGGGCTCGTAGGAATGAATCTCCGACCCGGGGGGGACAAGCATGGTCACCGTCCCGGCGCTGCCCACGATTTCCCGGGCAAAGTCGTAGGCCGGGAAAATGGTGGCCACCACGGAGAGCTTGCCGCTTTCCTTTGCCGCCGGAGCGGGCGCCTGCCCGCAGCCGGAGAAAAGCGCCGCCAAAACGGCGCAGAGTATAAAAATGGACAGAGCTTTTTTCAAGGAATACGCCTCACTGACAAGAGTTTATTTTAGTAAAATAGTATATCATAATTGGCGGCAGGCCAACAAGTTATTTCTTTTCTAAGAAGTCCCTGTTATAATCAACTGTACCAGTAACTTAATCCAACGGGAGGCGCGACATGGAAAAATATGATTTCGGAGACTTCGGCGGCGTCACCGGCGAGGACCCTTTTGAGCGGGGCAGCTATGCCGGTACGCCGGAGGATCAATGCCTCTCGTCGCCCCGGGGCGACGTCTATTACTGGGTCACCCGCTGCGGGGCGGAAAACGCGCCGTGGCTGGTGCTGCTTCACGGGGCGGGGATGGATCACACGGTGTTCGACGCCGTGACGGAGACCTTCTCGCGGTCGGTCAACTGCATCGCGCTGGATCTGCCGCTGCACGGGCTGTCGGAAAATTACGGCGCTTTCGCGCCGGACAGCTGCGCCTACGATGTGCGGGACATCCTCAATAATGAGGGGGTGGACCGGGCGGTCGTGGCGGGCCACTGCATCGGCGGGGTGGCCGCGCAGGCCTTCGCGGCGGAGTTCCCGGAGCGCTGCGCGGGTCTGGCGCTGATCGACACCTTCCCCTTCGGGCAGGAGCTCTGCCACTACGGTGATTTCCGCTGGCTGGACAAAACGGCGGGGCTGCTGCGCGTGATGCCGGCCCGGGCCTTCGCCGGGGCGCTTGCCGGCGCGTTTGCCGCCACGACGGAAGGCAGCCGCGCGCTCTATCCCGTTATGGCCGCGCAAAATACCGCCTGCGCGGCGGACGCGCTGGCGGACACGCTGGCGGCGCTCTCCGGTACCGCGGCGCCGGACTGGGATTTCCCCGTGCTGGCCATGGTGGGCGAGGGCGACCGGGTGGGCCGCATCCGCGCCCTCAACCGCGCCGCGGCCGCGCGCTTCGGCTGGAAGCTGGCCACGATTCCCCATGCGGGACACACGCCCTATCTGGACAACCCCTCCGAATTCAACGCCGCGCTGGAAGGCTTTTTACGCGGAATGTGACGCGTACGGGACAAAATAAAGCAGCGCCCCCGAAAGCTGCCGGGAAAACAACCTTCAGGAGCGTCCCGCTGTGTTTCAAGAGATATCGACCGCATAGTTCGCCGGGTTTGCAGGATCAAAATATACACAAATCCGCTCGTTGACGCCGGGGCAGCGTTCGATCCAGCTGACGTACCGGCTGCCTCCGTAGGAGACTCCGTTCACCTCGTATAGAAAGGTAATAATGTGAGGAAAAACAGCGCCGTCCAGACTGTCAGCGCGAACAGGTTTGGTATTGATTTTTATCCACCGGCATTCCCTTGACGCGGTTATGGTGCCGTATACCCTGTGTCCCTGAGATATAATTTTTCGCCCGCCTATAGAAAGAAATCCTTTAAGGTTCATTCCGCCATGCCTCCCTGCCGGTTCGGTGCCGCGCCGCTGTTTTACTTATTATATCATGCGCTGCGCTCCACATCAACTATACGCGTCTATCAGGGAAACGCGGGCGGCAAAAAAGCCGTCCGCGTTTCCCTTTTTGGGGTTGGAGAAAGAGAGGATAGGTGTATCTGAAAGATCTCTGAGGGGGAGAGATCGGGGAACTTACTCGATCTCGATCTTTTTGGCGGCGGGAATCTCAGGCACCTTCTTGGGCAGAGTCAGATTCAGCACGCCGTCCTTGTATTCGGCCTTGATGGACTCAGTGTCGATGCCGGTCACGTCGAAGCTGCGGGAATAGGAGCCATAGTAGCGCTCGCGGCGGACGAAGTTCTTCTTCTCGTCGCTGTCCTCGGTCTCACTCTTGTGCTCGGCACTGATGGTCAGGCGGTCCTTGTCGAGATCGATTTGGATGTCCTCTTTGCTGAAGCCGGGCAGCTCGGCCTCCACCAGATAGGAGTCGCCGTTGTCGGAAACATCGGTGCGGAACTCGGTGAGGCTGTTTTTGAAGAAGCTGCGCTCCATCTCGTCAAAGGCACGGAAGGGGTCGTAGGTGGAAAACTGACGGCCGCGGCGGTCAAACGGAATAATCTCAAACATAATGCATACCTCCAACTTTGTTATGTATTGTTTATAACTTTCGGAAACTAAATCACATCTTTTGTTTCTTTCTGTATATAAAAATACAGTACAAATATGAAAAAATCATGAACAAGATATGAACCAAATGTAAATGTTAGCACTCAAGTTACTTGAGTGCTAACATTTTTCCCCGATAGGCCAGTACAGCAAAGCGGATCCCTGTGCGCAGCGTGGTCAGCGCGGCAATTTCGAGCGGTCCGGCTTCAGCTTCACGGGTCGGTTCCCTCCTCGTCCCAAAAGCCCAGAGGCTGGAGAACCGCCGCCACGGAGTCGGTGAAGTCCTCCTCCGCGCCCCAGGAAAACTTAAAGATCGGACCCTGCCCGCCGCCGGCGCCGATGGCGTCCACATGAATGTGCCCGTCCGGCCCGGCACAGACCGAGACGGTGAGGCTGGCCCGGTTGCCTGCCCGCATGTAGTATTTTTCAAATACCATGACATACAGCGTGTCTCCGCCGGCGGTGCTGCGGCGGACAGAATCCACCAGCTCGCAGCTCATGGCACTGCCCTGTATTTCCTCGGACAGCTGCCCGGCCACGGATTCCACCTCGCCGGGACCTGCAAAAGAACGAATCGCCATTTTCAGTTACCCTCCATTTTTCCTTCTGACAGTACGATCACCGCCCCGTAGGGCGGCAGTGTGAGTTCCTTCGGACAGCGGGCGCCGGTGAGCAGATCGACGCCGCCGAAGGGCAGGGAAACGGTGCGCCCGCCCCCGGCGCGGTTGACGGCGGTGACCGTCTCGCCCGCGCCATAGCGGCGGATGAGCAGCACATCCGCTCCGCAGGCGGAGAACTGCGCGGCTCCGGTTGACATAACGCTAATCCCATTTCGGATTTCACCCAGTTTCCGATAAAAGGCCAGCGGGCTGCGCTCGCCTTCGCGGAAGGGGAGGCGGTTGAAGGGGTCGCGGCAGCCGGCCATGCCCACCTCGTCGCCGTAGTAGACGCTGGGAACCCCCGGCAGGGAAAACTGGATGGCGGCGCAGAGCTTTTCCAGCCGGGCGGCGCGCTCCACCGCGGCGGGCTCGGCCCGGAAGGCGGCCTGCACCGCCCGGGGCAGGGTCTTGACGTCCACGTCGGTACAAAGGTTTGTGCGCAGTCGTTCCACGTCGTGGGAGCCCATGAGATTCATGAGACACGCATACATCGGCGGGGCATAGTTGAGCCGCTGACCATCGAGAAAGTCCCGCAGGCCGTAGGCCGTGAGGCGGCCGTGCATGAAGTCCAGCACGGCGGCGCGCAGGGGGTAGTTCATCACGCTGTCCAGCGAGGTCCCCAGCGCGTAGCTGCGGCGTCTGCCGTAGCTCTCCTTGAGCACCGCGTCCTCCCAGACTTCGCCCAGAATCACGGCGTCGGGCTTTTCTGTTTTGGCGGCGGCACGGATTTTGGCCAGCACATCGTCCGGCAGCTCGTCCGCCACGTCCAGCCGCCAGCCGGAGGCGCCCCGGCGGAGCCAGCTCCTGACCACGCTGTCAGCCCCGGTGACCACAAAGGCCTGCCAGTCCGGGTTTTCCTCGTCCACCTCCGGCAGGTCGGGGAAGTTCCACCAGCACTTGTATTTTCCGGGAAATTCGGAAAACCTGTACCAGTTATAATAGGGCGAGGTCTCGCCCTGACACGCGCCGCCGGCGGGGTAATGGGAAAAACGGTTGAAATAGACGCTGTCCGCCCCGGTGTGGGAGAACACGCCGTCCAGCAGAATGCGGATGCCCAGCGCCCCGGCCTTTTCGCAGAGGCGGTCAAAATCCGCGCCCGTGCCCAGAACCGGGTCCACCCGGCGGTAATCCGAGGTGTCGTAGCGGTGGTTGGAGCGGGCCTCCACGATGGGGTTGAGATAGAGCACCCCCACGCCCAGCGCCTTGAGATAGGGCAGCTTTTCCTCGATCCCACGCAGGGTGCCGCCATAAAAATCGTCGGGCTCGTAGTCGCGCTCAAAGTCCCGGGACTGCCAGCGGGGCGGCTCGTCCAGGCTCCGGTGCAGCTCCGCCGTCTGGCCCAGCGCGCGGTGATAATCCACGCCCCGCGCCGCCGTGTCGCCGCCGGAAAAGGCGAAGCGGTCGGGGAAGATCTGATACATCACCCGGCCCTTGAACCAGTCCGGCGTCGTAAATCCCCGCCGGTAGACGGTCAGACGGAAGCCCTCCCGCCGGGAGGGGCCGGTCAGACCGTAAAAGCCCGAGGCGTCCGGGCACAGCCAGCAGTCCCCGCCGGGGGCGGTGAGGCGAAAGCGGTACCACAGCGCGGCGGGCGTATGGGGCAACGTTATGTCAACTTCAAAGCGGTCGTCCACCCGGGTCATGGGGTAGACGGTCTCGCCGTCGTCGCCGTAGAGCGCGCAGGCGCAGGCGGTGACGCCGCCGCCGGCCAGGCGGCAGGCGAGATGCAGCGTCGTGCCCGTCTCCACCGCGCCCGGAGGGGAGCGGTATTCCGAAAGGCGGCTGTCGTGGACGGCCATGGGCCGCGCGGCCAGCGCCGCTTTGAGGATGGGGATGAGATGGGCTGCCCGGGGCTGAAGTTTACATAATTCCTGGTCTTCTACATTGAAATCCACTTTGGGGCAGCAGCGCACCGCCGTCCGCAGCGCGGCTTCAAAGTCCATGCGCGCCTCGTCCAGCAGCGCCCGGAACAGCTCGAAGGGGGCCACGGGACCGGCGCAGGAAAAGACCTCATAAACCTTATCCGGCCCCAGCCCGAGACGGGCGGCATCGTCCAGCGCGGCCTGCACGGCCACGGCGGCGTCCAGATAGGCCTCCGCCAGCGGCGAGGGCGGCAGGGGCCCGTCCGCCTCGGCGCCGCGCGCCGTCCGCCGCGCCGTCACCGCCGCGCGGCCGCGGTAGGTCACGGTGAGCCGGTAATCGTCCGTCCAGTGCTCGTCGTATTCGCCGCCAAACCAGACGGTATAGCGTTTTTCGGGATTCAAAGCATCCATAGATAATGTCTGACGTACTCCTCCGCGGATTTGTCGAAGCCGAAGTCGGCCTCCATGGCGGCGCGTACCAGCCCGGCCATGGCGTTTTTGTCGCGGTAGGCCGACAGCGCGGCCAGCACCGCCCCCTTCATCTCATGGGCGTTGAAGTTGGCAAAGGAGAATCCGTTGCCGGTGCCGTCGAATTTGTTGTAGGGCGTCACGGTGTCCCGCAGACCGCCGGTCTCCCGCACGATGGGCAGGCTGCCGTAGCGCAGGGCGATCATCTGGCTGATGCCGCAGGGCTCGAACCGGGAGGGCATGAGATAGAAGTCGCTGCCCGCGTAGATCTGATGGGACAGGGGGTCGGAATAGCCCAGATAGGCGCACAGCCGCCCCGGATAGCGGCTCTCGGCGGCGCGCATGAAATCCTCGTATTCCCGGTCTCCGCTGCCCAGCAGCACGAATTGCAGATCGCCGCAGCGCATCAGCTCATCCAGCATCCGCACGATCAGGTCGAATCCCTTTTGCTCCGTCATGCGGGTGACCATGGCGAACAGGGGCACGTCCGCCCGGACCTCCAGACCCAGACGCTGCTGGAGATCAAGTTTACATAATTTCTTACCGTTCAGATGACCCTTGTCGTAGCGGGCGGGCAGCAGGGGGTCGGCGTGGGGATTGAACACGGTTTTGTCGATGCCGTTGAGAATGCCGGTGACCTCGCGGGCGCGGGCGTTGAGGATGCCCTCCAGCCCCTCGCCGTAATAGGGGGTCCTGATCTCCCGGGCGTAGCTGGGGCTGACGGTATTGATGCGGTCGGCGAAGACGCAGCCCGCCTTGAGGAAATCGGCGCAGCCGTCCAGCTCCATGAATTCCGGGGTGAAATAGCGATCCTCCACCCCCAGCAGGTCCCGCACAATGCCGAAGCCGTATTTGCCCTGATACAGGATGTTGTGGATGGTCAGCAGGTATTTCAGCTCCGTCTGCATTTGGCCGGGATACTGGGTCCGGCCCAGCATGGGGATCATGGCGGTGTGCCAGTCGTTGCAGTGGACGATATCCGGCTCGAAATCCAGATCGGGCAGGCAGTCCAACACGGCCCGGGTGAAAAAGGCGTACTGCTCGCCCTCGGGGTCGCCGCCGCGATAGATGGCGTCGCCGAAATAAAATTCGCTGTCCACGAGGTAGACGGTCACGCCGTCCGCTTCCAGACGCTCGATGCCCGCATACTGATGCCGCCAGCCCAGATCCACATAGAAGTCGGACAGATGCTCGGTTTTATCGGCGTATTTTTCTTTGATGACATGGTGATAGGGCAGGATGACTCTCGCGTCGACGCCCAGCTTTTTCAGCGCCCTGGGCAGGGTGCCCACCACGTCCGCCAGACCGCCGGTCTTGGCCAGCGGGGCGCACTCCGCCGCGGCGATCAGTACCCTGGGCAGCTCGCTGCGGCCCTTTTCGGCCAGCAGATCCTGAAATTCACGTTTCATTGGTTTTCCCTTTCCCGGCTCGTTCCCGGTCCGGTTCAAAGCTGAAATATACCGCGCTCATCCCCGGCAGCGTGATCTTGGCCGAATACGGCAGATCGAGGAACGGCGTTTCCTCACTGCTGAGAATTTCGTTATGAAAACCTGAACCGCCATACTCGGCGTCGTCGCTGCTGAGAACCTCCGTCAGCTTTCCGGCCATGGGCAGGCCGATGACAAAATCCCGGTAGGTCACGGGGGTGAAATTGCAGGCGCAGACCAGATATCTGCACCGTCCCCCGGTGCTGCCCGCGCGCAGGAAGGCGATGGAGGAGCGCTCCCGGTCGTCCACATTCAGCCACTGGAACCCCTCCCAGGATCTGTCGATCTCGTACAGGGCGGGGCAGCCGGCATACAGGCGGTTCAGCGCCCGGGCATACCGGCGCAGCCCCTCGTGCCTGGGGAAATCCAGCAGCAGCCAGTCCAGCGCCTTTTCATAATTCCACTCGATGAACTGGCCGAATTCCGAGCCCATGAAAGTGAGCTTTTTGCCGGGATGGGCGAACTGGAAGCCGTACAGCGCCCGCAGCGAGGCAAATTTCTGGTCGTAGCCGCCGGACATTTTGTTCAGCATGGAGCCCTTGCCGTGGACGACCTCGTCGTGCGAGTAGGCGAGGATGAAGTTTTCGGAGAAGGCGTACATCATGGAAAAGGTGAGCTTGTCGTGGCAGCCGGAGCGGAAGTAGGGGTCGGCGGCCATGTAATCCAGCGTGTCGTGCATAAAGCCCATGTCCCACTTGAAAACGAAGCCCAGACCGCCGTCCCCGGGCGGGCAGGTCACCAGGGGGAAAGCGGTGGATTCCTCCGCCACGGTGACGGTTCCGGGATAGTCGGTGAGCACGGCCTCGTTCATCTTCTGCAGGAAGGTCACGGCGTCAAGATTGATGTTGCCGCCGTCGCGGTTGGGCGTCCATTCACCCTTTGCGCGGCCGTAATCCAGATACAGCATGGAGGACACCGCGTCGGCGCGGAGACCGTCGATGTGATAGCGGTCGAAAAACAGGCAGGCGGAGGAGATGAGAAAGCTTTGCACCTCCGGCATGGCGTAATTGAAGATCAGCGTGCCCCAGTCCGGATGCTCGGACATGCGGGGCTCCTTGCACTCGTACAAACGCGTACCGTCGAATCGGGCCAGCCCGTGCTCATCCTTGGGGAAGTGGGCGGGCACCCAGTCCATCAGCACGCCGATGCCGGCCCGATGGAGCCTGTCCACAAAGTACATGAAGTCCTCGGGACTGCCGTAGCGGCTGGTGGGGGCGTAATACCCGGTCACCTGATAGCCCCAGGAGGCGGGGTAGGGGTACTCGGTGATGGGCAGCAGCTCCACATGGGTATAGCCCATGTCCAGGCAGTATTCCGAAAGCTCGTCCGCCGCCGCGCGGTAGAGGGGCTTATCGCCGGAAAAGGTCTTCCAGGAGCCGAGATGCACCTCATAAATGGACATGGGGGAGGCGAGCGGATTTCTTTGTGCCCGCTCTTCCAGAAAAGGCCGGTCGTGCCAGTCGTATTCGCCGCCGTCCCAGACCCTGGAAGCGGTGCTGGAACCGGTCTCCGACCAGGCGGCGAAGGGGTCGGATTTGAGCACGGTCTTGCCGTCGGCTCCGGTGACGGCGTATTTGTAGAGGCTGCCGCTGCGCAGATGGGGCACGAAGGCGCACCAGATGCCGCCCTCGCAGCGGGTCATGGGCTCGGCCCGGTCGTCCCAGGCGTTGAAATCGCCCACCAGCGACACGCGCTTGGCGTTGGGCGCCCACACCACGAACCGGTGCAGGTCCTCCTCCGGCAGATAGCGGCAGCCGTAGAGCAGCCAGGCCTTTCTGGCGCTGCCGGTGTTGAAAAGATATACGTCGTCCTGAGAGACATATTTGCCGATAAGCTCCGAATAATCCATGGCCGCCTCCGCTTCTGCATACTCTATTGTTATTATACATCTCAGGCGTCGGTTTCCAAGACTTTTTTTGGGAAAAGGCGTTTGACAGCGCGGTCCGGGCAAAGTATACTTGGTGCAAAAACAAGGAGGGCCACGCCATGTTTCGTTTCAACCATTTTAATTTCAATGTTCTTGACCTGGAGCGCAGCCTGAAATTCTACGACGAGGCGCTGGGACTGAAGCCCACCCGGGAAAAGACCGCCGCCGACGGCAGCTATGTGCTGAAATTCCTGGGCGACGGGGAGACGGATTTCCGGCTGGAGCTGACCTGGCTGCGGGACCGCGCCGAGCCCTATGATCTGGGCGAGCAGGAATTCCATCTGGCCTTCGACGTGGAAGACATGGAGAAGGCCCATGCCAGGCACGCAGCCATGGGCTGCATCTGCTTTGAAAATCCCGGCATGGGCATCTATTTTATTGAGGACCCGGACGGCTACTGGATCGAGATCGTTCCGAAAAAAGCGCGCGAATAAGGTCAGGGCAGTTTTTCGATCTCCACTACCGAGACCTCGTAGGCGGTGCGCTCATAGGCCTCGCCGTCGATGAGCTTGATGTATCCCCGGCTCTGGATGCGCCCGGTGAGGCGCACCGTGTCGCCGATCTGCCACAGCGCGGCCTCCCGCGCCCGAAGACCCCAGGTGATGCAGGGCAGATAGTCCGACCGGCCGTAGCGCCGGTTCACCGCCAGCATGAGATCGCAGATGTCCCGGCCCATGGGGGTGGTGCGCAGATTGGGCTGCTTGCACAGCGTCCCCGAGAGGCAGACCAGGTTGGCGTCCTCGTCGTCGCACAGGGCGATGTCCCGGGCATACACCGTGATGACCAGCCTGGCGCCGCCGCCGCGCTTGTTGTTGAACGAGCGCAGCTCGCCCACCACCCGGAGCTTGGCCGCCTCGGCCAGCTCCAGACCCAGCAGCTCCTTGCGGATGACCACGTTGATCCGATCCGTCGCGCCGCTCAGCCGCTTGGTGTCCAGCGGGAAGACGTAGAAATCCTCGCCCCGGGAGGAATGGGAATAGGCCGGAGGAGCCGCCAGGACCCCGCACAGTTCCGCATAATTAACAGTGGTGATTTCTTCCATGTTCGCACCTCTTATCGTTCTTACAGTCTCCTGGCACAATCATATTCGCGCACATGGCTTGAATATGCGCCCCCGGCGGCGTATAATCTCCACAGAACCTTTATGAAAGGATGAACGACATGAAACTTGAAGAAATACTGGCCAAATGCGACCATACCCTGCTGCGCACCGACTGCACCGCCGCCGAGATCCGGGAGCTGTGCGATCAGGCCATAAAATACCGCTGCGCCTCCGTGTGCATTCCCCCCTGCCATGTGGCGGGCGCCAAGCGCTATGTGGGCGGGCGGATGAAGGTCTGCACCGTCATCGGTTTCCCCAACGGCTATGAAACCAGCGCCGTCAAGGCCTATGAGACCATCGACGCCGTGAAAAACGGGGCCGACGAGATCGACATGGTGGTCAACCTCTCCATGGTCAAGGACGGCTGCTGGGGCGACGTGGCCGCCGACATCCGTGCCGTGCGGGCCGCCTGCCCGGGCCGGGTGCTGAAGGTCATCATCGAGTGCTGCCTGCTCACCGAGGAGGAGAAGGTCACGCTGTGCCATATCGTCACCGACTGCAACGCCGACTATATCAAGACCTCCACCGGCTTTTCCACCGGCGGCGCCACCCGTGAGGATGTGGCCCTGCTGCGCGCCAACTGCCCTGCCTCCGTCAAGGTCAAGGCCGCGGGCGGCATCGCCAGCCTCCAGGACGCCGAGGATTTTATCGCGCTGGGCGCGGAGCGTCTGGGCACCAGCCGCATCGTGAAGCTGGCCATGGCCGCCGAAGCGCCCCGGATTCCCGCGGCGGAGGAGCCCAAGGCGGAGGAACCCGCCGCCATTGTGGAGAACGAGCAGGGGGAGCCCTCGGCCGATCAAAAATAGTCCTTGACAATCCGGGGATGGACTGATATAGTATATTAGCTATAAAGAAGTAGGTACGGCATCCCCGTCCTCACCCGGCGGCCATTGAGTCAGCTGAGGTTTACAAAAACGCTTCCCATTTTGGAAAGTCTGTTTTCAACACGCGGGTGCCATGCATCCGCGTGTTTATTTTTTGGAGGTGTTGGAGTATAGCAAGCACAGAGTACGCGATTAATGAAGAAATCACCGATAAGGAAATACGGCTCATCGGCGACGACGGCGAACAGCTCGGCGTTATGCCTACGGTGGACGCGCAGCGCATGGCGGAGGAGAAAGAGCTCGACCTCGTCATGATTTCGCCTGCCGCGAAACCGCCCGTCTGCAAGATCATGAACTACGGGAAGTTCCGCTTCGAGCAGGCCAAGCGGGAGAAGGAAGCAAAAAAGAATCAGCGCGTGATGGAAGTCAAGGAAATCCGGATGTCTCCCGGCATTGGAGAGAATGACATTAACACCAAACTCAAGAACGCGCAGAAGTTTTTGTCAGACGGCGACCGCCTGAAGGTTACCGTGCGTTTCCGGGGCAGACAGATGGCCCATACCGAAATCGGCAGGGTGCTGCTGCACGAGTTTGCCGAAAAATGCGGCGAGGTCGGCATTCTGGACAAGGAACCCAAACTGGAAGGCCGCAATATGTCCATGTTCCTGTCTCCCAAGTCCCAGACCGCCATCAAGAAGACCGCCAAGGATAAGAAGCTGGCCGAGGAGGCCGCCAGGACCGACGGCGCGTCCAGCACGGAAGAAGACCCCGCCGACGCCCCTGAGGCCGAATAAATATCGTATGTCTTTGCGGATAACGTCCGCATTATGATAGCTAACGTAAAGGAGAAGACCACCATGCCCAAATTGAAATCCCACAGTGGTGCAAAGAAGAGATTCAACCTCACCAAAAGCGGTAAGGTGAAGCGCGCTCACGCTTTTAAGAGCCACATCCTCACCAAGAAGGACACCAAGCGCTGCCGCCGTCTCCGTTCCGCGACTTATGCCGACGGGACCAACGTCGCCGCGATCAAAAAAATGATCCCTTATAAATAAGGGCTGTCTTTACGAAATAGGAGGATATAACAATGGCAAGAGTTAAAGGCGCAATGATGACGCGCAAGCATAGAAGCAAGATCGTCGGCCTGGCCAAGGGCTACTGGGGCAACAAATCCCGCCACTACAAGATGGCCAACCAGCAGATGATGAAGACCGGCCGCTATTCCTATGTGGGCCGCAAGCAGAAGAAGCGCGATTTCCGTCAGCTGTGGATTACCCGTATTTCCGCCGGCTGCAAGATGAACGGCATGAACTACTCCACCTTTATGCACGGCCTGAAGACCGCCGGCATCGAGATGAACCGCAAGATGCTCTCCGAGATGGCCATCCATGATCCCGAAGCCTTCACCGCCCTGTGCGTCAAGGCCAAGGAAACCAACGCCTGATCGTCAGATTTTTCAAGACATAATGTGCGCCCCCACCGTGTTTGAACGGTGGGGGCGCATCAGCTTGCCAAAGAACTCCCCCAAAAGAAAAAATCGAGTGATTCGCGGGGGGAGTGTGAGGGGGGGCAAGGCCCCGCCTCAATTCTGATAAATAGCCGCCGAAGCCTTGCGCAGCGAGGGTTCGGGGAGCGGAGTGACATTTTTTGCAAAGAGTTGATTTTGAAAAAAATACGGCATTTTCGGCCGCTTATTCGTCTTTGCCCCCGCGTTCCTCCCGCAGCTCGCTGAGGAAGGGGAGCCGGGGGTGAGGGATGGCGGCCTTCGCGCCTGCGATGGTCTCCTGCAGGATGATATTCAGCGTGGTCTGCAGGAATTTGCGCACCGTGTCGCTGCGGCGCATCTCGCCGCCCAGCTCCAGCGCCTGACGGAAGCGGTGCTCGTTGAAGTCGGAGAGAGTGGTGGCGCCGGTGGAGGTCATGATGGAGAAAAAATCCTCCACAAAATCCCGGCGTTCCACGTCGTTCATGCTCTCCAGCGTCTCGCTGAGGGCCACCTCGAAGGCCTTGCTGTCAAAGGAATAATCCGGGCTGCGGACGAACTGCGTGCCCAGCACCTCCCAGTTGAAGCCGTCGTGGGCGGCGATGCCGGTGGGCCAGCACTTGACAATGGTGCAGTCCTCCTCGTGGTACAGCAGCTTGCCGATGACGGTGTGCTGGGATACGAGGGTGTGCAGTACGGGCTTGATGCGGGCATATTCCGGGGTGCCCCGGGGGTCCCTGCGGAAGCCGGGGCCGTCGTTGTTGTAGACGCCGGTGATGCGCGCCTGGATGGCCTCCGGCGCTTTCAGCGCGGCATAGACCGCCAGATTGCCGCCCTTGGAATGACCGCCCAGCATCAGGGGGCCGTCTCCGTAGGAGGCCTCCCTCAGCAGATAGGCGGCGGCATCCTTCTGGGCGGGTACCACATCCTCCACGCTGAGGAGAAAATCCTCCTTCCAGGAGATAATGGTGTCGCCGGTGCCGCGGTAGGTAACAAAACGCGTGCCGTCCGGCAGAAGAATAGTCAGCGCGGAAAACTGCTCCTCCGCCACGGGGTCGATCTTGCTGATGAAATCCGCCACGGTGAGGCTGCCGAAGCGCGCCGTGCGGGGCAGGCGGCGGATGACGTTCATCATCACGGGAGAGGCCAGGGGGCCGAGAAATTCGCCGTCCCCGGCGTCGGCCAGGGAGGCGTCGAAACGGGAGACGGCTTCGCCGATGGAGAGCGTGCCGTCGGCGGGGATGATGCCGGTAAAGTCGGGGCAGCCCAGCTTGCAGAGTATATAATTATCCACCTCATTGAACGGCGACTGGGCAAAGGTCAGGTCGCCGCGCCAGTCCAGGTAGTCCAGAATCGTGGCCATAGGTCCGCTCCTTCCGATATTCAACTGATTGCCTAACGCCTGCAGATATCATAGCATATTTTCTGTTTTGCGTAAAGGTGCCCCGCGCGTTATAATAAAGCCAAATCAATTCAACGGAGGCGCGCTATGGGCAGCTATATCATCCTGATCGGGAATTACGGCAGCGGCAAGACCGAGATCGCCCTGAATCTGGCGGTCAACGCCGCTTCGGCGGGGAAAAGGACCAAAGTGGTGGATCTGGACAAGGTCAACGACTATTTTCGGATGTCCGACCGGGTGGCCCTGCTGGAGGAAAAAAAGATCGACGTGGTGTCACCCACCTATGCGGGCCGGGGCGTCACGCCGGTGAATATGTCCGCCGCGGTAGCCTCCGCCTTCGCGGGAGACTGGGATCTGGTGGTGTTCGATGTGGGCGGCGATGCCGCGGGCGCCATGTCCCTGGGCCGGTATCATCAGGATTTTGCCGCCCTGCCGGAGGGGAGCCTGGAGGTCTATGACATCGTCAACGTCTTTCGTCCCATGTCCGAGAGTCCGGAGCGGGTGCTGAAGCTCAGGGAGGAGATGGAGGGCTTCGCCCGCCTGTCCGTGACGGGCTTCGTCAACAACGCCAATCTGCTGACCCTGGCTTCGGCGGACGATCTGCGCCGGGGCTACGATGTGCTGCGGGAGACCTCCGATCTCGCGGGCCTGCCGGTGCGCTTGACCACCGCCCGGCCGGAATTTCTGGCCGAGTTTCTGGCCGACGGCCGGGATATGAGGTACGTCGGAACGCCGCTGGCGCTCAAAACTTATATCCACAGAAGTTGGGAAGCTTATACCAGAGAGGGCTTTTAGATCGCGCCCGTCGGCGCGTCAGGGCAAAAAGCGCAAAAAATCCGCGAACGAAAATGGTTACAGGTCATAGGGATGTATCCTTACAGCAGGACGGTATAGTCGTAATTGGCTATGCCGTTTTGCTGTTTTTGTCGGTGGGTTCCGAGGCTGTGTTCTCCGGTAAATCTACCTCGCCGATAAAGTTGAAAAATATCTGCACCCGCTGAGTACGCTGACCGTTGACTTTCTTTGGGGCGTGAACGATGATCTTCTTGATAAAATCGTTCACAATGGTCGGGGTCAGCTCCGTGATGCCGACATATTTTCTGACGAGAGCGGAAAACTGCTCAAAGTTGATCTTGTCCTGCTCGTGGTTTTCAATTTCCGCTTGAAGTCTGGCAACCTTTGTCTGTAAGTCAGTCTGCTCGGCCTCATACTCAGCGGACAGCTTCAAAAATCTGTCGTGGCTGATGCTGCCGGCGATATCATCCTCATAAATGCACTTAAAAATTTTGTCCAAGTCCGCTATCCGCTTTTGCGACTGAGCCAACGTCAGCTTTTTCTGCTTCATAGACTTTTCCGCTTCCTCAAATCGCTGCTTCCTTAGCAATTCCCGAAAGGCGCATACATCGTCAAAAAGAAGCGTCGTAACCGCGTGAATGCGGCTGAGAACCATCGTTCTCAGAACGTCTTCCCGGATGTAGTGAGCGGAGCATTTGCCCCTATTGCTCTTGTACTTAGCGCAGCGGTAATGGTCTTGCCTGCCGTCGAAGTTCTTGCAGGTGGCAAAATGGAGCTTACTCCCGCAATCGGCACAGTACAGCAATCCTGCGAACAAACCCTGCCTTTCGGCTTTTGTAGGGCGTCGCTTGTTTTTCCTGAGCTCCTGCACCCGTTGCCACTGTTCCTCTGAAACGATGGCCTCCTGGTATCACGGAATATGACAAGCTCATCTTCCGGCGTCGGTATGCGTTTCTTGAATTTGTAGGACTTGGAGTAGGTCTTGAAGCTGACCGTGTGCCCTGCGTAGTCCATACGCTCCAAGATGCCCACAACGGAATTGTCGTTCCACTTGTAGGGCTCCTCCGGCAGAGGCTTTCCGTCACGCATTGCATAGTAGGCTTTGGTTGTTGGTATTTTGTCCGTCTGTAGAATCTTGGCTATCTGCATTGGTCCCTTACTGGCAAGGCGCAAATCGAAAATGCGCCTGACCACTTCGGCGGCAGCTTCATCAACAATCCATTTTTTCTTGTCCTTCGGGTCGCAGATATAACCATATGACTTCACACCCGGTAATGCGAAGATGGTCTACCGCTATGAGGGCGGAGCCGCAAAACGGGGTTGGGCTTTCGACTCCCTTAAGGGCACTATCGACGTCGGTTTTGCAGAAATGCTCACGGATGAAAACCTGCGCATCCGACTCTGCAAACGATGCGGCAAACCGTTCATCGCCGCCGATCCGCGCTCCGTCTACTGCTCCGCTTCCTGTCGTAATGTGATGAATGTGAAGATCTCCCGGCACAGAAAACGCAAAAACGAAAGGAAAAAATAGAAAATTATGCACTAAAGGCGCAGTGGATTTGATGGATAGGACGAAGATCATTTTAGAAAAAGAAATAGATGCCTGATATCAAATGTACTCGATACCCGGTATCTATTGTTAACTTGTTTTATCTGGCGGAGATAATAAATATTTTTTCGTAATGAATGAGCGTACAAAAGTGTCTGGTTTAAAACGGATTAGCTCGTCGAGCACAGGCAATATATTGACGAGCATGGCGAGGACATGCCAGAAATCCGCAGCTGGAAGTGGAAAAACAAGCAGCAAACAAAATAAGGAGTGAATTATATGCCTGAAATATTCCCGAATAATGAATTTTGGAGAAGAGGCGGCCGTCTTAATCAAAAACGTCATGTCGATATGACGGAAAATGAAAAAACCGACGTTGTCAAGTGTGACGGTATTAAAAACAATCACAAATGCAAAAATCCCGTATTCAGCTGTACGGTATGCGGAAACTACGGGTGCGCGCAGGAGGTCGCGGATAAATGTTCCAAGCAGGGGTTTAAAAATGACAAATGCCTCCAATGCGGCGCAGTTGGAAGCCGTATACCCGTTATGGAAGATGAGTATGAGAATGTTATCTCGGAATGGAAATCAAACGATTCCTGAACGATAAGCCAAAATTGTATTTGGACAGCCGGGATTACATCAATTGACTTGCCCCGAGTGAGCATAACAAAATACTGAAGAAGCTTTTCTGCGTACATTTTCACAGGCAACAGAGGGGTTATCGCAAAACGTTTTTGAAAAACGTTTTGCGATAACCCCTCTGTTGCCTCTTGCACCCTGCCCGTCGGCCGTATGGTTAATATAATTAGTCTTTATATCCTTATCCCCATAAAGCCAACCGTTCGCGGATTTTTTTGGAAATGGTTGGCGGCGGGGGTCACACGATCCGCCGGCACTCGACCAGGCGGTCGATGTATGAGGTGCTGTTGAGATCGGTGGTGATGACGCCCGTGGCGGAGTTGGCGGCGTGAATAAACTTGCCGTCTCCGATGTAGATGCCCACATGACCTATGTAGCCGCCGGTGGAGAAGCAGAGAATGTCGCCGGGCTGGAGATCGGCGGTATCCACAGGGGTGCCGTCTGCGGACTGCGCGGCGGCGGTGCGGTCCAGCGTGTAGCCGTTGAGGCCGTACACATACTTGACGAAGCCGGAGCAGTCGAACCCGGAGGGGGTCGTGCCGCCGTAGACGTAGGAATAGCCCAAATACTCCATCGCGGTATTCACGATCAGCTGGCCCGCGGAAACGGCGGGGACAGAGGATGTGTCGGGCTTGGCGAAGGAGACATAGTCCCCGCTCATATAGCCGGACGTGCCGTTTACGGTGACCTTGTACCAGGTGCCCGATACACCGGTCACCGACAGGGCCAGGCCGGTGTCGTAGGTGCCGAGTATGGCGGACGAAGTGGCAGGGGACGACCGCAGGCGGACACCTGCGCCGTTGACGTAGGCGGTACCGAAGTCGGCGTCCAGCGCGTCGGCGCATTTCAGGTATTGGGCTGCGATATAACCGAGAGTGCCATTATAGATGACTTCGTACCAATCGCTGCCGACCTTGGACTCCAGAACCACAGGCGCGCCGTCGGCGGTGACCGCTTTGACCGCGCTGCCGGTGTCTGCCGCTGCCCGGAAATTGACCGTGCTGCCATCAACTGTGGCGGCGCCGTCGCAGGCCGCGCTTGCAGGAAACGTCATCACCGCGCACAACATCGCGGTGACAATGGCGCTGGGGAGCAATCTTCTGTGCATTGATTCAAATCCTTTGCATGAGATTACCTGGAGGACAACGCACGCTCAAGCCATATCGACGCAATATCCATCGCGTCATAAAGACTGTCCTTTTCACTCTTTTTTACTACCCGATCCCGGGATTTGACGTTGGGGTCGGTGAGCTGGAGCTGAATGGATACTTTGCTGGCGACATCCATATCCTTAACTTTTTTCGTGTCAAGTATTTGGAGCATGATAATGTACTTGTCGGACATGCTGCCGAAATAGATGATATTGTCTTTCCGCCGCAGCGGATGGCCTTTGTATTCGAGCGTCTCGGGATTTGCCAAAAAAAACACCTCCATGGTTGTTACGGGATTGTAACACATCTTATCATTTATGTCAACCCTACGTCAAAAATCTGTCGAAATCAGTGGAAAATCGTGTTCAGAATATCATTGACGACGGTGTTGGGCGTGGGGCTCTGAGTAATGTCCGTAGGGCTTGTGGAGACGGTGGGAGACTCGGTGGCGGTTGCGTCGCCGCCCCCCTCGTCCTTGTCGGGATTCAGCAGCTTCTCCATCTCCTCCCGGGTGCCGAAGATGCCGGTGGGGGAGCCCAGCGTGGCGGAGGGGAAGTTGGTATAGGTCATACCCTCGCTGACGGAGCCCATGATCTTCTTCCAGATCTGGGCGGCGGGGTTGCCGCTGATGGACATGGCGGCCGGGGTATCATAGCCGGTCCAGACGGTGGCGACATAATAGGGCGTGTAGCCGCAGAACCAGCGGTCGCGGTCGGCGGTGGTGGTGCCGGTCTTGCCCGCAATGGGCATGACGTTGTTGCCCAGCCACGCTTCGCTGCCGGTGCCGTAGTGGGCGGCGTTTTGCAGCATATAGGTCATCACGTGGGCGGTGTTGGCGCTGAAGGCCTGAATGGTGACAGGGTCGTTTTGCAGGATGACCTTTTCATTGCTGCCGCTGCCCTGCGTGACCTTGGAGTAGGTACGGGAATAGGTAAACACGCCGTCGTTGTCCAGCGCGGAATAGGCCTGCGCCATCTCGCGCACGGTGATGCCGTTGGTGAGCTGACCCAGGGCCAGCGGGGCGTAATCGCAGTCGGCCGACACCAAACTGGTGACGCCCAGGCGGTTGATGAGGAACTCATAGGATGCCTGGGGCGTGAGTTTGTCCAGAATCTGGGCGGAGACGGTGTTCAGCGACCGGCGCAGACCTTCGGCAATGGTAATGATGCCGGCATTTCCGCCGCCGGAATTTTTCGGATACCAGCTGGTGCCGGAGAGATGGATAATGTCGCTTTTGGCGTCCAGTACCAGGGTGGAGGGGGTGATGAGCCCGTATTCCACGGCGGGACCGTAGATGGCGATGGGCTTGATGGAGGAGCCGGGCGGCCGCTTGGTGCCGGTGGCCCGGTTGAGCAGAAAGTTGCCCGCCTTTTGCCCGGTGCCGCCGGACAGAGCCACGATGGCGCCGGTCTTGGGGTCCATGATGACGATGGCGCTCTGAAGCTGCTGGCCGGTGGGATTGGCGTAGGCCTTGGGCAGCGCGTCCAGATTGGTGTAGACGGCGTCCACCTTGGCCTGGATGGAGGGGTCGATGCAGCTGTAGATGGTGTAGCCGCCGTTATAAAGCAGCGTGGTGGCCGCGGACTGGGTGAGGTTTTGCTGTTTCATCAGATCGGCGACCACGTCGCTGATGACGGTCTCTTCATAATAGGTATAAATGGTCTGGGTGTATTCCTCGTTCTCGCCGCGGACGAATTTCAGATCCTCCGCCTTGGCGGATTCGTATTCATCCTTGGATATGTAGTTCTGATCATACATTTGATAAAGGATGGTTTCCTGCCGCTTCTTGTTGTTGGCCTTGCTGTAGAAGGGGTCATAATAGGTGGGCAGATTGGTGATGCCCGCGATGGCGGCGCACTCCGCCAGGTCCAGATCGGCAGCGTCCTTACCGAAATAGGTCTGGGCAGCGGCCTGCACGCCGTAGCTGCCCTCGCCGAAATAGACCACGTTGAGATACCATTCGATGATCTCTTCCTTGCTGTACTTCTTTTCCAGATCCAGCGCCTGGAAGATCTCCAGCAGCTTGCGCTGCACGGTGATATCGTCCTGCTTGGTGATGTTTTTGATGAGCTGCTGGGTGATGGTGGAACCGCCGAAGTCGTCGTGCATCCCGAGGAACATGTTGAAGAACGCGCCCACGGTGCGGTACCAGTCCACACCCTGATGCTTGTAGAAACGCTTATCCTCGATGGCCACGATGGCGTGCTCAAAGTTTTTGGGGATCTGGCCGTAGTCCACCCAGACGCGCTTCTCCTTGCCGGAGAGCGTGGTGAGCTCCTGCCAGGTGCCGTCCTCCGCTTCGTAGACGATGGTACTGGACTGGTTGAGGGTGAAATCCGACAGCTTAAGACCGATGCTGGGCGTCAGCGAGGTCTTGACATAGTAGGCAAAGATGCAGAAAAACAGCAGCATGGAGGTGATGAAAATCAGCAGGATGGTGCCGATGACCTTCAGGACCGTGCTGGCCGTACCCCCGACGACCCTGGCGGTAGCGTCGGCGGCCCCTGCGGCTGTGATTTTTTTCTTCTCGCTTTTCATATAGGCGGCAATACCTCCTGTGCGGGTGCGCTTTGGCGGATGCCGATGGGCATACGTCTACATACTAAAACAGTATTGTATCATATTATGTCAAATCTGAATACACCTTTTTTGAAATTTCAGAATCCTGGTTTATTTTGCCGCGCGCCGAGGCATAATCCGGGATAGAGGCGGCAGATCCGCCGGGAAAAGGGGAGATAAAATGAATTTAAGGCTTCGGGCGGCGGGCGTATCGGCGCTGGCGCTGGCGGCGGCCTGTCTGGGCGCGTCGGCGGTGCGCGGCGTGACCGCGGCGAAAACGGATACAGTGCCGGATTATTACATCACGGACCCCGGGGAGATGGAGGGCGCGGCCTACATCCTGCGGGATTCGGACGGCTATATCGGCGTGTACCTGCCGGGAAAGGCCAGCTCGCCGGAGGAGCTCACGGCCATTCCGGTGTCGGAACTGCGCGCCTCCGACCAGAAACTGCTGAAGGAGGGCATCCCTGTGTCAAGCCGCGACGAGCTGCTGCGGTTGCTGGAGGATTTTGGCTCATAATTCATCTTGATTTCCGCGCGGCCTTGGTTTAAGATGAAGACACAAAAGAGATATATGGAGGTAATCAACGTGAGCGAGGATTTCGGCAGCGATTACATTACGATCCAGGATGACGACGGCACCGAATTCGAGCTGGAGATCGTCGATACCATGGATTACAACGGAAAGTTCTATACCATCTTCCTTCCTACGGATATGGCGGAGGACGACCCGGAGTATGGCTATATCATTCTGGAGAACATCTTTGAGGGCGACGGCGAGGAAGTCTACAATTCCGTGGACGACGAGGATGAGCTTCAGGATGTTTACGAGCACTTCATGACCCTCCTTTTCGGCGACGAGGAGGAGACCGGCGGCGAGGACAAGGAGGAAAAATAACCCTGCCCTGCGCGAAAAGAATTCGTCCTGCTTTGTGCGTGGTCAATCTTCACGGGTTCGTTTAGACCCACACTTTTTATAAGGGACGCTGATTTGTCTCTGCGGATTGCAGGCCTCCCGGATTTCGGATGTTGGAAGCAGCGAAACAGAACTTAGGCGACCCACCTGCATTGACGTGCAGGTTATAACCGAGCCCTAACGGCATAGCGGGTGCACCGGCGGAATATTTTCCGCCGGTGTTTATTTTTGCGCCGCGGCGCTGAGAATTGAACCTGTTCGAATCAAAAAAACAGCGATTTGTCGATTATATACAAAAAGGCCCCCAAATTCTCTGAAAATAAATAGAGATTTGGTATAGATTTAACAAATCGTCATTTTGCTAAAAAAGCGGGAGGTTTGAGCGGAAACTTCGTCAGATTCGCCGGATTGCGCAGGATGGGGTTTAGGCTTTATTATATAGACAGGGTTCTGCTGCGCTGCAGCTAACCACTTTAAATGGAGATGGTACTGACGATGCAGAATAACGAATTCGGGAAAATACTCGCCGCCAACCGCGGTGAAATCGCGATACGGATTTTCCGGGCCAGTCACGACCTGGGAATCAATACGGTCGCCATGTATTCCAATGAGGATGTGAACTCCCTGTTCCGGACAAAGGCTGACGAGGCATATCTCATTGGCATGAACAAGAGCCCGCTGGGCGCTTATCTGGACATCCCGTCCATCATCGACCTGGCCCGCCGCCGCGGAGTGGACGCCATCCATCCCGGCTACGGTTTCCTCTCCGAGAACGCCGACTTTGCCCGGGCCTGCGAGGATGTGGGCATCGTCTTCATCGGCCCCTCCTCCGAGGTGCTGGCTAAGATGGGCGATAAGCTGGAAGCCAAAAAGATTGCCGACGAGTGCGGCGTGGCTACCATTCCCGGCACCAAGGCGCCCCTGAAGGATGCCGCGGACGCGCTGGAAAAGGCCCGGAGCTACGGCTTCCCCGTGATCCTCAAGGCCGCCGCGGGCGGCGGCGGGCGCGGTATGCGCCGATGCGACAAGGCGGAGGATGTGGAGCCCGCCTTCCACATGGTCAAGGGCGAGGCCAAAAAGGCGTTCGGCAATGACGATATCTTTATTGAAAAATTCCTGGTGAACCCCAAGCACATCGAAGTGCAGGTGCTGGGCGACAAGTATGGCAATGTCGTCCATCTGGGCGAGCGCGACTGCTCGCTGCAGCGCCGCTACCAGAAGGTGGTGGAGTTCGCCCCGGCCTTTTCCGTGCCGGAGGAGACCCGCCGCGCCCTGTACCGCGACGCCGTGAAGATCGCAAAGCATGTCGGCTATGTTTCCGCCGGTACGCTGGAATTCCTGGTGGACAAGGAGGGCAACCACTACTTCATCGAGATGAATCCCCGCATTCAGGTGGAGCATACCGTTACCGAGATGGTCACGGGCATCGACATTGTCCGCGCCCAGATCCTCATCGCGGAGGGCTATCCCCTGTCCTGCGAGGAGATCGGCATCCAGAATCAGGGCTCCGTCCACATGAACGGCTACGCCATCCAGTGCCGCGTCACCACCGAGGACCCGTCCAACAACTTCGCGCCCGACACCGGCACCATCACCTCCTACCGCACCCCCGGCGGCTTCGGCATCCGTGTGGACGGCGGCTGCGGCGGGGTGGGCACGGTCATTTCTCCCTATTACGACTCCCTGCTGGTGAAGGTCACTTCCTGGGACAACACCTTTGCGGGCGTATGCCACAAGGCGGCCCGCGCCCTGGGCGAGGTCCGTGTGCGCGGCGTGAAGACCAACGTCCCTTTCATTACCAATATTCTGACCCATCCCACATTTCTGGCGGGCAAATGCTCCACCAAGTTCATCGACGAGACCCCCGAGCTTTTCGAGATCACGGAGTCCAGGGACAGAGCTACCCGCGTGCTGAAGTATATCGCCAACATCCAGGTCGCCAACCCCAATATGGAGCGCAGCCAGTTCGACACGCCGCGCTTCCCGCCGGTCACCGGCGTCCGGGGCGAGGGCCTGAAGCCCCTGCTGGACCGCGAGGGCCCCGAGGCGCTGGCCAAGTGGGTGATGGGCCAGAAGAAGCTGCTGGTCACCGACACCACCATGCGCGACGCCCATCAGTCCCTGTTGTCCACCCGTATGCGCACCCGCGATATGCTCAAGGCGGCGGAGGGCACCTCCGAGATCCTGGCCGACTGCTTTTCCCTGGAGATGTGGGGCGGCGCCACCTTCGATACGGCATTCCGCTTCCTGCACGAGGACCCCTGGGAACGGCTGGAGAAGCTGCGGGAGCGCATCCCCAACATCCCGTTCCAGATGCTGCTGCGCGGCGCCAATGCCGTGGGCTACACCAACTATCCCGACAATGTCATCCGCAAGTTCGTGGATGAATCCGCCAAGGCCGGCATCGATATCTTCCGCATCTTCGACTCCCTCAACTGGATCCCCGGCATGGAGGTGTCCATGGACGAGGTGCTGAAGCTGGGCAAGGTGTGCGAAGCCACCATCTGCTACACCGGCGACGTCCTCGATCCCAACAACGATAAATTCAACCTGAAATACTACGTCGACATGGCGAAAGAGCTTGAAAAACGCGGCGCACATATGCTGGCCATCAAGGATATGGCCGGCCTGCTGAAGCCCTATGCCGCCAAGAAGCTGGTGTACGAGCTCAAGCAGGAGATCGGCATCCCCATCCATTTGCATACCCATGATACCACCGCCAACCAGGTGGCCGCCGTGCTCATGGCGGCGGAGTCCGGCGTGGACGTCGTGGATCTGGCCATCTCCTCCATGTCCTCCCTTACCAGCCAGCCCTCCCTCAACGCCGTGGTCGCGGCGCTGGAGGACAACGAGCGCGACACCGGTCTGGAGCTGGACCGCATCCAGTATCTCACTGATTACTGGGCCGACGTCCGCCTGCGCTACGCCAATTTCGACCACGGCATCAAGAGCCCGGTCACCGATATCTACAAGTACGAGATCCCCGGCGGCCAGTACACCAATCTGTATCCCCAGGTGCAGTCCCTGGGCCTGGGCAGCCGTTTCCAGGAAGTCAAGGAGATGTACAAGAAGGTCAACGATATGATGGGCGGCCTGGTCAAGGTCACGCCGTCCTCCAAGATGGTGGGCGACCTGGCCATCTTCATGGTGCAGAACGACCTCACCCCGGAGAATATTCTGGAAAAGGGCGCCGACCTCAGCTATCCGGATTCCGTGGTGTCCTACTTCAAGGGCATGATGGGCCAGCCCTCCTGGGGCTTCCCCGAGGGGCTGCAGAAGATCGTGCTCAAGGGCGAGGAGCCTATCACCTGCCGCCCCGGCGAGCTGCTGCCGCCGGTGGATTTCGACGCGGCGAAAAAGGAAGTGGAAAAGTTCCTGCCCAATCCCTCCGACCAGATGGTGATCTCCTGGTGCCTGTACCCCAAGGTGGTGGAGGAATACTGCCGCCACCGCAAGGAATACGGCTACATCATGCGCATGGGCAGCCACGTGTTCTTCAACGGTCTGGCTGTCGGCGAGACGAACCAGATCAGCATTGAGGACGGCAAGACGCTGGTCATCCGCTACCTGGGCCTGGGCGACCAGAATCCGGACGGCACCCGCAACGTCCACTTTGAGATCAACGGCTCCCGCAGGGACGTTTCCGTGCCCGACCCCTTCGCCACCGTCACCGCCAAGCCCGTCACGCTGGCCGACCCCGAGGACAAGAGCCAGATCGGCGCTTCCATCCCCGGCATGATCTCCAAGATCAACGTCAAGAAGGGCGACAAGGTGGAGGTCAACCAGGTGGTGGCCGTCATCGAGGCGATGAAGATGGAGACCAGCATGGTCGCCCGGATGGACGGCATCGTGGATTCCATTGTGGCCGCCGAGGGCGACACGCTCAAGGCCGGCGAGCTGATCATGACCATCAAGCTGGCGTAACCCGGGCCGTACCCATGGCGCGCAGCCCGCGCCATGGGTTTTCCCGGAACAATTTCGCGATTTAAAGGGAAAATGGGCTTGACAGTTCGCACAAATCAGTTTATAACTGATTATGCAATATGACAGACGAGGTTCTTTCAATGAAAACAGTCGTTTTTGCAAATGAATACCGTTATTACTATTACTTTAGTACAACTGAGTAATAGTGATTTCGTATGCGCAAAAGCGTCCTCGTGACGTAGTTTTCAGCCGTGCAGTGAAATCACTGCGCGGCTTTATTTTTTGCTGACAACAGCACGGGAGGGCAACAGATCATGGTCGTAGTATTGAAAAAGGGCACCACGGACGAGCAGTTGGAAAATCTGGTAAGCTGGCTGAAGACCCAGGGCGTGGAGCCCGACATCTCCAGGGGCACGGACATCACCATCGTGGGTCTGGTGGGCGACGTGAGCCATATCGACACCGAGCTCATCGAGGCGCTGGACATCGTGGAGTCCGTCAAGCGCGTGTCCGAACCCTTCAAGGCGGCAAACCGCAAGTTCCACCCGGACGATACCGTGGTGACGCTGGAAAACGGCACCCGCATCGGCGGCGGGAACTTTGTCTATATGGCGGGCCCCTGCAGCGTGGAGTCCGAGGCGCAGATCATCGGCGTGGCCCGGCGGATCAAGGCCGCCGGCGCCCAGATCCTCCGGGGCGGCGCGTTCAAGCCCCGCACCTCGCCCTACTCCTTCCAGGGCATGGGGGAGGAGGGCATCCGCCTGCTGATGGAGGCCAAAAAGGAGACCGGCCTGCCCGTGGTAACGGAGCTGATGGATGTCGGCCATCTGGACGCCTTCGACGGCGTGGACATCATCCAGATCGGCGCCCGGAATATGCAGAATTACGAGCTTTTGAAGGAAATGGGCCATGTGGGCAAGCCCGTTCTGCTGAAGCGGGGCCTGGCCAACACCATTCAGGAATGGCTGATGAGCGCCGAGTATATTCTGGCGGGCGGCAACCGGGACGTGATTTTGTGCGAGCGCGGCATCCGCACCTGTGAGACCTACACCCGCAACACGCTGGATCTCTCCGCCGTGGCCGTGGTGCACGGGCTCAGCCATCTGCCCGTCATCGTCGATCCCAGCCACGCCACCGGCGTGGCCAGGCTGGTGACGCCCATGGCGCTGGGCGCGGCCGCCGTGGGGGCGGACGGACTGATGGTGGAGGTCCACAACGACCCGCCTCACGCCAAGTGCGACGGCGCCCAGTCCCTGACCCCGGATCAATTCGATCTTTTGACCGCGAAAGTAGCCAAAGTGCGGGAGGCAGTGGTATGATCGTAGGCGTGGCGGGCATCGGTTTGGTCGGCGGGTCCATCGCCCGGGATTACAAGGCGGCGGGCCACACCGTCTACGTGTTTGACAGGACGCAGGGCGTCATGGATTACGCCCATCTGGCCGGCGTGGCCGACGGCGAGCTCAGCGAGGGCACCATCGGGGCGTGCGATCTCATTTTCGTGGCGCTCTTTCCCACCGATACCATCGAATACATGGAAAAGATGGCCCCGCTGGTCCGCACGGACGCCGTGGTCATCGACTGCGGCGGCACCAAGCGGGTGATCTGCGACGCGGGCTTCCGTCTTGCCGGACAGTACGGCTACACCTACGTCGGCGGGCACCCCATGGGGGGCACCCAGCTCTCCGGCTTCAAAAACAGCAAGGCCGGGATGTTCAAGGGCGCGCCCATGGTCATCATCCCGCCGGTGTACGACGATATCCGCTTTTTGCAGAGGATCAAGGATTTGCTGGCCCCCTGCGGGTTCGGCAGCATCACCGTGTCCACGGCGGAGGAACACGACAGGACCATCGCCTTCACCTCGCAGATGGCCCATGTGGTCTCCACGGCCTATGTGAAAAGTCCCACCGCCCGCATCCACAACGGCCTGTCCGCCGGCAGCTATCAGGATATGACCCGGGTGGCCCGGCTGAACGAATATATGTGGACGGACCTGCTGATGGAAAACGGCGACAATCTGGTGCGGGAGCTGGATTTCTTCATGCACTCCCTGCAGGAATACCGGGACGCCATCGCCGGCGGGGATTCGGACAGGCTCTGCCGGCTGCTGGCCGACGGACGAAAGATCAAGGAAAAGGTGGACGGGGCCCATGACTGAGGTGGAGATCCAGGCGTCAAGAACCTACAGCGTCCTCATCGAAAGAGGGCTTCTCGCCTCCGCAGGGCGCCTGATCCGGGAGAAATGCGGCGGAGAAAAGCTCTGCGTCGTCTGCGGCGATACCGTCCGCGCCCTCTATGGCGCGGCGGTGGGCGAAAGCCTGCGCGCGGCGGGGTATGACGTGTGCTTTTTCACCTATCCGCCCGGCGAGCCCTCCAAAACCGTCGCGACCTATGCGGCGCTCCTGAATTGTCTGGCGGAAAACGGCCTGACCCGGACGGACGCCGTGATCGCGCTGGGCGGCGGCGTCACCGGCGATCTGGCGGGCTTTGCCGCCGCCACCTTTCTTCGGGGCATCCGGTACGTCCAGATTCCCACCACGCTGCTGGCCATGATCGACTCCTCCGTGGGCGGCAAGACCGCCGTGGACCTGCCCGCGGGCAAAAATCTGGCCGGCGCTTTCTGGCAGCCCTCGGCGGTGCTGTGCGACCCCGACACGCTGGACACCCTGCCGGACGAGTTTTTTGCCGACGGCTGCGCCGAGGCGGTGAAATATGCCGTGCTGGCCGCGCCGGAGCTGCTGGAGCTGCTGAAGGCGCCCCGGGCCAACGCCCGGGCCGTCATCGAAAAATGCGTCGCTATCAAGCGGGACTTCGTCCAGCGGGACGAATTCGACACCGGCGAGCGGCAGAAGCTGAATCTGGGCCATACCGTGGGCCACGCCGTGGAGAGGCTGTCGGGCTTTTCCGTCTCCCACGGCAGGGCCGTGGCCACCGGCCTGGCCGTCATGGCCAGGGCCGCCGCCGCGCACGGCGCGTGCGACCCCGGGACGGCGGAGGCCGTCGAGACCGCGTTGGCCCGGCTGGGCCTGCCCACGCGGACAGAGTATTCCGCCGCCGCGCTGATGACCGCCATGCTGTCGGATAAAAAGCGCCGGGGCGGCACGGTCGCTCTCATCGTGCCCCGGGCACTGGGCCGCTGCGACATCGTGCCCACACCGGCGGACGCGCTGGCGGCTTTTCTCGAAAAGGGGCTGTGAGATGAAAGTGACCGTTCTGCCGGGCTCGCTTGCGGGCTTCGTCCCCGCCGTCTCGTCAAAATCCTACGCCCATCGGCTGCTGATCTGCGCGGCGCTGTCCAGGGCCCCGTCGCTGGTGGCCTGCCGCACCGCCTCGGCGGATATCCGGGCCACCGCCGGCTGCCTGCGGGCGCTGGGCGCCGTCATCGGCGAGACCGGCGACGGCTTTGCCGTGACGCCCATCGGACAGGCGCCCGACCGCGCGGCGCTGGACTGCGGCGAGAGCGGCTCCACGCTGCGCTTGCTGCTGCCGGTGTGCGCCGCGCTGGGCGCGGACTGCTCGCTGACCCTGCGGGGGCGGCTGGCCCGGCGGCCCCTGTCGCCGCTGTATGAGGAGCTCTGCCGCCACGGGGCGACCCTGTCGGCGCAGGGCGTTTCACCCCTGCGGGTGGGCGGGAAGCTCACCGGCCGCGATTTCACCATCCGGGCGGATGTTTCTTCCCAATTCGCCAGCGGGCTGCTGCTGGCGCTGCCCCTGCTGGGCGGCGGCACGGTGACGCTGGACGGGCCGGTGGAATCCGGCGCCTATATCGATATCACCGCCCACTGCATGCGCCTGGCCGGAGTGGACGTCCGCCGGGAGGGGAACCGGTATGCCGTCTCGGGCGGGTACGACGCGCCCCGGCGGGCGGAAGTGGAGGGCGACTGGTCCAACGCCGCCTTCTGGCTGTGCGCGGGCACGCTGGGCACGGCCCCGGTCTCCGTCACGGGCCTCAATCCGTCGTCGCTGCAGGGCGACCGGAGGATAGTTGACATAATCCGAGACTTTGGCGGCGGCGTGACGGTGGAGGATTCCCTTGTCACCGCCTTTCCGGCCCGGATCCGGGGCTGCCGGGTGGACGCCGGCGACGTGCCCGATCTGGTACCCATCGTCTCCGTTCTGGGGGCGCTGGCGGCGGGGGAGACCCGCATCGTCAACGCCGGACGGCTCCGGCTGAAGGAGAGCGACCGGCTGGCGGCGGTGGAAAATGTTCTGTCGGCGCTGGGCGCGGCGGTTTCCCAGACGGAGGACGGCCTTCTGATCCGCGGCGGCACGCTGCGCGGCGCTGCGGTGGACGCCTGGAACGACCATCGGATAGCCATGTCCGCGGCCATCGCGGCCCTCTCGGCCGCCGGGGCGGTGACCATCGCCGGGGCGGAGTGCGTGAACAAATCCTATCCCGGTTTTTTTGACGATTTCCGTAAACTGGGCGGCTTTGCCGTAAAGGAGTGAGATCATGCGGTATATAATCTTTGGCGAATCCCACGGCCCGGCCGTCGGCGTGGTGCTGGAGGGGGTTCCGGCGGGACTGACCTTGGATATGGACGCCGTCCGGGCGGAGCTTGCCCGGCGCGCGCCGGGCAATTCGGCCGCGTCCACGGCCCGGCGGGAGACCGATGAGCCGGAGCTTCTCTCCGGCGTGTTTGAGGGCAGGACCACCGGCGCGCCGCTGTGCGCGCTGATCCGCAATACGGATATCCGTTCCGGGGATTATGAGGAAATCCGCGATCTGCCCCGCCCCTCCCATGCGGACTACGCCGCGGCAGTGAAATACGGCGGCGGCGCCGACTATCGCGGCGGCGGACATTTTTCCGGGCGGCTCACCGCGCCGCTGGTGTTTGCCGGAGCCGTGGCGAAGCAGATTCTCGCCCGGCGGGGCGTCACCGTCCGCGCCGAGATCGCCGCCCTCGGCGGCGTGGAGGCCCCCGCGCCGCGGCAGATCGAGCAGCTTATTCTGGACGCGAAAGACGCGCTGGACAGCGTGGGCGGCGTCATCCGCTGCACCATCGACGGCGTGCCCGCCGGACTGGGCGGGCCGGATTTTGGCGAGAACATCGAAGGCGAGCTGGCCCGGGCGCTGTTCGCCGTGCCGGCCGTGAAGGGCGTGGAATTCGGTGCGGGCTTCGGTCTGGCCGCCATGCGCGGCAGTCAGGCCAACGACCCCTTCCGCATGAAAAACGGCAGGGTGATCACCGCAAAGAATGATTCCGGCGGCGTCAACGGCGGCATTTCCAACGGAATGCCCATCGTGTTTTCCGCGGCCATCCGGCCCACGCCATCCATCGGCAGGGAACAGGACACCGTGGACCTGCGGACCCTGACGGACGCCACGCTCGCCGTCAGGGGCCGCCACGACCCCTGCATCGTGCCCCGGGCCGTGCCGGTGATCGAGGCGGCGGCGGCGCTGACGATGGCCGACATTCTGCAAAGGGGCTGACTATGGAGCTGGATGAACTGAGAAAAGAGATCGACGAGACCGACGCGGAGCTGGTGCGGCTTTTCGTAAGGCGCATGGCGCTGTCCGGCAAGGTGGCGGACTATAAACGCGGCAGGGGCCTGCCGGTGACGGACGCCGCGCGGGAAGAAGAAAAGCTCAAAGCGGTCCGCGCTCTGGCCGGGGAGGAATCCGGCGACTATGTTGCGGGGCTGTACCGGGAAGTTCTTCGTCTGAGCCGGGGATTTCAGACCGCCAGGAACGGTGTGTTCGGCCTGCTGGGCGGGAAGCTGGGGCACAGCTATTCCCCGGAGCTGCACAGGCTTTTCGGCGGCTACGATTACGCCCTGTTCGAGCGCGCGCCGGAGGAGCTGGAGGCTTTTCTCAGGGAAGCGCCCTTCGACGGCATCAACGTGACCATCCCCTATAAAAAGGCCGTGATCCCCTATTGCGGCGAGCTGTCCGAAAACGCCGCCAGGATCGGCAGCGTGAACACTGTCGTGAAGCTGCCCGACGGGCGGCTGCGGGGGGATAACACCGACTACTGCGGCTTCGCATATCTGGTGAAGTCACTGGGGGTCGACGTGCGGGGTAAAAAGTGCGTGGTGCTGGGCGACGGCGGCGTGGCGCCCACCGTCCGCGCCGTCCTGTCCGACGGCGGAGCCGCGGAAATTGTCACGGTGTCCCGCCGCGGGGTTGACAATTACGGGAACCTCCCGCGCCATGCCGACGCCGATGTGCTGGTGAACACCACGCCGGTGGGGATGTATCCCGACAACGGGGCGGCGGCGGTCGATCTGGCGATGTTCAACCGGCTGTCCGCCGTGCTGGACGTGGTGTATAACCCCAACCGCACCAGGCTGATCCTGGACGCGGAGCGTCTGGGCATCCCCTGCGCGGGGGGCCTCGCCATGCTGGCCGCACAGGCCAAGCGGGCCTGCGAGCTGTTCACCGGGCGGGACATCGACGAAGGGAAGACTTGCGCCGTCACCGGCGCCATCGCCTTCAAAATGAAGAATGTCGCGCTGATCGGCCTGCCCGGCTGCGGCAAGACCACCACCGGACAGGCGCTGGCGGCGCTCACCGGAAGGGAATTCCGGGACATGGACACCGAACTCGTAAAGGCGGCGGGGATGCCGATCCCCGACTTTTTCGCCCAGAGGGGCGAGGCGGCTTTCCGCGCGCTGGAGACCGAGGTTTTGCGGGAGTTTTCCAAACGCAGCGGCCTTGTCATCGCCACCGGCGGCGGCGTGGTCACCCGGGCGGAAAACCGCGATCTGCTGCGGCAGAACAGCACCGTCGTGTTTTTGGAGCGGGAGGATGTGCGCGCCCTTCCCAAGGCCGGACGGCCGGTGTCCCAGGTCAGGCCCATCGAGCAGCTGGCGGCGGAGCGGCTGCCGCTGTACCGCGCCTGGTGCGACGTGACCGTGCGCGGCGTCGATCCCCAAACCAACGCGAAAAATATCCTGGAGGCGGTGAGCGCATGAAAATTCTGGTCGTCAACGGGCCGAATCTCAATATGCTGGGCATCCGCGAGCCGGCGCTGTACGGTCGGCAGGACTATGCCGCCCTGTGTGCGTATATCGTCGGCGAGGCAAAAAAACTTGGGGTAGACGTCGAGCTTTTTCAGTCCAACCACGAGGGCGCGCTGGTGGACCGCATCCAGCGGGCGTATTTCGACGGGGTGGACGGCATCGTCATCAACCCCGCCGCCTACACCCACACCAGCGTGGCCGTGCTGGACGCGCTGAAGGCCGCCGCCATTCCGGCGGTGGAAGTCCATCTCACGGATATTTACGAGCGGGAAGAATTCCGCAGGCTCTCCTATCCGTCCCTGTACTGCGAAAGGACCATCGCCGGGCACGGCTTCGCCGGCTATGCCGAGGCTATGGCCTATCTGGCGCGGAGGGGGAAATAGACGTTGAAAAATTCCGCCGGATGGGCTACAATGATCCTGTTGCGACAGGAGGGATTCTATGGACATATCGCTTGTGAACATCGACGTCCGCGACCTGAGCTTTGAAAATAAAGTCCAGGGCACCCAAAAGCTGGAGATGGAGACCAACGTCCAGTATTCGGTGAACATCGCGGCCAATATCCCCCAATGCCGGGGCGAAGCCTGGCTGACCGTGCAGGAAAAGAGCAGCGCCCATCTGGTGGCGCTGAAGCTCCACGTCGTCGGCGTATTCAACTATACGCCCACGCCGGTTACCGACGAGGTCAAGCGCGAGCTGCATGTGCGCACCTTTGAAATGCTGTATCCCCATCTCAGCGCGCAGGTGGCGTGCATCACCTCCATCATGGGGATGCCCCGCTTCCTCATTCCCAAGCTGGATATCGCGCAGGATGATGTGATGATCATCAATATGGGCCAGTGACCCGCGGACAGGAAAAAGCGCCCCTTTGCCGGGCGCTTTTCCTTTTTTCAAAAAATTTCCGATCGATGCAATATCCTCCGCAAAACGCCGTCTTTAGGGATAGAGGGCAATGAGCCCGAAACAAAAAACTTAGGAGGATACAAAAATGTTTTCTTGGGGACTCAATCTGGCATCCGGCATTCTGGATATCTGCGGCGAAGGCAAAGCGAGAAGCATTGTCGACTGCGTCAACCATTTCGTGTGGTAAACTGATTCTCCTTCCAAAATTACTCCTGATTCTCCAATGATCCTTTCAAACGAAGACCGCATCCGAGGGGGGTGCGGTCTTTGTTTGCGCGCGGCGATAAAGACGGCGGCTTTGAAAGCGATTTCAAAGCCGCCGGTTCAGTGATCGAAATAAAATCAGCCGAGCCCCAGGACCCTGGGTAGGCCGAAAAACTCGCCCACCAGATCCAGCGATCCGTCGACGACGGACTTGGTGATGTCCTGCACGATGCCCAGACCCCGCCTGAGCTGCACGGATACCGACGGCAGGCTGCTGTTGGTCTTGTTTTCGGCGGTGATGGTCCAGAGGGTGGTGCCGTCGGAAGCGGTGCTGTGATCCAGGTGGAAATCGTAGCCGGTGTAGGTTTCCGTATTCAGCTGGGGATCGGCCTGGCACAGCTCGTCATAGGCGGCGGCCAGAGCCTCCGCCAGATCCAGCGCGTCGGCGTTGTCCAGATCGCTGATGCCCAGATCGCCCTCTACCTTGTTGGTCAGAGTGCCGGCCACCTCGCCGGTGCGCTGCACCACGTTCGCGCCGATGCAGTCCATGATCTGATCCAGCGCGTGGATGCTCAGCGCCGCCAGATCGGCATAATCGCCGCCGTCCGCACAGGAGGCGATCTTATCCACCAGAGCGGCCTTGCCCACGGAAATGCCATATTCCTTGGCCTGCCCGGCATAGGCGGCGGCATCCGCCACCTGACTGAGGATGGAGACCTGAAAGCCGCTGTCGGCGGCGGCGTACTGCATAGCGGCGGTCACCCGCCGGCAGACCTCCCCATTGTCCTGCCCGTCCGCCTCGACTACGGTGACCAGCACGGAATTTTTCATGTTGGTGAGGTAGCCCTTTTCCTCCAGCGCGGCGACGATCTCCCGCAGTGCCTGGGCACAGCCCTCGCCTTTGTAGTCCCTGCCGCCCAGCAGGGCGGCGGCGTCGTCGTTAAGGGAGGAGACCGATTCCACGGCCCCGTCCGGGTCCAGCGTGAGCTGGATACTGGGGTTCACATCCAGAATAACGGTGGCCATGGCGGCCGGCGGCGTGGGCGTGGGCGCCGCGGTGGCTCCGGGCTCCGTCCGGGCGCTGCTGGGGCGAAACACGGCCAGACCGCCCACGATCACCAGCGCCAGACAGGCGGCCAGCGCCGCCCATTTCCGCCACCCGCCGCTTTTTCCCCTGCGGGGCGCCGCGGCGGCCATATCGTCACAGAGTTCGGTTATATATTTGTCGTCGACCCTGCCGATGCGGTCGAGCAGATCATCGTTTTTCAAAGGTCGATCCCTTCCTTTTTCAGATGCTTTTGGAGCTTGCCACGCAGCCGGTGCAGCATGGACGCGGCTTTGGATTGAGACATGCCGTAACGCCCGGCGATGGAGGCGATGGGTTCCATGGCCCAGTAGCGGCGCATGAAGACGCCCCGCTCCACCACGGAAAGGGATTCCAGAAAACTGTTCAGCGCCTCGGTGATCTCCCGGGAATCCTCGATGCGGCCCATTTCGTCGCCGCCGGAGAGCACCTCGCCGAGTTCATCCAGCGCCAGCGCTGTCTCGCCGCCGCCCCGGCGGGACGCCGAGCGGGCACGGACCCTGTCCAGCGCCAGATTTCGGGTCACCTTGCCGATGAAGGCCGACAGGGCCAGCGGCCGGTCCGGCGGGATGGAGTTCCACATCCGAAGGTAGGTATCGTTAACGCACTCCTCGCTGTCTTCTGCGGAACCGAGAATGTTGAACGCGATGGTGCGGCAGTATTTTCCGTACTTGAGCCTTGTTTGTTCTATCGCATTTTCCGAGCGGTCCCAGAAAAGCTGTATGATCGCGTCGTCTTCCAAAACAAAGTCTCCTTATTCCTATTCTTATTGACGGATTTTTCATTCGATCATTGCATGGACGCGAAAAAATCCGCTGCACCCCCGGCAACAGGAAAAGCCCGGAAAATCCGGGCCGGACTGACAGCTGCATTTTAGCATAATTTGTCAAGAAATACAACGCGGGCGGGAAAAAACAAGAAATGTTCCGGCGGGGCTTTCGCCCCGCCGGAACACAACGGAAATCAGATTTTTTCCAGCAGCCTGGCCATCGCTTCCCGGCTGCCGGCCACCAGCAGATGCTCGCCGCCCGTCAGCCGGGTATCCGGCTCGGAAATGGGCATGATGTCCTCGCCAACCTTGGACCCGATGATGTTGATGCCGTACTTTTCACGGATGTTCAGGTGGCGGATGCTCTTGCCGTCCCACTTTTCCGGCACGGGGAATTCAAAAATGCCGTAATCCCGGGTGAGCTCGATATAGTCCATGGTGCCGTTGGAGGAATAGCGCACCGCGGTGCGCTGGGCCATGTCCCGCTCGGGGTAGACGATATCGTCCGCGCCCACCTTCAGCAGAAATTTGGCGTGCAGGCCGTGATCCGCCTTGGACACCACCGTGGGCGCGCCGAGCTCCTTGAGAAGGGAGGTAATCTCCAGCGAGGACTGGAAATTGTTGGAGATGCACACAAAGCAAACATCGAAATTCTTGGCGCCGATGGTGCGCAGGACGTCCGTGTCCATGCAGTCGGCAATGCGGGAGGCCGTCACTTCGGGAGCGATCCTGTTCACCCGCTGCTCGTCCTTATCCACGGCCATGACCTCGTTGCCCAGTTCCATCAGCTTTTTTGCCAGGTTCGAGCCAAAACGGCCCAGACCGATCACAAGCATAGAATACATGAGAATACCTCCTAATTCGTTAACCGATGATGATATCTTCTTCGGGAAGGCGGGCGGCGTCGGTGTTCCTGAACACAGTCATCGCCATGAAAACCGTGACGCTGCCTACGCGCCCGGTGTACATAAGCAGGATGATCAGAATCTTGGGTATGACCCAGAGCTGGGACGTAATGCCGGTGGACAGACCCACCGTGCCCAGCGCGGAGAAGCATTCAAACAGAATGTTCTTCAGCGGCAGCGGCTGGACGGCGGCGATCACAAAGCCCGCGCCCAGCGCCATGCCGACATACAGCAGCACGCTGCAGAAGGCCCGGTGGCACAGAGACTGACTGAGCCGGCGCTCCATGATATTCACGTCCTGCCGGCCCTTTATATAGGACAGCACCGACAGCAGCTGCGCCGCGAAGGTGGATACTTTCACGCCGCCGCCGGTGGAGCCGGAGCCCGCGCCGATAATCATCAGCAGCACGGTCATCAGGAGCCCGGCCTCGCTGAGAGAAGCGGTATCCACCGTGTTGAAGCCGGCTGTGCGCGGCGTGACGGCGGAAAACAGCGCCGCCAGCACTTTCGTGCCCGGGGTCATCCCGGCATAAACGCCGCTGCGCTCGGTATAGAGGAACAGCAGCGTTGGGATCACCACGATGCCCAGCGAGAAGGAGAGCACAATTTTGGTGTGAAGCTTCATCCGCCGGAAGTGGAAACGGCTGTTGAGCACATCGTCCCACACGATGAAGCCGATACCGCCCAGCAGAATCAGAGAGATTACCGTGAGCGTCACCGTGGGATCACCCACAAAATAGGTGAACGAGGAACCCGGCCTGACCGCGCCCATCAGGTCAAAACCCGCGTTGCAGAAAGCCGAGATGGAATGGAACACGCCATACCAGATGGCGGTGCCGGTGGGAAACAGGGTGCGGAAGCGGAAAAACAGCAGCACCGCGCCCGTGCCCTCGATGATCAGCGTGCCGTACAGGATGCGCCGTACCAGCTTGATCACGCCGCCCAGCCGGCCCGCGCTTACGGCTTCGGAGACATTGATGCGCTCGGCAAGGCTGATGCGCCGCCCGGCGGCCATGGTCAGCAGAATGGCAAATGTCATGAAGCCCAGACCGCCGATCTGGATGAGCAGCAGAATCACCACCTGGCCGAACACCGTGAACTGGGTAAAGGTGTCGTACACCGATAACCCGGTGACGCAGGTGGCGGAGCAGGCGGTAAACAGCGCGTCCAGAAAAGGGATGGAGCCGGATTTGTTCGCCACAGGAAGATTCAGCAGAACCGCCCCGAGAAAAATAATCAGCGCGAAGCCCAAGGCGAACAGCCGGGCCGTGCCGAGTGGTTTGCGGATTTTCAAGACACTTTTTTCCTCCCCGGATAAACCGGACGCTAACAGGTAATTTCCTGTGACGGCGGATATTATATCAGTATTCCACCGTTTGTAAAGAAGTTTTTAAAATATTTTTTAAGGCGGCCATGTCCGCTGGAAACGGCGCGGTAACGTCGATGGCCTGTCCGGTGACGGGCTGGGTCAGCGTCACCCGGACGGAGTGCAGCGCGGGCCGGGTGATCAGCGCGGTGGCGCCGCCGTACAGCGCGTCCCCCGCCAGCGGATGGCCTATGGCGGAAAAATGTACCCGGATCTGGTGGGTGCGCCCGGTGAGGGGCAGCACGGACAGCAGCGATAACCCGCCGCCGGTCTCCAGCACCCGATAATCCGTGCGGCAGGGGAGACCGTCCGGCGTCACGGCCCGCCGCGTGCCTTCCACGGGCGCCGCCGCGATGGGCAGCGCGATGCTGCCCTGCGCGGGCGTCACGATGCCCTCCGCCACGGCCAGATACTCCCGGCGGAAGGCGGGGGTGTGCAGCACGCGGCGCAGCCGGTCGTGGATATAGGCGCTTCTGGCCACAACCATCAGCCCGGAGGTACCCTTGTCCAACCGGCTCACCGGATGGAAGGCGGCGTCCGGCCCCCAGCGGCAGGCCAGCGCGGAAGCCACGGTGGGCCCCAGCCCATCCCCGCCGTGGACGGCCAGCCCGGCGGGCTTGTTGAGAACGGCCAGATCCTCGTCCTCGTAGACAATCTCCAGCGGGGCGTCCAGCGGCGCCGCGGCGGCACGGGGCGCAATGTCCGATACGTCGGCGGCGAGCACGTCGCCTGCCCGCACACGGACGTCGGTATGGGCGGGCTGCCCGTTGAGCAGAATGCCGCCCGGGCGCAGCTTGGTGCGTGAAATCAGGGACGGGGCCATGTGCAGCTCCGCCCCCAGCAGATTTCGTATGGTCCGCCCCGCCAGCCCCGGGGTGATCTCCAGTATCAGAATGCGCATGGTCAGGGCTTGCGCTGGTCCCGGTCGGGATCACCGGGCTGGCTGGGCGTATCAAAGAAAAACTTCGGGGCGTCGCCGCCGGCGGTTTTTTTCCTGGCGGTAAACACGTGCTTCACTTCGGCTCTGGACTTTTTCGACGCTTTTTCCCGGGCCTTTTTTTCGGCCTCGGTCGCGGTATCCTCCCGGGTGGGGACGGCACTTTCGGGCGCCTCCTTCCGGGTAAAGACATGCTTTACGGCGGAAGCTGCGGGCTCCTCTTTTTTGCCGCGCTTCTTCAGCGCCACCAGCGCTGCCGCAAGGACGGCGACAGCCGCCGCGGCGATGACGATCATGAGCAGGGGGGACAGGCCGCCGGTACTGTCGGCCTCGGCGGGGGCGGGGGTGACGCCGGGCTTGGCGGCGTCTTCGGCGAGCTGCCCGGACAGCGGCAGCGTGCAGTCGGGCATGGTGTTCTTCTCCATGGAGGCATCGGTGAGACCGGACAGCGCCAGCTTCCAGCCGTCCCTGGTGAAGCCGGAGGCGGCCAGCGTTACGGTGTCCGCCCCGGCGGAGGAGAGCGTCAGCGCGGTTTCCTTACCCTCGGGAGAGAGCAGCTTGTAATTGTTCGGATTGTCCAGCCCGGTCATGGCTTCGCTGAACTTCACGGTGATGGTGCCGGCAGTTTCGTCCGCCGCCAGGGAGAGCACATAGGGCGGGGTATCGTCCGGCGTCCATTGATTGGGTTTGATCTGCGCGGTGACCTCGCCCAGATCGCCGAATTTGACGGAGAGGGCGCGCTCGGTGCCGTCGGCAATATTGCTGCCGGCCTTCAGATTCAGCTGCCAGATCTCATCGATCTGCTGCAGCAGCTGGGAGAGCTTGGACTGGGCGTCGTCGGGGGAGAACTCAAACAGTTCGCCGCCGGAGACGTCCACAAAGCTCCGGAAGGTCTTGATGCTGTCGGCGGAGGCGGAATCCACCGCCAGCGCGTAGACGGCCACGCCGCCCTGGCGCAGCGTGGTCTCCAGTTCCTCCTGGGTCATATCGGACTGCGCGTCTTCCACGCCGTCGGACACCACCACCGCGCAGCGGCGCATATCGGTCTTGGCGGAGGCGGTCTTGATCAGGGTATCCATGGCCGCGTAGAACTGCGTGTTGCTGTCCGTGGCCTTGACGGCGGCCAGCTTTTCACTGACGACCTGAGCCGATTCGCTGCCGTCCAGCAGCACGGTGACCGCGTCGCCGAAGGTGATGACGGCCAGCTGATCCTGCTGGCGCATCTGTTGATAGGTGTTCAGTACGGCCTGCTTGGCCGCGTCCAGATAGCGCTGGGAGATGGAACGGGAGATGTCCAGCATAAAGACATAGAAAATCCCCTCGTCCGACTCGGCGAAATCCCCCACCGTCAGCGGCTCGCCGTCCAGCGTGGCGGTGATGGACGAGGGGGCGAGCCCGCCCAGATCCTGCCCGTCGCTGCGGACGAACACGCTGATATCGGGCATGACAGGCTGAACCTGCTCCAGCGAGACGGCCGAGGCCTGCGCGCAGAGCAGACAGCTGATAAGCAGAATTGCGGTGAAAAGTTTTTTCGCCATGATATCTTCCTTCATAATGAATAAACGTTCGGATCGGCACAATGCTAACACTATATTATACCATAGGATTTTTAATCTTGCAACGGCGGGCGGAAAAACAGAGCGCTTTTTTACATAACCCGGACGGCACCGCCGCGACGCGCCTGTCTTATGCGTAAACAGCGTTAAGATAATTGACGTAATCTTCTCATTTTTGCGGAAACCAAATTGACAAACGCTCCTTGCTATAATATACTAATTAATAATAACGTGCAGAAATCACACTTTTTTGAAACAAAATGTATTTATTTGTATTTTCATTGCTGCGGGAGGACGGGACATGGCAGAACGTCAGAAGCTTCGCCTGGGTACCTTGATGGTACAACGGGGCATCATTACGGACGAGCAGCTGGAGACAGCGCTGGCACTGCAGAAAAAGCAGCACAAGCACCTGGGCGACTGCCTGGTCGAAATGGGCCTGGCCTCCGAGGAGGACATCGTCAACGTTCTGGAGGCGCAGCTGAAGATCCCCCGGATTGACCTGCGCGGCATCCGTATCGACGCCGAGATCATCGGGCTGGTCAGCGGCTCCGTGCTGCGCAAGCACAGCGTCCTGCCCATCGCCTACGACGAAAAGCAGTCCAACACGCTGATTCTGGCCATGGCCGACCCGCTGGACATGGTTGCGCAGGACGATATTTCCATTATCACCAACTGCGTCATCGAACCGCAGATCACTACGCTGGGCGAGATCAACGCGGTGCTGGACCGCTATTTCGGCACGGACGAGGCCATGTCCGCCGCCGAGAAATACGCCAAGGAGCGCGAGGGCCAGCTCCAGCAGCTGGAGGCCGAGCAGGCCGAGCAGCAGACAGAGCTGAACAACGCCCCCATCGTGCAGCTGGTGCGCTCCATCATTGAGCAGGCCGTCCGCCAGCGCGCCAGCGATATTCATTTCGACGCCCTGGAAAAGCAGGTCCGCGTCCGCTACCGCATCGACGGCGTGCTGGCCGAAAAAATGCTGTACGACATCAATCTGCTGCCCGCCATCGTCACCCGCATCAAGATTATGAGCGGCATGGACATCTCCGAAAAGCGCAAACCGCAGGACGGCCGCATCACCATGAGCATCGACCGCCAGGAATACGATATCCGCGTTTCCGCGCTGCCCTCGTGCTACGGCGAAAAGATCGTCATGCGTCTCGCGTCCTCCACGGCGCTGACCCGCTCCAAGAGCGACCTGGGCATGCGGGAATGGGAGCTGCACAAATTCGAGCATATCATTTCCAACCCCAACGGCATTCTGCTGGTCACCGGGCCCACCGGCTCCGGCAAATCCACCACGCTGTATACCGCCCTGTCGGAATTAAATAAGGAAAGCGTCAACATCATCACCGTCGAGGACCCCGTGGAAGCCAACATCGCGGGTATCAACCAGGTGCAGGTCAACCCCAAGGCCGACCTCACCTTTGCCACCGCGCTGCGCTCCATCCTGCGCCAGGACCCGGACATCATCATGATCGGCGAGATCCGCGACTATGAGACCGCGTCCATCGCCGTGCAGGCGTCCATCACGGGCCACCTTGTGGTCAGTACCCTGCACACCAACAGCGCCTCCGCCGCGTTCACCCGCCTGCTGGACATGGGCGTGGAATCCTACCTGCTGGCCGATTCCGTCGTGGGCGTCATCGCCCAGCGGCTGGTGCGCAAGCTGTGCAAATCCTGCCGCAAGCCCCGGCAGGCGACGGAGGAGGAGAAGCTCCTTCTGGGCAAAAAGCCGGAGGACGACGTCACCGTCTACGACCCCTGCGGCTGCCAGATGTGCAGCGACACCGGCTTTTTCGGCCGTATCGGCGTGTACGAAATAATCGAGATGACGCCGGAGCTCCGCCACATCATCACCAACCGCGGCTCCACGGAGGAGATCAAGGCCATGGGCCTGGCGCAGGGGATGCACACTCTGCGGATGAGCGCCACCGAATATGTGCTGGAAGGCATCACGACGATTGAAGAAATGCTGAAGGTTTCCTTCGAGGAATAAGCTCCGGCATAAGTCGTGCAAATTTTTCCATTTTTTATGGAAAAAAGGGTTGCAATTTCATTTTGATTCTAGTATTTTTATTTAAAGATGTAAGTACATATTATTCTGTTTGTAGGAGATAACCGGTGTGGAGACTTTCAGAGAACTGATCGAGGACGCGGTAGCCCGCCGCGCGTCGGATATCCATATCTGTGCGGGCACGGCGCCCGCCGCCCGGGTGGACGGCGGCCTGATCCCCCTGCGGGACTACAAATGCACGCCGGATGATGTTCTGGCCGTCACCAGGGAGATCATATCCCCGGAGCATGAAAAAATCCTCAACGAGGAGGGGGAAGTGGATTTTGCCTTCTCCATCTTCGGCACCGGCCGCTTCAGGGTCAACGTTTTCCGCCAGCGCGGGACGCTGGCCATCGCCGTCCGCGTCCTGAACCCCATTATCCCGTCGGCCAAGGATCTGCTCATCCCGGACGCCGTGGTGGATATGTGCGACAAAAAGCGCGGACTGGTGCTGGTCACCGGGCCCACCGGCTCCGGCAAATCCACCACGCTGGCCTGCCTCATCGATATTATCAACCACAAATACACCCACCACATCATCACCATGGAGGACCCCATCGAATATCTGCACCGGCACGCGAAATCCATTGTGAACCAGCGCGAGATGGGCACCGACTCCAAGTGCTACGCCTCCGCCCTGCGCGCGGCCCTGCGCGAGGACCCGGATGTGATCCTTGTGGGCGAGATGCGCGATCTGGAGACCATCTCCATCGCGGTCACCGCGGCGGAGACGGGCCATCTGGTATTTTCCACCCTGCATACCATCGGCGCGGCCAATACCATCGACCGCGTTATCGACGTGTTCCCGCCCTACCAGCAGCAGCAGATCCGCTCCCAGCTGGCGGACGTGCTGGAATGCGTGGCGTCCCAGCAGCTCGTGCCAAAAGCCTGCGGCAAGGGCCGCGTGGCCGCCATTGAGGTCATGCTGGCCAACAGCGCCATCCGCAGCCATATCCGCGAGGCCAAGACCTATCAGATCGCCAGCACCATGCAGACCAACCGGAAAATGGGCATGATCACCATGGACGAAGCTTTGCTCAATCTGGTGCAGCAGGGCGAGATCACGCAGGATTACGCCATCGCCTACGCGCAGGACGTCCCGTCCATCATCAAGCGCCTTGTGGCGCTGGGGTAAGGCCGGGCGCGCCGCGCAGCCATAGCTTTAGCCATCACAACGATTCGAATTTATCGCCCGGACCGGGCAGGGAGTTGATCGCTTGACGACGTTTGCCTATATCGTACTCGAGCCCTCCGGGAAGGAGACCAAAGGCTCGCTGGCGGCGGAAAGCCGCGAAGCCGCCATGGCCCAGCTCAAGCAGGGGGGCAGCACGCTGGTCTCCCTGGCCGAGGCCAACGCCCTGAACAAAGAGGTCAAGATCAACCTGTTCGCCAAAAAGCCCAAGCCCCGGGACCTGGCCGTGTTCTGCCGCCAGTTCGTCAGCATCGTGTCCGCCGGCGTCCCCGTGATCAACGCGCTGGGCATGCTGGAGGAGCAGACCCAGAACAAGCGGCTGGCCGCCGCGGCCAGGGACTGCCGCATGACCATCGAAAAGGGCTCCTCTCTGGCCGAGGCCATGCGCAAACACGCGGACATTTTCAGCGATATGTTCATCACCATGGTGGACGCGGGCGAGGCCTCCGGCAGTCTGGACGTGTCCTTCTCCCGCATGGCCGTCCAGTTTGAAAAGGACGCCAAGCTGCGGGGCACCATCAAGCGGGCCTCCATCTACCCCATCGTGGTGGTGGTCGTCACCCTCATCGTCATCACGATCCTGCTGACCTTCGTCATCCCGTCCTTTGAAGGGATGTTCAGCGATATGGGCACGGAGCTGCCCGGCATCACCAAATTCGTCATCGCCAGCAGCGTGTTTCTGCGCACCCGATGGTTCATTCTTCTCCTCGTCGTCGCGGGCATCGTGTTCGGCGTCAAATACGCCAAAAAGACCCCGCGGGGCGCGCATTTCTTCGGCCGCATCAGCCTGAAGGCCCCGCTGTTCGGCAATCTGCATGTCAAGACCGCCTCGGCCCGGATGTCCCGCACGCTGGCGACCCTGCTGGCCAGCGGCATCTCCATGATGGACGCGCTGGACATCGTGGCGGAGACCATGGACAACATCTATTATTACGAAGCCACGAAAAAAGCCCGGGAGGATGTCTCCATGGGCACCAGCCTTTCCGAATCGCTGGAGCGCAGCAAGATGTTTCCCCCGCTGGTGTACCACATGCTGCACATCGGCGAGGAGACCGGCGACATCGACGGGATGCTGACCAAGATCGCCGATTATTACGACGAGGAAGTGGAGACGGCCACCGGCCAGATCATGGCCGCCATCGAGCCCATGATCATCATCCTTCTCGCCGGCATCGTGGGCACCGTGGTGTTCTCGGTCATCATGCCCATGATGAGCATGTACAGCGCCCTCGACAGCCTGTAAGCGGCAGGCGCCTAAACCTTGTGACCTTTCGGCGGCTTAGGGGAGCCGCCGGGGCAAGATAAATAACCTATTTTTGAAACGAGAAAGGAAGAAACCACTATGAAGAAAGCTCTCAAGAAGCTGGATAACAAAGGCTTCACCCTGGTCGAGCTGATCATCGTCATCGCCATTATCGCCGTCCTCGCCGCCGTCCTGGCTCCGCAGTATATCAAGTATGTTGATAAGGCCCGCTGGTCTACCGACCAGAATAATGCATCAACCCTTCTGCACGAAGTTGAGGTTGCTATAGTAGATGCGGGTGCTTCTGGCGATACTATTACAGGCGGTGGCAAAATCGTGATAAATGCTGATAATACTACCCCAACAACCGTCGACTCCGACATTACTGATTCTCTCACGGAGGCAGATTCAAACTGGCGGACAATCAAGGTTCAGAATAAACATAGTGAACAGCCCACTAATAGTTCTACTTACACTATTACAATTGCGGCCGATGGTAAAGGTGCATCCGGTGCTTGGTCGTAATTATTAATTAGCAAGTTAACTCCACCATTGAAAGGACACATCTAAATGGACCGGACGACGCTCCCCATCTACATATTATTGTTCCTGCTGGGGGCCTGCGTGGGCAGCTTTCTCAATGTCTGCATCCTGCGCATCCCGGCGGGGGAGAGCGTCGTCACCGGTCCTTCCCACTGCATGACCTGCGGCAGGCGGCTGAAATGGGTCGAGATGATCCCCATTTTCAGCTGGCTTGCCCTGCGGGGTCGGTGTTCCGGCTGCCACAGCCGCATTTCCGCCCAATATCCCCTAATTGAGGCGGCAAACGCCGGGCTATGGCTGTTGGTATACGGCCGTTTCGGGCTTTCGCCCGATACCCTACTGGGCTGTTTGTTCGCCTCAGTACTGCTTGTGGCGTCGGTGATCGACGCCCGCACCAGGGAGATTCCGCCGGGAACGACAATCTTTATTGCCGCTCTCGGCCTTCTCCGGTTTTTCCTGCGTCCCGCGCAATGGCAGAGCGCGCTGCTGGGTCTCGTGGCCGTGGCGGGCGTGCTGCTGCTGGTGCTGCTGCTCTCCGGCGGGAGAGCCGTGGGCGGCGGCGATATCAAGCTGGAGGCCGGGACCGGCCTGTTCCTGGGCCTGTGGCCCAATGTGCTGGGCTTTTTCCTGGGCTGCGTGCTGGGCTCCGTGATCCACGTGTGCCGCATGAAATTCGCCCATGCCGGCCGCGACCTGGCCCTGGGGCCCTATCTCGCCGCCGGCGCGATGATCGCGTTTCTGTACGGCGACGCCATGATCGCCTGGTATCTGGCGCTGCTGTAAAATACCGCACCCCCGCATTTGAACTTGTTAATTCGTCGAAATTCGACATCAGATATTGTCTGGGGAATAAGAATACAGAGGGGAGACCGCGCCTATGGCTGCAAAGTTATTGACCTCCGCAAGGCTGCTGAATATTGAGGTCGGAGACCGGCTTACCAAGGTTTGCGTGTCCACAAGGCACGGCAAAAATTATCAGATTCTGGACAGCTTTATGTTCCAGACGCCGGACGGCGCCGTGAACGACGGCATCATCGGCGATGCCGACGCCGTGGCGCAGGCCCTGACCGGGGCGCTGGCCGAGCATGGCGCGCAGGACGTCAAAAATGTCATTTTCACCCTGGCCTCCGCCAAGGTCGCCAGCCGCGAGGTGCTGCTGCCCCCCGTGAAGGACAACCGCATCAAAACCGTCATCGAGACCAACGCGGCGGACTATTTCCCCGTGGATATGAGCAATTACCGCGTGTCCTACAGCCTGCTGGAGCGCGTGACCGGCGACAATCCCGGCTGCCGCGTGCTGGTCATGGCCGCCCCCAAGACCCTGATCGAGGGTTATATCAAGGCGGCCGACGCCGCCGGACTGCTCATCGACGCCATCGACTTCTGCGGCAACAGCCAGTATCAGGTGCTGCGCGGCGTCAAAGCCGAGGGCGCCGTGATGTATGTGGACGTGAACGTGACCAACACCTTCGTCACCTTCATCCACAACGGCGTGCTGCTGCTGCAGCGCAATATCGCCGCGGGCGGCGACGAGCTGGTGAACGCCGCCATCCACGCCGCGGGCCGGGAGGACGCCGACTACCTGCGCACCCTGCGCGAGGCGGGCGACCCCCTGTTTTTGGACGGCGTCATGGATAAGGAGCAGCAGAGCGACGCGCTGAGCCGCCTTGTCAGCGGCATCGTCCGCAGCGCCGACTTCTTCAAATCCGATCACACCGACGTGCCCATTACGCAGGTCGTTCTGATGGGCACCTGCAGCCGCCTGGCCGGTCTGCGGCAGGTGGTGCAGGAGGAGACCGAAATCGACACCGTGCTGATCACCGACGTGGAGGGCATCCGCTTCGTGGCCAACTCGCCCGAGGGCGTGTCCGCCTATATCTCCTGCATCGGCAGTCTGGTGGCCCCGCTGGATCTCCTGCCCGAGGAATACAACGCCCGGAGCCAGAAACGCAAAAGCCGCGACGCCCAGCGCGACCCTATCCGCACAGGCATCATCATCGCCTGCGCCTGCGCCGCCGTGGGCATCGTGATCTCCGCACTGGCCGTGGCCCGCTACGCCGTCAACGTCTCCGCCGAGAAAAAAATGCAGGCCCGCATCAGCGAGCTGTCCTATGTGCAGGACGTTTACGACACCTATGTGGCGTATAAAAAAACCGACGACAGCCTCACCGTGGCGGAAGGATACGCCAGCGACAAAAATTCCCAGCTTGTCGCCTTTTTGAGCGAGCTGGAGATGAAAATGCCGTCGTCCATTCTGGTGCTCTCCGCCACCTGCGACGAGAAGGGCGTGACCATGAATATCACCGTGCCCGGCTTCAACGAGGCCGCCGTGGTCCTGTCGGAGCTGCGCTCCTTCGACAGCATCGATGTGATCCAGGTCAGCGCCATCGCCAAGAATGCCGAGGAGGGCGGCGCGACCACCGTGTCCTTCTCCGTCAGCTGCGGTTATCCCGTGCCCGCCACCGCCACCGATGTGACCGCCGCCCCCGCCAATACGGCCGCCCCCGCCAATGCCGCGCAGTAAGGAGGAACAGAGATGAAGATTTCAAAACGCGACGCCGAACTGCTGCTGGCGCTGGCCGGCCTGGTGGTGTTTTTGCTGCTGTACCTGTTCGTGTTCAACACCTTCCAGACCAGGACCGATACCGTGCAGCAGGAAATCACCACGCTGCAGCCCCAGCTGCAGCAGCTGGAGGATATCTATGCCAATCTGGCCACTTATCAGTCCGGCATCGAGAAATACCGCGGCACCACCGCCGATAAGCTGAAAAAGTTCCCCGCCGATATCAAGGAGGAGGACTTCATGTCCTATCTGCTGACCCTGCAGGCCAAGGAGGGCGTGGATCTGCAGAGCATTTCCTTCAACGGCTCCACCCTGCTCAGCGAGTTCCCCGGTGTCATCCAGAAGGACGGCGCCGATACCAAGACCACTATGGACGCTTACAGCACCGGCGCGGTGGTCACCGGCCAGCTGACGTATCCCCAGCTCAAGAGCGTCATCAGCTATCTCTACGCCGGCAAGACCCAGACTTCGCTGAATTCCGTGGCCGTCAGCTTCAACGCCGAGACCGGCGGGCTGACCGGCACCTTTGACATTGCCAGATATTATGTAAACTATCCCGGGGCCGTTTATACGCCCGAGCCGCTGCCCGAGGTGGCGCTGGGCGTCACCGACCTCTTCGGCACGTCCGGTACTGCAGGTACTGCCGGTACTGCCGGCGCACACTGACGTCCGGCTGAATTGGATCTGATTGACGGAGGGAGGCGGAGCCGTGAAAAAACTGAAAAAGATCGACAACGCCGGTTTTTCCCTGGTGGAACTGCTGGTCGCCGTGGTGATTCTGGGTCTCATTGTGGCCCCGCTGCTCCACACCTTCGTCACCGCCTCCGGTACCGCCGCCCGCAGCCGCAAAATGGGCGACGCCACGCTGGCGTCGCAGAACATCGCCGAGACCATCGAGGCCAACGATCTGACGGACTTCACAGCGGCGGGCAATATGCTGTTCGGTACTGCCGCGACAGTTGATGCGAGCCAGGCCGCTACGGGGACGTATACCATTACTCTGCCCGGTGTACAGGCGGGCAAGAGCACATTTAAAGCACAGGTGGAACTGAATGCCGCCGCGGCGGCGTTTACCGCGATCAACACGCAGACTATTGCCGATTATTCCAATATGGACGCCGTTTTCGCGCAGTCGCAGGACGCCGCGGGTGACCCCGACCAGAGCGCGATCGCCTATTTCGTCAGTGCCAGCTCTACCTATACCACGCGCACCACAACGCCGGTCATCAGCAGATTCATCAAGCTGACAGTGACGGAGACCGACGAAAAAATCAAAGCCGAGCTGACCTATAACTATATTTGCACCTTTGACTATACCGAAGTCAACACCAGCGGCGGCACAAATACCAAGACCGCAAAGCTGGCGTATTCGGTGCCAACCTATTCACTGCTGCCGCAGGGCTTCGACATCAGCAAGGGGCAAGTCCCCAACATATACTTTATGTATAACCCGTGGTACGCGGGTGCTTATACCGACTCCGCGACGGGATTTCAATATGAGAAGAGCATACTTTCCGGATCAACGGGAGACACCGATATCGTTGCAAGCAACAAGAACGACACGATCCATGTCATGAACCTGGACGATGTGGCATTTAACCTGTTTCTTGTCAAACAGAAGACGGCAGATGTGAACAAAACCGGCTTTTCCGATTACAGTTATCTGGCCGACATCGTTCTGCATCAAAGCTCGCAGGCGTCCACGGCGGTTTATTCCAACGCGAAGGAGAGCTTTACCACCTTGACGGGCAACACCACACTGAGCGGCATCAATTTCAAGATTATGTATAACACCTGGTCGTATCAGCCGCTCACGGGCAATGTTTCAGGGAAACTGGTGTCTGAAAGCCGAAAGTACCGCATCTATCAGGTGACAATCAAAATTTACAACAGGGATATCGCGGACGACGATATGGAGACCGCAACTCCGCTGTGCGAATTTACCACATCCAAGCTGCAATAAGTCCTTCAGGAAGGGGGAACACGGCATGCAAAAAAAGCTTCATAACGCGCACAAAGCGCTGCGGGGAAACAGCGGCTCCGGCATCGTGCTGGTGCTGGTGTGTATGCTGTGCGTCTCGATCCTGGGCGTCATGGTCATGTATCTGTCCTACACGGGCCTGCTGTTGAAGGTTACCGAGCGGCAGAGCAAGGCGGATTTTTACGACGCCTCCACCGCGATGGACGAGATCCGCGCAGGCGTTCAGAAATACGCGTCCGACGCCATCGCCGATGCTTACAAGACCGTGCTTATCAACTATAACTATCCAAATTTTATTCCCACCGGCTCGACAATGGAGAAACAGTTTAAGAGCGAGTTCAAGTCGAATATTCTGAAGAGTGATTTGTTCAGCGCAGACAAATACAGCCTGGCAGCGCTGGAGAACATGACGGGAACCGGGGCGTCGGTAACCGGTTCATGCATTGTTGATACCGCTGCCGATGCGATCGTGCTAAAGAATGTGGCGGTGACTTATACCGACAGCAAAAACTATACGACCACCGTTTCTTCGGACATCTCCATCGGGATGCCGGAGTTCTCGTATGTGGTCTCCAACTACAGTGTCTCCAATCTTCCGTCCTTTGCGCTGATTGCGCAGGATAAGCTGCAGGCCGGAACCTCCGACAATACGCTTGGCGTTGTCGGCAGCGCCTACGCCGGCAGCGTTCAGGCCGATAATCCGCTGACATTCAACGGTGGCACGGTGGTGTGCAAGGGGCTGATCACCGTCAACAGCGACGGAGCGCATCCCAGCGCGCTTACGGCGGCCGACTCCACAACGCTGTGGGCCAATCGCATTAAGGTGGGCGCCAGCAGTTCCCTGACCCTTAAGGGGAACACTTATGTGCAGGACGACCTGGATCTGACCGGGGTCAACGCGACCACCGCGTTGTCCGGCGGTTATTACGGTTTCGGCGATTCAACGACTGATTCCACCAAAAGCAGCGCGATTCTGGTGAACGCCACCGGCACCACCCTGAATCTCTCCGGCCTTACCAGACTGATGCTGGCGGGCCACAGCTTTGTCAGCAACCCCACCGGTGAAGGCAGTACGGATGTTCTGATGGGCGAATCTATTTCCGTCCGCGGAGACCAGCGGGCCTACCTGATCCCGACGAAGTATTTGAATGGCGTCTCCAGCAACCCCTATATCTATTCCGGCGAGGCACCGGCGGTGACGCTGACTGGTACCGGCGATACGGAACTGGGACAGAAGTATGGGGTTACAGTTAAACAGGTCATCACCAATTATCCTGGGACGGAGCAGCATATCGCGTATTATTTTATGCAGTTCAGTTCCACAGATAATGCCAATAGCTTTTTCAAAGACTATTTCACCGGCAATTCCAAGGAAATCGTCGGTTACCTGAAAGAGTATTCCGCGCTGACCACAGGAACAGGAACCACGCAGTCGGCGGGCTATACGCTGAAGTCCGCCACGGATTCCAGCGGAAATGCTACCTACACGCTGGGCAGCATTTACTCCGGCTCCTTCGAAACCAGCGCCAAGCAGATGACCAGTACCTTCAATCAACTTACGACGACGCTGTTTGCCCGCAAGAGCGGGAATGTTACGCAGGATAATCCTTATGCCTATTTTGTCAACGAGACGAAAATAAAGGCGGCAATTCCAACAGCGGGGAGTTCCCTGACGTTTTACGACGGAGCGAATGGCGTTGGGATTGTGGCAAATGGAGACTACGAGATCAGCAGTACGCTTTCTGACGATGTCTGCATCGTGATCGCAACGGGCACTGTGACGGTGAACAAGGCGTTTAGCGGTATCATCATCGCAGGCGGGGATATTGTTCTGAACAATTCTGTATCTACCGATGAGACGCACGTTTCGGCGGCCCTTTCAGCGACCAGCGCGGGTTATAAGCTCAGCGACTTTTTGCAAAATGGCGCGGCCAATACCAGCTCGACTTCCGGCGGAAGCAATTCCGGCTGGAATCTGGGCGATCTGATCACCTACCGGAACTGGAAGAAAGACTGAGTTTTCACCCATGACAGAAGGGGGGCGGCACCATGAAAAACAACAGGGGCTTCACATTGCTGGAACTTATTGTTGTCATCGCGATACTCGGTATCCTTGCGGGCGTGGTGTCGTATTCCATCAGCTTCGTGTCCACCACCCGGGCAAAAAAGGTCACGAGCGATCTGAACGCGCTGATCTCCCAGTGCCGGGTGGATACCCTCAGCGGTTCCCCCAGCCCGACATATCTGGAGATCGGCCAAAAGAATGACGGGCTATACGGCATTCTTTACGAGGGCGGGACAGACGTTGCGCATATCAAAACATCCCAGAAGCTGGGCGGCGACAATATTGCCTACTCCTTTTACATTGATGAAACTACTTCTGCCGCAACCTCCATTTGCCTTGCTTTTGACCGCTCCACGGGGGCGTGTCTGGCACTCGACAAAGTCACCGATAAAAACGGCAGCAAGCTAAACAGCAGTCTCGCCGGCAATTGCACAGCCATCAATATTTCAGCCGGGGTGGGAAACAATGCCATCACACTGGTGTCCGCCACGGGCTACCACTACATAAACTGAAGGGGGGAGCTGGATGAGAAACAACGATCGCGGCTTCACTCTGGTAGAACTAATTGTTTCTATTGCCCTGCTGGGCATCATCGCGGTGGCAGCCGCAGGGTTTTTGGTGACCGGAACGCGCACCTATACTAATGTCAACTATTCCGTGCGGCTCCAATACGAGACCCAGCTGGCCATGAACCAGATCCAGAATTATGTGATGAACTGCAGTCAGGGCATCGCGTGGAATGGTAGTACGTTATATATCGTCAACAGCGACAAGACGGAGAAGAAAATCAGCTTTAGCTCAACCGACGGCAAGCTCAGCTTCGGGCAGGGCATCGCTGCAGAAACAGACTCTGTCACAGCCAATGACCTCATGGCCGAGCGCGTGACCGCGTTCAGCGTCACGTTCTCACCGGCGCCAACAGAGCAAAACAAAACAACGTCTGCCACTACCGCCACCGTCTCCCTGACAATGACGCGCGGCGGCAAGAGCTATACCGGCACCCAGACCATCGCCCTGCGCAACAAGCCGCTTGCGGCGAACAGCTGGAGCAACCTTTGGACGGGTCTCAACCCGACCCCTTGAGAGAGGAGGACTAAAAATGAAACAGAGCAAAAAGGCAGTGGGCATTCCGATGCGGCTTGCCGTATTGGCGCTGGCCATCGTGCTGACGGCCGTGCTGGTGCCCTCACTGGGCACGAAAGCTTCCGCATTTACTTCGCTGAACCATATCGAATCCATCAAAGCCAACCAATCGACCTTCAACATCGTGGAGATCGTGCCGCAGGCGAATACCGGCAGTATCGGCTACTATGTGGACGGCTGTGAGCCCACGTCGAATTACTGGATGACCGAGGTCGCGGCAGGCATCACCCGAACTGCGCGCGCGAATATTGCGAAAACTATCTTTATGAACCTTCAGGCGCGCGGAATCCTTGGGTCCACCACCGACGACACATCCTGCCCGCTGACCTACCTCGGCGATTACGCGGAATACTATCCTTGGGAGAGCGCGCCCGACGCCACCACGCTGACGCTTGCCGCGCCTGAGACGGTAGATTTGGCCACCAGTACTTTTGAATCCGTCGGCATCAACAAGGGGGACTTCATTCTCAACAGCACCGCAAATTTCGTTGGAGAAAACAAGGGCGACTATGCACAGAATATCGACTATTTTGTCTATCAGGCGGATTCCGGTGCGGTGGCCGCCGATACTGAGGACTACTACTATAATATCGGGAGCGCTTTCACAAAAATCAATTTCGATGATCCGAATAATTCTGACACGCTGAAAGGACTTGCCTCCGGAAGCGGTACGGCGATCTACACGCCGGTATATGGGACCGACGCAAACGGCACATCCACGACCGAGATTGATCATTATGTATACGCCGGCACGCTGGGTACCGGGTTCATGCTGGATGTAACAAAGGAATACTACTATATTAAATCCGACGCACCCGGAATCGGCGATGCAAAGGAAGGTTCTGCCGCGGCCGGTGCCGGACTGCATTACTATGCCGTGGCCAACAGCAAAACGCCCTATGTGGAGGTTGACGCTGGCAAAGGCTGCTTCTCCATGGATACGACGAACTTTGAATATGTCGGCGACGGGGCGGGCGATTATTCTCTGACGAACACCAGCTTGGGGAACAGCCATACCGTTAGATACGATACTGTGAAGGTGACCGGCGGCTATCGAAATAACGACTGGCTTCTGAGGGATGTTTTTGACGCCGAGGATACCACTCTTGCGGCGCTGAAAGCCAAAATGAAGATACAGGTCTTTTCCGTCCGCCCGGATCTGAACGATGCGGAAATAACCAATAATATCACGGGCCTGCTGAACGCGGCCGATCTTATTGTCCTGTCGGACGGACTGAACCTGTCCGGCGGCGGCGCGGCGGGCGGATACAGTAGCAGCGGCCACGTTGACCTGACCTCCGACCAGATCGGTATTATAACAAGCCGCAAAAACAGCGGAACCGCCGTTTTGCTGGACAGCCGGGTTGCCGGAGAGAGCGCCGCGTCAAATATCGAAGCTTTCGCCGCCGTTGCGGTCGGTTCACAGACGACGGGCTTCGTCAGCGGGAGCCTGTACGGCTTTACGCCCGATGCCGACAGGCCGGCCCTCGCCACCAAAAATTTCACAGTAGCGTTTTCCGGCTACACCGAAACAACGTCTCCCTATTATGCCGTATATTCTGAAATCAGCTACGAGAACTTTTTGAGAAAGACCGCCGACAGCAGCACGACGGACACGCTTCCGCCGGTTGTCGATATGGCGACCTGTGTCCGCTATATCATCAATTACAGCGGACAGCGCGTGGTGAACAATAAAAGCTCCATCAATGTGCTGGATGTGGAGCCGCTGACACAGAGCAGCACTTCCGGCCTGACGAAGGCCACCGTGCAGAGCTGGCTCCCGGCTGACAGCAACCTGAGCGCGGACAAAATAAACATTACCACCATGTCCACCGCGGAATTCATCAGCAAAATTGAGGATATCAACGAGGTGTACGACCTCGTCTATATCGGCGCGAGCCTGTATGGATTCAATACGACCGGTACGGGAACCGGCAGGACTACCGTTTACAATGACAGTACGAACATGAACGGCCTTATCTACTCCAATATCGGCGATACCTATCAAAGCCAACGGAACCTCAGCGGATTGCTGGACAGAGACTTTGCAACCGGTTCCTACAGCACATTTACCGGAAGTGACGGAAAGACTTATCATAAAATAAACCCAAGCATGGCGACGGGATACCGCTTGTCCGGCAACGACATCACTCAGACCAAGCTGGACGAACTGACGAACTTTGCAAGGTCCGGCTTTCCGATCATTATTTCCAATGATCTGCTGAACGCGGGGACAGACGCTGCCCCGGCGTACAATATGTCGGTGTCTCTCACAGGTACCTATAGCGGAGGGTATCTGACGCTGACGGCGACAGTGAACACCGACGCGACGGGTGATTTTATTTACCAATGGTACAAAGATGGTCAGAAACTCAGCGAGTATACTGCCACATCAAGCAAGACCGCAACTTATAAAATCACTTCGGTTAGTGCCGGTAGCTATCAATGCAAGGTTACGTTGAAAGGCAAGACGGCGGACAGCAACACGGTAACGTTAAGCAAAAAGTACTCGGTTACTCTTTACGATCAAGATGAATCACCATTATCATTGTATTACGTTTCGGTTGCTGTTACTAATAATAGCAACTTTACGGCATCGACACCTTTCATAACTGGGCAAGCAACATATACATGGCAACACAGGTACAATACTTCTGATTGGGATAATTGCTCAGGACTAAATAATGTTACCGTTTCAGGAGCAAGCATTACCATTTCCCCCAAAGCGTATGGCTACTATGACGATTTCCGATGCAAAGTATCATATAACGGCAATACTTATTATAGCAGGACTTATTACTACAATCATAATGGCAAGGTTTCCTCTTATGACGTTGGCGATGTTAGCAGTTTGAAATTTGATCTATATGCTAATGTTGCAGTTGGGACAGATTCATCTGGAAATATGGCACTAATTGCAAATCCGTCAAGTACGATACCGTCAAATATGTGTGTTTATAATTGGCGGCAAGACAATGGATATAATAATACTACACCGGTTTGTTCATCACAAGTCTACACTCTATCAAATGAAGGCTATTACTATTACCGACTTTATATTTCCGATTATGATGATTATGCCTATAGTAAGGAATATAAGGTAACTTACTATTGGGACATTTCCATCGACACCACCGGGGGGACGACCGTAATCATCCCTGCGCAGGAGGCCACGGATGCCACGGTGAATACCGACAGGGTGGACAATTGCTCCAATATGTATACGGCGCTGAATACCCTGCTGCCTTACGCCAATGTCATGACCGGCAATGAAGCGACGCAGCAGAAAAATACGCTTCTCAAGTATCTCAACCTTTCCAAGCCGTCCATTGACTTCACAGTTGCCGGAGGAGCAAAGCCTAAAGAGTATGCCGGGGTCGGTCAAATAGGCGGAAGCCTTATTGAGAATAATACGCTTACCTATACGTTCGCCATCAATAATTTGACGGACGCGACGCCTTTGACCACGCATTATACCTGTGAACTTTTCCTTGATCAGAACGCCGATGGCCGGTACAAGGCCAATGAAGAGCTGACGGATCTGCTTATCAAGGACAGTGACGGGAATGTCGTGGAAGCAGACCAGCTGGCGGCGGGGAGAACGTATACGGTCACCCGCAAGCTCCCCAGCACTTACAGCGGCATCCTTCCCTGGCAGCTGAAAATCACCAAGGTCGGCGCGGCGCAGATCCATACCTCCGCCACGGGCTATACCTATATCATGCCGTCCGACCAGCAGAAGACGACGATCAATATCCTTCAGGTCAGAAAGGACAGCAACACACTCAATATCTCGTCGGGTACGGATGGAACTTCAGTATTCAAGAATCTGTACAGCGAGATCAGCAGCGCGTATGTGCTGAACGTAAAGTCCATTACCATCACCCAGTTGAACAACTTTACGCCAAACAGCGAGACCTATAATTACGCGGAAAACATCGGCAAGTATCTGGACGGATATGATATGCTTGTCATGGGTTTTGCCGACTGCTACGGAGATCTGAACAAAACCAGCGCCGACGCGGTGGTAAATTACATCAATAGCGGAAAAGCGATCCTGTTCACGCATGATACCACGTCGTTCTCCAATCTCCCGGTTACAAGTTATCAAACCACTTCTGACAGTACAATCGCACAGGAATGGGGCTACTATTTCAATACCATCCTCCGCGACCCCGTCGGCCTGGATCGCTACGGCGTGACCAATGCGACGTTTGGTATAACCAAGTATTCGTTGGCGAAGACAACGAGCGGCCTCGTAGCCAGCGGCTACGGGGGGCTCGGGACAACAACTTTGGCGAGTGCATTGACGGATGCGGGTTATTCCATCGCCTATGAGCCGAAGAGCGGTAAGATGAATACCGTCCAGGAAACACAGGGCTTTACAAAATATGAGCTCGTGAGATATTCTGCCAACACGTCGCAGAAATACCCGTCGTCGGATAACAAATACGCCACGGGTGGCGATACGAATACGACAACATCCGTTTCCCAGGTGAATAAGGGCCAGATCACGACATACCCGTTCAACATCAACACAACAGGCTTTTCAGGCGGCGGCGGTTCTATCGGAAAAACCCTTACGGTTGCGGAGACGCATGACCAGTATTACCAGCTCAATATGAATTCCAACGACGTGGTCGTATGGTATTGCCTGTCCGGCAGCAACTTTGTTAACGCAAAAAACGACGGCGTCAATGCCTATTACATTTACAACCGGGGCAACGTCACCTATTCCGGCGCCGGCCATAAGCCGTACGACATTAGTGCCCACGAAGCGGAGCTTTTCGTTAATACCATGATCGCCGCGTACCGGGCGGCGGCGGTGGATCCTACGTTCGACTTCAAGTCCTCGGATGATACATCGGTTTCCGCGCAATTTGTCCCGATGGAATATGAAAACTCCATAGCGACCTCCGCCGCCGGTACGGCTGTGGAAAACGCGAAAATCTATTTCAAGATTTCCGATGCGAACCTCTCCGCGGATAAGACCGTCGGCTTGCAGTTCTACTATCAGCTTGGCAACCGGGCAATGACGGATGATGAAAAAGCCGCCCTGATCAACGGCGAGGACCCAACAAGCAAAGAATACGGCGAAAAACACAGCAAAGAATCCGTCTATACGGCGATCAGCTCGGGCCTCGAAATCCACAGGGCAGACACCGGCGCACCTGTGGTTGCGGCCAATGTCTACAGCGACACGCTGTACTATTTCATGCTGCCGGACAGCGTCCTGAACGCGTTTGCAGGCAACGACCAGTCTGTACTTACGTTGCTGGGCAAGGTCACGACGAGAATCGGTACAAAAAACTATATCGGCATATCGACGATGACGCTGCAGAAGCTGGGCTTCATGTCCCTGCGATGAGCGCATACGGCGAGGGCGCCGGACGAAATTTCGTCCGGCGCCCTTTTTACTCACTTTTTCTTTTTAAACCGGGTCAGCAGGAGCGCGCCCACCGCGGCGGCCCCGGCCAGAAAGACCGTGGCCAGCCAGGGCAGACCCAGAAAATGCGGCAGCGGCGCGAGACACAGCAATGCTCCGCCCAGCAGCAGCGCGCCCTCCAGCAGGCCCAGCAGCAGCAGACCCAGCAGGGCGCGTTTGCCCTCCCACTCGCTCTCGGCGGCGGATTGCCGCACGCTGACGGTCAGATGCCCGGCGTTGGCCCTCTTGAGATACTCCGACAACTGACTGGGCAGCACGGTGAGTTTGTCGCCGGAGGCCAGCAGATTTTTCGCGGCGGTTTTCAGCCGCGTGCGGAGGGCGTCGTTATCCGTCATGGCGGCGGCCACGTAGTCGATGACGATCTGCAGCACGTTGGTCTGGGGGCTGACGTCCGCGATGAGACCTTGCACCACCAGCAGACTGCGCCCCAGCATGGTCAGCGAGGCGGGAACCTGCACACCGTAGCGGTTGAGTATGTCCACGCACTCCGTCACCGCGGCGCCCAGATTGATGTCCGCCATGGCCATGGATTTGTACTGCGCCACCAGCCCGTCCACCTCGGCGGACAGGGCCAGCCGATCCGGGGGGCGGCCGCAGGTGCACATGGCCAGCAGCGTGTCGGTGAGGCCCATGATGTCGTTTTCATAGAGCGTGGTGATGATGTTGGTGTAAAGGTCGGCATCCCGCCGGGACAGACGGCCCATCATGCCCAGATCCAGCCACACGATCCTGCCGTCCCGCACGCGGATGTTGCCCGGATGGGGATCGGCGTGGAAAAAGCGGTCCACCGTGATCTGCTTGATGTAGTTGTTCACCAGCTTCACGGCGATCTCATCCAGATCGTAGCCCGCGTCGGTGAGCCCCTGCGTGTCGTCGATCTGCCAGCCGCCGATGTTTTCCATCACGATGATGCGGCCGTTGGACAGCTCCTGATGTACCTCCGGGCAGGCCACGTATTTGATCTCGCGGTTGCAGGCGCGGAATTCCTCCAGATTGCGGACTTCCACATCGAAGTCCAACTCCTCCCGCAGGGCGCGGCCCATCTCGTCGACGACCCTGCCGAAGTCCAGCGCGCTGCCGATGGGTGTGTACTTGCTCAGCCCGGCAGCCCGCTTCATCAGTTTGAGGTCCCGTTCCATGGTTTTGCGGATATCCGGCCGCTGGAGCTTGATTACCACATCCGACCCGTCCGGCAGACGGGCGGCATGGACCTGGGCAATGGAGGCGCTGCCTAGGGGCTTGGGTTCGATGGCGGAAAAAACCTCCTGCCAGGGGCGGCCATAGACCTCGCTGACTAGGGCGCGGACCTGCTCGCCGGGCATGGGGGTCACGTCGGTGCGCAGCCCCTCCAGCGCGGCGCAGTACTCCCGCGGCAGGATGTCCGACCGCAGGGACAGAATCTGGCCGAATTTGACGAAGGTGGGGCCCAGATCCTCCAAAATTGAGCGCAACTTATCCGGCGTCAGCCCCTGGGTGAACTGATGCCTGCTTAGAATAGACAGTATTTCCCGAAAGCGCTTGCCTTCTTCGATTTTCCCGCCCGCGGCCTGGGCCATTTACTTCTGCTCGCCCTGCATGGCCAGCAGCTTTTCCAGCAGCTTGGCGCGCTCGTCGTCGCTGAGTTTGGTCACGTCGATTCCACCGGCGGCGGAGGGTGTAGCCGCGTCCTTGCATTTGCGCTTTAACTCTTCGTTGAGGGCCCGGCCCTTTTCCACGGTCACTTCGCCGCGCTTGACGCACTCGTCAATGACCTCGCCCAGCTTTTCATAGCCCAGCTCCGTGGCGCCGATACCGGCGGCCAGAATCTTCCTCAGGGTGTTGTCCATGGATTCCATAGCGATACCTCCAGAATTTTATTTTGAATAGGTTTTGTCGATGTTTTGCAGCAGCTCTACAAAGAAATTCTGCGTTTCGGCACGATCGGCGTTGAACACGCCGCCGATGACGGCAAAATGGTCCAGATGCCGCACGGGCATCACATTCCATACGCCCGGCGCCACGGGCGCGGAAGCGCTGTACAGGCAGAAGGGCTCGTTCACCGGGTAGGTGGCGGAGATAGTGTTCACCAGCCCGTCGTTGGGCAGCCAGTCCTTGCCGACGAAGTGCCCGCCGGGGGTGCGCTGATCGTACCACCGGCCCATGCGGAACCCGTAATGGGTGAACAGCGGCGTCATTTTGGCGTCGGGCCACTGACGGTAGCTGAGCAGCCCCAGATGGGTGCGGCAGCAGGGATAGGAGAAGTAGTAAACGCCGGGCAGCGCGCCCAGCTGCCCATTCAGCGCGGCGGCGCCGTCAATGGACAGATCCCGCAGGGCATGGTCGCCGCTGTGCAGGAATTCCGCGCTGAGGGTGCGGGAGAGGGTATCCGTCACACTCTCGCCGGGCTCCCGGCGGATGCCGAATTGATCCAGCTTGAAGTCGTATTCATTTTTCAGTTCGGACACGCCCCAGGTTTTGGCCCCGCCGGTGAACAGCATCATGATAAGTCCCGTGAGACTGCCGCAGCACGAGGTCAGAGTGGTGCCATTGTGGGGGGCGGCCACGGTGGTGACGGAGTGGATGCACCCGGCCTGCCCGCCCAGGAAAAACGGGGAGGGGACCGTACCGGCGGCCTTGGCGGCCTCGATCTCCTCGGGGCGGCCCCTGTCCAGGATATCCAGAAACAGGCGCACGGTGGCCCCGCCGAAGCTGTGGCCGATAAGGTCGATGGACTTGTCCTGCCAGGCCCCCACCAGCGGCTGGGCATAGGCCACACCGAAGCGCGCGTGATGATAGCTTTCCGCGTGGGCCACGCCGTAATCGGCCCGTCCGCCGTTAAGCTGGGCATAGAGCTCGCAGGCGCGGTCCCAGGCGCTGGACAGGGAACCCACGGACGCCGTGCGGCAGTCGTAACCGGCCGCCCGCAGCGGCGCGAGCGCATCGCCGGCGGTGAGGCCCCAGTAGGGCAGCGCGGCATACAGGCCGTCGCGCTCACCCCAGCCCAGGAAACCGTGGACGAACACCGCGGTGCGGTTTTGTTCGGACATACGCCAGCCTCCGATACTACCGAAATGTTTGTACAGCCAGATTATAAGCCTGCCGGGCGTTTCCGTCAAGAAAGGGACAGGAAAAGCCGGGGGACGGCTGTCCCCCGGCAGAAAAAGCGGGATGCTCAGATCTGACGGAAGGCCTGCTCAAAATCGGCGATGATATCCTCGGCATTTTCAAGGCCCACAGAGAGCCGGATGAGACCGGCGGAGATACCCGCCGCTTTCAGATCGTCGGCGGAATAGGTGGAGTGGGTCATGGAGGCGGGGTGTTCGATCAGCGTCTCGGCGTCGCCCAGAGAGACGGCGATGGTGCACAGCCTGAGACTGTTGACGAACTTCATGCCGGCCGCCTTGCCGCCCTTGACCTCAAAGGAGATCATGCCGCCGAAGTCGCGCATCTGCCGTTCGGCGATGTCGTGGCCCGGGTGCGTGGGCAGGCCGGGGTAGTAGACCTTTTCCACCTTGGGGCAGGCGTCCAGATAGGCGGCGATCCTGCGGGCGCTGTCGCAGTGGCGCTGCACGCGGATCTCCAGCGTTTTCAGACCGCGGAGGATGAGCCACGCCTCGAAGGGACCCAGGGTAGCGCCGGTCATGTCCTTCAGACCGAACAGCTTGACTTTGGAGATGAATTCCTGAGAGCCTACCACAAAGCCCGCAATCACGTCGCCATGGCCGTTGATGTACTTGGTGGCAGAATGAACCACCACATCCGCGCCCAGCGCCAGCGGATTCTGCAGCGCGGGGGAGGCGAAGGTGTTGTCGCACACAACCATGATATCCTTGTTGTAGGCGTGGGCCTCCCTGGCGAGCAGGGCGATGTCGGAGATCTTCAGGTTGGGGTTGGCAGGAGTTTCCAGATAGACGCAGCAGGTGTTTTCCCGCAGGGCGGCTTTAAGATTTTCCACCTTGGACAGATCGGTGAAGGTGACCTCCACGCCATATTGGGTCATGCCGTGGCTTAGCAGCGCGAAGGTGCAGCCGTAAAGTGTCTCATCAGCGATGATATGTTTTCCGGCGCCGGCGATGCTCCACAGGCAGGCGGAGATTGCGCCCATGCCGGAGGCGGCCGCCGCGGCGGCCTCGCCGCCCTCCAGCGCCGCGACCTTGGCCTCCACCACGGAGGTGGTGGGGTTGCCCAGCCGGGTGTAGATATAGCCGCTTTCCTCACCGGCAAAGCGGCGCCCACCCTGTTCGCAGCAATCAAACTCAAAGGTGGAGGATTGATAGATGGGCATCGTGAGAGATCCGTATTGTTCGTCGTGCACGTTTCCCGCGTGAACTGCTTTCGTGCCGAACCCGGCACCGGTGAGAATATCTTTTCCCATGTCTTTCTCCTTTGTTTTGTCCATACATTTTACGCCAACAGTTGGAGATGGCGCAAAGTAATTATACGATATACACAACAGGCCTGTCAACTGACAACAAAAAAATTAGCAAAATAGCACAATGATTTTGTGAATTAAATGACTTTTAAAAAGTGCGAAAATTGTGCGCTCCTCTCTTGCCACAAAGGGAAAACAGGATTATAATAACAATAATCGATTCAAAAACAAGGAGACCTTTATGGAAAACGTCCAGTATCTGTGCCCGAAATGCGGCTGCCGGAATTATGAGACGGATCAGTTTCAGGCGACGGGCGGAGACTTCGCCAAACTGTTCAATGTGCAGAACAAGCGCTTTTGCACCGTGACCTGCACTCACTGCGGTTATACGGAGCTCTACAGGCAGGAGACCAGCGCCGGTATGAATATTCTGGATTTCCTGATGAACGGTTGACGGGGAGGACCGCCAATGCAGTTCGGACTGATCGCCGCGATTGCTTTCGCAGTCTGCGCCGCCAAGTATCTCGCGCACAGGATCCATCGGCCGGATATTGACAAGCTGTTTTTAAAGCTCCATGTCGTATTCGGCGCTATTTTGCCCATCGCGGCCGGGATCCATACCGTAAAGATGCTGAAAAGCCCCCGCCGCCTCCGGGAGACGGTTTCCGGCTTCTGTATTGACGCCGGTATTCTGGGCCTGCTGGTGAGCCATTTTTTCTGCAAAGCGCTGGGGGAAAAGGCCATGCCCCTGCACAGATTCTCCACGGTCTTTACCGGGGTGGGTCTGACCGCACATTGTTTTACGCACCATTAACTTGAGCATAAATATTACTATAGGAGGATTACGACACATGTATCTGTTTCTTAAAGCGGCACAAGGGTTCAGCGTTGGACTTTACGGCCTGTTCGGTTTTCTTGCGGTGTTCAAGAAAAAGCCTCTCCCGCTGATCGGACTTCTGCTGGCCCATGCGGCCGAGTACTATTTCAAGGGCCGTCAGATCGCTGAAGAAAAGGGCCTGGATCAGGCCTATGCGCTGAAGAAGTGCATGCTCTACGGCGTGACTTGGTGGCTGCCCGCCAGCGAGGGCGACCCGGACGTTACCTGAAATTTGAAAATCGCCCGCCGGAAATTTTCCGGCGGGCATTTTCATATCCGCGTCCAGGGTATATAATGCTGCCAGACTACGATTTGCGGAGGGAAGCCCATGTACAAGATGGACGGAGACAATCAATTTGATAACGGCGTCTATGACGAGCGCCGCTGGTCGGCCCCTGTGATCCAATCCCCTGAGGAGCTGGCCGGGTATCTCAGGGCCGCCAATATCCCGGGCCGCCGTCTCACCGGTGTGCGCTGCGTGGGCCCGGCCTATAACTTCACCCGGGAGTGGCTGGAGAGCCTGGCTTTCACCGCGGCCATGGCCAACACCGACCCGGAGAAAGCCTTCCCGCCCCTGGCCGAGTATCTGCCGGAGGATACGGTGTTCAACCGTCTGCTGCTCACCGACAAACCGGTGGTGCTGGAATTTGACACCGGCGACAGTCTGGCGGTGGATTTCTCCCGCCCGGCGGAGGTGCGCATGGCGCTGAATTCCATTCCCGCGGGCGTGCAGATGCAGCCCGGATGCGACAATGTGGACACGGCCGTACTGTTTTCCGAGGTCCTCGGCAAGCGCGTCCTGGGCCTGCAGATCGGCCGCCGCCGGAGCCTGCCGGAGGATTGGCCGCAGCCAAGCGGCGAGGAGTGGAAAGAACAGGAGACCCTGATCGCTTTTTTGCTGTTTCAGATGGAAGACGGCGTAGGTCTCGCCTTTGAGCCCTTCAGGGATACGGGCCGCGTGTTCGTTATCGGCCGGGAGAAGAAGATCCATACCATCTCCTACGGCGAATTGAAGCCCGCCCTCCGGCCCGACGCCTATACGCCGCCGGAGCAGCCCGAGACGGAGGACTGAGCCATGCTTTTCAGGCGGAGGGATCACAAAAAAGAAAAGCCCGCCCCCTCCGACGGCGATGAGGAGGAAGAGGACGAGCTGATGCAATATGAGGAAGAAGAGGGCGAGGACGGCCCCTGAAGAGCGCGCCGGCGGAATGCTTTCGCCGGCGCGTTCGCCTCAGTATCGTACGCTCTCCAAAAAAAGCCCCCTGGCGGGCGCGGTGGGTCCGGCGGCGGCGCGGTCCCCGGCGGCCAATATGGCCGGCATTTCCGCCGCGCTCCGGCTCCCCAGACCCACGTCCAGCAGGGTGCCGGTGAGGATGCGGACCATGTTGTACAAAAAGCCGTCCGCGGAGAAGGTGAGACGCAGCTCGTGCCCGCAGCGGGTCAGGTCGATGGATTCCACCGTGCGGACGGTGCTGTGCTTCATTTTCTTCGCCGCGCAGAAGGACCGATAGTCGTGGGTGCCGCACAGCGCCGCCGCCGCGACGCGCATGGCGGGCTCGTCCAGCGGTTCCGGTACTTGGTAGACATAACGCCGCTCAAACACACAGGGGGCGACGGAATTCCAGACCCGATAGACATAGATCTTGCCCTTGCAGGAGAGCCGGGCATGGAAACGGGGCGGCGCGATCTCCAGCGACAGCGCGCCCATGTCCGCCGGGAGGCGCGAGCGAAGTTGACATAATATTTCATCCGTCGGCAGGGCCGTATCGGCGCGAAAGGAGACCACCTGCCCCAGCGCATGGACGCCCTCGTCCGTCCGCCCGGAGGCGGCGGCCTCCGCAGGTGCGCCGAGGATCCCGGCCAGAGCCGTTTCCAGCGTCTCCTGCAGGGTGTTTTTTGTGTTGCCCTGCCGCTGCCAGCCGTTGTAGCCGGTGCCGTCGTAACACAGTGTAAGCTTGTAATTTGTCATAGCGCGCCTCCTGACCAGATAAGATTATACCGCAGAAATGCAGGAATGGAAAGACCCGAAAAAATGGCAAAAATATGTTAGAATAACCAACATGTACTTGACTTTTCTTTGACAAATAGGTATCATGTAAACAAAGGCATGGAGCGTGTCCATACCAAATAATTTAATGATTGAAGGAGTAGGATCATGGATTTTGCTGCTACTAAACTCGGAGACGCCCTGAAGAACGATCAGGTTATCGCAGTTGTCGAAAAGTATGCTCCCGCCCTGCTCAAGACCCCAGGCCTGAAGCTCATGAGCAAGAAGACCCTGCAGGATATCTTCAATATGGTTCCTACCAGCAAGGTTCCCCAGGAGACCAAGGACAAGATCAAGGCCGAGATCGAGGCCATCTGATTTTTACCTGTACAGCAGGGCCGTACCAAAACGGACGTTTTGGTACGGCCCTTTTTTGCAGGGAAAACAGGAAAACAAAATCGGAGGACAATCCCCCGCTTAAATAGCCGAAACCTTGTTGCGGCGGACAGGGAGCTGTGATACTATGTCATGCATAGAGTAACCGCGGTCGTTCCGCAAGGTAGTCCGTCCACCGCGGCAGACACGAAATCATCCAGACAGGAGGCCCACAATGGCAGCGTACAATACGATAACGCCCCAGATTGCCGAACAGCTGAAGGCCGCAGTCGGCGAGAAGAGATTTTTCGCGGGTGAGGCCGTCAATCCCGATTATTCCCATGACGAAATGCCGATCTACGGCAAATATTTTCCCGAGGTCGTGTGCGAGGTGGAGACCACCGAGGAGGTCTCGGCCATCATGAAAATCTGCTCCGCGAACAGGATCCCCGTGACGCCCAGAGGCGCGGGCACGGGTCTGGTGGGCGGCTGTGTGCCGCTGGTGGGCGGCGTTGTCGTCTGTACCAAGCGGATGAACAGGATCCTCACCTACGACATGAGCAATCTCGTGGTCCACATCCAGCCGGGCGTGCTGCTGCGGGATCTGGCAGCGGACGCGCTGGCCCACGGGCTGATGTATCCCCCCGATCCCGGCGAAAAAACCGCCACCGTGGGCGGCAACGTCTCCACCAACGCCGGCGGTATGCGCGCCGTGAAGTACGGCGTCACCCGGGACTATGTGCTGGCGATGACGGTGGTGCTGCCCTCCGGCGAGATCATCAAGCTGGGCAAGACCGTGTGCAAGACCAGCTCCGGCTATAGCCTGCTGCACCTGATGATCGGTTCCGAGGGCACGCTGGGCATTATCACCGAGCTGACCATGAAGCTTGTTCCCAAGCCGGAGCGCGATGTGTCCCTGATCCTGCCTTTCGCGGATGTGGAGTCCTGCATCGCCGCCGTGCCGAAGATCAAGCTGGCAAACCTCGATCCCCAGTCCATCGAGTTTATGGAGGCCGACATCGTAAAGTCCTCCGCGGCCTTTACCGGCAGCCCCGTGTTTCCCACGGAGGTCAACGGCAGGGAAGTGGGAGCAAGCCTTCTGGTGACCTTTGTGGGCAGCACCGAGGACGAGCTGTACATGAGGATGGAAAAGCTGGCGGACGTCGTCGAGGCGGCGGGCGCTTACGATGTGCTGGTGGTGGACACCCCGACTTTGAAAAAAGAGGTCTGGGCCGCCCGCTCCAGCTTCCTCACCGCCATCGAGGCCGACACCAAAATGCTGGACGAGATGGACGTAGTGGTGCCCGTGGACCGCATCGCGGAGTTTCTGATCTTCGTGCGGGAGACCGGCAGGGAGGTGGGCATTGCCATCCGCAGCTTCGGCCACGCCGGGGACGGCAATCTCCACATCTACTGCTGCGCCAACGACATGACCCGGGAGGAGTTTTCCGACAAGGTGGAGAAGGTCATGAGCAGGGCCTATGCCAAGTGCACGGAATTTCAGGGTCAGGTCTCCGGCGAGCACGCCATCGGCCACGCGAAGAAGCGTTATCTGCGGGAGTCTGTGGGCGACACCGTCTTCGGCCTGATGGCCTCGGTCAAGAAGGTCTTTGACCCGGATATGATCCTGAACCCCGGCAAAGTCTGCAGCGACGTCTGAAAGGAGATAGCCGATGCTGAAAATACTTGTTTGTGTGAAACAGGTGCCGGACGTGGAGCTGGTGAAAATGGACCCGGAGACCGGCAACCTTGTGCGCGAGGGCGTTCCCACCCTGACGAACCCGCTGGATACCAACGCGCTGGAGGCCGCCGTGCAGATGAAGGAGAAATACGGCGGTACCGTCACCGTCATCACCATGGGTCCGCCCATGGCGGCCGCCACCCTGCGGGAATGCCTGGCCTGCGGCGCGGACAGCGCCGTGCTCATCTCCGGCCGCCCCTTCGGCGGCGCTGACACCCTGTCCACCAGCTACACCGTCGCCAAAGCGGCGGAGACGCTGGGCAAATTTGACCTGATCTTCTGCGGCAAGGAGTCGCTGGACGGCGCCACCGGCCAGATGGCGAGCCAACTCGCCGAGCGCTTCGACGCCGCCCAGATTACCGGCTGCCTGCTCATCGAGCGCTGCGACCCCGACAAAAACGTTCTCATCGCGCAGCGCGCGCTGGAGAACGGCGTCGAGACGGTGGAAGCCCGCCTGCCCTGCCTGCTCACGGTGGAAAAACAGAATTACCGCGCCCGCATCCCCAATCTGAGGGGCAAGCTCGCCGCCAGAAAGGCGGAGATCGCGGTGCTCACGGAAAACGATATCACCGGGCTGGACCCGCGGAAGATCGGCGTCCCCGGCTCCGGCACCATCGTGCCGCGCATCTATCCGCCCGCGCTTCCCGAACCGGGGCAGTTCCTCAGCGAGGGCAGCACGGAAAAGAACGTGGCCAGGCTCGTCGGCCTGCTGGCCGGCAAGAGCGCGATCTGAGGAGGCGCAGCGATGGAAAAACGGGACTATAAAAATATGTGGGTCTATATCGAGCACGACGGCGCTGCCGCCGCGCCCGTGGGACTGGAGCTGTGCTGCGAGGTCCGCAGGCTCTGCGACGTGACGGGCGACAAGCTGTACGCCGTGGTGCTGGGCGATCTGCCCGCAGCCGAGATCGAAAAGGTCCGGGGCTGCGCCGTGGACGGCGTGATCCGCGTCAAGGGCACCGGCTACAGTCCGTACAATACCGACGCCTATGCCAACGCCTTCACCGTCCTGTCAAGAAAATATAACCCCTCCGCCATTTTTGTGGGGGGCAGCATCAATGGCCGGGATTTCGCGCCGCGCTTTGCCGTGCAGCTGGACACCGGCTGCACCTCCGACGCCATGGAGCTGGACTACGATCCCGCCACCGGCGACATTCAGTTCATCGAGCCCGCCGTGGGCGGCAAGATCATGGCAGTCATCACCGTGCCGACCCTGCGGCCCCAGGTGGGCACCATCCGTCCCGGCACCTTCAGGTACGCCCCCACCGGCGCCAGGGCGCAGGTGGAGGAGATCACCGAACAGATTGACTTCCCCAGGGAAAACATTCGCTGCCGCCGGCTGTCCTTCAAACCGGACGAGGCCGATCCCCAGTTGGATATCTCCGACTGCGACGTTATCGTCTGCGTCGGCAACGGCCTTGCGGACGGGACGCATCTGACCCGGTACCGGGAGCTGGCGGCACTGCTGGGCGGAAAGCTCGGCTGTACCCGGCCGCTGTTCGACCGGGGCATCCTGCCCTACAAACTGCAGATCGGGCAGTCCGGCGTCATCGTCAAGCCGAAGCTCTATTTCTGCTTCGGCGTGTCCGGCGCCGTGAACCATGTCGCCGGCATCTCCGCGGGCACCTTTGTCGCCGTGAACTCCGACCCGGACGCGCAGATCTTCAATTACTGCGACTACGGCATCGTGGGCGATATGGACGAGGTCTGCGACGAACTGATCGCGGCGCTGAAAGCCAGAAAATAACGGTCGTTGACCAGAAAGCGGGACGGCGATGAGAACGGTATATCCGGATTATTACAAGGACTTTTGCTGTACGGCGTCGGCGTGCCGCCATACCTGCTGCGCCGGGTGGGAGATCGACATCGACAGCGCGTCAATGAGGTGCTACGCGGCGGCGGAAGGGGACCTGGGCCGGCGGCTGAGAGCCGGTATCGCCGGGGGCGAAAATCCCCATTTCGTTCTCACGGAGGGCGGGCGCTGCCCCATGCTGAACGACGACGGCCTGTGCGCCGTTCTCCTGGACCTGGGGGAGGACGCGCTGTGCGACATCTGTGCGGAGCATCCGCGCTTCCACACCTTTCTGTCCGACCGGACGGAGACGGGCTTGGGCCTGTGCTGCGAGGAAGCGGCGCGCCTGCTGCTGAGCCGCCGCGGGCCCATCCGGCTGCTGGGCGAGGGCGGGGAAAAGCTCACGCGGGGCGAGAAAAAGCTGCTGGGGCAGCGGGCCCTGGCTTTCGGCGTCCTGTGGCGGAGCGGCGGACTGCGGGCGCGGCTGGACGATCTGCTGTTCGTGTTCGGCGCGTCCATGGCGGAGCGGCCCGCCCGGGAATGGGCGGACATCTGCCTGGGGCTGGAACGGATGGACGGGCGCTGGACGGCGCTGCTGGAGGGGCTGCGGGAGGTGGACGGGGCCGATGTGGCCGAGTTTGACCGCCGATACCCCCAGACGCTGCGTGAATATGAAAATTTGCTCTGGTATTTCTTCTACCGCCACTTTCTCTCGGCGGCGGACAGCGGCAGCGTCGCGGCTCCGCTGCGATTCGCGGCGGTGTCGTGGCAGATCATCCACGCGCTGGATGCCGCGAAATTCAAACGCGCCGGGGCCTTTGCTCCGGCAGACCGGGCGGAGCACGCCCGGCTCTACTCCGCGGAGATCGAGTATTCCGATGAAAATATGGAAGCGATGCTGGAGCTGCTGCAATAAAAAAGCTCCGTATTCCGATTGGGAATACGGAGCTTTTTCTTATTTCTTACGCCTCGTCGATGATGCGGTGGATCACGTTGGTGAAGCGTTTGGCGTTGTACACCACGGGCACGGGGTAGACGGGGTTGGCCTCGTGCAGGGCCCATTCAACCATCTGGGGGATGTCCGACTCCTTGATGAAGCTGAAGCCGGTGGGGATCTCCATCCGCTTGTTCATGGCCCGGATCTCCGCGATGAAGGACTTGGCCTTCTCTTCCTCGGTGCCGGTGAAATTCAAGCCGGTGAGCTCGGCCAGATGGGCCAGTTTCTCATACACGGCGGGGCCGTAATCCTCCAGCACAATAGGCAGGATGACGGCGTTGGCCAAGCCGTGGGGGGTGTTGTACAGGCCGCCCAGGGTGTGAGCGATGGCGTGGACGTTGCCCACGCCCGCGCGGGTGAAGGCGAAGCCCGCCTTGTAGGCCGCGATAAGCATCTGGGTACGGGCCTCCATGTCGTTGCCGTCCCGGTAGGCGCGCTCCAGATAAGTAAAGATCTCGCACACGGCCTCCTCCGCCAGACGGATGCTCTCCTCCGTGTTGTAGGTCCAGCAGACGTAGGCCTCCACCGCGTGAGTCAGCGCGTCCATGCCGGTGGTGGAGGTGGTTTTGGGCGGGAGGTTGCGGGTCATCTCGGGGTCCAGCACGGCGTAGAGCGGTACCAGGCACAGGTCCATGATGGCGTATTTGTGATGGGTGTCCGAGTCGGTGATGACCGCGGCGATGGTGGTCTCCGATCCGGTGCCTGCCGTGGTGGGCACGGCGATGAAGGGCGGAATCTTTTTCATGACCTTCAGCAGCCCGGCCATTTTGCCCACTTCCCAGTTGGGATGGACTACCCGTGCAGCCGCACCCTTGGCCGCGTCCATGGAGGAACCGCCGCCGATGGCGATGAAGCCCTGACAGCCGGTCTCCAGATAACGCCGCTGAATTTTGTTGACGGTGTTTACCGACGGGTTGGATTCCACCTCGGCAAAGAGCTCATAGGCGATGCCGGCATTGTCCAGCTCCTTGAGGATCATGGGCGCCAGTGTCTTGCCGATGGTGGGGCCGGTGACCACCATGGCCTTCTTTACGTGGGATTTCTTCAGCAGTTCGGGTATTTTAGCCACGCTGCCGATGCCGGAGACGGGGATTGGCTTGCGCCAGGGCAGCATCCGTGCGCCGACATTAAAAACGCCCTGAAAAGCGCGATAATAGGCTGTGTTGACCATGTCCATTTGTAAAATCCCTCCATATTTTTCAATTTGCCAAAAAATATAATATTCCCGTACCCGGCGTTCAGTCAAGTGCCAAAGCGCATTTCAGCACATTGATGAAAAAAAGGCTAAACGGATGTGCGAAATGTTCAAACAAAGAATGAGTCTTGACATACCTCGGAAATCTATGTATACTAGGCATAGATTTCCGAGGTATTTGGAGGTGCTTATGAAAATTGACAGAGGGTTGATGACCGGGAGCACCACGCTGCTGATCCTCAAGCTGCTCTCCGAAGGGGAGAAGTACGGCTATGAGATGATCCGGGAGCTGGCACGCCGCAGCGAGAACGCCTTTGAACTCAAGGAGGGGACGCTGTATCCCATCCTTCACGATCTGGAGGACAAGGGCTGCGTGGAGGCTTTCACGCAGGAAACCTCCGGCGGGCGGCAGCGCCGCTATTATCGCATCACGCGGAAGGGGATGGGCCTGCTGAGAGATAAGACCGAGGAGTGGCGCTACTTTGCCGGCAAGGTCAATGGCGTGCTGGGCGGCGCCACCGCGGTGCCGGGACTGGCATGACGGGCCGGGAGGACGCGGCGGCGTGGTGCGACGCGGCCTGCGCCTATATCCGCTACAAGCCGGACCGCGGCCCTGTCCGGGAGGAACTTCTGGGCCACATCGAGGACAAGACTGCGTTTTATGAGGACGGCGGACTGGATGCCGACGCGGCGGAGGAGAAGGCCGTGTCCGACATGGGCAGCCCCGTTTCCACAGGGCTGCTGCTGCGCAAGACCCACAAGCCCTATCTGGGCTGGTGCCTGACGGCGACAAAGGGAATTCTTTTGCTCACGTCAATCCTGACAGTGGCGCTGATGCTTTTTGGCGGCGGGATCGCCAATCTCAGGTCCGCCGCCCTGCAATTGGCCGGCAAACAGCCGGACTACCCCTTCTGCGACTACAACCGGCAGGTGGCCGGCTACACGCCGGTGGACGCGCTGGTACGGGTAAAACCGTTCCAATGCGGGGACTACGCCTTTTCTGTGGCGGACGCCTATCTATGGCGCGGCACCGGGGGCACCGGTGTGGCCGCATTCCGGCTGAATGTGCGCCCCGCGCATTTTTGGCTGGGCACGCCGATGCTCGATCTCTACGCCGTGGACGATCTGGGGCGGCAGTATTTTGCCGTCGGCGCGGCGGAGGACGCGTCCGGCCAGCTGGCCATGACCGCTTACTCAAGGTCGCTGGGCGACACCAGCTGCGGCATCACCGTGTGGATGCCGGATCTGCGCGCCAAATGGGTGGAGATCCGCTGCCCCAACAACGACGGCTTTGTGATCCGCCTTGATCTGCCGGAGGCGACGACATGACAAAGACAAAGAAGAAAAGAGTTTTAAAAATTCTCAGCTGCCTGCTGGGCACGGCGGCGCTGCTGTTCGCGGCATGGATGGGCACCGGGTATTCGCCGCTGACGGACGCGGGCAAGCTGCACCGTATGGAGCGGCGGATGCTGTTAACACCCTCGGAGCTGGCGCTGGAAGAAACCGCGCAGGACGAGTACGGCACCCAGAAGATGGCGGTGGGCGACAACGGCACTCAATACACAGTTATGCAGCTCTGCTATACACCGCAAATCAATCTGCTGAACTGGTGGGGCGGCTACTCCGACGGTTTTGCTCAGAAAAAGACGGAGCTCAACATTCTCGAGTCAAAATGCCAGAAAATGTTTTGCGTGTGCGCCCAACGGAACTGCGCTGCCATCGGCGCGGTCCTTTACATTCCCGGCGACGGGGAGAGCAGCACCCCGCTGGTCTTGTCCTGGCAGAGCCCGGGAACCGACAAGGGTGTTTACGGTTTTGCCGTGCCGGAACAGACTGATGCCGACGCGCAGCGGCTGACAGAGGCCTACCGCGGGAACCGTCTGGAGCACTGCTACTACCTGGCGGCGCTGTACGACGCGGCGGGAAGCGTCACCGCCCTGTATGCCGCCGATCTGGGCACGGCGTCGCATTTTGCGGGCATTCTAAAATTCCCTGAGACAATGACGGCGGGCTTTATCGCGCCCGATCTCTCCCAGGTGCGCTTCACGCCCGACGGCGAACACGGCGTCGCCATCTCCTTCGGCGACACGCTGATGGTGCCCTTCGACCTGAGCGATCCTTCGATCTACGTTCAATAGGCGAAAAAAACGCGGGGGCGGCGCCCCCGCGTTTTTGTTATCCTACGTATTCCTGAATATACTCGTCCAGCTTGGCGGTGTAGAGCGCCGGGGCGCGGTACATCCCCTCAATGTGCTTCGCGCCGCTGACCACCAGCATTTCCTTGTGGGGCGAGGCGCAGATGCCGTACAGCTCCTGCCCCATGGTCAGGGGCACGGTCCTGTCGTCCGCGCCGTGGACGAACAGGATGGGCTTTTCCATATGTCTGCAGGCCAGACGGACATCCGTGTCCGCCAGATCGTAGCCCGCCATGAACTTGTTCACAAAGCGTACGGCACCGAAGGGCAGACGGCGGTGGATGCCCATCATGTGGCTGATGGCCTCCAGCCCGCTGGTATAGCCGGAATCGCATACGATGAATTTCACCTCGTCCGGGCAGCGGTCGCCCAGGTTGACCACCGTGGCGCCGCCCATGGAAAAGCCGTGGAGGATAATGTTGATGTCCCGGCCGTAGTTTTGGCGCAGAATGTCGATCCACTTCAGGCAGTCGCCGGTCTCAAAATAATCGAAGCCGATGAAGCGCCCGCCGGAGGAGCCGGAGGCCACGTGATCGTCGCAGAAGATGTCGATGCCCCGGCTGAGATAGTATTCCGCGAAGGGCGCGGCGGTCTCCGCATGGTTGGAGCGGTAGCCGTGGACCAGATAGGCGATGGTCTTGCTGCGCCCGCTGCCCGCGCGGTAATAGAAACCGTTGAGCAGATAGCCGTTGTCGGAGGCCATGGTCATGACCTCGTGGGGGCGGCTCTCCATGACCAGCGCCGAACGCTCCCGATCCTCATAAAAGGCGGGCTCGTGGCCGGGCTTTTCCAGCAGAAACCGGGAGAACCTGGAACGGGTGCGGTAGAAAACATAGCGGTACAGGTCCGTGACCAACAGTGTCGTCCCCACGGTGGCGGCCGCGGCGGCAGCGGCGAGATAAGTGGACTTTTTCATTTTTAGCCTCCGTCGCTTACAGGTTTTTGATCTGGTTCTGGATGAGCATTCCCACAGTGTCGGCAAGCTGATCGAGGGAATGAATGCGGGCAAAATCCCGCTCGTAGACCTTTTTGGCCGAGGCCACGTCCTCGTCGTCCCCGGTAAAGACGCACACCACGGCGATGCCGTTCGCCCGCAGGCGGCGGACCTCGAAGGCGGTGTCCGTGACGCCGGCGTCGGTCTCGTAGGAGATATATTCGTCCTCGCCCGCGCCGCGCATCTTGCGCACGTCGTTGGGTTTCACATCCGAAAGGATGATGAGGATGCGATGCTCGTACCGCGACTGCGCCATGAGATAGCCCGCCGCGCGCACGGCCAGCCCATCCCGGTTGCAGCCGTTGGAGACGTAGTCGAAAACGGCGTCGTTGCGCTTCGTCTCGTTGTAATCGCGAAAAATGTGCACGATGGTGTAGCCGGTCATGGAGCAGAAAGACATGACCCGGCAGGGAATGCCGCATCGGGTCAGGCTCTCCGCGATCATAAAGCCCTGACTGGATACCGTCTCCTGCCTGTATTTCTGGGAGGTGGAGGCGTCCAGCAGGATGTCCACGCTGAGGTCGCCCATGTTGCTCTGCTCGTCGCGGAGGAAGACCTTGTCGTCGTTCAGATACACAGCCCGCCAGACCCTGCCGCCGCTGAGCAGGCCGGAGTTGGCCTTGACAGGGGAGGGCTGCAGATGCAGCAGCACGGAATTCTGGATGCGCCCGGTGAGCTCTTCTACAGCGATGCGGTTGCGGACGAGGCTGCGCTTGTAATAGGCCCGGTTCATCTGCACCTGCTTGGCCTCGTGCTCCTTCTGCAGCGCCTCGAAGCCGTTTTGGATGCCCTGCTTCCTTATCGGCTCGCCCCGGGTGAACAGCAGATGGCAGCTGGCGTGATTGCCGCAGCACAGCGCCCGCTCGATCTCTGCCACCTGCTGGGGGGAATACAGCGTTCTGCCGTACTTGGTCTCCATAAAAGCGCGAAGCTCGTCGTCCGACAGGGCGGTGAGCGCCTTTTTCTGCTCGTCCTGTCCGCCGGCCTGGGCCCCGCCGTAGATGTTCTTCGGGTGGTCGGCAAAGCCGATGAAAAACTTCCGATAGCGCGTCTTGCCTCTGCCGCCGCTTTTGTGGGCGAACAGGGCGGGGGGAGCGCGGCGCTTCAGCCGCTTTTTCTCTTCCGCGGTCACCCGGAACCATTTTTCAAAAAGCGCGTCGGCCCGCGCCGCGATTTCGTCGGTGGTGAGCTCGGGGGAAAATTCCAGCTCGTTGAGCAGCTGAAGGTTGTAGCCGTCCAGCTTCGGTTCCAGTCCCAGCACCCGGGAGAAGTGGGCCAGCGCCATCGTCTCGTAAAAACGCAGATAGTCGCCCGCCTTGCCGGAGGCCAGCACTTCCCGGGCGTATTCCTCCCGCAGCGGGGCCAGCGCCGGACGGGAGGGGGCCTCCCTGGCGAACACGCAGTTCTCCAGCCCCAGCCACAGGAGCCCCTCGTAAACGTCGGCGTCCTCATACTGCTGAAAGCCGAGAAAAACCTTTTCCAGCTTGGGATACTCGTAGTGCCGCCGCACCGCGCCGATGATGCAGTTCCAGTAGACCTCGGCCCGCCCGCTGCCGTCGTAGGCCTTGAAGTCCGGCGTGAAGCTGTAATCGTGGGCGGCGTTCCATATTATGTTAACCGCACGGCGGTTTTGTACGTCGGAAATTTCCATCAGTCCCTGAAAATATCCCTTGCGGAGAGGGTCCTGGGCATCCGGGCTGCGATGAGATCGGCCACCAGCTGGCGCTCGAAATCGTCGAAGGATTTGTTGATAATGCCCAGCTCCAGCGCTTTGTACACGCCCAGCCCATTGCGTACCAGCGACAGCGCCGCCAGCAGCCCGCGCAGATCCAGCGCCTTGGTGGAAATCTCGGAGCTGTCACACTTGTTCCGCAGCTCTTGGAACAGCCCGGCGAACTGCCCGGCGTATTCGTCCGTGAGGGTGGGGAACTGGGCCAGCAGCAGTTTTCTCAGGTTTTCCTCGGAAATGATCGGCATATTGATGACCATGAAGCGGGAAGCCAGCGCCTCGTTGATCTCGCGGGTGCCGGCGTAGCCGTAGTTCATGGTGGCGATAAAGCGGGTGGCGGGAGCCAGCTCGATGCGGTCGTAGCCGGGCACGTCGATGATGCGGCGGAAGTCCAGCGTGGCGTGCAGCACGGCCAAAGACTCGTTTTTGGCCATGTTGATCTCGTCCAGCACGCCGAAGCCGCCGTTTTCCGCGCATTGATAGATGGGCCCCTTGCGCAGCGAGACTTCGCCGTTTTTGAAGGTATCCGTGCCCACCAGCGAGGCGGCGTCGGTATTGAGATAGAAGGAGATGTCCCAGCCGGGGCGGCCGAACACCGCGGACAGATTCTCGGCCAGAACGTTCTTGCCGGTGGCCTTGGGGCCAACCAGCAGCAAATTCTCGCCGGAGAGCAGCGCGGTCAGCGCCTCCTCCCAGACCTCGCCCCCGTAGTAGCGGTACCTGGGCGCGGGGACGCGGTAGGCGAGCGCGTCGCTCACCGGGTACGCGGCACGAAAATCGCCGATACGGCGGAGAATATCCTCGCGGATCCCTTCCTGACGCAGAAAATCCAGCATACTTGGCCTCCAGTCGTTGATTTTTTTTATTATACCTTCATTTGGCGGACAGCGCAAGGCGAGGGGCGAGAAAAATGCGGCTCGCGCCGCGGGGGACGAAAAATATCCTTTCATTTGCCGCGCCAGGCTGTATAATAGACCTATGTTTTGCAGGGGGGTGAAGGCCATGAGGACGATTGCGGCAAAGGAGATCGAGAATGCCGTGGCCAGACTGTGCGTGAAAGCCAACCGAGAGCTGCCGGCGGATGTGGTACGGGCCGTCTCCGCAGCGCGGGAAAAGGAGCCTTGGCCCGCGGCGGCGGAGATCTTAAAAATTCTGGAAGACAATACCGCGCTGGCGGGGAAGCGGGGGCTGCCCATCTGTCAGGATACCGGCCTGGCCTGCGTGTTTGCGGAGCTGGGGCAGGACGTGCATATCGACGGCTGCTTTGAAAACGCCGTCAATGAGGGCGTGCGCCGGGGCTACGAGGAAGGTTACCTGCGCAAGAGCGTGGTGGGCGACCCACTGCGGCGGGACAACACCGGGGACAACACCCCCGCCGCCATCACCGTGCATCTCGTGCCCGGGAACAAGCTGACCCTCACCGTGGCCCCCAAAGGCTTCGGCAGCGAGAATATGAGCAGGCTGGCCATGCTCAAGCCCTCGGACGGGGAGGCGGGCGTGAAGAATTTTGTGGTGGATACCATGCGGCTGGCCGGGCCCAATGCCTGCCCGCCGGTGGTACTGGGCGTGGGCATCGGCGGCACCTTCGATAAGGTGGCGTATCTGGCCAAAAAAGCGCTGCTGCGCCCGCTGGATCAGCCCAACCCCGACCCCTATTATGCGGCGCTGGAGCAATCGCTGCTGGAGGCCGTCAACGCGCTGGGCGTGGGCCCGCAGGGTTTCGGCGGGGCCGCTACGGCGCTGTGCGTGGCCATCGAGACCATGCCCACCCATGTGGCGGGGCTGCCCGTGGCCGTGAATGTGAGCTGCCATGTCACCCGCAGGGCGACGGCGGAACTGTGAGGCGGGAGATGGAATATCGTTTGCAGACCCCCGTATCCCGGGAGACGCTGGCCCCCCTGCGGGCGGGCGACACGGTGAAGCTCAGCGGCATGGTATATACCGCCCGGGACGCCGCCCACAAGCGGCTGACCGAGCTCATCCAACAGGGTAAGCCGCTGCCTTTCGAGCTGGCCGGCAGCGCCATCTATTATGTGGGCCCCACGCCGGAGCCGCCCGGGCGGATCATCGGCTCCGCCGGTCCCACGACCTCCGGCCGTATGGACGCCTATTCCCCGGCCCTGATCGACCTCGGCCAGCTGCTGATGATTGGCAAGGGTCGGCGCAGCGGTGCCGTGAAAGCCGCCATCGTCCGCGAGGGCGGCGTGTATCTGGCCGCCGTGGGCGGCGCGGGCGCACTGATGGCGGAATGCGTCAAATCGGTTGACATAATCTGCTGGGAGGATCTGGGCTGCGAGGCGGTGCGAAAGCTCACGGTGGCGGATATGCCGCTGACCGTGGTTATCGACAGCCTGGGGAACGACCTGTACGACATCGGCCCGGCCAACTACCTGAATAGTCGGAAGTAAAAAATGGCAGCGGCCTTACCCTGAAGCGGGCGAGGCCGCCGCCATACTGCCTGCAATCCGACCGAGATCTGTCGGGAGAACCCCTTTTTACTTGCTGAAGGCGGCAACCAGCGCTTCAAAGTCGGTATCGGTTTCCACGATGCCCAGTGAAACTGCCAGTTCCGTGAGCTCCTTTTCAAGGGCGCCGCTGAACTCCATGCCCTTCCCGCAGTTCTCCCTGAACTTTCTGAACTCAATTTCGCCGGGGAGAAAAATCTCATCGACGCCTTCGGCTTTTCGGCTGTCTTTCATCATTCGGATATACCGGTCCACATTCTTCTTGAAGTCGTCGATGGGCATGAATTTCGAGGGGTCGATGAGAATCATGAAAAAGCCGGTGTTTTCCTTTTCAAGCTTGGAGAAGAGGCCGATGTCCGAGCCGTAGGCCGCCCCGGAAAGCATGGTGCTGAGAGCGTCCACGATAACCGCGAGTCCGTAGCCCTTGTAATCCGCGATCGGGCAGAGTGAAAAAACCTTGGAAGGATCGGTGGTCATCTTTCCGTCGTAATCCTTCCCCCAGCCGGCGGGAACGGACTTCCCCTCGCGCTCGGCCGCCTGTATTTTGCCCATGGCCACGTTGGTGGTGGAAATATCCATCACGATGGGAAATTCCTCCGATGAGGGAACCGCCGCAATAATGGGGTTTGTGCCGATCAGCCTGTCCGCCCCGCCGAAGGGGGAGGAAAAGGCATAGGTGTTGCATCCGAGGATGCAGATGACATCATCCTTCGCCGCGCGCCACCCGTAATAGGAGCCGCAGCCTATGTTGGCGTTGTGCCTTCCGGAGGCAAAGGAAATGCCGTACTCTCTGGCCTTGACGAGAGCTTCGTCGTAGGCCTTATTGACCGAGACAATGCCGAAGCCGTTGTCCCCGTCAAATACGAGAAGCGCTTTGTCGTCCAGAACCTTTTTGAATTCCGCGTCCTTGTTCAGCGCGCCGACCTTGATCTGGCGCATATATCTTGTGAGCCTTGACAGGCCGTGGGAGTACACTCCCGTGAAATCTGAATGGGCGATCACCCTTGCTATGACAGCGGCATCGGCGTCGGAGAACCCGGAAGCGGAGAGAATGCCATGGACAAGATTTTTTTCCTGATCATAAGTGAGCAGCATAATGATTGGTCCTTTCAATCTATAAAAAATATTAAGTGTTTCGACACCATCGGACGGCCCTCGCCGCAGCAGCGAAAATGCGGCGACGCCCCTTACCGCAGCATTCTATCATAAAATTTCTCTGAAATACACTTTATCCTTTCTATCTTTGAAAAACAATCGGCGGACTTCATTGAGAAATGTTTTTTTCTGACTACCCATAGCAAAATGCTATGAGCCTATTGAAACATCGGTCTTCTCAAACGCGAAAAATAACGCTACAATGAATCCAATAGTGAAAATATATCTACTATAGGAGGCGCTTATGTTCAACCAGTATACTTATGGTCTCGGCACCACCCGGTCCTGCATAAGAGAGCTGTTCGAGTATGGTCTCAGACAGGCCGCCGTCGTGGGCAAGGAAAAGGTCTACGACTTCAGCATCGGCAACCCCAGCATCCCGTCCCCCGCGAAGGTGAACGAATCCATCGTCGATATCGTCAGGACCGAGGACAGCCTTGCCGTCCACGGCTACACCAGCGCCCCGGGCTATGACGGCGTGCGCAGGGCCGTGGCCGACGATCTCACTGCGCGCATGGGCATGGAGATCAAGCCTTCCAACCTGTACTTCACCTGCGGCGCGGCACCCGCGCTGGTCACCGTGTTCCGCGCGCTGAACATCGGCCCGGAGACGGAGATCCTGGCCGTTGCGCCGTTCTTCCCGGAGTACCGTCCCTTTGTGGAAGGCACCGGCAATGTGTTCAAATTCGTCCCCGCCGACACCAAGGCCTTCCAGATTGACCTTGAAACACTGGGAAAAATGCTCACCGCCAATACCCAGGCCGTGATCATCAATTCCCCCAACAACCCCTCCGGCGTGGTGTTCAGCCGGGAAACGCTGGAAGAGCTCTCCGCCATCCTCACCAGAAAGTCCGCCGAGTTCGGCCATCCCATCTACCTTATCTCCGACGAACCCTACCGCGAGCTGGTCTATGGCGGCGTCACCGTTACCTGGGTGCCCTCCGTGTACAAGGATGCCGTCGTGTGCTATTCCTATTCCAAATCCCTGTCCCTCCCCGGTGAGCGTCTCGGCTATATCTGCATCCCCGATCAGGTCACCGACAGCGGGGAGCTGTTCGCGGCCTGCGCCGGGGCGTCCCGCATCCTGGGCAGCGTTTGCGCCCCGTCCCTCATCCAGCGCACCGTGGCCCGCTGCGCGGGCGAGCGGCCCGACCTGCGCGCCTATGACGAGAACCGCACCATCCTCTACGAGGGCCTGCGCAAAATCGGCTACGAATGCGCCAAGCCCGACGGCGCGTTCTATCTGTTCGTCAAGGCCCCCGGCGGCGACGCCAAGGCCTTCTCCAATAAGGCCAAGGCCAAAAATCTGCTCATTGTCCCGTCGGACGATTTCGGCGTGCCCGGCTATTTCCGCCTGAGTTACTGCGTGGCGAAAACGACCATCGAAAATTCGCTGCCCGTGTTCGCGGAGATCTTCGAATAAAAAAGCTCCGCCGCCCGAGGTACCTTCGGGCGGCGGAAAAAAATCAGGCCGGGGGCAGCGCGCCGCGCAGGCAGGCGATGAATTCCCGCAGCAGATGGCTGGACTGGCGGGTGGATTTCACCACGATGCCCAGCTCCCGGCAGGACGCCGGCGACAGCCGCGCCAGCGACAGACTGCTGGTGCTGCCCTTGAGCACCAGCTCCGACAGAATGCTGACGCCCAACCCCTGCTCCACCATTTTGATCACGGCCTGATCCTCCATGGCGATCAGCGAAAACTGCGGTGTCACCCCGTGGCGCTGGAGGGTGCGCAGAATATCCAGATCCATGCCGTAGCTGGGCATCAGAAAATTCTGCCCCTCAAAATTGTGGATATCGTAGGTATCGCCCACCGCGGAGGTGGGCGGCAGAACAGCGTAATACGGGTCGTCGAACAGCGGAATGAATTCAAGATCGCCGGCAAAATTATTGCTGGCAAGGCCGATATCCACCGAGCCCTCCGAAACCCACTTTTCGATCTCGCCGCCGGCGCCGTCCTTGATTACCAGCTTGGATTGCGGGTGCTGCTCGTTGAAGCGGCGCAGGATCACCGGCAGCCAGCTGCGGGAGATGCTGGTGTAGGAGGCCACCCGCAGGACGTCCTCGCCGTTGCGGCGGACGTCGCGCACAGCGCTTTCAAATTCCGCATAGCTCTCAAGCACCCGGTCGATCGCCGGCAGCAGCTCCCGCCCCCGGGCGGTGAGCACCACACCGCTGCTGCCGCGCTCCAGCAGGGCAAAGCCCACCTCGTCCTCCAGCCGGTTGAGCATACCGGTGAGGCCAGGCTGGGAATAGCCCATCTTTTCGGCGGCCTTGCTGATGCTGCCCAGACCGGCCACAGCCTTGAGCATTTCAAGTTTCTTCGTATCCGTATATATCACCTATTTCATTTTGCTATGGAGTTACTATATCACAAATCTATGGAGCGGACAAGATGGCACAGTCTTTTGAAAAACTTCTGGATGAGCGGCACAGCGTGGTGCTGCTGGGCGAGGCCGGCTGCGGCAAAAGCGAGATCGCGCTGAATCTGGCCGCGGCCATGGCCGCGACACGGGAAACGCACCTGTTCGACATGGACCAGACCAAGCCGCTGTACCGCTCCCGGGATGCGAGGGACGCCATGGAAAAAATCGGCGTTGCCTTTCACTATGAGCGGCAATTTTTCGACGCGCCCACCCTGGCCGGCGGCGTGGCGGAGAGCCTGAACGACCCCGGCCGCTTCACGATTCTGGATGTGGGCGGCAACGACACGGGGGCCCGGCTCATCGGCGGTTTTTCAAAGCTCCTCGACAGGGACGGCACGCTGGTGCTGTATGTGGTCAACCCCTACCGCCCCTGGTCGAAGGACACCGCTTCCATCGACCGTACCCTGTCCGCCATTTTGCAGGTGTCGCATCTCAGACACTTTTCCATCATCTCAAACCCCAATCTGGGGTTTGAAACCACGGCGGAGGAATTCGCCGCCGGTATAGAAAGCACCAGACAGATGCTGGAACGGCATGTCCCCGTGGCGGGCGCCTGCGTCCGGGAGGAAATCTATCCCGACGCCGCGGCGCTGACTACGCTGCCGCTGCTGCCCCTGCATCTCTATCTCACCTATGAATGGAACAACGAAAACAAGGAGGAAATCTGATGGCTGAAGTCAAGATCAGGGCGGAGAGCTGCAAGAGCTGCGGCTATTGCGTGCATTTCTGCCCCAAAGGCGTACTGGAAATCGGCACGCAGGTCAATTCCAAGGGGTATCCGTATGTGACGGCGGCCCATCCGGAGAAGTGCATCGGCTGCGCCATGTGCGCCAATATGTGCCCGGATGTCGCCATCGAAGTGTATCGATAAGGGAGGCGGACGGTTATGAAAGACAAAGTTTTTCTCAAGGGCACCGAGGCTGTCGCCGAGGCCGCCGTGCGCGCGGGCTGCCGCTTCTACGCGGGTTATCCCATCACCCCGCAGAACGAGATCCCCGAATACCTCTCCCGCCGGCTGCCCGAGGTGGGCGGCGTATTCGTGCAGGGCGAGAGCGAACTGGCTTCCATTAATATGGTCTACGGCGCCGGGTCCAGCGGAACACGCGCCATGACCTCGTCTTCCAGCTGCGGCATCAGCCTGATGAGCGAGGGCGTGAGCTTCTGCGCTTCGGCCCGCATCCCCATCGTCTACTGCAATATGGCCCGCGGCGGCCCCGGCATCGGTTCCATCCAGCCCGCCCAGCAGGACTATAATCAGGCCACCAAGGCCAGCGGCAACGGCGGCTTCCGCATGAGGGTGCTGGCGCCGTCCACCGTGCAGGAGGCCGTGGACATGACCTACGCCGCCTTCGATTATGCCCAGCGGGACCGCAATCCCGTGCTGGTGCTGGGCGACGGCGTTCTGGGCACCATCATGGAGCCGGTGAAGCTGCCTCCCATGCGCTCCGCGGAGGAAGTGAAGGCCCTCAAGGACGAGTGCCGCTCCTGGGCGCTGGTAGGCCACGATCCCGCCGAAGGCCGCTCCTTCATCGCCCCGGGCCACTGGTCCACCAAAGATCAGGAGCAGACCTGTATCGACGGCGCGGCCCTGTACGAATCATGGAAGAAGGACGCGCAGGCGGAAGAGTATTTTCTGGACGACGCCGAGATCGTGCTGACGGCCTACGGCATCTGCGGCCGTATCGCCCGCTCCGCCGTGACCCTTCTGCGCCGGGAAGGCATCAAAGCCGGGCTCATCCGGCCGATGACCCTCTCCCCGTTCCCGTATGAGAGCTATGAAAAGCTGGATTTCGGCCGCGTCAGGGCCATTCTCGACGTGGAGATGTCCATTCCCGCCCAGATGGCGGACGACGTCCGCCTGGCTGTCCGCCAGCGCTGCCCCATTGGGACATGTCTGCACGCGGGCGGCGAGATCATGGGCCGGAACGAAGTGATGGCCAAAGCCAGAGCGCTGGTCAGGTAAGGAGGGAACACAATGGAAAAAGTATATGCGAGAACCGGCGCGCTCCGCGCCGACATGGTCTCCGGCTTTTGCCCCGGCTGTATGCACGGCACCGTGCACAAGCTCATCGGCGAGGTGCTGGAGGACCTGAATATTGTGGACAGGACCGCCTGCGTTTTTGGCGTGGGCTGCTGCGGCCTCGGCATGGGCTACATCACCTATGACAACACCACCGCGCCCCACGGCAGGGCCTGCGCCGTCGCCACCGGCGTCAAACGGACGAACCCGGACACCATCGTCTACACCTACCAGGGCGACGGCGATCTGGCCTCCATCGGCCTTGCGGAGACCATGACCGCCGCCAACCGCGGCGAGAACATCACCGTCATCTTCATCAACAACGGTATCTACGGCATGACCGGCGGCCAGATGGCCCCAACTACCCTTGTGGGCATGAAGGCCACCACCGCGCCCGACGGCCGCGACCCCAAGATTCACGGCTATCCCATGCATATGTGTGAGATTCTCAACCAGCTCACCGCCCCGACGTATCTGGAGCGCGTCAGCTGCAATACGCCGGCGAACGTCATCAAGACCCGCGCGGCAATCAAAAAAGCCTTCCAGAACCAGATCGACGGCAAGGGCTTCTCTCTGGTGGAGATCGTCACCAGCTGCCCCACCAACTGGGGTCTGGAGCCGCTGGACGCCCTCAGGTTTCTTGAGGAAAAGATGTTCGCCGAATATCCCCTCGGCGTCATCCGCGACAGATAAGGAGGCGCACTGCGATGGAAAGAAATCTGATGGTCGCCGGCTTCGGCGGACAGGGCGTCATGCTGCTGGGCAAGCTCCTTAGCTACGCCACCTGCGAATCCTCGGACTATAACGTCACCTTTTTCCCGTCCTATGGCGCGGAGCAGCGCGGCGGCACCGCCAACTGTTATGTGGTCATCTCCGACGAGCCTATCGGCGCGCCTCTGGGCGACGCCATGGACGACCTCATCGTGATGAATGCCCCTTCGCTGAACAAATTTCTCTACAAGCTGATGCCGGGCGGCACGCTGTTTATCAACAGCTCCATTGTCACTGACGAGATCCCCCGCGCGGATATCAAGGTCGTGCGCGTGCCCGTTACGGAGCTGGCACTGGAGATGGGCAGCGCCAAGGTGCTGAACATCGTCATGCTGGGCGCGTATATCGGCTACACCGGCTGCCTGCCCGAGGAGCTGGTGCTGGACACCCTTGTGCGCAAGCTGGGCAAGAAGGCCGACCTGATCCCGCTGAACAGGGAGGCCTTTGCCAAAGGTCTTGAGATCGGCAGGAAAGCTGCCGATGCGTAAATCCCGCTGGAGCTTTGTTCTCGCCGGCGTGGGCGTTCTGCTTCTCGCCGGCGTTGTGTACGCCTGGAGCGTACTTTCCGTTTCCATCGCCCAGGAGTTTCCCGACTGGTCCCGGGCCAAGCTGTCCCTGACCTTCACGCTGCTGATGGCCTTTTTCTGTATCGGTCAGATCAGCTGCGGCTTCGTGGGCGCCCGAATGAAGCCCCGTACCGGCATTTGGCTGGGCGGCACGCTGCTGCTGGCGGGCTTTGTTGTGTCGGCCAGAATGTCCTCCATCGCCATGCTCTATCTGGGCTTTGGCGTGCTGGGCGGCTTCGGGTCCGGCTTCGCCTACATCGCGGTGATGAGCTCCGTGGTGAAATGGTTCCCGGAAAAGCGGGGGTTGGTGTCCGGTATTCTGCTGATGGGCTTCGGCTTATCCAGTTTTCTCATCGGCAAGCTCTTTCAGGCCTGGACGCCCGCCGTGGCGGGCGCGTGGCGCGCCTCCTTTCTGGTGCTGGGCGCGGTGACCTTTGCCGTGCTTTTCGTGTGCGGCTTCTTTGTCCGTCGCCCCATAGAAACGGAAAAGAGCGGCGGGGGAGAGGGACTGACCACGGGACAGATGCTGAAGAAGCCCAAGTTCTGGTTTTACTATCTGTGGGAACTGATGCTGACGGCCGCCGGTTTGATGATTATTTCTCAGGCCAGCGGCATCACCGCGGATGCGCTGCCCGCCGTCTCCGCGGGGGCGGCGGCCACGCTGGTGGGCCTGATCTCCATCGCCAACGGGCTGGGTCGGGTGCTGCTCGGCACGCTGTACGACAAGGCCGGGCGGCGTGTTTCCATGCTGCTCATCTGCCTGTGCTTCGCCGCTGCCATGGGTTTGCTGCTCGTGGCGGTAAAGACCTCCGGCACGGCCGTGCTGACCTGCGCGTTCATCCTGCTGGGTCTGGGCTACGGCGGCATCCCCGTATGCAACTCCGCCTTTATCGGCGCCAGCTTCGGCATGGCCCATTATCAGACCAATTTTCCGGTGTGCAACTCCGCCATGCTCCCCGCCTCCTTCGGCGGCACCCTCGCGGGCGCGCTGTACGACGGGGCCGGCGCTTATTCCGGCGTGTTTCTGGTGATCCTGGCCTTTGCAGCCGTGGGGCTGCTCTGCTCCGGCGGCATCACGGCGCTGGACCGCACAAAGTGAAAAATGACGCGGCGGTTCAGGTGAACCGCCGCGTTTCCCTATTCATCGCCGGCGTCCGGGGGGACTTCCTCCTCGGGTACGGCAATCTCTTTGATCAAAAATTCGCCGCCGCTGAGCAGCTCGTAGTCCCTGCTGCCGCAGTGAGGGCACTCACATCGGAATTTCACCGGATCATAGACCCGGCGGCAGCTTCGGCATTTGCCCCGGGCGGGGATGGTCTCAATCTCCAGCTCGGAGCCCTCCAGAACCGTGTCCTCGCAGGCGGAGGGGTAGACCTCCCGGATGAACATGGGCACAACAGAGGAGCTCTCCCCGATCGCCAGAACCACCTTCTGCACATGGCAGATGCCGTTTTCCGCAGCCAGCGTCTCCACCCGCTTGATCACTTCAAAAACAAGGCCCAGCTCGTGCATCTTTCTTCTCCTTAATCTGTTCTGGGAAAAGCATACAGGCTTTGGGCTGAAATGTCAATCCGCGCAGGCGCCTCCTTCAGGAGAGAGACGCAAAAAAGCTCCCCGTCCGGCGGACGGGGAGCTTTTCAGACTGTAGACAAAGCCGACTTGCACACTAAGCGCAGGCCGGTTTTGTGTTGTATATGGGGCGAAACAGGTAGAAAGATAAATGCAGCAGGTGCTCCAACCACCGTTTCTTTGCGAGCTTTTTCAGGTTCATGCACGCGAAGGTCAGCGCCGATTTCATCTCCATCCGCGCCTTACCGTACATTTGTGTATATCGGAACCCGTGCAGTTCCTTTGCCTGAGCGAAGTCCCGTTCTATTGTTTCCTTGCGGAGAGGATACCACTCTTTCACATCGTAGGTGTATCGGTTTTCCTCTACATGCTCAACAAATTCTGCCCATACATGCCGCGTTACCGTTTTGATGTGTGTTTTACTCACTGTACAACACGTCAGATGCGGACAATGCTCGCATATTTTCGGGTCGCTGCAATACTCTTTGTACCCGTCCCGATTCGTCGTGTGGTAGTGCAAAACCTCATTGGCCGGACAGAGATAGCAGTCGTACTGCTCATCATACACATATTCATATTTTGGGAAGAAGCCGTCTTTGGTCTGTGGTCTGCTGTAAGTACTCAGAAGCTCTATGCCCTGTGAATTGAGCAATCGTGCAATTGCCGGGGTCTTATACGCCGTATCACCTACCACCAGCTCAATCGGGAAGCCTTCCAGCTTGTCCAGCAGAGCCTTGACGGTTCTTCCATCGTTTTCATTGCCGGGATGGACGCTGCTGCCAAGGATAATCCCGTGCCTGTCGCAGGCGGTCTGGATGCTATACGCGAAGACGTGCTTGTGCTCTCCCTTGTGGAACCAGCCGGATTCCGGGTCGCTGGCGCTCACCTTGCGGTGCTGCTCCTTTTTTCGCCGTGCCTGCTTCTTCTTTGACGTGTTCTTGTTGGGGCTGCCGGACTTCGGCGGCTGTTCCTGCGGCTCATCGTCCTCATTTCCTGGCTCGTCGCTCTCGTCATTGGATGTTGCCAAGTCCTTCAGAGGTTCCTTGCCATGCACCTCCCGGTCTTTTTGTATCTCCTCCGCCAGTTCCCCGGAGTACCACAGCGCCTGTTCCTGTGCGATCTCGTCGTGGTACTTCTTCCCGTTGGCTCTGGCCTTGACGTGGGTCGAGTCCACAAACACCACCGAAGGGTCCACCATCTTTGCTGCGAAACACTCAGACAGGATTCGCTGAAATATCTGCTCAAACAGGTCGGTATCCTTAAAGCGGCGCGTGTAATTCTTGCTGAACGTGGTGAAATGCGGTACCGGGTCCTGCCACCCCAGACCAAGAAACCAGCGGTAGGCCGCGTCGGTCTGTACCTCCTGTACCGTCCGGCGCATGCTGCGGATACCGAACATGTATTGGAGTACCGGCAGTTTGATGAGTGTTACCGGGTCGAGGCTCGGTCGCCCGTTTTCATCGCAGTATAGCGGTTCCACCAGATCGTAGATAAAACTCCAGTCAATGGCTTCTTCTATCTTGCGCACCAGATGATCCTTCGGTACCAATTCATCAAGGCTCAGCATCTCCATTTGTTCCCGACTTCTCGCCGTTTCCCGCGTCATCATGTTACCGCCCCCGTTTCCTTACCTCCATTTTACCAGAAAAATACCCCCAGCGCCAGCTTTCGTCGGCACTAAGGGGTACTTTGTCTACAGTCTGAAAAGCTCCCCGTCCGGCGGACGGGGAGCTTTTGTTTGAAATTACAGCAGGCCGGCGCCGCCGTTGATCATCAGGAAGATGGGGGCGAATACCAGGGAAACGACGGTCATAAGCTTAATGAGGATGTTGATGGAGGGACCGGAAGTATCCTTGAACGGGTCGCCGACAGTGTCGCCGACGATGGCCGCGACGTGGGCCTCGGAGCTCTTGCCACCGTGATGGCCTTCCTCAATGTACTTCTTGGCGTTGTCCCAGGCGCCGCCGGCATTGGCCATATAGATGGCCAGCAGCACACCGGTGACCAGAGAGCCGCAGATCAGACCGCCCAGGGCCTTGGTGCCCAGCAGCACGCCGACCAGCAAGGGGGAGATGACGGCCATCAGGCCGGGGACGATCATCTCGTGCAGCGCCGCGTTGGTGGAGATGCCCACGCAGGTGGCGTAATCGGGACGCTCGGTGCCCTCGAGGATGCCCTTTTTCTCATGGAACTGACGGCGAACTTCCTCGATCATGGCATAGGCCGCTTTGGACACGGAACCCATGGTCATGGCGGAGAACAGGAACGGCAGCATGCCGCCGATGAGAACGCCGATCACGACGGTAGGCTCGAGGATGCTGATGCCGCCCGCGGTGAGGCCGGTGACCTGCGCATAGGACACGAACAGCGCCAGCGCGGTGAGCGCGGCGGAGCCGATGGCGAAGCCCTTGCCCATGGCGGCGGTGGTGTTGCCGACGGAGTCCAGCTTGTCGGTGATCTCACGCACATGGGGATCAAGACCGGCCATCTCGGCGATACCGCCGGAGTTGTCGGCGATGGGGCCGTAAGCATCCACCGCGACGGTGATGCCGGTGGTGGACAGCATGCCGACGGCCGCCAGAGCGATGCCGTACAGGCCGCAGACCTTGAAGGAGACCAGAATGCCGACACAGATGAGGATGATGGGCACCCAGGTGCTCATCATGCCGGTGGCGATGCCGCTGATGATGGTGGTGGCGGGGCCGGTCTCGGCCTGCTCGGCGATCTTCTTGACGAATTTATAATCGCTGGAGGTGTAGACTTCGGTGATGAAACCGATCACCAGGCCGACAACGATGCCGGAGATGATGGCGATGCCGGAATTCATGCTGCCGAAGAAGCTCTTGCTGAAGATCAGCGCCAGAACGATGACCACGGCGGCGGAGACATAGGAAGCCATGCTCAATGCGCGCTGGGGATTGGCTTTTTCACCTGAGCGCACGAAGAAGGTGGCCACGACGGAAGCGAAGATGCCGCAGGCCGCGATGACCAGCGGGTAGATGATACCGGCACCGTCAAACAGACCCATCACGGAAACGCCCAGCGTCAGCGCGGAAACAATTGCACCGACATAGGACTCGAACAGGTCGGCGCCCATGCCGGCCACATCGCCCACGTTGTCGCCCACATTGTCGGCGATAACGGCGGGGTTGCGGGGATCGTCCTCGGGGATCCCGGCTTCGACCTTGCCCACAAGGTCCGCGCCGACGTCGGCCGCCTTGGTGTAGATGCCGCCGCCCACACGCGCGAACAGCGCGATGGAGGAAGCGCCCAGGGAGAAGCCGAACAGAATGTCGGAATTGCCGGTGATGATATAGATGACACTGCAGCCCAGGAGACCCAGACCGACGACGCACATACCCATGACGGAGCCGCCGGAAAATGCCACGCCCAGGGCCTTGTTCATACCGCCGTCCATGGCGGCCTGCGCGGTGCGGACGTTGGCCTTGGTGGCCACGTTCATGCCGAAGAAGCCGGCGCCGATGGAGAACAGCGCGCCTACTACGAAACAACAGGCGGTGCCCCAACTGATGAACAGACCGATGAGCAGGAATACGACCAAAATAAAGATGGCCAGTATTTTGTACTCGGAGTAAAGGAACGCGCGAGCGCCCTCACTGATGGCGCCGGAAATCTCCTGCATGCGCTCGTTACCACCGGGAGCCTTGGATACCACGGCGGCCTTGTACACCGCAAAAAGCAGTGCGACCACAGCAAAGATTGGGGCAAGCCAGACGACAGAATTCATAACACAACTCACTCCTACTTAGTAAATACTTTTGCGCCGGTATACCCCAGCGCATTTATGTATTTTATACTATAACCGGCAAAAAAGCAATTTAAATCTGCCTCGGTTTCGTGTAATATCTACAAATTTATTGAAAGTCACGAAAGTAAAGCCCAAAACACCGACCGGCTATACAAAATCCACAAGATAAGTCAATTTATTATCAAATTCGAAAAAGGTGTTGCAATTTGAGAGGAGTTATGATATCCTAACTTTAGTTAGTAAAGGCTAACAGAATGCGAGGACTGGAAGATGACGCTGGACAAGCTGAAACCCGGACAGTCCGGGTATATCGACGCCGTGAATGTGGAGCGCAGTCTGCGCTGCCGCCTGCTGGATATGGGGCTGATCCCCGGCACGCAGGTGGCGGTGCGCAAGACCGCCCCGCTGGGCGACCCGTTGGAGATCGCGCTGCGGGGTTACACCATGACTCTACGGAAGGCCGACGCGGCGCTGATCGCGCTGCGGCCGGAGAAGGAGGAGTGAGACGATGATCCTTGCTCTTGCGGGAAACCAGAATTGCGGCAAGACCACGCTGTTCAACCAGCTCACCGGCGCAAACCAGCATGTGGGCAACTTCCCCGGCGTTACGGTGGAGCACAAGTCCGGCCAGGTCATCGGCTATAAGGACTGCACGGTGGTGGATCTGCCGGGCATCTATTCCATCCGCCCCTATTCAGGGGAGGAAGTCGTGTCCCGGAATTTTATCCTTGACCAGCACCCGGACGGCATCATCAACATCGTCGACGCTACCAATATCGAGCGCAACCTCTATTTGACCCAGCAGCTCATTGAGATGGGCAAGCCCATGGTGCTGGCCCTGAACATGATGGACGAACTGCAGGCCAATCACGGGTCGGTGAACACGGTCAAGCTGTCCGAAGCGCTGGGCATCCCCGTGGTGCCCATTTCAGCGGTGAAGAACGAGGGCGTGGACGAGCTGATCCGGGTGGCCATCGAGACTGCCAGAAGCAAAAGAGCCCCCGCCAGAATGGACTTCTGCAAATCCGGCCCCATCCACCGCTGCATCCACTCCGTGAGCCACGTCATCGAGGATCACGCCGACCGCATCGGCGTTCCGGCCCGCTTCGCCGCCACCCGGGTCATCGAGGGCGACGAAGATATCATCAGCCGGCTGGAACTGGCGGACAACGAGCGGGAACTCATCGAGCACGACGTGGTGGAGATGGAGGCGGAGAGCGGGCTGGATCGGGATGCGGCCATGGCGGATATGCGCTATGCCTTCATCGAGGGGGTTTGCGCGGAATGCGTGGTCAAAGCCCAGGAGAGCCGAGAAGCGCTCCGCAGCGTCCGGATCGACAAGGTACTTACCGATAAATACGCCGCTATCCCGGTATTCGTGGGCATTATGGCGCTGATCTTCTGGCTGACCTTCAGCGTGATCGGGAAATGGCTCTCCGAGCTGCTGAGTATGGGCATCGACTGGCTGACCGGGGTGGTGGACGCCGCTCTGACGGCCTATGGGCTCAACCCCGTGGTGCACAGTCTGCTCATCAACGGCGTGTTTGCCGGCGTGGGCAGCGTATTGAGCTTCCTGCCCATCATCGTGGTGCTGTTCTTCTTCCTGTCCATTCTGGAGGACACCGGCTACATGGCCCGGGTGGCTTTCGTCATGGATAAGCTGCTGCGCAAGATTGGCCTCTCCGGGCGCAGCTTCGTGCCCATGCTCATCGGCTTCGGCTGCTCGGTGCCCGCCGTGATGGCCACGCGCACGCTCTCGTCGGAGCGGGACCGCAAAATGACCATGCTGCTGGTGCCGTATATGAGCTGCTCGGCAAAGATTCCCATCTACGCGGTGTTCACGGCGGCGTTTTTCCCGCACAACGGCGGGCTGGTGATGACCTGTCTCTACATCGGCGGCATGTTCGTGGGCGTGCTGGCGGCGCTGGTGCTGAATCGCACCGCGTTTCGCGGCAAGCCGGTACCTTTCGTGATGGAGCTGCCCAACTACCGCTTCCCCTCCATGAAAAGCGTGCTGCTGCTGATGTGGGAAAAGGCGTCGGACTTTCTGCACCGGGCCTTCACCATTATTTTTGTGGCCACCATTGTGATCTGGTTTTTGCAGACCTTCGACGCGCGGCTGAACGTGGTGGCCGGCAGTGCCCAGAGCCTGCTTGCGGCCATCGGCACGTTCATTTCCCCGGCTTTCGCGCCGCTGGGCTTTGCCGACTGGCGGGTGGCCACCGCGCTGGTGACGGGGCTCATCGCCAAGGAGGCCGTGGTCAGCAGCATGGGCGTGCTGCTGGGCGTGGGTACGGAGGGGTTGAGCGCGGCGCTGAGCGGCCTGTTCACCGCCGCCTCCGCGGTGAGCTTTTTGGTTTTCACCCTGCTCTACACCCCCTGCGTGGCGGCGCTGTCCGCCATCCGGCGGGAGCTGGGCAGCGGCGTAAAAACAGCAGGCGTTGTGATCATGCAATGCGGCGTGGCCTGGCTGGTGGCCTATGTGGTCTATCAGCTGGCCCTGATCCTGTGAGGTAGGAACGATGGGATTTCTTGAAATTGCGATCCTGGCGGCATTGGCCGTCTGGGGTGCGCTGGCGGTACGCTCCCTGAAAAAGAAGGGCGCCTGCGGCTGCGGCGGAAACTGCGGCGGCTGCACGGACTGCGCCAAATGCGGTTCATGCCCCGGCAGCGGCAGCAAAAATCGGGGGTCTTGACAGACCCCCGTTTTTGTCCTCTTTTTCAGAACACCATGTGCCACACCATGATGGAGCTTTCACTGCGTTTGACATTGGAATCCGGCAGAAACACCCGGTTCCCGGCCTTGTCGTAGCTGCCGGCCACATAGCCCGCGGCGTACAGGGCCGTCACATAGGGGTCGTCCACGTCGGCAAAGGGTGAAGCGGCGGTGTCCGGCGTAAGCTTCAGCGCCCTGGCCACACAGTGGGCGATGAACAGCCGGGAGGCGGCGGCGTCCAGATCCGTCACCTCGGCGGCGTCCGCGATGCCCAGCGACAGGGCCTTGTCCCGGTAACCGCTGGCCCAGTGCGCGCCTGTGGCGGCCTGGGCGCCGTTGCCGGAGGCGGTGAGCACCAGCGCCAGCACCTCGCCCACAGTGACGGAATTGGCCGGGCGGAAGGTACCGTCGCCATAGCCGGCCACATAGCCCGCGGCGGCGAGCTCGGTCACATAGGAATAAAACCAGTCGGAGGTCTTGACATCGCTGAAGGAGACGGATTTTGCCGCGTCCAGTCTGGCGCCCGCCGCCAGCGCGGCGGCCACATCCAGCATACCGCCGGTGGTTACCTTTCCGGCGAGGGCGGAGAGGGGGCGGACGGAGGAGAGAAGGACATCGCGCACCTGCGCCAGCGAGAGTTTCGTGCAGCAGGAATATACCAGAGCGGCGGCGGCGGTGACCATGGGGGCCGCCATGGAGGTGCCGGTCATGTAATACATTTGTCCCTCTCCGCCGTAGCCGATGATGGAGGTGCCCGGGGCGGCGATGTCCACGGACGCGCCGTAGTTGGAGGAGGCGTGCAGGGTGCCGTCTCGGTCCAGATTGGCCACGGAAATGATGTTGTCCAGATCGTAGGAAGCGGGGTACAGGGGCTTGTCGGCGCTGTCCGCGCCGTGGTTGCCCGCAGCGGCGATAAAGAGCATCCTGGAAGCCTTGATGGCGTCGTACAGCGGGGCGTTGTAGGACTCCACGCCGATGCTGAGATTCACGATGGCCGCGCCGTTGGCTTCGGCATACTGGATGGCCCGGATGATGTCCGAGGTCTTGCCGGTGTTGGTGGAGCCGCTGAACGCCTTGAGAACCATGATCTTTATGTTGTTCGTATAGCCGCAGATTCCGGCGATGCCGACGCTGTTGCAGGCCGCGCCCATGGTACCGAAGCAGTGGGTGCCGTGGTCGTCATCCCCGGGGGTGTACAGCACGTTGTTTCCGCTTCGGAAGTTCCAGCCGTTCACATCGTCGATGTAACCGTTGTCGTCGTCGTCCAGCCCGTTCCCCGCGATCTCGCCGGAATTGACCCAGAGATGGCCGGAGAGATCGGAATTGGCGGTGTCCATGCCGGTGTCGATCAGTGCGATGACCACGGGCCGCCCCGCGCTGTAAAGATCCCAGGCGTTCTCCATGCCGATGTCGATGCCCGCGACGCTCTTGGCGGAGGACGTCTCCGAGGCCGTGGAAAAGCTGCCGTCGTTTTTCAGCGCCCACTGATACTTATAGTACGGGTCCGCCGAAACCAACGCGGACGCGCTCTGACCGGGCAGCAGCGCGACAGCGGCGACAAACGCCAGCAGAAGGGCCAGTACTTTTTGAATCTTTTGGCCGTGCATACTGAAAACCTCTTTTCCGGGACTGTCCTATGGGATAGAATCCACCATAACATTTTTTCAGCGCAAATACAATTCAAACCCAAGCTTGATGTTTTTTATATTCTTCGCTCTGCCCTCAAAGCCTGCGCCGGGGCCGCCGACCGGTGCCCCCTTCGCGGTGGCGGTGGAATAAGCGCGCCAACTATTGACAAAAAGCGACCCTCGGCGTATAGTCTGTATTATAACACTTAATACAGACAACGCCCGGAGGTCTTTTTTTATGAAAAAAGGTTACGCGGATTACGAATATACCACAGCCAGACGCGGCGGCCGCCGCCGGAAACGGCGCGCCCGCCGGTTCCTGGTGCTGCTGCTTTTGATCGCGGCCGCCCTCACGGCCTACAGGGCCACCGACGGCTTTTCCAGGGTGCATCTGCCGTCCGAGGCGGCAAAAACAAACATCCAGACCAATTTTACCGTGGATCTCGGGGCGCTGGCCGCCCAATGCGACGCGGCGGGCGGCGATTATTCCCTCTCGTCGGACGACGAAGCGGCGCTGGAAAAGGTGGCGCAGAAAAACCCGGAATACAAGGAGAAGATTAACTTTTTCATCAAGCACGCTTCGGCCTACAGCCAGACGGCGGTAAACACGCTGCTGCTGGCGCCGGAGAAGGCCGATTTTGTGCTGCTGTGCCCCTTTGCGCAGGAGACGGCCTCCGGCAGCTGGGACGTGACGGTGAAAAAGGGAGAGATCCCCTTTTTCATCCAGTATGACAGCCGCTGGGCCTTCCACCCCTATGGCAGCTCCGTGATGGGCAACACTGCCTGCGGCCCCACCTGCCTGGCCATGGCCGCCGCCGGACTGACCGGCAGCAGCCGGTATACGCCGGACTATGTATCCGACTATGCCGAACAGAACGGCTATTATGTGGAGGGCACCGGCACGTCCTGGGAGCTGTTCACGTCGGGCGCGGCGGGTCTGGGCGTGACGGGCCGGCAGGCATCCACGGACAAAAGCGACATGGAGCGCTGCCTGAAGGACGGCGGCGTGCTCATCGCCTCCATGGCGCCGGGCGACTTTACCATGGCCGGCCATTTCATTGTCATCTACGGATATGGAATAGGCGAATTCAGGGTTTACGACCCCAGCAGCGTGGCCCGCAGCGGCGAGACCTGGAGCTATGCCAGACTGGAGCCCCAGATTGCCCAGCTCTGGTGCCTCACAGCCGATTGAATTTCCCCTCCGCCCGGTTCCGGGCGGAGGGCCTTTGTTTACAGCCGCGCGAAAAAGTAGTATAATTAATTCATGCAAGAAAAACTTGACCAAAAAACAACCTTTCGGGAACTCTCGCCCGTCCGGCTCATACTGTGCGCCCTGTGCCTGATGGCCATTGCCGCCGCCTATCTCCTGCGGGACGGCGAGACCGGGATGCGCTGGGTGTACTATCACATCTCCCGGCCCTACCATACCTTTATGGCGCGGCTGTGCGCCCATGTGCCCTTTTCCGTGGCGGAGCTGTTCTATGCGCTTGCGGTCGCGGCAATATTGGTTTACATAATTTCACAGATAGTGCGCATCATCCGCAAACCAGAGAAGGGTAGAAGAGTTTACATAACTATTTTAACGCTGATCGTGGTCTGCCTGCTGTTCTGGGCCGCGTATTCCTATCTCTGGACGCCCTACTATTATGCGCCCTCCTTTGCCCAGCAGGCCGACATCGACGACGGGGCGGTCTCAACCCCGGAGCTGGAGGCCGTGACGCGGTATTTCGCCGGGAAAGCCAACCAGTACGCGGGCAAAGTGTCCCGGGATGAAAACGGCGTCTATGCCGCCGACCGGCAGGACATTCTGAATCGGGCGGCGGCGGTCTACGCCGCAGCGGCGGGGAAGTGGCCGTTCCTGGCCGGGGACGCGCTGCGGCCCAAGGGTATCCTGTGCTCCAAGGTCATGAGCCTCACGGACTTTACGGGCTTTTTCTTCCCCCTCACCGGGGAGGCGAACCTGAACATGGATTCGCCCGCGGTGATGCTGCCCGCCACGGCGGAGCATGAGCTCAGCCACCAGCGGGGCATCGGCAGGGAGCAGGAGTGCAACTTTATCGCGGTGGCCGCCTGCATGGACAGCGGCGACGCGGATTTTGAATATTCCGGCGCGCTGACGGCCTATATCTATCTGGGCAACGCCCTGCGTTCCGCGGACGAGGCCGCGTGGCAGAAAATCTATGCTTCGCTGTCCGACACGGTGCTCTCCGACCTCAAGCAAAACAACGGCTACTGGGCGGCCTATGAGAACACCTTCGTCTATAAGGTCTCCAATTCGGCCTACGAATCTTTTCTGCAGGGCAACGGACAGACGCTGGGACTGAAAAGCTACGGCGCCTGCGTGAACCTGCTGACGCATTACTACTACGCTATAGCAAAATAATAACGCCGCCGGTCGAAAGACCGGCGGCGTTATTATCAGCGGAGCCAACCCAGCTTATCCAGCCCCCGTTTGACCGGCGGGAGGGCAAACAGGCCGAAGCCCAGCGCGGCGCCGGCGAGATTCAAAATGAGATCGTCCACATCGCAGGAGCCCAGGCAGGTGAAAAGCTGCGCCAATTCGATAAGGCTCACGGCGCCCAGCACCGTGAGGACGAAAATGCCGAAATTCCGCTGCCTTTTCCACAGGCCGGGCAGAAACAGTCCCGCCGGGATAAACGCCGCCACGTTGCCCGCCAGATTGATGGCGGCGGCCCGGGGCATCCGGCCGTAGGCTTTCCAGAAAAGCCGCATGGTGCGGAAGGGGACGAGATTGAGATTGGCCCTCACCGTGTCCCAATAGGGCAGATAGGTCAGCCGGCTGGGCCGGTGGAGAAACAGCAGCCAGAACATCACAAAGCAGTACAGCCCGAAAAGCGACCATTCAATGACGCGGGTGGTCTTTCTCATAAGACTTTTCCCAGAAGGCGCAGAGGCAGCGCCGGGGAGACTTGGATGTCGCCGTATTTCGGATTGCGCGAGCGGAGCACGGGGCGTCCGTCCCCGTTAAATAGCTGTTTGAGATAGGCGCTCCCGTCATAGAGGAAGACGCCGGTCTCACCGTTTTGCAGCTCCCGCTGCTGCCGGACCCATACGATCTGGCCGTCGTGAAAGTCCGGCTCCATGCTGTCGCCCGCCACGCGCACGCCGAAATTGGCGTCTGCCGGGACCTCGGGGCCGACCTCCGCCATCTCGTAGTCCTCGCCGTCCAGAAACTGGCCGGTGCCCGCGGAGACCGCCAGCGAATACAGCGGCAGGGAGCGGAGCTTGGCTTCCCGCACCGCCGGGACGGCGTACCGCCCGCTGAGCTGCAGCAGTTCGATATACTCCAGAGCCTTTTTCCGGCCCTCGTAATTCAGCCCCTTGAAATAGCCCTCCGGGCTGCCGCCGGAGAACGCGCCCCGGATATCCTCGATATCCAGCGCGGCGCACAGGGCCAGAAACTGCTCCGCCCCCGGCTCCGTGACGCCGTTTTCCCATTTGGAAACGGCCTGGTTGGTCACGCCGATCCCCAGCATCCCCAGCCGGGCGGCCAGCTCCGTCTGGGACAGCGCCAGTTCCTTGCGGCGGGAAGAGAGCGCCTCGCCGATGTTCTTGTGCATTTGATCACCTCTGCACCACAGTATATAGGCTGCCAACAAAAAATACAACGAAATTTTATCCAAAAGAGAGAAAACTTTGCCCTTGAATTATCCTATTTAGATAATATAATTATATTAATATCTAAATAGGAGATAAAATCATGGACAGGGTGATCCTGCATTCGGATATCAACAACTGTTTTGCCAGCATCGAGCTGCTGTATCGGCCGGAGCTGAAGGGCCGCCCGCTGGCGGTGTGCGGGGAAGAGAGCGCCCGGCACGGCATCGTACTGTCCAAGGACGAGCTGGCCAAAAAGGCCGGGGTCAAGACCGGAGAGGCCATCTGGCAGGCAAAGCGAAAATGCCCGGACTTGCAGCTGGCGGAGCCGCACTTTGACCGCTATATCAAGTATTCCCGCATCGTCCGGGAAATTTACGCCGACTATACCGACCGCTGCGAGGCCTTCGGCATCGACGAAAGCTGGCTGGACATCACCGGCTGCTACGCCTGCCGGGACGGGGCCGAGACCGCCCGCGAGCTCAACAGGCGGGTGAGGAAGGAGACGGGTCTCACGGTGAGCGTGGGGGTCTCCTGGAACAAGGTGCTGGCCAAGCTGGGGTCGGATTATAAGAAGCCGGATGCCGTGACGGTGATCGACAGGGCGCATTTTAAGGATGTGGTGTGGCCGCTGCCCGCCGCCGATCTGCTGATGGTGGGACACAGCACGTCGGCGGGGCTGGCGCGCATGGGCATCTACACCATCGGCGACATCGCCCGGGCCGACCCGGATATCCTGCGGCAGCGCTTCGGCAAGGGGGGCGTGATGCTGCACGCCTTTGCCAACGGGCGGGACACCTCCCCCGTCCGGCGGACGGACGACGTGCCGGAGGCCAAATCCATCGGCAACAGCACCACCGCCGCCCGGGACATCACCGACGAGCGGGAGGCGCGGCTGGTGCTGCTGACCCTTTCGGAGAGCGTGGGAGCCCGGCTGCGGGAGAGCGGAGTCAAGTGCCGCACCGTGGAGGTCTCCATCCGCTCTGCAGAAAACCTGGACTGGCGCAGCCACCGGATGCGTCTGCGCTGTGCCACCGACCTCAACGACGAGATCCTGGACTGCGCCATGGCGCTGTTCCGGGAGTGCCGGGGGGAGGGAGAAGTGCTGCGCAGCGCAGGCGTCCGGGCGCTGGAGCTGGTGCGCGCCGACGCGCCGGAGCAGCTGGATCTGATGTGCGATTACGGCACCCGGGAGAAGCTGCGGCGGCTGGACTGCGCCATGGACGGCATTCGCGGCAAGTATGGGTTCGAGAGCATCCGCCGTGCGGCGGTGGTCCGCGACCGGCAGCTGGGCGTGCTGAACGCCAAAGATGAGCACACGGTGCATCTCACGGGCTTCGTGGGATAGAGAAGAAACCGGGTGAATGCAGCCGGCGGAAAATAGTCGGACAAATACACATTTCCGTACCTGATTTCGACGTGTAGCGATTTACCGCGCAGCGCCCACTTGCATTGCGGCAAGTGGGCGCTATATTTTCTGTTTTGCGGATTCCCGCCGATTTCCGGCCCCTCTTTTGGCGCCGGTTTTACTTCAGCCCCGCGCCCAGATTGTGCAGCTCCATGCTGCAGCCGATCTGGAAGAAGGCGCAGGCACCCTGATACAGCAGCTTTTGCAGGGTGTCCTGATCCGGCTCGAAACTGCCGATGAGGATGTAAAGCTCCTTGTACTGCTGGTTGATGAATTCCTGCAGTTCGTCCAGCTCAAAGTCAACGGCCCCGGCCACGGTATCGAAGATGTTGCCGGTGAAAAGCTCTCTGAATACCGCGTCCGGGTTGAAGCCCTCGCGGTCGATATGATAGCTCAGGGCGTAATAGAGGCCGGAGAGCAGGGAAATGGTGGAGACGTTGTAGTAGAGATCCCGGTCGTCGCCGCCGTAATGGGCCACGAACTGGGGGTTGGAGAGCCAGTAGGCCACAAAGCGCTGGCCGGTCTCCCACAGGGGCTTGGCATAGAGAATCTCATTGGCGGAGGAGAGCCACCCGCGCTCCGCGGCGGCCTGCCCGAAGGTGTGGAGAGCGTTGGTGAGGAATTCGCCCAGCACCTCACCCTCCGGCGCCGTCTCCGCGTCGCATTCGGCGGCGAAAATGCCGCAGCAGGCCCGCAGCTCCTCCGGAAGACGGCGCATCGCCTCGTTCTTGATGGCGGGCGGCACTTCACCATAGAAGGCCTCGGCGATGGAGCCCGCGATGGCGGCGATGGTATCGGAATCCCCGCCGATGGACACGGCAGAGCGGATGGCGTCTTCAAAGTCCGAGGACTCCAGAAAAGCCTCGATGGCCTGGGGCACGCTGCCCTGACAGGTCTCGTCGAAGCGATATCCGGCACGGATGCCGTCCAGCGTGAAGTCCAGCTTATAGTATTTTTCCTCGATATAGGCGCGGATGTCCTCTTTGCTCCTGCGGACGCGGCCCAGATAGATGGCGGCGGCCACGGCCTGCGCGCCTTTAATACCCTCAGGGTGATTATGGGTCGGTTCCGCCGATGCCCGGGCCAGCATTTCGGCCTCCTCCACGCTGCCGGCGGCCCAGGCTACGGGGGATACGCGCATGGCGCTGCCGTTGCCGAAGCTGTGATAGGGGCCCATGGCGCCGTCAGCCAGCCAAAGGGCAAAGCGTCCGCCGTAGCCCCGGCCCGGATAGGCCCGGCCCAGGGCGCGCATCTGCACGGCAACCTCGTCCCGGAAGGCGGAAAGGCTCTTTCCCTCCCGATAGGCGTGCAGGGCGTTGGCCACGGCCACGGTCATCACCGTGTCGTCCGTAAAGCCGCATCCCGCGCCGAACAGCGGGAAGTCCTTGGTTTTGATGTTGTGAAACTCGTACACCGAGCCCACAATGTCGCCTACGATGGCACCGAACATGGTAAGGCCCCCTCAAGTGATTTTTTCCCATTGTACCACTTGCTCAGCGCCTGAGCAAATAATTTGGGCGGGGGGAGGCAGACATTTTCTTCAACGCAGCTTTTCCGCAAAAATGTCCAGATGCGCCCGCAGGTCGGCGGAGCCGCGGTAACGCACCCACAGCACCGTTTTATCCCGGCGCAGCAGCAAACTCTGCCCTCCGTCGTCGGACACGCCGTACAGCGCGGTATCAAATCCGGGCGCGTCAAGCGGGGAGAGGAAGCCGTTCGCCAGCGTTTCCGTCCAGACCACGGCCAACTTCTCCGACAAGAAGCGGAAATATTGCGCGCTGTACCAGGTGTAGTATGTAAACGGAGCGTCCGCCGCAAAGCCGGGTCCCGTACTCAGCCCCTGCAGCAGATGGAACTGCTTTGGCGCGGGGAACGTTGAATTTTCCGCGACCCGGTTTTCCCAGGAAAATCCGGAGTCGCTGTGCGGCGGGACGGCGGCACGAGCGGCATCGATGGCCGCCGCCTCGTCCGGCGCGATGTCCGCCAGCGCGGGGAAGGGCAGGGCGGACAACTCCGCCGTGCATTCCTGGAAATTCAATTGACCGTTGTTGCGGTAATGCACAATGATAAGCCCCAGGCACAGCAGCGCGGCACACACCGCGAAAGCCCTGCGCAGCACCGCGGCGCGTGGGGCGCGGAAATTGTGCTCCGCAGCCTCACCGTTCTTCACCCGCCGATTGACGCGCACGTAAGAGAGATAGGAGTCCACACCCACGGCCAGCGCCAGCAGCACGGTGCCCCCCAGACAGATCAGCGGCAGGAGCCCGGAGTAAACAAAATACCGCAGCAGCCCCTGTGTGCGGATGGGGATATATTGAATCCATACGGCGTTGAAAAGGAGAGTCAGTATAAATAACCGGACGTACTGAGAATTAATCAGCATTTTCCGCAGACTATGCAGATACACCGCGTCGTCGGACTGGAGCTCCGCCGTATCCTCGTCCGCGGTGCGAAAAACGTAGGCGTCGCCCCAGGGACACACATAGTTCCAGCCGGCATCGGTACACATCGCCAGATATTCCGTCTCCGCCTCGGTCTGATAGCCCAGCGCCTGCCAGTCCAGCCGGTAACGGACAGACTTGGGGCCGGTCCTGCGGAAATTGCCGGAATGAAATGTTATGTTAACTAATTCCCAGCCGTCTTTGGCCTGCTCGGCGAGCCAGGTCTCCACGGCATCGGTCTCCCAGGCGTAGTAGGGGATGAGTTTTGTGCATGTGTGCATTTCCCGGCCCCCTCAACTCAGCTTTTCCGCGAAAATGTCCAGATATTCCCGCAGGTCGGCGGAGTCGAGAGAATATACCTCCAGCAGCGTGTCGCCGCGCCGCAGCCAGAGCGACTGATTGCTGTCCGCATCGAGACCGTACCACACCTCGTCGAAACCGGGGTAGGCGATCGTTTCGTAATCACAGCCGTCGGCGTGGAACGTCAACTGGTCGGACAGGTAGTCCCGGGCCAGATTCTCAGACCAGAGCTTCCGATAGTAAAAAGCGCAGCCGGTGCGGGAGACGGTCTCGTATTGATTGACGCCGGCCTTTTTCCATGTGTCGATGGTCTCCGAGACACTGTAATACGCCGGCATGGGCAGATTGCGATAGGTACAATAGTCATACAAAACGAGCTTCAGCTCTGAATGCGGCTCCCGGCTCTGGGCGGCGATTTTCGCCGCGCCCGCGGGATCGATGTCCCGCAGGGTGGCAAAGGGCAGCGCGGCAATGACCTCGTCGCTGAGAGAATCGCCTCTGTGGATATTGGAGTACCCGGGGTGGACGACATCCAGGATCAGCGTCAGAATGAGCAGGGGCACCAGCACCGCCCGCAGCCGCGCCGCCCGGGGGGAGCGGTGGAAATGCCGGTCGACCGTGCCGTCCTTGATGCGCTTTTTTATACGGATTACCGTGACGATCTCCAGCGGGAACAGCAGCGCGGCCGCCAGACAAAACACAAATTGGTTGACAAAGCTTAAAAATCCCAGTTCCACCAGTCGGTAGGCGATGCCGTCCCGGCGGAAAAACATCGCGAGTCCCGCGATGGTAAAACCCAGCAGTATCAAAATGAAAATAGACCACCCGATCTTGCCGCGCAGCGCCTTTTCGAGACCTTCCAGATACAGCGCCGGGTCGGACTGAATCTCAACGGCGTTCTCATCCTCTGTGCGGAGCACATAGCAGTCGCCCAGATTGCAGACGAAGTCCCAGCCCGACTCTTTGCACAAGGCCAGATATTCCTCCTCGGCGCGGGTCAGACGGCCCAGCACCTGCCGATCCAGACGGTAGCGGACGCGCTTGGGCGCCGTCCGTCTGAACTGCCCAAAGTGAAGTGTTATGTCAACTAGCTCCCAGCCTTTTGCCGCCTGATCGGTCAGCCAGGTCTCGACCGCGTCCGGCTCCCAGGAGCGATAGGGGATGTATTTGATCATGGTGCCGCCTCCTTATCCGCGTCGGCCACGCATTGCCGCAGCCGCGTCAGCTCGTCCTCGTAGGCCCCGATGCCCTTCGCGGTGATGTGATAGGTGCGTTTGCGCCCATCCAGCGCGATCTCCTCGATGAGCCTCTTTTCTCCGAAGGAGCCCAGCAGGGTATAGAGGGTGCCCGGCCCCAGCCGGACGCGCCCCCCGGTCTTGCGCTCCACCGCTTCCGCGATCTCCGTGCCGCACAGATCGGCGTGCCGCAGCGCCATCAGCACATAGAACATACTCTCCGTCAAAGTCTCCAGCGCTTTTTTCGACATCCGCCCGCCTCCTCAAATCCATGCAATATCGAACCTCGATATCAGTATAATATCGAACTTCGATATTGTCAATACGCAGCGGATGGAACGGCAAAAAAACGTTGAAATCATTACATAAAATCGCTACTGCTTTAAATTGCTGTTGTTAAAACTGCATCTTCTTTAGCCCGCTAATTTGTGACAACAGCGGATTGACAGGAATAGGCGCTGAGCATAGACTTAATATGTTAAGGAAGCACACCGGAAGCAACAGACAGTCAAACAAAGACAGGAAAATGCAAGACAGGAAAATGTAAGAAAGGTGGAAGTCTATTGAAAACACTGATGTCCGGCAACGAAGCCGCCGCGAGAGGCGCGTATGAGGCCGGAGTAAAGGTCGGCGCCGCCTATCCCGGCACGCCCAGCACCGAAATTTTTGAGAATCTGCCCCTTTACAAGGACGTTCTCTACTGCGAGTGGGCACCCAATGAGAAGGTCGCCGCGGAGGTTGCCTATGGCGCCTCTATGGCGGGTGTGCGCTCTCTGTGCGCCATGAAGCACGTCGGCCTGAACGTGGCCGCCGACCCCGTGTTCACCGCCGCCTACAACGGCGTGGGCAAGGGCTACGTCGTGGTCTCGGCGGACGATCCCTCCATGCATTCCAGCCAGAACGAGCAGGACAACCGCTACTATGCCAAGGCGGCCAAAATCGCCATGGTTGAGCCTTCCGACAGTCAGGAATGCCTGGACTTCATGAAGGCCGCCTACGACATTTCCGAGCGCTTCAACATCCCCGTGCTGTACCGCAGCACGACCCGCGTCTGCCACTCCAAGTCTCTGGTGGAGACCGGCGAGCGCACCGAGCAGGAATTTCCCGAGTATAAGCGGGACATCCGTCACCGCGTCTGCATCCCCGCCTTTGCCTATCTGAACCACCCCGAGGTGGAGCAGCGTCTCGCCGCGCTGGAGGAGTACGGCTGCACCTGCCCGCTGAACAAGGTGGAGATGAACGGCACCAAGGTCGGCGTGGTCACCTCCGGTATCGCCTATGAGTATGCCAAGGAAGTTTTCCCCAACGACACCTCTTTCCTGAAGCTGGGCCTGACCTTCCCGCTGCCCATGAAGCTCATCAGGGACTTTGCCGCCAAGGTGGATAAGCTCTGCGTCATCGAGGAGCTGGAGCCCTTCATGGAGGAGCAGATGAAAGCCGCCGGCATCGAGTGCGTGGGCAAGGACCTCACCGGCAAGCTCTACGAACTCAATCCCCAGCTGGTGGCTGAGCGCGTGTTCGGCATCAAGCCCGTCACCGTGGATGTGGGCGTCAAGCCCGTGTCCCGCCCGCCCGCGCTGTGCCCCGGCTGCCCCCACAGAGGCTTCTTCTATACCATGAGCAAGAACAAAAACTTCGTGGTCTGCGGCGATATCGGCTGCTATACCCTGGGCGCTTCCGCGCCTCTGAGCGCCATGGACACCAGTGTATGCATGGGCGGCGGCTTCTCCGTGGCCATGGGCATGGCGAAGGCTTTCGAGCAGGCCGGCGTCACCGGCAAGACCATCTTCGGCGTGGTGGGCGACTCTACCTTCTTCCACAGCGGCATGACCGGCGCCGTGGACATCGCCTACAATAAGGGCAAGGTCATCCCCGTGGTGCTGGATAACTCCATCACCGGCATGACCGGCCATCAGGACAACCCCGGCTCCGGCGAAACCCTGATGGGCGAGACGGTGCAGGGCATCAAAATCGAGGATGTCCTGCACGCCTACGGCTACAAGAATGTCTTTATCTGCGATCCGCAGGATCTCAAGTCGATGCAGAAGGCCGTGGACGACGCAATGGCCAGCACCGAACCCGCCGCCATTATCTCCCGCCGCCCCTGCCTGCTGATCAAGAAGATCAAGCACGACATCGGTCTGTGCGAGGTGGATCACGACAAGTGCATCGGCTGCAAGATGTGCCTGAGGGTCGGCTGCCCGGCGGTCTTTATCAAGGACGGCAAGAGCAACATCGATAAGTCCCTCTGCGTGGGCTGCACGGTCTGCGCACAGGTCTGCCCCAAGGGCGCGATCTCGAGAAAGGAGAAGTGAGCCATGTCTGATGTAAAAAGTGTAATTCTGGTAGGCGTTGGCGGACAGGGCGCGATTCTTGTCGCCAAGATCCTGACCAACGGCCTGATCGAGGCCGGATACGATGTGAAAATGAGCGAGGTCCACGGCATGAGCCAGCGCGGCGGCTCCGTCTCCACCCAGGTGCGCTGGGGCCGCAGGGTGTATTCCCCCCTCATCGGCTACGGCGCGGCGGACATCATGGTGGCCTTTGAAAAGATGGAGGCCGTGCGTTACGCCAACTTCATGAAGCCGGACGGCGTGTGCGTCATCAACGATTATGAGATGGCGTCCTCCACCATCGCCGCGGGACTGGCGGAGTACCCGGAGGGCTGCCTTGAGGCCATGCAGAAGCATTTCAAGGTCATCTCCCTGAACGCGGAGGCGATCGCCGAATCTCTGGGCAGCGTCAAGTGTGCCAACGTGGTGCTGTTCGGCGCCATGGTGAAGCCGCTGGGTCTGGACGACATCAACTGGGAGGAAGTCATCAAAAAGGTGGTTCCCGCCAAGTTTATCGACCTGAACCTTGCCGCCTACAAGGCCGGCATGGCCGCGGCGGAGAAATTCTGAAAATCAGCCGAAGCAGAAGAATACAGACCGTCTCCCGCAGGGGAGACGGTCTGTATTCTTCTGCGCGGATCAGAACGGGAAGCCCCCGCCCATGCCGTTTTGCATTTTGTTCATGGTCTCGCTGGTGGTATCGTCACACAGGCGCAGCGCCTCGTTCACGGCTGCCAGCACCATGTCCTGCAGCATCTCCACATCGCCCGGGTCCACGGCCTCGGGCTTGATTTCGATGCTCTCAAATTCCCGGGTACCCAGCAGAGTGGCTTTCACTACGCCGCCGCCCGCGGTAGCCTCAAATTTCCGCGCTTCCAGCTCCTGCTGCATCTTCAGGAATTCCTGCTGCATCTTCTGAGCCTTTTTCATCATGTCCATCTGGTTGCCGCCGCCGGGATACCCGCCGCGGAATCCACCTTTTGCCATTTCAGTCTCCTCCTGTAAAATGTACTTCCCTGAATTTTTTCAATTCTTCGATATTCCGCGCCGGCGGGGCGGCGTCCTCGCGCATCTCCGCGACGGTCACATTGACGGGGCGGCCCAGAGCGTCCCCCGCGGCCTGCCGGAAGGACAAGAGCACATTGGGTGTGCTGAACTGGCCGTAAAGAAAGCCAGGCGTCACGGAAAGCCGCAGACTGCCGCCGTCCAGTGTCCCGGTGATCACGCCTGGATCGCCCAGATAGATCCGCAGCCCGGGAGGCAGCAGCGCTTCCGCCCGGCGGGAGATCTCGGCCCAGCCGGCGCTGCCGTCGGCTTCGGAAGGGAGCGGGAGCCCCACCGCCGGCGGTGCTGGCTCGGCTTCCGCCTCGGGTTCCGGATCTTCCGCGATCTCATCCTCCGGCTCGGGAGGCTCATCCTCGCCCCAGGGAGGGCGATCGTCCTCCGGCTCGGGCGGAGGCGGCACCTGGGCGAGTGTGGGTTCGGAAACAGGAACGGTGGGCGGGACGACCGGTACGGCAACCACCGCGCCCTGCGCGGCGGCGTTTTCCAGCCGGGCGACCCGGGCGCGGAGAGCGTCCATCCCGTCCAGCAGCTGGGGTTCGCACAGGGCGACCAGGCACAGCTCCGCCGCGGTGCGGGGGCTGCCTGCCTCGCGCATATCGGCCAGCGACTGCTGCACGCGATTCATATCGGTCACCAGCTCTGCCGCGCTGAATTTTTTGGAAAAGTCCCGCAGGGAAGCGGCGTCGTAGCCGCCGGAAAGCAGCTCCGCTCCGCCCTTGGGGGCGATCAGCGTCATCAGCACGTCCCGCATCAGACCGGAAAGTTCTTTTAAAATGGTAGCCGGGTCACGGCCGTCCTGCCAGAGCCTGCGGAACAGAGTCAGCGCGGCCGCGGTGTCGTGGGCGGCCACGCTGTTCAGCAGCGCGGCCACGTCCCGCTTGCCTGCGAGACCCATGGAGGAATACACCGCGTCCATGGTGATATGCTCACTGCCGGAGCATTGATCCAGCAGAGAAAGGGCATCACGCATACCGCCCTCGGCCAGCCGGGCGATCAGCTCGGCGGCGTCAGGGTCAAGATGGAAATGCTCCTGCGCCGCGACATATTCCAGCCGTGGGGTGATCACGGCGGGGGCCAGCCGCTTGAAGGCGTGCCGCTGGCAGCGCGAGAGGATAGTGGCCGGGACTTTGTTCAGCTCCGTAGTGGCCAGAATAAACATCAGATGTTCCGGCGGTTCCTCCAGAATTTTCAGCAGCGCGTTGAAAGCCGGCGTGGACAGCATATGCACCTCATCCACGATGTACACGCGCTTTTTCACGGAGGCGGGGGAAAAAATGGCCTCGTCCCGCAGGGCGCGGACATTGTCCACACCGTTGTTGGACGCGGCGTCCAGCTCCACGATGTCCATGACGGAGCCGTCCTCGATACCCAGACAGGCCGGACATTTGCCGCAGGGATTGCCGTTGACCGGGTGCTCGCAGTTCGCGGCCTTGGCAAGAATTTTGGCGCAGGTGGTCTTGCCGGTGCCCCGGGTGCCGATAAACAGATAAGCGTGGGACAGCCGCCCGGTCATGACCTGATTTTTCAGGGTCTCCGTGATATGCTCCTGCCCGACGACCTCGTCGAAGGTCCTGGGCCGCCATTTGCGGTACAGAGCCTGATACAACCGCCACACCTCCCCGCATAATGATATGGCTCTTGACAAGACTGCACACCCGACTTTGAATCATGCGATATGCCCGTTACGCCGGCAGCCGGCTCGGATCCGGCACCCTCGCGGCACACACGGAACACCGCTTAATGCTGCTCGGTTCCCCGCCTGACATGGTTCACGGGTCCGCGTTGCGCAAGACCGGATCTTCAACGCTGCTTACCGGGGTCAGACGGCACATTGCACACCCTCGGTCGGGAATTCGCCCCTGCTGTAGCGGATTGCAGGTACAGGGCACCGCTGGCTCCCCGACTAGTGCAGCCTTGTCAAAAGCCACGATGGTCATTTTACTACAGAAACGACGCTTTGGCAATAAGAAGATTTTTGATTCCCTCTTTACAAAGAGAATTTTTATGTGTATAATACTCAAGCACTCCAAAAATCAAACACGGGCCTGTAGCGCAGTTGGGAGAGCACGCGATCCGCAAAGCGGGCCCTGACCACCTGACAACTTGCACAAAGCAAAATCCAAAAATTGAACAGATTCCATAACATGGGGGCGTAGCTCAGCTGGGAGAGCACGCGGAACGGTTCTAGCTACTTTCATGTAACTCACTTGGCAGCCACTCGGTTCGCATCACAACAATTGGAAAAATATGGGGGCGTAGCTCAGCTGGGAGAGCAAGCTATCCGCAAAGCGGGCCCCAGCCACCTGACAACTTGCACAAAGTTAAATCCGAAAATTGAACAGTTTACACAACTTGGGGGCGTAGCTCAGCTGGGAGAGCGTACGGTTCGCATCCGTAAGGTCGAGAGTTCGATCCTCTTCGTCTCCACCAAGAAAGCGGTTAAATCGATTGATTTAACCGCTTTTTCATAACTTTTCGGAGGATTTTGAGGGCCTGCGAACCTGCCGCTTCCACGCTTTTTCGTAAAATTGGCCTCGCTCGGTTCGCATCCCAGTTACACCCACTGAAAAATAAGATGTGAGGCCATGCAAAAATTTACAATTTGGTGTAAAAGAGAAATGAGATGAAAAGGCCAAAAGATGCGAATCAGACCCAGCAAGCGGTTCGCATCCTTTCCTTGAAAGCCATTGGAAATTCAGAGCTTTCACAAATCTGCAAGTTCAAGTCCTACCCCCACAACCGCATTGTGCAAGCAAAAGATATATTTTCATAGACCCCCAATTGGTAGGAGCATGAACTAAAACCCGGCAGTTTTAGGTAGTGTTTTAAGAGATGATTTCTGTAATTTTCGATTCCACAGAAAAAATAATTTGTGAAATTTCCGTGCCGGAAAGTGGTCTGTATCATATTTTGATACAGACCAAAATATAATCACAAATTGCTAAAATATAATTATTGTATTCGACCCAAGGCCGGCATTCATTGCGAATGCCGGCCTTTTTTTCTAAAACAAATTATAAGGAGCGAGCACTATGGAACAGAACAATTTGAAAAAGGGCGCCGGTTTTCTTTCAGAGATCGGTATCGTGCTGCGGAGAGACGGCTATGATACTTCCGTCCCTGACAATGGACTGTTGCCCGTATCGGCAGACGGGCTTCCCCTCTGCCGGATCAGCGAAACCGGCAGCGTCAGATACCGGGACGCGGATATCGGAAGCGTGGAGCGTGAAGTTGCGCTGCATGAAGTAACCCAGACTGCGGTAACTGTGTCGGAGTACATGAAGCTCATGGACGCGGCTCCGCTTCTCAAGGCGCAGGGGCTGGACGAGACGTACAGGCTGCTGGCCGATTTCAACGGTGTTGTCCTTGCCGGTCATCCCAGCCGTCTTGGCGTTCAGTTCGTGACATGGGATTGGGACTATGAGCGGACCGGCGTATCCCAAGGGCATTATATGTCGAACCATTACGAAGCGGCTAAGAAGGACTTCGCAGTGCGCAGCGGCCTTGTTCGGGAGCAACAGCTCTTCTCACCGGAGTACCTCGCAGAAATATATCGATGCGTTCAGGATACGTTGGATCATTCGTATGAGCTCACCTATGACCGGGAAGATTGCCTTGGCAAAATACAGGAGCAAATCACAGATCTCGTGCCTGATTTGCAGCAACGGATTGCACAAGCGCAGCCGCAGGAGAAATCTGCATTCGCAGAGCCGACGATGTAAAACAAAATCACCATAAAAAGCGCCGAAGTTTTCATCATGAAGACTCCGGCGCTTTTTTGCATTCAGGAAGGAAATCACAGTGGAGCATGTATATAACCGACGCAGGCGTCAGCCCCTGTCTGCACCGGAAAATCCACCTGTGCGGGAGGAACGTCCCGTTTGTACTCTGTTTGAGCGATGTAAAAGCTGTCCCTATCCCCGGAATGGCTTTATCTGCTGGAATCGTGATGAGAACTGCCTTCGCACGGATATGCAAAAAATCGTTCAGAGAAAGGCGGGAAAGCACAGTGGATATGAGAGAACTTGAGTATTAGCAGTCGCTCACAGAACACAGCACCCACCGTTGGACAGAAGATTCCATCACCCGTCTAAACGGCAGTGATCGTCTCTACTTATATCGGTGGTGAAAATGGACTTTGAAATGAGAATATATGGAGGACGCGATATGCAATTTCAAGTAGTACTGTCAAATCAGCATCACCCGGAATCCGGTGTGGTCACAGTGCCCTTCCCGATTCCGAGAGCGGAATACGACAACACCATTGCGCTGCTGGAACCGCTGGAGATCGGTGAGGCGGTCAGGCGCGATTGCCGCATTGATGAAGTCAGCGGCGGTTTTCCGGTACTGAAACAACTGGAAAGAACCAATGTAAACCTCGACGAACTGGATTACCTTGCCAAGCGGCTGGATAGCTTCGATAAATATGAGAAAACGCAGTTTCAGGGCATGGCGTCCCGGCTGGAGCTCCACTGCGTGGACGAGTTCATCAACCTGACCTTCTGTTGTCAGGAGGTCACCGTGGTCACGGACTTTAACAATCTGGAATCTCTTGGACGCAGGCACTACCTGACGCTGGGCGGCGGGGCGACCATAGAGGAAATGCAGGGCAAGGACTTCCGCTCGGTGGCGCTGGCATTGCTCGACGGCGAGGTCGGACGGGTCACACCTTACGGCTTGGTCTATGACAACGGATTTGAAATGTCGCAGCTCTATGACGGCCGTATTTTCCCGGAATATTGCTACGAAGATTGCATTATGGAGGTGGAGATGAGTTCACGATATGCGTCGGCAGACAGTCCGGCAACTTATCTCTACCTGCCGATCACACAGATACAGCAGGCGCGTGCCTTAGCTCGAGCAGGGGGCAACTTTTATGAAGATATGTGCCTGCGTTTTTTGGAAAGCGAGCTTCCGGAAGAAGTTGACGCGGCGCTGAATTTTAACAACGAAAGGCTGACCGATCTCAATGAGATGTGCCGTGCCATCCAGCCGCTGAATCAGGCCGAGCGAGAGAAGCTGGGCGCGGTCGTCCTGTTCACCAGGCCGGAACAGGCCAGCCAAATCACCAATCTGGCGAAGGAGTTGGAGCAGTTCGACTACGTTCCCAAGGTACGTACGCCGGAGGAATACGGCAAGTACATGATCATGGATTCCGGCCATTATGAGTACGATGAAAATCTCGCCGGTTACATCGACTTCGCCAAATACGGCAAGGAGCGCATGGAAAACGAGCAGGGACAATTCAATGATCGGGGCTATGTGGCCTATCAGGGCACGCTCCGTTTGGACGAGCTGATGCAGGGCGACCCTGTCGAGAATATGGGGCAGCAGATGAATATGGAGTAATACGGGCAAAGAAACAGCCGAAGGATCATTTCTTCGGTTGTAAATGCATTTTTCGAGTTAAGCCATCGGCACTGATGTGGTACTGCTCCAGCGAGATGGCTCCGTGTTCGAGAAAGCTCTTTAGCATGGCCATCTGACGGCGATATAAGTCCCCGTTGGTCAGCGGCGCTTGTCTTATGGATTCTGGATCAGAATTCAAGGCGTATTTCCTCCCTTGGTGATCTGCTCGCAAAACGGGAATCTATACATTATGGGATATACGGAACATTGTCTTCATCAAATAATCCGTCATATATTATCTGATAATATTGTTTTCCGTATAGGTCACTGCAATATTGTGAACCCTGATATTCATGTGCAGTATAAGGATATTCGTTGTTATTTTTTTGTGTGTATTTAGTAACACTTACAAACAAGCCCATAATGTCACTTTGACTAAATTCATCTGCTGGAAATACAAAATAGTCATATGTTCCATCACCCAGATCACTTTCATACCCGAAATTTTTGGCACTAATAACATGGTATTGTTTCATTGGTATCATCTCCAATTTTAGTAAGTAGTCGGTACTATACCTATAACATTCAACTTTCTGTTCATCAAATCCCGATAAGTCTGTGGGTTCAGTATAACATCTGAGCCCTCCCCACGCAAGAAACAATAGCTATCGCCGCCACACTGTGGTATGTTGTATAGCTATAAAAAACATAAAGGAGATGAAGTCTATGCGCGTAAATGCCAGAAAAGAAGAATACGAACACATTGAGCTGTTCGGTAAACCTGCGCTGTTTACCAGCGCCCGCATTCAGACTAACAGCGTCCCGGACGGCTGGTACTGCTACGACCTGCGCGGCAGCGACGACGAACCGGGCGAGCCGGTCACCATTGAGCCGTATGTGGTGATTAACCACGCCGGCTCCGTCCTGACCCATGAAAAAATCAACATCCCCGGCGAGGGCTTCCTGCGACTGGGAAACAGTCTGGATTTCCTTGACGAGCACCTGACCTTTCAGGCGTTCTGTGAGGAACATGATATCCCTTACCCGGCGGACAATCAAACATTCAAGCTTCGACCCGCTTCTGTATCAGAGGCGGGCCTTTTTTATGCCATGACGCCGGAGAAGGACGCAGAGCTGGGCTGTATTGGCCATGTCCGAATGGATTTTGGCCATGGCGGCAAAGAATTCTGGCACACCTGGTGGCCACGCGGCAACGAGGCGTTAAACTCGCCGGAGTTCAAAGCGGAGCTGAATGGCGTGGTGGATGAATTCCGGAAAACCGTGTTGAAGGACCTGCCCTCCATGTCCAACTACTGTTACGATCACGGCGGGGAGCTAAGCAAGGATTCCGGCCAGTACAGCTATGTGGCGGAAACCGAGAACTACCGCTACTGCCTGCGCTGCAATCCCAAGCCAGGAGACTATCAGGCGTACCTGACCTGCTTTGATAAGCGCCGGCAGGAGCTACTGCAGGAGCCTCCCGTCATCGGCAAGGTCAGCTTTGCCAGCGGTGAAACGCTGGCCTACACCGATCCGGCCATCTTTTTGCAGGTCATCCGCGACGAGCTGCCATACAAGCCCACCTCCGGCTTTCAGTACGAGGTGCTGACGGACGATCCCGCCGTCCGAAAAGGCGCGGACGATATGCTGAAATCATTAAGCACTACCGCGTGGACAAGATGGCAGATATCTCGATAACGGACCAGGAACGCGACGGAAAAGAACATTTTGAATCTCTGGATATGGGTACCTATGCCAAGAAAGTATTCGGCATGTTCTCCGGCAAGGAGCGTTCCGTCAGGTTGAGGGTCGAAAACCACCTGGTGGGGGCAATTCTGGACAGATTTGGGAAAGATGTTTCCATTGTACCCGATGGGGAAGATTACTTCAGTGTATCGGTTGATGTTATTGTCAGCCCGCAGTTTTTTGGATGGATCAGTGGATTTGGGCCAGATATAGTTATCACGGCGCCAGATGCCGTAGTTGAACAGCTCCAAGACCTGAAACTGAAAGAAGCCGCCAAAAAGGTTGAAGACGGCATTGAAGAAACGCTCACCTATGCGGATTTTCCGTCTGAGCATTGGACTCGCATCCGCACCAACAACGTGATAGAAC